>Ga0157319_1000001_pt1 | contig 423237 bp, 353 predicted proteins | sample MCvi2old240510_FD_105326 | JGI IMG/M metagenome (GOLD analysis project Ga0157319, IMG submission 105326) | Arabidopsis rhizosphere microbial communities from North Carolina - M.Cvi.2.old.240510 | ecosystem: Host-associated > Plants > Roots > Rhizosphere | place: USA: North Carolina | collected... | reverse complement strand
TCTTTGGTTGAGGGGGGGGGGGGGGGGTCCTGGCGTGTGGGGAGTTGGTGGTGGTTGGCGGGGGAAGGGGGGGGGGGGGGGGGGCGGGGGGGGGGCGGGGGGGTAAGCGGTACTGGCGGGCATGGTGGCGTCAGGAGTTCGTCAGAGACCGGAGGGGTGAGCGGAGACGGGTGATGTAACGGAGTTACCTCCGGTTCACTTTAGCAGTTTCTCCGTGCGCGGCCCGCACGGCGGCGTGGCGCGGACGCCGCGACTCGCTCCGGGATCGCGCAAGCGACGCTTCGCGGCAAGCGGTGGTCCCTGGGGGCGGGAAGGAAGGCCGTGCCTGCTCGGCTAGCATCCCGCCCCATGAACCAAGAATTCGTGATCGCCACGCGCGAGAGCCGGCTGGCGTTGTGGCAGGCCGAACATGTGCAGGCCCTGCTGCGCGCACGGGGGTTGGCGGTGCGGCTGCTGGGCATGACCACCCGAGGCGACCAGATCCTGGATCGCACCCTGTCCAAGGTCGGCGGCAAGGGCCTGTTCGTCAAGGAGCTGGAAACGGCGCTGGAGGACGGTCGCGCCCAGCTCGCGGTGCACTCGCTCAAGGACGTGCCGATGGAGTTGCCGGCGGGCTTCGTGCTCGCCGCGGTGCTGGAGCGCGAGGATCCGCGCGACGCGCTGGTGTCCTCGAAGTACGACAGCCTCGCCGCGCTGCCGCAGGGCGCCTGCGTCGGCACCTCCAGCCTGCGCCGCGTGACGCAGCTGAAGAACATGCGGCCGGACCTGCGCATCGAGCCGGTGCGCGGCAACCTCGACACGCGGCTGCGCAAGCTCGACGAGGGCCAGTACGACGCGATCGTCCTGGCCGCCGCCGGCCTCAAGCGCCTGCAACTCGAGGGCCGGATCCGCCAGTACTTCGGCGTCGACGAGATGATCCCGTGCGCCGGACAGGGCGCGCTGGGCATCGAGATCCGCGCCGGGCAGGCGCCGCTGGCCGAGCACCTGGCCGCCCTGGCGCACGCGCCCACCTGGCTGGCCGCGGCCGCCGAACGCGCGGTGTCGCGCGAGCTCGGCGGCAGTTGCTCGATGCCGCTGGCCGCGCACGCGGTCTGGGCGGCTGACGGCCGGCTGACGCTGTCCGCCGCCCTGGGGCACCCGACCCAGCCGGAGCGGGCCCTGCTGCGGGCGGAGACGGCCGCGACCGTGTCCGACCTGGGCCAGGCCGAGGGGCTGGGCGTCGCCGCCGCGAACGCGCTGCGCGAGCGGGGCGCCGCCGAGTACCTGAAGGACGCCTGATGCCGGGCGAGGTCGCCCCGGTCCGACTGCTGCTGACCCGTCCCCGGGCCCAGGCCGACGACTGGGTCCGGCGGATGGCGGCGCTGGACGTGCCCACCGCCTCGCTGCCGCTGATCGACATCGCCCCCGCCGCCGATCCTGCCGGCCTGGCGCAGGCGTGGTCGGCGCTGCCGGCGACGGATCTGGCGATGTTCGTCAGCCCCAATGCCGTCGAGCATTTCTTCGACCGGTGCCGCGCGGACGGCGGCCAGGACGCATGGCCCGACCGGACCTGGGCCGCCACGGTGGGCCCCGGCAGCGCGCGCGCGCTGGTCGAGCGCGGCGTGCCCGCGGCCCGCATCGTCCAGCCGCCGGCCGAGGCGGACAGCCTGGATTCGGAACATCTCTGGCCGGAGCTGTGCCGCGTCGCTGGCGCGGACTGGACCGGCCGCCGGGCGCTGCTGGTGCGCGGCGATGGCGGGCGGGAATGGCTCGGCGATCGTCTCCGCGAAGCGGGCGCGATGGTGTCGGCCGTGAGCGTCTACCGCCGTGCCTGTCCCGTCCTCGATGCGCCGGGGCGCCGCCTGCTGCGCGAGGCGCTCGAGGCGCCGGACCGCCATGTCTGGCTCTTCAGCAGCTCGGAGGCCATCGGCCACCTGGATTCCCTCGAACAGGGGACGCGCGATCCCGCTGCCTCCCCGTCCGCTCCCCCGTCCGACCCCCCGCCCATGCCCGCCGACTGGGGGCGGGTGCGGGCGCTCGCGACCCATGAGCGGATCGCCGCGCGGGCGCGGGCCCTCGGGGTGGGGCATGTGGTTTTGGTGCGACCCGACGCGGCGGCCGTCGCGGCCGGGTTCCGGATGCTGTCAGGGTCCACCCTAGAATCGCCGACGTGAGCGAGACCAACACCCCAGCGGCCGACGTTTCGTCGCCCCACAAGCCCGTCCGGCAATCCGGCGCCACGCTGACCCAGGCCGTCGTGGCCGGCGTCGGCCTCGTGGCCCTGCTGGCCCTCGGTCTGGCCTGGCAGAGCCAGCAGCGGCTCAAGCAGGTCGAACAGGAACTCGTCCGGCGCCAGGACAGCAGCCAGAGCGAGGCCAACATCGCCCGCGACCAGGCGCGCCAGGCCCAGGACCTGAGCCGCGACACGGCGGCCAAGGTCGCGCTGCTCGACGCGCGGCTGGCCGAGGTGGCGGTCCAGCGCGAGCAGCTCGAGGGGCTGATGCAGTCGATGAACCGGTCGCGCGACGAGAACGTCGTCGGCGATATCGAGGCCTCGCTGCGGGTCGCGATGCAGCAGGGCACGATCACCGGCAGCGCCGAGCCGCTGGTGGCCGCGCTGCGCCAGGCCGACGAGCGGCTGGCGCGCTACAAGCAGCCGCGCCTGGAGGGCGTGCGCCGCGCCGTCACGCGGGACCTGGAACGGATCAAGGCGGTCAGCGTCGTCGACGTCTCGACGCTGACGATCAAGCTCGACGAGGTGGTGCGCCAAGTCGACGACCTGCCGCTGCTGGCCGTGGCCCAGCCCGGCCGCGAAGGCGCGACGCCGCCGCAGGCCTCGGCCAGCGCGGCGGCGGTGAAGCCGGTCGCGGCGCGCCGGTCGGCGTCCTCGGCGTCGCTCGCCGCCGCCGACGGCGAGCCGGGCTGGTGGTCGCGCCTGTGGGACCAGGCCGGCGAGCGCTGGACCCACTTGTCGGGCGAAGTCTGGCGCGAGGCCCGCGGGCTGCTGCGCGTGACGCGCATCGATCATCCGGAGGCGGCCCTGATCGCGCCGGAGCAGGCCTTCTTCCTGCGCGAGAACCTCAAGCTCAGACTGCTCAACGCCCGCCTGGCGCTGCTGAGCCGGCAGTTCGACACCGCGCAGGTCGACCTGCGCGAGGCGCAGGCGATGCTGGACCGCTACTTCGACGCGCGTTCGCGCAAGCTGTCCCAGACCGTGGAGCTGCTGCGCCAGGTGCAGGGGCAGTCCCGCCAGGTCAGCGTGCCGCGGCCCGACGACACGCTTGCCGCGCTGAGCGCGGTGGCCCGCTGAGGAGATCGCCATGCGGATGGTGATCTGGCTGGTGCTGCTGTTCGTCGCGGCCGTGGTCGCGGCGCTGACGCTGGGCAACAACGACGGCCTGGCCAGTTTCTACTGGCGCGGCTGGCGGATGGACCTGTCGCTCAACCTGTTCCTGCTGCTGCTGGTGGCGGGCTGCTTCGCGCTGATGACGCTGATGCAGACGCTGGATGCGCTGCTGACGCTGCCCAAGCGCGCGCGGCTCTGGCGCATGGCCCAGCGGGAGCGCAGCGCGCAGGTCGCGCTGCGCGAGGCCTGGGCCGAGTACTTCGGCGCGCGCTACAGCCGCGCCCAGAAGGCGGCGCAACGCGCGCTCAACATCCAGTCGCAGACGCCGGACCTGGCGCAGGACGGCGCGTTCATGGCGCTGGCGCACCTGGTGGCCGCGCAGAGCGCGCACAAGCTGCAGGACCGGCGCAACCGCGACGAGCACCTGCGCCAGGCGCTGCAGGTGGCGGCGACCTCGGCCGGCGCGCGGGTGCAGGAAGAGGGCGCCCGGCTGCTGGCGGCCGAATGGGCGCTCGACGACCGGGACGCGCCGCGCGCGCTCGGCCTGCTGGGCGAACTGACGCCCGGCGTGGCGCGCCGCACCCAGGCGCTGCGGCTGAAGCTGCAAGGCAGCCGGCTGGCGCATCAGCCGCTGGAGGCGCTGCGCACCGCGCGCCTGCTGGCCAAGCACCAGGGCTTCTCGAAGTCGGCGGCGCAGGGGCTGTTGCGCTCACTGGCCTGCGAGGCGCTGGAGACCGCACGCGACATCGATCAGCTGCGCGCGGTCTGGCAGCAGCTGGATGCGTCGGACCGGCGCGACGTGTTCGTCGCCGCGCGCGCGGCGAACTGCGCGGCGGCCCTGGGCGCGCCGGAGGATGGCCGTGGCTGGCTGCGTCCGTTCTGGGAAGCGATCACGGAGCAGGGCGCCGATGAGCGCCAGGCCCTGGCCGAGGCGCTGGTGCTGTGCACGCCGGGGCTGGGCCCCGAATGGCTGCAGCGCCTGGAGGGCGCGGTGCAGCGTTTCCCGCGCGACGGCACGATGGCACTGGCCCTGGGCCACGCGCTGGCGGAGCGCCAGCTGTGGGGCAAGGCGCGCCTGATGCTGGAGCAGGCGGCGGAGGACCGGGAACTGTCCGTCGCCGCGCGTCGCCGCAGCTGGCTGCGCCTGGCGGAGATGGCCGACCAGGACGACGACGGCGAGCGCCGCGCCCGCTGCTTCGAGGCGGCGGCGCGCCTGGGTTGAAGCACCGCGACCAGTCGCCCGAAGGATTTTTCGGGGAGATTCTTGCGGACCTCCAAAAACGCATGCTATAGTCGCAGTCTTTCAGCGGCTGTAGCTCAGTTGGATAGAGTACTTGGCTACGAACCAAGGGGTCGTGGGTTCGAATCCTGCCAGCCGCGCCAGAAAAACTGTTGAATCCCAGGGCAACCGAAGATTCGGCAACAAAGAAGAAGCAACAACAAAAACCTGGAATCGCTTCCACGACGGCGGTTCCTGATCAGTAAAAGTCGTGCGGCTGTAGCTCAGTTGGATAGAGTACTTGGCTACGAACCAAGGGGTCGTGGGTTCGAATCCTGCCAGCCGCGCCAAATCGAAAGGCCAGTGTTGAAAAACACTGGCCTTTTTCTTTGCCTGGACTTTTCCGGAAACCCGGCGGGGGATACTCTTGGACGGTTATCCGGTGCGAATATCGTCCGAGTCAGATAAACCCGGCGGCATATTCGTCGCTACCGCTGCGGGACCGGGCATCGCCGGCGTGCGAGAGAGTTTCGGCGCCGGCATCGGCCACGCCAGCCCATCCTGCATGAAGAAGTTGCGCCGCGCTTGATGCTGCGGGTGCAGGGGCGCCTCGGACGCCGTCAGCACGGGCGCGACGCAGGCATCGCTGTCCTCGAACACCGCGGCCCAATGCGCCAGCGGCTGTTCGCGGATCAGCGCCGCCACCCGCTCGCGCAGCGCCGGCCACTGGCTCGGATCGTCCTGCGCCGGGACCGGCGTCAGGCCCAGGCGCTCCATCAGTTCGTGGTGGAAGGGCGCCTCGATGGCGCCCAGCGACAGCCAGCGCCCATCGGCGCATTCGAAGCTGTCGTAGAAATGCGAGCGGTGCAGGAAGAAGTTGCGTTCCGGGTCCTCGTCCCATCGGCCGCCCGCGCGCAGCGCCTGGATCAACGTTCCCATGTAGCCGACGCCGTCGACGATCGCGGCGTCCACGACCTGGCCCCGACCGGAGCGACGCGACTCCCAGAGCGCGCACATCAGCCCGAACAGCATCGTCAACGCACCGCCGCCGACGTCGCCCAGCAAGGTGGCCGGCAGCGCAGGCGCCTGCCCCGGCCGACCCGCGAAAGGCATCAGCCCGCTGAGCGCCACGTAGTTGATGTCATGGCCAGCGGTGCGCGCCAGCGGGCCGGTCTGGCCCCAGCCGGTCAGCCGCGCGTAGACCAGCCTTGGATGCGCCGCCAGCAACGTGTCGGGACCCAGCCCCAGCCGCTCCATCACGCCGGGCCGGAAGCCCTCGACCAGCGCATCGGCCTGCGCGATCAGCTCCCGCACCCGGGCCAGCCCGTGCGCTGACTTCAAGTCCGCCTGCACCACCTGCTTGCCGCGGTTCAGCGCGGCGCCGCCGCCAAGACGCTGCTCGCCGCCGGGTCGCTCCACCACGGTGACGGTCGCACCGAAGTCCGCCAGCACCAGCCCCGCGAAGGGCGCCGGCCCGATGCCCGCGAACTCGACGATCTTCAATCCGGCCAAGGGGCCGCTGCCGGTTTCCGTCGTGTCGCTCATGCCTCGGTGCCTCCGGGGGGATGGGTCGCGACACCATACCGCGTTCGCGCGCGGGGCTCCGTCGTCCCTCGCGCGGCCACCGTGGAAGGGCGACACAATCCAACCCCATGAGCAAGGCATTCACCAAGGAAAACGACGCCGCCCCGGACGACGACGAGGACGACGGCCCCTCGCTGCCGGCGCTGCCCAAGGGCTCTCGCAACTACATGACGCCGGCGGGCTACGCGCGCTTGCGGGCGGAGTTCATGCAGCTGCTCGATGTCGAGCGACCCAAGATCGTCGAGACCGTCTCCTGGGCCGCGAAGAACGGCGATCGTTCCGAGAACGGGGACTACCTCTACGGCAAGAAGCGCTTGCGCGAGATCGACCGCCGGCTGCGCTTCCTGACCAAGCGGCTGGACATCGCGGAGGTCGTCGATCCCAGTGCGCACCACGGCAGCGACCAGGTCTTCTTCGGCGCGACGGTGACCTATGCCAATGCCAAGGGGGAAGAGCGCACCATCACCATCATGGGCATCGACGAGGCGGACAGCCTTGCGGGCGAGGTGAGCTGGGTGTCGCCGATCGCGCGCACGCTGCTCAAGGCGCGCGAGGGCGACGAACTGCAGCTCGTCACGCCGGTCGGCGTGGAGACGATCGAGGTCGTCGAAGTCCGTTATCCCAAGCCCGCCGCTTGAGCTCGAGGCCACCGGCCGGGAGCGGCGCGCGGGCCTCGAGGCCCGCATGCGGCGCTTGCTCCGCGCTTGATCAGGGCTCGATCAGGGCTTGACGCGCCAGACCCGCATCACCGCGCTCGAGCGCTTGAGCGTGCGCAGGGTGTCGGCCAGATGCAGCCGGTCGCGCACCGCGAGCAGCAGCGTCATTTCCGCCGTCTCCCGCTGCTGCGAGTCGTCGCTCATGGCGATGTGGGTGATGTCGGCCTCGGCGCTGCTGACCGCCGTCGCGATCTGGGCGAGCACGCCCTTGCCATTGCGCATCAGCACGCCGACCTCGGCCTCGAAGCTGCGCGTCAGTTCCTCGGCCCAGCCGACCGCGATCCAGTGCTCGCTGTCGCGCTGGAACAGCCGGCGGCCCACCGAGCATTCCGCGGTGTGCACCACCAAGCCCTCGCCGCGGCCCAGGTAGCCCTTGATGTCGTCGCCGGGGATCGGCCGGCAGCAGGTGGCCAGCCGCACCGACGCGCCTTCGCTGCCGTCCAGCAGCACCTGGCCCTGGGCCGGTGCGTCGTCGGTGGCGAAGCGGCCCATCGTCAGCAGCACCGCGTCCGGGCGCTGCCCCTGGTCCGACAGGGTGCGCGCCAGCTTCTTGGCCACGATGGTGGCGATCTTGCGACCCAGGCCGATCTCGACGAGCAGTTCGTCGACATGGCGGTTGCCGGCCCAGCGCGCCAGGTCCTGCCACAGCGCGGCGGCGGCCTCGTCCTCTTCCTTCAGGCTGGGCAGCGCCAGGCCCTCGGCGCGCAGCGCCTGGGCCAGCATCTTGTGGCCGAGCTCGCGCGATTCTTCCTGCTCCAGGTTCTTCAGGAAATGGCGGATCTTGGAGCGCGCACGCCCGGTGCGCACGAAGCTCAGCCAGGCCGGATTGGGACGAGCGCCCGCGGCGGTCACGATCTCGATCACGTCGCCGCTGCGCAGCTCGGTGCGCAGCGGCACCGGCTCGCCGTTGACCTTGGCGGCGACGCAGTGGTCGCCGACGTCCGAGTGGATCGCGTAGGCGAAGTCCACCGGCGTCGCGCCCTTGGGCAGCGCCATGATCTTGCTCTTGGGCGTGAACACGTAGACCGCGTCGGGGAACAGGTCGATCTTGACGTGCTCCAGGAACTCGGTCGCGTCGCGGGTCTCGTCCTGGATGTCCAGCAGCGACTGCAGCCAGCGCGAGCCCAGCTGCTGCGCGCCCTTGGCGTCGCCCTTGCTCTTGTAGAGCCAGTGCGCGGCCACGCCTTTCTCGGCGACCATGTGCATCGCCTCGGTCCGCATCTGGAATTCCACCGGCGTGCCCAGCGGGCTGACCAGCGTCGTGTGCAGCGACTGGTAGCCGTTGGGCTTGGGGATGGCGATGTAGTCCTTGAATCTGCCTGGCTGCGGCTTGTAGAGCTGGTGCAGCACGCCCAGCGACCAGTAGCACTGGGGCAGGTCCTGCACGATCACGCGGAAGCCGAAGATGTCGCTGACCTGCGCGAAGCTCAGGTGTTTCTCGCGCATCTTCTTGTAGATGCTGAACAGCGTCTTCTCGCGGCCCTGGATCTCGACGCGCAGGTTGGCCTCGGAGAAGGCCTTCTGGACGTCGCGTTCAATGCGCGCGACCAGGTCGCGGCGGTGGCCGCGCGCCTTCGTCACGGCCTTGGCCAGCGCCCCGTGGCGCCAGGGATGGATGTACTGGAAGGAGAGTTCCTGCAGCTCGCGGTAGATCTCGTTCAGGCCCAGCCGGTGGGCGATCGGCGCGTAGATGTCCAGGGTCTCGCGGGCGATGCGGCGGCGCTTGTCGAAGGCCATGTGCTGCATCGTGCGCATGTTGTGCAGCCGGTCGGCCAGCTTGATCAGGATCACGCGCACGTCGCGCGCCATCGCCAGCAGCATCTTGCGGAAGCTCTCCGCCTGCGATTCCTCGCGCGTCGAGAACTGCAGCTTGTCCAGCTTGGTCAGGCCGTCGACCAGTTCCGCCGTCGGCGCCTCGAAGCGCTCGATCAGCTCCGTCTTGGTGACGCCGCAATCCTCCATCGCGTCATGCATCAGCGCGGCCATGATGGCCTGCGCGTCCAGGCGCCAGTCGGCGCACAGGCCGGCCACCGCGATCGGATGGGTGATGTAGGGCTCGCCGCTGGCGCGGAACTGGCCCAGGTGGGCCTCGTCGGCGAACTTGTAGGCCTCCCGGATGCGCTTGACGTCCGCCTTGGGCAGGTAATGCAGGCGGTCCACGAGCGCGTCGAAGGACGACGCCTCGGCGGCCGTGTCCGGCGCGGTCCGGGGACCGGCCAGGCCCGTCAGGCCGGGGATGTGAGCGGTGGCGAAGGAGCGGAGACCCATGCGTGGAAATTTAACCGATGGCAGCAGGGGTTTCCGACGAGTGGACTTGAGCCTCCACGCGCCCGCGCGTCGCCGGAATAAGGGTTTTCACCTATCAAGAAAGTGCGATTCCCTTGAATCGAGGCCTAAAGTCCGGAGATCGCCCGCCGATAAACCGAACATGCCCTGAAGGGGCTTCGACCCGGAATGCGCTCCGGGTCCGGCGTCCGCTGGCCGAAATGTGCGGAAACCTCCTGGGAGGCTCGCCATGATTGCTGCCCTGAACAACATAACGACATCGAATGGTCCCGGTGCGACCACCGGGCAGTCGGCACGCGTTCGCGAAGCCGATGATCCCTCGACCACCTCGCAGGCCGAGGCGTCCGCCGTGGTGAGCCTGTCGCCGCAGGCGGCGAGCCTGGCGGCGTCGGGAGCCGCCGCGCCGGCCCAGGCGACAACCGGTCCGGCCACGGCCGTGCAGACCGCGACCTCGCAGCCCGTGACCGCCGCGCCGCCCACCCAGCCCGCCGCGACGCAGACCGTGTCCCTGGCGGCCGAGGAGCCGGAGAAATTCCCCGAGCCGATCAGCCTGGTGCCCAACCTGGTCTACGCCGAGGCCGATTCGGACCAGAACGGCGTCATCTCGCCGGCCGAGCGCCGGGCCTACGACGTCGTCCATCCGACCCTGGGCCAGCGCGCGGCGGACGTGCCGCCCAAGCGCGTCGTCGACGCCGAGCTGCGCGAGTACACCGCGATCGCCAACCAGCAGTTCTGATCCGCCGGACGCTTCGCTCAAAAGGGGGGCTCGTCGAGATCTCCCCCTTCCGAGGGCCCTCCTCAGTCGGGTAGGCAGTGCGCGTTCCAGCGCGCAAAGTTGACTCCATCGCGGCCTCACCGGCCGCTGCGCGTTCAAGGAGTCAGCCATGCACTTCGCCGAAGTCGAGACCGGGGACTACCGCATCTATGCCGGGGCGATCGAGCGCCCGCGCCAGTTCGGCTATGTGGCGGCGGTCGTGGTGATGCGGGTCGAGGGTACGCCGGCGCTGAACAAGCGCGAGGCCTTCCGCGACGAGAACCTGGCCGGCGGCTACGGCTGGGCGACGCCGGCCGAGGCGCTGCGCTTCGCGATCAGCGCAGGCAAGGAAGCGGTGATGTGCCGCATCGGGATGTACGCATGAAGGCCGACGCGCTGTTCGAGGACTTCCTCGCCACGCTCCCCCGCGTGGCCACGCCGGCGGCCCAGCGCGAGCGGGCGATTGCCGGCCCGGCGCCCGTGGCTCAAGCGGCTCAACCCGTGCTTCGTCGCGCCAGACCCGCCGCGCCCTTGGTTCACCGCCGCGCCGCCGCTATCGTGCGGGCATGTCGACCCCGGTCCTTCCCGCCCACCCGCCCGAACCGGCGCATCCGGCCTGGCACGGCTTCGTCTCCTACCTGACGCCGCAGCGGGTCCTGCTGGCGCTCGCGCTGGCCACCGTCTTCGCGCTGGCGCTGCAACCGATCTTCATCACGCCCTTCCCGGTGCTGCTGGGACGGACGATGTTCGTCGGCATGCTGGCGCTGCTGGCCTTTTCCGCGGCCGGCCAGTGGCCGCGCCGGCTGCCGCGCTGGTGGGCGCGCTGGCTGTTCCAGGTGGTCGTGGTCGCGGCGGCCGTGCCGCTGGCCACCCTGGCGGTCTACATGGTCGCCGTCGGTGGCGACTTCTCCAGCTTCGTCGAGTCCGAATCCCGGATGCTCGGCTTCCTCTGGATCGCCGGCTCCGGCCTGGTTGTCGGCCCGCTGCTGGCCATGGGCGCGCTGTACCGCCAGCGCGATGCCGAGGCCCGCAGCCAGGCGCTCAGCTTCGAACTGGAGCGCAGCGAGCTGGAACGCCAGGCGCTGGACGCCCGGCTGCGGCTGCTGCAGGCCCAGGTCGAGCCGCATTTCCTGTTCAACACCCTGGCCAATGTCCGGGCGCTGGTGGAAACCGGCTCGCCGCAGGCAGCGCCGGTGTTGCGCAGCCTGATCGCCTACCTGCGCGCCGCGATGCCGCGCCTGCAGGGCGACGCCACCACGCTGTCGGACGAACTGGGCCTGGTGCGCGCCTACCTCGAGTTGATGCACTTGCGCATGCCGGACCGACTGGACTTTTTCGTGGACCTGCCGCCCGAGCTCGGCAGCCTGCGCTTCCCGCCGATGGCGCTGCTGACGCTGGTCGAGAACGCGGTGCGCCACGGCATCGACCCGAGCGAGGAGGGCGGTCGCATCGAGGTCGGTGGCGAGCGCGTCGACGACCAGGTGCGGCTGTGGGTCAGCGACACCGGCGTCGGCATGACGCAGGCGATGGGCAGCGGCACCGGGCTGCGCAACCTGCGTGAGCGCCTGACGCTGTTCTACGGCCTGGGCGCGGCCCTGGCGCTCACCGAGAATCGCCCGCACGGCCTGCGCGCCGAACTGACTTTCACCCCCGCAACGAGATGAGTGCCGCAGCCTCCCCCGCGCCGACCGCGCCGACCGCCCTGATCGCCGACGATGAACCGCTGCTGCGCGACAGCCTGCAGCGCAGCCTCGCGCTGCTGTGGCCGGAACTGCGCGTCGTCGCGCAGGCGCGCAACGGCCGCGAGGCGGTGGAGATGTTCGAGCTTCACCGGCCCGACATCGCCTTCCTCGATGTGCACATGCCCGGCGTCAACGGCATGGAGGCGGCGCGGCAGATCGCGCGTCAGGCGCAGGTGGTGTTCGTCACCGCCTTCGAGGAATACGCGCTGCAGGCCTTCGAGCGCGGCGCGATCGACTACCTCGTCAAGCCGGTCGACGAGGCGCGGCTGGCCGACACGATCGGGCGCTTGAAGGAGCGGCTCGGCGGTCGTCCGGGGCTGGGGGCCGCGCACCCGGCGGCGCTCGAGGCCGTCATCGATGAACTCTCGCGCCGGATGGCGCGTGCGCCGGCGCTCTCCGTGCCGGCCGGCGGCGCGCTGGCGGCCGACACCGGCCCGCTGCAGTGGATACGCGCCTCGGTCGGGTCGACGCTGAAGCTGATTCCGGTCGACGACATCCTGTTCCTGCGCTCGGACGAGAAGTACACGCTGGTGGTCACCGCCGAAGGCGAGGCGCTGATCCGCACGCCGATCCGCGAACTCATCGAGCGGCTGGATCCGCAGCGCTTCGTGCAGGTCCACCGGTCCGTCGTCGTGAACCTGCATGCGATCAGCCACGTCACGCGCGGCCCCAACGAAACGGCGGACCTCCACCTGAAGGCCCGCCCCGAAGTGCTGCCGGTCAGCCGCAGTTACCTGCATCTGTTCCGGCAGATGTAGCGCGCCGGGGTCCGGCGCGGGGTCGACGCGAGGCCGGCGCCTGCACGGCGCCGGATCGATGTTCAGCGCGAGGGCTGCGCCGGTTCAAGCGGCTGGGGCGCCGCCGGCAGCGGCAGGTTCTGCGCCTTGCCCTGCACGACAACCGGCTCCAGCTGCCACATCTGGACGCCGACGTTGATCATCTGCACCACCGCCATCACGGCCACCGCGATGACTGCCGCCATCAGCGCGGTGTGCATCGCGCCGTCGGAAAAGCGATGCATCGACCGCTCGTCGTTGGTCGGCGAACCGGCGCGCGCGTGGAGGCGCCAACCGTGCCACGCCTGGGAGAGTCTGGTATCCATGGCCTGCTCCTCGAAGTCCTCTGGTCCTGGTCTCTGCGAGGGCCGTCGGATCGCCCGCCCGGTTCGCCGGACATGCCCGGCGATGACGATATCGAGCGGCACGCGAGCCGACAGCCTGCAACAAGTCTAGGTGGCGGCTCCAGGCGCTTCCAGCGAGGCCGTGGGTAAAAAAGCGCGGCTCAGCCACGCTTTTGCCCCCTCCGTCGCAAACCCGGTCGCAGGAGGTGGACGGGATATCCCTGCGAGCGGCGCCGCGGTCAGCGGCGCAGCGACGCTGCGGCTCAGCGGCTCAGCGGCTCGGTGCGGGTGTTCAGCCAAGCCAGGGCCTCGCCCTCGACCAGCGGCGCCAGGCGGCGGCGGACCTCGGCGTGATAGGCGTTCAGCCAGGCCAGTTCGTCATCCGACAGCAGCGCCACCGCGATGCAGCGGGTGTCGATCGGGCACAGCGTCAGCGTCTCGAAGGCCAGCATCTCGCCGAACTGCCCCTTCTCGGGGGTGTCGAAGGACACGTTCAGCACCAGGTTCTCGATCCGCACCCCCCATTGGCCGGGGCGGTAGAGGCCGGGTTCGATCGAGGTGATCATGCCGGGCTCCATCGCCATGTTGGCGTCGGGCACGGCCTTGGAGATGCTTTGCGGGCCTTCATGCACGTTCATGAAGTAACCGACGCCATGCCCGGTGCCGTGGCCGTAGTCCAGGCCATGGGCCCACAGCGGGGCGCGGGCGATGGCGTCCAGCATCGGGCTGAGCGTGCCGCGCGGGAAGGCGGCGCGCGACAGCGCGATCGTGCCCTTGAGCACCAGCGTGTAGTCGCGGCGGTGGTCGTCGGTGATGCGGCCGATCGGCCACACCCGGGTGATGTCGGTCGTGCCGCCCAGGTACTGCGCGCCGGAGTCGATCAGCAGCAGGCCGTCGCCTTCGATCCGGGCGAAGGCGTCCTCGGTGGCGCGGTAATGCGGCATCGCGCCGTTGGCGTTGAAGCCGGCGATGGTCGGGAAGGACAGCCCGACGAAACCCGGTCGTCTGGCGCGCTCGGCGCTCAGGCGCTCGTCGATGGTGAGCTCGGAGATCGCTTCGCCGCGGGCCATCGCCGCCTCGAACCAGGCGTAGAAGGCGCACATCGCCGCGCCGTCCTGCTCCATCGCCTGGCGGACGAACTGCGCCTCCGCGGCGTTCTTGCGGCTCTTGAGCAGCGTGCTGGGGTTGATGGCCTCGACGATGGTGGCGGTCGCGGGCAGCGATTCGCGCAGGCCCAGGGTCACGCGCCGCGGATCGATCAGCACCCGGGCATCGGCCGGCAGCGCGCCGAGCGTGGTACGCGCATCGGCATAGGGGGCGATGCGCACGCCATCGGCGGCCAGGCGCTGCGCGAGCGCGGCGTCGATCTTTCCGGGCTGCACGAACAGGGTCGCGCCGTTGGCGTCGAGCAGCGCGTGCGCCAGAAACACCGGGTTGTAGCTGACGTCCGAGCCGCGCAGGTTGAACAGCCAGGCGACGTCGTCGACGCTGGAGATCAGGTGGTGGGTGACGCCGTGCCGCGTCATCGCCTCGCGCACCTGCCGCAGCTTGTCGGCGCGGCTGATGGTGGCCTGCGGTGCGGCGTGCTCGTAGATCGGGGCGTCGGGCAGGCCGGGGCGCTCGTCCCAGGCGTGGTCGATCAGGTCGAGCGTGGTGTCGATGCGCACGCCCTTGGCGCCCATCGCCGCGCGCAGCTGCTGCGCGAGCGCCAGTCCCAGCACCTGGCCGTCGACGACCAGCGTCTGGCCCGGCTGCAGGCGTTCCGCCAGCCAGCTGATGTGCTGCACCGACGCGCCGGAGGGAATCTTGAAGAGCGCGATGCCGCTGCCGGCGAGTTCGCGCTCGGCCTGCGTCCAGTAGCGGCTGTCGGCGAAGAGCTGCGCGTCGTCGAGCGTGACGACCAGCGTGCCCATCGAGCCGGTGAAGCCGGAGAGCACCTCGCGCGCCTGCCAGCGGCGCGGCAGGTATTCGGAGAGATGGGGATCGGCCGAGGGGACCAGGATGGCGTGGGCGCCGGCGTTACGCAGCGCGTCGCGCAGCCTGGCGATGCGCAGCTTGATCTCGGAAAGGCGGGTGTCCATGGCGGGCCTCGACGGGTTGACGGGCATGAAGCGCGGCGGCCGGGTCAGCCGCGCGCCGAAGCCGCCGATTGTAGAAGCGGGGCCCCCATGACTTCCTTCCGCCGGCGCGGCGGCGGTGCGCTCAGAGTTCCGTGCGCAGCGCCCAGAGCTCGGGGAACAACACCACGTCCAGCATCTTGCGCAGGTAGCTGACGCCGCCGGTGCCGCCGGTGCCGCGCTTGAAGCCGATGACGCGCTCCACCGTCGTGACGTGGCGGAAGCGCCAGAGCCGGAAGGCGTCCTCGAGGTCGACCAGCTCCTCGCCCATCTGGTACAGGTCCCAGTGCGCCTTGGGGTCGCGGTAGACCTCCAGCCAGGCGGCCTTCACGCCGTCGTCGGCGGCATAGGGCTGGGTCCAGTCGCGGTCCAGGCGCGCGGCCGGCACCGCGATGCCGCGGCGCTGCATCAGGCGCAGCACCTCGTCGTACAGCGACGGCGCTTCGTAGGCGGCCTGCACCTGGGCCAGCAGGTCGGCGCGATGCGCATGCGGCTTGAGCATCGCGGCGTTCTTGTTGCCGAGCATGAACTCGATGCGCCGGTACTGCGCGCTCTGGAAGCCGCTGCTGCTCGAGAGGTAGGGCCGGATGGCCGAATACTCCGGCGGCGTCATCGTGCCGAGCACGTCCCATGCATGCACCAGCTGCTCCATGATGCGCGACACCCGCGCGAGCATCTTGAAGGCCTCGGGCAGCTGATCCGCCGCGACGTGGGCGACCGCGCCCTGCAGCTCGTGCAGCATCAGCTTCATCCACAGCTCCGAGGTCTGGTGCTGGACGATGAAGAGCATCTCGTTGTGGTCGGGCGAGAGCGGATGCTGTGCGCTCAGCACCTTGTCCAGGTGCAGGTAGTCGCCGTAGCTCATGTCCTTGGAGAAGTCGAGCTGCGCGCCTTCTTCGCGCACGATCGCCTCGCCGCCCGGCGCCGGCGTGTCGCCCGCGCCGGTTCCCGTGACGGCGCCGGTGCCGTGTCCCATCGGGCAGCTCATGTCACTGCCGCCTTGGTGTTGAAGCGCGCCTCGCGCCATTCGCCGCTGGCCAGCACCTGGTGCAGATGCTCGACCGCATCCCACACGTCGGCGAAGCCGATGTACAGCGGCGTGAAGCCGAAGCGCAGGATGTGCGGCACCTGGTCCAGCCGCGCGGGATCGCCGGCGCGGAAGTCGCCGATCACGCCGCGCTCGATCAGTGCCTGCACGACGGCGTAGCCCGCCTCATGCAGCGGCGCCTTCAGCGCCAGGCAGACCTGGCTGCCGCGCAGCGCGGCCTCGCGGGGCGAGACGACGTAGACACCCTGGGCGCCGCAACGTTCCTCGGCCAGGCGCGCGAAGAGCTCGGTCAGCGCGATCGACTTCTCGCGCAACGCGCCCATGCCGCCGAAGGGCTCGGCCGCCAGCAGCGTGTCGACGCCGCACTCGAGCGCGGCCGTCGACAGGATCGCCGGCGTGCCGCAGATGTAGCGCTTGATGCCGGCGGCGGGCGCGTAGTTCGAGGTGAACTGGAATGGCGCCGCATGGCCCAGCCAGCCCGACAGCGGTTGCCAGAAGCGGTCCGCGTGGCGCGGATGCGCCCAGACGAAGGCCGGCGCGCCGGGGCCGCCGTTGAGGTACTTGTAGCCGCAGCCGATGGCGAAGTCGGCGTCGGCGCCATTCAGGTCGACCGGGATCGCGCCGGCGGAATGCGCCAGGTCCCAGACGGTCAGCGCGCCGGCGGCGTGCGCCGCGGCGGTGACGGCCTTCATGTCGTGCTTGCGGCCGGTGCGGTAGTTGACCTCGGTCAGCATCAGCACCGCGAGCCGGTCGTCCAGCAGGGCCGGGATCTCGTCGACGTGATCGACCAGGTGCAGCGTCATGCCGTGCTGCTGCGCGAGGCTCTCGGCGATGTAGAGGTCGGTCGGGAAGTTGCTGCGCTCCGACACGATCACCGTGCGGCGACCGGCCGCGTCATCGGCCTGGACGATGCGCAGCGCCGCGCTCAGCACCTTGTAGAGGTTGAGCGAGGTCGAGTCCGCGACGATGGTCTCGCCGGGCGCGGCGCCGATCAGCCGGCCGATCTTGTCGCCGATGCGGCCGGGCAGGTCCATCCAGCCGGCGGTGTTCCAGCTCTTGATCAGGTCGCGGCCCCATTCGTCCGCGATGACCTGCTGCACGCGGGCCGCGGTCGCCATGGGCATCGCGCCGAGCGAATTGCCGTCGAGGTAGAGCGTGCCCGCGGGCAGCGAGAACTGGTCTTTCAGCGTCGCCAGCGGATCGGCGGCGTCCAGGGCCAGGCAGTCTTGTCTTGTCGTCATGGGCGTTCCAGACCAATGCAAGGGGGAGGTGGAAGGAAGGGGGAAAGCGGCGGCGCGAGGATCGGCGGCCCGGCTCACAGCGAGCGCAGCACCGCGCGCACCGGCGAGGCGCAGGCGCCGGCCAGCTTCAGCGGCAGCGCGATCAGTTCGTAGTCGCCCTCGGGCACGTCGTCGAGCACCAGGTTCTCGAGCACGCGCAGGTCCAGGCGCAGCAGGCGCTGGTGGCTGTCCAGCGTCTTGCTGGTGGCGGGATCGACCGAGGGCGTGTCCAGGCCGATCAGCTTCACGCCGCGCGCCGCGAGCCACTCGACGGTCTCCGGCGCATAGGCGCTGAACTCGGGATTCCAGACCGTGTCGGCGCGCTCGTTGCAGCGCACCAGCACGCGCGGCGGCAGCTCGTGCGCGGCGTGCTCGAGGTGCTCGACGCGGATCAGCGGGCCGCAGCCGATCGCATGGATCACGCGGCAGGGGCCGAGGTAGGGATCGAGCGCCACCTCGGCCGCGCTCGCGACGCCGTCGGCGTAATGCAGCGGGGCGTCGGCATGCGCGCCGACATGCGGGGACATCGTGATCGCGCTCAGGTTCACCGGGCATTCCGGCGACAGGCGGGCGGTCCACTTCAGCGCGTAGGGCTCGTCGCCGGGAAAGATCGGCGCGTCGGGCGCCACCACCGGCGAGATGTCCCACAGGGACGGGCGTGTTGACTTCATCTGTTGCTCCTGCCGGCCTTGGGCACGACGGCGCGCACCTTAGCGCCGGGTCGGAGGCCGTGGTGTCGGTTAATTCCAACAAGGCGGCATCGTTTCCGCAAGCCGCCCGGCCTCACGACGCCGATGGGCTCAGGGTTATCCAGATCGTTGACACCTCAACTATCAATGCCTAAAGTGCTCCCGTCAAGCAGTCATCGGCCGGCGCGAGCGGGCCTCGGAAACATGCGCATCACCTGCATCGGCGGCGGCCCCGCCGGCTTGTACTTCGCCTTGCTGATGAAGCGGCAGAACCCCGCCCATGAGGTCACGGTGCTGGAGCGCAACCGCGCCGGCGACACCTTCGGCTGGGGCGTGGTGTTCTCCGACCAGACGCTGGCCGCGCTGCGCGAGGCCGATCCCCAGACCGCCGAGCAGATCCTGCAGTCCTTCAACCATTGGGACGACATCGCCGTCCACATCGACGGCCGCACCATGGTCTCGGGCGGGCATGGCTTCTGCGGCATCGGCCGCCGCAAGCTGCTGGACATCCTGCGCGATCGCTGCGAGCAACTGGGCGTCGCGATCCGCTACGAGACCGAGGTCACCGACGACGCGGACATCGATGCCGACCTGATCATCGCGGCCGATGGCCTCAACAGCCGCCTGCGCCAGAAGTACGCCGCGACCTACCAGCCCGACATCGACCTGCGGCAGTGCCGCTTCGTCTGGCTCGGCACCACCAAGCTCTTCGACGCCTTCACCTTCGACTTCCAGAAGACCGAATGGGGATGGTTCCAGGCGCATGCCTACCGCTTCGACGAGACGCACTCGACCTTCATCGTCGAGACGCCCGAGCCGGTGTGGAAGGCCGCCGGCATGGAGGACATGAGCAAGGAGGACGGCATCGCCTTCTGCGAGCGGCTCTTCGCCAAGGTGCTGGACGGCCATCCGCTGATCTCCAATGCGGCGCACCTGCGCGGCTCCGCGCAGTGGATCCGCTTCCCGCGCGTGGTCTGCAAGCGCTGGGTGCATCACAACGGCCGCGCGCCGGTGGTGCTGATGGGCGACGCGGCGCACACGGCGCATTTCTCGATCGGCTCGGGCACCAAGCTCGCGCTGGAGGATGCGATCGCGCTGGCCCGCGACATCGAACGCCACGGTGGCGGCGTGGAGAGCCTGTCCTCGGCGCTCGACGAATACGAAGCCACGCGCTCGATCGAAGTGCTGCGCATCCAGAACGCGGCGCGCAATTCGACCGAGTGGTTCGAGAACGTCGACCGCCACGCGCGCCTGGCGCCGGAGCAGTTCGCGTACTCGCTGCTGACGCGCTCGCAGCGGATCTCGCACGAGAACCTGCGCCTGCGCGACGCGCGTTATGTCGGCGAATACGAGGCCTGGCTGGCGCGCCGTTCGGGCCTGGACCGCGCCGCGCCGCCGATGTTCACGCCGTTCACGCTGCGCGGCACGACGCTGAAGAACCGGGTCGTCGTCTCGCCGATGGCGCAGTACTCCTGCGTCGACGGCCAGCCGGCGGACTACCACCTCGCGCACCTGGGCGCCCGCGCCATGGGCGGCGCGGGCCTGGTCTTCGCGGAGATGACCTGCGTCTCGCCCGACGCCCGCATCACGCCCGGTTGCCCGGGCCTGTGGAACGACGCGCAGCGCGACGGCTGGCGGCGCATCGTCGACCACGTACATGCGAGCTCCACCGCCAAGATCGCGATGCAGCTCGGCCATGCCGGCGCGAAGGGCTCGACCCGCGTCGCCTGGGAGGGCATCGACCAGCCGCTGGATGAGGGCAACTGGCCGCTGATCTCGGCCTCGCCGCAGCAGTACCTGGAGGGCGTGAGCCAGTGGTCGCGCGCGATGACGCGGGACGACATGGACCGGGTCAAGGCCGACTTCGTCGCCGCCACCCGGCGTGCCGCCGAGGCCGGCTTCGACTGGCTGGAGCTGCACTGCGCGCACGGCTACCTGCTGTCCAGCTTCCTGTCGCCGCTGACCAATCAGCGGACCGACGACTACGGCGGCACGCTGGAGCACCGGCTGCGTTATCCGCTCGAGGTCTTCACCGCGATGCGCGCGGTCTGGCCGGCGGATCGGCCGATGTCGGTGCGCATCTCCGCGCACGACTGGGTGCCCGGCGGCACCACGCTCGAGGACGCGGTCGCGATCGCCGAGGCCTTCAAGGTCGCGGGCGCCGACCTGATCGATGTCTCGTCCGGCCAGGTCAGCAAGCGCGAGAAGCCGGTCTACGGCCGCATGTGGCAGACGCCCTTCAGCGAGAGCGTGCGCAACCGCGCCGGCATCGCCACGATCGCGGTGGGCGCGATCTCCGAGGCGGACCATGTCAACAGCATCATCGCGGCCGGGCGCGCCGACCTGTGCGCCGTCGCGCGGCCGCACCTGGCCAATCCGGCCTGGACCTTGACCGAGGCCGCGCGCATCGGCTACCTGTCCGGCCCGGGCCTGGACTGGCCGGTGCAGTACCTGTCCGGCAAGAGCCAGATGGAACGCGACTTCGAACGCCAGCGCGCGATGGGCGGCGGCGCCGCGGCGCAGGAACAGGCCAACCGGGCGCTCGGCGTCTGAGCGGCGGGAAGCGGCGCGGCGATGGGCATTCGAGCAACGATGGACAGGCAGGCGGCATGAGCAACCCGTATCCCCTCGAAGGACTGCATGCGGTCGTCACCGGCGGCGGCTCCGGCATCGGCGCCGCGATCGCGCAGGCGCTGATCGCCGACGGCGCGCGCGTGACGCTGATGGGGCGCCGGCTGGACCGACTGCAGGCCCAGCGCGACCGGCTCAGCGTCGACGGCGGTCCGTCGGTCGAGCTGCAGGTCTGCGACGTCGCCGACGAGGCCAGCGTGCGCCAGGCCTTCGCCGCGGCGGTGAAGACCGCCGGGCCGGTCGACCTGCTGGTCAACAACGCCGGCCAGGTCGAGACCGCGCCGTTCGCGAAGACCTCGCTGGAGACCTGGCGGCGACTGCTCGACGTCAACCTCACCGGCAGCTTCCTGTGCAGCCGCGAGGTGCTGCCGGCGATGACCGAGCGCCGCTTCGGCCGCATCGTCAATGTCGCCAGCACCGCCGCGCTGAAGGGCTACGCCTATGTCGCGGCCTACTGCGCGGCCAAGCATGGCGTGCTCGGCCTGACGCGCGCGCTGGCGCTGGAGACGGCGCGCAAGGGCGTGACCGTCAACGCGGTCTGCCCCGGCTACACCGAGACCGACATCGTGGCCGGCGCGATCGACACCATCGTCGCCAAGACCGGCCGCACGCCGGAGCAAGCCCGGGCCGAGCTGGCGGCGGTGAATCCGCAGGGGCGGCTGGTGGACCCGGCGGAGGTCGCCGCCTCGGTCGCCTGGCTGGCGCGGCGCGACAGCGGAGCCATCACCGGCCAGGCCATCGCGGTCGCCGGCGGGGAGGTGATGTGATGCGCGACAGCGACGAGGACCTAGGCCCCGAGCTCGTGCCTGACCTGGAGTCGCGCCTGCACGATGGCGACCACCAGGCGCTGCGCCTGTGGCTGCGCCTGCTGGCCTGCACGACGCGCATCGAGGACCAGATCCGCCAGCGCCTGCGCAACGACTTCGGCACGACGCTGCCGCGCTTCGACCTGCTGGCGCAGCTGGAGCGCAGCCCCGACGGTCTGACGATGCGCGAGCTGTCCCAGCGGCTGATGGTCACCGGCGGCAACGTCACCGGCATCACCGACCAGCTCGAGGCCGAGGGGCTGGTCGTGCGCGAGCCGCATCCGTCGGACCGGCGCAGCGTCACCGTGCGGCTGACGCCGGCCGGGCGGCGCCAGTTCAAGCGCATGGCGGCGACGCACGAGGGCTGGATCGTCGAGCTGCTGGCCGGCTGGTCGCCGGAGGAGAAGACCCAGGTGTACGCGCTGCTCGCGGGGCTGAAGGGCCACCTCGCGCAGCTGGACGCCGCGCGCCGATGAGCGGCGGATGCAGGCCATGGCGCCACGCGGCGCGGAGCGATGGACAGGCCGGTGGCCGATGCGGCGCATCGGCGCCAGTGAACGAATCAAGGAGCACGAATCGATGGATCAACACCTCATCAGCGGCAACCGGCGCAGCCTGAAGGGCTTCGAGCCCCGCCACTTCGCGTGGCGGCAGGAGGACGAGGTCGGCGTGATCACGCTGAACCGTCCCGAGCGCAAGAACCCGCTGACCTTCGAGTCCTATGCCGAGCTGCGCGACCTGTTCCGCACGCTGGCCTATGTCGACGAGGTGAACGCGATCGTCGTGCAGGGCGCGGGCGGCAACTTCTGCTCCGGCGGCGACGTGCACGAGATCATCGGCCCGCTGACGGCGATGTCGATGCCGGACCTGCTCGCGTTCACGCGCATGACCGGCGACCTGGTCAAGGCGATGCGGGCCTGCCCGCAGCCGGTCGTGGCCGCCATCGATGGCGTGTGCGCCGGCGCCGGCGCGATCATGGCGATGGCCTCGGACCTGCGCGTCGGCACCGCGCGCAGCAAGACGGCCTTCCTGTTCACGCGCGTCGGCCTGGCCGGCTGCGACATGGGCGCCTGCGCGCTGCTGCCGCGCATCGTCGGCCAGGGCCGCGCGTCGGACCTGCTCTACACCGGCCGCAGCCTCGGCGGTGAAGAGGCGCTGCAGTGGGGCTTCCTCAACCGCGTGGCCGAGCCGGACGCGCTGGAAGCCCAAGCGGTGGCCTGGGCCGCGGAGATCGCCGCCGGCCCCAACTTCGCGCATGCGATGACCAAGCGGATGCTGCATCAGGAATGGACGATGGGCGTCGACGAGGCCATCGAGGCCGAGGCGCAAGCCCAGGCGATCTGCATGATGACGCAGGACTTCCACCGCGCGTACCACGCGTTCGTCGCCAAGCAGCGCCCCGAATTCAAGGGCGATTGAGGACGGCATGAATCACCTGAAGCACCTGGACTGGCCGTTCTTCGAGGACCAGCATCGCGCGCTCGCGAGCGAACTGGACGCGTGGTGCGCGGCGCACCTCGCCCATGGCGCGGTCGATCACGAGGACGTGGACGCGAGCTGCAAGGCACTGGTGAAGGCGCTCGGCGCCGGCGGCTGGCTGACGCATGCGGTGGCCGGCGAGGGCGAGGCCATCGACACCCGCGCCATCTGCCTGCTGCGCGAGACGCTGGCGCGCCACGACGGGCTGGCGGACTTCGCCTTCGCGATGCAGGGACTGGGATCGGGCGCGATCTCGCTGATGGGCACCCCGGCGCAGCGCGAGGCCTACCTGCCGCGCGTCGCGCGCGGTGAAGCGCTGGCGGCCTTCGCGCTCTCCGAGCCGCAGGCGGGGTCCGATGTCGCGGCGATGCAATGCGCCGCGCGCGAGGACGGCGACCACTACGTGCTCGACGGACAGAAGACCTGGATCTCGAACGGCGGCATCGCTGATTTCTACGTGGTGTTCGCGCGCACCGGCGAAGCGCCTGGCTCGCGTGGCATCAGCGCCTTCATCGTCGACGCCGGACTTCCCGGCTTCGAGATCGCCGAACGCATCGACGTGATCGCGCCGCACCCGCTGGCGACGCTGCGGTTCACGAATTGCCGCGTTCCGAAGTCCGCGATGGTCGGCGCGCCGGGCGAAGGCTTCAAGGTGGCGATGCGCACGCTGGATGTGTTCCGCACCTCGGTGGCCGCGGCGGCGCTGGGCTTCGCCCGCCGCGCGCTGGAGGAAGGGCTGACGCAGTCCAAGGAGCGCGCGATGTTCGGCGCGACGCTGGCCGACCTGCCGCTGACCCAGGCCAAGCTGGCCGACATGGCCTGCACCGTCGACAGCAGCGCGCTGCTGGTCTACCGCGCGGCCTGGGAGCGCGACCAGGGCCGCACCATCACCCGCGAGGCCGCGATGGCCAAGCTGATGGCCACCGAAGGCGCGCAGCGCGTCATCGACGCGGCGGTGCAGCTGCATGGCGGGCGCGGCGTGCGGCGCGGCGAGATCGTCGAGTCGCTGTACCGCGAGATCCGTGCGCTGCGCATCTACGAGGGCGCCAGCGAGGTCCAGCAGCTGATCATCGGACGAGACCTGTTGAAGAACGGATAAGGACTTCCTCATGCACCGCAGCGCCCACCAGGACACCTTCGCCCGTGACAACCTTCCGCCGCTGGACCAGTGGCCGGAGTTGGTCTTCGACCTGCCGGCGCTGCGATTCCCGGAGCGGATGAACTGCGCGCATGAGCTGCTGGATCGCTGGGTCGCGCAGGGGCAGGGCGATCGCGCCTGCGTGATCGGCGGCGACGGGCGCGGCGGCGAGCTGCGCTGGACCTATGCGGAACTGCAGGCGCAGGCCAATCGCATTGCCCACGTGCTGGTGAACGAGATGGGCGTGGTGCCGGGGAACCGCGTGCTGCTGCGCGGCGCCAACACGCCGCAGATGGCGGCCTGCTGGTTCGCGGTGATGAAGGTCGGTGCGATCGCGGTGGCGACGATGCCGCTGCTGCGCGCGAAGGAGCTGGGCCAGGTCATCGAGAAGGCGCGCGTCTCGCATGCGCTGTGCGACGCGGCGCTGGCCGGGGAACTGGAGACGGCGCGGGCGCAGTGCCCGGTGCTGGCGCGGGTCTGCCTGTTCCGCAGCGAAGCGGCCGATGGCCTGGAGGCCTTGGCCGAGCGCCAATCCGAGTGCTTCGACAACGTCGACACCGCGTCCGACGACTGCGCGCTGATCGCGTTCACCTCCGGCACGACGGGCCAGCCCAAGGGCACGATGCACTTCCATCGCGACGTGATCGCGATCTGCCGCTGCTGGCCGGTGCATTGCCTGCGCGCGAACGCCGACGACGTGTTCATCGGCAGTCCGCCGCTGGCCTTCACCTTCGGCCTGGGCGGGCTGGTGCTGTTCCCGCTCAGCGTCGGCGCGTCGACGGTGCTGCTGGAGAAGGCCTCGCCCGACCTGCTGCTGCCCGCGATCGCGAAGCATCGCGCCACGGTGTGCTTCACCGCGCCGACCTCCTACCGCGCGATGGCGGCGCAGGTGGCCTCCCACGACCTGTCGTCGCTGCGCAAGTGCGTCAGCGCGGGCGAGGCGCTGCCCGCGGCGACGCGGCAGCTGTGGAAGGACGCCACCGGCATCGAGCTGATCGACGGCATCGGCGCGACCGAGCTGCTGCACATCTTCATCTCGCACACCGAGGAGACCGCGCGGCCGGGCGCGACCGGCCGGCCGGTGCCGGGCTATCGCGCCCGCGTCGTCGACGACGCGGGGCGCGACGTGCCGGCGGGTACCGTCGGCAAGCTCGCGGTGCAGGGGCCGACCGGCTGCCGCTACCTCGCCGACGACCGGCAGGCCCAGTACGTGCGGCACGGCTGGAACCTGACCGGCGACGCCTACCTCATCGACGCCGACGGCTACTTCGTCTACCAGGCGCGCACCGACGACATGATCATCTCCGGCGGCTACAACATCGCCGGACCGGAGGTGGAGTCGGCGCTGCTGGCCCATCCGGCGGTCGCCGAATGCGCGGTGGTCGGCGTGCCGGACGAGGAGCGTGGCCAGCTGGTGAAGGCCTTCGTCGTGCTCAAGCCCGGTGCGGCGGGCGCCGACGACGAAGCCGCGCTGGTCAAGGCGATGCAGGACTTCGTCAAGGCCACGATCGCCCCGTACAAGTACCCCCGTGCGATAGAGTTCCGCGCCAGCCTGCCCCGGACCGAGACCGGCAAGCTGCAGCGCTTCCGGCTGCGCGAAGCATGACGCCGCGCGCAGCGATCCCCACCGCGCCCAGCCGTACCGGCGTGACCATCCGACCCGCCCCTCACGGGGCCTTTCTGGAGCGTCCGATGAACGCGAACGAAACGAAGCCGTCGCCGCAGTACGAGCCCACCGTTGTCCAGCGCGCGCTCGCCGCGCTCGCCGCCATGGGCGCGGCGCTCGCCCTGGCGGCGCCGGCGCAGGCCGCCGACAAGCTCAAGGTCGGCATGCTGAGCACGCTGTCCGGGCCCGGCGCCGGCCTGGGCGTCGACATCCGCGATGGCTTCGCGCTCGCGGTCCAGCAGGGCGGCGGCAAGCTGGGCGGACTGCCGGTCGAGATGCTGACCGCCGATGACCAGCAGAACCCCGAGGTCGCCAAGCAATCGGCCGAACGGCTGCTCAAGCGCGACAAGGTCGACGTGATGACCGGCATCGTGTTCTCCAACGTGATGCTGGCCGTCGGCCCCAGCGTCTTCGCGGCGCAGGTGCCCTATGTCAGCGCCAACGCCGGGCCGTCGCAGTACGCCGGCGAGCAGTGCAACCGCTACTTCTTCAACGTCGCCTGGCAGAACGACAACCTGCACGAGGCCGTCGGCAAGACGGTGATGGACAAGGGCTTCAAGAAGGTCGTGGTGCTGGCGCCCAACTACCCCGCCGGCAAGGACGCGGTGGCCGGCTTCAAGCGCTTCTACAAGGGCGCGGTGGCCGACGAGATCTACACCAAGCTGGGCCAGCTGGACTACGCCGCGGAACTCGCGCAGGCGCGCGCCGCCAAGCCCGATGCGATGTACATCTTCCTGCCCGGGGGCATGGGCATCAACTTCATCAAGCAGTTCGTCGGCGCGGGGCTGTCCAAGGACATCACGCTGTTCGGGCCGGGCTTCTCCGCCGACGAGGACGTCATCAAGGCGGTCGGCGAGCCGATGCTGGGCATGTTCAACAGCTCGCACTGGGCGCATGACCTGGACAACCCGGCCAACAAGCGCTTCGTCGCCGACTTCGTCAAGGCCTACGGCAGGCTGCCCTCGCTGTATGCGAGCCAGGGCTACGACGCGGCGCAGCTGATCGGCGCCGCCGTGCGCGACGTGAAGGGCAAGGTCGAGGACCGGCCCGCGCTGCTCAAGGCGCTGAAGGCGGCGAAGTTCGACTCGGTGCGCGGCCCGTTCCGCTTCAACCACAACCAGTACCCGGTGCAGGACTACTACCTGCGCGTGATCACCAAGGACCCGCAGGGCCGCGTGACCAACCGGACGCTGGGCAAGATCTTCGAGCAGCACGCCGACGCCTACGCGCCGCTGTGCAAGATGAAGTGAAGGCGGCGGGCGCGCATCGATGGACCTCATCCTCGTCGCCGAGCAGGCCCTCAACGGCCTGCAGTTCGGGCTGATGCTGTTCCTGCTGGCGGCCGGCCTGACGCTGGTCTTCGGCATCATGGACCTGATCAACCTGGCGCACGGCTCGCTGTACATGGTCGGCGCCTACCTGGCCGCGGCGGCGATGGCGGCAGGCGCGTCCTTCGGCATCGCCGTGCTGGCGGCGATCGCTGGCACCGCGCTCCTGGGCATGGCGCTGGAGGTGACGCTGCTGCGCCGGCTCTACCAGCGCGACCACCTGAGCCAGGTGCTGGCGACCTTCGCGCTGATCCTGATGCTCAACGAAGGCGTGCGCATGATCTGGGGCGAGCAGCCGCTGATGCTCAACACGCCGGCCGCGCTGTCCGGTCCGGTCGAGCTGCTGCCCGGGCTGATGTATCCCGCCTACCGGCTGCTCATCATCGGCGTGGGGCTGGTGGTGGCGCTGGCGCTGTACCTGCTGGTTACGCGCACGCGCTGGGGCATGTGGGTGCGGGCCGGCGCCTCCAACCGCGCGATGACCACCGCGATGGGCGTGCCCGCGGACCGGCTGTTCACCGCGGTCTTCGGCGTCGGCGCGGCGCTGTGCGCGCTGGCGGGCTCGCTGCTGGGCCCCTTGCTGGCGGTGCAGGTGGGCATGGGCGAGAGCATCCTGATCCTGGCCTTCGTCGTGATCGTGATCGGCGGCATCGGCTCGATCCGCGGCGCGCTGGTCGGCGCGCTGCTGGTGGGGCTGGTGGACACCGGCTCGCGCACGCTGCTGCCCGCGGTGCTGCGGCAGGTGGCGTCGCCGGAGGTGGCGTCCAACCTCGGGCCGGCGCTGGCGTCGATCCTGATCTACCTGCTGATGGCGGCGGTGCTGTTCTGGAAACCGCGCGGCCTGTTCCCCGCGAGAGGCTGAGCCCATGACAGAGCCGATCACCGAGCCGATCACCGGGCCGATCACCGAGCCCGTGACGACCCGCCACACGCTGCTGCACCACCGCGCCCTGGGCCCCTGGGCCTGGGCGCTGCTGGTGGCGCTGGCGGCCTTGCCGCCGCTGCTGCAGGCGCTGGGCCTGGAGTTCTACACGGTGGTCGCGACGCGGGTGCTGATCTTCGCGATCGCCGCGGCGAGCCTGAACCTGATCCTGGGCTTCGGCGGGCTGGTGAGCTTCGGCCACGCGGCCTTCGTCGGGTTGGGCGTCTACACCGTCGGCGTGCTCGCGGACGCGGGCATCGGCTCGGCCTGGATCGCATGGCCGGCCGCGATGGTCGTGTCGGGCGTCGCGGCGGCGGTGATCGGCGCCATCAGCCTGCGCACGCGCGGCGTGTACTTCATCATGATCACGCTGGCCTTCGCGCAGATGTTCCATTACCTGGCGGTCTCGCTGAAGGCCTACGGTGGCGACGACGGCCTGCCGCTGGCGGCGCGCTCGACCCTGTCCGGCCTGCCGCTCAGCCTCGCCGACGATGCCTCGTTCTACTGGGTCGCGCTGGCCATCTTCGCGCTGGTGTTCGTGGGCCTGCGCCGGCTGGTCAATTCGCCGCTGGGCTGGCTGCTGCAGGCGGCGCGGGAGAACGAGACCCGCGTCGCCGCGACCGGCGGCCGGGTCTTCGCCGTGCAGTGGACCGCCTTCGTCGTCGCCGGTGCGATCGCGGGCCTGGCCGGCGCGCTGCTGGCCAACCTGAACGGCCTGGTGTCGCCGCACCTGATGCACTGGTCGCAGTCGGGCCAGCTGATGGTGATGGTGATCCTCGGCGGCGCCGGCGCGCTGTGGGGCGGCCCGCTGGGCGCGGCCGCCTTCCTGCTGCTCGAGGAGCTGCTGTCGGGCGCCACCATCCACTGGCAGTTCGCGCTCGGCGCGATCCTGCTGGTGGTCGTGCTCTTCGCCCCGCGCGGGCTCACCGGGCTGGTCGAGCGCCTGGGCGCGCGGCGGTCGGCCTCGTCCAAGGAGGCCGCGCATGCCTGAGGTCCTGCACGACCTGTCGAGGGCGGCGTCGTCGCGCTTGCCCGAGCTCGCGCTGCTGCAGGTGCATCGGCTGGTGAAGCGCTTCGGCGCGCTGACCGCGACCGACGAGGCCAGCCTCGAGGTGCGCGCCGGTGAGACCCATGCGCTGATCGGCCCGAACGGGGCCGGCAAGACGACGCTGATCCACCAGATCTCCGGCGCGCTGGCGCCCGATGGCGGCGGCCTGTTCTTCGACGGCGAGGACGTCACCGCGCTGTCGATGCCGCAGCGCGTGCGCGGCGGCCTGGTGCGCTCGTTCCAGATCACCAGCATCTACCGGCGCTTCACCGTGCTGGACAACGTGGTGCTGGCAGTGCTCGCGCGGCGGCCGGTGGCGCCCTCGTGGTGGCGTCCGGCGCGCGCGGACGAGGCCGCTTATGCCGATGCCGAGGCGATGCTGGCGCTGGTGGGCCTGACGGCGATGGCCGACCGCGTCGCGGGCACGCTGGCGCATGGCGAGCAGCGCCAGCTGGAACTCGCGCTGGCGCTGGCGGCGCGGCCGCGGCTGCTGCTGCTGGACGAGCCGATGGCGGGCATGGGGCCGGACGAGTCGGCGCGCATGGTCGAGCTGCTGTCGGCGCTGAAGGCGCAGCGGCTGACGCTGCTGCTGGTCGAGCACGACATGGACGCGGTCTTCCGGCTCGCCGACCGCGTGTCGGTGCTGGTGAGCGGGCGCGTCATCGCCACCGGCACGCCGGACGAGATCCGCAACGACGCGGCGGTCCGGCAGGCCTACCTCGGCGACGAGGCGGAGGCCGCGGACCGGGCGGACGCGATGGATGCGGCGGACGCGGCCGGCCCGTCGGCCCGGAGCCACCCGGCGAAGGAGGGCGCATGAGCGACGCACTGCTCGAGATCGAGGGCCTGCGCGCCGGCTACGGCGGCAGCCAGGTGCTGTTCGGCCTCGACCTGCGCATCGCGCCGGGCGAGGTCGCGACGCTGCTGGGCCGCAACGGCATGGGCAAGAGCACGACGCTGCGTTGCCTGACCGGCTGGCTGGCGCCGAGCGGCGGGCGCATCCGCTTCGCCGGCGAGGACGTGACGGGCTGGCGCGCCGACCGCATCGCGCGGCTGGGCCTGGCCATCGTGCCCGAGGGGCGCCAGGTCTTCCCCAACCTCAGCGTGCTGGAGCACCTGCGGGCTTTCGAGGCCAACCGCTGCCGCGCGGCCGAGCCGTGGACCGTCGAGCGGGTCTTTGCGCTGTTCCCGCGGCTGCGGGAGCGCGCGGCCAACCTCGGCCAGCAGCTGTCCGGCGGCGAGCAGCAGATGCTCGCCATCGGCCGCGCGCTGGTCACCAATCCGCGGCTGCTGGTGCTGGACGAGGCCACCGAGGGCCTGGCGCCGCTGATCCGCGAGGACATCTGGCGCTGCCTGGACACGCTGCGCCAGGCGGGCCAGACCATCCTGGTGGTCGACAAGTATGTGAAGCGGCTGATCCGCCTCGCCGACCGGCACAGCATCGTGGAGCGCGGCCAGGTCGTCTGGCGGGGCGACTCCGCGGCGCTGGCGGCCGATCACGGCGTGTGGCACCGCCATCTGGGCGTCTGAGGAGGACGATGTGACGAATGCCGCCTTCGAGCGAGAGGTGCTGGTCCGCTTCGGTCATTGCGACCCGGCCGGCATCGTGTTCTTCCCGCGCTACTACGAGCTGCTGAACGCCTTCGTCGAGGACTGGTTCAACGAGGGCCTGGGCGTGTCGTACGCCGAGCTGCTGGGCCCGCGTCGCATCGGTCTGCCCACGGTGCAGCTGCAGACCAATTTCGAGCGCATCAGCCGCCAGGGCGACCGGCTCACGCAGCGGCTGTGGATCGAGCGGGTGGGGCGCAGCTCGCTGTCGCTGCGGGTCCGCTTCGACGGCGCCGACGGCGCGCGCGTGAGCTTCGGCCAGGTGCTGGTGTGCACCTCACTGGAGACGCATCAGTCCCAGCCCTTTCCCGAGGACGTCCGCGCCGCGCTGGTGCGGGCGGTCCAGGCGCAGCAATCCCATCGATCGTCCGAGCAGTAGAGGAGTCAAGACGATGAGCCACGAGAACGAGAAGAACACCCCCGCCGCCAAGCGCCTGCTGCAGCCGGCGGCCTGGGCCGCGCCGCGCGGTTATGCCAATGGCGTGGCCGCGGTCGGCACGCAGGTTTTCGTCGCCGGCCAGATCGGCTGGAACGGGCAGTGCCAGTTCGAGAGCGACGATTTCGTCGACCAGGTGCGGCAGGCCTTGACCAACATCAAGGCGGTGCTGGCCGAGGCCGGCGCCGAGCCGAGGCACATTGCGCGGATGACCTGGTACCTGGTCGACAAGCGCGAGTACGTCGCGCGCGGCCGCGAGGTCGGGCAGGCCTACCGCGAGGTGCTGGGCAGCGAGTACGGCATCGCGATGACCGCCGTGCAGGTGGCGGGGCTGATCGAGGATCGTGCGAAGGTTGAAATCGAGGTGACGGCGGTGGTGCCGGCGCGGGACTAGGATCGGTCCCAGTCTGCGCCGCGTCCCGAGAGACGCAGTCACATCAACAGGAACGGAAGAGACATCATGAGCCAAGCATCCAAGGCCGCGAAGGCCGCATTCCACTGGGACGATCCGCTGCTGCTGGAGCAGCAGCTGAGCGACGACGAGCGCGCCGTGCGCGACGCGGCGCGGGCCTACTGCCAGGACCGGCTGGCGCCGCGGGTGCTGGAGGCCTTCCGGCATGAGAAGACCGACGCGGCGATCTTCCGCGAGATGGGCGAGCTCGGCCTGCTGGGCCCGACCATCCCCGAGGAATACGGCGGCGCCGGACTGAACTATGTCTGCTACGGCCTGATCGCGCGCGAGGTCGAGCGCGTGGACAGCGGCTACCGCTCGATGATGAGCGTGCAGAGCTCGCTGGTGATGGTGCCGATCCACGAGTTCGGCAACGAGGCGACCAAGCGCAAGTACCTGCCCAAGCTGGCCAGCGGCGAGTGGATCGGCTGCTTCGGGCTGACCGAGCCGAACCACGGCTCGGACCCGGGGTCGATGATCACGCGGGCGCGCAAGGTCGAGGGCGGCTACTCGCTCAGCGGCAGCAAGATGTGGATCACCAACAGCCCGATCGCGGACGTGTTCGTCGTCTGGGCCAAGGACGACGGCGGCCAGATCCGCGGCTTCGTGCTGGAGAAGGGCTGGAAGGGCCTGAGCGCGCCGGCGATCCACGGCAAGGTGGGGTTGCGCGCGTCCATCACCGGCGAGATCGTGATGGACGAGGTGTTCTGCCCCGAGGAGAACGCTTTCCCCGAGGTGCGCGGCCTGAAGGGCCCGTTCACCTGCCTGAACAGCGCCCGCTACGGCATCGCCTGGGGCGCGCTGGGCGCGGCCGAGGCCTGCTGGCACACCGCGCGGCAGTACACGATGGATCGCAAGCAATTCGGCAAGCCGCTGGCCGCCAACCAGCTGGTGCAGAAGAAGCTGGCCGACATGCAGACCGAGATCACGCTGGGCCTGCAGGGCTGCCTGCGGCTGGGGCGGATGAAGGACGAGGGCACGGCGGCGGTGGAGATCACCTCGATCATGAAGCGCAACAGCTGTGGCAAGTCGCTGGAGATCGCGCGCACCGCGCGGGACATGCTGGGCGGCAACGGCATCAGCGACGAGTTCGGCATCGCGCGCCACCTGGTCAATCTCGAGGTGGTCAACACCTACGAGGGCACGCATGACATCCACGCGTTGATCCTGGGACGGGCGCAGACGGGGATCGCGGCGTTCTGAACGCCTGTCCTGAACGCGACAGCCGCGCTGGCGGTCCGGGAGGACGATCCGCCGCGGACCTGGCCCGAGGAAGGGCCGGGCGCGACCAGGAGACGCGTTCATGGACGACATCACCGCCCGGATCCCATCGCTCAAGGGCCAGGTCAGCGACGCCGAATGGCAGCTGCGCGTGGACCTGGCCGCCTGCTACCGGCTGGTGGCGCGCTACGGCTGGAGCGACCTGATCTTCACGCACATCAGCGCGCGGCTGCCCGGCGACGCGCATGAGTTCCTGATCAACCCCTACGGCCTGATGTTCGACGAGATCACGGCCTCCAGCCTGATCAAGGTCGACGCGCTCGGCAACAAGCTGCAGGAGACGCCGTTCCCGGTGAACCAGGCCGGCTTCATCATCCATTCGGCCATCCATGCGGCGCGGCCGGACGTGGGGTGCGTGCTGCACACGCACACGCGGGCCGGCGTGGCGGTGTCGGCGCAGAAGGACGGCGTGCTGCCGATCTCGCAGCAGTCGACCTTCGTGCTGGCCTCGCTGGCGTACCACGACTACGAGGGCGTTGCGATCCGTCCAGACGAGCAGCCGCGCTTGCAGCGCGACCTCGGCGACAAGATCTTCTACTGCCTGCGCAACCACGGCCTGCTGACCGTGGGCAGGACCATCGGCGACGCCTTCCTGTCGATGTACACCTTCGAGAGCGCCTGCCAGATCCAGATCGCCGCGCAGTCCGGCGGCGCGGCGCTCACGCCGGTCGACGACGCGGTCATCCGCGGCACCGCCGAGTCGATGCGGGTGCAGACCGGCGGCCTGGGCGGTGCCTTCGTCTGGCCGACGCTGCTGCGGCAGGCGCATCGGCAGTGCCCCGGGTTCGACGCCTGAAGCGCGACGCCCCGCGATCAGCGGGGCGGTGGGTGTCGCGGCCAGCGGGGGCCGCCAGGGTCCGCCTGGGTCCGCCAGAAGCCGGGCTCAGCCCCAGACCCGCGGTGGCCGTCCCAGGCTGGTCTCGGTGAGCAGCGTGCGGGTGCGGTCGTCGAGGGCCTCGGGCGGCACCCGCGCCAGCGCGAGCCGCGCGAACTCCGGCAGGCCCATCAGCATCGCCGAGACGCGCACCCGGGTGCGCTGCTGGTCTTCCAGCACGAACCATTTCATGCCCGGCGAGAAGCGGACCCGCCGGACGTCCGCCCAGCGCATGACGCCGCGCCGGCCAAGCAGGCGGCCATAGGCGATGGCTTCTTCCGACACCTGGTGGCGGCCGTAGACGTAGTCCAGGATCATCGGCGCCGACATCAGCCCGAGGCTGATGAAGCAGAGCGTGGTCCAGACGGTCGCGGTGGGGTTCTTGCCGACGGTGTTGGAGATGATCGCGAGCCCGAAGAAGAACACCGCGCCGATGACGCCGATCACCAGCGTGCTGATCGGATGGCGCAGCAGCTGCGCCTCGGCCTCGGGACGGGGCTTCAGCCGGTTGCGACCGACCCAGCCCATGACGAGCGCCATCGCGGCGCCCCAGAGCGTCCATTGGACGAGCGATTGCCACCAGGTGTCTTGCATGGGTGATTGCGGATGAAGGGAGGTCGTGAAGTCGTGCGGCAGGGCGATTGTGGGCTGGATGCGGGGCGGCCTCAGCCGCCGGCCTCGACGCAGCCCAGCATCGCCTCGATCAGCCGCGCGCCCTGCCGCTCGCGCAGGCAGTAGAGGTACTCCCGCACCATCGGCATCGGCGCCTCGAAGGGCAGGGCGACCAGCTCCGGGTCGCGCCCGGTCTCGTGCGCGGCGAAGATGCTGACCCCCAGCCCGCGCACCACCGCCTCCCGCAGCGCCTCGCGGCTGGCGATCTCCATCTGCGCCCGCGGGCGCACGCCCGCCGCCTCCAGCGCCTGCTCGGCCAGCGCGCGCGTCATCGAGCCGCGCTCCCGCATCAGCAGCGTTTCCGCGCCCAGCGCCGCCAGCGGCACTGACGTCGCCCGCGCCAACGCATGCCCGCGCGGCAGCAGCAGCACCAGCGGATCGGCCCCCAGCGCCACCCGGTGCAGCCGCGGGTCGTCCTCCAGATGGCTGGAGGTCGCCAGGTCCACCTGGTAGGCGAACAGCGCATCCACCATCTGCCGCGAATTGCCGGCCGACACGCTCAGCTCCACCCGCGGATGGCGGACCTTGAAGCGCTGCACCAGCGTCAGCGTGTAGTAGGGCGCCGTCGCGCCCAGGCGCAGCGTCCCGCCCTGCAGCTCGGCCGAGTTGCGCAGCGCGAATTCGATGTCCAGTTCCTGCTGCAGCAGCGTGTCCACCTGCGGCATCAGCCGCCGGCCGGCCTCGCTCAGCGTCAGCCGGCCGCCGCCGCGGTGGAAGAGCTCCACCCCGTACTGCTCCTCCAGCGCCCGGACCTGCGTCGTCACCGTCGGTTGCGACAGCCCCAGCTGCCGCGCCGCGCCCGTGATCGACCCCAGCCGCGCCACCGCGAAGAAGGCCTTGAGCTGGTTCACCAGCATGACGGCGACCCCAAATCCGCCAATACCGGCTTTCGGGAACTTGGGTCGTTTGACGTGTCAATGACATATGCCATTCCTACAGTGTCGCCCATCGATCACCCCGACCGGGGTGCCGCATCCCCCCATGGAGCGCCCATGCGTCTCAAGTCCTTCTCGACCCTCGTCCACACCGCCGCCGCGCTGAGCCTGGCGGTGATCGCCGCGCTGACCAGCCCCGAGGCCCACGCCCAGGGCAAGACTGAACTGCTGGTCTACAGCGCGCTCGAAGCCGACCAGATCAAGGCCTACAAGACCGCCTTCGAGCAGGACCACCCGGCCATCGAGCTGAAGTTCGTGCGCGAGTCCACCGGCATCGTCACCGCGCGCCTGCTGGCCGAGAAGGCGAATCCGCAGGCCGACGTCGTCTGGGGACTGGCCGCGACCTCGCTGATGCTGCTGGACAAGGAAGGGCTGCTGGCGGCCTACGCGCCCAAGGGCCTCGAGCAGGTGCGCCCCACCATGCGCGACCCGCGGCCGCAGCCGACCTGGGTCGGCATGGACCTGTGGTCGTCCGCGGTCTGCTTCAACACCGCCGAGGCGGCCAGGCGCAACCTGCCGCGGCCTGCCGCCTGGAGCGACCTCACCCAGCCCGTCTACAAGGGCCTGCTGACGATGCCGCATCCCGCCTCCAGCGGCACCGGCTACCTGATGGTCTCGGCCTGGCTGCAGATGATGGGCGAGGCCAAGGGCTGGGCCTTCATGGACGCGCTGCACCAGAACATCGGCGTCTACACCCACAGCGGCTCCAAGCCCTGCCGCCAGGCCGGCGCCGGCGAGTTCCCGGTGGGCCTGTCCTTCGAGTACCGCGCCAACAAGACGAAGAAGGAAGGCGCGCCGATCGACATCGTCTTCCCGAAGGAGGGTCTGGGCTGGGATGTCGAGGCCACCGCGATCATGAAGTCGACGCGCAAGCCCGAGGCCGCCCGGGCGCTGGCCGACTGGGCGGTGACCCGCAAGGCCAATGAGCTGTACGCGAAGAACTTCGCCGTGCTGGCGCTGCCGTCGGTGCAGGAGCAGCTGGAGTATGTGCCGTCCGACCTCGACAAGCTGCTGGCGAAGAACGACTTCGGCTGGGCCGCCGCCAATCGGGATCGCATCCTGGCCGAGTGGTCGCGCCGCTACGAGGCCAAGGCCGAGAAGAAGTGATCCGGCCCGGGCCACCGACCAACACGCACCACGGATGACGGACCACGGGCGAGCCATGCTGCACCTGCGCCAGATCACCAAGCGTTTCGGCTCCCAGACGGTGCTGCAAGGCATCGACCTGGACCTGCGCGCCGGCGAGTTCGTCTCGCTGCTCGGCCCGTCGGGCTGCGGCAAGACCACGCTGCTGCGCATCGTCTGCGGCATCGAGACCCCCGAGCTCGGGCAGGTGCTGATGCAGGGGCAGGACATCACTGCCTGGCCGGCGTCGCAGCGCCGCTTCGGTGTCGTGTTCCAGTCCTACGCGCTGTTCCCCAACATGACGGCGATGGAGAACGTCCGCTATGGACTGAGCGGCCTGCCGCGCCGCGAGGCGGCCGAGCGCGCCGCGGAGATGCTGGCGCTGGTGGGCCTGCCGGAGCAGGCCGGCAAGTTTCCCTCGCAGCTCTCCGGCGGCCAGCAGCAGCGGGTCGCACTGGCGCGCGCGCTGGCGCCGCGACCGCGGCTGCTGTTGCTGGATGAGCCGCTGTCGGCGCTGGACGCGCAGGTGCGGCAGGAGCTGCGCGCCGAGATCCGCGCGCTGCAGCAGCGGCTGGGCATCACGACGCTGATGGTCACCCATGACCAGGACGAGGCGCTGGCGATGTCCGACCGCGTGGTGCTGCTCGCCCGCGGACAGATCGCGCAGCAGGGCGCGCCGCGCGAACTTTACGAGCAGCCGGCCAGCGCGTTGGTGGCCGGCTTCATCGGGCGCATGAACTGGATGGAGGGGCAGGTGGTGGCCGATGGCCGGGTGCGCGTGGGCACCACGCTGGTCGACTGCGACACGCGCGTCTACAAGACCGGCAGCGTGGTGCGGCTGGGCATCCGGCCCGAGGCGGTGCAGCTGCTCGACGGCGCGGGCGCGATGCTGCGCGCGCGCGTCGACGCGCTCCAGTTCCAGGGCGCGGTGACGCAGGTGCTGCTGCGCAGCGACGCGCTCGGCGGCGCGTTGAGCGTCGAGCTGCCCAGCGCCGAGGCCGCCGACCTGCGGGAGGGCGAGATCCGCGGACTGCGCCTGGCGGCCGCGGCGATCCAGCTCTTCGACGCGCCGCTGTCGATGCGGAGGGTCGCGTGAGCGGCGGACCGGCGCGCGCGCGGGCGAGCGAGTCGGGGACGGCGATCCCGCGCGCGGCGCAGGAGCGGCCCGCTCGGCGCTGGCCCGTCGAGGCCTGGGCGCTGCGCGGGCTGATGGCCGCGGCGCTGGTCGTGCTGACGCTGATCATCCTGCTGCCGCTGGTGTCGCTGCTGGCGCAGAGCGTGCTGGACGGGCAGGGGCGTTTCGTCGGCGGCGCGCACTTCGCCGCGTACTTCTCGACCGGTCGCTGGAGCGCGCTGCGGCACAGCGTGGCGCTGTCGGCGGTGTCGGCGCTGGTCTGCGTCGTGCTGGCCTACGGCTACGCGTGGGCGCTGACGCACACCGCGCTGCCGGCGCGGGCACTGTGGCGCGCGCTGGCGCTGCTGCCGCTGCTGGCGCCGTCGCTGCTGGCGGCCATCGGGCTGGTCTATGCCTTCGGCAATCAGGGCCTGTTGAAGGGCGTGCTGCACGCGGTCGGCGTGGACGGCATCTACGGGCCGGCCGGCATCGTGATGGGGTCGGTGCTGTGGACCTTCCCGCACGCGATGCTGATCCTGGTCACGACGCTGTCCGCGAGCGACGCCCGGACCCTGGAGGCCGCGCGCTGCCTGGGCGCGGGCGGCTGGCGGGTGTTCCGCACCGTGACCCTGCCGGCCAGCCGCTACGGGCTGCTGATCTCACTGGTGGTCGTGTTCGTGCTGGTGCTGACCGACTTCGGCGTGCCCAAGGTGGTCGGCGGGCAGACGCCGATGCTGGCCACCGACATCTACAAGGAAGTCGTCGGCCAGCAGCGCCTGGACCGCGGCGCCGTGGTGGCGCTGCTCCTGCTGCTGCCGGCGCTGGGGGCCTTCGCGCTGGAGCAGCGCCTGCGCGCGCGCCAGCGGGCGGTGCTGAGCCTGCGCGCGGTGCCGCACGTCCCCACGCCGCATGCGCCGCGGGACGTGGGCGCGCTGCTGTATTGCGCGGTCGTCGCCGCGGCGCTGGTGGGCGTGTTCGGCATCGCCGTGTATGCGTCCTTCGCGCAGTACTGGCCGTACCAGCTCGCGCCGACGCTGTCGCATTACCAGTTCGACATGAGCGATGGCGGGGGCTGGGCGAGCTACGGGAACTCGCTGCGCATGGCGCTGTGGACCGCGGCGGCGGGCGCGGTGATGAGCTTCGCGGTGGCCTGGCTGGTGGACAAGCCGCGCGGGCATCGTGCCGCGCGCGGGCTGCTGAATGCGATGGCGACGCTGCCGATGGCGGTGCCGGGACTGGCGCTGGGGCTGGGCTACATCCTGTTCTTCAACGCGCCGTGGAATCCGCTGCGGAGCTGGTATGGCGGGCTGGGCATCCTGGTGCTGTGCACGGTGGCGCACTACTACTCGGTGGCGCACTTGACGCAGCTGGGCGCGCTGCGCCAGCTCGACCCCGAGTACGAGGGCGTGGCCGAGTCGCTGGGGCTGCCGTTCTGGACCCACTTGGCGCGCGTGCACCTGCCCATCGCGATTCCGACGCTGGTGCAGGTGGCGGGCTACTTCTTCGTGAGCGCGTTGACGACGGTGTCGGCGGTGGTGTTCCTGTACTCGCCCGACACGGCGCTGGCGGCGGTCGCGGTGCTGGCCATGGACGATGCCGGCGATACCGCGCCAGCCGCGGCGATGGCGACGCTGCTGTTCGCGACGGCGGCGATCGGGCGCGGGGTCATCGGCCTGGCCGGCCACCTGCTGGTGCAGCGCACGCAGCGCTGGCGCGCTCGATAGCGGCATGGATGACTTGACGTGCCCCGCGCCTGCGCGCCTTCTCGCCGCCAACTCCCTCTCCCGCTTGCGGGAGAGGGAGTGACTGCTTCACTTGACTGACATTCCCATGAACTGTGATCTCCTCGTGGTCGGTGCCGGCATCGTCGGCCTGGCTCATGCCTGGGCTGGCGTCCAGCGCGGCTGGCGCGTCGTCGTTGTCGAGCGCGATGCCGCCTGCATCGGCGCCTCGATCCGCAACTTCGGTTTCGTCACCGTGACCGGCCAGCAGCGCGGCGCGCACTGGCGGCGCGCGCGGCGCTCGCGCGAGCTGTGGGCCGAGCTCGCGCCGCAGGCCGGCCTGCGCATCGAGCACGCTGGCCTGCTGGTCGCCGCGCGCCACGAGGCCTCGGAAGCGATCCTGGAGGCCTTCCTCGCCACCGAGATGGGCGAGGGCTGCGAGCGGCTCGATGCCGCCGCGGCGCTGGCGCGGCAGCCGGGCCTGCGGGCCGAGGGTCTGCGCGGCGGCCTCTACAGCCCGCACGAGTTGCGCGTCGAGTCGCGCGAGGCGATCCCGCGCATCGCGGCCTGGCTGGCCGAGCGGCATGGCGTCGAATTCCGCTTCGGGGAATCGGTGCTCGAGGCCGAAGCCCCGCACGTGCGCACGTCGCGGGCGAGCTACCACACGGAGCGCGTGGTGGTGTGCTCGGGTGCGGAACTGCACGGCCTCTTCGCCGAGCGCTGGACGCCCCATGCGCTGTCGCTGTGCCAGCTGCAGATGTTGCGGGTGAAGCCCCCGGCGGGCTTCCTGCTGAACGCGGCGCTGATGGCCGACCTGAGCCTGGTGCGCTACGAGGGCTACGCGGCGCTGCCGCAGGCGCGGCCGCTGCTCGAGCACCTGTCGGCCGAGCGGCACGACGCGCTGGCGCATGGCATCCATTTGATCGTGGTGCAGAGCGCGGACGGCTCGCTGGTCGTCGGCGATTCCCACCACTACGGGCCGGTGCTGCCGCCCTTCGCCAGCGAGGCGGTGGACCGGCTGATCCTCGACGAGCTGCACCGGCAGCTGGCGCTGCCGTCCCTGGAGATCGTCGAGCGCTGGACCGGCGTGTACCCGGTCAGCGCCGAGGTGCCGTGCCTGGTGGAGGCGCCGGACCCGCGCACGCGGCTGGTGATGGTCACCGGCGGCACCGGCGCGAGCACCGCGTTCGGGCTGGCGGAAGAGGTGCTCGCGGACTGGTGAGGGCCACCGGCGGCCCGGCGCTCAGCGGCTGTGCGCCGTGAGCTTGGCCAGCGGCGAGGCCAGGCTGACGCCCGGCGCCGCGCGGCGCGCGCTGACGCGGCCGTCCTCGTCGGTCTCGTCCAGGTCGGGATGCGCGGCGCCAAGCACCGCGCCGGCCGGTCCCGCCGGATCGCGCCGCATCGCCAGGCCCACTGCCAGCATGTCGATCACCAGCAGGTGCAGGATGCGGCTGATCATCGGCAGATGCGTCGCGACGTCCTCGACGTGGTCGACGATCAGCGCCGCGTCGGCCTTCTTCGCCAGCGGCGACTGGCTGGCGGTGATCGCCACCACATGGGCGCCGCGCTCGCGCGCCGCGTCGGCCACGGCGATCAGCTCCGGCAGCTTGCCGCTGCTGCTGATCAGCACCGCCACGTCGCCCGGCTTGAGCGTCTGCGCCGCCAGCAGCTGCAGCCGCGGCTCCACGTAGGCGTTGCAGGCCACGCCCAGGCGCAGGAACTTGAACTGCGCATCCTGCGCGACCACGCCGTAATGGCCGATCGCGAAGAACTCGATGCGCGAGGCCTTCAGCAGCAGCTCGATGCTGCGGTCGATCATGTCGCGGTTGAGCTGGCTGCGCACCTGCAGGATCGCCGACGCGGTGTTGCCCAGCACCTTCTCGCCGAGCTCGACCATCGAGTCGTCCTGCGTCACCTGCGTGTGGCTGACCGGCACCGTGCCCGTCAGGCCCGACGCCAGCCGCAGCTTGAAGTCGGACAGCCCCTCGCAGCCCAGCGAGCGGCAGAAGCGGATCACCGTCGGCTGGCTGACGTTGGCGGCCTTGGCGATCTCGGCGATCGGATCGTTCAGCACCTTGCGCGAATGCGCCAGCACATGGTCCGCGACGCGCTGCTCGGCCGGCGACAGGCCGTCGCGCGCGCGCCGGATCTGGCCGACGATCGCCGACGCGCCGCCGCTGGTCTGCAGGCTGCGCAGCTGCGCCTCCAGGATCGCCGACGCGCCCTTGAAGGTCGCGTGCTCCGCGGTGATCACGAAGGTGGGAATCGCGGCGACGTAGTCGGAGAAGCGGCCCTTGTCCTCGAAGCGGGCGCGGAAGCGCGAGCGGTCGAAATACTCGCCCAGCCGCGGCACGATGCCGCCGCCGATGTAGATGCCGCCCAAGGCGCCCAGCGTCACCGCCAGGTTGGCCGCGGCCGTGCCCAGCAGCGTGCAGAAGAGCTCCAGCGTCTCCTCGCAGACCGGGTCGGTGGCCTCCAGCGCGCGGGCGGTGATCTCCGGCGCGCTCAGCGGCTCCGACGGGCGCTGGAGGTAGTCCGCCATCGCGCGGTGCATCAGCTCCAGGCCCGGGCCGGACAGCAGGCGCTCGAAGGAGACGTGCTCGTACTCGTTCCAGGCGAAGCGCAGCAGCGCGATCTCGCGTTCGTCGCGCGGCGCGAAGTTGGTGTGGCCGCCTTCGGAGCCCAGCGAGATCCAGCCCTCGCCCGCCGGGATCAGGCCCGACACGCCCAGGCCCGAGCCCGAGCCCAGCAGCCCGATCACGCTGTGGGCGCGCGGCTCGCCGCCGCCGATCTGGCGGATCTCGCCGCCCCGCAGCCGCGGCAGCGCCATCGCCAGCGCGGTGAAGTCGTTGACGACCACCAGCGTGTCCAGGCCGAGGCGCTGGCGCGCTTCCTCGATCGAGAACTGCCAGTGGTAGTTGGTCATCCGCACCTGGTCGCCCTCGACCGGGTTGGCGATCGCGATCGCCGCGTGCGCCACCCGCAGCTGGCGCGGCAGGCGGTCCATGAAGGCCCGCACGGCGGCGTGGAAGTCGGCGTGCTCGGCGCAGCGCAGCAGCGCGATGTGCTCGAACTCTCCCGGGGAGGTCTCCAGGGCGAAGCGGGCGAAGGTGCCGCCGATGTCGGCGATCAGCCGGGGACTGTCGAATTCACGCATGAAGGAGAGGTGCTGGCCGCCACGCGCCTGGCATGGATCCGGGCGGATCCAGGCGGCGGGGGGCGTCGGGGAAGGGGCGATTATGGCCTCCACGCCGGGGAGCGCCGGAAGGGTTCGCCCCTAGCCGTGCCTTGGTCTTGGCGCGTGGTGCTGTAGTGGGACTACAGTGATTTTCGGGGCAATCGGCGGCTTGGATGGGGAGGGAAAAGTGATTGGTGACAAGCCTTTGCCAACGAAATCGGAGTGATTGCGTCATGGCCACCGTCGCGAAAAGTGCGACCGGGTGACAGTGCTCTTGTGCGATTGCTGTAGTTTTGCTACCTTGCGCGGATTCCGCCTCCGAGGCGGCCTCCGGCGCACCTTTGGGGTGCGCCTCAACAAGCCGAACAAGCAGGACAAGCACAGTGCAAGCAGATCAGGGTGTGGCGACGACGGGCGCCGCGGGGTATCCGTGGCTGGTGGCGGACATCGGCGGCAGCAATGCCCGCTTCGCGTGGGTCGACGGCCCCGGCAAGTCGGTCGAGCATGTGCGCAAGCTGCCGGTCGCTCAATATGAATCGCTGCGCGCGGCGGCCGAGGCCTATCTGAAGGAACTCGCCGGTCTGGGCATTCAGGCGCGGCCCCGGCGGGCGTCGCTGGCGCTGGCGACCGCGATCAAGAGCGACCGCATCGAGCTGACCAACAGCCACTGGACCTTCTCCCGCAGCCAGCTGCAGGCCGATCTCGGCCTGGACGAGCTGCGGCTGCTGAACGACTTCGAGGCGCTGGCGCTGTCGCTGCCCGGCCTGCGGCCGGACCAGGTGGCCGCGGTCCCGGGACCCGCGCTGACGACGCCGCGCGGCACGCTGGCGGTGATCGGGCCTGGCACCGGGTTGGGCGTCGGCGGCGTGATCGAGACCTCGGGCGGCTGGATCGCGCTGCCGGGGGAGGGCGGTCACATGACGCTGGCGCCGACCAATGACTACGAAAGCGAACTGCTCGCCGTCGCGCGGCGCGAGTTCCCGCATGTGTCGGCCGAGCGCTTCCTGTCGGGCATCGGCCTGCCGACGCTGCATGCCGCGGTCGCGACCGTGGCGGGCCAGCCGCCGGCGCAGCGCCTGACCGCGGAGCAGATCGTGGAGCGGGCACTGGGGGGCGACGAGATCTGCGCGCGGACGATGACGCAGTTCAGCGCCTTCCTCGGCAGCTTCGCCGGCAGCGTCGCGCTGGCGCTGGGCGCGCGCGGCGGTGTGTACATCGGTGGCGGCATCGTGCCGCGCCTGGGGGATCGCTTCTTCGAGTCGCCGTTCCGTGAGCGCTTCGAGGCCAAGGGGCGCTTCGCCTCCTACCTGGCGGCCGTTCCCTGCGTGTTGATCACCGACACCCTGACCGCGCTGGCCGGCGCCGCTTTTGCGCTGGAGCAGTCGGTGCGCTGAGGAAGCGCCATGCTGTAGTACAGCTACATCACCAAGCCAAAACGGCGACCCGCGCGGTCGCCGTTTTTCATTTCCGTTGCTCATTTTGCGGCTTTATCGGTGGAAACCCGCAGTCTATTCGTCGTTTTCACACCATAAATCGGCTAACTCAATAGCGCCAGGGTTTGCGAGAACTAGGTGGGTGATCTAGTTTTAGTACAGAATTCTTTCCGAACAAGGGGTTCCGTGGTCCCTGCAACGTGAACCTCCCGGTCGCAGTGCCCCGCAGGACGAGCCAGCGAGCGCCAGAAGACGCTCGAGCGCAGCCAGAGCTACAGGAGACAAACCCAATGAAGACATCGCACGCCCCCCGCGAGCTGTTCCGTGTGCAGCCGGTCGCCGCCGGCTGCCTGGTGACGCTGGCCCTGATGGCCGGCGCCGCCCAGGCGCAGCAGGCCCAGACCGAAACGGACAAGGAAGCTGCCGCCAAGGCCGCGGCCGACAAGACGCTGGAGACGGTGACCGTCACCGGCATCCGCCGCGGCATCGAGGCCGCCATCTCGGTCAAGAAGAACGCCGACGCGATCGTCGAGGCCGTCTCCGCCGAGGACATCGGCAAGCTGCCCGACGTGTCGATCGCCGAGTCCATCGCCCGCCTGCCCGGCCTGTCGGCCCAGCGCGTCGCGGGACGCGCGCAGGTGATCTCGGTCCGCGGCCTGTCGCCGGACTTCGCCACCACCCTGCTCAACGGCCGCGAACTGGTCTCCACCGGCGACAACCGCAGCGTCGAGTTCGACCAGTACCCGTCCGAGCTGCTCAGCGCCGTGGTGGTCTACAAGACGCCGGAAGCGGGGCTGGTCGGCCAGGGCCTGTCGGGCACCATCGACATGCAGACGGTCCGTCCGCTGAATTTCAGCAACCGCGTGGTGACGCTGAACGCCCGTGGCCAGCGCAACTCGCTGGGCAAGGCGGCCGACGCCAGCGCCACTGGCAACCGCCTGAGCGCCAGCTACATCGACCAGTTCGCCAACCGCAGCATCGGCGTGTCGCTGGGGTATGCGCACCAGCAGACGCCGGTCCAGGAAGAGCAGGTCGGCTTCTATGAGCCCTGGGACCAGACCGGCCGCACCGGCCTGCCGGCGGGCACCTACAACTCCGGCGGCATCAAGGCCCTGCGCCGCACTGGCAAGAGCGAGCGCGACGCGCTGATGGGCACGATCGAGTTCCGTCCGAGCCAGAACTGGACCAGCGTCGTCGACGGCTTCTGGACCAAGGCCAAGCAGGTCGACACCGCCAACCAGTTCGAGATGAACCTGGGCTGGAACGGCAACAACCCGCCGGCCGGCCTGAACTGGTCGAACCCCACCGTCAACGACAACGGCACCCAGACCGGCGGCACGCTGCTGAACGCCTATCCGCTGGTGCGCGGCATGTACAACAAGCGCGACGACAAGATCGTCGCCGCGGGCTGGAACAACAAGCTGAAGTTCGAGAGCGGCCTGTCGCTGATGGCCGACGTGAACTACTCGCGCGCCACCCGCAACGAGCTGAGCCTGGAGAACAACACGCAGCTGGCGCGGGCCTCCGCCACCGATTGGCCGCTGGACAACGTGGGCCTGGCCTTCCGCACCGGCGGCTTCTCGCAGATCGTGCCGGGGCTGCGCAACTATTCGGACCCGACCCAGCTGCTGCTGCAGAACACGATCTACGGCTCCGGCTACGGCAAGGTGCCCAGCGTCAAGGACGAGCTGACCGGCTTCAAGCTGGTGGGCAACCTGCCGGCGCCCGACTTCGCCTCCGGGCTGTTCTCCGACTTCGAGGCGGGCCTGAACTACGCGGACCGCTCGAAGAAGAAGCGCCAGCCGGAAGGCAACATCAACGTCGGTGCGCAGGGCGACACCGCGATCGCGCCGGACCTGCAATACCGCCCGGTGGACCTGAGCTTCGCCGGCCTGGGACTGATCCCGGCCTGGAACGTGCCGGGCGCGGTCGGCCGCTACATGACCTTCGCGCCGACGGAGACGGCCAGCTACCTGATTCCCAAGGCCTGGCAGGTCAAGGAGAAGACGACCACCGCCTTCCTGAAGGGCAACCTCGACGCGACCACCTTCGGCGTGCCGATGCGCGGCAACATCGGCCTGCAGGTCGTGCGCACCGACCAGTCCTCGCAGTCCAACTACTGGGACGCGACGCTCAACAACAACGCGGGCGGCGTGAAGCCGATCGAGGGCGGCAAGACGTACACCGACTACCTGCCCTCGATGAACCTGTCGTGGAGCCTGCCGGGCGAGCAGACGGTGCGCTTCGCGCTGGCCAAGCAGATGGCGCGTCCGCGGGTGGAGCAGATGAACGCGGGCCTGGAGTTCGGCGTCAATGGCACGACCGGCAGGCCGGGCGCCACCGGCGGCAACCCGACGCTGAATCCGTGGCGTGCCAACGCGGTCGACCTGTCGTGGGAGAAGTACTTCGGCAACAAGGCCTACGTGGCGGCGGCCGCCTACTACAAGGACCTGCGCAGCTACATCTACAAGCAGACGGTGGACGGCTACGACTTCTCGCGTTTCGTCGTCGACTACGTGCCGCAGCCGGGCCAGCCGCCGGCGCAACTGACCGGCGATTTCACCGCCCCGTACAACGGGAAGGGCGGCCAGCTCAAGGGCCTGGAGCTGACGGCGTCGCTGCCGCTGAACCTGGTGAGCCCGATGCTGAACGGCTTCGGCATCGTCGCCAGCGCGACCTTCAACGACAGCAACATCTCGATCAAGGATCCGGACAGCGCGAGCAGCGTGGGCAGCGGGCCGATCTCGCTGCCGGGCCTGTCCAAGCGGGTCTACAACCTGACCGCGTACTACGAGGCCAACGGCTTCGAGTTCCGGATCAGCCAGCGCAAGCGGTCCGACTTCATCGGCGAGATCGGCAACTTCAACGGCTCGCGCACGCTGCGCTACGTGGTGGGCGAGAGCATCGTCGACGCGCAGATCGGCTACAACTTCACCGAAGGTCCGCTGAAGGGACTGGGGCTGCTGGCGCAGGTCAACAACCTGACCGACGAGGCCTACCGCACCTACGCGCAGACCAAGGACCGCCCGCTGGAGTACATCAAGTGGGGCCGCACCTTCCTGCTGGGGGTGACCTACAAGTTCTGATGGCCCGCTGAAGCCACCGGGCCGGGCCCGGTGGGTCGAGTGATGCAGCCCCGCACGGCGAGAGCCGGCGGGGCTTTTTGGTTTCAACAAACATAGATGTTTGTAAATCCAACGTTGTACTAATATCTATGTCATGCCAAAGAGACCAGCCGCGATCGAGCAGATGCCCATGGCCGTGCTCGCGCACCTGCGCGAACTGGGCGAAAACCTGTCTTTGGCGCGCAAGCGAAGACAGGAGCCGCTGAAGTCGTGGGCCCGGCGGATCGGCGTTTCTGAACCGACGCTGATGCGCATGGAGAAGGGCGACCCGACGGTGTCGATGGCGGTCTACGCGACGGCGCTGTGGCTGATGGGGCGCGACGCGGCCCTGCCGGACCTTGCGGCGCCGGAGCATGATCGCGGGGCGTTGGCGCAGGCTGTGCGGGTCGCCCGTCAACGGGCGGTGAAGCGCCGAACGACGATCGATGAGCGACTCGCCGCCGGCAGCGACGGCCAGGCGAAGCCGGGAGAGGACGCATGACGATGGATAAAGGCCTGTCCAGTACATCAAGTGGGGCCGCACCTTCCTGCTGGGGGCGACCTACAAGTTCTGATCGCCGAAATATCTCTTAGCCGCTCTCCTGCAGGCGGCTCAGTACCCCACGAGCCGGTCCACCTCGTCGAGCAGCGGCTGCCCGTTCGCGAGCCGCCGCAGGTTCTCGATGAATTGCTCGACGACCTGACCCACGGAGGGCTGGGCCGCGATGTGCGGCGTGACAAGCAGGCGGGGGTGGCGCCACAGCGGGCTGTCGGGCGGCAGCGGCTCCGTGGCGAAGACGTCCAGCGCGGCGCCGCTCAGGTGGCCCTCGTTCACGAGGGCGAGCAGATCGTCCTCGACGAGGATGCCACCGCGCGCCACGTTGATCACGAAGCTGCCGGGAGGCAGCATCGCCAGGCGTGACCGGTCCAGGAGACGGGCGGTCTGCGGGGTGCCAGGAAGCAGGCACACCAGGAAATCAGAGCGGCCGAGGAAGGCCGCCATGCCGGCCTCCCCAACGAAAACCGGCACGCGCGCGGCGCGTGCATCCGAGCGGGTCCAGCCGATGACCTTGAAGCCGAGCGCGGCGACCACATCGGCCACGACGCCGCCGATCGAGCCCAGCCCCATGATCCCCACCGTGACCTGGCGCGCGTCGGGCACCGGCAGGCGCTTCCATTCGCCGGCGGCGTGCTGCCGTTCCATGCTGGGCAACGAGCGGAACTGACGCAGGACCTGCAGGGCGACGAATTGCGCCATGCTCAGGCCCAGCCCCGGCTCGACCGCGCGGGTGACCCTGACGTGCGCGGGAAGGTCCGGCGCGGCGAGCAGGCCATCGGCCCCGGCGCCGACGGAGGCCGCGAGCTGCAGGTTGGGCAGCCGCGGCGCGATCCCGGCCGGAAGCTTGAAGGCGAAGAGGGCGGTGATGTCGGGGTCGGCCTGCGGGCCGAGCTCGGTGACGATCTCGAGATCCGGCGCGCGGGCGCGCAGCGCCTCGTAGCGGGCGGTGATGAAGTCCGACGTCAGCAGCATCAGAACCTTTGGCGGGCGTGCGGGGAGCTTGCTCATGCGGGAGTGGCTTGCGTTCTTTCGTGAATGAACCTGGTCGGCCTCGGTAGGAGTGCTCTGGCATGGGGGGCGCCGGCGGGGCGCCTCCTTCACTCGGGCCAATACTGGGCGGCCGCGGAGCGATTGCAGCGCAGCGGGATAAATAGGGGAAGTTAAACTATCAAATCGGTTAATAGTCCCAGCTTATGAATATAAGTACGCGGCAGCTCCAGGCCTTTCTCGCCGTCGCGCGGCTGGGCAGCTTCACGCGCGCTGCCGAGGAGATCTTTGTCACCCAGGCCGGGCTCAGCCTGATGCTCAAGGACCTGGAGGCGCAGGTGGGCGGGCGTCTCTTCGATCGCACCACGCGATCGGTCAGCCTGACCCCGGCCGGTGAGCTGCTGCTGCCCACGGTGCGCGGCATGCTGGCCGACTGGGAGCGCGCCACCACCGGCATCGGGCGGCTCTCGGCAGAGGCCGAGCAGCAGGTGACGCTGGCAGCGACACCGCTCATCGCCACCAGCGTGCTGCCGCGCTGGCTTCAGGACTTCCACCAGGCACAGCCAGGCGTCCGCGTGCAGGTCGCTGACCTCGACCGCCGGGACATCCTGCTGGGCATCGAGGCGGGCGAGATCGATCTCGGCCTGGGCGCGTTCTTCAAGCCGGCGGTCGGCATCGAGCGCCAGTTGCTGGCGACTTTCCCGATGGTCCGCGTGGGTGCCCGTCCGCTCACGGGGAGCGGCCGGAAGGCCGGCAACGGGCGGGCGCTGCGATGGTCCGCGCTGGCGGACGACCACCTGCTCACGCTGCCGGTCGACAACCCGATCCAGAAGCTCGCGGATGCGCAGCTGCGTCGCCTTGGCCTGGCGCCCACGCGTGGTGGGGCGCTGCAGAACATCCAGGCCATGATCGCCATGGTGGAAGCGGGACACGGCGTGGCCACCTTGCCGGCGTTCGTGGCACCGGCCTGCGCGCGCTACCAGGTGGCGATACAGACGCTCGTCGAGCCCTCGGTGTCCGTCGACTTCTTCGTCGTCAGCAAGAAGGGGCGCCAGAAGACCGCGCTCGCAGCCACGCTGATCGATTCGCTGGGTGTCCTCTTTCGGACCATCGCCGAGTCCCCGCCTGCCTGATCAGAGGCGCCCTGTGCGCCCAGTGCGCCTCGTGCGCCAATCACCCGGCGGAGCGCGCCGCGCTGCTTGAACTCAATCCCCGGCCGGACTCAATCGCCCACCAGCACCCGCCCGCTCAGCGGGCCGATCTCGATCAGCAACTGGCCGTTGCCCGCCGCCTTCATCGGCGCGCCGGGCGTCAGCGCGTCGATGAAGGGCGTGGCGCGCAGCGCCGGCGGCAGCGCGAGGGTCACCCGCATCGGCTCGGTGGCGTTGTTCATCGCCACGATCGCGCTGCGGCGGCCGTCCTGGCGCAGCAGCACGATCACGTGCTCGTCCAGCCACAGCGGCGCGGACAGGCTGCCGTGCCGCAGCACCGGCTGCGACTGCCGCAGGCCGACCAGCCGCTTGACCTGCGCGCGCAGCGCCAGGTCCGGCTGCCCGCCTTCGTCGGCCCAGGGGTAGGGCGCGCGGTTGTACGGGTCCTCGCCGCCGCCAAGGCCCACCTCGTCGCCGTAATAGATCGTCGGCGCGCCCGGGTAGCTCATCTGGAAGAACATCGCCAGCAGCAGGCGCCGCTTGCCGTCGGCGACCTTCTCCGGCGGGCTGTCGTCGCGCACGCCGAAGTGATGCAGCGCGCGCGGCTGGTCGTGCGAGGACAGCAGCGTCATGGACGCGAACAGCGCCTGCGGCGGATAGGACTCGCGCAGCAGCTCCAGGTTCTGGTAGGCACGCTCCGCGCTGACGCCGGCCGCGAAGTCCAGCACGGCATTGCGGAAGATGTAGTTCATCGTCGCGTCGAAGGTGTCGCCGAGGAAGAACTTGCTGGCGTCGAACCAGGTCTCCGCGATCGTCAGCGCCTCCGGCTGGTGACGCTTGACCGCGATGCGCCAGGCGCGCCAGAAATCGTCCGGCACCCAGGGCGCGACGTCCATGCGCCAGCCCGCCGCACCGCGGTCCAGCCAGAACTGCATCACGCCGTCCCGGCCGAAGGCGTAGTCGCGGAAGGCGCGGCTGGACTTGTCCAGCTCGGGCAGGTCCTTGATGCCGATCCAGGCGGCGTACTGGTCGTCGGGCTTGGGCCGGGAGAGGTCGAAGCGGAACCAGCTCGCATAGGGCGAGGCCGGGTTGGCCTTGCCGTTGTCGAAGGCGCCGCCGGACGGGAAGTTGCCGAAGCGGTTGAAGTAGGGCGAGTCCGCGCCGACGTGGTTCAGCGAGGTGTCCGGGATCACGCGCAGGCCGCGCTTGCCGGCCTCGCTGGTCAGGCGCTGGAAGTCGTCGTTGCTGCCGAAGGCCGGATCGATGCGCTTGTAGTCGCCGGTGTCGTACTTGTGATTGCTGGCGGCCTGGAAGACCGGCGTCAGGTACAGCGCGTTGACGCCCAGCTCGCGCAGGTCATCGAGCTTGTCGATGAGGCCGGCCAGGTCGCCGCCGAAGAAGTCGTTGTTGTAGACCGCGTCCGAGCCGTCGCCGCTGCCCGGCTTGTACGGGCGGTCCAGCCAGCGCGGATGGCGCTCGATGCCGTGGTCCTGGTACCGGGCCTGGCCGACCTGCGGATCGTTGGAGGTGTCGCCGTTGCGGAAGCGCTCGGGGAAGACGTAGTAGTAGATGAGGTCGCGCGCGAAGTCGGGGACGGCGAAGTCGGAGGCGTGGATGGTCTGGCGATAGCGGCGGATCGAGAACGGCCCCTTGGCATCGGGGCCCTCGGGCAGCGGCGCGATGCTGGCCGGCCCCATCGAGCCCTTCTCCTTGGTCCAGTGGATCGGGTCGGCGTTGTTCTGGACGACGTAGCGGGCACCGTCGATCGTGGCGATGAAGTAGTAGCCGTAGACGCCCGGCGCGCCGAAGCGGTGGCGGGCCTTCCAGCGCTCGCGGCCCTCGGCGGTGCCGGCCTTGTGCAGCGGCACGCGCGCCTCCTCGGCATAGGCGATCAGGTCCTCGTTGCCCTCGACCCGTCGGCGCTCGACGACCAGTTCGAGCTTCTCGACGCCGGGCAGCGCGGTCAGCTGGAACTCGATCCAGGTCTTGGCCGGCTGCGCGCCGAAGGGCGTCTTGAAGGCGGCGAGGCGCGAGTCGTAACGCAGGCTTGCCGCGACGGCGCCCAGCGACGCGGCGGAGGCGCCCGAAGCGCTCGGCGTGGGCATCGCTGGAGGTGGGCCGGCCTCGTCGGCCCGCGCGGCCAGCGCCGGCCCGGTGGCGTACAGCGTGGCCGCCAGGCCGGTCAGCAGCGCGGCGGGGAGGGACGCGAGCGGCGCGCGTCGGCGTGGCAATGAGGCGTGCATGGCCGGGAACGCTACCTCGGATTCGAGGCGAGAGCCCTCGGGGTCAGCCCTTCTTCGGGCTTGCGTCCCTCCGGCCTACGCGCTCACGAACGGGCGCTCCCGCATCCAGGTCGTCGCGACCCATTTCTCGCCCTGGACAACGGCCGCGCTGGCGTGCAGCGAGGCGTGGTCCAGTTGCCCTTGGGCATTGGTGTATTCGAAGTAGACGGCGTGGCCGCGCTGCGGCGACACCGCCCAGCCGACCGCCGGGAAGACCGTCTCGCCGCCGGCGGGCACGTCGTTCAGGTAGGTCACCAAGGTGCTGACGCGCTGGCCGCTGCGATCGATCGAGGCCCGGTTGGCCGGGTTGGACGGCACGAGGAAGTCGTAGTGGGGCGCGCTGCCGGCGCCTGGCGGGTAGTGCAGGACCTGCAGGCCTTCGGCGTGCGCGACCGGGAGGTTCATCAGCTCGGCCAGGCGCTGCTCCAGGCGCGCGATCAGCGGCGTCTCGGCGCGCCGGAAGAACATGCCGAAGCTGCTGCGCAAGCCGCTCACCACGTCGCGACCGGTGTGCGGATCGACGAGCGCCGAGGGCCGCAGTCGCGGGCGCGCCAGCGCGATGAGCTGCTCGCATTCATCGGCATCGATCACGCCGTTCAGCACCGCCAGCAGCGGCTGTGCCGCGCGCGCGGCGACGCGCACGAGGCGGTCATGCGTCGCGATCGAGGTGCCTGGACGCAGGCGCGGCTCGCCATGGCGATATGGCGGCAGCGGCGTGCCGCCCGGCGCCGCGGGCGTGGGCAGCGCGACCTGATCCACCGGCATCGGCGCGTGGCCGTGGCGCGCGCGGACGAAGCCGTCGACGATCGCCTGCGCGGCCTCCGGCGCGATGGCGCGCTCGCGCAGCGCGTGGCACAGCTCATCGGGCGACGCGCCGTCGTCCAGATGTCGACGGACCCAGTCGCCCAGGGCCGAGGGAAAGCGCACGACGCTCGTCATGGCGGCGCTCAGGGCAGGTCCACCGCGACCCAGCCGGTCGCCGTCGGCCGGAACCGCTCCTGCAACTGCGCGCTGCCCGCTCCGCGGATCACCTGGGCGACGACGGGGAAGACCCGCTGCACCTCGGCGTCCGCGGTCCAGGGCGCGGCCTTCACCTGGTAGGTGTAGCTGACCGTCGCCAGCCGGTCCCCGCCTTCGCCGGCCAGCTCCCAATGGACGACCCGGTCCAGGCTCAGCCTGGCCGCGCAGAAGTCGCCGACCGTCTGCCGGCCGCCGCCCGGCGTGGCTCGCTCCCGTGTCAGGTAGAACTGCCGGCCCGCCTCGGTCAGCGCATAACGGCGGACCTTCATGCGGTGCGGCATCTCCTGATCGTCCTTGACATCGACCTCGGCGACCGTCGAGCTCGCCAGCCCCAGTCGCTCCAGGACCGGCAGTTGCAGCGCGTTGCGCGCGCCGGTGTCGATCTCGTGCTGCGTCAGGTCGATGGGCCAGTCGGTCTTGGCCAGGCACAGGTCGCCGCGCTGGGCGAGGTAGTCCTTCAGCGCCGCGGCGAACTGGTCCGAGGAAGGTGCCGCCGAGCGCGCGCATCCGCTGAGCGCGTTCAGGACGAGCGCGCTCGCGATCAGGCCGATGGACACGGTGGCGCGGCGCAAGAGGAAGGCGTTGGTCATGGGGAAGCGACGCATCACGACGTGCAGGCGCCCGGCTTGGGCGGCTCGGCCGGCTGGACGTCCTTGTCGTTGAGCGTGTTGAGGAAGCAGAGGAGGTCGGCGATGTCCTGCTCGGACATCGGCGGCTTGCTGTGGGCGGGACGGCCGTCCAGCGGCATCTGCGTGTCGATGTTGCCGACGAAGCGCGCGGGCAGGTCGTCGAACTTGCGCACCTGGCCGCCGACGTACTGCGTGGTGATCAGGCCGTAGCCCGGGAAGTCCGGATCGGGCGTGGCCTTGGCCTGGCCGCCGACGGTGGGGTACCAGAGCTCCGGCATCGTGTCGCGCGTGTTGTAGAAGCGGATCGTCTGCTCGAGCGAATGGAAGATGCCGTTGTGGAAGAAGCTGCGCCGCGAAGCGACGTTGCGCAGCGTGGGCGACTTGAACATGCCGCAGAAGCGGTTGCCCGGCGTCGGCGGGTGATCGGTGCGGGCCGGGCCGCACAGGCCGAGGTCGACGTAGCCCGGGTCCGCGTTCACGGGCAGCGCCGCGTTGCGCGGCACGCCGATGGCCTCGTAGGAGAAGTCGGTGAAGAGCGCCGTGCTGCCGTTCAGGCCGGCGCCCTGGTAATGGCACGACGCGCAGTTGCCGCCGTTGGGATCGGCGAAGACCTTCAGCCCGCGGGCCTCGGCCGGCGTGAGCACGCCGCCGATCTTGTTGCCGATGTAGAGGTCGAACTTGCTGGAGTAGGGATGGAAGCTGACGTCCTCGAGCTGGAAGGCCTGCAGCGCCTGGCCCGCGGCGGCGAAGGCGCGGTCCACCTCGTCGAAGACCTGCGCGCCGAAGGCCTGGCGGAACAGCGCCGCATAGGGACCCGCCTGCAACTGCTTCACGACATCGGCGCGGCTGGCGTTGGCCATCTCGCGCGGATCGAGCAGCGGCAGGCCGGCCTGCTCGGCGAGCGTGGCCGCGCGGCCGTCCCAGGCGAAGCCGCCGCCGGGGCCCGGCACGCTGACGCCATCGGGGTTGTCGAGCAGGTCCGCGTAGGGCGGCGTCGCGTCCTTGTAGCGCAGCGACGGCACGGCCCGCGTGCCGGTCTGGTTCATCGCCGGACCGCCCAGCTGGGCGGACAGGTTGTTGGACGGCGCATAGGCGTGCTTCGGGTCGTGGCAGGTGGCGCAGGCCATGCGACCCGAGGCCGACAGCGAGGCGTCGAAGAACATCTTCTGGCCGACCTGCGCCGCCAGGCTCAGCGGGGTCGCCGGGTTCAGCGCCGTGCCGACGCTGTCGGAAGCGGCCGCGGTGGCGCTGGCGGACGGGCCCGCCGGCGTCGGCTCGCCGGACGGGCCGCAGGCGGCGAGCAACGCGCCGAGGCCGACGCACGCGCCGGTGCCCACGAGGGCCGCCAGCGACGCGCGGGCGGAGGAGAGGAGGGCTCGCCGGGACATCGCGCGCGTCGCCGGGCTTACTTCGTCAGCGCCCAGACATTGGTCTGGACCGCGTCGGCGCCGATCTGCGCCGGCGTATTCACGTCGGCCGACTGCTTCTGCGTATAGCTCGCCGGTGCCTGCCAGGCGTGGTTGATGGCGCGCACCGCGTCGAAGTGGGTGTCGGCGCTGCCGGCGTACTCGGGCAGGTTGAGGATGTTGGCGGCGATGAACTTCTCGGTGTACTTCGAGCGGTTCATGTAGGACGCATCCACCGCCGGGTCCGCCAGCTGGAACATGTCCTGCAGCGTGCGCACGAACGAGAAGTGGCTGTAGGCATCGCCGTCGGAGACCCCCTTGGGCGCACCCGCCTGGTTGGTCAGGATGCCGAAGATGCTCTGGCCGTGGCCGCGGTTGCCCTTGGTGTAGTTGTTGATGCTGGCGTCCACCGTGACCGCGCCGGTCTTGGGATCGACGACCAGCGGCTTGGACACCGCGCTGTTGGAGACGTTCCAGCCGCAGCAGGAGTTGAAGCCCGAGGTGGCGTTGCCTTCGTCGAACATCAGCACGATCGCGACGCGCTTGGCCGGGTTCTTCCACAGCGGCGAGGCCTGGATCCTCTTCACCAGCGCGTCGACGTAGTTGTCGCCGCGCGTGATGATGTTGGCCGCCGCGGTCGGCGCCACGTTGTTGGCGACGCTGCCGCAGTCGCTGGCGGTCGCGGTGCCGCCGCCCGCCAGCTTGCCCACGACGCTGATGCCGTGCATGTCGTCGCACTGGTCGGGCACCAGGAAGTTCAGCGTGCCGACCTTGCCGCTGGCCAGGTCGGTGCCGAGCTGGTCGACGTCGTAGTTGGCGGGCATCGCATACGCGCTGCTGTTCTTCAGGTTGGCGTCCCACTGGCCGCCGCCCATGGTGCGGTTGCTGTACTTGAACTCCGGCGCGCTGCGCACGTTCTGGTAGGCCATGCCCGGGTGGTGCTTGGTCTTGTAGAGGCCGGCGGGCATCGGCAGCGTCAGCGCGGCGTTGCCGACAGCGGCGGTGTTGCCGTTGAGGGTGCCGGGCGCGTAGACGTTGTCCGCGGCGGTGACGGCGGCATCGGCGACGCTGTCGGTGCGGAAGTCCTGGCCGGGGTTCATCGACTCGCTGTAGGTGCGCCAGGTCATGCCGGCGGCCGCGATCGCGTTGAAGAGGTTGGGCTTGCCGACGATGTTGTGGTTGACCGCGGCGGTCTGTGTGCAGCTGGCGTTGAAGGGCGAGCTGGCCAGGCCCGGCTGGGTCTTGTCGGGCAGCGGCAGATCCTGGACCGCGTTCGGGCCGGTGGCGTCGCAGTTCCACTGGCTGTCGTCGGTGATGCCGAAGTCGTCGGCGCCGCCCAGCGCGGTGTAGTTGGGCTCGGACGGATTGCCGGTGGCGTAGTAGCTGGTCAGCTGGTTGCCGCTGGCCAGCAGCGCGTTGATCTTGGGCGCCCACGGCGAGCCCTTGATCGACAGCGTCGCCTTGTTCTCCAGCATCACGATGAAGAGATGGTCGTAGCGCGGGATGCCTTCGAGGTTGAAGGCCGCCTGCTGCGCCTGCGCGAAGGTGATCTTCGCGCGGGTGTCGGTCCCGCTGGGCGCGGTGGAGGCGCTGACGTTGGCGGCCCCGGCCAGGCGCGGATCGCCGCCGGGCACGGCCAGCGCGTCGGGATAGAGGTCGCCGCGGTCGAGCTTGGTGATGGCGTAGGTGAAGCGGTTGTCCAGGGCCTTGGACTCGGCCAGCATGGCGGCCTGGTCGGCGCCGCTGACGGTGTTGACGTCGGCCAGTACCTTGTCGAGCGACACGCCGATGCGCGTCGCCACGGTCTGCTTCTCGACGGCGTAGCTGCTGCCGTTGGCCTCGACCAGCCGCTGCACCTCCGAGGACAGCGGGCTGATGACGACCTGTCCGGCCTGGTCGAGGACCTGGTCCAGCGAGGCGCGCAGCACGTCGCGGCTGGCGACCTTGGCGCCGGTGGCGGAGACGGTGGCGTCGGTGCCGATGTCGGCGATCAGCGCGGCATTGGCCGGCACGGTCAGCGAGAAACGGCCCTGGGCATCGGTGACGACCGGGTGCTCGGCGGCATCGCAGACGCCGTTGCCGTCGGCGTCGACGCAGACCTTGGCGCCGATGTAGTAGGCGGGCGCCAGGGTGGGATCGGTGGCGCTGCCGGGCGTGAAGCTGGCGCCGGTGACGACGCCGCTGATCGTGACGCTCGGGGTCGACGGGCCGTCGTTGTCGGAACCGCAGGCGGCCAGGATGGCGGCGGCGATCAGGGTGAGCGAGGCGTTCAGCGCGGTGGATTTGCTGGGTCGCATGGGGCGTCCTGGAGTGGTGGCGATGGCGGGTTCGAGCGGCCCGGGCAGGGGCCGGCTCGAAACGCGGCGCACTCTAGGAATCACGCATGACGGATCCGTGTCACCCAGCGTCAAGGACGCGTGAGAACCCAGGCGCCATCGGGCCTGGCGCGTTTCGCAAAGTTTGGTGAAGCGGCGCGACGGGGCGGATTGGCTCGTGGCTCGCACGCGGCTTGGCGCGAGCGCAACGCCTTGGCGGCGAGTGGAGGCCTCGTGTCGCGGGTCCGCGCATCACACCCGGACCGACCGCTCAAGGCGTCTCTTGCAGCCCCGTCGGGAGCGCGATGTTCACCGTTCTGGACAAAATGCGCGGCGCATGTCCAGAACGGTGAACACGATTCCGGCAGACGCGCTGACGGCGCGTCGCGCCCGTCAGCCCTTCACCCCACCCGCCGTCAGCCCCGACACGATCCAGCGCTGGGCTAGCAGGAACACCGCCGTGATCGGCAGGCCCGACAGCACCGCCGCGGCGGCGAAGTCGCCCCACAGGAAGCGCTGGTCGTGCAGGTAGTACTTGGAGCCCACCGCCAGCGTCAGGTTGGACTCCTCGCGCAGCAGCACCGACGCCACCGGGTATTCGATGATGCAGCCGATGAAGGCCAGCACGAACACCACCATCAGGATCGGCACCGCCATCGGCAGCAGCACCAGCCGGAACGCCTGCCAGTGCGACGCGCCGTCGACCTTCGCGTTCTCCTCGATCTCGACCGGGATCGTCTCGAAGTAGCCCTTGATGGTCCAGATGTGCGTTGCCACGCCGCCCAGGTAGGCCACGATCACGCCGGCGTGCGTCTCGATGCCCAGCCAGGGCACGAAGCTGCCGATGGTCTCGAAGATCGCGTAGATCGCTACCAGCGCCAGCACCGGCGGGAACATCTGCAGCAGCAGCATGCTGTTCAGGATCCCGCCCTTGAACGGGAAACGCAGCCGCGCGAAGCCATAGGCCGCCGTCGTCGAGATACCCACGATCAGCAGCGCCGAGATCGTCGCCACCTTGATCGAATTCCACAGCCAGGTCAGCACCGGAAACGGGGGCTGCACCAGCGAGCCATCCGCCGCCTGGTACGGAATGCCCAGCGCCAGCTGCCAGTGCTCCAGGCTGATCGTCGTGGGGATCAGGCTGCCGGTGGCGAAGTTGCCCGGCCGCAGCGAGATCGACACCACCGCCAGCAGCGGGAACAGCGTCACCGCCAGGAAGACCCACAGCAGCGCATGCGCCGCGACGACGCGCCAGCGCGCCTGTTTGCCTCGAACGATCGCCATGTCCGGGCTTCCTTATGAGTTGGCTTTGCGCATGAGGCGCAGGTTCAGCAGCGACATCCCCGCGACGAGGATGAAGATCAGCGTCGAGATCGCCGCCGCCAGGCCGAAGTCCGTGCCCGAGTCGCGGAACGCGATGCGATAGGTGTAGCTGACCAGGATGTCGGTCTGGCCCGCCGGGATCTTGGTCGACAGGTAGTCGGGCCGCCCATCGGTCAGCAGCGCGATCAGCACGAAGTTGTTGAAGTTGAACGCGAAGGCCGACACCAGCAGCGGCGACAGCGGCTTGATGATCAGCGGCGCGGTGATCTTGAAGAAGTTGGTCAGCGGCCCCGCGCCCGCGAGCGCCGAGGCCTCGTACAGGTCCGAGGGAATCGCCTTCAGCAGCCCGGTGCACAGGATCATGATGTACGGGTAGCCCAGCCACACGTTGACGATCAGCAGCATCGTCCGCGCCAGCGCGGGGTCCGCGAACCAGGCCGGACGCACGCCGAAGAGCGCGTCCAGGATCGCGTTGATCTCGCCGAAGTTCTGGTTGAACAGGCCCTTGAACACGAGGATCGAGATGAAGCCCGGCACCGCGTAGGGCAGGAAGAGCAGCGTGCGGTAGGTCGTGCGGTAGCGCAGGTCCTCCCAGTTCAGCAGCACCGCCAGCATCATCCCGATCGCGGTGGCGAAGACCACCGTCAGCAGCGAGAACACCACCGTCCAGCCGAAGATCGACAGGAAGGGGCCGCGGAACTCGGCATCGAACAGCATGCGCCGGTAGTTCTGCGCGCCGACCATCACCTTGTAGCCGGGCGCCAGGTGCGTGCCCGCGGCCGCGCCCTGGCCTTCGTAGTAGCCGGTGGTCGCGTCGGGGCGGAAGAGCGCGCCGTCGGCCACGCGCTTGATCGCGCCGTCGGGCTGCTCCACGAAGTGGGGGCGGATCGGCCCGAACTCGCGCAGGCCGAGGTAGCGCAGCGTCGACGCCTCGCCCACGCCGCCGGTGGCAGCGGTGCCGCCGGCCTGGCCCGGCAGGCGCAACCGCAGCTGCGCGAGCGCCAGCCGGTGCGCGACGAGCTCCTTCAGCGTGAGCGCGGTGCCCAGCGTCGCGTCGGCCGGGCCGACGGCCTGCATCGCGACATCCACCGGCTTGCCCGCCTGCCGCAGCGCCAGCGGCGGCGAGACGAATTGCGCGGCACCGCTGGCCGGGTCGCGCAGCACGATCCGGAAGTCGCCGCCCGCGCCATGCACGCTGTAGTCGCGCACCTCGTCCAGCACCGTGTCGTGCTGGTCCAGCAGGAACTCGCGCACGCGCTCCTGGCTCAGCAGGTGGGCCGACGAGTAGTTGGTGAAACCGATCTGCGTCGTGAACGCGAGCGGGAAGGCGATGAACAGCAGCATCCCGGCCACGCCGGGGAAGAGATAGCGATACGCGAAGCCCGCCTTCGACAGGTAGACGGCGAAGCCCGCGCCGGACAGCAGCAGCACGCCGAGCGCCCAGCTGGTCAGCCCCGCGGCGTACAGCATGAACACGAGGTAGAGCGCGGCCAGCACGATGACGGCGATCGTCGGCCAGTAGAGCGCGCGGCCCAGCCGCTCCAGTGCGCCGGGAGGCTGGCGGGTGTAGGCCTCGGCCAGCGGCGAGCCGGGCAGGGCGGCGGACAGGGCCGCGGAGGAGGCGGTCGTGGCGTTCATTGCTTGAGCAGCATCCGGCCCGAGGCGCCGTCCAGCGCGTCCTTGGGGCTTTGCAGGCCGTTGGTGATGGCTTCCAGCGCCGCGTCCATCGCGGTCCAGAAGCGGCCCACCTCGGGGATGTTGGGAATGGCCTCGCCAGCGCGGGCGTTCTCCATGCTGGCGCGGATCAGCGGATTCACCGACAGCGCATGGTAGAAGGCCTTGTTGGCCGGCACGCCGATGGGCACGTCGGCGTCGAGCACCTTCAGCGACTCGGGCCGCATCAGGTGGCGCTCGATGAACTCGCGCGCGAGGTCCTTGTTCTTCGACGGTGCCGAGATCATGCAGCCCAGCACCCCGACGAAGGGCTTGGACGGCTTGCCCGGGATCACCGCGGGGATCGGCGCGACGCCGATGTCGATGCCGGCCTTGCGCGCGTTCTCCCAGGCCCAGGGACCGGAGATCATCATCGCGATCTCGCCGCGCGCGAAGCTCGATTCCATCTCGGAATAGCGCGCGCCGCGCGGCATCACGCCCTCCTGGATGAGGCGCTCCAGCATGCGGCCCGCGGCCAGCGCGCCTTCGTTGTTCACCGCCACCTGGCCGGCGTCGAAGTCGCCCTGCGCGTCACGGCCGAAGATCACGCCGCCGGCGCCGGCGAACATCGGCCAGGTGAAGAAGCTCTTGTTGTAGTCCCACAGGATCGCGTGCTTGCCGCGCTGGCGCAGCGTCTTGTCCAGCGCGATCAGCGCGTCCCAGGTCGCCGGCGCCTGCGCGACCAGCGCCTTGTTGTAGATCAGGCCGGTGGTCTCGATCGCGATCGGGTAGCCCCAGTAGCGGCCCTGATAGCGGAACGCCTGCCAGGCTGTGCTCTCGACCTCGTCGAACAGCGCCTTGCGCGGCTGCACCGGCGTCAGCAGGCCGGCCTTGGCCCATTCGCCGACGCGGTCATGGGGCCAGCAGAAGACGTCCGGCCCCTTGCCGGCGCCGGCCGCCTGCGTGTACTTCTCGGGCGCGTCGACCGGATGCTCGACCACGACCTTCACGCCCGATTCGCGCTCGAAGGCGTCGCCGACCTTCTGCAGGCCGTTGTAGGCCTTGTCGCCGTTGATCCAGACCAGCAGCTTGGGCGGCGTCTGCGCGGCGGCCTGCTTGCAGCCGCCGAGCAGCGCGAGCGCCGCGAGCGCGGCGGCGGCCAGCGTCATGCGCGATGCCGGCGCGGTCATGCCGCGGCCCCGAGGCGCTTGAACGCCAGGCCCTGCGCGTCGAAGAGGTAGCAGAGGTCGGGCGGCAGATGCAGCTGCAGCGTGTCGCCGGAGCGCACGCGCTTGCGGCCGTCGAATTCGCAGGTCAGCGCCTCCTCGACGCCGGGATAGGCGCAGTACGCATGGGTGACGCCGCCCAGCGACTCGACGAAGGTCACCGTGCTCGAGATCAGGTTGGCATCGCCGCCGACTTCGAAGTGCTCGGGCCGCAGGCCCAGCGTGACCTTGTCGCCGGCCTTGGCGCGCGAGGCGTCCACGTGGGCGCGGATGGTCGCGCCGTCGCTCAGCCGCAGCACCGCGTGATCGGCCGCGGCGCTGACGAGCTCGGCCTCGATGAAGTTCATCCTCGGGCTGCCGATGAAGCCGGCGACGAAGAGGTTGTCCGGATGCTCGTACAGCTCCAGCGGCGTGCCGACCTGCTCGATCTTCCCGGCGCTCAGCACCACGATGCGGTCGGCTAGCGTCATCGCCTCGACCTGGTCGTGCGTGACGTAGACCATCGTCGTCTTCAGGTCCTCGTGCAGCTTGGCGAATTCATAACGCATGCGCACGCGCAGTGCGGCATCGAGGTTGGACAGCGGCTCGTCGAAGAGGAAGACCTCGGGCTTGCGCACGATCGCGCGGCCGATGGCCACGCGCTGGCGCTGCCCGCCCGACAGGTCCTTGGGCTTGCGCTCGAGCAGATGCTCGATGTGCAGGATGCGCGCGGCGTAGCGCACCGCGCGGTCGATCTCGTCCTTGGGCACCTTGGCCAGCTTCAACCCGAACGCCATGTTGTCGTACAGGTTCATGTGGGGGTAGAGCGCGTAGCTCTGGAACACCATCGCGATGCCGCGCTCGGCCGGCGGCACGTCGTTGACCAGGCGCCCGCCGATGCGCATCTCGCCGCCGGTGATGTCTTCCAGCCCCGCGATCGTGCGCAGCAGCGTCGACTTGCCGCAGCCCGACGGGCCGACGAAGACCATGAACTCGCCGTCCCGGATCTCCAGGTCGATGCCATGCAGGATCTTGGTCTCGCCATAGGCCTTGACCACGCTGTGCAGCTTCACGTCCGCCACTTGGATACCTCCGCGCGCGCCCGGGGAGGGCGCCGCCTGTCTCGTTCGTTGGTGTCGATCGATCGTCCGTCGCCGCGACCGCGCAGCGGCGAAGGAGCGAACTATGTTTGTAGAGAATATACATGGCGGATTGACGATTCACAACGCGGCTACACCCGTTCAATCGTCGTCGAATCGCGTGAAATCAATGGCTTACGTCGAATATCGGGATAACCCGATGTAGTGAAACTACAGAAACTCCAAGCGTCTGATGGATACTTCGCTTCATGACGAGCGCCGCCGTCGGCGCCACTGCTTTCCGATGAATCGAATGAGCGCTGCTTCCGCCCTCTCCGCGGGTACCGGCCTGCCCGCGATCCCCGCCGCGGTCGAGGCCGGCCGCCACGAACCCCTGGGCGTCACCGTCCGCGACGGCGGCGTCAACATCGCCGTGTTCTCGGCCCATGCGACGCGCGTCGAGTTCTGCCTGTTCGACGACACCGGCACGCGGGAGCTCTCGCGCCATGCGCTGGAGGGCCCGGTGGACGGGCTCTGGACCGGGTTCCTGCCCGGCGTCACGCCCGGCCGCCTCTATGGCCTGCGCGCCCACGGCCCGCATGCGCCGCGCGAGGGCCACCGCTTCAACCCCGCCAAGCTGCTGCTCGATCCTTATGCGCGCGAGATCGTCGGCGAGTTCCGCAACCTGCCCGAGGACCATGGGTATCCCTTCGGTCATCCGGACGGTCCCTTCGCGCTGGATGAGCGCGACAACGGCGCCACGGCGCTGAAGGCTCGCGTGGCCGCGCCGCTGGCAGGTCCCAGTCCGCGCGCCAATGCGCCGCGCCGCGCACCGCGCGACGTCGTGCTCTACGAGGTGCATGTCAAGGGCTTCTCGATGCGCCATCCCGGCATCACCGAGGCGCTGCGCGGCAGCTACGCGGCGCTCGCGCATCCGGTGGCCATCGCGCACTTCCAGCGCCTGGGCGTGACCACGCTGTCGCTGCTGCCGGTGCAGTTCGCCGTCGACGAACCGCACCTGTCCGGCACCGGCCTGCGCAACTACTGGGGCTACAACACGCTGGGCTTCTTCGCGCCCGATCCGCGGCTGGCCAGCGCCGCGGTGCGCCACGACCCGAGCGCTGTCGTGGCCGAATTCCGCGCCATGGTCCACGCGCTGCACGAGGCCGGGCTCGAGGTGGTGCTCGACGTGGTCTACAACCACACGCCCGAGGGCAACGAGTGGGGGCCGACGCTGTCGCTGCGCGGGCTGGACCAGAAGAGCTATTACCGGCTGCAGCCCGACGATCCGTCGCGGATGGAGAACCTGACCGCCTGCGGCAACACCGTTCAGGTCGAGCATCCGCGCGTGACGCAGCTGGTGCTGGACTCGCTGCGCCACTGGGTCGGCGAGATGGGCGTCGACGGCTTCCGTTTCGACCTCGCGCCGGTGCTGGGCCGCACCGCCGAGGGCCACGATCCGCGGTCGGCCTTCTACACCGCGCTGCGCCAGGATCCGCTGCTGGCGCAGGTGCACCTGATCGCCGAGCCCTGGGACGCGGGACCGCAGGGCTACCAGCTCGGGCGCTTCCCGGGCCGCTTCATGGAGTGGAATGACAAGTTCCGCGACGCGGCCCGCGGCTTCTGGCTCGGCCACGGGCCGGAGGGCCGGCGCATCGACCGCGCCGAATTCGCGCGCCGCTTCAGCGCCTCGCGTGATGTCTTCGACCCGGCGCCGCCGACGAATGGCGGCGGCGCGCGCTCGCCGCTGGCATCGATCAACTTCCTGGCGGTACACGACGGCTACACGCTGGCCGACCTGGTCAGCCACTCGCGCAAGCACAACGAGGCCAATGGCGAGGACAACCGCGACGGCCGCGACGGCGAGCTGTGCGGCAACTTCGGCGTCGAAGGCCCGACCGACGATCCCGCGATCCGCGACACTCGCGAGCGCGTGCGCCGCGCGATGCTCGCGACGCTGCTGCTGTCGCAGGGGACGCCGATGCTGTATTCGGGCGACGAGTTCGGCAACGGGCAGGGCGGCAACAACAACGCCTACTGCCAGGACAACCCGATCGGCTGGCTGGACTGGCCCGCGGCCGACGAGTCGCTGATCGCCTACACCGCCGCGCTGACGCGGCTGCGCCGCGATCACGCGCTGCTGCGCCACGCGCGGTGGTTCCCGTCGCCGCAGGGCGAGGCGCGCGGCGGCGGCGATGACGGCGATGTCGAAGCGTCGGGGCGGCCGACGCTGCGCTGGTTCGACGCCACGGGCCACGAGATGCGCGAGCAAGACTGGCGAATCGACGGCCGCACGGCGCTGGCGGCGGTGCTGGGCGATGGCGAGGATCGCCTGCTGCTGATGGTCAACCCCGAGGCCAGCCCGACGCCGTTCACGCTGCCGGCGCGGGGCGACATCGACCGCCCCAGTGACGGTGACAGTGACGGCGCTGGCGGCTGGACCCTGCTGCTGGACAGCAGCGGCGAGACGCCGACGGGCCATCGCGGCGAAGATGGCGTGACGGTCCCGGCCCGCGCGTTGATGCTGTGGGGACGGCCGCGCACGAATGCCGCATCGACCTCCCGGGCGCACATCGACACCGACACCCGATCCAATTCCACGAACACCCTCTCGAGCGACACGACACCATGACGATCGATCTTCACCAGCGCCAGTCCGGCGTCCTGCTGCACATCACCTCGCTGCCCGGCCCCAACGGCATCGGCGACTTCGGCCCCGAGGCCTATCGCTTCGTCGACTGGCTGCAGTCGGCGGGGCAGTCGATCTGGCAGTGGCTGCCGAGCACGCCGATCGGCCCCGGCGAGAGCCCGTACCAGGGCGTCTCGGCCTTCGCCGGCAGCCCGTGGATGGTGGCGCTGGAGCCGCTGGTCGCGCGCGGCTGGCTGGCGCAGCCGGCGGCGCCGGCGGGCGGTTTCGACGACCGGCGCGTCGACTACGGCCGCGTGCTGCCCTGGCGCGAGCAGCAGCTGCGCGCGGCGGCGGCGGGTTTCTTCGCGCGGGCCTCGGCCGACGACCGCGCCTCCTACGAGTTGTGGTGCGCCTCCCAGCGCGACTGGCTGGACGACTACGCGCTCTTCATGGCGACCCGCTCGTCGCGCGGCGGCCAGCCCTGGTGGGCGTGGCCGCGCGACCTGGCGGCCCGCGAGCCGCGCGCGCTGGCCGCGGCGCGCGAGCAGTACGCGGACGAGGTCGGCTTCTGGCAGTTCGTGCAGTGGTGCTTCGACACCCAGGTCGGCGCGCTCAAGGCCTATGCCAATGAACGCGGCGTCCACATCATGGGCGACCTGCCGATCTTCGTCGCCCACGACAGCGCCGACTGCTGGGCGCGCCCCGACCTGTACGAGCTGGACGAGCAGTTCCAGACCACCGTCGTGGCCGGCGTGCCGCCCGATGCGATGTCGGTCACCGGGCAGCGCTGGGGCAATCCGATGTACCGCTGGGACAAGATGGCCCATGAGCACTTCGCCTGGTGGACCGCGCGGGTCAAGCGCATGCTCAGCTCGGCCGACGTCTTCCGCATCGACCACTTCCGCGGCTTCGCCGCCTATTACGAGATCCCCGGCGACAGCCCCGACGCCACCCGCGGCGTCTGGAAGACCGGTCCCGGCAAGGCGCTGTTCGATGCGATCGCCAAGTCGCTGGGCGAGCTGCCCATCGTCGCGGAGGACCTGGGCTTCATCACGCCCGACGTGCACGAGCTGCGCGACGCGCTGAACTACCCGGGCATGAAGATCCTGCAGTTCGGCTTCGGCGGCGACGGCGGTCACGAGTTCCTGCCGCACAACTGGCCGCGCGCGGCCGTCTGCTACACCGGGACCCACGACAACGACACGGTGCGCGGCTGGTGGAACCAGGCCAGCGCCCATGAGCGCGCCTTCGCCGCCGCCTACCTGCCGGCCGGCGACCAGGACATCCACTGGGCCATGATCCGCGCCTGCGCGAACTCGGTGGCGAGCGTGGCGGTCTATCCGCTGCAGGACGTGCTGGGCCTGGGCAGCGAACACCGCATGAACATTCCCGGCACCCTCGGCGGCAACTGGGAGTGGCGCTTCACCTGGGATATGGTCGGCGCCGAGCCGGGCCGGCTGCTGGCGCAGATCTCGGCCACCAGCGGGAGATCCCCGATTGCCGGCGCCCGGCTGCCGGAGTGAAATGCTCTGAAACCGCTTTCATAGGGGAAACGAGAGCGGCGGTCCCGGGGCTCGCGCCCTAGGATCGGATTCGCGTGAGACAACGTTGTCATCGACCGGCCGGGCAAGCGCACCGGACGGCGGACAGCGCGCGAGGACGCCAGGAGCCGCCCATGAGCACGACCGAGATCTTCCTGATCGCGATGGCGATCACCTTCGCCCTGCCTTACCTGGTGTGGCGACTGGGCGGCACCGACTACTTCGCGCCGCTGGTGATCGTGCAGATCCTGTCGGGCATCGTGCTGGGGCCCGGCATCCTGGGCCGGGCCTTTCCCGACTACTACCAGTTCGTGTTCAACCCGCAGGTGGTGGGCTCGCTGAACGGCATCGCCTGGTGGGCGGTCATGCTGTTCGTGTGGATCGCCGGCATCGAGCTCGACCTCAAGAAGGCCTGGGCCCATCGCGTCGAGAGCGGCATCACCGCCGGCCTGGCCCTGGGCGTGCCGATGGCGTTCGGCGCGGTGGCGGCGGTGGCGCTGATGCAGCTGGGGCCGCAGTGGATCGGCGAGCGCGCCCAGACCTGGCAGTTCATCGTCGGCGTGGGCATGTCCTGCGCGGTGACCGCGCTGCCCATCCTGATCCTGCTGATGGAGAAGCTCGAGGTGCTGCGCCAGCCCATCGGGCAGCGCATCCTGCGCTACGCCAGCCTGGACGACATCGCCATCTGGTCGGTGCTGGCCATCATCCTGATGGACTGGTCCCGGATCGGAAAGCAGGCGGTCTTCCTGGGCGCGTTCGCGCTGCTGACGGTGCTGTTCCGCCGGCTGATGGTCCGCATTCCCCGCAACGACCGCTGGTACGTCGGCATCGTCTGGCTGGCGCTGTGCGCGCTGGGCGCGGACTGGTGCGGCCTGCATTACATGGTGGGCGCCTTCCTGGCCGGCGTCGTGATGGACGCGGACTGGTTCGACCAGGCGCAGATGGACCAGCTCCGGCACAACGTGCTGCTGGTCATGATGCCGGTCTACTTCCTCAGCACCGGGCTGCGCACCCAGTGGGGCACCGACGGCGGCGCGGTCATCGTGCTGGCGGCGGCGATCCTGCTGGCGGCATCGATCAGCGGCAAGCTGATCGGCGTGCATGCGGCCGGCCGCATCCTGCGCTGGCAGCCGGGCGAGGCCGGCATCATCGGCTGGCTGCTGCAGACCAAGGCGCTGATCATGATCGTGTTTTCCAACGTGCTGCTGGACAAGCAGCTGATCACGCCGTCCACCTTCACCGCGCTGCTGCTGATGGCGGTGGGCTCGACGATGCTGACGGTGCCGATCGTGGCGCCGCGGCTCGCACGGATCAAGGAACTGGTGTTCCGCGCCAGCTGAGCGTCGGCGCAGAATGCGCGGTCCGCACTGACCGCGATGGAGGCCGCCTTGATCGATCACCTCGACCACCTGGTCCTGACGACCGCCGACGAAGCCGCGTGCATCCGGTTCTACACCGAGGTGCTGGGCATGCGGCTGGAGACCTTCGTCGGCGGCACGCCGCCGGTGTCTCGGCAGGCCTTCCTTTTCGGCCAGCAGAAGATCAACCTGCATGTGAAGGGGCGCGAGTTCGAGCCCAAGGCGCACACGCCGGTGCCGGGCGCGCTCGATCTCTGCTTCATCGCCGCGGTGCCGCTGGACCGCGTCATCGAGCGCCTGGCGGCGCTGCAGGTGTCGATCGTCGAGGGGCCGGTGATACGCACTGGCGCAACCGGCCGGATCCGCTCGGTCTACGTGCGCGACCCTGACCTCAATTTGATCGAGATTTCGGAGCTCGCGGGCTGAACCTGGCGCTCATCGTCATCCACCGGGCCCGGCGGGCTCAGGTGGACGCCCGGCGATCCAGAGCCGGGGGGAGAACAGGCGACGAGTCGTCCCGTCTCGAGGCACTCCGCAGATCCGACGAATCCCGCATGTTCAGCGCGCGAAGGCGGCCGCATGCGCCATCACCGGCGCCTGCGCGACCAGGGCCGCCGGCGCCACGAGCGCGGCCTGCGCCGCGGCGCTGACGACGACCGCCGCGGTCGCCGACCAGGGCAGTCCGACGCGCGCCTCCGACAGCAGCCGCGCCGGCAGCGGCAGGTCGTTGCTCGTGGGGACGATGCTCAGGAACTCGTCGGCGCGGGCCAGCTCGATCTCCTCCTCCGACATGCCCAGGAACACGTGGGCGAAGCCGCGCTCGACCGCGTCCAGCGCCGCCTCGGTCGCGCGGCGCCAGCGCTTGACGGCGGCCACGTCGGACCGGCTCGCGCTCTCCGGCACCGGCCAGCGTGGATCGCCGCCGGTCACCGCCTGCGCGGCCTGGAAGGCGTCCACGACGCCCGCCGGCCCGCCGAGCCGGGCATCCAGCACCTGCGACGCGATCACCCGCGCGAGCTCACGCTCGTGGTACGGGACCATGACTCTCTCCAGGATGACTTCGTAGCGTCGCATGACGGGTTCCTTCCACTCGGGCGCTGGTGCATTGGGGAGGAAGGAGAATACTGTATGCGCATACAGTGTTCAAGGCAGGGTCTTGGGGGGTGCTGCCACCCGTTGGCAGGATGAAGAACGCCCCCGGGCGGCGGACCGCGCGGGGGCGTCATGAGGGGGGCGGAGCGGCCTCAGCCGCCGCGGATCACTTCAGGCCGGCGCCCATCGCCTTGGACAGCGAGGCGGTCGGATCGTCGCCGGAGAACTCCCAGAAGAAGGCGCCGCCGAAGCCCTTGGACTTCACATAGGCCATCTTGGTGGCGATGGTCGCGGGGGTGTCGAAGCTCCAGAAGGTCGTGCCGTTGTAGATCCACTGCGCCTTGCTGACCTCGTCGATCCGGCTGGTGTAGCCCTGCAGGTTCTTCAGGACCTTGTAGTCCTCGTTGCCGGCCTCGTAGGTGCCCGGCGCCGGCGTGCCGCTCTGGAACAGGCCGTTGTTGACGTTCGGGACGTTGGTCCAGCCGCGGCCATAGAAGCCGATGCCCACGTTGAGCTTCTTCGCCGGCACGCCCTTGTCCAGGAAGGCCTGCATCGCGTCGTTGGTGTTGTACTTGCGCACGTCACCGGTGGACGGATCGTTCGCCGGCGCGTACAGCGGCGAATGGAAGCCGGTGATGGTGTCCCAGCCGCCGTGGAAGTCGTAGGTCATCACGTTGATGAAGTCCAGGTAGGGGTGCACCTTGTCCGGGTCGTAGGCCCGCACCTTGTCCACGCCGGCGCCGGAGGCGATCGTCAGCAGCAGGCCCGGCTTGACCGCGTCGAGCTGCTTGCGGAACTCCGCCAGCAGCGCGGTGAAGTTCTCCCGGTCCTCGGCCGCGCCGCAGGCCAGGCCGCAGGCGTTGGGGTACTCCCAGTCGAGGTCGATGCCGTCGAACACGCCCAGCGCCGCGCCCGGGCCGCCCGCGCCGTCGCTCACCGGCAGGTTGCCCTTGATGTAGGCGTCCACGCAGCTCTGCACGAAGGCCACCCGGTTCTCCGGACGCGCCGCGCTCGAGAAGCCGCGCGACCAGGTCCAGCCGCCCAGCGAGATCAGCACCTTCAGCTTGGGGTACTTGGCCTTGAGCTTCTTGAGCTGGTTCCAGCTGCCGCGCAGCGGCTGGTCCCAGGTGTCGGCCTTGCCGTCCACGCTCAGGTCGGCGCCGTAGGCCTTGCTGTAGTCGGCGAAGGCGTCGCCGCCTTCCCCGGTGCTCTCGTTGCTCGGGATGACCTTGCCGACCTCGCAGCGGTTGTTGCGCACGTTGCCGAAGGCGTAGTTGATGTGCGTGAGGTTGGCCGCCGAGCCGCTGGTGTCGATGTTCTTCACGTGGTAGTTGCGGCCGTAGATGCCCCACTGCGCGAAGTAGCCCAGCAGCACCTTGCCGCCGGCGGTCTGGGTGTCGGTCTTGACCGTGATCGGCGCCGACGGCTGCGAGCTGCCGGCCTGGTTGAAGGCGCTGACGGTGAAGGTGTAGCTGGTGTCGGGCGTCAGGTTGGCGACGCTGGCGCTGGTGGCCGCGCCCTGCGCGACCTGGGTCGCGCCCTGGTTGACGCGGTACTGCACCGTGCAGTTCGGGCCGGCGGCGACGGCGTTCCAGGCCAGGTTCACGCTGGTGGCGCTCTTGGATGGCGAGCTCAGCCCGCCCGGCGTGGCCGGCGCCGCGGCGCAGTTGCCGCTGGCGGTGCTGGTGAGCAGCGCCGCGCTCAGCGCCGAGACATTGCCGGCCTTGTCCTTGGCGCGGACCTGGTAGCTGTAGGCGGTGCCGGCGCTCAGGCCGGTGTCGGTGTGGCTGGTGCCGGTGGGCGAGGCGACCAGCGAGCCGCCGCGCAGCAGCTCGTAGTTGTTGACGCCGCTGCCGGCGTCGGTCGACGCGGCCCAGCTCAGCGTGATGCTGCTGGTGGTGATGTTGCTGGAGCTCAGCCCGCCCGGCACGCTCGGGGGCGTGGTGTCGGCGCCGCCGGTGTCGCAGGTGCCCAGCGATTTCCACACGTCCCACTGGCCCGAGTTGCTGGCCGGCGGGTTGTTCTGCGTCCACCACTTGGCCTGGTAGGCGATGTTGTTCTGCTTGGCATAGCTGTTGGACGTGCCGGTGTAGATCGCCGAGGCGGACCATTCGGGCACGTTGGTGCAGTCATAGGCCTGGGCGGTGCCGGCGGCCATCGCCGCGGCCAGCGCGATGCCGCCGAGGCGGACCATGCGGTTCTTCATGTCGAGCTCCTGATGTCGAGGTTGGGTGGGTGGGGAGGTTCTTGAATCACTGCCGGGCGGCGGTGGAGGTCCTGGCCGCGGTGGTGGCGGGCACCGCGCCGCGCCGCGCTTCCTGCGCCAGCGCGTAGCTGCGGCCGCCGAACGTGACCGTCCAGTTGCTGGGCATGGGCATGGGCAGGTAGTAGTTGATGGTCAGCGTGACGCTGGCGCCGGGCGCCAGGCTCTGCCAGGCGGGCAGCTTGAAGCTGGCGCGGTGGAAGTCGTTCTTCAGCCCGCCGACGTTGTGGCCGGCCGCGTTCGAGCCATTGACGATCACCGTCAGGCCGAAGCCGCTCTGGTCGGTCACCGTCGACGGGATCGCGGTCGGGACGTCGAACTGGAACTCCGTGCCGCCGGGCAGGGTCGTGCCGCTGTTGTTGGTCAGGGTCAGCTTGGGCGTGATGGGGTAGTTGCTGTCGCCCAGCGCGAAGCCGCTTAGCGCGAAGCCGATGTCCAGCGTGTCGGTGGGCAGGCTGGCCGCGCTCATCCGGTTGCCGTAGGCGCCGGCGGTCTTGAGCTTGTTGTAGAGCGTGCTGGTCAGCGTGTTGCCGATGAAGTACTCGCTCCGCGCGGTGTCGAAGGCGTAGTCGCCGGCGAACTCCCAGAACATCACGCCGCCGATGCCGCGATCGGCGATGTATTGCGCCTTGGTGCTGAGCGACTGCTCGTCCTCGGTGCTGATGAAGACCTGCTTCTGCGCGTTCCACAGCCAGGGCGCCACCAGCGTCGCGTCGTAGTGCCGGACATAGCTGCCGGTGAGCCGGTCGGCCGGATTGGTCGCCGGGTTCAGGCCGTAGGCGGCGAGGTAGCTGCCCTGGCGGCCGGAGGCGAGGTTCATCGCATGCCACATCGGGTTGGAGCCCGCCGGCACTTCCTTGCTGGAGACGTCCAGGTCGTGCCAGAGGTTGTCGATGCCGATGGCGCCGTTGCCGCACTTCTGCACCGTGCCGCCGCCGGTGCCGGCCGGGCACTTGCTCTGGTCGGGCAGCGCCGCCTGGCCCCACAGGCCGTTGGTGCCGCCGGTCACGCCCTGCCAGCCGCGGGTGTAGTAGGGCACGCCGATGTTGATGCGGCCCGCCGGCATCGCGCCGCGGAAGTAGTGGTAGGCCCAGTCGGTGTTGAGGTAGCCGATGCGCGCGTACTGGCTGCTCGAGTAGTAGTTCCAGGCCGTCAGCTCAGCGTCCTTGCCGTCGTCGTACAGCGCCGCGTTGGGGCCGACGAACTGGTTCCAGGCGCCGTGCAGGTCGTAGCTCATGATGTTCACGTAGTCCAGGTACTGGGTGACCTGGAAGGCCTCCATCCCGCGCAGCAGGTAGCCGGAGGAGGGTGCCGCGATCGTGAGCAGGTAGTGCCGCGCGTCGGCCTGGCTGGCGGCGTCCAGCTTCGCGCGCAGCGTGCGCATCAGCACCACGTAGTTCTTCATCAGCGCGCCGCGGCGGGCGTTGCTGATGGCGAAGTCCACCGGGTTGCCGGCGTTGTTCATGCTGGTCGGGTACTCGTAGTCGATGTCGACGCCGTCGAAGCCGTACTGGCGAAGGAAGGCCACCGCCGAGTCCGCGAACGCGTTGATGCCGGCCGTGTTGGCCGAGCCGTCCGCGTTGGTCGTCATCGTGTAGAAGCCGGTCGTCTCCGCCCAGCCGCCGACCGAGATCAGCGTCTTGACGTTCGGGTACTGCTTCTTGAACTTGTTCAGCAGGTTGAAGTGGCCCTGGTAGGGATAGGCCGGATCCATCTCCGCGCCGGCGATGCCCGGCCAGGTCAGGCCGGTGGCGGGATTGGCGGCGTCGGCGGTGTTGCCGATGGACAGCTTGTTGGCCGCGTCCACATGCGCGAACGCGTAGTTGATGTGCGTGACCTGCGCCCACGGGATCTGGTGCGCGAGGAAGGCGGGCTGGCCGGTCTTGCCGGTGCGCCAGCTGGTGAAGTAGCCGATGATGCGGCGCGGCTTGTCGGCGCCCATCTTCTCGCGGCCCTGGTCGTCATAGACCTTGCAGTAGGCGGGCGCGGTGCCGGCGGTGGTGACCAGGCCCTCGGGCCGGCAGCGCTCGTCGCCGGTGACCTGGCCCTGCACGCTGATGCGCACGGCGGCGCTGTCGGTGCTGGCGCCCTTGTCGTCGGTGGCGCGGGCGGTGATGTCGGCCACGCCGGCGCGCGCGGTCCAGCCGATGCTGAAGGGCGCGGTGCTGTCCTCGGCGACCAGCGCGCCGTTGACGTAGAAGCCGACCTTGGCCACGGTGCCGTCGCTGTCGGCGGCGGTCGCGGCGAGGGTCACCGTGTCGCCCGCGGTCGGCGACGTGCCGGCGGTCGGCGCGGTCAGTGCCACCGTTGGCGGCTTGTTGGTGCCATTGCCGCCGCCGTCGCAGGCGCCGAGCACCTTCCACACGTCCCACTGGCCGGAGTTGCTGGCCGGCGGGTTGTTCTGCGTCCACCACTTGGCCTGGTAGGCGGTGTTGTTCTGCTTGACGATCGCGTTGCCGCCGTAGGCGGTGGTCGCGTTCCAGTCGGCGACGCCGGTGCAGTCGTAGGCCATCGCGGAACTGCCGGCGAAGGCCAGCGCCACCGGCATCAGCCAGGGCAGCAGCGGGTGGGGGCGGGCACAGGGATGAAGTCTCATCGGGGCTCCTGAAGGGTGTTGTCGTTGTCTTCGGAAACTGCAGGGATGAGCGCCGCCGCGCCGGGCGACTGCGGATGCAGCGCGGCGGAATCGGTCGGACTCGGAGAAAAAGCGCCGGTCGTTCAACCGGCGAAGGCGGCGGTCGCTCGGGCGCGACCGCCGGCGGCCGACTTCAAGCCGGCCACTCGGGGGCAGAGGGGCGCGGGATCGGCGCCGCCGCAGGGGCGACGCGGTCAGCGGGACTTGGGAGGGCGCGTGCAGGCATGGAAGTCACTCCTCGCGTTTGACGTGCAGTCCGCGGGCGACTGGCGTCCGCGGCGTCCAGGAGATCGATACCGCTGCTGATCTCATAGTGGTATGCAATGTAGATACCACTCGCGTCTGCATCATTCAGGTTAACCCTTGGAGGTGGGGTAACTTGTCGTAATGATGTCGTCAAAGTCGCGTGCAGGCGTCATTTGTGATGGCGATAAGGGAAAACAAGAAGCCACCGGCGCCATTGGAGGGAAAACCAGTGTGGGACCAATTTTTGCCCGCGAGAAGATTGGTGCCGTGCGCGGACCCCTCACCCCACCCTCTCCCCGCAAGCGGGGAGAGGGAGTGTCTGTTGAGAGGCGCCGGGAGGCGTCCCTTGGGTCGAAGGAGGGTGGGCCCGGCCGGGGGTGTGGCGCCGGGAAGGCGTCGGGGAGGGGCCGGCGAGGCGCCGGGGAGGCGCGGCGTCAGCGGTCGACGCGTTGCCAGTGCCCCTCGCGCAGCAGCTCGTGCGGGAGGAAGCGGGCCTTGTAGGCCATCTTGTCGCTCTGCGCGATCCAGTAGCCCAGGTAGAGGTGGGGCAGGCTCAGGTCGCGGGTCTGGCGCAGCTGCCACAGCACGTTGTAGGTGCCGTAGCTGACGCCGGGCTCGGGCTCGTAGAAGGTGTAGACCGCCGACAGCCCGTCGCCCAGGATGTCCAGGATGGACACCATCTTCAGCGCGCCGCCGGGCTCGCGGAATTCCACCAGCCGCGAGTTGACGCGGCTCTGCAGCAGGAACTGGGTGTACTGGTCGACGCTGTCGTGATCCATGCCGCCGCCGCTGTGACGGCCGGCCTGGTAGCGCAGGTAGAGCTGGTAATGCTCGTCGCTGTAGCCCAGCCGCATCACCCGCGCCTGCAGGTGCTGGTGCTGCGCCCAGGCACGGCGCTGGCTGCGGTTGGGATGGAAATCCGCCACCGGGATGCGCATCGGCACGCAGGCCTTGCAGCCATCGCAGTAGGGCCGGTAAGTGAACATGCCGCTGCGCCGGAAGCCGGCCGCCACCAGACTGGAGTAGGCGTCGGCATGGATCAGGTGGCTGGGCGTGGCGACCTGCGAGCGGGCCTGGCGGTCGCTCAGGTAGCTGCAGGGATAGGGCGCGGTCGCATAGAACTGCAGCTCGGCCAGCGGGAGTTCCTTGGGATGCGTCACGGTCAGGGCCTGTCGGACGTTGCGCGCGAGTCGGTCGAGGAGGGGATCGGCGGGGAGCCGGCGGCCGCGCGGTCGGCGTCGCCGAGGCCCAGGTGGGCCCACAGGCGCGGATGATAGGTCCAATCCCCCGGCGCCGGCAGGTGGGCATGGGCGTCCAGGTGGGCCTCGAAGGCCTCGCGCGTGACGGGTGCCGCGCCCAGCGACGCCAGGTGCGCCGTCTGCTGCTGGCAGTCGATCCAGGGGATGCCGAATTCCCGGCACAGGCAGACCAGCGCGGCCAGCGCGATCTTCGAGGCGTCGGTCCTGCGCATGAACATCGACTCGCCGTAGAACATGCGGCCGAGGTTGACGCCATACAGCCCGCCGGCGAGCTCGCCGTCCATCCAGGTCTCGACCGTGTGCACCGTGCCGTCGCGGGCGAGCTGCAGGTAGGCCTGCTGCATCTCGGGAACGATCCAGGTGCCGTCCTGCCCGTCGCGCGGCGTGCTGGCGCAGGCCTTGAGCACGGTGGCGGCGGCGCTGTCGACGCGGATCTCGCAGCCGGGCGTGCGGATGAAGCGGGCCAGCGTCTTGCGCAGCGAGCGCGACAGCTTGAAGTCCGCCGTCTTGAGCACCATGCGCGGATCGGTGGTCCACCAGAGGATGGGCTGGCCCTCCCCATACCAGGGGAAGATCCCCCGGGCGTAGGCCGCCCTCAGGCGGGCGGGCCGCAGGTCGCCGCCGGCCGCGAGCAGCCCCGGCGCGTCGCTGCGCGGACCCAGCGCGCGGCGGGTCGGCGGGAAGTCCAGGGAGTCATCGTCGAGCCAGGGGATCATCCGCTTCATGGTAGCGTGCCGGCTTCTTTCGACGACGTCCCGCATCCCCCTCGTTCCCATGATCACCCTCTACGGCATCCCCAACTGCGACACCGTGAAGCGCGCCCGCGCCTGGCTCGACGAGCAGGGCCTGGCCTACCAGTTCCACGACTACAAGAAGCAGGGCGTGCCCGCGCAGCGGCTGCCGCGCTGGATGGCGGAACTGGGCTGGGACAAGGTGCTGAACCGCGCCGGCACCACCTGGCGCAAGCTGGACGACGCGACCAAGGCCGGCGTCATCGACGCGGCCTCGGCGGCCGCGCTGATGAGCGAGCAGCCGAGCGTGATCAAGCGCCCGGTCGTCGAATGGGACGACGGCCGCCTGAGCCTGGGTTTCTCGCCCGAGCTGTTCGCGTCGCACGCCCCGCGCTGATCGGAGGTCCGCCATGTTCACCGGCATCGTTCAAGGCATCGCGCAGGTCGCCCGCATCACCGACAAGGAGGGGCTGCGCAGCTTCACCCTGGACTTCCCCGACGGCTTCTGCCGCGACCTGGAGATCGGCGCGTCCGTCGCCTGCGACGGCGTCTGCCTGACCGTCACCGCGCTGGACGGCGACCACCGCGCCGACTTCGACGTGATGCTGCAGAGCCTGAACCTCACGACGCTGGGGCGGCTCGGCGTCGGCGGCCGGCTCAACGTCGAGCGGGCCGCCAAGGAAGGCGCCGAGATCGGCGGCCATCCGCTGTCGGGCCATGTCGACTTCATGGCCACCGTCGCGTCGATCCGCCGTCCAGCCAACAACCACGTCATCCGCATCGCGGTGCCCGCGCCATGGATGCGCTACATCTTCCCGAAGGGCTACATCGCGGTGAACGGCGCCAGCCTGACCGTGGCCGAGGCCGGCCGCAATGCCGACGGCTCGGGCTGGTTCGAGGTCTGGCTCATTCCCGAGACGCTGCGCATGACGACCTTCGCCGACAAGGGCGAGGGCGCGCCGGTCCACATCGAGATCGAGCGCCAGACCCAGGTGATGGTGGACACGATCCGCGATGCGGTGGCGGAAAAGATCGGCGCGCTGATGCCGGCGCTCCAGGCATTCGCCAGGGAACGGGGCCTGGACCTCGGCGCGGAATGAGGCGTGCGGGTTCCCCCGCATAGTCCATCGCCGCTGTTTCGCCATCCCTACAACACCAGATGACCTAAGTCATCGCCGCCGCGCGACGCGGACGCGTCCCGCGGCGCGCCGCCTCGCGTGACGCGGGCGCCGCGCACCGCTCCGGCCGACGCGCCGGCGAGCCATTCCCCGATGCCATCGGCCTTCGCGCCGATCCTCGCCAACCCGCGCCGATGCTGGCGATCGCGGGGCCAGGCCTTGCCGTGCACCGTCCGCCGCGCCGCTTTCGTGCGCCCTGTGGAGCGAGGCTGTCCCTGATCCGTGTCGTCGCCGCTTCGCCCCTGCGGATCGGGTGGTCCCCACCACGATGGGGGCCTCGCTTTTTCAAAAACGAGGCTCAACAATCCGCCACATTCCGTCGCATCGGTTGCGATGCGGACCACAGGCAAGGGGATGACGAATGATGGCCAAAGGGCTGATGGCAGCCGGGCTGCTCGCCGCGTCGATCGCGGCGGTGGCGCAGGTGCCTTACGTGTTCAGCTACAACCCGGGACCCACCCGCGGCACGAAATGGATGGCCAAGGCCTCCGATGGCAATGCCGAGGGCTCGGCCTCGGTGGTGGCGTCGTCGCCGCGTCCGGTGTGGGCGCGGGTCTGCTACACGATCGGTCCGTCCGACAGCACCGTGTCCGTCTACGCGCAGACCCGCAACGAGGAGCCGCGCGCCTTCGAGATCGCCTGGGGCGGCTGCAGCGATGTCTTCGGCACCAGCATCTGGATCGGCAACCCGCATGGCCAGCCGGTCGGCGGCCATTACGGCGTCGCGCCCGCCACCCCGCTCGACTGATCACCCCGTTCCCCAGACCCGGCCGGTCGGGCCGACCGGGTCGTGTCCGTCGTTGTTGTTTCCGCTCGTCCTGAGACGTCCTTAGAAAAACTGGAGGATCCCATGCTCGCCACTCCCCGCTCCACTTCCGTGTCCGGCTTCGCGCTGAAGTCGGCCCTGCTGCTGTCCCCGCTGCTGCTCGCGGGTTGCCTGGCCACCGCGCCGACGATGGGCGAGAACAAGGGCACCGTCTCCGGCGCCGCTGGCGGCGCGACCGCCGAAAACCAGAACAGCAAGCTCGAGCATTGCGACGAGACGCTGGGCACGCTGGCGATCTTCGAGGACACCAACGCCCCCTGGTGGTCGCAGCTGCGTGACCGCCAGCTGGGCTCCACGGTGCCGGTGCTGCGCCTGATGGTCCAGCAGTCCAACTGCTTCGTGATCGTGGAGCGCGGCAAGGCCTTCGCCAACATGGAGCGCGAGCGGGCGCTGATGCAGTCGGGCGAGGTTCGTGCCGGCAGCAACTTCGGCCAGGGCCAGATGGTCGCCGCCGACTACACGATGAGCCCCGAGATCCAGTTCGCCGGCAAGACCGGCGGTGGTGGCGGTGGCATCGGCACCGGTGCGATCGGGCTGCTGACCGCGGTCGCGGCCAACGTCAGCCAGAACGAGGCCAGCACGACGCTGCTGCTGGTGGACAACCGCTCCGGCGTGCAGATCTCGGCGGCGGAGGGCACGGCCAAGAACTTCGACTTCGGTTTCGGCGGCGCCAGCTTCTTCAGCAACACCGCCATCGCTGGCGGCGCCTACGGCAAGACGCCGGCGGGCAAGGTCATCGTGACCGCCTTCGCGGACTCGTACAACCAGATGGTCAAGGCGCTGCGCAACTACAAGGCGCAGCAGGTCAAGGGCGGCCTGGGCACCGGCGGCCGACTCGGCGTGCAGGGCGGCTCGACCGCAGCCTCCAAGGAGCTGGACCAGCCCGCCGCCGCACCGAAGGCCGCGCCGAAGCCGGCTGCCAAGCCCGCGGCGAAGAAGCCGGCGACCTCGGGCACGACCGGGACGACCGGGAAGTAAATCGCCCTCACCCCAACCCTCTCCCACTTCGCGGGAGAGGGGGCCATGCCGGGGACTCCCGCCACCGCGCGGGAGACGCGGCACACCTCAGCGCTGCTCGATCTCGGCGCGCAGGCGCTCCTCCTGCTCGCGCAATTCCGGGGTGAAGGCTTCGCCGAAGTCCTCGGCCTCGAAGATCTGGCGGATCTCGATGTCCGAGTCGCCCGTCTGCGGATTCGGGCACTTCTTGACCCACTCGATCGCCTCCTGCAGCGAGGCGCATTCCCAGATCCAGAAGCCGGCGATCAGCTCCTTGGTCTCGGCGAACGGACCGTCGGTGACGGTGCGGGACTCCCCGGAGAAGCGCACCCGCACGCCCTTGCGGCTCGGATGCAGCCCTTCGCCCGACTTCATGATGCCGGCCTTGACGAGTTGCTCGTTGTACGCGCCCATCGCGGCGAGCAGTTCGGTGCTGGGCATCTCGCCCGCTTCGCTGTGGCTGTCGGCCTTGACGATGACCATGAATCGCATGACGTGCTCCTGAATGCGCCCTGGCGGGACGCTGAAAGTGGATGAGGGTGGACGACCACGGCCGTCTCACCCTCATGACGTCTGGCGCCGCCGGATTTCGACAGGCACCGCGAAATTTCCCCGTGCCCCTCAGGCCGCCAGCAGCTGGCGCAGCACGTAGGGCAGGATGCCGCCGTGGCGGTAGTACTCGACCTCGATCGGCGTGTCGATGCGCAGGATCAGCGGCACGCGGCGCTCGGCGGCGCCGGCGGCACGGATGATCAGCGTCGCTTCCGATTGCGGCCGGATCTCGTTGCCCAGTTCGATGTCGATGAGCTCGTCGCCCTTGAGCCCCAGCGATTCCCAGGAATCGCCCGGACGGAACTGCAGCGGCAGCACGCCCATGCCGACCAGGTTGGAGCGGTGGATGCGTTCGAAGCTCTTGGCCACCACCGCCTTGATGCCCAGCAGCTGCGTGCCCTTGGCCGCCCAGTCCCGGCTGGAACCGGTGCCGTATTCCTCGCCGGCGAAGATCACCGTCGGGGTACCGGCGGCGATGTAGCGCATCGCGGCGTCGTAGATGAACAGCTTCTCGCCGCCGGGCTGGAACAGCGTCAGCCCGCCTTCCTCGCGCGCACCGTCCGGCTTGGCCGGGATCATCAGGTTCTTGATCCGGACGTTGGCGAAGGTGCCGCGCATCATGACCTCATGGTTGCCGCGGCGCGAGCCGTAGCTGTTGAAGTCGGCCTTGAGCACGCCTTGCTCCTTCAGGTAGCTGCCCGCGGGCGACGCTTCCTTGATCGAGCCGGCGGGCGAGATGTGGTCGGTGGTGATCGAGTCGCCGAACAGCGCCATGATGCGCGCGTCCCGCACGCCGACCTCCTGCGCCTGCGGGATCTGCGTGAAGCCGCTGAAGAAGGGCGGCTGCGCGATGTAGGTGCTGCGCGGCCAGCCGTAGACCTGGCCGGTGCCGCCGGTGATCTTCTTCCAGAGCTCGCCCGGCTCGGCCTTGACCTTGCCGTAGTTGGCCCGGTACGCGTCGGGATTGAGCGCGAGCTTGAGCAGCGCGTAGATCTCGTCGCTGGTGGGCCAGATGTCGCCCAGGTAGACCGCCCGGCCGCCGGTTCCATGGCCGACCGGCTCGGTCATCAGGTCGCGGGTCACGTTGCCGGCGATCGCGTAGGCCACCACCAGCGGCGGGCTGGCCAGGAAGTTGGCCTTGATGTTGGGATGGATGCGCGCCTCGAAGTTGCGGTTGCCCGACAGCACCGCGGCGCAGACCAGGTCGTTGCCGGTGATGGCCTCGTTGATCTCCGGCGTCAGGTCGCCGGCGTTGCCGATGCAGGTCGTGCAGCCGTAGGCGGCGACGGTGAAGCCCAGCTGCTCCAGGTAGGGCAGCAGGCCGGCCTTCTCCAGGTACTCGGTGACGATGCGCGAGCCCGGCGCCAGCGAGGTCTTGATGTGCGGCTGCACCTTCAGGCCAGCCTCGACCGCCTTCTTGGCCAGCAGACCGGCGGCCAGCAGCACGCTCGGGTTGGAGGTGTTGGTGCAGGAGGTGATCGCCGCGATCAGCACGTCGCCGTTGGCGATCGACAGGCCCTTCTGGGCGCCGCCCAGCGGGAAGCGCTGATGCAGCTTCGCGGCCGGCTGGTTGAAGCCGTTGTCGGCCACCGGCTTGCTGTACAGCGAGGTGAAGGTCTTGGCCAGGTCGGTGATGACGATGCGGTCCTGCGGGCGCTTGGGGCCGGCCAGCGAGGGCACGACGCTGCCCAGGTCCAGCGAGACGACCTGGCTGAAGCGGATGTCGCCCGCCTTGGGGATGCCGAACAGGCCCTGCGCGCGGAAGTAGCTCTCGAAGGCCTCGATTTCCTCGGTCGTGCGGCCGGTGCCCTTGAAGTAGTCGATGGTGCGCTCGTCGACCGGGAAGAAGCCCATCGTCGCGCCGTATTCCGGCGCCATGTTGCCGATGGTGGCGCGGTCGGGCACGGACAGCGAGGCGGTGCCCTCGCCGAAGAACTCGACGAACTTGCCCACCACCTTGGCTTTGCGCAGGATCTCGGTGACGGTCAGCACCAGGTCCGTGGCGGTGACGCCCTCGCGCAGGCGGCCGGTGAGCTCGAAACCCACCACGTCCGGCGTCAGGAAGTAGACCGGCTGGCCGAGCATGCCGGCCTCGGCCTCGATGCCGCCGACGCCCCAGCCGACGACGCCGATGCCGTTGATCATCGTCGTGTGGCTGTCGGTGCCGACCAGCGTGTCGGGGTAGTAGACGGTGCCGGTCTTGTTGTCGGTCTTGTGGACGCCGCGGGCGAGGTATTCCAGGTTGACCTGGTGGACGATGCCGAAGCCCGGGGGCACGACGCCGAAGGTGTCGAAGGCCTGCATGCCCCACTTCATGAATTCATAGCGCTCGCGGTTGCGCTCGAACTCCAGCTTCATGTTCAGGTCCAGCGCCTGCTTGTCGCCGAAGTGGTCGATCATGACCGAGTGGTCCACCACCAGGTCGACCGGCACCAGCGGCTCGATCGTCTTGGGGTTCTTGCCCTGCGCCTGGGCGACGTTGCGCATCGCGGCCAGGTCGGCCAGCAGCGGCACGCCGGTGAAGTCCTGCAGCACCACGCGGGCCACGACGAAAGGGATCTCCTCGTTGCGCGGCGCATTGGGCTGCCAGTTGGCGAGCTGCTCGACATGCTCGGCGGTGACGCGCTTGCCGTCGCAGTTGCGCAGCACCGACTCGAGCACCAGCCGGATCGACACCGGCAGCTGGTTCACGTTGGGAAAGCGCTCGGCCAACCGGGGCAGCGAGTAGTACTTGCCGCTCTTGCCTGACGCGGTCTTGAAGCTGGCGACGGTGTTGGCGAATGCATGGGGCATGGCTCACTCCTTGGCGTTTCTTGGCAGGTGGTCCTGGCGCGGTCCCGGGACCCGGGGCCAGACGGGTTTCTCTCGGGCGATGGGGGCTGATTGTGGCCCTGGCCGGCGGGCTTGTGATGACTCCTTTGGGCGAGGGTGTGCGAGGGCGCAACGAGCGCGCGAGGGGCCCCCGTCGGAGGGTGCCGGGCATGCCGATTGCAGCAATGTCCCCAATCCGGGCGGGGGGTGCCGGTTTGGCTAATATCCCCCGACGACTCCAGGCCGCCAGCTCGCGAGGGCGCGCAAGAACTGACCCCGCGGTGCTTCCGACCAGCATGCTTTCGTGGTTTCGGACGAGGACTCGCATGGATCAGGAACTGTTGTCCCCCACCTCGGCGGCCGCCGCCCGCGCGGCCGAGGTTATCGCCGGCGTGTCGGGCACGCCGCCGCTGCCGCCCGCCGGACTGACGCTGCTGCAGCGCCTGTTCTGCGCCTACCCGGGCAGCATGGGGCTGCGGCAGGGTCACTGGACCACGCGGCTGGGCCGGCAGGCCCATCAGCCGCCCGAGTTCACCCTGGTCCTGAACGAGCCGACGGCGCTGCGCCGGCTGCTGCTGGGCCGCGATCCGCTGCGCTTCGCCGAGGCCTACTTCACCCAGCAGATCGACGTGGAGGGCGACTTCTTCGCCGCGCTGCAGCTCAAGGACCACCTGCCGGAGCTGACCCTGTCCTGGAGCGACCGCCTGCGGCTGGCGGTCCGCCTGCTGGCGCCGCCGCCCGGCGCGGCCGACGAGGCGCTGCGCGCCGATGGCGTGCGTCGCCACACCCGGGCCGAGAACAAGGCCGCCATCGCCTTCCATTACGACCTGTCCAACGACTTCTACGCGCTCTGGCTGGACCCGGCGATGGTCTATTCCTGCGCCTATTACGAAACCGAGGACACCAGCCTGGCCCAGGCCCAGTGGGCCAAGCTGGACCACATCTGCCGCAAGCTGCGGCTGCAGCCCGGCGAGGAGCTGCTGGACATCGGCTGCGGCTGGGGCGCGCTGGTGATGCATGCGGCGCGTCATTACGGCGTGAAGGCCACCGGCATCACCCTGTCCGAGCGGCAACTCGCGCTGGCCCGCCAGCGCATCGAAGCCGCCGGCCTGCAGGGGCAGGTGGAGGTGCGTCTGTGCGACTACCGGGACATGAGCGGGCAGTTCGACAAGGTGTCCAGCGTTGGCATGTTCGAACACGTGGGGCTCAAGAACCTGCCGACCTACTTCGGCAGCGTGCATCGGCTTCTCAAACCCGGCGGGCTGTTCCTGAACCATGGCATCACCCATGAGGAGGACGGATGGGGGCAGGCGCTGTCGTCCAAGTTCATCAACCGCTATGTCTTCCCGGATGGCGAGCTGGACCGGGCCAGCAATGTGATGCGGGTGATGGAACAGCAGCAGTTCGAGCTCCATGACGTCGAGGGATTGCGGATGCATTACGCGCGCACGCTGCGCGCCTGGGTGGCCAAGCTCGAGGAGGGGCATGAGCAGGCGCTGCAGTACGTCGACGAGGCGCACTACCGGATCTGGCGGCTGTACATGGCCGCGTCGGCGCTCGAATTCGAGACTGGCGAGCTGGGCCTGTATCAGATCCTGGCCAGCAAGCGCGACGGCGGGCCCGCGCCGGTCCCGCTGACCCGGCGCTACATGTACGAGCCGCGGTAGGGGATCGCCGATTGGCGATCGGCGACCGACGGCCGACCCGGCTGTCAAGCCCCAGGCGGCTCGCCGGCGACGCAGCTGTGGCGCGACGGCACGGCTCCCCGTTCCGAGGGAGAGCCGGCGTTGACCCCGCCCGGCATGGCGCGCAAGATGCCCCGCCATGGGGATCCGTCATGATGAAGTCAGGCGCTGGCGGACGGCGATCGAGCGAGGCGCCTTCGGCGTCTGGGACTTGAATCCGCCGCTGGAGCTGGTGCATTACTCGCCGCGCTGGAAGGAACACCTGGGCTTTCCGCATCCGGAGCAGCCGGACAGCACCGCGTTCTGGCGCTGCCGCGTCCATCCCGAGGACCTCGAGCCGATGATGCTGGCGCTGCGCGCGCATTTCGACGGCTTCACCGACACCTACGAGCAACGCTTCCGGCTGCGCAGCAATGGCTCGGGCTACCGGGCGGTGCTGTCGCGGGGGAGGGTGGTCCAGCGGGATCACCGGGGCAACGTGCTCCGGATGCTGGGCACGATGGTCGACCTGACCGAGCGTCCGGTGACGCCCTACGACGACCGCTTCCTGGGCGAGCACCTGTCGCCCGCGGCGCTGGGCTGCACGCCGTTCCACGCGCTGCTGGGCGTGCCCGCGACCGACGCGGCCCCGTATGACCCGCGGCGCGACGATGACGCGGCCCAGTTGCTGGACCAGGTGGCGGAGATCCTCGCGGCATCGTTCAGGCAGGCGACCTGCGGCGCATGAGCGGCATCTGCGTTTTGTCGACAATCGCGCGCACATAATCGCAGCCTTGTCTTCCCGCCCTTGCCGCCGCCATGCCGCTGACCAATCAGGAAATCTACGAGCGCATCTACACCGCGATCAGCGAACGGCGGCTGCTGCCCGGGACCAAGCTGAATGAGGAACGCCTGGCCAGCGCCTTCCAGGCCAGCCGCACGCGCATCCGCGAAGTCCTGAACCGGCTCAGCCAGGAACTGGTGATCGACCTGCACCTGAACCGGGGCGCGTTCGTCGCCAGCCCGACGCCGCGGGACCTGAGCGATGTCTTCGCCATGCGCCGCGCCGTGGAGCGCGCCGTGGCCGCGCAGCTGAGCGCCGAACTGGCGGGGACCGCCGGCCAGTCGCAGCTGGCGGCGATGCGCCAGCACCTCGCGCACGAGGCCGATGCCCGCGCCGCCGGCGATCGCGCGGCGCTGGCGCAACTGACCGGCGCCTTCCACCTCCGCTTGGCGGAATGTACCGAGAACCGGTTGTTCATCGACACCGTGCGCCGCCTGGTGGCGCTGACCGGCCTGGCGATCGCGCAGTACGACGCGCTGGCGTCCAGCGCCTGCCCCGATCACGAACACGACGACATCGTGGCCGCCATCGAGAGCGGCGACGCGCGCCGTGCCGAGCGCCTGATGCTGGAACACCTGGCGCACGTCGAGCAAGGCATCCGTCCCCCGGCTGAAACGGCGGGCGAGATGGACTTCCGCCAGATCTTCCAGCTCGAGCCCGAGGCGCCGGCCCGCGGCGCCAAGCCCCGCCGCAAGTCCGCGGCCAAGGCGTGATCGCCGCCCTCCGGGCCTAGGCCGTGCGGTCCTGGCCGAAACCGGCCGCCCATCCGGTCCAGCGCTTGGCGAGCGGCGGCGCGTAGTCGCCGCCCTTGGCGGTTCGCAGCCGCAAGGCCGACAGGGCCTCGGCCAGCTTCACCGCCACCGCGAGTCCGTCGATCACCGGCACCTCCAGACGCCTCTGCAGTTCCTCGCACAGCAAGGCCATCCCGGCGCAGCCCAGCACGATGGCCTCGCTGCGATCGCGCGCCAGGGCCACGCGCGAGGCCGCCTCGATCCGCGCCAGCGTGGCCTCGTCGCACGATTCCAGCGACAGCACCTCGATGTCGGTGCCGTGGATGCCGCGGCAGGTCGACTCGCAGCCATAACGGCGCACCAGCCGCTCGGCGATCACGCAGGTGCGCGTCATCGTCGTCACGACCGAGAACCCCGTCGCCACGATGGACGCGGCCTGGAAGGCCGCCTCCGCGATGCCCAGCACCGGCCCGGGCAGCGCCTCGCGCGCCGCGTCCAGTCCGGGGTCGCCGAAGCAGGCGATCACGGTGGCGTCGAAGCCCTCCCGCGCCGCCAGCAGCGCCTGCTCCGCCACGCCCGCCGCGCCGAAGGCGTCGTCGAGATGCCCCTCGATCGACACCGGCCCGAAGCTGGGGCAACGGGCCACGATCTCGGTGCCCGCTGCGGCCACCGCCCGGGCCGCTTCCTCGATGCCGCGGGTCATCGGCAGCGAGGTGTTGGGGTTGATCAGCAGTAGCTTCATTGGGGCTCCCCGCACCGGCAAGGTGCTTTGTGCATGCAGTTGGTGCGACTTCAAGTCGACAACAGAGTCGATGATATGGCACAGCTTATGCATACAAAAATCCCATGACGACTGCACGCAACGATCTGGAACTGATTGCGCTGACCAAGCGATATGGCGATGCCACCGCGGTGGCCGGCATCGATCTGCGCATTGCAGGGGGCAGCTACTGCTGCCTGCTCGGGCCGTCGGGCTGCGGCAAGACCAGCACCTTGCGCATGATCGCGGGCCATGAGGTGCCGACTGAGGGCCACGTCCTGCTGTCGGGTCGCGAGATCACCCCGCTGTCGCCGGCGGAGCGCGGCACCGCGATGATGTTCCAGAGCTACGCGCTGTTCCCCCACCTGAGCGTGCTGGACAACGTCGCCTTCAGCGCGCGCATGAAGGGCCAGCCGAAGGCCCAGCGCGAGGCGCGTGCGCGCGAGTTGCTCGAGCTCGTCCACATGACGCCTTATGCGACGCGCCTGCCCGCCGCGCTCTCGGGCGGCCAGCAGCAGCGCGTCGCGCTGGCCCGCGCGCTGATGATGCAGCCGCGCGTGCTGCTGCTGGACGAGCCGCTGTCGGCGCTCGATCCCTTTCTGCGCGTGCGCATGCGCGCCGAGCTCAAGCGCTGGCATCGCGAGCTCGGCATGAGCTTCGTGCACGTCACCCACTCGCAGGAGGAAGCCCTGGCGCTGGCGGACCTCGTCGTCGTCATGAACCAGGGCCGCATCGAGCAGGCCGGCGCGCCGCGAGCGGTGTTCGAGCGGCCCCGCACCGAATTCGTCGCGCGCTTCATCGGCGCCCACAACGTGATGGAGACCCCGGCGGGCAAGGTCGCGGTGCGCTGCGACCGGATGCTCGTCGGCCGCGGCGGCGCGACCGGAGAAGCGGCCATGCCGGCCACCGTGCTCGACGTCGAATACCAGGGCAGCCAGGTGCTGGTTCATCTCGGCGCTGACAACCGTCGCGAGCTCGATGCGGCGGCGGGCCCCGACTGGACCGCCGCGATGAGCGACAGCCAGTTCCATGCGAGTCCGCTGAACCCCGGCGACCGCGCCACGATGCGTTGGCTCGAGGCCGACGTCCATGTGCTCGAGGCCTGAGCCGCCCAATCCCCGATCACCGATCCCAGCAACCTTCTTGAGGAGCCGCCCGATGACCACCCGCCGCCAATTGCTGAAGACCGCCGGTGCCGCCACCGTCGCTGGTGCCGGCACGATGGGCTTCCCGTTCGTGCATGCCCAGGCCAAGCCCGTCCTGCGCTACCTCGGCACGGCGGTGAACCAGGACAAGGCGATCGCCGAGAAGTTCGAGGCCGACACCGGCATCAAGATCCAGTACATCGCCGTGACGACCGATGACGTGTCCAAGCGCGCGGTGACCGCGCCCAACAGCTTCGACCTGATCGACACCGAGTACTTCAGCCTCAAGAAGATCCTGCCGACCGGCAACCTGCAGGGCATCGATGCCCGGCGGATCAGGAACGCCGACCGGATCACGCCGCTGTTCACGCGCGGCGAGGTCGGCGGCAGGAAGGTCGGCGACCAGGGCACGGCGCCGAAGAAGGTCATGTACCTGGAGAAGCCCGACGCGAAGACCTTCGCCGCCGCGCCGACGCAGTACATGACGCTGATCCCCACCGTCTACAACGCCGACACGCTGGGCATCCGGCCCGACCTGATCAAGCGTCCGATCGAGAGCTGGAAGGAGCTGCTGAACCCCGAGTTCAAGGGCAAGGCGGCGATCCTGAACATCCCGTCGATCGGCATCATGGACGCGGCGATGGTGGTCGAGGCGGCGGGCCTCTACAAGTATCCGGACAAGGGCAACATGACCCGCAAGGAGATCGACCTCACGATCAGGATGCTGATCGAGGCCAAGCGCGCCGGCCAGTTCCGCGCGCTGTGGAAGGACTTCAACGAGAGCGTCAACCTGATGGCCTCCGGCGAGGTGGTGATCCAGTCGATGTGGAGCCCGGCGGTCACCGCCGTGCGCACCAAGGGCATCGCCTGCAACTTCCAGCCGCTGAAGGAAGGTTATCGAGCCTGGGCCGCCGGCTTCGGCGTGCCCAGGACGCTCAAGGGCCGGCAACTGGACGCCGCCTACGAGTTCATCAACTGGTTCCTCGACGGTTGGGCCGGGGCCTACCTGAATCGCCAGGGTTACTACAGCGCGGTGCTGGACACCGCCAAGGCCCAGATGGCGCCCTACGAGTGGGCGTACTGGATGGAAGGCAAGGCGGCGGAGAAGGACATCAAGAGCCCCGGTGGCGAGCTGCTGGCCAAGGCCGGCGAGAAGCGGGACGGCGGCAGCTACGAGCAGCGCATGGGCGGCATCGCCTGCTGGAACGCGATCATGGACGAGAACGCGTACATGGTGCAGAAGTGGAACGAGTTCGTTGCGGCGTGACGGCGCGATGAAACCGCAGATCTCCGCGTGGCTGCAGGCCGGCCCGCTGGCGGCCGTGTTCGCGCTGTTCTTCGTCGTGCCGCTGGTGCTGGTGGTGGTCGTGAGCTTCTGGCAGGCGACCGACTACGAACTGATCCCGGCCTTCACGACGCAGGCCTATGCCGACGTGTTCCGCGGCTGCGCGGACACCTCGGAACTGTGCGTGACGCTGAAGACCTATGGCTCGACGCTGAAGTTCGCGGTCCTGACCTGGGCCCTGACGCTGGCGATCGGCTTCACGATCGCCTACTTCCTGGCTTTCCATGTCCGCACGACGCTGATGCAGACGGTGCTGTTCCTCGTCTGCACCGTGCCGTTCTGGACCAGCAACGTGATCCGGATGATCTCGTGGATCCCGCTGCTGGGGCGCAACGGCCTGGTCAACCAGACGCTGCTCGCCACCGGTGCGGTGGACCGGCCCGTGGAGTGGCTGCTGTTCTCGGACTTCTCCGTCGTGCTGGCGTTCGTGCACCTCTACACGATGTTCATGATCGTGCCGATCTTCAACTCGATGATGCGCATCGACCGCGCGCTGATCGAGGCCGCGCGCGATTCGGGCGCGAGCGCCTGGCAGACGATCCGGCATGTCGTGATGCCGCTGTCCAGGACCGGCGTCCTGATCGGCTCGATCTTCATCCTGGCGCTGGTCATGGGCGACTTCGTGACGGTGGGCGTGATGGGTGGCCAGCAGATCGCCTCGGTCGGCAAGACCATCCAGGTGCAGGCGGGCTACCTGCAGTTCCCGGCCGCCGCGGCCAATGCCGTGGTGCTGCTGGCCGTGGTCCTGCTGATGATCGCCGCGCTGATGCGGCTGGTCGACCTGAGACGGGAGCTCTGAGATGAGCGATGCCACGCGGCGCCCCGGCGCCTTCTTCGCGCTCGCCGCCTTCTTCGGGCTCTTCGTGCTGTTCCTCTACGGGCCGATGATCGCGATCGTCGCGCTGAGCTTCCAGGGCCCGGAGGGCGGCCTGACTTTCCCGCTGCGCGGCTGGTCGCTGCATTGGTTCGCGAAGCTCTGGGAAGGGATCGGCGTGGTCGACATCGGCGGCGCGTTCCGCCGGTCGCTGGCGCTGGGCGGCGTCGTGATGGCGCTGACGGTGCTGCTGTCGCTGCTGGCCGGGCTCGCCTACCGCAAGCGGTTGCCGGGCGGGACGCTGCTGTTCTATGCGGTGGTGGCCAGCCTGATCATGCCGTCGATCATCGTGTCGCTGGGCATCGGGCTGGCTTTCCGGCTGCTGGATGGTGGCATCAGGACGGTGCTGGAGGGCCTGGGCTCGAGCTGGGCCGACGACTACGGGACGGCGCTGGGCCTGTACACCTCGGGCCTGGGGGCGCAACTGACCTGGACGCTGCCGTTCGGGCTGCTGATCATGTTCGCGGTGTTCAACCGCTTCGACCGGGCCTACGAGGAAGCGGCGCGCGACCTCGGCGCGACGCGGTGGCAGGCCTTTCGCCATGTCGTGCTGCCGCTGATCGGCCCGAGCCTGGTGGGGGTCGGCATGTTCGGCTTCACGCTGAGCTGGGACGAGATCGCGCGCTCCTCGCAGACGATGGGCGACCTGAACACGCTGCCGATGGAGCTGCAAGGCCTGACGACGACGGTGACCACGCCGGTCATCTATGCGCTCGGCACGGTGACGACCGTGGTTTCCTTCGTGGTGATCGGGCTGGCGCTCGCGGTGGCGTGGGGGATGCGGCGGCGGAGTGTCCGACGTCGGTGAGCCGCTCGCGTCGACCTCAAGTCACCGGCGCCGGATTGAACAGCACCAGCGCATTGGCCAGCCGGTGCTGTTCCGCCCACGTCTTTTTGCCCGAAGCAACGTCCAGCATCATCCGGAACATCTCCCAGCCCATCTCCTCGATGGACTTCTCGCCATCGGCGATCTGCCCGGCGTTGATGTCCATCAGGTCATGCCAGCGACGCGCCAGGTCGCTGCGCGTGGCGACCTTGATCACCGGGCACTCCGCCAGGCCGTAGGGCGTGCCGCGGCCGGTGGTGAACACATGCAGGTTCATGCCCGCGGCCAGCTGCAGCGTGCCGCAGATGAAGTCGCTGGCCGGCGTCGCCGCGTAGATCAGCCCGCGCTGGTCGCGCGCCAGCTTGTCGCCCGGCGACAGCACGCCCGAGATCGCCGAGCTGCCGCTCTTCACGATCGATCCCATCGCCTTCTCGACGATGTTGGACAGCCCGCCCTTCTTGTTGCCCGGCGTCGTGTTGGCGCTGCGGTCCACGCTGCCGCGCCGCAGGTAGGCGTCGTACCACGCCATCTCGCGCACCATCGCCTCCGCCACCTCCGGCGTGCTCGCGCGCGAGGTCAGCTGCGCGATGCCGTCCCGCACCTCGGTGTTCTCGCTGAACATCACCGTCGCGCCCGCACGCACCAGGAGGTCGGCGCAGAAGCCCACTGCCGGATTGGCCGTCACGCCGGAGAACGCGTCGCTGCCGCCGCACTGGACGCCGACCACCAGCTCCGACGCGGGCACCGTCTCGCGGCGGCGCGCGTTCAGGCGCTCCAGATGCACCTTCGCCTGCGCCATGACCGAGTCGATCATCGACATGAAGCCCACATGCTTCGCATCCTGCAGGCAGACCACGTCGAGCGCATCGCCCTGGGCATCGGCCGCGCCGGCGCCGCGCTGGTCGGCGATCGGGATCACGCCGGGCGGCATCAGCCGCTCGGGCTGCAGCTTCTCGCAGCCCAGGCTCACGACCATCACCTCGCCGCCGAAGTTGGGATTGAGGCTGATGTTGCGCACGGTGCGGATCGGGATGACCGCGTCGGGCGCGTCGATCGCGACGCCGCAGCCGTAGGTGTGCGCCAGGCCCACGACGTCGTCGACATGGGGGTACCTGGGCAGCAGCTCGCGCTTGATGCGCTCGACCGCGAATTCGACGACGCCGGCGACGCATTGCACCGTCTGCGTGATCGCCAGGATGTTGCGCGTGCCCACCGAGCCGTCGGCATTGCGGTAGCCCTGGAAGGTGTAGCCCGTCAGCGGCTCCAGCGCCGGCGCCCGCACCGTGGCCATCGGCAGGCCCTCGAGCTCGCGCGCCGGCGGCATGCGCAGCACCCGCTCGTGCACCCAGCTGCCGGCCGGGATGTCCTGCAGCGCGTAGCCGATCGGCACGTTGTAGCGCAGCACGGCGGTGTCGGCCGGCAGGTCCACCAGCGCGACCTTGTGGCCCTGCGGCACGTGGTGGCGCAGCACCAAGCCGGAGGGCAGCACCGTGCCCTCGGGTAGTCCGCCGTCGTTGGCGACGATGGCGACGTTGTCGGCCTCGTGCATCTGCAGGGTCAGCGGGGAGGTGATCATGGAAGTTCCTGGGTCAGGTCAACCTGGGGCGAGGGCGCGGCGGCCACGCGGCCGCGCGCCCCGGTGGGTCGGAAGGTCAGACGGGCTTGAGCTCGACACGCTTGATCTCGCCGACGATGAGCAGGTAGCTCAGCACCGCGACCAGCGCATGCGCGCCGACGAAGACCAGCGCGCCGTTGAACGAATGCGTCGTCTGCACGATGTAGCCGATCACGATCGGCGTGACGATGCCGGCGACGTTGCCGAAGGTGTTGAACAGCGCGCCCGACAGGCCGGCGATCTCCTTGGGCGAAGTGTCCGACACCACCGCCCATCCCAGCGCCCCCAGCCCCTTGCCGAAGAACGCCAGCGCCATGATGCCGACGACGACCGCCTCGATGCCCACGTAGTTGCACGCGATCATCGAGGTCGACAGCAGCATGCCCACCACGATCGGCAGCTTGCGGGCGAAGGTCAGCGAGTGGCCGCGGCGCAGCAGCCAGTCCGAGATCACGCCGCCCAGCACGCCGCCGGCGAAGCCGCAGATCGCCGGCAGCGCCGCGACGAAACCGGCATTGAGCAGCGACATGCCCCGCTCCTTGACCAGGTAGATCGGGAACCAGGTGAGGAAGAAGTAGGTCAGCACGTTGACGCAGTACTGCGCGAGGTAGACGCCCATCAGCATGCGGTTGGCCAGCAGCTGCTTCAGGTAGCCGAGCCGGGGACCCGCGACCCGCGCGGCCTGCGAGGCCTTGTTCGAACCCGACAGCAAGGCGCCGCCGGCCTCGATGTACTCGCGCTCCGCGGCGCTGATGGACGGATGCTCGGCCGGGCTGTTGTGCATCGTGCGCATCCACAGCACGCTCATCAGGATGCCCAGGCCGCCCATGAAGTAGAAGACCTCGGACCAGCCGATCGCATGCACGATCCACGCCATGATCGGCGCGAACAGCACGGTGGCGAAGTACTGCGCGGAGTTGAAGATCGCCGACGCCGTGCCGCGTTCCTTCACCGGGAACCAGGCCGCGACCATGCGGCCGTTGGCCGGGAAGGAGGGCGACTCCGACAGGCCGACCATGAGGCGCATCAGGAACAGCGCCGAGACCGCCAGCGGCAGCCCGAACAGCATCTGGTCCATGCCCATGTGGTGCACGCTGCCCTGCAGCATCGTGAACAGCGACCAGAGCAGGATGCTCCAGGCGTAGACCTGCTTGGCGCCGAACTTGTCCAGCAGCCAGCCGCCGGGCAGTTGGCCCAGCACGTAGGACCAGCTGAAGGCCGAGAAGATGAAGCCCATCTGCACCGCGTCGATGCCGAGCTCCTTGGACAGGACCGGGCCGGCGACGCCCACGGTGGCGCGGTCCGCGTAGTTCAGGACCGTCACGACGAAGATCATCGCCAGCACGCCGAAGCGCGCGCGGCCGATGCCGCTCGCGGCGGCGGAGGAGAGGGATAACTGCATGTTGTCTCCGGATCGTATCGAGGGCCGGTCTGCGCCGGCTTGCGTCATGCCATCGGGCGCGCGGGCCTGGACCCGCGCTGCCCTCATGCCTGCATCACACGTGGATCACGCTTGCGTGTACGCGGTCTTCACCGTCGTGTAGAACTCGGCGGCGTACTTGCCCTGCTCGCGCGGGCCGTGGCTGGAGGCCTTGCGGCCGCCGAAAGGCACGTGGTAATCGACGCCCGCGGTGGGCAGGTTGACCATCACCATGCCGGCCTGCGCGTGGCGCTTGAAGTGGGTGGCGTGCTTGAGCGAGGTGGTGGCGATGCCGGTGGCCAGGCCGAAGGGCGTGTCGTTGGCCAGGGCCAGTGCCTCGTCGTAGTCCTTGGCCTGGATGACGCTCACCACCGGGCCGAAGACTTCTTCCTGGTTGATGCGCATCGCGGGCGCGGTGCCGGTGAAGAGCGCGGGCGTCAGGTAGAAACCGGGCGCGCCCGCGCTGCTGGTGGGCAGTGCCTCGCCGCCGGCGGCCAGCGTCGCGCCCTCGGCCTTGGCGATGGCGATGTACTCGAGGTCCTGCGCGAGCTGGCGTTCGTCGACGACCGGACCGATGTCGGTGCCGGCCGTGCGCGCGTCGTCGACCTTGAGCGTCTTCATGCGCTCGACCACGGCCGCGACGAAGCGGTCATGGATGCCCGCGGTGACGATCAGCCGCGAGGACGCGGTGCAGCGCTGGCCGGTCGAGAAGAAGCCGCTGTTGACCGCGGCGGCGACGGCCACGTCGAGGTCGGCGTCGTCCAGCACGACGAACGGGTTCTTGCCGCCCATCTCCAGCTGGAACTTCGCGCCGCGCGCGACGCAGGCGGCGGCGACCCGCTGGCCGGTGGCGACGCTGCCGGTGAAGCTGATCGCGTCGACCTGGCGGTTCTCGAGCAGCTCGGCGCCGACCTCGGCGCCACGGCCCATCACGAGGTTGAAGACGCCATCGGGCAGGCCGGCGCGCTTCAGGATGTCCGCCAGTTGCCAGGCCGAGCCCGGCACCAGGTCGGCGGGCTTGAGCACGACGCTGTTGCCGAAGGCCAGCGCGGGCGCGATCTTCCAGGCGGGGATCGCGATCGGGAAGTTCCACGGCGTGATCAGGCCCACCACGCCGATCGGCTCGCGCGTCACCTCGACGCCGACGCCCGGGCGCACCGAAGGGATCACCTCGCCGCCGACGCGCAGCGCCTCGCCGGCGAAGAACTTGAAGATGTTGCCGGCGCGCACGACCTCGCCGATCGCCTCGGGCAGCGTCTTGCCTTCCTCGCGGGCCAGCAGGTCGCCGAGCTCGGCCCGGCGCGCCAGGATCTCGGTGCCGGCGGCGTCCAGCACGTCGAAGCGCTGCTGCGGCGTGGACAGGCTCCATCGGCCGAAGGCCGCGCGCGCGGCGGCGATGGCGGCGCGCGCCTGGGCGACGTCGGCCTGCGCGTACTCGCCGATCAGGTCGCGGGTGTCGCTCGGGTTGATGTTGCGGGAGGCGCGGGGACCGTCGACCCACTCGCCGTTGATGAGGTTCTTGAACATGAGGGACTGCTCGTTGCCGGTCGCGAAGGGCGCGTGGCGGATGGACGGGAAGGCCGCAGGGGCGGAAGGGGAAGAAGGGGCGAGGGACGCGCGCCGGTCCGAGCCGGACGACGCGTCCCGCGGCGCGCTTACTGCGGGCCGAGTCTGGAGATCAGCGCGCCCAGCTCGTCGACTTCGGCGGGCTTGAGGTCCGACAGCGGCGGACGCACCGGGCCGGCCGTGTGGCCGGCCAGCGTGGCGCCGGCCTTCACGATGGACACCGCGTAGCCATGGCCCTTGTTGCGCAGCGCGATGTAGGGCAGGAAGAACTCGCGGATCAGGCGGTCGGTGGTGGCGGTGTCGCCCGAAGCATGGGCGTTGTAGAAGTCGATCGCGGTCTTCGGGATGAAGTTGAAGACGGCCGACGAATACACCGGGCAGCCCATGGCGCGGTAGGCGCCGGCGAAGACTTCCGCGGTGGGCAGGCCGCCCAGGTAGCTGAAGCGGTCGCCGAGCTGCTGGCGGATCGAGACGAAGGACTCGATGTCGCCGATGCCGTCCTTGAAGCCGATCAGGTTGGGGCAGGTGTCGGCGAGCTTGAGCAGCGACTCGGGCGTCAGGCGGCAGGCGCCGCGGTTGTAGACGATCACGCCGAACCTGACGCTGCGGCAGACGGCTTGCACATGCGCCACCAGACCCTCCTGCGAGGCCTCGGTCAGGTAGTGCGGCAGCAGCAGGATGCCCTGCGCGCCCAGGCGCTCGGCTTCCTGCGCGTACTGGATCGCGACCCGGGTCGGGCCGCCGGCGCCCGCGATGATGGGCATCTTCCCCTTGCAGGTTTCGACCGCGACGCGGATGACGTCGCTGTACTCCTTGGGCTCGAGCGAGAAGAACTCGCCAGTGCCGCCGGCCGCGAACAGCGCGGTCGCGCCGTAGGGCATCAGCCACTCCAGGCGCTCGGCATAGGGCTTGGGCGCGAAGTTCAGCTGGGCGTCGAAATCGGTCAGCGGGAAGGACAGCAGGCCGTGGGAAATGGTGGCCTTGAGGTCTTGGGGCGAGGTCATGAGCGGCTTGTCTCCGTGGCTACAACAGCGCTGGATCCGTCGTCGCACCCCGTCCTGAATGACTTGGTACCGGTACCAGCATGGACAGATGGTAGCGATGCCATCGACGGTCATCAAGAGGATGTCTGACAACTGCGGGTAATCCCCTAATCGGGAGTCGCGCAGCACGCCGGTCGCCTCGTCTGGGCTCCCCCCTTCGGGGAGCCTGTTTGCGGTTGCCTCTTTGGAGGGGCCTCTTCGGAGGGGGGCGAGCTAGGGGTAGTGGGGGCCGAGGGGGCCACCTACAACCGGTAGGCGATCGAGGGGGAGGCAGTCCGCTTCAGCTCCGACGCGAAACCCTTCAAGGAGGCTGTCATGAGATCTGAAGCGAGAACTGCGTTCCAGCAGCAAGTCATCGAGGCGCTCGTGGAGAGCAAGGCCATCAACGTCGATGCGGTCGGCGTGACCTTCGCCAAGTTCGGCGAACGGGCCCTGCTGCAAGGCGAGGCGCTGGTCACCATCATCAACCGCAACGCGATCTGGAACTGCGGCTGGCCGGGGCCGGAGCTGGACATCGTGCGCGACGTCCGCCAGCTGCGCGAGTGACGCGATGAGCGCGGTCGTCCCGATGCCGGTGGTCCGGCCGATGGTGGGCAGGCGGTCGGCCGCCGCCCGGCGCCGGGAGGACCTGCTGGGCCGCGTGCACCTGGCGGTGCGCATGGCCCGGCGGAGCCTGAAGCGCGCGCTGGCCGAGGAGGAGGGCGCCGCGGCTGGCGCGGCGGGAAGGGGCGGTGCGCCGGCGCCGCTGGTGCTGGCGAAGGTCGTCGGCGAGGCGGCGATGCTGCTGCGCATGGCGGCGAACCTGCGCGGCGAGGACGAGACGCTGGACGTGGAGTCGCGGCTGCTCGCGGTGCAACTGGTCGCGTCGGCACGCGGTGCGCGGGTGAAGGCGCGGCTGTGCCACGACACCGGCCGCGCGCTGGAACATGCGTCGGCGCACCTGTTCCTCGGCGACGCCGGGTATCCGGACGAGGCCTTCGACCGCCTGCTCGACGAACTGCTCGAGGGCGAGGTCGCCGGCGGCGCCGAGCGGCTGCCGAATCACCAGCTGGAATGCGAGTGGCTGGACCAGCTGCGGCGCGGCCGGGTCGACGTCGAGCCCATCGACGCGGAACTGCTGGCTGCCACCTGCATCGGTTGGCCGCTGGACGTGCTGGCGTGCTCGACGCTCGACCTCTACATGTTCACCCACGTCGTCCTGTATGCGTCCGACATGGGGCGCCGGCCGGTGCGCCTGCCGCGCCCGGTGGACGAGGTGCTGGCCGAGGCCGAGGCGGGCCTGGCCGCGGCGCTCGATGCGGACAACTTCGACCTCGCGGCGGAATTGCTGTGGACCTGGCCGATGCTGGACCGGCCGTGGAGCGCGGCCGCCGCGTTCGCCTTCGACCTGCTGTCGACGGTGCAGGATGAATTCGGCTTCCTCCCGGGCCCGGAGCATGCGCGATGGGCCGCCGAGCCGGTGCCGGGCCTTGCGCGCGACGAGGTGGTGCTGCGCACCTCGTACCACGCGACGCTCGTGATGGGCATGCTGTGCGCGGCGGCGCTGCGGCCGGGCGCGGCGCCGCCCGCAGCGATCGCGTCGCGCGCTTCGCTCGTGCCGCCCTCGTCGCGGGGGATGCCGACACCGTTCATGTCATCCGCCTCGCTGGCCTCGCCACCGCGGCGCGACGCGGCGCCGGTTGGAGACACCGGCTGGCTCGCGCGCTTGCCGCCACGTGCGCCGACGCCGCGCTGGCAACAGGCCTTCGAGCAACTCGACGCGAGCCGCCAGGCGGCCTTGACCTCGCTGTGCTTCAACGTCTGGTTCCGTCGCGCGGCCGCGGGAGACCTCGCGCAGCTGCGCGAGGCGCTGGCGGGCACGCTCGAGCACGGCAGCGGCGACGGGCCGTCGGCGCGCCAGGCCTTGATGCGCCTGCGGCGCACGACCGCGGTGGCGCGGTCGGGCCCACCGGCGTAGCGGCGCCGCGCGGCGCGGGGTATGCCGCTTGCCCGTGACCGATTGCCGGTTCAGCGTCATCGTGGGGCGGATCGGCTTATGTAGACTCGTTCCTCGATGAATCCGCCGGCCCGCCTCCCGACCGCAACGCCTGACCCCGGACACGGCGCCTCCGCCGACTTCCCGCCCCCGGGCCCCGAGACCCCCACGCCCCGTTTCGACCGCCTCGACGCGCTGCGCGGCCTGGCGATGGTGTGGATGACGGTCTTCCATTTCTGCTTCGACCTGAGCTACTTCAAGGTCATCGTCGAGGACTTCTACCGCGATCCGTTCTGGACATGGCAGCGCAGCGGCATCGTCAGCCTCTTCCTGCTGTGCGCCGGCATGGGCCAGGCGGTGGCGCTGTCGCAGGGGCAGACCGCCTACCGCTTCTGGCGCCGCTGGGGCCAGGTGATGGCCTGCGCGCTGCTGGTGTCGATCGGCTCGTGGTGGATGTTCCCGCGCTCGTACATCAGCTTCGGCGTGCTGCACGGCATGGCGCTGATGCTGATCCTGGTGCGCTTCGGCTTCGCGCGGCTGCCCACGCTGGCGCTGTGGGGGCTGGGCGCGGTGGCGATCGCGCTGCCCTTCCTGGTGGCGCATCCGTTCTTCGACGCGCGCACCACCAACTGGGTCGGCCTGGTCACGCGCAAGCCGCTGACCGAGGACTACGTGCCGCTGCTGCCCTGGCTCGGCCCGATGCTCTGGGGCTGCGCGCTGATGCGGACCGCGTCGGTGCGGCGCTGGATGCAGCGCCCGCTGCGGCCCGCGTGGCGGCCGCTGTCGGTGATGGGGCAGTGGTCGCTGTCGTACTACATGGTCCACCAGCCGGTGATGATCGGCGCGCTGATGGCGGCGCGGCACTTCGGCTGGCTCTGAGGCCGGGGCGGGGAACGCGGCCTGCGACAATCGCGCCCCATGAGCTCCTCTCCCACCAAGACCCAGATCCTGTTCGGCTTCCACGCCGTGACCGTGCGCCTGAAGACGGCGCCCGCGTCGGTGCAGGAGATCCTGTTCGACGCCACCCGCAAGGACCAGCGCATGCGCGGCTTCCTCGAGAAGGCCGAGGCCGCCGGCGCGCGGCTGGTCGAGAGCGACGACGACCGGCTGCAGAAGCTCTGCGGCACGACCCGTCACCAGGGCGTGGTGGCGCGGGTGAAGGCGGTGGCGCAGCAGCACTCGCTGGACGACCTGCTGGACGAGGTCGAGGGCCCGCCGCTGGTGCTGGTGCTGGACGGCGTGACCGATCCGCACAACCTGGGCGCCTGCCTGCGGGTGGCCGATGGCGCGGGCGCGCATGCGGTGGTGGCGCCCAAGGACCATGCGGTCGGCCTCAATGCCACGGTGGCCAAGGTGGCCAGCGGCGCGGCCGAGACGGTGCCCTACCTGATGGTCACCAACCTGGCGCGCACGCTGGGTGAGCTCAAGGAGCGCGACATCTGGGTGATCGGCACCTCGGACCAGGCGGAGAAGACCCTGTACGACCTGGACCTGAGCGGCCCGGTGGCGCTGGTGCTGGGCGCCGAGGGCGCCGGCATGCGGCAGCTGACCGGCAAGACCTGCGACGAGCTGGTGCGCATCCCGATGCAAGGCGCGGTGGAGAGCCTGAACGTCTCCGTCGCGGCCGGCGTGTGCCTGTACGAGGCGCTGCGCCAGCGCCAGAAGCGGGACTGAACCCGCGGCGCGAGATAATCGCGCCCTTGCGGCCCCACGGGGCCGCGCCGACATTCCAGGGGTCCTGACCGGGGCCCGACACCCTTACCGGACCTCCTACCGCCATGGCCGTCATCGAAGTCAAGCACCCCCTCGTCAAGCACAAGATCGGCCTGATGCGGGAGGGCGACATGTCCACCAAGAAGTTCCGCGAGCTGACCGGCGAGGTCGCGCGGCTGCTGGCCTACGAGGCGACGGCCGATTTCCCGCTGGAGAAGACGACGATCGCGGGCTGGTGCGGCGAGGTGGAGATCGACCAGATCGCCGGCCGCAAGGTGACGGTGGTGCCGATCCTGCGCGCGGGGCTGGGCATGCTGGACGGCGTGCTGGACATGATGCCCAACGCCAAGGTGAGCGTAGTGGGCCTGGCTCGCGACCACGAGACGCTGCAGCCGGTGAACTACTTCGAGAAGTTCGTCGGCCAGCTGGACCAGCGCACCGCGCTGATCGTGGATCCGATGCTCGCGACGGCGGGCTCGATGATCGCGACGATCGACCTGCTGAAGAAGCGCGGCTGCAAGGACATCCGCGCGCTGGTGCTGGTGGCGGCGCCGGAGGGCGTGGCCGCGCTGACGAAGGCGCATCCGGACGTGCGCTGCTGGACGGCGGCGATCGATTCCCACCTCAACGAGAACGGCTACATCATCCCGGGCCTGGGCGACGCCGGCGACAAGATCTTCGGCACGAAGGACGCCTGAGCCTGCCTTTCGGAAGGCGGCCGGCTCAGTTCACCAACTCGCCGGTCAGCCACGGGCGGGCGTCCCAAGGGTCCGCAGCCTCGGCCGCGGCGGCGTCCCACTCGACATCGTCCAGGACCAGGCCGCAGCCCCGCAGCCAGGCCTTGGCTGCCGCGAAGCGCAGGCGGTCCGATCCCAGGGCATACGGATGCGCGCGAAACGCCCGGGCGGCGCCGTCCAGGTCGCCGAGCGCCAGCCTCGCCGCGAGCGGCCAGGCGCCCGCGATGCCGCTTTGCCCGTACGCGGGCGCGTCGGCCGCGGCGGCCAGGCGGCGCAGCGTCAGGCGTTCCCGCAAGGCGGGCAACGCGAACTGCCGGGCCAGCGCGGCCAGGGTGTCGCCGAGCTTCGCCGCGGGCAGGCGACGCACCCGTTGCAGGCGGCCGTCGTCTCGCCAGCGAAGCCCCTGCGGCAACGGCGCGTCCGCCGTCCCCGCCATCTCCGACAGCCTGAGCATGCAGGCCACATGGCTGGCGTGATCGGGCACCCGCCAGGCGAGCGCCTTGGCATAGGCAAACGGCCGGACCTCCGCCAGCAGCTCGATGAGCGCCGGGATCTTGACGGTCGTGTGCATCCAGCAGGTGCGAAAGCCGTAGTCGAACCCGAAGGTCACCGCTTCGATGCCGGGAAACACATCGTGCTCGGACTGGCGGTGGTAGACATTGCCGGTCCGGGTGAAGCCCAGCGGCAGCAGGGCGGCATCGATGGGCTCGTAAACCTCGTCGACACGGCGGATGGCGTTGAAGCGGCGGGTGCGCATGAATGGAAGGCGGACGGACAGGTGGACGGCCCTCAGGCGGCTCTCCAGCGCCTCTCGCGACGCGCCGGAGGCCGGGGCGGCGGTAGTGTCGCATCGGCCCCGGCTGTCAGGGAATCGCACCGCCCTTGTCGGGCAACCGGCATCGGGGTCCGGCGAAGAAGTACGCGAACTTGCGGCATCCGCCGCTTCCCTGCGCCGTCGCCGATCCGCAGAATGACGACTGTCAGCGCCGAGTCCTAGCTCGCGCTGGCCCTTGTTCTCCTCTCACGAGCAGGGAGACCGCAGGCAGACCACCTGGGGTCGACTTTGGGACCCGGCCGCGCAAGCGACCGGGTCTTTTCTTTTCCGGCCTCCGCTCAGCCCCACTTCATCTCGCCCTTGACCACCTTCGCGCCGATCTCCAGCGCGGGAGCCAGGCCGGCGGACGGGTAGCGCCGCTTCATCGCGGCGATCAGGGCGGCGCTGTCCGCCGCCTTCGCCGCTTCTTCCTCGAAGGCCAGCAGGTAGTCGCGGGTGTAGGTCACGGCCGAGACGTCCAGCGCGGCGCCGGCCGCCAGGTGGCCCGGCACCACGATGGCGGGCTTGCGGGCGGCGATGGCCTCGAGGTTGCGGACCCACGCGGCGCGCGCCTGCGGCGTCGGCGTGTCGGCTGTCCAGACGTGCAGCCCGGAGAAGACCAGCACGCCGCCGAAGACCGCCTTCAGCGACGGCACCCACAGGTAGCGGCGGTTCTCGAGCTCGCTGGCCGCCACGATCTCGATCGCGTGGCCTTCCAGCTGCAGCGCCGGGCCGTCGAAGGCTTCGGGCATGACGACGTCGGCCAGGGTCTGCGGGCCGTTCTCCTTCAGCTGCGGGCCCCAGACCGCCAGTTTCTTCTCGACGTTCCCCTTGATCGCGGCGATCGTGGCCGAGGCGGCGATGACCTTGGCCGACGGGAAGGCCGCTTTGACCGGGCCGAGGCTGAAGTAGTAGTCGGGATCGCTCTGGCTCACGTAGATGGTGGTCAGCGTCTTGCCCGAGGCCTTGATCGCCTCCACGACCGCGCGGCCGTCCGGCAGCGAGAAGCCGCCGTCGATCAGGATCGCCTCCTTGGCGCCGGACAGCAGCACCGGCGCGCGGAAGAAGCCGCGCTCGCCGGCCGGCAGGGCCTGCCACTGCAGCGGGGCGGCGCCCTGGGCATGGGCACCGCCCAGGGAGAAGGCCGCACCTGCGGCGGCGGCGGTCTGGACGAAATCGCGACGGGTCATCATGGGAGTCCTTTCAAGGCTCGAATCGGATGAGCGCATCGTAGGAATCCCCGGAGGAAAGAAAAACTGCTCTTCAGTAGACTTTCCGTATGTCAAAAGCAAACAATCAGCCCGAGGCCGGCCCGGTCGCGTTCGACAACCTGAAGCGCCTGGCCTACTTCGCCGCGGTGGTGGAGGCTGGCACCTTCACCGCCGCGGCGGAGCGGCTGGGCGTCACGAAGGCGGTGGTGAGCCAGCAGGTCGCGCGGCTGGAACGGGAGTACCGGACGCAGCTGCTGACCCGCAGTACGCGGCGGGTGATCGCCACCGATGCCGGGCTCGCGTTCTATCAGCGCTGCGTCGTCATCCTGCGCGAGGCGGGCGATGCCTTCGACGAGCTGCTCGATGTGTCCACCGAGCCGACCGGCACGCTGCGCCTGACCGCGCCGTTCGACTACGGCCTCACGGCGGTGGTGCCCGCCATCGTCGAGTTCTCGCGGCGCCATCCGAAATGCAAGGTCGACGTGACGCTGAGCGACCTGCCGCTGGACCTGCTGGCGGGGGAAGCCGAACTGGCGATCCGCGTCGGCTGGCTGACCGACCTGCAGCTGCAGGCGCGGCAGATCGGCAGCTTCCGGCAACTGCTGGTGGGGACGCCGGCGTGGGCGCGGCGGCTGAACCGCAAGCAGGGGCCCGAGCAGCTGGCCGCCTTGCCCTTCGTCGCCAACACGGCCTTGAAGGCGCCGGAGCACTGGGAGTTCACCAACCGCCAGGGCGAGCGCCAGGCGGTGACGGTGGCGTCCGCGATCCGCCTCGACGCGACGCTGGCGGTCCGCGCGGCGGTGTGCCTGGGCGCCGGTCTGTCGGTGCTGCCGGACTACGCGGTGGCCGCGGAACTGGAGCAGGGCACGCTGGTCCACCTGCTGCCGCAGTGGACCTTGCCCAGCGGCGGCATCCATGTGGTCTATCCGACGGCGCGTTTCCGTCCCGCCAAGGTGCGGCAGTTCGTCGAGGTCCTGGGCGAGCGATTCCAGAAGGCGCCGGACCGGCCCTGAGGAGCGCCGCCGTTATCCGCCGGCGCCTTGCATCGCCTGCCGGAACTCGTCGTTCGCGCGCTCCAGCGAGTCGGGCAGCGCCGTCACCAGCATCTCGATGAACGCCTTGACCGCGGGCACCATGCCGCGCCGGGTGGGATAGACCGCGTGCAGCTGGTGTGCCGGCATCCCGTGATCGGGCAGCAGTGGCACCAGGCGGCCCGCGCGCAGGTCGTCGGCGCAGAGGTGGAAGGGCAGTTGCGCGGCACCGATGCCGGCGATCGCCATGCGCGACATCAGGTACACGTCGTCGGTCGCGAAGGTCGGCTGGTAGTCGATCTCCACCGCCGCACCCTGCGGATCCGTTATCCGCCAGCGGGGCTTCTCGCCCCGCACGCCGGCCGGTCCCACGCCGAGGACGCCCTGCAGCGCCTGGGCCGAATCGACGGCAGCCTGCGCCGCGATGAAGGACGGACTCGCCACGAGCACCTGGTCGCTGGTGCCGAAATGGCGCACCACCAAGTCCGAGTCCTCGAGCGCCGACCGGATGCGGATCGCCACGTCATACCCTTCCCCGATCACGTCCACCCGGCGATTGGTCAGGTCCAGGTCCAGCCGCACCTCGGGATTGGTCTTCAGGAAGCGGGGCAGGATCGGCGCGAGGAACAGGTGGGCGACGCCGATCGGGCAGCTGACCCTGAGCCGGCCCGAGGGCTTGGCGTTGGCCCGGGCGGCCACCTCGTAGGCCGCCTTTGCCGAGGCCGACATCGACTCGCAATGGGCGAAGAAGGCGGCGCCGACCTCGGTCACGCTGACCGACCGGGTCGAGCGATGCAGCAGCCGCACGGCGAGCCGCTCTTCCAGTTCCGCCACGCGCCGGCTCACGCGCGACTTGGAGATGCCCAGCGCCCGCGCCGCGCCGGAAAAGCCGCCATGCGAGACGACCGCGGCGAACAGGACAAGGTCATTCAGATCATCCACGGGCGCTTCCGATCACGGGTGTCGAAGGAGAGGAGGGACGCGCGATTGTCCTGATTCCAGAACGATCTGTCCTATCGGCGGCGGCTAGTGCAACAACGCCGGGCTCCCTATCGTGACGGCCATCCCCACTGCGCTTTTGATTGCCATGCAGATCCTTCACCTTGATTCCAGCCTCCAGGGCGAGGCTTCGGCTTCGCGCCAGCTCAGCCGTGCGATCGTCGACGCGCTTCTCCGGGTGTCGCCCGCCGCCCAGGTGCGCCACCGGGACCTGGCCGCCGACGCGGTGCCCCACCTCACGGGCGACATCGCCGCCGGCTTCCGCGGTGCCGCCGGTCCCGCGCCGACGGGCGTCGCGACGGAGCGCGCGCGCTCGGAGCAACTGGTCGCCGAGTTCCTCGCCAGCGAGGTCATCGTGGTCGGGGCGCCGATGTACAACTTTTCGGTGGCGAGCCCGCTCAAGGCCTGGATCGACCGCATCGCGCAGCCCGGTCGCACCTTCCGCTACACCGCTGACGGGCCGGTCGGCCTGGCGGGTGGCCGGCGGGTCATCGTGGCCTCGACCCGCGGCGGCCTGTACTCGCTCGGCGCCGGGGCGGGCATGGACTTCCAGGAGTCCTACCTGCGCGCGTTCTTCGGTTTCCTCGGCATCGCGGAGGTGCAGGTCGTCCGCGCCGAACGGCTGACCCAGGGCGCCGGGGCGCGGGACGCCTCGATGGCGGACGCCCTCGCGCAGGTGTCGCGCGCCGTGACGGACACCCTGGCCACCCCCTTGATCACTCCTATTTCCGCCTGAGAGGAACCATCGCCATGCTGTTTGCCGTCACCTTGACCTATCGGACGCCCCCCGCCCAGATCGACGAGCACCTGGGATCGCATCGCGCGTGGCTGGCGGACCAGACCCGCGCCGGTCATGTGCTTTTCGCCGGGCCGCTCGATCCCCCGACCGGTGGCCTGATCCTCGCCCACAGCGAGGACCGCGCCGCGCTGGACGCGCTGATGGCCAGCGATCCGTTCGTCGTGCACGGGCTGGTCGATGTCACGGTGCTGGCGGTCTCGCCAGCGCTGCGGCATGCGGATTTCCCGGCGCGATGGGCGGCCACGGCTCAGGCGGTAGCAGCCGCCTGATCTGATCGCAGGGCGCCCTAGGTGCTGATGGCATTGGTGAAGGTCAGCCGATTCCCGAAGGGATCGGTCACCGAGACGTCCTTGGATCCCCAGGGCGTCTCTTCCAGCCCGGGACGGGCGTACCCATAACGCCGGCCGATCAGTTCCGCGTGGAAGGCCTCGATGTCGTCCGTCTCGATGCGCAGTGCCGCACCGGGGCAGGCGTCGCCGTGATGTTCCGAGAGGTGCAGCACACAGCCGTCCCGGGACACCTGCAGGTAGAGCGGCAGCCCCGGCTCGAAGCGGTGGTCCCAATCGACCTGGAAGCCGAGGAACTGCACGTAGAACTCCAGCGCCTTGGCCTCGTCGAAGATGCGCAGGATTGGGGTGGTGTGAGCGAATTTCATACGGGCGATGTTCTTCGGCGACGTGACCCTTTGCCTATCGCGAAAAAGGGGGAGCGACGAAGTCGTTCAGACGGCCTTCACGGCTCTCAACTGAGCCTGCTCGTCCCCGTTCGGGAAGACGTTGACGCGCATGCGCGGCGGGTGCAGCCCCGTCGACGGGCTGCATGTAATGCCCGGCGATGCGCACCGCATCCGCCCAGGCCACGATCACCGCTTGGTCCGGCTTGTCGTGGGAGGCGAAGGCCACGAGGTCCGTGAGCGGCAGCAGCGTGTCCACGCCATCCGGCCACACCGAATAGCTCATCACCCGCTCGCTGTCCTTGAACTGCACCAGCTTCACCGAGCCCACGAACGGCCCCGAAGCCTCCTGCGGACGCCGCTGCTCCAGCAGCCGCTTCTGCGCGCTGTAGTCCTCGGAGTCCTCGACCGAGATCAGCTCCTGGAACATCGGCCGCAGCGACTCGGGCGCCTCGAAGGGCTGCCACGCGCGCTCGACGAGCTGCAGCGGGCGGCAAGAGAGCCAACGCGAATGCTCCTGGCGCAACTGCTTGCACATCGCGGCCATCAGCGCGAGTCCGGCGATGTCGTTCGCGTCCGCGACCAGCAGCACGTGACGCAGCGGCACCATCGCCACCGGATGGGCGACGCCGGAGCGGTAGATCACGTCCGGCAGGAGCAGCCGCGACGGCTCGTATGAATCGTTCCAGGCCCCTTGCCACAGTCCCGGCGCGATCTGCTGCCAGCCCAGGTCTTCGGGCAGGCCGCGCAGGTTGTCGAGGGCATCGTCAAAGGCGGTGTCGAAGCTCACGCCCCACTTGTCCAGCATCCCCTGGGCGACGCGGGCGGTGCTCTCCGGCGTATCCAGCCCGAGCATCGCCACGTAGTCGCCCACGAGGGGACGGAAGGGCGTCTGGTTCGATGCGCGAGTCAGGGCCGCCTCGTCCTGGGTCAGCGCGTTGGCCAGGTCCAGGGTGCTCTTGGCCATGTCGGCGCGCGTGCGCAGCAAGGGAACCAGGCGCGCCCTCACGCTGGCGTAGTCCTCGGAGAGTTCGGGCACGTCGGCGCCGACCGGGCGCAGCATGGTGCCTTCCAGATAGCGATCGAATTCGATGTCACGCGCGCGTCCGCCCTTGGCGCGGCGCAGGTCCCTCACGAGGTGGGTGAGATGCGAGTGCATCTGCACGCCGTTGAGCGTGAAGTGGATCTCCGGCGGGTCTTCGTTGACCGTGGTCCCGGTTGCCCCGATCTCCTCGAGACGCCTGACGAGGCGCTTCAAGACATCGGCCGCCGTGGGCCGTCCGAACTGCCATCGAATCCATTCCCTCATGAGCCACTCCCCGACATCCTGTTGGCGATTGTCCGAGGACGCCGCGGAGGTCGCGGGTGCGCGAGCAGGCAGGATGCGGAATCTGTCGCAGGTCAGCGGGGCGCGTGCCGTCATGCGTCATCGAAGACTGTGGGGCGCAAGGATGACCGTTCGTCGAATGGCGCAGGAGGGCGGAGGGTCGTCTAGTCCTCGTCAACGCGAATCACCTGCTCGGCCGCCTGGAGGTAAGCCAGCGCCGCCTCCGGGTTGCGCGCCCCCTTCGCCACCGCTTCCAGCGATCCCGCGCGGCGCAGCGCCTTGTTGAGTTCGGGCACTTCGTCGCCGAGCTGGCCCGCCGCCTCGAGCGCCCGCATCAGGTCGAGCAGGCCGCCGCGCATCGGGCGCGAGACGTCGGGGCACAGGCGGCGCATCAGCGCGGGTTGCGTGCGTAGCGCATCGGCCAGCGCGATGGCCTCGCGGTCGCGCAGCGGCGCCAGGTGGCCGGTGCCGTGCAGGATCAGCGGCGCCACCGCACGCAGCGCCGCGGAGGGCAGGTTGGCGTAAAGCTCGCGCAGCAGCGTCGCGGTCTCGTGCAGCTGCAGGCGGATCGCCGCCCGCGCGACCGGCAGCATCGCCGGGTCGTTCTCGACTTCGTAGCGCCACACGCAGGCGGCCGCGAGGTAGAGGCCGGCGAGCACGTCCCCCAGCCGGGCCGACAGCAGCTCCATGCGCTTGAGCTTGCCGCCCAGCAGCCCCATGGCCAGATCGGCCGTGAGCGCGTAGCGGGAGGACAGCGAGGTGATGAGGCGCGCCTCGGCGCGCAGGTCGGCGGGCGGCTCGCCGCGCAGCGGCGCATGTGCCAGGCTGCGCCAGAGATTGCGCATCACATGGCCGACATGACCGACCAGCGCTCGGCCCAGCCGCTCCGGCTCCTGCGCCTGCACGGCCGCCATCTCCTCCAGCACGAACGGGTGGCAGCGCGTCGCACCCTGGCCGAAGATGATCAGCGCCCGCGACAGCAGGTTGGCGCCTTCCACCGTGATGGCGATCGGCGCATGCCGATAGGCCACGCCCAGCAGGTTGCGCGGCCCGGCGATGATGCCCTTGCCGCCGAGCACGTCCATCCCGTCGTTGACCGCGCGGCGGCCCGCCTCGGTGAGCTGCACCTTGAGGATGGCGCTGGCGACGCTGGGCCGCTCGCCGTCATCCAGCGCCGCCGCGGTGTAGCGGCGCGCGGCATCGGTGGCGTAGAGCCGCGCGGCCATCTGCGCGGTGATGCCGGCGATCGCGTGGAATCGTCCGATGGGCAGGCCGAACTGCTCGCGCACCTGGCCGTAGCCGTTGACCACGAACAGCGCCGTCTGCTGCATCGCCGCGCCCAACGCCGGCAGCGAGATGGCCCGACCGGCGGCCAGGCATTCCATCAACATGCGCCAGCCCTGGCCGACCCGCGCTTCGCCGCCGATCACCCAGTCCATCGGCACGAACACGTCCTCGCCGCGGATCGGACCGTTCATGAAGGCCGAATCCATCGGCCGGTGGCGGCGGCCGATCTCCATGCCCGGCGTGGGCACCGGCAGCAGCGCGCAGGTGATGCCCAGTTCCTGCTGCCCCTCGGGACGCGACGGATCCACCGCCTGGAAGGCCAGCCCCACGACGCTGGCCACAGGCGCCAGAGTGATGTAGCGCTTGTCGAATCGCACGCTGAAGCCGCGCACCGGCCGGCCGTCGACCAGGCGCTCGGTGAGCACGCCGCGGTCGGGGATGGACGCGGCGTCCGAGCCGGCATACGGCGAGGTCAGGCCGAAGCAGGGCAGCTCCCGCCCGTCGGCCAGGCGCGGGAGGTAGTGCTGCTGCTGGGCCGGCGTGCCGTAGCGCAGCAGCAGCTCGGCCGGTCCCAGCGAGTTCGGCACCATCACCGTCACCGCGCAGGCGGTGTTGACGGTGGCGATGCGGGTCACGACTTCCGCGTGGGCGTAGTGGCCGAAGCCCAGCCCGCCGAATTCTTTCGGAATGATCATTCCGAAGAAGCGGTGCTCGCGCAGGTACTGCCACACCTGCGGTGGCAGGTCGCCGGCCTCGTCGATGGCGTGGTCGTCGAGCATGCCGACCAGCGTGCCGACCTCCTCATCGAGGAAGCGGCGTTCCTCCTCGGTGAGGCGGTTGGGGCCGCGCGCGATCAGCGCGTCGAAATCAGGCTGTCCGGCGAAGAGCTGGCCCTCGAAGCCGACGGTGCCGGCCTCGAGCGCGGCGCGTTCGGTGTCGCCCATCGCGGGCAGGGCCTTGGCGAAGGGCGCCATCGCCAGGCGGCCGAGGAGTCGGTGCAATCCCATGCGGCGAGCCTAGGCCCGCGCGTGCGGCGACGAGGTCGGCCTGGGGCGCGTGTGCGCGTAGGACGCGAGGCGGTGTCGGGGTGCGGCTGCCTCAGCGACCGCCCGGTCGGGCCGCCTGCGGCGAACTCGCCGCATTCGCCGGATTCGCCGGGGCGACGCCGATGGGGATCACCCGCACGCCGGCGGGCGAGGCCTTGGCGTCGGGCTGCGGCGGCGCCTGGACGCTCGTCGCGGGCGCACGGTGGCGCGGGGCCGACAGCATGTCCACGGCGGCTTCGCGCAAGCGGGTCGCGAGGACCAGCCCGGCGATGGCGAGGACCACGGCGGCGACGCCGGCGACGACTTGAACGGGAGAGAGGCGCATGAGGAGCAAGGTGGGAAAGAGGAGGGCGCGAGCGCGCGATCGATGGCCGCGGCCTAGACGACGCCCAGCGCGCCCAGCACCCCGCCGCCGAGCACCAGCCACACGATGCCGATCTTCGTCCGCATCGTCAGGACCACGGTGGCGACGATCATCGCCAGCGTCGCCCAGCGATGGCCGGGCTCGACCAGGTAGGGCGCCGCGAGCAGCCAGCCGGTCGCGATCATCAGGCCCAGCGTCAGCGGCGCCATGCCGACGGTGAAGGCGCGCACGCCCAGGTGCTCGCGGTTGTTGCGCGCCCAGCGGGTGGCCGCGACGACCAGGGTCGTCGACGGCAGCAGGATGCCGGCCATCGCCGCCGCCGCGCCGAGCAGCCCCGACACGTTGAAGCCCAGCACCGCGACGAACAGGATGTTCGGCCCCGGCGCGGCCTGCGCCAGCGCGATGGAGCTGGTGAAGCTCTGGTCCGTCAGCCAGTGGCGCTCGTCCACCAGGTAGCGGTGCATGTCGGGCGCCGTCGTGATCGCGCCGCCGATCGACAGCAGCGACAGCATCAGGAAATGCAGCATCAGCGCGCCGAGCTCGGGCCAGCTCAGCGTCCCCGCCAGCATCTGGCTGAGCGCCGGACTCATGCGCGGCCCCCGGCGCGGCTGCGCTTGAGCGCGATCAGCGCCAGCGTCATGCCCAGGCCACCGACGCTCAGCACGATCCAGAACAGCGGCAGCTTGAGCCAGACCGTCGCGCCGAACACCAGCGCCGCCAGGGCCAGTCCCGGCATCAGGCCGACCGGATTCTTCTTCAGCGACGGCAGCAGCTTGAAGCCGGTGGCCAGGATCAGCCCGGCCGACACCGCGCCCATGCCGCGCAGCGCGCCGGTCATCCGCGGCGATGCCAGCCAGGTCGTCGACAGCGCCGCCAGCGCCAGCACGATCACAGCGGGGAAGGTCATCATCCCGGCCAGCGCCACCAGCGCGCCGCGCAGGCCGAAGAAGCGGTCGCCGATCATCAGCGAGATGTTCACGACGTTCGGCCCAGGCAGCACCTGCGCCACCGCCAGCGTCTCGACGAATTCCTCGCGCGACATCCAGTTCAGCCGCTCGACCAGTTCCCGCTGCGCCACCGCCAGCACGCCGCCGAAGCCCTGCAGCGCCAGCCAGCTGAAGGCCCAGAACAGGTGGGAGAGGGAGCGGGGCCGCGCCAGCTCGACCGGTGCCGCGTCGCCGCCATCGCGGTCCGCGGCGGCGCGGCCTTCGGGCCCGCTCACCGGTGCACCTTCAGCGCATCCGGATTGACGATGTTGGTCGGCTTGCCCGCCATGTAATTCAGGACGTTGTCGAAGGCGGCGTCGAAGTACATCTGGTAGCTGTCCTGCTCGACGTAGCCGATGTGCGGCGTGCATACCGCGTTCTCCAGCCGCAGCAGCGGGTGGCCCTGCAGGATGGGTTCGGACTCGAACACGTCGACGGCGGCCATGCCGGGGCGGCCGCGGTTCAGGCCGGACACCAGCGCGCCATCGGCGACCAGTTCCGCGCGCGAGGTGTTGACGAACAGCGCGGTCGGCTTCATCCGCGCCAGGTCCTCGCCGGTGACGATGCCGTGGGTCTCGTCCGACAGCCGCAGGTGCATCGACAGCACGTCGGCCTGCTCGAAGAAGGCCTCGCGGCTGTCGGCCGCCTGGTGGCCGTCGGCCTGGGCGCGCAGCCGGGAGGCCTCGCTGCCCCAGACCAGCACCTGCATGCCGAAGGCTTTGCCGTAGCCGGCGACCAGCTGGCCGATCTTGCCGTAGCCCCAGATGCCCAGCGTCTTGCCGCGCAGCACCATGCCCAGGCCGAAGTTGGGCGGCATCGAGCCCGATTTCAGCCCCGACTGCTGCCACACGCCGTGCTTGAGCGTGGCGATGTACTGCGGCAGGCGGCGCATGGCGGCCATGATCAGCGCCCAGGTCAGTTCCGCGGGGGCGATCGGCGAGCCGCCGCCCTCGGCCACCGCGATGCCCAGCCGCGTGCAGGCGTCCAGGTCGATGTGCTTGCCGACGCGGCCGGTCTGCGAGATCAGCTTCAGCTTGGGCAGCTTTTCCAGCAGTTGGCGCGAGAAGTGGGTGCGTTCGCGGATCGTTACCAGGACTTCCGCATCCCGCAGCCGGATCGACAACTGGCCGATCCCCTTGACGGTGTTGGTGAAGACCTTGGCGTTCAGCGCGTCCAGCTTGGCGGCGCAAGGCAGCTTGCGCACCGCGTCCTGGTAGTCGTCGAGGATGATGATGTTCATAGGCGTGCGGGCACCGATCCTACTCGCCTGAAACGGCCGGCCCAAGGCCATTGGGCGAGCGTCGTGCAACAGATCGGAACAGGCACTAGCATCGCGCCCGCTTCGCATCCCAACCCCTTCCAAGACGAGGAGATCTCCATGGACATGTACGCCGCGACCGTGCCGGTGTTCGATCGCATGCTGGCCAACATGCAGACCTGGATCCGCACCGCGCGTGATCACGCCATCGCCAAGGGCTTCGACGAGTCCGTCTACCTGACCCTGCGGCTGGCGCCGGACATGCTGCCGCTGCCGCGCCAGGTCCAGATCGCCAGTGACGCGGCCAAGAGCGGCGCCGCCCGCCTGGCCGGCATCGAGGTGCCGAGCTGGCCCGACACCGAGGCCTCGCTGGAGGAACTGCTGCAGCGCATCCAGAAGACGCGCGACTTCCTCAAGACCGTCAGCGCCGAGCAGATCAACGGCTCGGAGACGCGCTCGGTCAGCGTGCCGCGCCGCGACAAGGAGCCGCTGCAGTTCCAGGGCCAGGACTTCGCGCGCTTCTTCAACCTGCCCAACTTCTACTTCCACGCGACGACGCTGTACGCGCTGCTGCGTCATGCCGGCGTGCCGCTGGGGAAGATGGATTTCCTGGGACAGCCGAAGTAAGGGTCAGCCGAGCAGTCTCCGCAGCAGGCTCTTTCCCTGCTCGAGCTGCCGGTTGAGCATCAGCAGCCGGGCCTCGGCTTCCGCCTGGTCGAAGGCCCGCGCCACTTCCGTATAGATCGCCGTCCGCAGGTGCCACAGGTCCTGCGGATGCCGCGCATGGACGATGTGGCGGCGCAGGGCGTTCACCCGCTCCAGCGCCGGGGCATCGGCCTCGTCGGCCAGATCCGCGACGCTGGCCCGGAACGCCGTCCGCAGCTTGGCCATCGCCCGGGCGCTCGCCTGGGGCCGGCGACCTTCGCCGGGCCACAGCCGCATCAGGCTCAGGAAGATCGAATCCCCGTTGCGCCGCCGGACCGGCGCGTCGTTCATCGCCGCGCCGCCGGTGCCGCCCAGGCGGCTGGCCGGTGCCAGCCCGCTCGGGTCGTCGGCGGCCCGTGTCTCCAGGTCGTCGAGCTCGACGGCTTGCGCCTCCTCGACGATCTCATCCCAACCCGACTGGCTCCGTATCGCCTTCATGCTGCGTTCTTCTTGGCGTGGTGGATCGAACGCGCGTCCCTCGACGTCCCTTTCCGGGCCTGCTCATCGCGCGGCGTCCCGGCTTCGAGGCCAGGATCGCGGGGCGATTGTGGAAGTCCGCCTTGTCCCTCGAAGCCTGGATAAGGCGGTGACGGGGCCTGCAAATCGTGCTCAAGTTCTCGCTCCGGCGGCCGATAACGGGCCAGATGGGCGGGTCGCCGGTGTCCGCGGCGCGCCCAGGGCGGGAGCTTCCAGGCAGGGAAATGGACGGTCGGCACCGTCCATTTGCCGGGATTCCCCCGGGAACGCGCGGACACAATCCGTACAGGCGGCCTCAGGGCCCGCGCCGGCTCGTCCGGCCGTGTCCGCCAGGCCGTCCCACCGTGCCCCGAAAGCCCGATCCCATGGACATCGCCCGCCCCAGCATGCCGAACTTGAGCGTTCCCGCCCACCTGGCCCAGGAATGGGAGCAGCTGCTGATCCGCGCCCGCGAGGGCTCGCTCCCGCTGCCGGAGCTGATGGATCGCGGCAACTTCCTCCAGACCCAGCAGCTCGGCGACGCCGCCGCCCACCTGTACGAGACCTGGCTGGCGCACGAGGGCCAGCCGCCGGCGGCGCGCCTGGTGGCGCTCTACAACTGGGGCACCGTGCTGGGCAACATCCAGCAGCATGAGCGCGCCGAGCAGGTCTACCGCCAGGCGCTGGCGATCAGCCCGGGCTTCGCCCAGGCGCGCCTGAATCTGGGCCATCAGCTGGAGCACCTGGGCCGCGTCGACGAGGCGCTGGCCGCCTGGCAGGCGGTCTACGACGCCACCGGCCCGATGGAGGCCCTGGGCGCGGACACCGACGGCCTGCGCACTCACGCCTTCAACAACGCCGCCCGGCTGCTCGAGCTGCAGCGACGCTACGAGGAGTCCGAGGCGCTGATGGTCCGCAGCCTCACCCTCAATCCCGAACAAACGGACGTGATGCAGCATTACGTCCACATCCGCCAGAAGCAGTGCAAGTGGCCGGTCTACCAGCCCTTCGGCGAGGTGACCCACAACAGGCTGCTGATCGCGACCTCGCTGCTGGCCACGCTGAGCGCCACCGACGATCCCGCGCTGCAGATGGGCGCCGCCCAGCGCTTCGTGCACGAGAAGGTGACGAAGCAGAAGGAAGCGCTCTGGAAGCATCCGGTCTCGGTCGCCGCCCGCCAGCAGGGGAAGATCAAGATCGGCTACCTCTCCGGCGACCTGTGCATGCACGCGGTGGGCCTGCTCACCGCCGAGCTCTACGCGCTGCACGACCGCGAGAAATTCGAGATCCACGCCTTCGACTGGAGCCGCGAGGACGGCACCGCACTGCGCAAGCGGCTGCTGATGTCGATGGACAAGGTCTGGCGCCTGAACGCGATGGACGATGCCACCGCCGCCAAGCTGATCGCCCAGGCCGGCATCGACGTGCTGGTCGACCTGCAGGGCCTGACCAGCGGCGCCCGGCCCAACATCCTGGCCCACCGGCCGGCGCCGGTGCAGGTCAGCTACCTGGGCCTGCCGGCGACCTCGCTGCTGCCCGGTGTGGACTGGATCATCGCGGATCGCTTCGTGATGCCGCCCGAATACCTGCCGTACTGCTCCGAAAAGCCCATCTACCTGCCGCACTGCTACCAGGTCAGCGACCGCCAGCGCGAGGTCGGCGCCGATCCGACCCGGGCCCAGTACGAGCTGCCCGAGGACGCCTTCGTCTTCTGCTCGTTCAACAACAACCACAAGATGAACGCCGAGATGTTCGGCGCCTGGATGCGCATCCTGCACGGGGTGCCGAACTCGGTGCTGTGGCTGCTGGCGGACAACGAATGGGCCAAGGCCAACCTGCGCCGCGAGGCCGAGGCCGCCGGCATCGACGCGTCGCGGCTGATCTTCGCGCCGCGCGTCGCGCCGCCGGACTACCTGGCCCGTTTCCAGCTGCCGGACCTGGTGCTGGACACCTTCCCGTACAACGCCGGCACCACCGCCAGCGACTGCCTCTGGATGGGCACGCCCATCCTGACGCGCTCGGGCCGCAGCTACATCTCGCGCATGTGCGGCAGCCTGCTGACGGCCGTCGGCCTGCCGGACCTGATCACCTTCTCGCTCGACGACTACGTCGAGCGCGCCATCCAGATCGGCCTCAATCCCGGCCGCGCCCGCTCCTACAAGCGCTACCTGCGCGAGGAAGGCCGCCAGAGCGCACTTTTCGACATGCCGGCGATCGTGCGTGACATCGAGCGCGAATTCGAGCAATTGGCCCTCGCCCATCGCGCTTGAAGTGACGAAGATTCGATAAATGAACCGGCCGCACGACCCCTTCTTCGACGGTGACCAGCGCGCCCGCCGCCCCGGCCTGCGCCTGGCGGCCGAGGACGGCCAGCGCGCGCCCGGCATGCCGGACGAGCCGCAGGACCCGCTCGCGGACCTGGCGCAGCAGCCGGCGATCGATCCGCTGCTGCAGTGCCTGGCCTGGCTGACGCAGCATCACGGGCGCGCGCGCTCGGCCGATTCGCTGCGCGCCGGCGCGCCGGTCGAGGGCGCGATCAGCCCCGACCAGGCCATCCGCCTGATGCGCGAGGCCGGCTACAACGCCGGGCTGCTGCGCAAGGGCATCGAGGAGATCCACCAGCTGCTGCTGCCCGCGGTGCTGCTGCTCAACGGCGGCGATGCCTGCGTGCTGGTGCGGCGCCTGGACGACGATGCCGCCGGCGGCGTGCGTTACGAGGTCGTCTTCCCCGGCCCGGAGGCCGCCAGCTGCGTGGCCCCGGCCGCGGAACTGGACCAGGAATACAGCGGCTTCATCCTGGCGGTGACGCCGCAGGAGGTGTCGCAGGCCAAGCCGATCGCCGGCGCCCAGGACGAGACCCCGCTGCTGCAGGCCGATTCGCACTGGCTGTTCGGCACGCTCAAGCGCTTCATTCCCTACTACCGCTCGGCCATGCTGGCCGCGCTGCTGAGCAACGTGCTCATGATGGTGTCGGGCCTGGTGACCTCGGTCATCTACGACAAGGTCATCCCGCACCAGGCCTTCGTCACGCTGTGGACGCTGGCCGTCGGCGCCGGGCTGGCGCTGGTCTTCGACCTGTTCGCCCGCCAGCTGCGCGCCCACCTGATCGACCTGGCCGGGCGCAAGACCGACCTGATCGTCGGCGCCAAGCTGTTCCGCCAGACGCTGGGCGTGCGGATGGAGCATCGCCCCGCGTCGGCCGGCTCCTATGCGCATTACCTGGCCCAGGTCGAGGTGGTGCGCGACTTCTTCACCTCGGCCACGATGTCGGTCCTGACCGACCTGCCGTTCGTGATCCTGTTCGTCGCGATGACCTTCATCATCGGCGGCCCGCTGGGCTGGGTGCTGATGATCGCGATCCCGCTGATGCTGCTGATGAGCTTCGGCATCCAGGGCTACCTGCGCCGCGCGATGCGCACCAACATGACCGAGTCGGCCGACCTGCACGGCACGCTGGTCGAGGCGCTCGAAGGCCTGGAGGACCTCAAGACCACCGGCGCCGAGGGCCGTTTCCTGCGCCGTTACGAGCACAGCACCGCCATCGTCGCCGAGTCCGCGCTGCGCGCCCGCACGATGGCCAGCTGGAGCATGAACATCTCGATGACCATGCAGCAGGCGATCAACCTGGTGATGCTGGTCTGGGGCGTCTACCTGATCAACGAGAGCGTCATCAGCGCCGGCGCGCTGATCGGCGCCGTCATGTTCGCCGGCCGCGCCACGGTGCCGCTGAACAGCCTGGTGAGCCTGGCCACCCGCTACCAGGGCGCGCGCGCGGCGATGCTGTCGCTGAACTCGGTGATGAGCGCGCCGGTGGAGCGCGACTCCACCCGCAACTACGTCCCGCTGAACCAGATCACCGGCCGCATCGGCCTGAACGACATCGGCTTCTCCTATCCGGCGCAGGGCGATGCCCAGTCGCCCAAGGTGCTGCGCAACGTGACGATGCGGGTGCAGCCGGGCGAGCGCATCGCGATCCTGGGCCGCATCGGCAGCGGCAAGTCCACCGTGCTGCGCATGCTGGCGGGCCTGTACCAGCCGACCGAGGGCAATGTCGAGATCGACGGCATCGACCTGCGCCAGGTCGACCCGGCGGAGTTCCGCGGCAAGGTCGGTTTCGTGTCGCAGGAGCCGCGGCTCTTCCACGGCACGCTGCGCGACAACGTGCTGATGGGCCGCCACGTCGATGCGCAACGCCTGGTCGAGGTCGCCAAGCTGACGGGCCTGGACCGCGTCGTCGCCGGCCATCCGATGGGCTGGGACCTGCCGGTCGGCGAGATGGGCTCGCTGCTCTCCGGCGGCCAGCGCCAGCTGGTCGCGCTCGCGCGCAGCCTGGTCACCAAGCCGCAGATCCTGCTGATGGACGAGCCCACCAGCTCGATGGACGCGCAGTCCGAGATCGCCTTCCTGCGTCAGCTGCGCGACGCCGCCGGCAGCTGCACGCTGATCATGGTCACGCACCGCCCGGCGGTGCTGGAGCTGGTCTCGCGCATCGTCGTCGTCGACAGCGGCCGGCTGGTCATGGACGGGCCGCGCGACCAGGTCCTGGCCGCGCTGTCCGGCGCCCGCCCGCCGGGCCAGCAGCCCGCCCAGCCGCAACCGCAGCCGGGCCAGGCGCCGCAGGGCGCTCCCGTCCACGTGCATCCGGCCGCGCAGGCCATGAACCGCGCCGCGTCCGTCTGAGCTTCGCGCCATGTCCAAGTCCACCACCCTCAGCCGCGAAGAAGGCCTGTTCGTCAGCAGCGTCCAGTCGGCGCTGATCGATGAGCCGCTGCCGCGCGCCGTCTGGGCTCTGTACCTGATGGCGGCCGTGCTGCTGGTGGGGCTGGTCTGGTCCTCGATCGCCACCGTCGACGAGGTCACCCGCAGCGACGCGCGCATCGTGCCCGACGGCAAGGAGCAGGTCATCGCCAGCCTGGAGTCCGGCACGCTGGGCAAGTTGCTGGTGCATGAAGGCGAGGAAGTCGAGGCCGGCCAGGCGCTGGCCGAGCTCGATCCCACCCGCGCCGAGGCCGCCGAGAACGAGAGCCAGGCCAAGCGCCTGGGCCTGATGGCGCAGGTGGCGCGGCTGCGCGCCGAGGCGCTGGGCGTGCCGCTGAAGTTCCCCGACGAGGTCAAGGGCGTGCAGCGCCTGGTCGACAGCGAGAGCGAGGTCTTCGACACCCGCCGCCGCGTGCTCGACGAAGCGACGTCCAGCATCAACCGCAGCATCGGCCTGCTCGCCACCGAGCAGAAGATGGCGCAGGACATGGCGTCCAAGGGCCTGATGTCCAACGTCGAGGTGATGCGCGTCACGCGCCAGGTCAACGAGCTCCAGCAGCAGCGCAACGAGCGCATCAGCCGCTTCCGCCAGGACGCCAGCACCGAGCTGTCCAAGGCGCAGACCGACCTGGCCCAGCTCGACGAGCAACTGGTCGTGCGCCGCGACGCGGTCACGCGCTCGGTGCTGAAGTCGCCGGTCAAGGGCTTGGTCAAGAACATCAAGATGAACACGGTCGGCGGGGTGATCACGTCCGGCTCGCCGATCATGGAGATCGTGCCGATCGGCCCCCGCATCCTGGTCGAGGCGCGCATCAAGCCCAAGGACATCGGTTACGTGCAGGTCGGGCAGACGGCGATCGTCAAGCTCAACGGCTACGACTTCAACGTCAACGGCGGCCTGCACGGCAAGATCGAGTACGTCAGCCCCGACGCCCTCGGCGAGACCGAGAAGAACAACGAAGGCACCTACTACCGGGTGCTGATCACCGCCGAGCACAACACGCTGCGCGCCAAGGGCGAGCCGCTGCCGGTCATCCCCGGCATGACGGCGATGGTGGATATCCGCACCGGCGAGCGCTCGGTGCTGAGCTACCTCCTGAGACCCATGCTGAAGTCGAAGGAAGCGCTGCGAGAGCGCTGAGCAAGGGCTACTGCGCGGGCGCTGGGCTTCGTTGCGGGGCCCGCCTCCCCATCCTCACGTAGCGCCGCTACGCTCCGGTGGGTCGGCACCCGCGCCTAGCCCAGCACCCGCTCGCTACGCCCCGAGACACCGGGCCTCGGATCGGGGAAAACAGGCCGATTAGGCCGATTGCGCCCCGCTTATCTCCGCTTCGAATCGGCGCCGGGATGGTCCAGTAGAGGCATGGGAAATTGCTTGCAGTACGCGTGACCATGACCATCTCGACTCCACGCCGGAGCCCGCGGCGTACCTCCATCTTTCGCCTGAACGCCGGCGCGGCCGTCGTGCTGACGGCGCTCGCCAGCTTCAGCGCACCCGTCTGGGCGCAGGATCCGCCGCCGAGCCGCTGCTCGGACGAGCGGACGCTGCCGCCCGCGCAGCTCTCGGCCAAGGACACCGCCCTGCTGGACGTCGGCGATGCCGACCCGCGCTCGCAGCTGCAGGAGCTCGTCAATCGCGCGCTCAATCGCAGCAAGGCGTTGGGCGCCACCCGGCTGCTGACCCTGGCCGCGGAGGCCGACTACCAGGAAGCCAAGGCGCAGCGCCTGCCCACGGTGACGCTGGGCCTGTCGGCTGCCCACACCGGCACCGTGCTGCCGGGCGATGGCCCAGGCAACCACTCGAGCGGCCTGCAGGGACGGGGCTCGCTGAGCGTGACCGCGCCGATCTACGACTCCGGCCGCATCACCAAGCTGACCGAATGGAAGTCACAGCTCCTCGAGGCGGCGCGCTTCGGGCAGTCGAGCGCCGAGGAACAGGTCGCGCTGCAGACGGTGTCGCTGGCGCTGGACCGCGGCCGCTATCAGCTGCAGGCGCAGGTCTACAGCCAGTACGTGCGCAAGATGGCCTGCCTGGTCGAGGCGCTGGACATCATCACCAAGGCCGACCGCGGCCGCGCCAGCGAGCTGGTGCAGGCGCAGAAGAGCCTGCAGCAGGCCGACCTGTCCTATGAACAGACCACGTCCGCGCTGCGCCAGACCGAGGTGCGCCTGAAGCGCTTCGTCGGCGATGAGCTGCCGCGCGGCGCGGCGATGAGCGCGGTGCTGGCGCGCCTGCCCGACCTCAACGAGATGCTGGCCGACGTGATGGTGTCGCCCGACGTGGCGGCCGCCTCGGCCCAGGCCCAGGCGCAGCGCAGCTACGCGGAATCGGTGCGCGCCGGACAGCAGCCCAGCGTGAGCCTGCTGGTGTCGGGCAACTCGACGGTGGGCCAGGCCCGCCAGACCGACTGGATCGGCGGCGTGACGGTCAACATCCCGATCGTGCAGCCGGGCGCCGACTCGGCGCTGACCTCGGCGCGCCGGCGCGCCCAGGCGGCTTCGCTGCAGCGCGACGAGACCATCGAGGCCAAGCGCTATCGCGTGCAGGAGATGTACGAGGCGGCGTCCTCGTCGCTGGACCGCTCGCGGCGGCTGGTCGACATCCTGCGCAACAGCGAACGCGTGCGTGGCTTCACGCTGCAGCAGTGGCAGCAGCTCGGCAAGCGCTCCCTGTTCGACGTGATGGCCGCGGAAGGCGATTACTACTCGATGCGGGTCGCCCACGTGAACGCGCTGTACGACGCCCAGCAGGTGGTGGCGATCATCTGGTCCCAGGGCCGGGGGGTCGTGACGCCGTTGCGTTGATCGCGGAGCGGCAAAGCGCGGGCTCGCCGCGATGTGTGGAGCGCATGCCCGTCCGGCCCCTCGCGTCGCCCCAAAGAAAAAAACCGCCCCGAAGGGCGGTTTTCGCATTCAGCCGAAGCCGAGATTACTTGCGCAGGGCGCGGCGGCGCTGGGCGAAGCCCAGGCCCGCCAGGGCCAGGCCGACCAGGGCCAGGGAGCCCGGTTCCGGCACGTTGATCACCAGGGAGCCGTCCAGCGTCGACTGACGGATCAGGCCGCCGCCAGCGTTCCACAGCTGGTCCGGGGTCGGGATCGGGGGATCGACGTTGGTGTCCAGCACCCAGCTCACCGAGATGTTGTTGTTCAGCCAGTTGCTGTACAGCGTGCCCAGACCGTCACCAGAGTTGAAGAAGTTCTGGATGAAGGTGTCGCCGCCCGCGTAGCTGTAGTCAACGTAGCCGCTGACATTCAGGTTGGTCAGCTGGATGTCCGAACCGGTGACGATCAGACGCAGGACTTCCTTGCCGTTGTTCGGGTCGGTCGCCGCGCTCTGGTAGAACACCTTGAACACGCCGGTGTTGTAGCGGACGAAGTCGGAGACGCCGTCGCCGTTGCCGTCCACGGTCACGCCCTGGATCTCGTACTGGTAGGTCAGGCCCCAGGCGCCGCCCAGGCCGCCGACGTTGCCGAAGCCGTAGGCCGGGAAGCCCACGCCACCGACGAAGCCGTTCAGGTCGGTCGGGTTCTGCGGGTTGTTCAGCGAGTCGATGTTGGTCTGCGCCGGCGCGTTCGGATAGTTGAACGAGGCGGTGCCGCCGCTCAGCGTGGGCTTGGTGCCGGCGCTGAAGCCGTAGCCGTTCATCACGGACGGGATGTTGGTGTCGATCACCGTGGTGCCAGGCGTGGCCGGCGAACCCAGGTAGATCGAGGTCGCCAGCGTGCCGCTGTAACCCAGTTGGTCGAACACGGTGGTGTTCGTCGAGCCGTTCGGCTCCGGACGGAAGTCCTGGCCGGTGTTGATGTACAGCGGGGCCGCCATCGCCGGCAACGTCGCAGCGGCCAGCGCGGTGGCGGCCAGTGCGAGCTTTGCTTGCTTGAACATGTGTCTCTCCTTGAGGATGCGTCTTGCCAGATGCACGTTAGGAAGCGGCACGTGCCGGCTTCTTGCCCGGGATCAAAGCGAGGACCGTGCCAGCCATCTTTCATCCTTGTGAATCAAGGACTTGGTAATCGGATGCGGGAATCCTCGGCGCTTGCTGTCAAGTTTTTCGACAGCGGTCTGGCCCACATTTCGGGGGGTGTCGAGGGGGCGTCGCGCTGCGCGGGGCAGGGGTGGGGCCGAGGGCGATCGGCGCGCGCCCGCGTCCCGTTTTTCGGCCGATGGCCGTCATGGCGGCGGGCGCATACTCGGCGGCTGCGTCCCGCAGACCGGCTCCGCGAACCGGCGGTGGCGCGATTCGAATACAGGGAGACCCCATGAGCCGCGACACCCCCTCCGGTTTTACTTTCGATTACGACCGCGCCTTCTCGCGCAATATCGGCTGGGTCACCCGGGATGAACAGCAGCGGCTGCGGCGCGCCCGGGTCGCGGTGGCCGGATTGGGTGGCGTCGGCGGCGCCCATGTACTGACCTTGTCGCGTCTGGGGATCGCCAATTTCAATATCGCCGACTTCGATGAATTCGATGTCCACAACATGAATCGGCAGGCCGCGGCCTTCATGTCGTCGATGGGGCGGCCCAAGATCGAGGTCGTCGCCGAAATGGCCCGCGACATCAATCCGGAAAGCGATATCCGCCTGTTCCGCGACGGCGTCACCGACGCCAACCTCGATGAATTCCTGAAGGATGTCGACGTGTATGTCGACAGCCTCGACTTCTTCGTGCTGGAGGTGCGCCGCAAGGTGTTTCGCCGCTGCCGCGAACTGGGCATTCCCGCGATGACCGCCGCTCCTCTGGGCATGGGCACCGCCTTCCTCTACTTCAGCCCCACCGGGATGAGTTTCGAGGACTATTTCCAGGTCGAGGGCGCGGCGCACGAGGAGCAATATGCGCGCTTCATCGCCGGGGTATCGCCGGCCATGCTCAGCCGGCAGTATCTGGTGGACCCCGAGGCGGTGAATTTCAAGGAACGGCGCGGCCCGTCGACCGGCATGGCCTGCGAGTTGTGCGCCGGCGTCATGGGCACGAATGTGCTGAAGCTGCTGCTGAATCGCGGCCCCTTGCGCGCGGCGCCCTGGGGCATGCATTTCGACGCCTATCGCGGCACGCTCAAGCACACCTGGCGGCCCGGCGGAAATTCCCACCCACTGCAGCGCCTGCTGATCGCGCTGATCAAGCCGGTGCTCCGCGGGCGCTGAACCGGGGGTTTTCCCGGCCGATCCAGGAGGGATTCGAGGGCCCCCCGCAGGGGGATTCGGGGGGCTCCGCTAGCACGGAATTCCATCACGTCAGGAAGGGATCGCCCTCAGTCCAGGGGGTTCCACACCCGGGCGCGCTGAGGTGCAATCCGGGCAGCTTCCTGCAGGGGTGGACATGTTGAAGAACACTGGACTGAAGATCGCTTCCATCAAGGCGGCACAGACCGCGCTGCTGGCCGTCGCCACGGTGCTGGCCGGCTGCTCGACCACCGGCAGCCTGCCGCCCGCGCCGGTGTCCGCCTCGCAGGCCGACTACAGCTACGTGGTCGGCGCCGGCGACAACCTCAACATCATCGTGTGGCGCAATCCGGAGCTGTCGCTGACCGTGCCCGTGCGTCCCGACGGCAAGATCGCCGCCCCGCTGATCGACGAGCTGCCGGTGCAGGGCAAGAACTCGGTCGAGATCGCCCGCGACATCGAGAAGCAGCTCGGCAAGTACGTGCGCGATCCGGTCGTCACCGTGATCGTCACCAGCTTCATCGGCCCGTACAGCGAGCAGATCCGCGTCGTGGGCGAGGCCGCCAAGCCGCAGTTCCTGCCCTACAAGCAGAAGATGACGCTGCTGGACGTGATGATCGCCGTCGGCGGCCTGACCGATTTCGCGGCCGGCAACTCCGCCACCATCCTGCGCACCGCCGAGGGCAACAAGCAGTACTCGGTGCGTCTGAAGGACCTGATCCGTCGCGGCGACGTCTCCGCCAACGTCGAGATGCGCCCGGGCGACATCCTGATCATTCCGCAGAGCTTCTTCTGACCGCCGCCCGGCCGGTCCGCGCGCCCGCGGCGCGTCGGCCCGGTCCGGTCCCGGCCAGTCCCGCCCGTTTCCCGAAGTACCGGCCCGCTCCCGACCGGGCCTCGACCGGCGCCGACGCCGGCGCAACAGAGATCGCCGCATGGATTCCCTCATCGCGCAATTGATGGCCGTCTTCAAGCGGATGTGGCGCTACCGCTGGCCGGGGCTGATCGCCGCCTGGCTGGTGGGCATCGCCGCCGCCATCGTGGTGTTCGTCGTGCCCGACCGCTACGAGGCCAGCGCCCGCGTCTACGTGGACACCCAGTCCATCCTCAAGCCGCTGATGTCCGGCATGGCCGTGCTGACCAACACCGAGCAGCAGGTCAACATGCTCAGCCGCACGCTGATCAGCCGCCCCAACGTCGAGAAACTGGTGCGCATGGCCGACCTGGACCTCAAGGCCACCAGCAAGTCCGACCAGGAGGCGCTGATCGACCGGGTCACGCGCAACCTCTCGATCCAGACCGCCGGCAACTCGGCCAACAACCTGTACCTGCTGTCCTACCGCGACTCGTCGCCGGAGATCTCCAAGAAGGTCGTCGCCTCGCTGCTGTCGATCTTCATGGAGTCCAGCCTGGGCGCCAGCCGCAAGGACAGCACCACCGCCGCGGCCTTCCTGAACGAGCAGATCAAGACCTACGAGACCAAGCTCGAGGAGGCCGAAGCGCGGCGCAAGGAATTCCGGCTGCGCAACCTGCAGCTGACGCAGGCCGACGGCAAGGACGCCGCGTCGCGCCTGGCCGAGGCCAGCAACCAGCTCGAGGCCGCCCGGCTGCAGCTGCGCGAGGCGATGAACGCCCGCGACGCCGCCCGGCTGCAGATCGAGATGGAGCGCAAGCGCAGCCAGCCCGGCACCAGCCTGCAGAGCCTGATGCAGGAGAGCTCGCAGAAGTTCGCGACGCCCGAGCTGGACAACCGCATCGCCGAGCTCAAGCGCAGCCTGGACCAGCTGCAGCAGCGCTACACCGACCAGCATCCGGACATCGTCAACATCAAGCGCCAGATCCGCGACCTGGAAGAGCAGCGCAAGCGGGAAGTGGCCGACCTGCAGAAGGCCGCGCTGGCCAACCCGGTGCCCACCGGCGGCCCCAATGACAGCCTGGCCAACCAGGAGCTGGCCCGCATCCTGGCCGCCAAGGAGGTCGAGGTGGCGCAGATCCGCGCCCGTGTCGACGAATTCGGCGCGCGCTACGCCTCCGCGCAGGGCGCGATCAAGCTGGCGCCGCAGCTCGAGGCCGAGTTCGCCCAGCTCAACCGCGACTACGACATCATCAAGAAGAACTACCAGGAGATGGTCGAGCGCCGCGAATCGGCCTCGCTGTCGACCGACCTGGACAACACCTCGGGCGTGGCCGACTTCCGCATCATCGACCCGCCGCGCGCCTCGCCCAAGCCGGTGGCGCCGAACCGGCTGATGCTGCTGGCCGCCGGCATGGTGGTGGCGCTCGGCGCCGGCCTGGTCACCGCCTTCGCGGCCAGCCAGATCCGCCCGGTGTTCCACGACCTCAACGAACTGCGCCACCGCCTGGAGCTGCCGATCCTGGGCGCCGTCTCGCGCCAGGAAACGCCGGAGGACCGGCGCCGCGTCAAGGTGGACCTGCTGCGCTTCGGCGTCGCGTCGGGCAGCCTGGTCAGCCTGTACGCCATGGGCCTGATCGGCATGGCTATCTGGATCAGCCGCCAGGCCGGGTGAGGGGAGTTTTCGCATGACGAGCCTGATCGAACAAGCCGCGCAGCGGCTCGAGCAACTCAAGCAGGCCGGCGTCGACGTCGGCCTGGCCACCGCGGCCGCGCCGGCGGTGACGCCGACACCAACCTCGACATCGGCCGCGCCCGCGACCGTGGTGCCGATCCCGGCCCCGGCGGTGATCCGATCGCCCGGCGACGTGAGTTCCAAGCGGGTCGAGCTCGACCTGGACGCGCTCGCGGCGCAGGGCTTCCTGACGCCGAACGCGCCGCGCACGGTGATGGCGGACCAGTACCGCAACATCAAGCGCCCGCTGATCCGCAACGCGATGAACAAGGGTGCCTCGACCCTCAATCACGCCAACCTGATCATGGTGACCAGCGCGCTGCCCGGCGAGGGCAAGAGCTTCACCTCCCTGAACCTGGCCATGTCGATCGCGGCCGAGTTCGACAACACCGTGATGCTGGTCGACGCCGACGTCGCCCGCCCGTCGATGCTGCGCATGCTGGGCCTGCCGCCCGGCCCCGGCCTGCTGGACGTGCTGGAGAAGGAGGCCGACATGGCCAGCGTCCTGCTCAAGACCAACGTCGACAAGCTGACGCTGCTGCCCAGCGGCCGCCCGCACTCGCGCGCCACCGAGCTGCTGGCCAGCGACGCGATGAGCGCGCTGCTGGACGACATGGCCAAGCGTTATCCGGACCGGATCATCATCTTCGACAGCCCGCCGCTGCTGCTGACCACCGAGTCGCGGGTGCTGGCCACGCACATGGGCCAGGTCGTCATCGTCGTGCAGGCCGAGCGCACGCCGCAGAGCGCGGTGCAGCAGGCCGTCGCGGCCATCGAGCACTGCCCGCTCAAGATGCTGCTGCTCAACCAGGCCAGCAACAAGCGCAGTAGCGGCTACGGCTATGGCTACGGCTACGGGTATGGCTACGGTTACGGCTATGGCCAGGCCGACGGCCAGGGCGACGCGCAACCCGGCGCGGACCGGGCCTGACACGATGACGCGGGCCTTCGACCTTCGCCGCCGGCCGCTGTCCCGGGTCGCCCTGGCCGCGCTGGGCCTGGTCGCCGCCGTGGCGCAGGCGCCCGCCGTCGCGCAGGAGGAGGCCGCGTCCGCCGGCGGATCGCGCAAGGGCATCGCGGTGATCCCGCGGATCAGCGTCTCGGAGACCTGGACCGACAACCTCGCGCTGTCGCCCGACAACTCGCGCGACCGCGCCTTCATCACCACCGTCTCGCCGGGGGTGACGATCGCCAGCAGCAGCGGCGCGATCCGCGGCAGCTTCGACTACACGCTCGACGGCATCGTCTACGCCAAGAGCGAGCGCGACAGCCGGCTCCAGAACCAGCTCAGCACCCGCTTCACCGCGGAGCTGGTGCAGACGGCGCTGTACGTCGACGTCACCGGCAACATCAGCCAGCAGGCGATCTCGGCCTTCGGCCAGCAGTCGCCCGACGGCACGCTGGACAGCCCCAACCGCACCGAGACCCGCATGCTGCAGGTCTCGCCGTACTGGCGCGGGCGGCTGGGCAGCGCCGCGACCTTCGAACTGCGGGCCACCGGCCAGATGCGCGACTCCAGCGAGGGCGGCGCCGGCGCGGCCAGCGGCAGCGGCAATAGCAAGGAAGGCTCGCTGATGCTGAACCTGGCCGGCCCGGCCGGGCGCCAGCTCAACTGGGGGCTCAACGCCTCCACCAGCCGCATGCATTTCGAGCAGACCGGCATCGACTACCGCACCACCAGCGTGGTGGGCTCGCTGAACTGGGTGCCGGACATCGACTGGATGCTGGGCGTGACCGGCGGGCGCGAGCGCAGCGACTACTTCGGCCCGGAGACCACCTCGGTCTACGGCGCCAACCTGCGCTGGTCGCCGGGGGCGCGGACCAAGCTGGCCGCCGACTGGCAGCACCACAGCTACGGCAACAGCCACAACCTGAGCTTCGAGCACCGCATGTCGCAGCTCGCGCTGCGGGTCAACAGCAGCCAGAGCGTCAACACCGGCGAGACGCCGACGCAGGCCACCAACTACCAGCTGCTGGACCTGCAGTTCAGCGGCGCCGAGCCGGACCCGGTCAAGCGCGACGCGCTGGTGCGCGCGCTGCTGGCGGCGCTGGGCCTGAGCCCGAACTCGTTCAGCGGCGCCGGCTTCCTGAGCAACACCGCGACGCTGCAGCGCCGCACCGACGTGTCGCTGATCTGGAGCGGCCCGCGGCTCACCACGACCTTCAGCGCCAACGACAACAACAGCCGGCGCATCAACACCGCCCCGACGGGCAGCGGCGACCTGGCCCTGACCGACCGGGTGCGCCAGCGCGGCGCGACGGTCTCGGTCGGCTACCGCCTCACCCCGCTGGCCAATGCCAACCTGAGCTACTCGCGTCAGAACTCCCGCGGCGACGGCGTCGGCGGCAACGACATGCGGTCGCTGACCGCCAATGTCACGCTCCGGCTGGGGCCGCGCAGCGATGCCGCCTTCGGCCTGCGCCAGACGAAGTTCGACGACACCAGCCTGTTCGCCAACAGCTATCAGGAACACGCGATCTACGCATCGCTGACCCAGCGCTTCTAAAGCAGTCACCGCCATGTACGAGGCCTTCTACGGGCTGGCCAGCAAGCCGTTCCAGCTCAGTCCCGACCCCAGCTTCTACTTCGGCAGCAAGCAGCATCGCCGCGCCAAGGCCTACCTGGACTACGGCGTCCTGCGCAGCGACGGCTTCATCGTCATCACCGGCGAGATCGGCGCCGGCAAGACGACGCTGGTGCGCGGGCTGCTCGACAGCCTGAACCGCAGCAACGTCGTCATCGGCAACGTGGTCACCACGCAGCTGGATGCCGAGGACACGCTGCGCCTGGTGGGCGCGGCCTTCGGCGTGCGGGTCAAGGACCTGCCCAAGAGCGAGCTGCTGATGGCGCTGGAGGCCTTCTTCGTCAGCGAGGCCAGCCGCGGCAAGCGCTGCCTGCTGATCGTCGACGAGGCGCAGAACCTCACCGCCCGCGCGGTCGAGGAATTGCGCATGCTGTCCAACTTCCAGTTCGGCAACCAGTCGCTGGTGCAGACCTTCCTGGTCGGGCAGCCGGAGTTCCGCGCCATCCTGCAGCGGCCCGAGATGGAGCAGTTCCGCCAGCGCATCGCGGCCAGCTGCCACATCGGCCCGCTGGACGAGGAGGACACCCAGCGCTACATCGAGCACCGCCTCAAGTGCGCCGGCGCGAGCGGCAAGCCCAGCTTCGACGCCGACGCCTTCACCGCGCTGCACCGCGCCAGCCACGGCATCCCGCGCCGCATCAACACGCTGTGCGACCGCCTGCTGCTGCTGGGCTTCATGCACGAGAACCCGCACCTCACCGCGGCCGATGTCGACGAGGTGGTCGAGGACCTGTCCAAGGAATCGGCCTCGGCGCCCGCGCCGGCGCTGCATGCCGCTGAGCTCAACGGCCATGCGTCCGGCGCGGAGCTGGCGGTCGACCTGGACCTGTCGCGGCTGCGCGCGCGGGTGGGGCAGGGCGGCATGAACGGCGAACTCGGCGCGCTGGCCGACGAACTCGCCGGCCTGGGCCTGGACGGCCAGGACGCGCGGCTGCAGCGCATCGAGGACAGCCTGATGCGCCTGGAACGGATCAACCAGCAGACGCTGGCGCTGCTGCAGAAACTGGTGGGAGCGATGCGATGAGCCCGAACCGCACGGTGATCCGCAATGCGATGAGCATCGACGTCGAGGACTACTTCCAGGTCTCGGCCTTCGCGCCCTACATCGCGCGCGGCGACTGGGACGCGCGCGAATGCCGCGTCGAGCGCAACGTCCATCGCATCCTGGACCTGCTCGACGCGAAGGGCGTGAAGGCGACCTTCTTCACGCTGGGATGGATCGCGCAGCGTTATCCGCAGCTGGTGCGCGAGATCGTCGGGCGCGGCCATGAACTCGCCAGCCATGGCTTCGGCCATGAGCGCGCCAGCGACCTGGACCGCGCCTCCTTCCAGAAGGACGTCGGCGACGCGAAGGCGCTGCTCGAGGACCTGGGCGGCGTCGAGGTCAAGGGCTACCGCGCGCCGAGCTTCTCGATCGGCAAGGACAACCTCTGGGCCTTCGACGTGCTGCGTGACTGCGGCTACCGCTACAGCTCCAGCGTCTATCCGATCCAGCACGACCACTACGGCATGCCCGATGCGCCGCGTTTCGCCTACGAGGTGCGCCCGGGCCTGATCGAGGTGCCGGTGACCACGCTGCGCTTCCGGGGCAAGAACTACCCGAGCAGCGGCGGTGGCTGGTTCCGGCTGCTGCCCTACGGCGTCACCCGCTGGATGATCGAGCGCTTCAACCGCATCGAGGGCCGCAGCGCGGTCTTCTATTTCCATCCGTGGGAGATCGATCCGGCGCAGCCGCGCATCCCCGGCATCGACGCGAAGACGCGCTTCCGCCATTACGTCAACATCGACCGCACCGAGTCGCGCATCGAGCAGTTGCTCGGCGACTTCGCCTGGGCGCGGATGGACGAGCTCTTCCTGGCGCCGGCCGGCGCCGAACGGCAGGCGGCATGAGCGCGGCAGCACCGGCCCTCCCGGACGTCGACGCGCAGCGCGGCGCCCCGGCCCCCGCCCACGCATCCTCCGGAGCGAGCGCGGCGGCCCCACTGGAGGTCAAGCAGCTGCACGTCGACGACGCCGCTACGGCGCGGCGCTGGGACGACTTCGTGCGCGGCTGTCCGTCCGCGACCTTCTTCCATCTCTCGGGCTGGCAGCGCGTCATCCAGCGCCAGTTCAAGCACCGCTGCTTCTTCTTCTACGTCGAGCGCGACGGGCGCATCGAAGGCGTGCTGCCGCTGGCCGAGGTCAAGAGCCGGCTGTTCGGCCATGCGCTGGTGAGCCTGCCCTTCGCCGTCTATGGCGGCGTGGCCGCCGAGACGCCCGAGGCGGCCGACCATCTGGAGCAGATGGCGCAGCGCCTGTGCCAGACGCTGTCGCCCGATCACCTGGAGCTGCGCAACATCCAGCGCCGTCACCAGGACTGGCCGCACCAGGACCTGTACGTCACCTTCCGCAAGGAGATCCTCGAGGACGAGGAGGCCAACATGCTGGCCATCCCGCGCAAGCAGCGCGCGATGGTGCGCAAGGGCATCAAGAACGCGCTGAAGGCGGAGATCGACCGCGACGTGAAGCGCTTCTTCGCGCTGTACGCGGACAACGTCCATCGCCACGGCACGCCGGCGATGCCGCGGCGCTACTTCCAGGCGCTGCTGGACGAGTTCGGCGACGCGGCCGAGGTGCTGATCGTCACCAGCCCGCAGGGCGAGCCGCTGTCCGGCGTGCTGAGCTTCTACTTCCGTGACGAGGTGCTGCCGTACTACGCCGGCGACGCGGTCGCGGCGCGCGACCTGGCCGCCAACGACTTCAAGTACTGGGAGCTGATGCGCCGCGCCTGCGCGCGCGGGCTCAAGGTCTTCGACTACGGCCGCAGCAAGCAGGGCACCGGCAGCTACGCCTTCAAGAAGAACTGGGGCTTCGGGCCGACGCCGCTGAACTACGAGTACCGCCTCTACAAGCGCGACGCGGTGCCGCAGAACAACCCCAGCAATGCCAAGTACCAGCTGATGATCAAGGCCTGGCGCCGGCTGCCGATCGGCGTGGCCAACTGGCTCGGGCCGCACATCGTGCGCAGCCTCGGCTGAGGAGGGCGCCGTGGCCGACATCCTCTACCTGGTCCACCGCCTGCCGTATCCGCCCAACAAGGGCGACAAGCTGCGCTCGTACCACCTGCTCAAGCACCTGACCGCGCAGCATCGGGTGTGGCTGGGCACCTTCGTCGACGATGCCGAGGACTGGGCCCATGTGCCGGCGCTGCAGGCGCAGTGCGAGGAGGTCTTCGCCGCCGACCTGAACCCGCTGCTGGCGCGCGTGGCCAGCCTGCGCGGCCTGGCCACCGGCGAGGCGCTGAGCCTGCCCTATTACCGCCACCGCGCGATGCGCGACTGGATCGCGCAGCTCGCGCGGCGCCAGCGCTTCGACGCGGTCGTGGTGTTCTCGTCGACGATGGCGCAGTACGCCGAGCAGCTGCGCGAGATCGCGGGCCCGGTGCCGATGCTGATCGACTTCGTCGACGTGGACTCGGCCAAGTGGACCGACTACGCCAAGGCGCACCGCTGGCCGATGTCGTGGCTGTATCGCCGCGAGGGCCGCGAGCTGCTCGCCTACGAGCGCCGCGTCGCCGAGCAGGCGCGCTGCTCCTTCTTCGTCACCGAGGGCGAGAAGGCGCTGTTCCAGCGTCTGTCCGCCACCGGCGCGCCGATCGAGGCGCTGAGCAACGGCGTCGACAGCGGCTACTTCGCGCCGCTGCCGCAGCAGGCCAACCCCTTCGAGGCGGACGAGCTGCCGCTGGTCTTCACCGGCGCGATGGACTACTGGCCCAACGTCGACGCGGTGCAGTGGTTCACCGCCGAGGTGCTGCCGCAGCTGCGCCAGCGCTGGCCGACGCTGCGCTTCACCATCGTCGGCCGCGCGCCGACGCCGGCGGTGCTGGCGCTGGCCGGCGACGCGGTGCGTGTCACTGGCACGGTGCCGGACGTGCGGCCCTACCTGCAGCACGCGGCTGCGGTGGTGGCGCCGCTGCGGCTGGCGCGGGGCGTGCAGAACAAGATCCTGGAGGCGATGGCGGTGGGGCGCCCGGTGGTGGCGGCGCGCAGCTGCGTCGAGGCGCTGGGCGCCGATGGCGTGCTGGCCGGCCAGGACCTGCTCTCGGCCGACAGCGCCGCCGATTACCTCGAGCTGGTCCACGCGCTGCTGAGCGCACCCGCGCGCGCCCAAGCCATCGGCCAGCAGGCCCGCGAGCGGGTGCTGCGCCAGTTCAGCTGGCAGGCCCATCTGGCCAAGCTCGACGGCTACCTGCCGCGCGAGACGGCGCAGGGACAGGCGGCATGAGCGCAGCGCAGGGCCGTCCCAAGCAAGCTCGCGTCCCCTCGGGGGACCGACTGCGGCTGGCCGCGGGCGAGGGGCTCACATGAGCGCAACCACCCCGTCGGCGCTTGGCGAGCGGGGCATTCCCTCGGCGTGGCGTCGCCCACTCGCGGTGCTGGTCCTGCTGACCATCGCGCTGCTGCTGCTGTACCGCCACACTGCGCTGGGCATGGTCACCATCTGGTGGCGCTCCGGCACCTTCACCCATGCCTTCCTGGTGCCGCCGATCGCGCTGTGGCTGGCCTGGCGCCGGAGCGAAATGGTCGCGCCGCTGACGCCGCGGCCGGTGCCCTGGCTGGCGCTGCCGATCGCGCTGCTGGGCGCGATCTGGCTGTTCGCCGACTTCGCCGCGATCAACGCCGCCACCCAGTTCGCGCTGGTGGCCATGCTGGTGCTGCTGGTGCCGGCGGTGCTGGGCTGGCGCGTCGCGCGCGAGATGGCCTTCCCGCTGGGCTTCCTCTTCTTCTGCGTCCCGGTGGGCGAGTTCCTGCTGCCGCAGCTGATGGACTGGACGGCGAAGTTCACCGTCCTCGCGCTGCGGCTCAGCGGCCTGCCGGTCTACCAGGAAGGCCTGCAGTTCATCATCCCGAGCGGCCAGTGGTCCGTCGTCGAGGCCTGCTCCGGCGTGCGCTACCTGATCGCCTCGGCGATGGTGGGCACGCTCTACGCCTACCTCAGCTACCACTCGACGCGGCGTCGCCTGGGCTTCATCGCCTTCGCGCTGGCGCTGCCGCTGGTGGCGAACTGGGCCCGCGCCTACCTGATCGTCATGATCGGCCATCTGTCGGGCAACACCCTGGCGGTGGGCGTGGACCACCTGATCTACGGCTGGCTGTTCTTCGGCGTCGTGATGCTGGCGATGTTCCTGATCGGCGCGCGCTGGTCGCAGCCGGAGTTGCCGCTGGTCCCACCGGCCCGCGAGGCCGCCGCGCCCGCGACCCTGGCCAGGGGCTGGGGCGCGACCGTCGCCGTGCTGCTGGCCGTCGCACTGCCCGTGGCTGCGGGGGCCTGGCTGCGCCAGGGCCACTCGGCCCCGATCGACACGCTGCCCGCCGTGGCCGCGGCACCGGGCTGGCAGGCCCAGGTCGTCCCCTCGGACGCGTGGACGCCCGACTTCGAAGGCGCCAACGCCACGCGCCATCAGCAGTTCACCGGACCGGCGGACCCACCGCGCGTGGGCCTGCACCTGCAGTATTTCCGCGACCAGGACTACGAACGCAAGCTGGTGAGCTCCAGCAACGCGGTCGTGTCGCCGGAGAACAAGCAGTGGGCCGTGACCGGCCGCGGCACGGTGGACGTCGTGCCGGCCGGCGCGGACGGCCGCGCCGCCGCGGCGATCCCGCTGCTGAGCACGCAGGTGCGCGCCTCCTCGCTGGACGCGGTGACCGCGCCGCGGATGCTGATGTGGCATGTCTACTGGATCAATGGCCGGCCGATGACCAGCGCCTGGCGCGCGCGGATCTGGGGCGCGTTGGAGCGGCTGCGCGGGCAGGGCGACGACGCCGCGCTGGTGCTGGTCTACACCGAGGCCGACGAGCAGGCGCCGCGCCGGCTCGACGCCTTCCTGCGCCAGCACTGGGCCGCAATCGACGCCGAGCTGCGCCAGGTGCGCGATGCCGGCCAGCGCGGCGCGTCCGCGGGAGGCTCGCGATGAGCGCCGGCATGAGCGTCGAGCGCGCGATGGCCGTGGCCGACGAGCGGCCACTGGTGCTGCACGTGATGTACCGCTTCGACACCGGCGGTCTCGAGAACGGCGTGGTGAACCTGATCAACCACATGCCGGCGAAGGACTACCGGCACGCGATCGTCGCGCTCACCGAGGTGACCGACTTCCGCAAGCGCCTGCAGCGCGACGACGTCGAGTGCTTCGCGCTGAACAAGCCGCCGGGGCAGGGCTTCTGGCTCTATCCGAAGCTGTACCGGTTGTTCCGGACGCTCCGGCCCGCGATCGTGCACAGCCGCAACCTGGCCGCGCTCGAGGTGCAGTTGCCCGCGTGGGCCGCGCGCGTGCCGGTGCGCATCCACGGCGAGCATGGCCGCGACGTCGGCGACCTGGACGGCCGCAATCGCGCCTACCAGCGCGTGCGCCGCTTCTACAAGCCCTTCGTCTCGCACTACATCGCGCTGTCGCGCGACCTGGGCGAGTACCTCATCGGCCCGGTCGGCGTGCCGCCGGCGCGCGTGAGCCAGTTCGTCAACGGCGTCGACACGCAGCGCTTCCAGCGCCAGCACGCCGAGCCCATCCCCGGCTGCCCCTTCGATCCGGCCGTGCACTGGCTGATCGGCACCGTGGGCCGCATGGCGCCGGTGAAGGACCAACTGATGCTGACGCGCGCCTTCATCGCGATGATCGGCGCGGCCCCGGAGTTGCGCGAGCGCGCGCGTCTGGTGCTGGTCGGCGACGGTCCGCTGCGGGCGCAGTGCCAGGCGCTGCTCGACGAGGCGGGCCTGAGCGCGCTGGCCTGGCTGCCGGGCGAGCGCACCGACGTGCCGGCCGTGATGCGCGGCCTGCACGTGTTCGCGCTGCCGTCGCTGGCCGAGGGCATCTCCAACACCATCCTGGAGGCGATGGCCAGCGGGCTGCCGGTGGTGGCGACCGAGGTCGGCGGCAATGCGGACCTGGTCACGCGCGACGAGAGCGGCCTGCTGGTCCCCGCCGCCGCGCCCGAGGCGATGGCCGCGGCGCTGTTGGCGCTGGCGCGCGATCCGGCGCGAGCCGCCGCCATGGGCGAGGCCGGCCGCGCGCGCGTCGAGCGCGACTTCAGCATGCGCGCCATGGTGGCCCGCTACCAGGGGCTGTATGACAGGCTGCGCGGCCACCGTGCCGGCGACGACAAGAACAACTGAGGGATAGGCAGGGGAACGAGCATGTGCGGAATCAGCGGACTCTTCGACACCCGGGGGCGGCGCGACTTCGATGGCGCGCTGATGCATCGCATCAACGACTCGCTGCACCACCGCGGCCCGGACGAGGGCTCCATCCACCTGCAGCCGGGCCTGGCCTTCGGCCACCGCCGGCTGTCGATCATCGACATCGCCACCGGCCAGCAGCCGCTGTTCAACGCGGACCGCTCGGTGGGCATCGTCTTCAACGGCGAGATCTACAACTACCAGCAGCTCACCGACGAGCTGACCGCGCTGGGCTATGTGTTCCAGACCAAGAGCGACACCGAGGCCATCGTCCACGCCTGGTCGGCCTGGGGCGAGGACTGCGTGCACAAGCTGCGCGGCATGTTCGCCTTCGTGCTGTGGGACCAGGCGCGCGACCAGCTCTTCATGGCGCGCGACCGGCTCGGCGTGAAGCCGATGTTCTACGCGCTGCTGGACGACGGCACGCTGGTCTTCGGCTCCGAGCTGAAAGCGCTGCTCGCGCACCCGGCGATGAAGCGCGACATCGTGCCGCAGGCGGTCGAGGAGTACTTCGCGCTGGGCTACGTCGCCGAGCCGCGCACCATCTTCCGCCAGGCGCTGAAGCTGCCGCCCGCGCACACGCTGGTCATCAAGCGCGGCGACCAGCGCCTGGGCCAGCCGCGCCGCTACTGGGACGTCAGCTTCACCACGGACAACAAGATCGACGAGGTCCAGGCGCAGGAGGAACTGACGCGCCGCCTGCGCGAGGCGGTCAAGCTGCGCCTGATCTCGGAGGTGCCGCTGGGCGCCTTCCTGTCGGGCGGCGTGGACTCCAGCGCCGTGGTCGCGATGATGGCCGGCGAGACCAACGGCCCGGTCAAGACCTGCTCGATGTCCTTCGACGATCCGCAGTACAACGAGTCCGAATTTGCGCAGATGGTCGCGGACCGCTACCAGACCGATCACCACGTGGAGATGGTCCAGAGCGACGACTTCGACCTGATCGACACGCTGGCGCGGCTCTACGACGAGCCCTATGCCGACAGCTCCGCGATCCCGACCTACCGCGTCTGCCAGCTCGCGCGCAAGCATGTGACGGTGGCGCTGTCGGGCGATGGCGGCGACGAGAGCTTCGGCGGCTACCGCCGCTACAAGCTGCACATGATGGAGGAGCGCATGCGCGCCAGCCTGCCGCTGGGGCTGCGCAAGCCGCTGTTCGGCACGCTGGGCCGGCTCTATCCGAAGGCGGACTGGGCGCCGCGCGTGTTCCGCGCGAAGACGACCTTCCAGGCGCTGGCGCGCAACTCGGTCGAGGCCTACTTCCACACGATGTCCGTGATCCGCGACAACGAGCGCATGCCGCTGTACAGCGCGCGCTTCAAGTCGGAGCTCGGTGGCTACAACGCGCGCGAGCTGTTCCTGCAGCATGCCGAGCGCGCCGGCACCGACGACCCGCTGGCGCTGATCCAGTACATCGACCTGCAGACCTACCTGGTCGGCGACATCAACACCAAGGTGGACCGCGCGTCGATGGCGCACTCGCTGGAGGTGCGCGAGCCGCTGATGGACCATCCGCTGGTCGAGTGGCTGGCCACGCTGCCGTCCCACCTGAAGCTGCGCGGCGGCGAGGGCAAGTACCTGTTCAAGAAGACGCTTGAGCCGCATCTCCCGAACGACGTGCTCTACCGGCCCAAGATGGGCTTCGCGGTGCCGCTGGCGCGCTGGTTCCGCGGGCCGCTGCGCCAGCGCGTGCGGGGCGCCTTGCTCGGCGGACCGCTGGCGGACTCCGGCATGTTCGACCTCAAGGCCGTGGGCGCGATGGTCGAGCAGCACGAGAACGGCTCGCGGGACCACAGCACGCCGCTGTGGACGCTGCTGATGTACGACGCGTTCCTGCGCAACGTCATGGGCGCGTCCTCGATGCGCGAGGCCGCTTGACCGGCCCGGCGAAGCAGACGGCATGAAGATCCTGTATCACCATCGCACCGCGTCCAAGGATGGCCAGGCGGTCCACATCGAGGAAATGATCGGCTCGCTGCGCGCGCTCGGCCACGAGGTGCGCGTCGTCGCGCCGGGCGGCGAGTCCGCGCCGGAAGAGAAATCGAAGATGGGCGACGACGCCGGCTGGGTGCATCGCCTGCGCGCCAAGCTGCCCAAGTTCGTCTACGAGCTGCTGGAGCTGGCCTACTCGCTGGTGGCTTACCGCCGCCTGGCCGCCGCGGCGCGCGAGTTCCAGCCCGACCTGATCTACGAGCGCTACAACCTCTACCTGCTCAGCGGGCTGATGCTGAAGAAGCGGCTCGGCCTGCCGCTGCTGCTGGAGGTGAACGCGCCGCTGGTGGACGAGCGCGCCAGGTTCGGCGGCTTGGCGCTGCCGCGCGTCGCGCGCTGGGCCGAGGACACGGTCTGGCGCGGCGCCGACGCGGTGCTGCCGGTGACGCGGGTGCTGGGATCGATGATCGCCGCGCGTGGCGTGCCGGCCGAGCGCATGGTCGTGATCCCCAACGGCATCAACGAGGCCCACTTCGACGCCGCGCCTTTGCCCGCCGAGGCCAAGCGCGCGCTGGGCTGGGACGACGCGCTGGTGCTGGGCTTCACCGGCTTCGTGCGGGACTGGCACGGCATGGACAAGGTGATCCGCTGGATGGCCACCGGCGCGGCGCCCGCCAACGCGCGGCTGCTGATCGTCGGCGACGGCCCGGAGCGCGCCAACCTGGAGCGGCTGGCCGCCGAGCTCGCGCTGGGCGAGCGCGTGCGTTTCACCGGCGTGGTCTCGCGCGACGAGGTGCCGGCGCACGTGGCCGCCTTCGACATCGCGCTGCAGCCGGCGGTGGTGGCCTATGCCTCGCCGCTCAAGCTCTTCGAGTACCTGGCGCTGGGCAAGGCCATCGTCGCGCCGAGCACGCCCAACATCGAGGAAGTGCTGGACGACGGCGTGAACGCGCTGCTCTTCGATCCCGCCGAGGCCGGTGCGCTGGAAGCGCGCCTGGCGCGTCTGGCGTCGGACGCCGCGCTGCGCGAGCAGTTGGGGCAGGGCGCCCGCGCCACCATCGGCCGCCTGCACCTGACCTGGCACGGCAACGCCGAGCGCGTGGTCGCGCTGGGCCAGTCGCTGCGGGCCGGGCGCGGCGTGGCCGGCGCGGCCCGGCCCACGGATGCGAGGGTCTGAGCGTGCTCAAGCTGCTGACCTTCTCGACGCTGTACCCGAGCGCGGTGATGCCCAGCCACGGCATCTTCGTGGAGACGCGCCTGCGCCACCTGGTGGCCTCGGGCCAGGCCGAGTCGCGCGTGATCGCGCCGGTGCCCTGGTTCCCGCTCAAGGGCGAGCGCTTCGGCGAGTACGGCAAGTTCGCCGCCACGCCGGCGCGCGAGTCGCGCCACGGCCTGGAGGTCGAGCATCCGCGCTTCATCCGCCTGCCCAAGGTCGGCATGAGCAGCGCGCCCTACACGCTGGCCTGGACCTTCCTGCGCGCGGCCAGGCGGCTGCAGGCGCAAGGCGACGACTTCGACCTGATCGACGCGCACTATTTCTATCCCGACGGCGTGGCCGCGGCCTTCGTCGCCAAGGCGCTGAACAAGCCGCTGGTGATCACCGCCCGCGGCACCGACATCAACCTCATCCCCGAGTACCCGTTCCCGCGCAAGCTGATCCTGCGCGCGGCCCAGCAGGCCGACGCGATGATCACCGTCTGCGAGGCGCTCAAGGACGAGCTGGTCGCGCTGGGCGCCGATGCGGCGAAGGTGACCGCGCTGCGCAACGGCGTGGATCTGGCGCTCTTCCATCCCGGTGGACGCGAGGATGCGCGCGCCGCCTTGCAACTCGCGCCGGGCCGCTTCACGCTGGCCTCGGTGGGCCACCTCATCGAGCGCAAGGGCCACGAGCTGGTGATCGGCGCGCTGGCCGAGCTGCCCGACGTCGACCTGCTGATCGCCGGCGCCGGCCCCGAGGAGGGCGCGCTGCGCCGCCTCGCGGTGCATCTGGGCGTGAATTCGCGCGTGCGCTTCCTGGGCGCCCTGCCGCAGGCGCGCCTGCGCGAGGTCTATGCCGGCGTGGACGCGCTGGTGCTCGCCTCCAGCCGCGAAGGCTGGGCCAACGTGCTGCTGGAGGCGATGGCCTGCGGCACGCCGGTGGCGGCGTCGAAGGTCTGGGGCACGCCCGAAGTCGTGGCCGCGCCCGAGGCCGGCGAGCTGATGCCCGAACGCAGCGCCGCCGGCGTGGCCGAGGCGGTGCGCCGGCTGCGCGCCGCGCCGCGCGACCGGTCCGCGACCCGCCGTTATGCCGAGCGCTTCAGCTGGGAGGCGACGACGCAGGGCCAGCTTGATCTCTTCCACCGCATCCTGGCCGCGCGGCGGTCGCCGGAGCTGCGCCATGCGTGACCTGCTGATGCTGGGCCTGTTCACGGCCCTGATCTACAAGACCTTGAAGGACCCGCTCTGGGGCGTGCTGGGCTGGGTGTGGATGGGCGTGATGAACCCGCACCGGCTGGCCTACGGCTTCGCGCACGACGCGCCGTGGTCGATGCTGATCGCGCTGACGCTGTTCCTGAGCCTGCTGATCCACCGCGACAAGCTGGTGAAGTTCCCGGTCAACGCGGTCACGATCCTGCTGGGGATCTGGATCGTGTGGATCGGCGTGTCGCCCCTGCTGTTCTCGTTCTATCCCGACAAGGAGATGCACTTCTGGTCGCGCGCCTTCAAGGTGCTGCTGATGGTGCTGGTGTCGCTGCTGGTGGTGCAGCGGCGGCGCGACCTGGACTGGCTGGTGCTGGTGCTGGTGGTTTCGATCGGCTACTACGGCATCAAGGGCGGCGTGTTCACCGTGCTGTCGGGCGGCTCGGCGCGGGTGTGGGGGCCGGAGGGCTCCTTCATCGAGGACAACAACTCGCTGGCGCTGGCGACCATCATGACGGTGCCGCTGATCCGCTACCTGCAGCTGCAGTCGACCCAGCGCTGGCAGCGGCACCTGGCGACGGTGGCGATGCTGCTGTGCATGGCCTCGGCGGTGGGCTCGCAATCGCGCGGCGCCTTCCTGGCGATCGTGATGATGTCCTTCTTCATGTGGCTCAAGAGCCGCAACAAGCTGCCGCTGGCGCTGGTGGTGCTGGTGGCGCTGCCGCTGATCTTCGTCTTCATGCCGGACAGCTGGACCGACCGGATGGAGACCATCCGGACCTACGACCAGGACGCATCGGCCATGGGCCGCATCAACGCCTGGCAGATGGCCTGGCGGCTGGCGACCGACCTGTTCCCGTTCGGCGGCGGCTTCACCGTGGCGGGGGCGGCGGTGTTCGCGAAGTACGCGCCCGATCCCTCGATCCCGCTGACGGCCCACAGCATCTACTTCCAGGCGATGGGCGAGCACGGCTTCATGGGGCTGGCGCTGTTCGTGGGCATCTTCGCGATGACCTGGCGACTGGCCGGCGCGACGATCCGCGCCAGCAAGGCCGAGCCGGACCTGCAGTGGGCGCGCGACCTGGCGGCGATGTGCCAGGTGGGCTTGATCGGCTACGCCACCGGCGGGGCCTTCCTGAGCCTGGTGTATTTCGACCTGCCGTATTACCTCGTGCTGATCGTCGTGGTGGTGAACCGGATCGTCGCGGCCGAGATGGCGCAGCGCAAGCAGGCCGCGATCGCCGCGGGCCAGCTGCCGCGCGACGTCCATTCGCCGTACTGGGGGAGCGTCTGATGCTGGCGGGGCTGAGCCTGCTGGGCTGGCCGCGCGGCGAGTCCGCGCTGAGCATCCTGATCTACCACCGCGTGCTGCCGTCGCCCGACGCGCTGCGCCCGGGCGAGATCGACGCGGCGCGCTTCGAGGCGCAGGTGGCCTTCCTGGCGCGGCATTTCACGCTGATGACGGTCAGCGACGCCGCGGCCGCGCTGCGCGAGCGTCGCCTGCCGCGGCGCGCGGCCTGCATCACCTTCGACGACGGCTACGCCGACAACTGGACCGTGGCCCATCCGATCCTGGCGCGCCATGGCGCGCGCGCGACCGTGTTCGTCGCCACCGGCTACCTCAACGGCGGCCGCATGTTCAGCGACACGGTGATCGAATTCGTGCGGCGCGTGCCGGGGCCGGTGCTGGACCTGTCGGCGGTGGGCATGGGCGTGCATCCGGTGGCGACGGTGGAGGAGCGGCTGAAGGCGGTGTCGGCGCTGCAGGTGCAGCTGAAGTACCTGGCGCCGGACGAGCGCGAGGCGCAGCTGCGGCGGATGCTGGCGGCGCTGCCGGTGGGCCCGATGCCGGACGACCTGATGCTCACCGACGCGCAGCTGCGGCAACTGGCCGACGCGGGCCATGAGATCGGCGGCCACACGGTGGACCACACGGTGCTGACGACGCTGACGCCGGACGGCGCGCGCGAGCAGGTGCGTGCCGGGCGCGACCACCTGGCCGCGCTGCTGGGCCGGCCGGTGCGCAGCTTCGCGTATCCGAACGGCCGGCCGGTGCGCGACTACGACGCCGGCCATGCGGCCATGCTGCGCGAGCTGGGTTTCGAGGCCGCGGTGAGCACCGCGGCCGGCGTGGCGCTGCCGGGCGCGGACTGCTTCCAGCTGCCGCGCTACACGCCCTGGGGGCGCTCGACCGCGATGTTCGCGGCCCGCATGATGCGCAACGCGCGGATGGGCGGGCCGGCGGCGGTCGTCTGAGCGCGCGCCCTCGAGGGCGCGTGACCGAGGGCGCGTGACCGATGGCGCGCCAGCGGATGGGCGCAATCACGCAAAGTAGTGGATCACGCGATCGTCGGCGCCGCGCAACGAGCGACCGGCCGACACGGCCTGGGTGAAATCCACCGCGCGCTGGTGGCCCAAGAATGGACGGCCTGGAGGTGAATCCATGCTGCAAGTCTTCCGACCGTCCTCATTGGCCACGCTGCTCCCCGCGCCAGCCGCGACCCGGCCCCACAAGCCGATCTTTCATCGTCCGACGCTGGCCGAGGCGGTGGTGGAAGACCTGCTCTCGCTCGAGTGCGAGCAAGGGCTGCTGCTCTCCGGGCCACGACGCATCGGCAAGAGCACCTTCATCCGGCGCGATGTGCTGCCGCTGCTGCGCCGTCGGGCCGACGTCCACACGATGTACATCGACCTCAACGGCGTCCGGGACACGGACCCGGGGCACGCCATCCTGAAGATGATCGAACTGGATCTTCAGACCTTCGAAGGCCCGGTGATGAAGGTGGCTCGCCGGCTGGGACTGACGCAGGTGCGCCTGGGCGGGCTGGAGATGCACCTGGACCAGGTCTGGACCGGCCGGCTCGACCTCGTGCTGCTGCCGCAGCTCAAGGCGCTGAGCGCCGTCACCGGCAAGCACATCGTCCTGGTGATCGACGAGATCCACCTGGCCCGCCAGACCGAACTGGGCCGCAAGACCTTGTTCGTGCTCAAGTCGGCGCTCGATCAGCTGAATGATCTGGGCGGGCCCAGCTTCCGGCTGCTGGGCACGGGCTCGCACGCCCAGAAGCTGTCCCAGCTCGTCTTCGACAAGAGCCAGCCGCTGTACGGCGCGACGCTGTCGCCGTTCCCGGTGTTGGGCGGGGATTTCCTGCTCTGGCAATGGGAACGCATGCACCACGGGTCGCGTCCGGCGCTGCGGACCCTGGTGGAGGCCTTCGCCCTCCTGCTGGATCGACCGGAGGAGCTGTTCCGTGTCTGCCGCGTGCTGGACAGGCAGGCGCCGGACCCGGATGCGAGCGTCGACCAGCGCTGCATGGCGCTGGCCCGCCTGGTGGCCGATGCGAAGAAGGAGGAATTCGTGCGGCGCATCCAGCGGCTGCCGGCGCAGGAGTTCGCGCTGCTGAGGGTCATGGCCGAGGAGGGCGAGGGCTTCGCGCCGCACTTTCCGCGCTGCATGCGGCGGATGTCCGAGATCATCCTGGCGGCCACCGGTCGCCCCGCCGCGCCGACCCTGTCGGCTGACGAGATCGACGGCGCGCTCGAGCGGCTGGCGCAGCGGCGGCTGATCTGGCAGGAAGGGACTTGCGCGTTCGAGGACCTGCGGCATGCCGACTGGCTGCGGTCCCTGGACATCCGCACGCTGTTCCTCGGCGGGTCACCAGCGCGCGCCGGCGCGGATCGACCCGTGTCGCCCGTGACCGGCTGCAGCGCTGAGGAGACCTTCAGAGCCGATAGTTCGGCCGCCGCCCTCGCAGCCACTGCTCCAGCATCATCAGGATCCACACCATCTCGCCGTAGTACCCGGGGTGCTCCGGCAGTCGCTGCTTGAGCAGGCTCTCGATGAAGGCCGGCCGGACGATGCCGCGCGTGGCCAGGCTGCCCAGCGAATCCTCCGCCAGCGCGCGCAGCTGCGCGTCGCGCGTCGCCCAGACGCCGAAGGGCAGGCCGAAACCCTGCTTCTTCTTGACGATGATCTCGTCGGGCAGGAAGCCGCGCAGCGCCTCCTTGAAGAACCAGCGCAGCTTCAGCCCCTTGAGCTTGTAGTCCGCCGGCAGGCGCTCCGAGAAGGCCAGCAGCTCGTCGTCCAGCATCGGGAAACCGACCGAGGTGCCCGCCAGCGAGGTCGTGCCCACCACCTTGGGCAGGTCGGTGTCCGCCAGCGTGTAGCGCCAGTCGAAGGCCAGCATGCGGTCGACCAGCCGTCCGGTCTTGATCGCGTTCCACACCTGGCGCTGCTGCTTCTGCGGCCCGAGCGGGTCGACGCGTCGCAGGAAGTCGGTTTCCAGCACCTCGCCCAGGCCCAGCCGCGTCAGCAGGTTGTAGCTCTGCAGCCGGTCGGGCATCGGCACGCGGGCCTGGTCGATGTAGCTCGCGCCCTTCTTCAGCAGCGGCAGCTTGCCCACCGGCGAGCCGAACACCGGCTGCAGCACGAAGTCGCGCAGCGGTCCCGGCACGCGCCCGTACCACGAGAACACCGTCTGCTTGGCGTAGCGGGTGTTGCCGCCGAAGAGCTCGTCGCCACCGTCGCCGGCCAGCAGGTGCCGCACGCCGTTGTCGTGCGCGCGCCGGGCGCAGTAGTAGGCCGGCAGCGCCGAGCTGTTGCCGAAGGGCTGGTCGTAGTGGGTCGCGACCTTGGCGATGCCGTCGACCAGGTCCCGGGGCGTCACGTAGTACTCGTGGTGCCGGCAGCCGAAGTGCTTGGCCGCGATGCGCGCGAAGGCCATCTCGTCGTAGCCCTCGGCCTCGAAGCCGATCGAGTAGGTGTCCGCCGGCCGGCCCGCGACGCGGCTCAGCATGCCGGCGACCGTCGAGCTGTCGGTGCCGCCGCTCAGGAAGCAGGCCGCGTCCGGCGCCTGCATCGCCCGTTGCACCGAGCGCTCCAGGATCTGCCGGAACTCGTCCTTCAGGTCCTCGAGCCGCGGTGCGGGCTCGGCGCGGAAGGTCGGCGTCCAGTAGGGCAGCACGCGCAGCTCGCCGCGCTCGAAGATGCCCACATGCCCCGGCGGCAGGCGGAAGATGTTGCGGAACACCGTTCGCGGCGACGGGATGACATGGAAATAGAGGTAGTCGAACAGCGCCTGCGGATCGAGGTCGACCTCGCCGCCGGCCAGGTCGTCCGCGCGGGTGGCGACCTGCAGTTCATGGCCGACGATGCGGTAGCACAGCGGCTCGATGCCGAAGCGGTCGGTCGCCAGCACGGTGCGGCCGCCGGGCTGGCGCCAGGCCACCGAGAAGCGGCCGCCGACCTGCGCCAGCGCCGGTGCCGGATCGGTCGCCGACAGCAGCGTCTGCCAGGCGGTGTCGCGTTGCGCGGCCGGGGCGTCGGCGGGAAGGCCCGGCAGGGCCGGTTGTCCGGTGGAGAGGAAAAGGGCGGTGCTCGTCATCGTTCTGGGCGGTCCGGGGTCCGACCGCGGTGCGGAAAGGGTGCGCGCGCGGGCTGGGGGATTCTGTCGTGGAAACGTGGCGCTTCCACCCGCGCGGACCCCTGGGTTCGCGGGGAGCGCGGGCCGGGTCCGCGTCCCGGCCATGCCGCACAATCGCGGCCTGCCCGCCGCCGGTGGCGGGTGCTGGAGCCGGTTTGCAGATTCACTGGATGCCTCACGCGCTGAACCCGGCCTATGCCGGCGTGCGCTTGCGCTGCCTGATGCCGAGCCGCGAATTGCGGCGCTCGGGCGTGGCATCGCGCGTGCTGGATCCGGCGGCGCCATCGCCGGCGCTGCCGTCAGGCGGCGTGCTCGTGGTGCAGGCGAAGTGGCTGCTGGACGCAGGCTCGCCCGGCGCGCTGCGCGCGCGGACCGCGCAACTGGCCCAGGCCCGCGAGCGCGGCGCCCGGCTGGTGCTGGACAGCTTCGACAACTATTTCCTGAACGAATCCGGCGACCCGGCCCGCGGCGAGCTGCTGGCCGCCTATCGCGAGGCGCTACCGCTGTTCGCGCTGTTCACCGTCTCCTCGCCGGGCCTGAAGCCGTTGCTGGAGGCCGAGCTGCCGCCGGACCTGCGGACCGCCGCGCTGGTGCGGGTCGTCGGCGATCCGGTCGAGACGCCGGCGGCGGCGCGCGACTTCGAATCGCTGCCGCATCGCCTGCATCCGGGCCGCTGGGGCGGCCACTGGCGCGCCTGGCGCGAACTGCGCGAGCACCGCGCGCAGCGCCGCCAGGCCCGGCAACTGATGTGGTTCGGCAATCACGGCAGCGCCTACGCGACCGGCGGCATGGCTGAGCTCGAGCGCCTGCTGCCGCTGCTGGAAGCCGCGTCGCGGCGGCAGCCGCTGCGGCTGACGGTGGTCAGCAACTCCGAGCAGCGCTACCGCGAGCTGCTGGCCCGCGCCGCCTTCCCGCACCGCTACCGGCCCTGGGACCGGCTGCACTTCCTGTCGCTGCTGGGCGAGCAGGACCTGGTGCTGCTGCCGGCCCGCATGACCGCCTTCACGATGGCCAAGAGCAACAACCGCATGCTGCTGGCGCTGGCCCAGGGCGTGCCGGTGATGGCCGATCCCTTGCCCGACTACCAGCCCTGGCGCGCGTTCTGCGCGCTGGACGAGTGGGACCGCCTCGCCGAGCACCTCGTCGACCCGGCCCCGCTGGCCGCCCGAGCCCGCGCCGCGATGCCCGCCATCGAGCGCGACTACTCCACGCGCGCCATCGCCGCCCAATGGCGCGAGGCGCTGCAAGCTCCCGCTGTCCGATGAGCCGCATGACCCCTGATGCCCTCGCCACGCCGCAGCCGCCCGTCGCCGCTGCCGTGCCAGCCGCCGCTGATGCCGTCGGCGCCGCTGACACCGCTGGTTCCAGCGCCCCGGTGGAGGCCGGATCGTTGCCCGCGTCCTCGCCCGACGAGCCGCTGGCGATCGCCATCGTGCTGCCGCAGTTCCACCCGATCCCGGAGAACGACGCCTGGTGGGGCAAGGGCTTCACCGAGTGGCGCAACGTCGCCAAGGCGCGGCCCCTCTACAAGGGCCATCACCAGCCGCACCTGCCGGGCGAGCTCGGCTTCTACGACCTGCGCCTGCCGGAGGCGCGGGCCGCGCAGGCGGCGCTGGCGCGGCAGTACGGCATCGGCGGCTTCTGCTACTACCACTACTGGTTCAACGGCCACCGGTTGCTGGAGCGCCCGGTCGAGGAGATCCGCGCCAGCGGCGAGCCCGACTTCCCCTACTGCCTGGCCTGGGCCAACGAGAACTGGAGCCGCGCCTGGAACGGCAGCGAGCGCGAGATGCTGATGCAGCAGCGCTACTCCGACGAGGACGACGAGGCCCACATCCGCACGCTGCTGCCGCACTTCCGCGATCCGCGCTACATCCGCATCGACGGCAAGCCGCTGTTCATCGTCTACAAGGTCGACCACCTGCCCGATCCGCGCCGCACGCTCGAGACCTGGCGCCGCATCGCGCGCGAGGAAGGTGTCGGCGAGCTGACGCTGGCCCAGTTCGAATGGAGCGGCAGCGGCTCCGGCGCCGATCCGCGCGAGGTCGGGCTGGACCTGTCGATCGAGTTCGCGCCCGACTGGCGGCGCCTGGGCGGGCGGCACTTCACCGGCTGGAAATCGAGGGTGCTGATGGCGCTGGGCCTGCTGCCCAAGGCCTACGGCGAGCACAACTTCTTCGACTACCAGCGCATGGTCGACGGCGTGCTGGCCAAGCCCGCGCCGCGTTATCCCTTCCTGCGCTGCGTCAGCCCCGGCTTCGACAACAGCGCGCGGCGCTCGGCCGGCGCGACCATCCTGATGAACAACACGCCGGCGCGTTACCGGCGCTGGCTCGAGGCGGCGCTCGCCTGGACCCGCCAGCACCAGCCGCCCAAGCGCCAGGTGGTGTTCATCAATGCCTGGAACGAATGGGCCGAGGGCAACCACCTCGAGCCCGACACGATGAACGGCCACGCCTACCTGGAAGCGACCCGGGACGCGCTGCGCCCGGGCCGCTGAGCGGCATCGTGGGCTGGAGCCGTCGACGGCGCCCCTGAGGTCGGGGCACCGGGCCATCGAGTCACCGAGTCACCGAATCGTCGATTCGTCGATTCGTCGATTCGTCGATTCGTCGATTCGTCGATTCGTCGATTCGTCGATTCGTCGATTCGTCGATTCGTCGAGCGGCCCGGGTTCTGGCGCTGCCGGCTCAGCGCCGCCCGATCCAGGCCGCGCAGGCGGCCTGATGCCGTGCCACCGAACCCCGCATCGACGCGAGCGCCTCCTCGGTGCGCCGCAGGTCCTCGGCGATGCGCGGGGCGCGGTCGATGGCGGCCAGCCAGTAGTCGCACATGCTGGCCTCGTCATCGCACTCGTGCAGCACGCCGCGGTCGCGCAGCAGCCGGTAGACGGGGTAGGACGGGTAGGTCGTGTCCCAGCCGCCGCGGATCGTCAGCGGCTTGTTCAGCCCCAGCGGCTCCAGCACGTTGTGGTCGACGCCGACATGCGCGACGCTCGCCGCGGCATAGAAGTCCCGCAGCTCGCCGACGGTGTCCAGCACCAGGCACTGCACCTGCGGCGCCAGCGGCCCGTCCTCCAGCTGCGAGCGCCGCGCCACCACCAGGCCGGCCTCGCCGAGCTGCGCCAGCAGCGCGCTCATGCGCTCGAGGTTCTCCGGATGACGGGGCGCGAGGATCAGCAGCGCCCGCGGATGCGTGCGGCGCAGCCGCTCGAAGGCGCCCAGCACCTGGCGCTGCTCCGCCAGCTCGGTGACGCAGCCGCCCACGATCACCGGACGGTCGGTGGCCAGCAGCTCGCCCAGCAGGCGCGGACTGCGCGTGGCCTGCTCGACGCGCCAGTCGGCCCGCCGCATCGCATCGAACTTCATGTTGCCGGTGACCTGCAGCCGCTCGCGCGGCGCGCCGCGGGCCTCGAGCGCGCGCGCGGTCTCGGCGTCCTGCACGCACAGCAGGTCGAAGGCGCCGAGGAAGTCGCGCTCCAGCAGGCGGCGCTCGAGCTGGTCCAGCCGTGCTGGCGGGTCGTAGTGATAGAGCCAGCCGTTGAGCATCAGCGTGGCGGCGCCGCGGCGGCGCGCCTCGCGCAGGAAGGCGTAGGAGAAGCGGCAGGGCGCCTCCGAGGGCAGGCAGGGGATCTCGGCCAGCGCCAGCATCGCCGGCGGCAGCACGCGCGCGAGGCGGCGCGCGTCGCTGCTGTGGCCGCGGCTGATGCAGACCGCCGCCTGCGGCAGGCGCGCCAGGTAGGCCTCGCGGTAATGCGCGTGCTCGGTGATCAGCACCGGGCGCAGGTCGGGGCGCTGCGCGGTCAGCCATTCGATCATCGGCGCCACCGCGTTGAGCTCGCCGATGGTGGTGACGTAGAACCACTGCGCCGGGCCGCGCGCGTCGGCCGGCGTCAGCGCGAACGCGCCCAGCGTGTTGTTGCCGCGCAGGTCGCTCAGGCGCTCCAGCGCGCGGAACAGCGCCCAGCGCAGCGCTTCGCCGCGCCGGCTCGGGGCCGGCGCCGGCGCGGGCAGGGACGGGGTCAGCTCAGGCATGGCGGCTCCGCAAATGGGTCAGGGCGCGTCGCACCTCGGTCATCGCCGGATGCCGCAGCAGCGTGGCGCAGCCCAGCCAGGCCAGCGCGCCCGCCACGACACACAGGGCCAGGCGCGGCACCAGCGGCAGGCCGAGCTCGTGGCTGGCCAGTTGCGCCAGGCCCAGGCCGGCGCAGCAGCCCAGCGCCAGCTGCGCGCTGACGGTGCTCGGGCCGAAGAGCTCGCGCGGGCGCGCCTGCAGCACCTCGGTCAGGTGGCGGGTGTACATCGCGACCTGCACCAGGTTGCCGATCACGAAGACGGCGGCCACCGCATGCAGGTTCCACAGCGCGGCCAGGCCGACGCAGGCCAGGTGCGTCGGCCCGTACCAGAGCGCCACCGAGAGCCGGCGGCGGATCTGGCCGGTGGCCGCGAGCGCGTTGGGCGCCAGCATGGTCAGCGCATAGGGCAGGCCGGCCAGCGCGAGCAGCGTCGCCAGCGGCGCGGCCTCGTGCCACTGCGGGCCGAAGAGCAGCGCGATGATGTCGCCCGAGAGCAGCGCCACGCCGCCCATGAAGGGCCAGGCGATGCCGGTGAAGATGGCGGTGCCCTTGGCGTAGGGCGCCACCAGGCTGTGGCCGGCGCGGTGGTCCGCGGCCAGCGCGGGCGTGGCCACGCGCAGGATCGCGGAACTGACGGTCTGCGCCAGCAGGTCGATCAGCCCGGTGGCGCGGCTGAACAGGCCCAGCGCGGTGAAGCCGAAGACCTTGCCGATGATCAGTTCATGGCCGTTGCGCGAGCCCGACTCGACCAGCCGCGAGCCGGTGAACATCGCGCCGAAGCGCAACTGCCGGCCGACGCCGCGCAGCCGCGGCAGCAGCAGCGCGTCGCGCGGCCGCAGCCAGACGAGGACCGCGACCTGGACCGCGATCCCGGCCACCGGTCCCCAGGCCAGGCTCATCGCGCCATGGCCGCGCCAGGCCAGGGCGATGCTGGTGACGGCGTTGGCGGCATTGGCGCTGACCTGGACGATGAAGACCTGGTGGAAGGCCATCTCGCGGTTGAGCAGCGCGAAGGTCGGCGAGGCCAGCGGCAGCATCACGAAATTCAGGCTCAGCACCAGCAGCAGGTCGGCCAGCAGCGGCTCGTGGTACCAGTCGGCCAGCAGGAAGCGGCCGCCCAGGATGGCCAGCGCGATGCCCCAGGCCATCAGTAGCGTGATGGTGAAGGCGCTGCGCAGCTTTTCGCGGTCGAGCTCGCGCTCCTGGATCAGGTATTCGCTGACGCCGAAGTCGCGCAGGATGGACGCCAGGTTGGTGACCACCGCGCACAGCGAATAGACGCCGACCTGGGTCGGCGTCAGCAGCCGCGCCAGGATCATCGTCGTCGGGACGGTGATCAGCAGGCTCAGGTAGCGCTCGGCGAAGGACCAGGCCAGCGCGCCGCGCACGGTCGGCGACTTGCTCATGCGTCGCCCTTCATGGCGCGGACTCCGCCCGTGCGGACGAAGCGCCCGGCGCGCCCGTCGCGGCGCCCGCGTGGGGCGTGTTGACCGGCGTACCGGTCGGGGCGGGCGCCGTCGTGGCCGAGGCCGTCGGTGCCGGCGCTTCGGCGGCGGCCGGGCCGGCTTCGGCCGGCTGCGCGGGCGCCGTGGCCGCGCCGCGGCGCAGCCACTGCTTGAGCCGCGGCACCCAGCCCCAGCGGTACAGCGTGGCGTGGTGGATGGGACGCGCGTCGGCGGTCCAGCGGGTGTGCCACTCCATGACCTTGCCGTAGAACTCGATGCGGCGGATCGGCCCGCCCGCGGCGGCGGCCTCGAAGAGCTGCTGGAACTGCAGCTGCCGCATCAGCGTCGACGGCGACACCGCCTTGTGCGCCTCGTCGTAGGCGGTCTTGAGGATCACGATCTTCGAGCCCGATTCGATGCACAGGTCCATCGCGACGACGGCGTCGTCGAACCAGTACTGGTACAGGCGCGCGCGGCCGTCCCGCGCGAAGGCCTCGAGCATCGCGCGGTAGAACTCGTACTGCGGATGGCCCGGCGCGATCGCTGTGCCCTCGGAGCCCTTCCAGCCGCTGGCCTCGAGCTGGCCGTAGCGCACCAGCGCCGGCGCGACGTCCTCGGGCCGCGTCAGGCATTCGAGCCGCGTGACCGTGCCGGCCGCGTCCAGCTTCTTCTGCTGCTTGCGCAGGTTCTGGCGCAGGTTCTTGCCGCGGGCTTCCCAGTAGGTCTCGAAGTCGCCGGCGAGGTCCACCCAGGCGGTGTCGATGTAGTCCTGGCCGCGCCAGCGCGCGCCATCGTCGGCGCGCGGATGGAAGAGGCTGTCCAGCTGCGTCAGGCCCAGCGCCAGCGCCGACAGCGGCAGCGCGCGCAGCAGCCCGTCGGCCAGGGCCTCCAGCGGCGCGCCGGCGTCGCTCAGCCAGGCGCCCAGCGGCAGCTGCGAGGGCTGGAAGGTCGACCACTGCCCGGCGCCTGCCGGCGCCACGATGGCCGCGGCGCGCGGCGCCTTCGGGTCGCCCAGCAAGGCCAGCCGCTCGCGGCCGGTGCCGAAGGAGCGCAGCAGCGGCGCGAGGAAGGCGCTCTCCAGGAAGGGCAGGCCGGCCACGCGCGCCTGCAGCGCATCCCAGGCGGCGGCGTGCGGCGCGAAGGCGGCCGCGTCCGGCAATGGGATGAGCGTCCAGCGGGCGTTGGTGGCTAGGGGCGGCGTGGTCGGCGTTTGGGGTGTCGTCGGGGTCATGGGCGGGCCTCGGCGGTGGGCATCTGGGGGGCGCAGGCTTCGTCGAGCACGCGGGCGAGCTCGCCGGTGCGCGACTCGCGCGAGGCGGCGGCGATGGCCGAGGCCGCGGGCAGCGCGGCACGGCCATGGAACAGGTCATCGAGGAAGCGGTCGAGCACCGCCGCGACGCCGGGGCCGTCCTCCAGCGCCGCGATTCGCGGCAGGCCGGCGCGGCGCATCAGCTGCGCGGTGTCGCCGGCCGGGTCGGCCAGCGTCAGCACCGGGCGGCGCGCGCGCAGGTACTCGTAGGCCTTGGCGGGAATCTGGTCATTGCAGTCGTTCGACTGCAGCAGCAGCAGCGCGTCGGCGCGCAGCATCTCGGCCAGCGCGTCGGCATAGGGCAGCGGCGGCGCGACCTCGACCAGGTCGGCCACGTCCAGCCGGCGCGCCAGCGCCAGCACGAAGTCGTCGTGCGCGGTCGCGCGCAGCCGCAGCCGCAGTCGCGCCGCGTCGACCCGGCCTGCGGCCTTGGCGGCGGCCAGCGCCTCGAACAGGCGCGCCGGGCTGCGCCAGTCGGGATAGACGACGCCGCTGTGCAGCAGCACGCGAGGGCCGGCGGCGGTCGCCGCCGCAGCCGCAGCAGTCGCCGAAGCCCAGCCCGTAGTCGCAGTCGCAGTCGCAGTCGCGGTCGCGGTCGCCGAAGCCGCAGCAGCCGAAGCGTTCGAAGCTGCCGACGAGGCGTGCTCGCTCTCCATCCGCACGGCGCGCTCGGCCTGCTGGAAGGCGGCCTCGCTGTAGCCGTTCTCGATCACGCGCAGGCGGTCGGCGGCGGCCGGGAAGCGCTGCGCATACAGCCGCGCCGCGCCGGGCGTGGTGAAGGTGCAGCGCGCCGCGCGCGCGAAGACCTTGCGCTCGACCGCGGCGAAGCTGCGCCACAGCACCGGATCGGCCGGGTAGCCGGCGTGGGCCATCGGGTCGCGGAAGTCGGCGACCCAGGGCAGGCCGCTCAGGCGCGACAGCCAGTAGCCGACCAGGTGCGCCGTCGGGATCGGATAGGTGCTCCAGATCGCGTCGGGCCGCGTCTGGCGGATCAGCCGCAGGCCGGCCGGCACCGCGCCCAGCAGCCAACTGTGCCAGCGGTCCGGTCGGGCCAGAAAGCCCGGGTAGCGGCCGCCGATCGACAGGTGCCGCGCGGCGTCCAGCGCGAAGGCCCGGCGCATCGGCAGCTCCGGCGGGATCTCTTCGAGCAGGTCGTCGCCGGTGTGCGCGTGCGCGCGCGGATGCGCGGTCAGCACGCTCGGCGACCAGCCCAGCGCCGGCAGCTGCTGCGCGAAGCGCAAGGCGCGCTGCACGCCGCTGCTGCCCGCCATCGGCGGGAACTGGAAGGACACCATGAGCACGCGCCGCATGACCGGAGCCTCAGCGCGCGGGCGCGATGAAGAGGCGCTCGACCTGCTCGACGATGCGGCGCAGGTCGGCGTCGGTGAGGTCCTGGTGGCAGGCCAGCTGCAGCACATGGTGCGACCAGGCCTTGCCGGCATCGCCCGGCAGCGCCGGCACGCCGGGCCAGAGCCGGTCCCAGCGCGACACCGGCACGCCCAGGCGGCGCATCTCCAGGTAGCCCGGGTCGGGCGTGCGCACCCACAGCGGGAAGACGTAGGGCGCGCAGTCCGGTGGCAGGGCCGGCAGCAGCGGGTGCACGCCGTCGCGGTCGCTGAAGGCCTCGGTGAACAGCGCGTAGTTGCGGCGGCGGGCCTCGACGATGCGATGGCGCGGCACGCGCCGCGAGATCCAGCCGCTGGCCCGCGTGAGCGCGCGGTGCGACAGCGGCAGGTCGATCAGCGCCATGTTGGCGTCGATCTCGCCGCTCTCGTCGAGCTCGCCGTAATGGCTGGGCGCGGCCGGCGCGCCGCCGCCGCCGCTCACCACGCGGCGCAGCGCGCTCTTGAGCGCGAAGGCGCCGCGGATCAGCCGGTTCAGCCCCGTCAGGCGGTCGTGCGTGGCGCCCATGTGCAGGATGTCGGACGCCGCCTTGACCTGCTCGATGCGACCGGCCGGCGTCAGCGGCGGCAGGGCCAGGTCGGCGCGGTTGAGCGCCAGGATGCCGCCCTCGGGGGTCGGGAAGAACTTGGTCAGGCTGGCGATCGCGACGTCGCCCCAGGAGCCGATCGGCCGGGCGCCGGCGCGGCCGAACATCGCGTGCGCGCAGTCCTCGATCAGCGCGATGCCGCGCGCGTCGCACCAGGCGCGCACCGCGTCCATCGGCTGCGGCAGGCCGAAGTAGTGCGGCACCAGCAGCGCCTTCGGATGCGCCGGGCCGTGGGCCGAGAGCCAGTCCAGGCGCGGCACGCCGTGCTCGTCGATGGGATAGAAGGCCGCGTCGGCGCCCAGCGTCTTCACCGGCGAGACCATGGTCGGGCAGTGGTAGGACGGCAGCAGCACCAGGTCGCCCGGACCGACGTCCAGGCACTCGAGCGCGAGCAGGATGGCCGCGCGCCCGCTGGTGGTGAGCAGGTGGCGCGGGTGGTCGAGCAGGCTGTGCTGGTCGACCCGGGCGGCACCGGCGAAGGTGCGCCAGCCGATGACGGGCAGCCGGGGCGCGAGCATGGGAGGCGGCGGGCTCAAGTCGGAGGGCCTGCCGGTCAGCGGGAGGCGGGCGGCGTGGCGGCGCCGGACGCCGGGGCCGGGCCTGATGCCGGCGCCGATGGCGATGCCGGCGATGACGCCGGCGCGGAAGCGGCCGGCGCGGAAGCGGCCGGCGCGGGCTCGGAGGCCGAGGGCGCGGGCGCCGAGGCGGCCTCGCCCGGCAGCTGGATGTCCGACGGCCAGCGGTTGATCGCGATCAGGCGCTGACGCAGCACCGGGTGCGTCATGCCGGCGCCGTAGGCGCGGCGGGCCGCGTCCACCGCCATGTCGACCTGATTGAGGTCCAGCGCGACCATGCCCACGTTGTAGACCGAGAACGCGTTGTCGCCGGTCAGCTTGGACGCGGCCTCCAGCTGTTCCTTGGCCGGCCCCGGCTTGCCCTTGCCGTTCAGGTAGCCGGCGTAGATCAGGCGCACGATGACGTCGTCCGCCTTCCAGGCCAGCGCGCGCTTGAAGTAGCAGTCGACGGTGAACAGCGCGTCGGGCGGCTGGTCGCGCTTGGTGCGCTCGCCGTAGAGCATCATCGCCACCAGCGCGCGGTGGTGGTTGGGGAAGGCGCGCAGCGTGTAGTCGATGTCGCTACCGATCGTGCCGCGCTTGCACTTGACCAGCGCCTCGCAGGTGTCGATGAAGTGGGCGCCCTCGACCATCAGCAGCGGCGACATCTGCTTGGTCACCGGGTCGATCTCCGGCGCGTCCTTGTACTGGCGGTAGTCGTAGGGCCCGTAGTTGTTGGCCAGCCCGCCGCAGCCCACGCCCTGCGCGACGGCGGCCTGGGTGACGACGGCGCCGGCCAGCGCCAGCGCGAGGGTGCGCCAGCCGGCGCGGGGGAACGGAAGGGCGGACATGGCGGTGCTCCGGGTGGGCCGGGGTTCCGGTCAGGAGGCGGCCGGCACGTCGCGGACGAAGGCGGCGGTGAGCCGCTCGACCTGCGCGCGCCAGGCGGCGGTGGAGAAGGTGTGGTCCGCGTCGGGCAGGTCCTCGCGGCGCAGCCCGGGGCGGCCGAGCAGGCCGCGCCAGGCCGGGCCGCCGTCGCGGCAGCGGTCCAGGAATTCCTTGGCGACGTAGTCGTCGCCGGACAGGATCAGCAGCACCGGACCCCCGAAGGCGCGCAGGCCGTCGGCCATCTGCTCGGTGTAGTGGCGCGGGTCCGCGGCCGTCGGTCCAGCCGACCTTCCGGTCGACGTTCCTGCCGACGTCCCCGACGACGCGTCGGCCGTCGTGGCGGCGCCCGCCGGCGCGGCTCGGCCCTGCGCCAGCTTGCCCAGCAACTCGCGGACGGCGCCCAGGCCGACCCGGCCGCTCAGCAGCTTGCGCCAGAACGACGGCTGGCGCAGCCGGTCCAGGTAGTAGTGCCTGACCTGCGTGCGGGCCAGGCTGGCCTCGGTGCGGACCCAGGGGTTGGCCAGGCACAGGCCGGCGATGCGCGCGTCGCGGCGGCGGTGCACGTAGAGCAGCGCGGCCGAGGCGGCGTCGCACAGGCCCCAGAGCACCACGCGCCGCAGCGCCGGGCGCTCGCGCTGCCAGGCGTCGAGGGCGGCGGCGATGTCGGCGTCGAGCTGGTCGAAGCCGCGCTGGTCGCCCTGGGCATCGCCCATGCCGCGGTGGTCCAGGCGCAGGCAGGGCACGCCAGCGGCGGCCAGCGCGCGGCCCAGCAGCGTGAATTGGCGGTGGCTGCCGACGCGGTATTGCGGCCCGCCGACGATCAGCAGCACGCCGGTGTCCGAGGGCGCTGTCGCCGCGGTGGCCTCGGCCGGCTCGCTCAGCAGGCCGACCAGCGACGCGCCCTCGCAGTCGATGCGCAGCAGGCTGTCGCGGTGCGTGGTGGCGGCGAGCGCGCTCATGCGGCGATGGCCTCGGCGGGCGCCGCGGCGAAGTCAGCCTCGGCCCGCAGCGCGGCGAGGCTGGCCTCGATCAGGCGGGGGGCTTCCTCGATCTCGGTCGCGGCCCAGAAGGACGGTCCCTGGCAGACCGCCGCGCGCACTTCGGCGCCCTGGGCCTGCCAGGCCTGCACGGCCATCGACCCGGCCGGGGTGAGCGTGGCGTCCTCGCGCGGCGAGAGCTCCAGCCAAGCGACCCGCGCCACGCGCGGCGAGGGCTTGAGCTGCGCGGCGTCCAGACCCTCGGCCAGCGCCGGGGCCAGCAGGTAGCCGGCGATCTCCACCGGCTCGCCGCGCGCGAGCTGGTTGCGCATCGCCTGCACGGCGCCCTTGGCCTGGCCGCCGATCAGGTCGGCCGCCACGCGCAGCCGCATGAACTGCTGGAGCTGGAGCTTGCCTGCGGTCACCGGTTGCCACAGCAGCAGGTGCAGCGGCCGGTCGGTCACCGCGTCGAACACGGCCGGCGCCAGCAGGGCGCCGGCGCGCAGGCCCCACAGCCACAGCGGCGGCCGGCCGCCATCGGGGCGGGGCAGGGCGCGGGTGTCGAGCCAGGCGGCGGCCAGGCGGACATCGTCCTGCCAGTGCGCCCAGCTCGCATCGCCGAAGTCGCCGCTGCTGTCACCGCAGCCCAGCAGGTCCAGCATCAGCACCTCGAAGCCGGCGGCGGCGAAGGCGCGCGCCGCCAGCGCGGTCATGCGACGGGACTTGTTCATCTCCTCCGCGAACGGCGGCAGGAGCAGGATCTGGCCACGCGGCGCGGCGGCGAAGGGCACAGCGGCGGCATGGTGCACGCACAGCCGCTGGCCGCGCGCGCCGGCATCCAGGAAGAACGGCGTGTCGGCGGCGGCCATGGGATCCGGGCGGCGGCGGACGGCCGCTCAGGCGGCGAGCTTGCCGTTCACGAAGTCCAGCAGGGCGCCCACCGTGGCGAAGGTGGCGCCGTCGATCTCGTCGTCGTCGACGACGATGCCGAACTGTTCCTCGAGCGCGGTGATCAGGCTGACGACCGCCATGGAGTCCAGCTCCGGGATCGCGCCCAGCAGCGCGGTGTCGACGGTGAAGTCCTTGGCGCGGCCTTCCAGGCTCAGGACGTCGTCGAGGATGGCGAGCAGGTGGTGTTGGGTGTTCATGATCGGGGCGGATCTTAACTGTGGCCCCCTCTGGGAACCCCCGGGGCGCCCCCCCATCCCAAGGGGATCTCCCCCCGTTCGTGAGGTCCTGCCGCGGGACCGCGTGAGATACTTTTTTTCGCCGCGATCATGGGTCCCTTGTTTGGCCTCGATCGGCGAGGATCGGCCCCGGAATCCCCATTGCGCCCTCCGTCCGGGTGACCGCTCCGTCCACCGCCCATTCACCGCCCCTTTACCGCCACGTGACCTCGCCGTGACCGCTTCCGCCACCGACAGCCATCTGCTCCCGCACCTGATCTGGCACAGCGCCGAGCGCGATCCGGCGGCGCCGGCGCTGCGCGACGGCGGCCGCGCGCTGAACTATGGCGAGCTCGCGGCGCAGGTCCGGGCGCTGACCAGCGGCCTGCTGTCGCTGGGCCTGGAACGGGCCGAGCGCGTCGGCATCTACCTGGACAAGCGGCTGGAAACCGTGGTCGCCAGCTTCGCGGCGCCGGCGGCCGGCGGCGTGTTCGTCCCGGTCAATCCCATCCTCAAGCCCGAGCAGGTCGGCTTCATCGTGCGCGACTGCGAGGTCCGCGTGCTGATCACCTCGCGCGACCGTTACGCGGCGCTGCAGCCGGTGCTGGCGCAATGCCCGTCGGTGCGCCATGTCGTGCTGGTCGACCCCGCGCCCGGCGCCGAGCCGCAGGGCTGGGTCCGCTACAGCGAGCTGCTGGACGCCCCGGCCCAGGCCGCGCACCGCGTCATCGACACCGACATGGTGGCCATCCTCTACACCTCCGGCTCCACCGGCCGGCCCAAGGGCGTGGTGCTGTCACACCGCAACATGGTCGCCGGCGCGAAGAGCGTCGCCAGCTACCTGGAGAACCGCCCGTCGGACCGCCTGCTGGCCGCGCTGCCGCTGTCCTTCGACGCCGGCTTCAGCCAGCTGACGACGGCCTTCCACGCCGGCGCGTCGGTGTCGCTGCTGAACTACCTGATGCCGCGCGACGTGCTCAAGGCGCTCGAACGCGACCGGATCACCGGCCTGACGGCCGTGCCGCCGCTGTACATCCAGCTGGCGCAGCTCGAGTGGCCGGCGGCGATCGACCAGCAGCTGCGCTACTTCGCCAACACCGGCGGCCGCATGCCGCGCGAGACACTGGGCCTGCTGCGCCAGCGGGTGCCGTCGGCGCGTCCCTTCCTGATGTACGGCCTGACCGAGGCCTTCCGCTCGACCTACCTGCCACCGGAGGAGGTGGACCGCCGGCCCGACTCGATCGGCAAGGCCATCCCCAATGCCGAGATCCTGGTGCTGCGCGAGGACGGCACGCCCTGCGCGCCCGATGAGCCCGGCGAGCTGGTGCATCGCGGCGCGCTGGTCGGCCTGGGCTACTGGAACGATGCCGAGAAGACGGCCGAGCGCTACAAGCTGCTGCCGCCGGGCGTGGGCGGCCGCGAGTCCGGCCTGCAGCTGCCCGAGTTCGCGGTCTTCTCCGGCGACAACGTGCGCCAGGATGCCGAGGGTTTCCTGTACTTCATCGGCCGGCGCGACGAGATGATCAAGACCTCCGGCTACCGGGTCAGCCCGACCGAGGTCGAGGAGATCCTGTACGCGACCCAGCTGGTGGGGGAGTGCGTCGCCTTCGGCGTCGACCATCCGACGCTGGGGCAGGCGATCCAGGTGATCGCGACGCCGCCGGCCGGTGGCGAGGCGCTCGACGCGGCCGCGCTGCTGGCGGCCTGCAAGGCGCGCATGCCGGCCTACATGACCCCGTCCGGCATCGAGTCGCAGGCCGGGCCGCTGCCCCGCAACCCGAACGGGAAGATCGACCGCAAGCTGCTGAGCACCGACTGGGTGGCCCGGCAGGAAGCCCAATGACAGCGCCGCGCGACCCGCGCCGGCCCCCCGCACCGTGAGCATCGACGACCAGCCCCAATCCCTCGCCCCCGCGGCGTCCGCCAAGGCCGCGCCGCGGCACGCGGCTATGGACCAGTTCGAGTCCCGCGACGGCGTGCTGCTGGTCGGCGGCCAGCCGCTGACGCGGCTCGCGGACCGCGTCGGCCGCACGCCGTTCTATGCCTACGACCGCGCGCTGCTGACGCGCCGTGTCGAGGCCCTGCGCGCCGCGATGCCGCCGAAGCTGGAACTGCACTTCGCGATGAAGGCCAACCCGATGCCGGCGCTGGTGGCCCATCTGGCGGGTCTGGTGGACGGCATCGACGTCGCCTCCGCCGGCGAGCTGCAGGTCGCGCTGGACGGCGGCGCCGACCCGCGCGAGATCAGCTTCGCTGGCCCCGGCAAGAGCGCGCTGGAGCTGCGCCAGGCACTGGCCGCCGGCATCCTGATCAACCTCGAATCCTTCCGCGAGGTCGAGCTGCTGCGCGCGCTGTGCGCGGAGACCGGCTACGCCGCGCGGGTGGCGGTGCGCGTCAATCCGGACTTCGAGCTCAAGTCCTCCGGCATGAAGATGGGCGGCGGCCCCAAGCAGTTCGGCGTCGACGCCGAGCAGGTGCCCGAGCTGCTGGCCCGCATCGGCGAGGCGGGCCTGGGCTTCGAGGGCTTCCACCTGTTCGCCGGCTCCCAGAACCTGAAGCCCGAGGCCATCGTCGAGGCCCAGCTCAAGAGCTTCGAACTCGCGCTGCGACTGGCGCGGCATGCGCCCGCGCCGGTGAAGGTGCTGAACCTGGGCGGCGGCTTCGGCATCCCCTACTTCCCCGGCGAGCAGCGGCTGGACCTGGGCCCGATCGCCGCCAACCTCGCGGCCCTGATCGAGCGCGCCGCCGTCGAGCTGCCGCAGGCGAAGCTGGTGGTCGAACTCGGCCGCTACCTGGTCGGCGAGGCCGGCGTCTATGTGTGCCGCGTCGTGGACCGCAAGGTGTCGCGCGGCCAGGTCTTCCTGGTCACCGACGGCGGCCTGCACCACCACCTGGCGGCCTCGGGCAACTTCGGCCAGGTCATCCGCAAGAACTATCCGGTGGCGATCGGCAACCGGATCGGCGCCGAGCCCGAGGCCGGCGTGTCCGTGGTCGGCCCGCTGTGCACGCCGCTGGACCTGCTGGGCGAGCGCATGAGCCTGGCGCGGGCGGAGCCCGGCGACCTGGTGGTCGTGTTCCAGTCCGGCGCCTACGGCATCACCGCCAGCCCGCAAGGCTTCCTGAGCCACCCGGGCGCGGCCGAGGTCCTGGTGTGAACGCCGTGCCCCGCCTGGCGCAAGTCGATGCCCTGCGTGGCATCGCGGCGCTGGCGGTGGTGCTTTTCCACTACACGACCCGCTACGACCAGCTCTTCGGCCATGCGCAGCCGCTGCGCATCGCCGTCCCTTTCGGGCACCTGGGCGTGAACCTGTTCTTCATGATCAGCGGCTTCGTCATCTTCATGACGCTGGAACGCACCGCGCGGCCGATGGACTTCGTCGTGTCGCGCTTCAGCCGGCTCTATCCCGCCTACTGGGGCGCGCTGCTGCTGAGCTTCGCGCTGACGCACCTGCTGGGCCTGCCCGGCATGACCGTGGGCTGGGAGGTGCTGCTGGCCAACGTGACGATGGTGCAGGGCTTCTTCGGCGTCCCGCACGTGGACAACGTGTACTGGACGCTGGAGGTGGAGCTGCTCTTCTACTGCTGGGCGCTGGCCAGCTTCCGGCTTGGTGGTGGCGTCGGGCTGCGGAACTTCCTCTTCGCCTGCCTGGCGCTGCGGCTGGTCTATGCCGCGGCGCTGCTCGCGTGGGGCGTGGACCTGCCGTGGATCGGGCAGCGCTGGCTGCTGCTGCCCTACATCGCCTGGTTCGCGCTGGGCGTGGCGGTCTACCGGCTGAGCCGCGCCGGCGGGTCCGCCGATCGCGCGCTCGTGGCGGCGGCGCTGCTGGCGATCGGCCTGGCCGACGGCTGGGCGCTGGCGGCGCTGGCCGCGGTGTTCCTGGTCGTGCTGCAGGGCGCCGCGCGCGGGCGCTGGACCTGGCTGGAGCATCCGCTGCTGCTGTGGCTGGGCACGATCTCCTACACGCTCTACCTGCTGCACGAGAACATCGGCTGGGCGCTGCTGCACCGGCTGGAGGGCTGGGGCGTGCCGACGCAGCTCGCCATCGCGCTGGCGATGGCGGTCTCGGCCGGCCTGGCGCATGGCTTGACGCGGCTGGTCGAGCTGCCCGCGATGCGCTGGATCCGCGACCGCTACCGCGCCCGCTCGCCGCGGCCGGGCGCGGCCCCCGCCCAAGGCTGAGCGGCGCGCGTGCCGGGTCCGCGCCGGTACGAGGACAATGCGCGCTCGCCGGCGCGTGGACGCGCCGATGTTTCCTCAAGACGCGAAGCGCGGCGCGCGCCGGATCCCGATGACCGAAGAACGGAAGAACTCCCTGATCCCGCTGGCCATCGGCGCGGTGGCGCTGCTGTCCTGCGCCGGCATGATCGCCGCGGGGGTGGCGATGCTGCGGCAGTCCAAGGGCGCGACGCCCGCCGACGACCTGGCGCGGCGGCTGGCGACGATCCACGACATGCCGGTGACGGCGCCCGACTGCGGCGCGGTGTTCAAGGGCGAGCAGCCGGTGGTGATCGTGGTGATGGGCCAATCGAACGCGGCCAATCACGCCGACCCGATCCCGCCCGCGGCCGCCCCGGTGCCGCCGATGCCGGTGCTGCACCTGGGCGGCTGCGGCATGTCCACCGCGCCGGTGCCCGGCGGCACCGGCACCGGTGGCAGCCTCTGGCCGGCGGTGCACCAGGCGCTGGGCGGGCGCTGGCGGGGTCGGCCCATCGTGTGGGCGGTGGTGGCGGTGGAGGGCAGCTCGATCGCCGAGTGGACCGCCCCGGACAGCGCGCTGCGCGCCTACTGGCAGACGCAGATGGACCGGATCAAGGGCACGCGCTGGCCGGTGGCGGCGGTGCTGTGGCAGCAGGGCGAGGCCGATGTGCGCGCGCGCACGGCGATGGCCGACTACCGCGACGCGCTCGCGGCGCTGCGCGCCGGCGTGGCCGCGCGCGGCGTGGACGCGCCGTGGTGGATCGCGCGCTCGACCTACTGCCCGCCGCAGGACGGCGGCCAGGTGCGCGAGGCGGTGCGGGAACTGCTCGCGATCCCCGGCAGCGGTTTCCGCGCAGGCCCGGACACCGACACGCTGGGCCCGTCGCTGCGCAACGGCTGTCACTTCACGACCGACGGCGCGGCGCGCGCGGCGGCGATGTGGGCCGAGGTGCTGGCGCCGGTGGCTCGGGCCACGCCTTGACGGGTCGATGACGGCGGCCTGAAGCCCGCTTCACGACGGCGGTTCTCCTCGACGACGATCCCCCCTCGGAGGGGCGTGGCGGTGCCCGGATTGCGCGTATCGTCGCGCCTTCGACGGGCGGCCGACCGCCCGCGGGAACTTCCCTGGGGAGGAACGATTGAACGCTCGTCATGTCGCGCCGCTGCTGGCGCCGTTGCTGACGCTGGTCCTGGGCACCGCCGCCGCCGCGCCGGAAAAATGCCAGATCGAGATGATGACCATCCCGGTGCGGCTGGTTGAATCGCGACCGGTGGCCACGGTCAAGCTCAATGGGGTGCCGGTGCCGTTGCTGGTGGACAGCGGCGCGTTCTTCAGTTTCCTCAGCGAAGCCAGCGCCCGGCAGCTCAACCTGAGGCTGAAGCCGGCGCCCGACGGCCTGCGCGTCTACGGCATCACCGGCGCGGTGCAGGCGCTGAAGATCACGACGGTCCAGAGCGTCGTGCTGGAGCAGGCGGAGCTCAAGGGCGTGGAGTTCCTGGTCGGCGGCAACGAGATCAACGCCGGGATCATGGGCGTGCTGGGCCGCAACTTCCTGTCGGTGGCGGACACCGAGTACGACCTGGCCCATGGCGTGGTGCGGCTGGTGTTCCCCAAGGGCGACTGCGAGAAGACCTCGCTGGCCTACTGGGCCGGCGACGCGCCGGTGATCGAGGCGCCCTTGATCTCGTACGCACGCAACGACCGCACGGTGCGCGTGCCGGTGCTGATCAACGGCGAGAAGGTGCAGGCGGTGATGGACACCGGCGCGCCGACGACCACGCTGATGATCGGCGCGGCGCGCAAGGCCGGCATCGCCGAGGCCGACTTGAAACCGGCGGGCCGCACCGGCGGCGCGGGCGCCGAGTTCGCGCGCGAATGGACGGCGCGCGTCGACCGCTTCGAGCTCGGCGGCGAGAAGGTGAGCAACAACCTGATGCGGGTGACCGACGTCAGCGACAACGAGTACGGCATGCTGCTCGGGCTGGACTATTTCCTGTCCCACCGCGTCTACGTGTCGCGGCTGCAGGGCAAGGTCTACGCGACCTGGAACGGCGGGCCGGTCTTCGCCAAGGACGCGGCGAAGACCGGCGACTACGACCAGCGCTACGCCGCCAAGGCGGAGGCGATCGCGGCGGACGATGCGGACGGCTTCGCGCGCCGCGGCAACGCCGCGCTGGTGGCCGGCGATCCCGCGCGGGCGCTGGAGGACCTGGACCGGGCGATCGCCCTGGCGCCGACGGTGGCCCTGCATCACGAGTCGCGCTCGCGGGTGAGACAGGCGCTCAGGCAGCCCAAGGAGGCGCTGGCCGACCTGGACGAGGCGCTGCGGCTGGACCCGTCGATGACGGAGGCGCGACTGCACCGCGCCCAGTTGCGCGCGGCCGCTGGCGACCGCGCCGGCGCCGCCGAGGACCTGGCGACGCTGGACGCGGCGCTGCCGCCGGGCGCGAACCTGCGGGCGGCGATGGCGCAGATGCATGCCCGGCGCGACGAGGCGCCGCAGGCGCTCAAGCAGTTCGATCTGTGGATCCGGACCCACCCGCGCGACCTGCAGCTGGCCTCGATGCATGGCGAGCGCTGCTGGATGCGCACGCGGATGAACCTGGAGATCGAGCAGGCGGTCGACGACTGCAAGGAGGCGGTGGACCTGGATGACCAGGAGGCGACCTATCACTCCTTCCTCGGCTGGGCGCGGCTGCGCCAGGGCGAGGCCGCGGCCGCGCGCAAGGCCTTCGATCGTGCGATCGCGCTCAAGCCGCTGGCCTGGGCGCACTACGGGCGCGGCGTGGCGCTGACCCGGCTCAACGAGCCGGACAAAGCCCGCCAGGACTTCGAGGCCGCGCGCCGGATCGCGCCGGCGATCGACGAGCGCGTGCGCAAGGCTGGATTCGAGGCGCTGGCCGTCGCGCTCAAGCGCCCGGAGTGACGCGCCGGCTCAGGACCGCGTCATCGACGACCCGGCGGCGCGCTCCACGCGCGCCGCATAGCAGCCGCGCCTGGCGAAGTGCACCTGCAGGTAGGTCACCGACGGAGGCGCGAAGAGCCGTTCGATGAGCGCCTCGATCTGGTCGCCCTCGACGAGGTCGGCGTCGACCATCATCCCGGCGGCGTCGAAGGCGCGGACCGAGAGCATGCGGCCGCGCAAGGCGCTCGGCACCTCGTTGACGCGGTCGAAGCGCTCGCCGCCGTTCTCGCGCACGTAGATCGCATGCGTGCCGCGGTACGGCGAGTCGACCTCCAGGTAGACGTGGTTGAGCAGCAGCACCGTCTCGCCCGGCGCGGCGTCGTCGAGCGTGATGCGGTCCGGCGCGGAGCGCGGGCTGTCGATGCGCACGCGCAGCGCGCCGAGCTCACGCAGGTGCTCGTCGGTCATCGTGAACATCGGGCGGAATGGGGCAGGGTCGAGACCCAGGATGCGGAAGTCCATGTGAGCGCGGCGCGTAGGCCGTCGGAGTGGTTGAGGCGCCCACGATAGGCACGGGCGCCCCGGCGGTCGCGCCGTTTCCGGACATGGAATTGCCGCCGATGCCAGCCGGCATCGACTGCGGCCGAGTGCTCATCGAGCGCTTATCGAGCGCTTATCGAGCGCTTATAGGGCGCTCATCGAGGCCTCATGGCGCCCACATCGCGCCCTCATCGCGCGGTCGCATCCTGCCCGGCCGACTCGGGCAGCGGGACCGTCTCCGGCACGCTGACCACCACCAGCGCCTGCTCCGGCGACAGGGTCGCCAGGTCGATCGACTCGCCCGCGTGTTCCCGGCGCGCGCCGGCCTCGCGGGTGAGCGCGGCGCGGCAGGCGGTCTCGTTGGCGCAGACGATCACCCGCAGCCAGCGGTCCTGGTGACGGATGCGCACCTCGACCTGGTCCCAGTGCACCGGCAGGCAGGCTCGCACCCGCAGTCGGCCCTGCTCGATGACGACGCCGCAGATCGACTCCAGCGAGGCCCGCAGCAGCCAGCCCGCCGAGCCGCTGTACCAGCTCCACCCGCCGCGCCCGACCCAGGGCGGCTGCGAGTAGATGTCGCCGGCCATCACGTAGGGCTCGATCGCGTAGATCGGTCCCAGCCGCGGATCGGCCCAGCGGTGCGCGGGGCTGAGCCCGGTGTAGACCTGCCACATCGTGTCGCGCTGTCCCAGCCGCGCCAACGCCATCAGCGCCCAGACCGCCGCGTGGTTGTACTGGCCGCCGTTCTCGCGCACGCCCGGCGCGTAGGACTGGATGTAGCCGGCGCTCGGCTGCGCCCGCGCCAGCGGCGGATGCAGCAGCCGCGCCAGCTTCGCCACCGGGTCGAGCAGCTGCGCGCAGGCGCTGGCCATCGCCTGCCGCGCATGCGCCGGATCGGCCGCCGCGGTCAGCACCGCCCAGCTCTGCGCGATCAGGTCGATCCTGCACTCGGCGTTCTCGGCCGAGCCCAGCGGCGAGCCATCGTCGAAGAAGCCGCGCCGGTACCAGCGGCCGTCCCAACCGGGCCCGTCGAGCGCCGCCACCCAGCCGTCGCGCGCCGCCTTCCAGCGCGCGGCGCGCTCCTGCTCGCCGCGCGCGGTCGCGATCGGTGCGAAGTCCTCGATCACCTGCGCCAGGAACCAGGCCATCCAGACCGATTCGCCGCGGCCCTCATGGCCGACGCGGTTCATCCCGTCGTTCCAGTCGCCGGTGCCGAACAGCGGCAGCCCGTGCGGCCCGCTGTCCAGGCTGCGGTCGATCGCACGCGCCGCATGCTCATAGACCGAGGCCATCGGCCCGTCGGTGCGTGGGCTCTCGTAGATGTCCTCGGCGCCCTCGGGCACCGGCTGGCCGACGAGGAAGGGCACCGTGTCGTCGAGCAGCGTCAGGTCGCCGGTGCGCGCCAGGTAATGCGCCAGCGCATAGGGCAGCCAGAGCCGGTCGTCGGAGAAATGCGTGCGCACGCCGGCGCCGCCGGGCTCATGCCACCAGTGCTGCACGTCGCCCTCCGGGAACTGCCGCGCGGCGCTGCGCCGGATCTGGTCGGCCAGCAGCTGCGGCGCGACGTCGGTCAGCGCCATCGCGTCCTGCAGCTGGTCGCGGTAACCGAAGGCGCCACCGGCCTGGTAGAAGCCGGCGCGGGCCCACATCCGGCACACCAGCGTCTGGTACGGCAGCCAGTGGTTCGTCAGCGCGTCGAAGCGCGGATCCGGTGTCGACACCTGCAGGCCGCCCAGCAGCGCCGGCCATTGCCGCCGCTGCCGCGCCAGCCGCTCCGCCGGATCGAGCGCCCAGGCGGCCGCCATCAGCGCCTGCGTCGCCTCGGGGGAGGGTGCGTGGCCCAGCAGCACGGTCAGCTCGGCCGGCTGCGAGGCCTCGAGCTCGATCCGCGCCGCCAATGCCGCGCAGGCGTCGAGCCCGCCGCCGCAGCGCCGGGACAGCGCCTTGGGCAGGACCATGCGGCCCGCGCTGTCGAAGAACTCGCGCCGGTCGCAGGTCCAGTCCTGCGCGTCGAGACGCACGCGCGCCGGTCCGGCGGAGGCGCCGGTCCTGCGCGCCGCGTCCAGTTCGTCGCCACGCGGATCCTCGCCCCGTCCGTCGCCCCTTCCGTCGCCCCTTCCGTCGCCCCGCTGACGGGGCCGGATGCACAGCGCGGCCGTCGCGTCGCCGAAGCCGCCCAGGTGGTCCAGTTGCGTCGCCTGCAGCGTCAACGCGCGCTCGGGTTGCGGCAGCCCGGCGCCGAGCTCGCCCACGGTCAGCCAGTCGCTGCGCGTCGCCACGGACAGGCGTTCGCCGCGCGCGCTGCCCAGTTGCCATTCGGCCAGGGCGACCAGCCGCAGTCGCCGTGGTCCACCGCCGGTGCGCCCCACGACACCGAGGCGCACCTGCACCTGCTTCACCGCCGCCTCGGGATCGACGCACCAGCACAGCTCGACGCTCAGGTCGCCCAGCTGCTGTCGGCTGCGCGAGTAGCCGATGCCATGCTCGATCGCCAGCGGCGCGTCGTGGCGCAGTTGGCGGCCCAGCGGCCAGACGCGGTCGTTGTCCAGGTCGTGCAGCAGCAGCCACTCGCCGGGCGGGTCCAGCAGCGGGTCGTTGGACCAGGGGGTGACCTGGTGCATGCGGCTGTTGCCGGCCCAGGTGTAGCCGGCGCCCAGTTCGGTGACCTGGCAGCCGAAATCGCGGTTCGCCAGCACATTGACCCAGGGTCGCGACGGATGCCGGTCCGGCGAGACCTCGAAGGCGAAGCCGCCATGGTCGGGATCGAAGCGGCCTTCGGGCGGCCGCGGCACGGCGTCCGGCGGCGGGCGCTCGACCAGCGCGTGGGCCACCGGCAGCCGCGCGGCCTCGTTGCTGGGCGCGGTGTCCTCGATCCAGCGCTCGACCTGCTGCGCCAGCCCGCGACCGTCGGCCTGCAGCCGGATGCGGGTCAGCGTCTGCAGCGTGAAGCGCTCGTCGGGTTGCAGGTCGCTGTCGCGCAGCACATGCAGCGCCGAGCACAGGTGCGCCGGCCGGCCCTGCGCCTGGCCCTGCAGCCGCGATTGCAGCGCCTGCAGCGCCTGCTGCACCGGCGCGAGGTAGGACGGCGGCTCCTCGTTGAGCACCACCAGGTCCACGCCGATCGCGTGGGTGGTCCACATCCGCAGCGCCTTCTTCAGCGCGCGGATCAGGTCGATGCCTTCCTCGCCGCTGACCGTCACCATCAGGATGGGCCGGTCGCCCGAGATGCCGAAGCGCCACAGCGCGCGGCGGTCGCAGCGGCCGCGCGGCTCGCGGACATGGGCGGGCTCGCGCACCGCCTGGCCGGTGACCAGCGTGTTGAGCTGCAGCAGCGCGCCCCAGGTGGTGGTGTCGAACTGGAGCTCGCGCAGGCGGATGCCGCCCATCGTGTGCGACATCGACGCGGAGCGCTCGACATGCGCCGGCTGCCGGTACTTGTCGACCAGCGCCGCCAGCAGGTCGGCGTCGCGTGCGGCCGCGGTGCAGAAGGTCAGCCGCACCGTCGCGCCGGGGGCCAGGTCCAGGCCGACCCGCAGCCCGGCGACCGGATCCAGGCCGGTGTCCAGCAGGCGCCCGGGCTCGCCGTCGGCGCTCATGTCGGTGCTCATGTCGGCCTCGTCGTCGACGAAGCGCGGGCGCGCGTCGCCGACCGGGCGCGTCGAACTGCCGTAGCGGCCCAGCCAGCGCGCCCGATCGGCGATGGGCAGGACCTCGCGGACTGCATGGCCCTCCGGCCGGCAGTCATCGCCGCCCGGGTCGCCGCCGGCGGGACGGGCCGGCTTGGCGCAGCCCGCGCCGGCATCCACGCCGGCCAGGAAGAAGACCGCGCGCATCGCGGCTTCGTCGAAGAGTCGCGGACGTCGACGCAGGTGCAGCGCATGCTGCGCCTCGTCCCAGCGGGCCTGGATGAAGAGGTTGGAGAAGGCCGGGTGCGCCTCGTCGCCGCGCTGCGGCGCCAGCGTGGCCTCGAAGCAGGACACCAGATCCAGCGCCAGCGGCTGATCGCCGCGGTTGGTCAGCTCGACCTGGCGCAGTTCGCAGTCGTCCTCCGGACTGACCCATACCGTGGTGCAGCTGTGCAGGTCCGGCCAGGTCGCCTCGAAGAGCGCGCGCTCGGCCTGCATGCGCGCCGCGTAGCGCGCGCGGGGATCGGGCGCCGGGCGGGCGGTGTTGCTGAACCAGTCGACCTCGCCGGCGCGGCGCAGCATGGTGAAGCTGCCGTGCTGATCGCGCAGCAGGTCGTCGCGCCAGCGGGTGATCGCCACGCCGTCCCAGTTGCTGTAGCCGCCGCCGTGGCTGCGCAGCACCACCGAGTAGCGGCCGTTGGTCAGCATGTGGGTCAGCGGCAGGGTCTCGGCCAGGGGCTCGCTCTCGCGCACCATGCGTGCCTTGCGGACCGCGCGCTTGCGCGGCAGCAGGTCGGCCGGCGGCGCCTGCAGCGGCGCGACCTCGCGCGGCGCGCGCTCATGCAGCAGCGTCGCCACCGCCTTGACGTGCGGGTCGCTCATCAGCCAGCGCCGCGGCGCGTCGTCGGCTAGTAGGGCGGTCAGCGCGACGAAGCCCATCGCCTGGTGATGCGCCATGTAGGTCCGCACCAGCGTGAAGCCGGCGCCGGCGGTCTGGCGCTGGGGTGTGTAGTCCACCGCCTCGATGAAACCGAAGGCGCCGCGCGCGCCCAGGCGCTCGAAGGCCTGCAGGTTGGACACCACCCGCACCGGCGCCACCACCGCCGCCATCACCGCCGCATAGGGCGCGAGCACCCGTTCGTCGACGGCCAGCCGCGCCAGCGCCAGGGTCTGCACGCCCTGCGGGCCGTACTGGTAGGCCAGCGTGTGGTCCTGGCCGGCGATCGCCGATTCCGAGATGCCCCACGGCGTGCCCTTGCCGCGGGCCTCCAGGCGCTGCTCCTTCACCGCCGTGCGCACGGCCCGGCCGAGGGCGCTGGCCGCGGGCTCGCGCAGCACCAGCGACGGCATCAGGTACTCGAACATCGAGCCCGACCACGACTTCAGCCCGAGCGAATCGCCGGCGCCATCGCGCGCGAAGAAGGGGCGCCCGAGCGCCTGCCAGTGTTCCGGCGGCAGGTCGCCCTTGGCGATCGCGATCAGGCTGGTGAGGCGGGCCTCGCTGGCGAGCAGGTCGTAATGGTTGTCGTCGAGCTGCTGCGCGTCGCCGCGCCAGCCGATGCGCAGCAGGCGACGCTCGGGATCGAAGAGCGGGCGGTAGTCCGCTTCCAGCCCGAGGCGGCGCGCCCGGCCCGCGAGCGCGCGCAGCGCCAGGCGGGCTTCGGACAGCGGCGCGCCCTGGTCCTGCCACCAGGACCTCAACTGGGCGATCAGGTCGCGCAGCAGCTGCTGGGCCGGCGGCGTGTCGTCGACGGATGCGTCGGCCGGGGCCAGGGCGGCCAGGGCATCGAGCTCTGCCTGCGCCGCGGCCACCTGGCCCTGCAGCACGGCCTGCTGCTCCTCGGCCGAGGCGGCGAGGTTCTCCGCCGCCAGCAGCGCCGCGACCAGCGCGGCACCGGCCGGCAGCGCCGGATCGCTGGCCAGCGGTGGCTGCAGCACCCGCAGGCGATGCAGCGTCCGGTCCAGCGCCTGCCGCGGCGCGGCGGCCAGTTGGTCCGTCGTCATCTCCGCGGCCAGCTCGCAGGCGCGGGCCACGGTCAGCAGGTGGGCCGAGCAGTTGCCGCTGTCCACCGCCGACACATAGCCCGGCGCCAGCACGACCAGCGATTGGGTGTCGTACCAGTTGTAGAAATGGCCCTGCCAGCGCGGCAGGCGCTCGAGCGTGTCCAGCGTCGCGGACAGGCGCTGGGTCATCGTGACCAGCCCGATGAAGCCCAGCTCGCGCGCGCAGGCCACGGCCAGCAGGTACAGGCCGATGTTGGTCGGCGAGGTGCGATGCGCCACCAGCAGGTGCGGCGTCAGCTGCACGTTGTCGGGCGGCAGGTGGTTGTCGTCGGCGCCGACATGGGTGTCGTAGAAGCGCCAGGTGTCGCGCGCCAGGCCCCAGAGGTAATCGCGCCCCTGCGGATCGAGCGCGGCCTCGCGGCGCAGCAGCGGCGCGCGCGGTGCGCTCGCCCACCAGATCCACAGCGGCGACAGCGCCCAGAGCGCCAGCAGCACGACGGCCGCCGCGCCGTTCACAGGCGCGCCGGACAAGGCCGCGACCGCCAGCAGCCCGCCCAGCACCGCCGCCGCGACCGGCACGCGCAGATGCTGCGCGACCAGCGCCGGCAGTTCCCGCCGCGCGGCGGCCTGGGCGGCGGCGGCCGTGGTCCATTCGAGCAGTCGGCGTCGCGACACCGTCTGCCGCCACAGCGCCCGCCCGATCGCGTCCAGGTAGAGCAGCGACAGGTGCAGCAGCAGCGCGACCTGCCAAGCGGCCAGGCCCAGGGCGCGCCGCAGGTCGTGGCCGGTCTCGCGGTAGAAGTGGCGGCGCGCCAGGCCGTCCCGGCTGGGCACCAGTCCGGCCAGCGCGCCCACCAGCGGCCCGATGGCGAAGGCGCCCGCCACGACGACCAGCGTCAGCCCCAGCGGCAGGACCGCGGTGCCCAGCACCAGCAGCATCAGGCCCAGCGCCATCGGCGCGACCAGCGAGCGCCGCAGGTTGTCGATCAGCTTCCAGCGGTTGATGGGCGCGATGCCGTAGCGCCGCGCCCCAGCGATGAAGGGCAGCAGCTGCCAGTCGCCGCGCGTCCAGCGATGCAGCCGGGCGTGGGCCACGTCGGCATGCATCGGCGAGTCCTCGACCAGCGTGATGTCGGACACGCCGGCGCAGCGCGCGATGCTGCCCTCCAGCAGGTCGTGGCTCAGCACCTGACCCTCGGGCAGGCGCGCGTCCAGCACCGCATGGCAGGCGCGCACGTCCAGCAGGCCCTTGCCGGTGAAGCTGCCTTCGCCGAACAGGTCCTGGAAGATCTCCGAGCTGACCGCGCTGTAGGGATCGATGCCGAACTGGCCGACGAAGAGCCGGTGATAGGGCGTGCTGGCGGCGTCGTCGGGCATGGGCGCGAGCACCCGCGGCTGCAGGATCGCGTAGCCCTCGACGACGCGGCGGGTGACCGCGTCCACCCGAGGCCGGTTCATCGGATGCGCGGCGGTGCCCACCAGCGCGCGCAGCCGGCCCGGCGGCATGTCGGTGTCGGCGTCCAGCGTGATCAGGTGGCGCACGCCGGGCGCGGGCTGCGACATCGCGCCGAAGTCGGCGAACGGCGACGCGCCCGCCGGCGCGGCCAGCAGCCGCAGCAGGCGTTCGAGCTTGCCGCGCTTGCGCTCCCAGCCGATCCAGCGGCGCTCGGTCGAGGACCATTCGCGCGCCCGGTGCAGCAGCAGGAAGCGCGGACAGCCATCGGCCAGCGGGCCGTGGCGCTCGTTGAGCGCCGCGATGGCGTCGGCCGCGGTGACCACGATCATCGTGTCGCCGGGATGGTGTTCCTCGTAGGCATCGGCGAGGTCGCTGAGCAGCGCGAACTGCACCAGCCGTTCGGGGTTGGCCAGGTGGTGCTGCTCCAACTGGGCGACCAGCGGGGCGACGGCCTCCTCGCGCGTCAACAGCACCGGCATGACGACCAGCGTGCGTTCGGCGTCGGGCAGACCCTGGGAGAAATCCAGGCGGGGCAAGCGCGCCGGCCGGGCCAGCTCGCTGATCCAGCGGTTGGTGAGCGCGACCACGGCCTCGCCGATTGGCCCGGCAGCCAGCAGCGCGGTCAGCACCAGCAGCCAGGGCGGGGCATCGGGCCGCGCCTGGTTCATCAGCCAGGAGAGCCCCAGCAGGCCCAGCAGCGCCAGGCCGGCCAGGTAGGCCACCGCCGCCCAGCGCTGGCCCGGGGCGGTGTCGTGGGGCGGCCAGGCGTGCTCGTGCAGGCCCAGCGCCGCGAGCAGCGTCGGACGTCCGGCCCCGCGCCACCAGTAGATCGGCGCGCTGCGCCGGTCGGGGTCGCCGTCCTGCGGCGGACCGGCGTTCTGCGTCAGCGCCAGCAGCTGGCGCGCGACCTCGAGTTCCGGGCGACCGGACTTGCGGGCCAGGCGCTCGATCTCGTGCAGCGTCAGGTCCTGGGTGTCCGGCGCCTCGGCGGCGAAAACCGGTGACTCGCCCAGCGTCCGCATCACCGGGCTGACCGACTGGATCAGCTGGCGCCAGTGGGTCTGGTCGATGCGCCGCAGCGCGGTGATCGCGTTGCGGATGCTCTGCAGGTCCTTGATCGACTCGTCCTGCTGCCGCGCCAGCGCCTGCGCCGGCGCGGGCAGCCGGGTGCTCAGCCAGGCGGCCAGCTCGCCCATCAGCGGCTGGGGCAGTTCCTCCAGGCGGTGGTCGAGCTGCAGCCAGAAGGCCTCGGCGACGCCGCGCTCGGCCATGCGCGGCTCCAGGGCCGTGATCGCCTCGATGCCGGACGCCGCCGGGTGGCCGTCGTACCAGTGGTGCACCACGTCGCGGGCCGCCTGCAGCGTCGCGAAGCGCTCGGCCAGCCGGCGCAGGTTCTCGACCAGCACCACCCGCAGCGTCGTCGGCAGCGCCCACAGCTCGGCGAGGGACAGCGGGCTTTCCTCCTGGTAGGCGCGCAGGTAGGCGGCCAGCAGCCCGGTGTCGAAGCCGCCGTCGGTGTGCGCGACCCAGGCCCAGGCCACGCCGTAGATGCGGGGCAGGCCGGCGAGCGGTTCGTCGCGCAGCCGCGGCAGCAGGCGGAAGAAATTGCGCGGCAGGCCGCGGCGGACCTGGTGCGTCTGCTCGTCGATCAGCGCGGCGTTGTCCAGCAGCCACTTCCCGGCGGCGCCGAGGTGGCGGAAGTCGCGATGGCGCTTCTCGAGCAGCCGCCGCGTCTGCTGCAGCATCGCGACGTTGTCGTCGAGCCGCGGAAAGAACTGCCCGGCGCCCGCGGTGCCCTGGATCGCCTGCGCCTGCGCGAGGCTGCGGCCGTGCTGCTCGAAGCGCGCCTGCCCGAACAGCACCGCCCGCACCGGGGGCTCGATGGAGCCCAGCGCCGGATTCAGCAGCGCAAGTTCTTCCGCAATTTCCGGGGGATCCGGCGTGGGATCGGGGGAGGTGCGCCGGTCGTCATCGGGGGAGGGCTCCGGCGCGGCGTCCGTCGATCGGGCGGCGGCGTCCGCGCTGCGGCCGGCGTTCATAGCCAATGGGCGAACAGACCCAGGGTGACGGCGCTCAGGGCCGCGGTGGTGGCCAGGCGGGGCAGGACCACGCCCTGGACGCGCTCGGCCAGCAGCGCCAGCCCGAACCATCGGCCGCGCGCCTTGGCGCACTGGACGAGGTGGCGCTGGAGCGCCGGGTCCTGGAGGAGCGGGGCGATCGGGCTGAGCGGGCCAGCGGGGCTGTTCATGACGGGGTCTCCCTGCAAGTAGTTGATCCGGACTGCAACCGGACGTTTCCAAGCTTGGCAAGCCCCATGCCTGCGCAGGCAAGCAATGAGCGGGAAGACGCGGGCGCCTCAATGAGGCCGGCGGCGCGGCCGGCCAGGGCGGCAACAGCGGCGTTCGACGCAGCCGGCCGGCGCGCGGGCAAGCGACGTGCCGGCGGCGGGAGGTACGACCCTCAGCGCGACACGATCAGGCGCAGGCCCAGCGCGACGAAGACCGCGCCGGCGACGCGGTCCAGCCACAGCCCCGCGCGCGGCTTGCGCTGCAGCCATTGGCCGATCGCGCCGGCCAAGTAGCCCAGCAGCCCGAACAGGAGGGCGGCCTGCAGGGTGAAGGTGACGCCGAGCAAGGCCGTCTGGGCGGCCACATGGCCCTGCGACGGCACGACGAACTGCGGCAGGAAGGAGAGGAAGAAGAGCACGACCTTGGGGTTGATCGCGTTGGCGAAGACGCCCTTGAAGAACAGGCGGGCGAGCGAGTCCTCGACCTGGGAGGCGTCGCCGACGCTGGCGCCGCCGCGGCTGCGCAGCGCCTTGATGCCCAGCCAGATCAGGTAGAGGCCGCCGCAGACCTTCAGCGCGGTGAACGCCATCGGCGAGGCGGCGATCAGCGCGCTGACGCCGATCGCCGCGAGCACGGTGTGACTCAGGCAGCCCAGCGCGCAGCCCAGGCCGAAGGCCATGCCGTGCCGGCGTCCCTTCGAGATGCCCATGCCCAGCACCATCAGGTTGTCCGGGCCCGGGGACGCCGTGATCAGCATCGCGGCCAGCAGGAAACCGAAGAGTTGTTCGAAGGTCAGCATGGGGGCGGATGATAGGCGCAGCCTTCGACTCCCCAACTTCGACGGCCCAATGAAAACGGGCCCTGATTGCTCAGGGCCCGTGTCCGTGTCTGGCGGAGAGAGTCGGCCCCGTCGCGCCCATGATGGGATGCGCCTGCGTCGCTACTTCAGCAGTCGCAGGAACTCAACCGCGAACAGGCACCACATCGCCGTCCTGATCGATCGGAGCAGCGGCGAGTAGTCAAGGCGGGGCTCCGGGAGCTGCGGTTGAGGAGGTGCAACGTCGTCGGCTTCGGTCAGCTCAGAGACTTCAACTGCGGGCACGGGGGCGGCCGCCTTCTTGGCGATCAGCTGAACGCAGGGCGCCTGAGCCGTGCCGCCATGCACGAAGAGGTCACGGGGGTAGTGCCACTCTCGTAGAGCGTCGTCCACCTCATCCGAGAAGCTGTGGAGGGCCACGCCGAGGGTGACGAGGCCCACCTCATGAGCGTTCACGCCGCGGAAGAGTTGGTCCATCTGCTCCGTTGGAATGCAGACCTGAAGCGCCCACCGCTCCTCTTCGCCCGGCACCTCTGCGTGCACGAGGATTCCGTGAAAGCTGCCAGCGCTGTAGTCCGAAGCCCTCCCCCGCGACGCCTCGGTCAAAGGTGGAGATCCATCGATGGTGACCTCGATAGCGGACGGCAAGCTGCGGAGATGGAAAACGCCGGACTCTCCGCCGGCAGCGACCGTGCGCAGGATGCGGTCGCGGACCTTCTCCTGGCTGGCCACGCCGCGCACCCGCCGCCGCGAGCGCTGAGCTGGCCGCACTGCCGGCCCGCGCGCCTGCTGATCCGCATCGGACGGCCGTGGGCCTGCGAGCAGATCGATTTCGTTCACCTCGAACAGCGTCTCGGCGGTCAGGTGCTCGACCTCGAGGTACACGGTGTTGAAGGCGCGTCGCCACTCCAAAGGTGTGGACCGATCCGCCGGAGGACGTGCCTCCGCGAACACGTCGTCGCTCACGAACCGCAGTTGCTCGTCTCGCCCAATCATCGTTGCCCTCCCCAGGGTGTGTGCTTTCCGAGATGCTAGCCCGTCGCCAGAGAGCGCCGGGATCGGACGCTACGATGAGGCCATGCCGAAGCACGGATATGACGCGGAAGACCTCGCCCGCATGGAGATGACACGGGTGCGCCTTTCACACGAGCGCGACCTGCTGGCGATGAAGCTCGTGCAGCTGGCCAGCCGGTTCCCGGACGACCGAGCTCGCCAGTATGCGAATGAGGGCGTGGGCCGCAGGTTGCGGACCATCGACAGGAGCGTCACCAACATCTTCCAGCTCTATCCGCCCGATCGAACCGGCCATCTGAGCATGGAGGAGTGCGACGACGTCGCGATCCAGTTGCAGGCCTTCGCCATCAACGTCTACGCGCTGTTCGACAACGTCGCCTGGGTGTGCGTGCTGTTGAGCAAAGTGCAACTCAATCCGATGAAGATCGGGCCGTTCAAGGCTGAGACCACGCCTCATTTACCGCCATCGCTGGCGGCCTTCCTGTCCGAAAACCGCGTGAGAACGTGGCACCAGGTCTATGGCAAGGCTTACCGCGATGCGACGGCGCACCGGCTGCCGATCTACCTCCCGTCCCGCGCGTACACGCAGGAGGAGGGTGCTCGCTGGACTGAACTCGACACCGCGCTGATGAACGCGGTGCGTCATATGGGCGAGCCTGGCACCGCTGAAGAGATAGATGCTCGGCTGGAGCGACACCACGCGCTGCAGTCCGAAAGGGACAACCTCGGGTCGAACAGCCTGCTGATGGCTCTGACCTTGAACGGGCCCGACGCCGAGAAGCCGGTGTTCCTGCACCCCCAGGTGCTCGCTGACTACGGGCTTGTACAGGAACTGGTGGTCGAGGTGATCTCCAGCGTGCCTTCGCACTTCCGGCTGTGACGAGGCGCCGATGGACGAGCGTTGGGATGCAGACGTCGAGATCGAAGGCACGCCAGGCGGAGCCTTTGTCGCCGTGCTGGTGCTGACGCCGCCGCCAGAGATCGGCCCTACGGTGAGATGGGTCGTGCCCGGCGGCGAGTGCGGCAGCCCGCTGCACGCTGAGTGCGCTGCGATGGATGCCTTCGCTGAAATGTGCCGCGGCTGACGACACGCTCAGCCTCTCCGCCGTCTTAACGACGGAGTCGGGCCCCGAAGATGCTCGGCTCTGCCGCCCTGTCTCCAAATCGTCGATTAACGGCCAAAGCGAACTGAACAGCGAAGTCGACGGCTCCCTTCGCTTCTTCCTCCGATGCATGCATGCGGGTAATCCTCACGTAGCGTTTCCCGGACGTACTGCGGCTCACTGACGGGACGATTGCCTGGAACACAAGCAACTCGACAGGGTCGATATTCACCAGCGCCCCGACCGCCAGCAGTCGGAGTCGGTCGAGGTATGGCGCGAGGCCTCGGTATTCATCGCGCATTCCGGAGATCGACGAGGCGGCTGGCAGAAGCGTGTGAAGGGTAGCCTCCGAGCGGCCAAATGCGTCGGCCGCTTCAACCATCGCGTCCTGCCAGCGCGCCGCTTTAAGGTGGCCTTCTGCCTCCATCAACAGCTCACGCACCTCGTCGTTTTGCACGGCTGCGATAAGAGATATCTGCTCGTACTCGATGCCGACGAGGCGAGGTGCTGCTGCTTCCAAGAACTCAAGACCGAAACGGACGAGGCGCTGAGCATCTGCCCTGCTCGGTGAGGTTCCGGAATGCTTGAAGGCGACGCGCGCCTTGTTCAGGTCCTCGAGCCGCGCACGATGGGGAACCTTGCCGTTCTCGTCAGCAGCGGCCTTGCTGATTGCATCGGCCATCTGTTCCCAGGTGGCACGAGCAGGCACCTCGATACCGCGAGTCCGGACGGCGATGCGGATGAGCAGCTCCACAGCGTCCTGCATGAGTGAGACGGCAAGACCATGTCCGAAGTCATCGCCGCGCCCGAGTTGCCGGTCGGCCTCACTGGCGAGTTGGCGAACCAGTACCAATTGGGGTGCTTCCACGGTCATGAGCGGCGGCTCCTCTGGCTTGCAGTTGGGCGCGTCTCCAGGACGCGCAGCAGATGGTGGTTTGATCCGTGACCAATTGCAACGGGCGAGGCTTGGACGCCTTGTGTCGCCGCTGCGCGGGTTGGCTGGGCGCGACCAGCCAGGCCTCGATCTCTTCTCGGCGCCAGGCGTTGGCGGCGTCCGACAGCTTCTCTGGGGGAGGGAACTCGCCCGATTTGACCTTGCGCCAGAGGGTAGCCGGCGAGAACGGCAGCAGTGCCGGAATCATGTCGTTCACCCTGAGGAACGCACCGTCGGCCGCAGCGGCACCGCGCCGAGCGCTGACCTTGCTGCCACCTGAGGGCCTCGGAAACTCGAGGGGAAGCGAAAGGCCGACGCCCTTTGACCACTCGCGGAAGTCGCCGAGCCTGACCAGGCTGCGCTTCCCGTCGGCGGCCACGCTCACGCACTGGAGCGCGCCCAGGTGCTTCACCAACCTGCCGAGCGTTGTCACCCGGTCCTGGAACAGGCGCGCGGCGGAGCGCTTGCGGACGTGTCTCGACAGGGCGGCCTCGGGTGGAACGGTGAGGGGTCACGGAATGTGGCGAGGGCGACCCATTGCCAGACTTCGGCGACAGGGACCTCGCCCCATACCCGGAACGTCTCCGCGGTGGCGAAGCGGACATTCAGCACGTCCATCCCAGTCGGACCACCGTTGCGGTGCTCCAGGTTGCCGTTGGCGGGCGAGACGAAGAATCCAACGGCGAGCTGATCGAAGTCGGCGAGCATCTTCCCCGTCTCGGCGTTCGAGGCATGAGACAACGGCGGGTCGGAATCCCTGTCTCACGGAACCTCACCCAGTTGCAAACCGGTTGATGGGTTCTTTGATGGGTGGATACGAAAAACGGGCCGCGAGGGCCCGTATTTGCGTGGTTCTTGGCGGAGAGAGAGGGATTCGAACCCTCGGTAGGCGATTAACCTACACACGCTTTCCAGGCGTGCGACTTAAACCACTCATCCATCTCTCCGAAGCCCGCGATCATAGCGCAGATTTCAGGGGGCGAAGCAAAGTTGTCGGTCCCCGCGACGACATCGCGGCGAGCAGGGCGCTCAGCGGCCCGGTTGGATCACCTTGTCGCTCTTGATCAGCGCCATCGCGGTGCCGATCAGGCCGGAGACCTCGCTCATGTTGGCCGGCACGATCATCGTGTTGTTCTTCTGCGCGAGCTGCGAGAAGGCCTCGACCGCCTTCTCGGCCACCTTCAGCTGCACCGCGTCGCCGCCGCCCGGCTGCTGGATCGCCGCGGCGATCTTGCGGATCGCGTCGGCGCTGGCTTCCGCCACCGCCGTGATGGCCGCGGCCTCGCCCTGCGCCTTGTTGATCTCGGCCTGCTTCTCGCCTTCGGACCGCGCGATCGCCGCCTCGCGCTCGCCGGTGGCGATGTTGATCTGCTCCTGGCGGCGACCTTCCGACGCGGCGATCAGCGCGCGCTTCTCGCGCTCCGCGGTGATCTGGGCCTGCATCGAGCGCAGGATCTCCGCCGGCGGCGTCAGGTCCTTGATCTCGTAGCGCAGCACCTTCACGCCCCAGTTCAGCGCTGCTTCGTCCAGCGCCTGCACGACGGCGGCGTTGATGGCGTCGCGCTCCTCGAAGGTCCGGTCCAGTTCCATGCGGCCGATCACCGAGCGCAGCGTCGTCTGCGCCAGCTGCGTGATCGCGATGATGTAGTTGCTGGAGCCGTAGCTCGCGCGCATCGGGTCGGTGACCTGGAAGTACAGGATGCCGTCCACCGTCAGCTGGGTGTTGTCCTTGGTGATGCAGACCTGGCTGGGGACGTCCAGCGGGATCTCCTTGAGCGAATGCTTGTAGGCCAGGCGATCGATGAAGGGCACCAGGATGTTCAGGCCGGGCGTCAGCGTGCCGTGGTACTTGCCCAGGCGCTCGACCACCCAGGCGTTCTGTTGCGGGACGACCTTCACCGACTGCACGACGAAGACGATGGCGACGACCAGCACGACCAATGCGACGATTTCCATGAGCGGGACTCCTCCTCCGGAGATGTGGAACGGGAAACAGAAAGAGAAAAGGGGCGATCAGGCGGCGTCGACGAGCAGGCAGCTGCCCTCGACCGCGCGGATCACATGGCGCCCGCTGTGCGGGGCGCCGGCGCCGACGAAGCGCGCCTGCCAGGCCGCGCCGCGGTAGCGGACTTCGGCGGTGCCGTCCGCGCGCCAGAGCGCGACGTCCAGGCTCTGGCCGATGTCGAGGTTCACATTGGGGTTCTCGCCGGCAGGTGCGCGCGGATGACGTCTCAGGCGCAGGTGCCACCAGGTCACCGCGCCGCCGCCCACAGCGGCGGCCACCACCAGCTGCAGCCAGAACGGTCCGCCGACGTGCGCCATCAGCGCCGCGGCCGCCGCGCCCAAGGCCAGCATCAATAAGTAGAAGGTCGTTCCGCTGGCGAGCTCCGCCGCCACCAGTCCGCCGCAGATCACCCACCACCAGGTGGCGACACTCCAATCCATCCCATCCTCCTCGTTGTCCGGGCGATCCATGGTTCGCCCGGTCCTTGTGTGCCGGGGCAGTGTACGCCTCGGTCCTCCTGGCGCTTCACGTCCTTTCGGGGGCCTGAAGCCGGCAGTTGGCGGCCATTGACAACCTGGCCGTTCTGTTTCTGCGACAACCCGGGATCAACACTTGCGTGACACGGCTGACGCCCTACACTTCGCGCCTTTCTTGTTTGACCTGCCCCGATCCGGAGGCCTCATGACGCCGCGTTTCCGCTTTCCCATCGTCATCATCGACGAGGACTATCGCTCCGAGAACACTTCGGGTTTGGGCATCCGCGCCCTGGCGGAAGCCATTCAGAAGGAAGGCTTCGAGGTGCTGGGCGCCACCAGCTACGGTGACCTCAGCCAGTTCGCGCAGCAGCAGAGCCGCGCCAGCGCCTTCATCCTGTCGATCGACGACGAGGAGTTCTCCGGCAACGGCGACGGCGGCGAGCTCGATCCGGCGGTCCTGAACCTGCGCAAGTTCATCCAGGAGATCCGCTTCAAGAATGCGGACATCCCCATCTACGTGTATGGCGAGACGCGCACTTCGCAGCACCTGCCCAACGACGTGCTGCGCGAGCTGCACGGCTTCATCCACATGTTCGAGGACACGCCCGAGTTCGTGGCGCGTCACATCATCCGCGAGGCCAAGAGCTACCTCGACGGCCTGGCGCCGCCGTTCTTCAAGGCGCTGATGGACTACGCGCAGGACGGCTCCTACTCGTGGCACTGCCCGGGGCACTCCGGCGGCGTGGCTTTCCTGAAGAGCCCGGTCGGCCAGATGTTCCACCAGTTCTTCGGCGAGAACATGCTGCGTGCTGACGTCTGCAACGCGGTCGAGGAACTCGGCCAACTGCTGGACCACACCGGCCCGGTCGCCGAGAGCGAGAAGAACGCCGCCCGCATCTTCAATGCGGACCACTGCTTCTTCGTCACCAACGGCACCTCGACCTCCAACAAGATGGTGTGGCACCACACCGTGGCGCCGGGCGACGTGGTCGTGGTGGACCGCAACTGCCACAAGTCCATCCTGCACAGCATCATCATGACCGGCGCGGTGCCGGTCTTCATGACGCCCACGCGCAACCACTACGGCATCATCGGCCCCATCCCGGAGAGCGAGTTCTCGCCCGAGACCATCCGCAAGAAGATCGCGAAGAATCCGCTGCTCAAGGGCGTGGATCCGAAGAAGGTCAAGCCGCGGATCATGACGCTGACGCAGAGCACCTATGACGGTGTGCTCTACAACACCGAGACCATCAAGTCCAAACTGGACGGCTGGATCGACACGCTGCACTTCGACGAAGCTTGGCTGCCGCACGCGGCCTTCCACAACTTCTACGGCTCGTACCACGCGATGGGCAAGCATCGCCCGCGCCCGAAGACCGCGATGGTCTACGCCACGCAGTCGACCCACAAGCTGCTGGCCGGCATCTCGCAGGCGTCGCAGGTGCTGGTGCAAGATTCGCAGAACGTGAAGCTGGACAAGCATCTGTTCAACGAGGCGTATCTGATGCACACCTCCACCAGCCCGCAGTACTCGATCATCGCCAGCTGCGACGTCGCGGCCGCGATGATGGAGCCCCCGGGTGGCACGGCGCTGGTGGAAGAATCCATCCTCGAGGCGCTGGACTTCCGCCGCGCGATGCGCAAGGTCGAGAAGGACTACGGCAAGGACTGGTGGTTCAAGGTCTGGGGGCCGGACAAGCTCGCAGCCGACGGCATCGGCAAGGCCGCGGACTGGATGCTCAAGGCCAACGAGAAGTGGCATGGCTTCGGTCCGATCGAGGCCGGCTTCAACATGCTGGATCCGATCAAGTCCACGGTGATCACGCCGGGACTGGACATGAGCGGTAAGTTCGCCAAGACCGGCATCCCGGCCAGCATCGTCACCAAGTTCCTGGCCGAGCATGGCGTGGTGGTGGAGAAGACGGGCCTGTACTCGTTCTTCATCATGTTCACCATCGGCATCACCAAGGGCCGCTGGAACACGCTGCTGACCGCGCTGCAGCAGTTCAAGGACGACTACGACCGGAACGCGCCGATCTGGCGCATCCTGCCGGACTTCGTGGCCGCCTTCCCGCGCTATGAACGCATGGGACTGCGCGACCTGTGCCAGAGCGTGCACGAGGCCTACGCGTCCGGCGACATCGCGCGCCTGACGACCGAGGTCTACCTGTCCGACCTGGAGCCCGCGATGAAGCCGTCCGATGCGTATGCGCACATCGCGCATCGCAAGACGGAACGCGTCGAGATCGACAAGCTGGAAGGCCGCGTCACCACCGCGCTGCTGACGCCGTATCCCCCCGGCATCCCGCTGCTGATCCCGGGTGAGCGCTTCAACAAGCGGATCGTGGACTATTTGAAGTTCACGAGAGACTTCAACGCGAAGTTCCCGGGCTTCGCGACCGATGTCCACGGGCTGGTCGCGGAGAAGGGCAACGACGGCGTGACTCGGTATTACGTGGATTGCGTGGTTGACGAGAAATGAAGAACGGGACCCTCGGGTCCCGTTTCTACTTTCACGTTTGGCGCGCTTGGCCGCTGGAGCATGGGGCCCTGGCTGCAAGCGCCAGAACCCCAAGCACCACCGTCCCTGATCCACCGAGGTGATCGGCGGGCGGGGACCGGGGTGTGCGTGAGGGCGCGTGAGGGTGCGTGAGAGGCGTTACTCCGTGCCGGCCATCGCGCCGTGGCTGAAGCCGCCATCGACGTAGATGATCTCGGAACTGACGCCGGCGGCCAGGTCCGACAGAAGGAAGGCGGCCGTGTTGCCGACGTCCTCGATCGTGACGTTGCGCTTGATGGCGGCGCTGTCGGCGAATTGCTTCAGCAACTTGCCGAAATCCTTGATGCCGGAAGCGGCCAGCGTCTTGATCGGGCCCGCCGAGATGCCGTTCACCCGGACCCCCTTGGCGCCCAGACCGTAGGCCAGGTAACGCACGCTGGCTTCCAGCGAGGCCTTGGCCAGGCCCATCGTGTTGTAGTTCGGCACGAAACGCTCGGCGCCCAGGTAGGACAGTGTCAGCAGCGCCGCGCCAGGACGCAGCCGGCTTTGCGCCGCCTTGGCCATGGCCGGGAAGCTGTAGGCGGAAATATCGTGCGCGATACGGAAGTTCTCGCGGGTCATGCCATCCAGGAATTCACCGGCGATCGCCTCGCGCGGGGCGAAACCGATCGAGTGGACAAAACCGTCGAATTCCGGCCAGTGCTGGCCCAGGTCCTCGAAGAGGCGCTCGATCTGGGCGTCATCGCCCACGTCGCAGTCGAACACCAGGCTGGAGCCGAATTCGGCAGCGAACTCGGTGATGCGGTCCTTGAAGCGCTCGCCCACATAGCTGAAGGCCAGTTCAGCCCCTTCGCGGTGGCAGGCCTTGGCGATGCCGTAGGCAATCGAACGGTTGGACAGCACGCCCGTGATCAGCAGTCGCTTGCCGGCGAGAAATCCCATGTCTGCTCCTGGTATTCATAGATTCGAGGGAGGCCGGGATTCTCGCACGCCATGCCGTGAACGAAGTCACCGCCTTGTCGGCATGCTGTTTGCATAGTACACTTCGAGCTTCGCTGAAAAAGTGAACGGTGGGCGGATTCATCCAGCCCATTTTTTTTGGCTGTCCCTACGTGTCCCTACAGGATAGATACCGTCGTCGATGAATTTGAGCTGGCAAGCCGTTGTTGAAAAAACCGTGACCGGTCTGGGTTACGAGGTGGTGGGCTGCGAACGCAGCGCCGGGGGCTTGCTACGCGTGTTCATCGACAAGCCGCTCGTCGGCGGCCAGGAGCCGGAACAGCCGGTGAACGTCGAGGACTGCGAGCGCGTCACGCGCCAGTTGCGCTACGTGATGGAAGTCGAGGAAATCGACTACACGCGCCTGGAAGTGTCGACCCCCGGCCTCGATCGACCGCTGAACAATGCCGGCGACTACGCCCGGTTCCTCGGTCACGAAGTGGAAATCACCCTGCGCGAGGCTTTCCAGGGCCGCAAGAAGTACCGCGGCGTGCTGGTCGCGGCAGAAGGCGTCGCCGCGGAGGAAGACCCGGCCACGCTGGCGCAGCGCACCGACTGGCGGGTGATCTTCTCCGACGGCAAGACCGAGCAGGCGCTGGACTTCGCGCTGGATGAAGTGCGCTCGGCCAAGCTGGTGCCGGAGATCAATTTCAAGGGTCGCACGCCGGGCAAGGCGGGCGGCGCGGCCGCGGGCAAGTCCGCGGCGAAGAAAAACACGGGCTTGGCGCCCCAGGGATCCGAATCTGCTGACGGCGTGGCTGCGAAGCCCAAGGCGTCGAAGAAGAAGAGCAATGCCAAGTCCCGGCAGACGGATGACAAGGTTGACGGAGGTCTCGATCAATGAACCGCGAACTGTTGATGCTGGTGGACGCCATCTCGCGCGAGAAGAGCGTGGAGCGCGATGTGGTGTTCGGCGCCGTTGAGGCGGCGCTGGCTTCGGCCACCAAGAAGTTGTATGGCGGCGAGGTCGACATCCGTGTGGCCATCGACCGCGACACCGGCGAATACGAGACCTTCCGCCGCTGGCACGTGGTGCCCAACGAGGCCGGCCTGCAGAACCCGGATTCCGAGATCCTGCTGTTCGAGGCGCAGGAGCAGATCGCCGACATCGAGGTCGACGACCACATCGAGGAAGGCGTGGAGTCGGTGCCCATCGGTCGCATCGGCGCACAGGCCGCCAAGCAGGTCATCCTGCAGAAGATCCGCGATGCCGAGCGCGAGCAGCTGCTCAACGACTTCATGTCGCGTGGCGAGCGCATCTTCGTCGGCACCGTCAAGCGCCTGGACAAGGGCGACATCATTGCCGAGTCGGGCCGTGTCGAAGGCCGCCTCAAGCGCAATGAAATGATCCCCAAGGAGAACCTGCGCACCGGCGACCGCGTCCGCGCGGTGATCCTGGGCGTCGATCCGACGCAGCGCGGCCCGCAGATCATGCTGTCGCGCTCCTCCGGCGAGTTCATGAAGGAACTTTTCGCGCAGGAAGTGCCCGAGATCGAGCAGGGCCTGCTGGAGATCAAGAGCTGCGCCCGCGACGCCGGCAGCCGCGCCAAGATCGCCGTGGTCTCGCACGACAAGCGCGTCGACCCGATCGGCACCTGCGTCGGCGTGCGCGGCTCGCGCGTCAACGGCGTGACCAACGAACTGGCCGGCGAGCGCGTGGACATCGTGCTCTGGTCCGAAGATCCGGCGCAGTTCGTGATCGGCGCGCTGGCGCCGGCCAACGTGCAGTCCATCGTCGTCGATGAAGAGCGCCACGCGATGGACGTGGTCGTCGACGAGGAGAACCTGGCGATCGCGATCGGCCGTGGTGGCCAGAACGTGCGCCTGGCCTCGGAGCTGACCGGCTGGAAGATCAACATCATGACCGCCGAGGAATCCGCCGCCAAGCAGGCCGAGGAATCCGACGTGGTGCGCAAGCTGTTCGTCGAGAAGCTGGACGTGGACGAGGAAGTCGCCGACATCCTGATCGCCGAAGGCTTCGCCTCGCTGGAAGAAGTCGCCTACGTCCCGATGCAGGAAATGCTCGAGATCGAGGCCTTCGACGAGGAAACCGTCAACGAGCTGCGCACCCGTGCCAAGGACGCGCTGCTGACGATGGAAATCGCCCGCGAGGAAAAGGTCGAGGAGGTCTCCCAGGACCTGCGCGACCTGGAAGGCATGACCCCGGAGCTGATCGCCAAGCTGGCGGCCGGCGACATCCACACTCGTGACGACCTGGCCGACCTGGCCGTCGACGAGTTGGTCGAGATTTCGTCCCTGGACGAGGCAGCGGCACGCGCTTTGATCATGAAGGCGCGCGAGCACTGGTTCAACGCATAACGCCCGAGCAGCCACGCTCTGAAGCGACTTCAAGCGAAACCAGACCGCTCCGCACCACACAAGATTTAAGGATTTCAACAATGGCCGTGACCACCGTCGCCCAGCTGGCCGCAGAGCTGAACAGGCCTGCGAGCACCCTGCTGGAGCAGCTCCAAGCTGCGGGCGTCAAGAAGGCGTCCGCCGAGGACACCCTGAACGAAAGCGACAAGGAACGCCTGCTGGACCACCTGCGCACCGCGCATGGCACCGGCGGCGCCGAGCGCAAGAAGATCACCCTGACCCGCAAGTCGACCAGCGAGATCAAGCAGGCCGATGCCTCGGGCAAGGCGCGCACCATCCAGGTCGAGGTGCGCAAGAAGCGCGTCTTCGTCAAGCGTGAGGACGGCGTCGATGACGCCGCCGCCGCTGCCGCCGAGGAAGCCGAACTGAAGCGCCGCGAGGAAGAAGCGCAGGCGCAGGCCGAGGCGCTGCGTCAGCAGGAAGAAGAGCTGGCGCGCAAGATGCGCGAGCGCGAGGAAGCCGAACGCGCCGCGCGTGAGGCCGAGGAAAAGCGCCGCGATGAAGAGCGCGCCGCCCGCGAAGCCGCCGAGGCCGCTGCCGCGGAAGCCGCCGCCAAGGCCGCCGCCGAGGAAGAAGCGCGCAAGGCCGCCGAGGCCGCCAAGTCCAAGGCCGAGAAGGCCGCCGACAAGGCCGCGGCGAAGACCGCCGCGCCGGCTCCGGCTCCGGCTCCGGCCCCCGTCGCTCCCGCGCCGGCCCCGGTGGTCGCCGCCGCGCCCGCCCCGGTCGAACCCGCCAAGCCCGTGCTGCGCGTGGTGAAGGCCGCCGATGTCGCCGCCGACGAGAAGGCCCGCCAGGCCGAGCTCGAGCGCCGCCGCAAGGCCGCCGAGGCCGAGGCCGCCGCCATCCGCGCGATGATGAACGCGCCCAAGAAGGTGCTGGTCGCGAAGAAGGAAGAGCCCAAGCCTGAGGCCGCGCCGGCTGGCATCAAGGGCACGATCCACAAGAAGCCGGGCGGCGCCCCGGGCGCCACCGGCACGACCGCTGCCGCGGGCGCCGGCGCGAAGCCGGGCGACAAGAAGTCCGTCAAGTCCGAGAAGCTGTCCTCCAGCTGGGCCGACGACAAGAAGCGCGGCACGCCGGGCAAGCCGGGCGGCCGCGACGCGGGCGCCGGTGCGCGTCCGGGCGGCGCCGGCTGGCGTGCGCCGGGCCGCGGTCCGGCGGGTCGCCGTGGCGGCCGCGACGATCGCGGCGCGTCGATGTCGAATTTCCAGGCACCGAACGAGCCGGTCATCCAGGAAGTCCACATCCCCGAGACCATCTCGGTCGCCGATCTGGCGCACAAGATGTCGGTGAAGGCGTCCGAGGTCATCAAGCAGCTGATGAAGCTGGGCCAGATGGTCACCATCAACCAGCAGCTGGACCAGGAAACGGCCATGATCGTGGTCGAGGAAATGGGCCACAAGGCGTTCGCCGCCAAGCTGGACGATCCGGATGCCTTCCTCGAGGAAGAGGGCGCCGCCGCCGAGGGCCAGCACGAGCTGCTGCCCCGCGCGCCGGTGGTCACCGTCATGGGTCACGTCGACCACGGCAAGACCTCGCTGCTGGACAGCATCCGCCGCGCCCGCGTGGCGGCTGGCGAAGCCGGCGGCATCACGCAGCACATCGGCGCCTATCACGTCGACACGCCGCGCGGCATGGTCACCTTCCTGGACACCCCGGGCCACGAGGCCTTCACGGCCATGCGTGCCCGCGGCGCCAAGGCGACGGACATCGTCATCCTGGTGGTGGCCGCCGATGACGGCGTGATGCCCCAGACCAAGGAAGCCATCCACCACGCGAAGGCCGCTGGCGTGCCGATCGTGGTCGCGATGAACAAGATCGACAAGCCCGATGCCAACCCGGAACGCGTCAAGAGCGAGCTGGTGGCGGAAGAGGTCGTGCCCGAGGAATTCGGCGGCGAGTCGCCGTTCGTCCCGGTGTCGGCCAAGACCGGCCAGGGCATCGACGACCTGCTGGAGCAGGTGCTGCTGCAGGCCGAAGTGCTGGAACTCAAGGCCGCGAAGGACTCGCTGGCCAAGGGCCTGGTCATCGAAGCCAAGCTGGACAAGGGCCGCGGCCCGGTCGCGACGGTGCTGGTGCAGTCCGGCACGCTCAAGCGCGGCGACGTGGTGCTGGCCGGCTCGACCTACGGCCGCGTGCGCGCCATGCTGGACGAGGACGGCAAGCCGGCGACCGAAGCCGGTCCGTCGATCCCGGTCGAGATCCAGGGCCTGACGGAAGTCCCGCAGGCGGGCGACGAGTTCATGGTGCTGAGCGACGAACGCCGCGCCCGTGAAATCGCGACCTTCCGCGCCGGCAAGTACCGCGACGTCAAGCTGGCGCGCCAGCAGGCTGCGAAGCTGGAGAACATGTTCGCCGACATGACCGCCGGCGACGTGCAGACGCTGCCGCTGATCATCAAGGCCGATGTGCAGGGTTCGCAGGAAGCGCTGGCCTCCTCGCTGCTCAAGCTGTCGACCGATGAGGTCAAGGTGCAGATCGTCCACGCGGCGGTCGGCGCGATCAGCGAGTCCGACATCAACCTGGCGATCGCCTCCAAGGCCGTCGTGATCGGCTTCAACGTGCGTGCCGATGCCGGCGCGCGCAAGGTGGCCGAGCACAACGACGTCGACCTGCGCTACTACAACATCATCTACGACGCCGTGGATGAGGTGAAGGCGGCGATGGCCGGCATGCTGGCTCCGGAGCAGCGCGAGGAGATCATCGGCACCGCCGAGATCCGCACCGTGTTCGTGGCGACCAAGATCGGCACCATTGCCGGCTCGATGATCACCAGCGGCCATGTGACGCGCAACGCGCGCTTCCGCCTGCTGCGCGACAACGTGGTGGTCTACACCGGCGAGATCGAGTCGCTCAAGCGCCTGAAGGACGACGTCAAGGAAGTCCGCGAGGGCTTCGAGTGCGGTATCAAGCTGAAGAACTACAGCGACATCAAGGAAGGCGACCAGCTGGAAGTCTTCGAAATCAAGGAAGTGGCGCGCACGCTGTAACCCAGCCTGCCGCCGCTCCACGCCCGGCGGGTCACCCCCGCCGGGCTTTGTTGTTTGAGAGAGTGAGGAAAGAGCCATGCGTCACAAGCGATCGATCCCCAACCGCGGTCTGCGCGTGGCGGACCAGATCCAGCGCGACCTGGCCGAGCTGATCCGCGAGTTGAAGGACCCGCGCATCGGCATGGTGACGATCAGCGCGGTCGAGGTCACGCCCGACTACGCGCATGCCAAGGTGTTCTATTCGCTGCTGGTCGGCGATCAGAAGGCCACCGGCGAGGCCTTGAACGAGGCGGCGGGGTTCCTCCGCAACGGCCTGTTCAAGCGCCTGCAGATCCATACCGTGCCGAGCCTGCATTTCCACTTCGACCGCACGACCGAACGCGCCGCCGAGATGAGCGCCCTGATCGCCAAGGCGAATTCCGACCGAGCCAAGGACGACGAGACCACCGAGGACTGAGCGTCCTCCGAGACTGACAGACGACGCCCCGCGAGGGGCGCCGCACCGTGATGAGCGCAGTAGCCCCCCGCCCCAAGATCGTGAAGCGCGCCGTGCATGGCGTGCTGATGCTGGACAAGCCCCTCGGCCTGACCAGCAATGACGCATTGCAGAAGGTCAAGCGCCTGCTGCGCGCCGAGAAGGCCGGCCACACCGGCACGCTGGATCCGCTGGCGACCGGGCTGCTGCCGCTGACCTTCGGCGCGGCGACCAAGTTCAGCCAGGTCTCGCTGGAGGCCGACAAGGGCTACCGCGCGACGCTGCGGCTGGGCATCACCACGACCACCGGCGATGGCGAGGGCGAGATCCTCGAGCAGCGCGACGCCGTCGCGAAGGCGCTGGACCTGGACGCGATCCGCGCCGCCTGCGAGGCCTTCAAGGGCGCGATCTCGCAGCTGCCGCCGATGTATTCCGCGCTCAAGCACCAGGGCCGCGCGCTGTACGAGCTGGCCCGCGAAGGCGTGACCGTCGAGCGCCAGCCGCGCAACGTGACGATTCACGCGCTGGACATCGTCGACTGGCAGCCTGAGGAGCTGCTGCTCGTGATCGACGTGCGCTGCACCAAGGGCACCTACATCCGCACGCTGGGCGAGGACATCGGCGCGAAGCTGGGCTGTGGCGCCCATCTGGCCGGCCTGCGCCGCACCGCCAGCGGTCCGGTGTCGATCAGCCAGGCGGTGACGCTGGAACAGCTCGAGGCGATGGACGACGCCGGCCGTCTCGCGCAGCTGACGGCCCCCGACAGCCTGCTGGGCGAATGGCCCGAGGTCGAGCTCAGCAACGACGAAGCCGGCCGCTTCCTGTCCGGCATGCGCCGGCGGGTGGCGCTCGGCGACCTGCCGCAGGTGCGGGTGTACGGCCAGATGCCGCGCGCCTTCCTGGGCAGCGCCCACGTGGCCGGCGGCGAGCTGATCGCCGACCGGCTGCTGAGCCCCACCGAGATCGCTTCCATGCTGATGCAGGCCGCCTGAGCCGGCATCGCCCGACAAGACCCGAGACATCCCCGAGTTCCCGACTTCCTCCAAATCCGAGAAAGCCCTCCAAGCGAAAGCCGCCCCATGAGCAAGCAAATCCGCAACATCGCCATCATCGCCCACGTCGACCATGGCAAGACCACCATGGTGGACCAGCTCCTTCGCCAGAGCGGCACCTTCGCCGAGCACGAAAAGGTCGTCGACACGGTGATGGACAACAACGCCATCGAACGCGAGCGCGGCATCACCATCCTGGCCAAGAACTGCGCGGTGAGCTGGAAGGGCACCCACATCAACATCGTGGACACCCCGGGGCACGCGGACTTCGGCGGTGAAGTGGAACGCGCGCTGTCGATGGTCGACGGCGTGGTGCTGCTGATCGACGCCCAGGAAGGCCCGATGCCGCAGACCCGCTTCGTGACCAAGAAGGCGCTGGCGCTGGGTCTCAAGCCCATCGTCGTCGTCAACAAGGTCGACAAGCCGGGCGCCAAGCCGGACGCCGTCATCAACGCCGCCTTCGACCTGTTCGACAAGCTCGGCGCCACCGACGAGCAGCTGGACTTCCCGGTCGTGTACGCCTCGGGCATCAACGGCTGGTCCTCGCTGGAAGAGGGCGAGCCCGGCGGCAAGTGGGGCGAGGACATGTCCGCCCTGTTCGACACCATCCTCAAGCATGTGCCGCCGCAGAGCGGCGACCCGGCCGCGCCGCTGCAGCTGCAGATCTCGGCGCTGGACTTCTCGACCTTCGTCGGCCGCATCGGCGTGGGCCGCATCAGCCAGGGCACGATCCGGCCGGCGATGGACGTGGTCGTGATGGAAGGCCCGGACGGCAAGGTCACCAAGGGCCGCATCAACCAGGTGCTGACCTTCCAGGGCCTGGACCGCGTGCAGGCCACCGAAGCCGGCCCCGGCGACATCGTGCTGATCAACGGCATCGAGGAAATCGGCATCGGCGTGACCGTCACCAGCCCGACCAATCCGGCGCCGCTGCCGATGCTCAAGGTCGACGAGCCGACGCTGACGATGAACTTCTGCGTCAACACCTCGCCGCTGGCCGGCCGTGAAGGCAAGTTCGTCACCAGCCGCCAGATCTGGGACCGCCTGCAGAAGGAACTGCAGCACAACGTCGCGCTGCGCGTGAAGGAAACCGACGAGGACGGCATCTTCGAGGTGTCGGGCCGCGGTGAACTGCACCTGACCATCCTGCTGGAGAACATGCGTCGCGAAGGCTACGAGCTGGCCGTGTCCAAGCCGCGCGTGGTCTTCCAGGAGATCAACGGCGAGAAGTGCGAGCCGATCGAGCTGGTCACCGCCGACGTCGAGGAAACCCACCAGGGCGGCGTGATGCAGGCCCTGGGCGAGCGCAAGGGCGAGCTGGTCAACATGGAGCCGGACGGCCGCGGCCGCGTCCGCCTCGAGTACCGCATCCCGGCCCGCGGCCTGATCGGTTTCTCGAACGAGTTCCTGAACCTGACCCGCGGTTCGGGCCTGATCTCCAACATCTTCGACGGCTACGAGCCGCACAAGGGCGAGATCGCCGGTCGCAAGAACGGCGTGCTGATCTCGATGGACGCGGGCGAGATCTTCACCTACGCCCTGGGCAAGCTGGACGATCGCGGCCGCATGTTCGTCAAGCCGAACGACCCGGTCTACGAAGGCATGATCGTCGGCATCCACAGCCGCGACAACGACCTGGTCGTCAATGCGACCCGCACCAAGCAGCTGACCAACTTCCGCGTCAGCGGCAAGGAAGACGCGATCAAGATCACGCCGCCGATCGAGCTGACGCTCGAGTACGGCGTCGAGTTCATCGAGGACGACGAGCTGGTCGAGATCACGCCGAAGTCGGTGCGGCTGCGCAAGCGCCATCTGTCGGAGAACGATCGCAAGCGGGCGTCGCGCGGCTGATTGCGCGGGGCGCAGGCGCCTGGGCTGCGGAGGTCCGGGCGTTGGCCGCCGATGCATGGGGCCCCGGCGGCAAGCGCCGGAACCCCACGCATCACCGTCCCCAACCACCGTCGTACTGCCACGGTTTTGCGACCGAGGTGTGCTGGGGAGATGAAACGCCTGATGCTTGCATCGGGCGTTTTTCGTTTCTCTGCGGGAAAAAGAAAGGCGACCCATCGGGTCGCCTTTCGCGGAGCAGGGAGGCTCAGCGTTGGGATTGCTTGCGGCGGCGCAGGCCGACCAGGCCGAGCAGGGCGACCGAGGCCAGTGCCAGCGAGGCCGGCTCCGGCACGTTGCCGCCGGTGCCGCCACCGCCGCCGGACTTGTTGCCGGAGACCGAGAACAGCTTGACGAAGTCATAGCCGGTGTAGCTCGTGCCGGTGCCGCGCGTCAGGCCGCTGGTGGAGCCGTCGGCGCCCGTGGGGGCACCGCCCAACTGCGAGTTGTAGGCGGTGATGATCCACCAGCTCGAGCTGACGTTGGTGTTGAGGTTGACCGTCGTGTTGGCGGCCTTGCCGACGTCCGCGTAGCTGTTGACCAGCGACCAGCCGTTGGCCGACTTCAGCGTCGCCGCCGTCTTGCCCGTAATCGTGTTGCCGACGTTCACGCCCGACGTCAGGCCGGTGTAGGCCAGCACGGTGATGTCGCTGTCGTACTGCCACCAGCCCAGCTTCACCTGGGTCAGGTTCACCGCGGCATCGAACTTCAGCAGGATCAGGTCCTGGTAGCCGTAGTTGTCCAGCGAGTGATTGGGCGACTGGCTGTCGCCGCTCGGGGCCACGACGCCAAAGCCGCTACCGCTGTAGTAGGCCAGCGTGCTCTGCGCGAAGCCGTTGGTGCTGGAGTACGCACCGCCGGAGGTGTTGATCGACGCCGAGTAGGCCGAATAGCTGACGTTGGGCGCCGCATCACCGGTCTCGCTGCAGTTGGTCGTGCAGCTGCCGGCCGTCCAGGTGGAGAGCGCATGCGCGCTGAGCGGCAGCAGTGACGCCAGCGCCGCCGCGGCCAGCCCCATCAGGCGTTGTTGAACTTTTCGCATGGTTTCCCCTCGGTCTCCCCGACCCGGTCGGAGCGTCTGATTCGTTCGAGCTGCTATGAGCAAGCTCCGGGCCAAGGTGATGTTTCCCTTACGACACAAGCACTTGAGCGTGAAGATGTCGGTCCTTGGAGCGGGACTGTAAGTTTTTCTGACAAGCGCCGGCACCCCTCACCAGCGGGGCTCCGGCGGCTCAGCGCAGCGTCTGGCTCAAAGCCAGCGCTTCCTTGTGACTTTCGAACGCGGTGCTGCGCAGCGCGACATCGAGTTCCTCCTTCGCCTCCGCCTTCCGGCCGGCCTTGGCCAGGGCGGCGGCCAGGTGGTAGCGGATCTCCGGACTGTCGGGTTCGCGCAGGCGCGCGTCGCGCAGCAGTTGCAGCGCGCGGTCGCCGTTGCCGGCCAGGTGGTAGGCCCAGCCGGCGGTGTCGATGACCGCCACGTTGCGGGGATCGAGCCCCAGCGCCTTCTCGGCCGTCGCCGCGGCCGCGGCCGCCTCGCCTTGCCGGATCATCACGTTGGCCAGGTTGTTGAGCGTCTCGACCTCGTTCGGCCGGAGCTTCAGCGCCGTCTCGTAGCTGCGGCGCGCGGCGGGGAAGCTCCCGGCGCGCGCCTGCGCGTCGCCGAGCGCCTTCCAGGCCGCCAGGTCGGACGGGTGGGTCTTCAGCCAGCGCTCGGCCAGGTCCTGCGCCGCCTTGCCGCTGCCGTCCTGCCGTCCCAGCGCCCGCATCAGGGCGAGCAGGCTGCCGCTGGTGGGCTGCAGCTCGTGGGCCTTGCGCAGCGCGTCCAGCGCCTGGGCCGGCTGGCGCCGCGCCAGCGCGACGTCGGCCAGCAGCGTGTAGCCCAGCGCCAGTTGCGGACGCAGCTGGATCACCTGCCGGGCCTGCTTCTCCGCCAGGGTCGGGTTGCCCTGCTGCAGGGCCACCGTCGAGGACAGCGCCAGCGCGCCCACATGCTGGGGCGCGGTCTGCAGCGCCTTGTCCAGGCTGTAGGCGGCGCCCGCCGGATCGCGCGCATCCAGTTGCAGCGCGGCGATCTGCGCCAGCGGATCGGCACCGAAGCCGGAACGCCGCGCCGCGCTGGTCAGCGTCGCGCGGGCGCCGTTGGCGTCGCGGTTGGCGAGCTGCGCCTGCGCGTAGGCGATCAGCGTCTGCGGATCGTCCGGCGCCTTGCCGAGCAGGCGCTTGGCGGCCTCGAGCGCGGCGCCGGCCTGGTCCTGCTTGAGCAGCCAGGCGATCAGCGCCTGATCCGCCCGCGTGTTGCGCGAGCTGCTGACGTCGGTCGCCTTGGTCAGCCAGCGCTGCACCTCGGCGGCCTGGCCCCGGGCCTCGCTGAGCAGCGCCATCTCGTAGAGCGCGTCGGCGTTCTTCTCGTCGGCCTTCAGCATCGCGGCCAGGCGCACCTGGGCCGCGTCGAACTTGCGCTCGGCGATGTCGATGCGCGTCAGGCCCAGTTGCGCCTCGGCCAGCTGCGGATCGAGCTGGAGGGCCTTCTGGTAGGCCTCGCGCGCGCCCGGCAGGTTGCCGGCCGAGCGGCGCGCCACGCCGAGCTGCACCCAGGTGGTCGGGTTGGCGGCCTCCTGCTTGACCAGCCGGTCCGCGATCGCGACGGCCTTGGCCGTCTGCCCGGCGCGCAGGTACAGCGACACCAGCGCCATGCCGGCGTAGGTCTGGCGCGGATCGCGCTGGAAGGCTTTCTCGAGCTCCCCGATCGCGTCGCCGGACTGGCCGCCGCGCAGCAGCGACAGGCCCAGCGCGGTGCGGAACTCCGGCGCGTCCTTGGCCTTGAGCGCCTCCTGCATCAGCGCGGTGGCACGGGCATGCCGGCCCTGCGCCATCTGCAGCGTGGCCATCATCACCAGCGCCTGGCCGTCGCCGGGATAGGCGCGCAGGTAGGCGTCCAGCACCTCCGCGGCGCGGTCGAGGTTGGGCTCCGCCACGTAGACCTGCGCCAGCAGCTTGGACAGCGGGCTGTTGGGCGTCTGGCGCTGGGCGTATTCCAGGTAGGGCTTTGCCTTCTCCATCTCGCCCAGGCCGAAGTGCGCGAGCCCGTTGAGCATCAGCGCCTGCGGGCGGTAGCGGATGAATTCGATGGGCACCGGGTCCAGTTCCGCGGTGACGGCCTTGAGCGCGCCGCGGGCGCCGGCGGCGTCGCCGCGGCGCTCCGCGAGCACGGCGGTCAGGTAGAGCGCGCGCGGCTCGCTCGGCGCCAGCTTCAGCGCGGACTGCGCCTGCGCCAGCGCGTCCGCGTCGCGGCCCAGGTCGATCAGCAGGCCGGCGCGGGCCAGTTGCGCCTCCAGGTGGCGGGGGTCGGCGGCGATCGCGCGCTCGTAACCCTTGAGCGCCTCATCCAGCCGGCCCTGCACGTGCGGGACGGTGGCCTTCTGGTACAGCGCCTCGCCGTTGCCCGGCGCCAGGCGCAGCGCCTGCTCCGCCGCGGCGTTGGCCAGGTCGAACTGCCGCGCGCGCAGGCGCAGGGGCACCTCGGCCAGCCAGGTGTCGGCGTTGTCGGGCGGGATGGCGCGGGCCAGGTCGATCTGCGCTTGCGCGCGCGAAGGCTCGCCGAGGTCCGAGGCCGCCGCAGCGCGCACCAGCAGCAGCGCCTTGCGGACCGGATCGGGCAGGCCCTCGGGCACCAGCGCCGGCAGCTTGAAGACCTCCGGCTGCTTGCCCTGGGCGACCAGCGCCTGGGCCAGCGGCACGGCGACCTCGGCGCGGTTGATGCCCAGCGAGAGGGCCTCGTTGAACTCGACCTCGGCGGCCGCGGCCTCGCTGCGCATCAGCAGCGCCTTGCCCAGCAGCACGTGGACGCTGAGCATGCGCGCGTCCTGCTGCAGCGCGTTCTTCAGCTGGATGACGGCGCCGTCGATGTCCTGGCGTTCGAAGCGCTTGAGCGCGTCCTCGTAGAAGCGCGCGGCCTTGACGCTGTCCGCCTGCGCCGATGCCGCGCACAGCGCCAGCAAGGCCGCCGCCGCGGGGCCGCGCCAGCGGGACCCGCCGGACCTGCCAGACCTGCCAACAGTGCTCATCTCGTCCCCCCCGATGTGTGGTCATGCGGCCGCGGCCTGGGGCCGTCGGTGCGCGGGAGCGGGCAGGGTGCCTGGTCGCGCTCCGGCGCGAGGCTCAGGCCGGGTCGAACCCGGCCCGGCTCATTTGCGGTAGTTGTCGAAGCTCAGCGGCAGGTCGGGCAGCGCCTTGCGCAGCGCGCCCTGCGCGGCCTGCAGGTCGTCGAGCGACTTGCCGGTGATGCGCACGATGTCGCCTTCGATCTGCGCCTGCACCTTGAGCTTGCTCTCCTTGATCGCGGCCACGACCTTCTTGGCCTCGGCGGCTTCCAGGCCGTTCTTGATCTTGTAGACCTGCTTGACGCGGTCGCCGCCGAGCTTCTCGATCTTCTCCTGCTTGTCGACGAAACCGAGCACCACGCCCTGCTTGGTCAGCTTCGAATACAGCACCGCCTCGATCTGCTCGAGCTGGAACTCGGCGTCGCCGGTGGCGTGGACTTCCTTCTCCTTGTCCTTCCACTCGATGGCGGCGCTGGTGCCCTTGAAGTCGAAGCGGGTGGCGATCTCCTTGGCGCTGGCGTCCACGCTGTTGCGGACCTTCACCATGTCGGGTTCGAGGACGGTGTCAAAGCTGGGCATGTGCGTACATCTCTTTCAAAGGAGCGAAGGCCCGGATCGGGCCTTCGGGGGATATGGGCGAGAATTCTAGCCATGCAGTCTCCCGCCATCCCCCCCTCGACCGAGCGACGCGAGGGCGTCGTCATCGAGACCGACGTCAACCTCAAGCCCTACAACACCTTCGGCCTGCCCGCGACGGCGCGCCGGCTGGTGCGCATCCGCGAGGAACTGGATGTGCGCCGCGTCGTCGACCATCCCGAACTGGGCCGCGCGCCGAAGTTCGTGCTTGGCGGTGGCTCGAACCTGGTGCTGACGCGGGATGTCGACGCGGTCGTGTTGAAGATGGAGATCCCGGGCCTGCGCGTCGAGGAACGCGACGACTGCTGGATCGTCGAGGCCGGCGCCGGCGTGGCCTGGCATGAGGCGGTCGCGGGCTCGCTGGCGCTGGGCGTGCCGGGCCTGGAAAACCTCGCGCTGATCCCCGGCACCGTCGGCGCAGCGCCGGTCCAGAACATCGGCGCCTATGGCGTCGAGCTGAAGGACAGGCTCGAGAACGTGGACGTCGTGGACCTGACCACCGGCCGGCGGGTCACGCTGCCGGCCGAGGTGTGCCGCTTCGGCTACCGGGACAGCGTGTTCAAGCAGACCGGTTACGGCGGCCTGGCCGGCAAGAGCGTGATCACCAAGGTGCGGCTGCGCTGTCCCAAGCCGTGGCAGCCGCAGCTGGGCTACCTGGACATCGAACGCAAGATGGCCGAGACCGGCATCGCCGCGCCCGATGCCCGGCAGGTGTTCGACTGGATCTGCGAGATCCGCCGCGCCAAGCTGCCGGATCCGGCGCGCATCGGCAATGCGGGCAGTTTTTTCAAGAACCCGGTGGTGAGCGCGGAGCAGTGCCGCGACATCATCACGCGCGACCCGCACATCGTGCATTACCCGATGCCCGACGGCAGCTTCAAGCTGGCCGCCGGCTGGCTGATCGACGCCTGTGGGTGGAAGGGCAAGAGCGTCGGCGGCGCGGCGGTCTACGAGAAGCAGGCGCTGGTGCTGGTGAATCGCGGCGAAGCCCGGGGCGCCGAGGTCGTCACGCTGGCGCGGGCGATCCAGGAGAGTGTCTACGGCCGCTTCGGCATCCGGCTGGAGCCGGAGCCGGTGGTGGTCTGAGCCGGCCCGCCCCAGGGTCTCGAGGGCTTGCTCAGATCCAGTGGAATCCTTTCGCCATCAACGCCGCCACGCCGATGGCCACCGTGATGATGGCGCCGAACAGAAGGCGAAAGTCATGCGTGCGGATGGCCATGATCTCGGCGCGCATCTCCTTCCGGAATTCCCTGAACTCGGTCTTGAGTTCATTCATCTCGATCTGCAGTCGGTCCACGTTGGTCTCCAGTACAGCCACCTTGATTGGAAGGTTCGAATGCTGGGCCGAGGCGCCATGGCGGTCAATGACCTCGACATGAGGGGCGTGCTTGTGCGGGGTGGCCATGGGCGGCAGCTGGGCAAGGCCTGGCCCCTTTTTCCTGCTCGATGATGAACTGCGCATGAGAGGGCTCGCGACGGATCTGCTGGGACCTGCAAAGTTTGCGCCGCAAGATCAGCAGCCGCGAGTCGGAAGCCGGCCTCCCGAAGGGGGACGGCGCAACGCCCTTTCAGGGGGCGCCGGTCAAGTCTCCAGCAGCCCCCAGCTACGAAGGAAGTGCCGCGACATCGCAGCGAACGGCTGGTTGTCGTCGGCCTGGCGGCGCAGCTGCGCGAGCACCTTCGGCGCGCTTGGCGAGTCGTGATCCATTTCCTGGAACGCCAGCGCTGCGGTGTAGAGGAACTCGTAGCGCTGGTAGCGCAGGCGCAGCAGCTCGCTGCGATTGAGGCCCAGCACTTCCTCGGCCGCCTTCACCGCGGCCTTCGCCCTCGCGGAGCGGCCACGGGCGATGAGCCACACCTCCTGCGTCGCCTCGATCGCGTTCCAGGAGAACAGCCGCTCCGGATCGTCGAGGTAAGGGTCGGGCAGGTGCGCATGCTCGCCGGCGAAGAAGCGCTTCAGCGCGGCGTCTGTCGTGGACGCGGGATCGGGGCAGAAGCGCTTGGCAAGCGCCGCTGCCTTCGCCGCATCGGCCGGGCGCGTGGCCGGCATGCGTGGCGGCTTCAGCCGCGCGCCGGTGACCGGGAAGCGGTTGCCCTTGTGGACCTGGTTGCAGACCTGGCAGCTGAAGGTGTAGTTGTCGACGCAATACGCCAGCCACCAGTACGGGTCCTTGGGACGGAAGTGCTCGACGTCGCCATGCGCCACCACCGCCGTGTCGGCCTCGCAGTAGGCGCATTTGCCAGCGGTCTCGCGCCGCAGCGTCGCCTTCGCGGCCGACCAGATCTGGCGTGACTTGGGCTTGAAGTCGACCCTGCGGCCGTCGTCGTAGAAATAGCCTTCGAGCCGGAGCAGCCGCTGCTGCAGCTTCGCGCCGGTGAAGGCGCCCAGGCTCGCGGCATCGCGTCGCCGCCGCAGGCGGATCACTTGGACCGCTCCACGCGCTTCACCGCGGCCTTGAGCTTGCCCGGCGACAGCGCTGGCGCGGACGCGGGCTTTGCCGCCGTGGTCGACGGCTTAGACGCTGGCGCCGCGGCCCTCGAGGCTTTCGCCGTCTTTGTCGCCCTGGTGACCTTTGTCGCCTTCGCCGTCGATGGCCGCGACTTCGCGGCCGGCTCCGGCGCCGCGGGCTTCGCGGACCGGGCCGCCTGCTTCGCGATGGTTGCCTTGAGTTCCCTCAGCAACGCCGCCTGCTGGCGCGCGTAGCCGGGCACCGCGTCCCACTCCGGCGCGGCCCGCAGGACCTCCGTGCTGCGCTGCAATTGCGTGCGCTCGCGCGCGGTCAGGGCCTTGCCCTTGGCCGTCGACTTCGCCTGCAGCTTGCGGGCCGTGTCGCGCGCCTGCTCGACCACCACCGAATCCATCGACGCCAGGCCGAACATCGGGCTCATCAGCAACTGGTGCACGCCCATCAGGCGCGGCTCGCCGACGAAGGGCACCAGCGTCGGCCGCTGCTTGGCCCCTTCGCGACGGATGACGAAGAGCTCGCCCTCGCCGCTCTGCTGCGCGGTCAGCGCCGAATGCGTCGTCGCGATGAACTGGAAATGCGGCAGCAGCGCCGACAGGAAGTCGACCAACTGCCGGCGCCAGACCGGGTGCAGATGCAGGTCGAGTTCGTCGATCAGCAGCACGCCGCGCGTGGCGAGCGGGTCCTTGCGATCGGGGAAGGCCTCGGTGATGCGGTACAGCAGGTCGCCGCACCAGGCGGCCATGTTCTGGTAACCGTCGGACAGCTGGCCCAGGGGCACCTCGCCGTCGACGGTGTGGAACATCAGCTGGCCGGAGGCCTTGTCGATGCGCGAGAAGTTCATGCCCCGCATCAGCTGGTTGAGCGCCGCGCGGATCGGCGCCAGCGCGCCGGCGCCGCGCCGGTAGTCGAGGTCCATCGCCCAGCGCTGCAGCGAGACCAGCGAGGCGTCGGGCGAGAACATCGAGGCCAGCGCCCGCGCGCGCGGCGAGCGTGCGCTGTCGTCCAGTGGCGCGCTCAGGCGCTTGCCGCCTTCGGGCGGCCGGCGCGACACGCCATAACCCAGCACGAAATAGTTGCGGTCGGCATGCCGGATCGCCGCATCTAGCGCATCCAGCGTCCGCGCGTTGCGCTCGAAGATGTCGCGCAGGCCGTCGCCGCGGTGCAGTTCCAGCGCGATCTCGCGCGGCTCGCCCTTGGCGGTCACCAGCGTGCCGGCGATGCGGCATTGCCGCGTGCCGTTGCGGATCCAGGCATCGGCGTCGCCGAGCAGCTCCGGCAGGGCGTCGCTGCCCGCCAGCAGCAGGCCGATCGCGCGCAGCACCGTGCTCTTGCCGCAGCCGTTCTCGCCGAGCAGCAGCGTCCAGCGCCGGTTCGTGCCAGCGGCTGCCTCCGGGCTGATGCCGAAGTCGATCGCCAGCGACTCCATCGAGCGCACATTGGTCAGCGCGATGCGGGACAGGTACATGGGACGGGGCTCTCCGTTGCGGAGAGGGACTTTAATGGCCTTTGAGGTCCGCTGAGGCGAGCGGGGTCGAACCGGCTCAGCCGGCCCGCCCGGTTCAAGCCGCTTCAAGCCGCTTCAGGCCGGGCGGGCGAGGGCGCCAGCGACTGCAGGCAGGCGCGCAGCGTCTCGAGCTCCACCGGCTTGGCCAGGAAGGCGCTGATGCCGGCGTCGTCGGCCTTCTGGCGCGACTCCTCGAACGCGTCGGCCGAGAACGCGATGATCGGCAGCCGCCCGCGCGGCGGCGGCAGCTCCCGCATCCGCCGCGTGGCCTCGAAGCCGTCCATCTGCGGCGTGTGCAGGTCCATCAGCACGACGTCGAAGGCCTGCTGCCGCAGCGCGTGCAGCGCCTGCAGGCCGTTCTCGCAGAGCGTCGGCCGATGGCCCAGCCGTTCGAGCATCGCCTCGATGACGATGCGGTTGGTTGGGTTGTCCTCGCTGACCAGGACGCGCAGGCCGGTGACCGGCGCATCCTCCGCCGAGGCCGCCGAGGCCGCCGAAGTCGTCAAGGCCGCCGAGGTCGCCGAAGGCCCCTTGAGCGGCGTCGAGGGGGCGGTCGCCGCCTCGGCCGGCACCATGCGGCCGGGCGGCAGGTCGGCGCCGGCGCGCAGCGGCAGCGCCAGCGTGAAGCGCGCCCCCTGGCCGGGCGCGCTCTGCACGTGGATGTCGCCGCCCATCGCGCGGGCCAGCCGGCGCGAGATCTCCAGCCCCAGGCCCGCGCCGCCGTGGCGCCGCGAGGTGCTCGCGTCGCCCTGGCTGAAGCGCTGGAAGAGTCTGGCCTGCGTCTGCGCGTCAATGCCCGGGCCGGTGTCGCTGACCTCGAACATCAGCAGGTCCTCGCCCAGCGGCCCGACGCCGCGTCTCAGCTGGCAGCCCACCTGGCCGCGGTCGCAGAACTTGAGCGCGTTGCTCAGCAGGTTCAGCAGGATCTGGCGCAGCCGCGTCGGATCGGCCAGCACCCAGCCGGGGACGTCGTCGTCGATGCCGAAGTGCAGCGCGAGCCGCTTGGCCGCCGCCTGCGGCCGGCTCAGCGCCTCCAGTTCCCTGACCAGCGCACCGAGCTGCAGCGGTTCCGGCGCGATCGACAGCCCGCCGGCCTCCATGCGCGTCACGTCCAGGATGTCGCCCAGCACCGCCAGCAGATGGCGCGCGCAGTCGTTGGCGGCCTTGAGCTGGTCCTGCTGCGCGGGCGTCAGCGGCGCCTCCTTGATCAGGCCCAGCATGCCCAGCAGCCCCTGCAGCGGCGTGCGCAGCTCGTGGCTCATGTTGGCGAGGAAGACCGTCTTGGCGCGGTTGGCGGCGTCGGCCTCGCGCTGCGCCTCGTTGAGCCGCGCGGCCAGCGCCTTCTGCTTGTCGCCATAACGCTCCAGGCCGCGGAACTGCCGGTAGATCACGGCCGCGAACAGCAGCGTCATCGCCGACAGCGCCGCCGTCAGCCCCAGGCTGACGCGACTCTGGTTGCGGATGATCTCGTTGCGACGCGTCACGTCCTGGGCGACGTGGTGGGTCGAGGTCAGCGACAGGTCCCGGATCGGGTCGGCCAGCGGTTCCAGGCGGGCGACGATCTCGGCGATGCGCTGCGGATGCTCGCGGATCAGGGCGCCGTTGAGCGGCAGCGCATCGGCCCAGCGCACGAAGTCCTGCGCGCGCGCGACCGTGCGCTGGTAGTCGGGGTGGTGCGCCAGTACCAGCGCGGCATGCTCGCTCTCCACGAGGTTGAGCCGGCTGACGAAGATCTCGTAGCGCTGCGCCACCTGGTCGGGGTCGACGCCCACGCTCGGTCCGGCCGCCTGCTCCAGGGCCAGGCGCAGCTTCAGGTATTCGGTCTCGAACTGGAACAGGCTCCAGACGAGGTAATCGTCCTGGTAGCGCCGCGTGCCGTTGAGCGCCTCGTACTGCCGCGCCTGCAGCCAGCCCACGCCGGCGAGCGTCAGCACCAGCAGCAGGCCCATCGCGGCGATGCCGATGCGCCAGCGGCGCTGCCGGGCCGCGACGGTGCGGGAGGCGTCGCGCGCCATGGTCAGCGCAGCTCCAGGTGGGTCAGCTGCCAGGCCGAGCGCCCGTAAAAGACGCTGTTGCGCAGCTCCGGCGCCTGGTCGAAGGGATAGATCAGGAACAGCGGGCCCTTGTCGCGCACGGCCATCGGCCGGTCGTCGAGCAGCCGGGCGACGATCACGTCGTAGCGATGGCTGTCGGTCAGCGGGATCTGGACGCGGTAGTCGTTGAGCGCGCGGGCCTCGATCGTGCGTCCCTGCGCGCCGGCGGCGGCGAGCACGTCGCGCAGCAGCGGCCCGGTGAACCGGCGTGGCTGCGGGTACCAGGGCGTCTGCGTGCTGAAGCTGACCTGGGGCAGCTTCTCGAGCATCGCCATGTCGAAGGCGGCGCGGCCGTCGCGATTGGCATTGCGCAGCGCCCCGCCCACGGTGAGCACCACCGGTCCGGTGGGCGCGGCCAGCGGCGGCTCGGCCGGTGCCGCCCGCACGGACGGCGCGGCCGCGGCGCCCACGGCCAGGGCACAGGTCAGCAGGCCCTGAAGGGCGGTACGTCGCGCGATCAGCATGAACGGGAGCAGGCACGACCCGGCCGCGCATCGACGCCCCGAGGGGCGGATGCCGCGCGGGCATTGGTGAAAGCCCGCATGCTACGCGGGGGCACGGGGAGGAGCATGTCCGGGACCACCCCGATAACAGGGGCCAGTCGGGTTTCCGCCACAGTGGACCGCCGGGCCCGATGTCGCTGTCGAGACAAGGTCGGCGAGGCGGTGGATTGAAGATCGACGCCACAACACAGACAGGAGACAGCCCCGATGACGCGCGTGGTCACCCCCCGTCCCGAGAACGCCGGCGTGCAGCACAGCCACTGGCCGGCGCGACTGCCCCGGCGGTTGGCGATTCCACGGACCTCGCTGTGGTTCAACCTGGAGGTCGCCGCGACGCGGTATCCGGACAAGGCGGCCACGCAGTTCCTCGGCGCGACGCTGAGCTACCGCGAGCTGCGACGGCAGGCCGAGGCGCTCGCCGGCTGGCTGCGGGCGCAGGGCGTGGGCAAGGGCGACCGCGTCGCGCTCTTCATGCAGAACTGCCCGCAGTACCTGGTCGCCTTCTACGCGATCAACCGCGCCGATGCGGTGGTGGTGCCGGTCAACCCGATGAACCGCGAGGACGAGTTCGGCCATTACCTGACCGATCCGGAGACACGCGTCGTCATCTGCAGCGGCGAGCTGTCGGGCATCGTCGCCAAGGCCGCCGACAAGCTGCCGCCGGCGCAGCGCCCGCGCGCGGTGCTGGTGACCCAGTACTGGCAGATGCTCCCGCCCGCCGGACCCGATCCGGCCTGCGACGCGCCCGACACGATGCGGACCTGGCTCACCGCCGTCCACGAGCTGCCGCCCGGCGCGACCGACTGGCGCGACGCGCTGGCCGCCGGCCAGCTGCCGGGGCCGCATACCGCCGGTCCCGACGACCTGGCGATGCTGCCCTACACCTCGGGCACCACCGGCCTGCCCAAGGGCTGCATGCACACCAACGCGTCCTTGATGGCCAACAGCTGCGGCGGCTGCCAATGGGGTTACGCGAGTGCCGAATCGGTCGGCCTGGCGGTGGTGCCGATGTTCCACATCACCGGCACCTTGTATGGCGTGCTCGGTCCGGTCTTCACCGGGATGACGCTGGTGATCATGCCGCGCTGGGATCGCGAGCTCTGCGGGCGCCTGATCTCGCGCCACCAGGTCACGCACTGGACCTGCATCCCGACGATGATCATCGACCTCTTCGCGAGCCCCAACTACAAGTCCTTCGACCTGCGCAGCCTGCGTTATCTCAGCGGCGGCGGCGCGGCGATGCCCAAGGCGGTGGCCGAGCGATTGCAGGAGGAGTTCGGCCTGACCTTCGCCGAGGGTTACGGCCTGACGGAGACCGCGGCGCCCAGTCACGGCAACCCGCCGGAGCGCGCCAAGCTGCAATGCCTGGGCATCCCGATCTTCGGTGTGGACGCGCGCATCGTCGATCCGACGACGTTGGAGGAGCTGCCGGTCGGCGAGGTGGGCGAGATCATCACGCATGGCCCGATGGTGTTCCAGGGCTACTGGCGCCAACCGGAGGCGACGGAGGCGGCCTTTGTCGAGCTCGACGGCAAGCGCTTCTTCCGCACGGGGGATCTTGGTCGCATGGACGAGGAGGGCTACTTCTTCATCACGGACCGGCTCAAGCGGATGATCAACGCGAGCGGCTACAAGGTGTGGCCTTCGGAGGTCGAGATGCTGCTGTACCGGCACCCGGCGGTGCAGGAGGCCTGCATCATCGCGGCCAAGGATGCGTACCGTGGCGAGACGGTCAAGGCGGTGGTGGTGCTGCGCGCGGAGGCCAAGGGCAAGACCACGGACAGGGACATCATCGACTGGGCGCACGAGCACATGGCGGCCTACAAGGCGCCGCGCATCGTGCAGTTCGTGGACGTCTTGCCGAAGTCGGGTTCCGGCAAGGTCATGTGGCGTCTGCTGCAGGAGCAGGAATCGAGTTGAGCTGAGTTGCGCTGCGCTGGCGCCCCGCGATGCACGCGCTGCAGTGCTTCTCTTCGAGGGCAGGGCCGGGGCAGGCGACGAAGTCGTGCCGTCCAGACTGACTGGGCGCGTTCTGTCTGACCAAAGCGAGCCGCAGGCGAGCGGCGGGAGTTGAGCGCCTGAGGCACGACGGGAGTCGCCTGCCCCGGTCCTGCCCGAGCGCAGGTCAGAACCGTGACCCTGGCTGCTTCAGGAAGTCCAGTTCTTCCGGCGTGCTGTCCCGCCCGAGGATGTCATTGCGATGCGGGAAGCGCCCGAAACGCGCGATGACATCGCGGTGTTTGCGCGCGTAGTCGAGCGCGTCGTCGAGCCGCGGGTCTTCGAGGGTGAGGGCTTCGAAGGTGGCGACGCTGAGTTCCTGCATCGCGAGGTCTTCGGCGTGTTCCATCGGCATGGTGGCGAACCAGCGTTCGAGCGTGCCGAGTTCCTGCGCCCGGGCCCGCAGCGCGATCGCGGCCTCCAAGGCGAGGGCGTCGCCGGCGAATGCGGCCGGGGTGTCGCGATGGATGTTGCGGGTGAACTGGTCCAGCACGACGATGCGCGCGAGCGCGCCCCAGGCGGTGGAGTCCCACTCGCGCAGGCCGCCGTCGAGGGCCTGGGCGACGACCGCGCCGAAGCGCTCGCGCAGCGCGTCGTCGAAGGCGGGGTCCTTCTTGAACCACTTCATCTGGATCTGCCCGTCCTGCGCCGAGCCGGGTGGGCCGAACCATTCGTTGAGCACCCGCTGGGCCGATGCCGGCGTCAGCAGCCGCTGCCAGCGCGGATGGCGCAGCAGCCAGTGGCGCACATAGCTGCAGCCGGGGACCAGCTGCAACGGGAACTCCGCCAGCCAGCGCGCCGCGGTCTCCACCAGCTGCGAGGCCAGGCCTTGCCCGCGCAGCTGCGCCGGCACGCCGGTGTGGGTGATGATCAGCTGTTCGCCGTGGCGCTCATAGTCGAGCCGGCATTGCAGTCCGGGTTGCGGCTGGGCAAGAAAGCATCTCGCGTCGGGATGATGCTGGATGACGAAATTCACGCTGCGTCTCCACTGCTGGGCTCCCTGCCGAGTTGCCGCCACAAGTAGGCGAACTCGAGGGCTTGCAACAGCGCGCGCTGCTGGTTGTCCGCCGCGCCGCCATGGCCGCCCTCGATGTTTTCGTAATAGAAGCAGGCTTGCCCCAACGCAAGCATGCGGGCCGCCATTTTCCTCGCATGGCCCGGATGCACGCGGTCGTCGCGCGTCGACGTGGCGAACAGCGCCCGCGGATATTGCACGCCCGCCTTGAGCTGCTGGTACGGGCTGTAGGCGGCGATGTGCGCCCACTCCGCGGGCTCGTCGGGATCGCCGTACTCGGCCATCCACGACGCGCCGGCCAGCAGCAGGTGATAGCGCTTCATGTCCAGCAGCGGCACCTGGCACACCACCGCGCCGAAGAGCTCCGGCCGCTGCACCATGCAGGCGCCCACCAGCAGTCCGCCATTGCTGCCGCCCATGATCCCGAGCCGCGCCGGCCGCGTCAGGCCGTGCGCGACCAGGTCCTCGGCCACGGCGATGAAGTCGTCGAAGCTGCGCTGCTTGTGGGCGAGCGTCGCGGCCTGGTGCCAGCGCGGGCCGTACTCGCCGCCACCGCGGATGTTGGCCACCACCAGCCGTCCGCCGCGCGCGAGCCACGCCCGGCCGTTGCCGCCCGAGTACCACGGCTGCAGCGAGACCTCGAAGCCGCCGTAGCCGTAGAGCAGCGTCGGCGTGTCGGCGCCGCGGCCGGCCTTGCCGATGACGAAGTAGGGCACGCTCTCGCCGTCGGCGCTGGTGGCGAAGCGCTGCTCCACCGTCATGCCGTGCGCGTCGAACTGCGCGCCGCGCTGCTTGAGCGTCTCGCGCGCGTCGGTGCCGGCCTGCGCCAGGCAGACGATGTCGGGCGTCAGGAAGTCGCAGTAGTGCAGCAGGTAGCGGTCGCCGAGCCGGTCCTCGGCCAGCTCCGGGTCGTGCAGGCTCTGCACGCTGAGCGTGCCGGGGAAGGGCGCCTTGACCTGGCGCAGGACCGGCGGCCGGTGCGACAGGTCCCATTCCTCGAGCCGGCTGGCCACATGCTCGCTGACGTTGAGCAGCAGGTGGTGGCGCGTCAGCGTGTAGTCCTCCAGCGAGCGGCCCGCGGTCGGCGAGAACATCACGCGCAGGTGCCTGTCGTGGCGCTCGTTCTTCCAGAACGCGGCTTCCTCCATCAGCAGCAGCGAGCCGGCCGGGTAGGTCGGGCCGTGCGGGATGGCCCAGTCGGTGCGCGGACGCAGCAGCATCCACGGGCCTTCCAGGTGCACGCTCATGTCGCTGGGCAGGTCGATGGGCACGAACTCGCCTTGCTTCCAGAGGAAGCGCGACTCGTTGTAGAAGTCCAGCGCGCGGCTGAACACGACGCGCTCGAAGCCCGGCGTGCGGTCGACCGACACCGACACCGAGACGTCGTCCTTCTCGCCCTCGAAGATCACCGGCGCGGCGTCCAGCGGCGTGCCGCGCGCCCAGCGCCGGATCTGGCGCGGATAACCCGACTCGGTCAGCGAGTCCGGTCCGAAGTCGCTGCCGACCAGCAAGGTGTCGGCGTCCAGCCATTCGACGTCGCTCTTGGCCTCGGGCACGAAGAAGCCGCCCTCGGCCGGCGGGATGAAGCGCAGCGCCTCGAGGTCGAACTCGCGCAGCTCGTGGGCGTCGGCGCCGCCGTCGGACAGCGACACCAGGCAGCGCCGGTAATCGGGCGCGAGCGCCGTCGCGCCGTGGAAGACCCAGCTGCGGCCTTCGTCGCGGCCCAGCGCGTCCAGGTCCAGCACCAGCCGCCACGGCGGCTCGGCGAGCTGGTAGTCCTCCAGCGTGCAGCGCCGCCACAGGCCGCGCGGATGGGCCTCGTCCTGCCAGAGGTTGTAGAACCAGTCGCCGCGCCGGGCCACATGCGGGATGCGGTCGCGCGCGTTCAGGATCTGCAGCAGCTCCTCCCGGACCGGCTCGAACTCGGGCTCGGCCTTCAGCGCGGCCAGCGTCGCGTCGTTGCGCTCGCGCACCCAGGCCAGCGCGCGCTCGCCCTCGGCGCCTTCCAGCGCCTCGAGCCACAGGAACGGATCGTCCGCGGCGGTGGCGGGGTCGACGGATGCGGACGGCTCGGAATGCGGCACAACGGTCTCCTGGTCAAGGGCGCGGGCGGCTCGTCACCTTACCGCACAAGTCACTGCTCGGCTTCCTTCAGCAATTGCGGCGTGATCTCCACAGCGCCCTTCTCGGTGCTGACGTACGCCGTCCCGTCCTGGATGCTGACCTGCCACTGCATGCCGCGTTCGGCCAGGGCGGCCAGCGCCTGCGCCTGGTCCGCCGGGATCTGCCACACGGCCAGGCGGGGCGTGCGCTGCAGCTTGTTCTGGATGCCGCTCCACCATACCGGCGTGCTGGATGCGTAGCTGATGACGGTGACGCGCTCGGCGCGGCCGTGGGCCTGGCGCAACCGGCGCTCGTCGGGCTGGCCCAGCTCGATCCAGTGGACCACCTCGCCGGTCAGGTCCAGCTGCCACAGCGGCGGCTCGTCGACGTCGGACAGCCCCTTGCTGAACTCGAGCCGGCCGCGCAGGTCGTCGGCGGGCACGTGCAGCGCGTAGGCCAGGATGCGCAGCATCATGCGCTCGTCGGTCTCCGACGGGTGGCGGGCGACGGTCAGGGAGTGCTCGCCGTAGACATGGCGGTCCATGTCGGAGAGCTGCAGCTGGGCTTTGTGGATGGTGGCCTTGAGCGCCATGGTCGAAGGGCCGCCCGAAGCGGCCGGGGTGCGGGGTGGATGCCCCGGCGTGCGGGCTGCACGCGGGGCGGAAACGATCTGAAGCGGCGCATTATCCCGGTCGTGGCATCATGCCGACCCGCATGGCGGCCTGCTCCGGCCGCCCCATGAGACTGCGGGCCGGCCGGTGCCACCGGCGAGCCCGTGCCGACGAGACAGCGCCCACCCGGCGCAATGACCTGAGAGACGACATGAACACTCTTCGCACCTCCCTCGCCGTCGCCGCGCTGCTGGCCTGCGGTCTGGCCGTCGCCCAGACCAGCGGCACCAAGCCCGCCACGCCGGCCGCGCCGGCCGCCGCCAAGGGCGGCAAGGGCAAGCTGATGACCCGCGACGAGCTGCGCGCCTGCATGGCCAGCAACCAGCAGAACGAGGCCGCCGCGGCCGAGCTGGACAAGAAGAAGGCCGTCGTCCTGAAGGAGCGCGACGAGCTCAAGGCGGCCAAGGCCGAGTCCGACAAGTTCGAGTCGGACATGCAGGCCCAGGGCTCCGCGCTGAAGGCCGAGATCGAGTCGGTCAAGGCCTTCGGCGCCGAGATCGAGGCCGGCGCCTCCAAGATGGAGAAGGACCAGCTCAAGGCCAAGCAGGAGGAGTACCAGGCCCGCGCCAACGCCCTGCAGCCCAAGATCGATGCCTTCAACAAGGCGCGCAATGACCGCGTCGAGGTCAACAAGGCCTTCAACACCCGCGTCGATGCCCACCAGAAGATCGCCGACGACTTCAACGAGGCGGTCGAGGACCTGAACGACAAGCGCAACGAGTGGAAGCTCAAGTGCGGCAACCGGTCCTACGACGAGGCCGACGAGATCGCCATCAAGAAGGAAATGAACAAGAAGTAAGGCGTTCCCCTTTCGACGCGTCGGGAACGGCGCCGGCACCGATCGCGGTCCGGCGCCGTTCCTACAATCGGCGCCCTGTTGATGGCCCCTGGAGACACGATGAGCGCCGCCCCTGCTGCCAATCCGCTGCTGTCCGCCTGGACCGGCCCCTACGGGCTGCCGCCGTTCGAGGCGATCGAGGCCGGGCATTTCGAACCGGCCTTCGACGCGGCGCTCGCCGCGCACCGCGCCGAGCTCGACGCGATCGCGTCGCAGCCGGCGGCCCCGACCTTCGAGAACACGCTCGCCGCGCTCGATCGTGCCGGGCGCGCGTTGACCGCGCTGGAGCACCTGTTCTCGACGCTGAGCGCGTCGGCGAGTTCGCCCGAGCTGCAGGCGGTGCAGCGGCGCATGGCCGCGCCGCTGGCCGCGCACACCAACGCGATCTACCTGAACGCCGCGCTGTTCGCCCGCGTCGAGGCGCTGCATGAACAGCGCGCCGCGCTCGGGCTCACGCCGGAGCAGCGGCGGCTGCTGGAGCGCGTGCACCTGGACTTCGTCCGCGCCGGCGCCCGGCTGCAGGGCGCGGACCGCGAGCGCTACGCCGCCAACATGGAGCGGCAGGCGGAACTCAACACCCGCTTCGCGCAGAACGTGCTGGCCGACGAGAGCGGCTACCAGCTGGTGCTGCGCGGCGAACGCGACTTGGCCGGCCTGCCGGACTTCGTCCGCGCCGCCGCGCGCCAGGCGGCGCTGGACCGCGGGCAGGTGGAGGAGGGCGTGCACGTGGTGACGCTGTCGCGCTCGCTGATCGTGCCCTTCCTGACCTTCAGCGAGCGGCGCGACCTGCGCGAGCAGGCCTGGCGCGCTTGGGTCGGCCGCGGCGATGCGACCGGCGAGACCGACAACCGCGCGCTGGTGCGGGAGCTGCTCGCGCTGCGGCACGAGCAGGCCACGCTGCACGGCCATCGCAGCTTCGCCGACTACGCGCTGGCCGACACCATGGCCGGCCGCCAGTCGGCGGTGCAGGCGCTGCTGGACCAGGTCTGGGAGCCGGCCAAGGCGGCCGCCGCGCGCGAGCGGGCGATGCTCGACGAGGTGCGCGAGCAGCTCGGCCACGACCTGAGCATCGAGGCCTGGGACTGGCGCTGGTACGCCGAGAAGGTGCGGCAGCAGCGCTTCCAGCTCGACGAGGCGGAGGTCAAGCCCTACTTCCCGCTGGACGCGATGGTGCGCGCGATGTTCGACTGCGCCGAGCGCCTCTACGGCCTGCGTTTCGTCGAGCAGCCGCAGGTCGCCGGTTATCACCCGGACGTGAAGGTCCACGAGGTCCGGGGCGAGGATGGCCGCCTGCGCGGCGTCTTCATCCAGGACAACTTCGCGCGTCCGACCAAGCGCAGCGGGGCTTGGATGAACGCGCTGCGCTGGCAGGCGCGCAACGGCATCGATGCGCTGCCGATCATCCTGAACAACAACAACTTCGCCAAGGGCGCGCCGGGCGAGCCGACGCTGCTGTCCTTCGACGACGTGCGCACGCTCTTCCACGAGTTCGGCCACGGCCTGCACGGGCTGCTGTCGGACGTCGAGTTCGAGCGCCTGTCCGGCACGCAGGTGCTGCGCGACTTCGTCGAGCTGCCCTCGCAGCTGATGGAGCACTGGATGGCCGAGCCGGCGGTGCTGAAGCAGCACGCGCGCCATCACCGCACCGGCGAGCCGCTGCCCGACGCGCTGCTGGCGCGGCTCAAGGCCGCCGCCACCTTCAACCAGGGCTACGAGACGGTGCGCTATTGCGCGTCGGCGCTGGTGGACCTGGCCATCCATGCGCGGGAAGAGGCCGAGGCGCCGGACCCGGTCGCCTTCGAGCGCGAGACGCTGGAGCGCCTGGGCCTGCCGCCGGCGGTCGGGATGAATCACCGGCTGACGCATTTCCAGCACCTGTTCTCGGGCAGCTATTACGCCTCCGGCTATTACGTCTACCTGTGGGCGGAAGTGCTGGACTGCGATGCCTTCGAGGCCTTCGTCGAGGCGGGCGATCCGTTCGACCGGTCGGTCGCCCGGTCGCTGCTGGACAACATCCTGTCGGTGGGCAACAGCCGCGAGCCCGGCGCGACCTACCGGGCCTTCCGCGGCCGCGATGCGCGGGTCGAGCCGATGCTCAAGGGGCGCGGGCTCGTGCCCGCCTGACCCGCCGGACCCGCCTGAAGGCGGGCCGGGACTCCCCCTGTCGAGGGCCCCGGAAGGGACCCTCACCGTTTCGGGTAAACCCGGATCGCGGGCGCCGTTCATCGCGCTCCGCCGCAGTTCGTCGCTAGCAACAACGTGTTGGTCGCAGCAGACTTTTGCTAGGGGTAAACCCCTGCGACAGTTCGCCCCATGCCGCAAGAACAACCCCGCGGCCCCTGGAGGAAGAGATGAACACCATTCGCTGCCACGACCGTTTCGCGACGCTCAAGCGCCTTGCCGCGCTGATCGGGATCGGGGCCGGCATCGCCGCTGGCCTGCTGATGGCGCTGCCAAGCCGCGCCGGCCAGCCGGAGCGCCTGCCGACGGTGGTCATCAACGGCAAGTCCGCGCCGACGCTGGCCGCGCTGCGCGCCGCCGGCGAAGTCCAGACGCTGCCCACGGTGGTGGTGACCGGCCGCCGCGCCGACACCGGCCTGGACGGCGAACAGGTGGCGTCGCGATGAGCGGGCTGGCGAGCTTCCTGGCGCGGCGTGTCGCCGACGCGGCCGACGCGGCCGTCGAGCTGGATCCGGCCTCCGGCATCCGCCTGTCCTGGCCGGCGCCGATGAACGCGTCGGGCGTGGATCGCGCGGGCATATCCCCCGCGCGGCTGCCGGTGTCCCCCTCGCTCCCTATGATGCGGGGATGGACTCTGCCCACGCCGCCCTCGATCCCGTCGCTGCCCACGTGACGCCCTCGCCCGAGGTCGTCCCGCTCGCGGCGGCCTCGCCCCTCCAGACCCGCTTCGCCGCGGTGACCGGCGCCGGCTCCGGCATCGGCCGCGCCGCGGCGCAGGCCTTGATGCAGGCCGGCTGGCAGGTCGCGCTGCTGGGGCGTCGCGAGGCGATGCTGCGCGAGACCGCGGCGCTCGCGCCGGAACGCGCGCTGGTGCTGCCCGCCGATGTCGCCGACGAGACCCAGGTGAACGCCGCCTTCGACGCGATCGAACGCCGCTGGGGCCGGCTCGACTTCCTGTTCAACAACGCCGGGCGCGGCGCGCCGGCGTCGGACATCGACGAACTGAGCCTCGAGACCTGGCGGGCCGTGGTCGACGTCAACCTGACCGGCAGCTTCCTCTGCGCCCGCGCGGCCTTCGGCCTGATGAAGCGGCAGTCGCCCCGCGGTGGGCGCATCGTCAACAACGGGTCGATCTCGGCGCATGCGCCGCGGCCGGGCTCGATCGCCTATACCTCGACCAAGCATGCGATCACCGGCCTGACCAAGACGCTGGCGCTGGACGGCCGCCGGCATGACATCGCGGCCGGCCAGATCGACATCGGCAATGCCGAGACCGATCTGACCGAGCGCTTCAAGCAGGGCGTGCCGCAGGCGCATGGCGGCACGATGGTGGAGCCGGTGATGGATGTCGGCCATGCCGCCAGCGCCGTGCTGTACATGGCGGGATTGCCGCTGTCGGCCAACGTGCCTTTCCTGACGGTGATGGCCACCAAGATGCCCTACATTGGCCGCGGCTGACCGCCCGCGTCCGGGCCTTGAATCCGGGCTTGAATCCGGGCCCGACCGCCCCGAACTGAACGACCGATGAACGCTCTCTCCACGCTCTTCTCGATCGCCGCCCGCCTCGTGCTGGCGGTGGCCTCCCTGGTGCTCTTCCTGGTGGTGCTGGCTGCCGGGCTGGTGATTTTCGGCGGGGTGCTGCTGTGGAGCCTGATCCGCGGCCGCCGGCCGACGCTGCGCACGGCGGCGTTCCAGCGCGCGGCGCAGTTCCGTGCGCAGGCGTTCCGCGGTGGACGCGGACCGTTCCCCGGCGGGATGCCCGGGGGCGTGGCGGGTACCGGCCGCGCGCCGCAAGGCGAGGTCATCGACGCCGAGGTCCGCGAAGTCCCTCACAGCGATCCGCGCCTGGAGCGCTGACCATCGCCGCAGCGCTCAATACTTGGGCGGCGCGCTGAGTTCGTCCCAGAGCTCGTCGTAGATGCGGTAACGCGAGGGGCTGATCGCCCCCGCCTCGACCGCCGTCAGCACCGCGCAGCCGGGCTCATGCCGATGGCTGCAGTTGTGGAAGCGGCACTCGCCCAGATAGGGCTTGAAATCGGGCATGTAGCTCGCCAGGTCCGGCGCGGCGATCTGGCGCAGGCCGAATTCCTGGAAGCCCGGTGAATCGATCAGCGCGTCCTCGCGCCCCGCGTCCATCCAGTACCACTGCGTCGTGGTCGTCGTGTGGCGCCCCGAATTCAGCGCCTGCGAGATCTCGCCCACCTGCGCCTGCGCATCGGGCACCAGCAGGTTGATCAGCGTGCTCTTGCCGGTGCCGCTGGGCCCCAGCACCAGCGTCGCCTGGCCGTGCAGCAACGGCAGCAGCACCTCGCGCGACTCGTCCGGGTGGCCCTTCAGGCTGAGCTCCAGCACCCGCTGGCCCATCGCCTTGTAAGGCGCGAGCCGCTCGCGCGCGGCCTGGGCGCCGGGCAGGTCGGTCTTGTTGAGCACGATGTCGGCGGCGATGCCGGCGCTCTGCGCCGCGATCAGCGCGCGCGTGAGCTGCGATTCGGAGAACTGCGGCTCGACCGCCACCAGGATCAGCAGCCGGTCCAGGTTGGCGGCGAAGCTCTTGGTCTTCCACTCGTCCTGGCGGAACAGCAGGTTGCGCCGCGGCTCGACCTTCTCGATCACGCCCTCGTGCTCGCTGCTGCGCATCCAGCGCACGCGGTCGCCCACCACGCAATCGCTCTTCTTGCCGCGGGTCAGGCAGTGGATACGCTGCCCGTCCTGGTCCTCGACGACGTAATGGCGGCCGTGCCCGCGCACCACCAGCCCGGTCTGCGGCGCCTTGCTCATGCGACCTGTCCCGCCGGCGCGGCCGGTGCGCCCGACAGCGACGCGATCGCCGCCAGCCGCTCGCTGGCCGGCGGATGCGAGTAGTAGAAGCGCGCGAACAGCGGGTCCGGCGTCAGCGTGCCGGCGTTGTCCTCGTGCAGCTTGAGCAGCGCCTGCGACAGGTCGGCGCCGCTGGCCTGGGCGCAGGCATAGGCGTCGGCCTCGAACTCGTGCCGCCGCGACCACAGCGACATCAGCGGCGTCAGGAAGAAGGTGAACGGCGGCAGCGCCAGCATGATCAGGAGCAGCGCGAGCGCGCCGTTGGGCGCGTCCAGGCTGGGACGCACGCCCAGGCCGAGGTAGAAGCCCGCCTGCGTGCTGAGCCAGCCCAGCAGCGCGAAGCCGGCCAGGCTGAGCGCGAACATCAGCGCCATGCGCTGCGGCACGTGGCGGCGCTTGAAGTGGCCCAGCTCGTGCGCGAGCACCGCCTCGACCTCGGGCGGATCGAGCCGCTCGAGCAGGGTGTCGAAGAACACCACCCGCTTGGCGGCGCCCAGGCCGGTGAAGTAGGCGTTGCCGTGCGCCGAGCGCCGGCTGCCATCCATCACGAACAGCCCCTTGGCCGCGAAGCCGCAGCGCTGCATCAGCGTCTGGACGCGCTCGCGCAGCGCGGCGTCCTCCAACGGCTGGAACTTGTTGAACAGCGGCGCGATGACGGTGGGATAGATCACCAGCATCAGCAGGTTGAAGCCCATCCAGGCGCCCCAGGCCCACAGCCACCACAGGCTGCCGGCCTGCGCCATCAGCCACAGGATCAGCGCCGCGATCGGCAGCCCGAGCAGCGCGCCCACCGCCAGGCCCTTGAGCCCGTCGACGATGAACAGCCGCAGCGTCGTGCGGTTGAAGCCGAAACGTTCCTCCAGCCGGAAGGTGTTGTAGAGCGACCAGGGCAGGTCGAGCAGCCCGGACAGCAACCCGAAGACCGCCAGCAGCGCCAGCTGGTAGCCCATCGGGCCGAGTTCCTCGCGCCAGGACAGGGCCCACTGGTTGAGCAGGTCCAGGCCGCCCAGCAGCGTCCAGCCGATCAGCAGCGCGGTGTCCCAGGCCAGGTGCAGCGTGCCGAAGCGGCCGCGCGCGACGGTGTAGTCGGCGGCCTTCTGGTGCGCGGACAGCGGCACGGTGCCGACGAAGGCGGCCGGTACCGCGCCGCGGTGGCGCGCGACGTGGCGCATCTGGCGCGAGGACAGCCAGAGCTTGACCAGGAAGGAGACGATCACCGCGGCGACGAAGGCCGCGGTCAGCGCGAGCGGGGAGGTGGCCAGCGCGGAGGGCGCCGGCGCGGCGGCGATGGCCGCGGGAGGGATCTGCATGGGCTCGAAGTGTAGGTCCCTGTGGCGACACATCCGGCGCGCATCGGGCGCGCATCCGGCGTGCGGCAGTGGGCCTCCGCCGCCGGCGTGGGCCCCGGAGGTCAGAGGCCGGCGTGGGTCTCCGCGCCTTCCACCAGCCGCGCCGGCCAGTCCCGGCCGACCACGAGGCGGACATCGCCGCGCAGGCCGGCGCGTTCGCTCAACGCCGTCGTCACACCCGCCGGCAGGGCCAGCGCCAGGCAGCGCGCGGCCGCGGCCTGGCCGGCGGCGTAATCCACGCGGGTGCGGACCACGTCGTAGGCGGGCTGGTTGGTCAGGCGCGCGCGCGGCAGCCCGCGCCGCGACAGCCAGCCTTCCACCCGGGCCGCCATGCCGGTCGCGCCCATGCCGTTGCTGACTTCGAGCCGCTTCGGGGGCGCGCACCCGCCGGGCGGCGAGAGCGCCTCGCCGAGCGAAGCCGCCGCCGCGATCGTGGCGAGCTCGGTTGTCGGAAGGCGGGTCGCGGGTATCGGCGCCGTGTCGAGCGCGGGAATCGGCGCGGTATCGAGCGCGGGCGGCGACATGACGATCGTCGTCGCCGTCGTCGTCGCCGCCGCCGTTGCCGTCGTCGCCGATGCCGTCGTCGTTGCCGTCTCCGGCCGCGTGGCGGCGAGCCGCGTCATCGCCTCGTCGCGGTTCGCGCGCGCCATCGCGTGCGTGGGATCGAGGGCGAGGGCCTCGTCGAGCGCCGCGAGCGCCGGCGCCGGCTGGTCCTTCAGGAGCAGCACGTAGGCGAGGTTGTTGTGCGCCCGGGCCCGCCGCGGCGCGAGCGCGACCGCCTGGCGCAACGCGGCCTCGGCCTCGTCGAGCCGGCCCGCCGACGCCAGCGTGCGGCCTAGCCCATCCCATGCCGCCTCCGACGACGCGTCGCGTTCCGTCGCCTTGCGATAGGACTGCGCCGCGCGCGGCCAGTCGCGCGAGCCTTCGAAGTAGCGGCCGGCCGCGAGGTAGGCCTGGACCGCCTGCGGCGTGTCGTCGACGCGGTAGACCGGCGCGACCTGGTAGGCGCGCGGCGGCGCCGCGGGCGGCCACAGCGCGCAGCCCGCCAGCGTCAGTGCCGACGCCGCCTGGCCGAGCGCGGCCGCCCGGCGCAGGCCGGCAGCGCGCCCGCGCCCTGGCCGCGTGCGAGGCGGCAGCGCCGCCTGCGCCGCGCCAAGGCAAGTTGCGGGATCCAGGTCGAGTTCGACATCGACGACTGGGGCGCCGCTGCGGGAGGGCGCGGCGCGAGGGCGCTCGGACGCCGGGGCGGGCAGGGCGGACGCGGGCGACGGAAATCGGCTTTGCACACGCATGACTCCTCCTCAGCCGCCGGCCATCGTCGGCAGCAGCACACGGTAGATCTGGATCATGGCCGGCCCCATCAGCACAACCATCAGCGACGGGAAGATGCAGAAGATCAGCGGGAACAGCAGCTTCAGCGCGATCTTGGCGGCCGCCTCCTCGGCGCGCTGGCGCCGGCGCGTGCGCAGCATCTCGGCGTGGATGCGCAGCGAGGCGGCGATGCTGGTGCCGAAGCGCTCGGCCTGGCTGATCATCGTGACGAAGCCGTCCACCTCCTCGACGCCGGTGCGGATGGCCAGGTTGCGCAGCGCCCGTTCGCGGTCCGCGCCCGCGCGCAGCTCGAGGTTGACCAGCCGCAGCTCGTCGGCCAGCGCCGGGCTCTTGAGCTGCAGGTCATCGGCCACGCGCATCATCGCGGCCTCGGTGCCCAGGCCCGCTTCCATGCAGACGGTCATCAGGTCCAGCGCGTCGGGGAAGGCCTCGAAGATCTCGCGCTGGCGGGCCGTCACCAGGTGCCCCAGCACCAGGTTCGGGCCGTAGTAGCCGACGCAGGCCAGCACCAGCAGCACCAGCATCAGCGCCGCGCCGCGCGGCATGTCGCCGCCGGTGGACAGGGCCGCGAAGCCCGCCAGCGGCAGGCCCAGCGTCAGCAGCGTCTTCAGGCCGAAGAAGGCCGAGGCGGCGATCGGGCTGCGGATGCCGGCATGCACGAAGCGCAGCCGGATGCTGGATTTCTCGAAGCCTTCCTCGGGCATCGACAGCTTGCCGATCGGCCGGGTCAGGTCGGCGACCACCTGCAGGAAGCGCTCGCCCGAGGGCCCTTTCGCGGCCGATCCGCCCTCCAGCGCGCGCAGCCGCTGCCGCGCCGGATCGGGCCTGAGCAGCGCGCCCACGCCCAGCACCGCCGTCACGACGACGATGAAGACCAGCCCCAGCATCATCCATTGCATCGCGGACATCGTCGGTCTCCCTGCTGCGTTCGTGCGTGACCGCGTCAGACGCGGATCCTGATGATCCGGCGCATCCAGAAGATGCCCAGCGCCATCATCGCCAGCGCCACCGCCACCATGCGCAGCCCCAGCGGGTCGTTCCACAGCACGGCCATGAACTCCGGATTCACCAGGTTGACGACCAGCCCGACGCCGAAGGGCAGCGCCGTCAGGATCAGCGCCGACAGCCGCCCCTCGGCCGACAGCGTGCGGATCTCGCCGAGCAGCCGCAGCCGGTCGCGCACCAGCGCGGCGATCTTGTCGAGCAGCTCGGCCAGGTTGCCGCCCGATTCGCGCTGGATCATCACCGCCACCACGAAGTAGCTGACGTCCGCGATGGGCACGCGCTCGGCCAGGCGCGCCAGCGCGTCGTTGACCGGCACGCCGTAGTTGATCTCGTCGAACAGCAGCCGGAAGTCGCGGCCCAGCGGCGCGGGCATCTCGTCGGCCACCATGCGGATCGCCGACGGGAACGCATGGCCGGCGCGCATCGCGCGGCCCATCAGGTCCAGGGCCTCGGGGAACTGGCGCTCGATGCGGGCGACGCGGTCGGACGCGCGCGAGGCCACGCGCCACCAGGGCAGGGCGCCCAGCGCGATCGCCAGCCCCAGGCCCAGCGCCATCGGCTTGCCCAGCAGCGGCGGCACCATCAGCCCGCAGGCCGCCAGCGCCGCGGACAGCAGCATCAACTCCGCCACCGAGGCCGTCACCGCCGCCGCCCCGGCCAGGCGCCGCAGCCGGCGACCCGGCAGCGTGCGGGCGATCAGCGCGTTGAGCCGCGGCAGCCGCTCCGGCGTCTGCGCGCGTTCGATGCTGGTCGTGCCCGCCGCAGCCTCGCCGCCGAGCGCCGCCAGCCGCGCGGCGATGCGGCGCGCCTCGGCGCTGTGGCGCGAGGCCCAGAGGATGTAGATCCCTTCCAGGGCGAGCAGCACCGCCAGGAAGGCGACACCGGCGAACAGGATCAGGCTGACGTCCATGGTGGCGCTCCCTCGGTCCTCAGACCTCGACCCGCATCGGCGTGAACAGCGTCTGCGGCAGGTCGACCCCGCGCGCGCAGAGCCGGTCCCAGCAGCGCGGGCGCACGCCGGTGGCGCTGAAGTAGCCCTGCACCGCGCCGTTGGACGCCACGCCGGTCTGCTTGAACGAGAAGATCTCCTGCAGGGTGACGGTGTCGCCCTCCATGCCGGTGACCTCCTGGATGCTGGTCAGCTTGCGGGTGCCGTCGGACAGGCGGTTGGCCTGCACGATCACGCCGATGGCCGAGGCGATCTGCGCCCGCGCCGCCTTGGCCGGCAGGTCCACGCCGGCCATCGCGATCATGCTTTCGAGCCGCGCCAGCGCGTCGCGCGGCGTGTTGGCATGCACCGTCGTCATCGAGCCCTCGTGGCCGGTGTTCATCGCCTGCAGCATGTCCAGCGCCTCGGCGCCGCGGGTCTCGCCCAGGATGATCCGGTCCGGGCGCATGCGCAGCGCGTTGCGCACCAGCGCGCGCTGCGCCACCTCGCCGCGGCCCTCGATGTTGGGCGGGCGCGTCTCCAGCCGCACCACGTGCGGCTGCTGCAGCTGCAGCTCGGCGGCGTCCTCGATGGTCACGATGCGCTCGCTGTGCGGGATCGCGCCGCTGAGGATGTTGAGCAGCGTCGTCTTGCCCGAGCCCGTGCCGCCCGAGATCAGGATGTTGGCCCGCGCCTGCGACAGCGCCGCCAGGAAACGCGCCATCTCGGCCGACATGGACTTGAACTCGATCAGGTTCTCCGCCTTCAGCGGCACCGCGGCGAAGCGCCGGATCGAGAGGATGGGCCCGTCGATGGCCAGCGGCGGGATGATCGCGTTGACCCGCGAGCCGTCGGGCAGCCGCGCGTCCACCATCGGGCTGGCCTCGTCCACGCGCCGGCCGATGCGCGACACGATCTTGTCGATGATCTTGAGCAGGTGGTCGTCGTCGGCGAAGCGCACGTCGGTGAGCTCCAGCCGGCCGCGTCGCTCGACGTAGACCTGCGCATGCGTGTTGACGAGGATGTCCGACACCGTCGGATCGGCCAGCAGCGGCTCGATCGGGCCGAAGCCCAGCATCTCGTACTGGATGTCGCGCACCAGCGCGCGGCGCTCGGCGGCGTTGAGCACCAGGTTCTCCTCGAACAGCAGCCGCTCCACCATCTGCCGCAGTTCGTCGCGCAGCGCGTCCGCGCCCAGGCCGTCCATCGCCTCCAGGTCCAGCCGGCCCAGCAGCAGCTGGTGGATGCGGAACTTGGTCGCCTGGTAGGCCTGCGTCGGCGCGCCGGCGATGTCCTCGGGCGCGCCGTCGGCGGGCACGAAGCCCGGCACCGCGGCCCCCAGCCGCTCGCGCAGCGTCATGGTCATGTCCTTCATGCGGATGCTCCCCGGAACAGGCCCGACAGCCAGCGCCGCTGCGGCACCGGCGCCTCGGGCGCCACGCCGGCGGCCAGCTCGCGCAGGGCCCGCGCGATGCTGCTGGCCGGCGCGATGGTGTCGACCGGCACGCCCTGGTTGACCGCCGCGGCGACGGCCTCGTAATGGTTGGGCAGCGTGATCGGCGCGTCGACCGCCAGCGTGCGGCACAGGTCGTCGAGGCTGAACTGGCTGTCCTTCTGGTAGCGGTTGACGATCCAGCGGACCTTGTCGGCCGGATAGTCCAGCGAGCGGAACACCTCGCGCAGCCGCTTGCCGTCGCGGATGAAGGGCAGCGTCAGCTGCAGCACCGCGAAGAGCCGGTCGGCCTCGTCCAGCACCGCCAGCGTCGCCGCGCTCAGCGAGCGGCCCACGTCCACGACGACGAAATCGAAGCCTTCACGCGCCTGGCGCAGGATGGCCTGCACCTGCGCGGGCGTGACGTCGGCCGCATGCGCCGGATCCTCCGGCGCCGCCAGCACCCACAGGCCGGGGCCGGCCTCGGTCATCGCGGACTGCAGCAGGTCCGCGTCCAGGCGCCCGATGTTGCGCGCCACGTCGGCGACGTGGCTGGGCGGGGTCTGGTTGCCCAGGAAGAGCGCGGCGTCGCCGAACTGCAGGTTCATGTCGATCAGCGCCACGCGCCGCCGGCCGCCGGCGGCCAGCAGGTGCGCCAGGTTGGCCGCGACGAAGGTCGCGCCGCTGCCGCCCTTGCAGGACACCAGCGCGAGCAGCTCGCCATGGCGGGGCGGCGCGGCGGCCGCGGCGGCGCCGGCGCCACGCTTGCGCTGCAGCCGCCGCAGCGCGGCCAGCACCGCGTCGCCGGAGGCCGGGGCGGGCAGCACCTCGCGCACGCCGGCGCGCATCGCGCGCATCAGGAAGTCGGGCGAGAGCTCGGGCGCCACCAGCACCACGTCCACTTCCGGATGCGCCATGGCCAGCCGCTCCAGCGCGAGGAAGTCCTCGGCGCTGCCGCTCTCGGCCAGCAGCAGGTCGGGCCGGCTGCCGTTGACGATGGCGTTGACCTCGCGCAGCGGCCGCTCCAGCGCGGCCACCGCGAAGGCCGGTTCCGCGCGCAGCGCCTCGGTCCAGGCGAAGGCGTGGGCCGTGTCGGGCGTGACGATCTTGACTTTCACTGGCACACCTCGTTGGCGGCGCTGTTCATGTACTCCTTGCGCAGCGTGGTCGCGAACGCCGGCAAGGTCAGGGTCATCGGCACGAAGGGGATCATGGCGCGGTGCGAATAGCCGGTCAGCGCGACCTGCACCGCCTTGCAGTCCGCCGGCGTGCAGGTGTTGGCCGCGGCCGGCGGGTTCAGGTAGGTCACGCGGATGTTGGCGGTGGTCAGCGTCGGCAGCCGCGAGATCATGCGGGTCTTGATGTGGCTGTCGTTCATGTCGCAGACCACGGCGAGCCGCGCGCCGTAGCGCGTGGCCTCGACGGCCGCGTTCCAGGTCCACAGCAGCCGGCCCATCTCGATCACGCCCAGCACCAGCGTGCTCAGCAGGCCGCAGACCAGCGCGAACTCGACCGCCGCCGCGCCGCGCTGGCGCCGGCGTGCGAAGGCCACCGCCATGGCACGCGGCATGACGGTCGACGGGGTGCGGGAAGCGGGGTTCATAGCTGGGCCCTCATCGTCACCGCGATGGTGTTGAAGTTCATGTCGGGGACGACGAAGCGCACCACCGACCGGTAGGGATAGTCCTGGATGCTGGCCGTGACCAGGTTGACGGTGCCGCTGCCGGTCAGCTGGTTGGCGTGCGTGGACGGGCACAGCGTGGCGTCGCAGATCGTCACCATGCCGGTCGTCAGGCCGGGCGCGAGCGCGCTGCCGCTGCAGTCGGTGGTGCCGTAGACGGCCAGGCAGCGTGCCTCGGTGGCGATGGTCGCGTCGCCGGGGCCGTGCTGCGACAGGTGGCGCGCGGCGTCGCGCACCGACTTGTCCAGCATGTTGTAGCTGAACACCGCGCGGCCCAGCTCGCTGGCGCCGAAGACCAGCAGCAGCAGGGGCGACATCAGCAGCGCGAGCTCGACCGCGGCGACGCCGAATGCGCCGCGCACACTGCACACGGCGCGCCGCGCCGGCACGGCCGTCGAGGGAAACAGGCGGGCAGGGCGGGCGGCGGACATGGCGACCTCACTGCACCAGCGCCGGGACCATCGGTCCGATGCTGGCGGAATCGCCGGCCACGCCGGAGGAGGCGCAGGGGCTGCCGGTGGCGCTCGACAGGCCGACGTACTCCATCTTCAGCGTGTCGTTCGGGTTGTCGATCGGCTGCAGCATCAGCATGCAGCCCCAGCCCAGCACGGTGGTCGTGTGCGTGCCACCGGTCAGCGAGGCGCAGTCGATGATGGGCGCCACCACCAGCCGGCGGTCGGCACCGTACTGCGTGTGCTGCGCCACGGTGGTGGTCGGGTTGTAGGCGTTGCTGATCGCCAGCCCGGTCTCCGCGTTGCCGGCGGCGACGCTGCTGCCGTAGGGCGCGTGCGCGCCGCGCCGGCTCAGGAAGTCCAGGCGCGCGTTGGCGCCGGCGGGCCAGTTGGTCGTCGTGTAGGCGTAGCCGGTGAAGTCCGGCGGCGCGTTGGTCACGTTGCTGGACCCCTGGTACAGACCGAAGCGGGTGTTCCAGGCCTTGGCCGCCGCGTTGCCCATGTTGCCCGGCGCGCCCACCGGCGCGGTGACGTTGAGCGAGCACATGCCGTTGCCGGTCAGCAGCGCCGCCAGTTCGCTCTCGCCGCCGCTGGGCGGGCTGAAGTCGATCCAGTTCCAGTTGCCGCCGCCGTCCTTGAAGCGGCCGCTGACCCAGGTGCCGGGCACCAGGCCGAAGGGGGGCGACGCGCCGGCGCCGGCCGAGCCCGCGCGGCACACGCCCAGCGGCACGGCGCAGTTGCTCTGCGCCGGCGTCAGCGTCGCGGTCGCGATCGCGGCGACCGACTGCGCGCCGAAGCCCATCACCTGCATGAAGTAGGGCGCGAAGCCGCCGCGGTTGAGCGTGCAGCGCACGTACTTGGACGCGGGCGCCGTCGCGCCGGCGGCGCTCCACAGGCTGCCGGCGGCCAGCGAGCTGCCGAAGGCCACGACCACGTCGCCGTCGACCACGCCCGAGCCCTGGAAGCCGACGCGGTTCTGCCGCGCGATCGTGCGGCCCGCCGCCTCGGCGCGCGGGAAGGCGTCGGCGGGGATGGCGGGCGCGCCGATCAGCTCGTAGCTCGCCGCGAGCGCGCAGGCGTCGGCGGTGTTCTGCAGCTCCGTCTTGGCCAGGTACAGGCGCCCGCCGTCGATCGCCAGGCCCAGGAAACCCACCATCACCGCCAGCAGCAGCGCCACCACGATGGCCACCGCGCCGCGCTGGGCGCGACGGCCGTGCTGGCGCTGTCCGCGGTGCCGCGCGGCGGCGCCGGCACGGCGCGCCGCCGGAGCCGGCAGGAGGCGTGGGGCGAAGGAGGCGGGCGCGGTCATGGTGATGCTCCGGGGGCGGTGGATCGCGTGGCTCTCGGCGGCGCTCGATGGGTGTCGATGCGGCTCGGTGCGGCTCGGTGATGGGCGCGGACGGAGGCCCTCAGCGATCCGTCGCGCCCGCGCCGACGCCGATGTTGATGACGTTGCTCGGCGGCGGCGCCTTGTAGCTGTCGACCAGGCGCACGCCCGCTTCGCGGGTGAGCCGGCCGTCGACCCGGGTGCCCTTGGCGGCGTGCCGCGACGGCGCGCCGGGGTCGAGGACCTGCTGCGCCATCAGCGCGCGGGTGGCGTCGCCGAATTGCCGGTCGTAGGCCGGCGTCGTCGTCGCGGCGCAGCCGCTCAGCAGCGCGGCCGCGACCAGGAAGACCAGCGAGGCGACGGAGGCGACCGACAGCGTCAGCGCCGCGAGAGGCCCGGCGCCGGTGGCGGCGCGGTCCAGCGCGCGGGCGCGCCGGACCCGCCGGCGGGCGGCGGCGGTCGAGGCCGCGGCGGTGGCGGCGATGGCGCGATGCGGACGGGGGAGGACGGGGCGGGTCATGGCTGTTGCTCCTTGTCGAAGCCGCCGCGCGCCGGCGCGGGCCTGGCGGGGGAGGCCGGGGTCATCGGCGGAGTGGCGGCAGGGCTGTCGGCCCGGCCGTCGGCCGGGGCCTGTCCTTCCAGGCGCCCCTGCAGGATCAGCTCGCCGCGCGTGGGCGGCGTGTAGCCGTCGGTGGGCAGCTTGTAGTCCGGCGGCAGCGGCTGCACCAGCCGCGGCGTGATGACGAAGACCAGCTCCGAGCGGTCGGTCTGGAACTGCGTGCTGCGGAACAGCGCGCCCACCACCGGCAGCTCGCCCAGGAAGGGGAAGGCCTTGATGTTGGTCGTCGTGTTGTTCTTGATCAGGCCGCCGATGGCGAAGCTCTGGCCGTCGAGCAGCTGGACCGTGGTCTCGGCTTTACGCGAGGTGAAGGAGGGCAGCACCGAGTTCAGCGCGCCGGCGCTGATCTGCACGCCGGAGGCGTTGAGCTCGGACACCTCCGGCCGCACGCGCAGGTGGATGCGGCCACCGCCCAGCACCGTCGGCGTGAACTTCACCGAGACGCCGAATTCCTTTTCCTCCAGCGTGACGGTGCTGCCGCCCACGCCGTTGTTCTGCACCACGGGGATCAGGATCTTGCCGCCGGCCAGGAAGCTGCCGGTCTGGCCGCTGATGGCCATCACCGTCGGCTCGGCCAGCACCTTCACCAGGCCGTCGGTCTTCTGCATGTTCAGCGTCGCGCTTGTGGCGCTGCGGCCGGGCACGGTGCCGTAGGTGGTGGTGTAGGTCGGACGGCCGAAGGCGTCGTAGGTGACGGTGACGTTGCCGCCGCTGATCGAGGGCAGCGGCACCCGTCCGCCGACCACCGCGTCCACCGAGCTGTAGGGCACGCCGCTGGGGCCGGTGCCGGTGATCTGCCCCAGCAGGCCGGCCGAGCCGCCGAAGATGCCGCCCAGGAAGCGCACCATCGAGCCGTCGCCCGGCGCGTAGGCGCGTGCGAAGTCGATGCCGAAGGCGTCCAGCAGCGACTTGGAGATCTCCGCGACCTTGACCTCCAGCATCACCTGCTGCGGCGCGCCGACCTGCAGCATGTTGACCACGCGCGCGCCGCCGCCCTTGCCGTCGCCGCGCACGAAGGCGGTGGCCAGGTCCACCGCGCGGGTCACCGCCTCGCTGTCCGACACCTCGCCCGACAGCACGATGGAGTCGAAGGCGGCGCTGACGCGCAGGTTGCGTTCCGCCGGCAGCAGCTGCTGCAGCACGCCCTGCAGCGCGGCGGTGTCCATGCCCACGACGACGTCGAAGGCGGTGCAGGTGCCGGCGCGGTCCAGCATGACCACGTTGGTCGAGCCGATCGCCTTGCCCAGCAGGTAGATCTCGGTGGGGGCGAGCAGCAGCACGTCGACCTCGCCGACGCCGGGGCGCGTGTCCTGTGCGGCCGCGCCGGCCTTGGCGCTGGCCTCGTCCTTCTTCGCATTGGTCTCGACGGGCCGGGCGGCGCGGGCGTTCTCCGGGTTGCCGAGCAGGATGCGCGCGACCGGCTGCGCGGGGCGCAGCACCGTGGACTTGCCCACCGGCACCGTCACCATCGGCGCGGTCTCCACGCGGGTGCACATCGGGGCGCCGGATGGCGCGGCACCGCCGGCGGCCGCGGCCCGGGCCGGCGTGGCGCCCGTGGAAGTGGCCGGCGCCGCGGCGGGCGCGGGCGCGCCACGGACCGGGGCCGCCGGCAGCAGCGCGGCCAGCGCCGCCAGGGTCAACGCGCCGGCGGCGCGTGGCGCCATCGTGGCGAGGGGGTGCGGGTGCGTGGGCATGGTCGGTCTCCTCCTCGGGGCGGTCTCTGTGAGATCTCGGGGTGCGCTCGGGCCGGTCAGAAGCACTCGGTGACCTTGTCCAGGCCGCGGATCAGCTCGACGCAGCCGGCGCGGTGCGAGGCGAGCACCGGGGCCGCGGCCGGCGTGGCCGGCGCCACGCGGCGCGGCGCGGGCTTCGCCGGGGCGGGGACGGGCGCCGGCGGCGGCGCTTCCAGCCGCGCCTGCAGGCCCAGCAGCGCCGCCTTGGTGGCGCCGTTGCCGTTGCCGGCGGACTTCGGATCGGTCTGGTTGCGCAGCACCAGCGACAGGTTGCCGACGCTGCGCGCCAGGTCCAGCAGCTCGGCCTCGTCGGGCGAGACCTCCAGCGTGACCGCGTTGACGACCTTGGGCCGGGTGGTGTCGCGGTCGGCCTCCTGCGCGACGGCCAGCACCAGGATGCGTTCCAGCACGATCTTGGAGATCGAGTGGTCGCGGTCGTTGCGCGCGCCGCCCTCGTCCTGCGTGTTCACCATCACGTCCACGTAGGTGCCCGGCAGCGCGAAGCCGGCGACGCCGACGACGTCGTTGACCCGCACCGTCATCGCGCGCTTGCCGGTGGGCACGACCGCGGACAGGCCGCCCTTGGTGCCGACCGGCGCCAGCCGCGCCTCGGTCAGCGGTTCGCCGCGCTGCATCGCCACCAGCACGACCCGGCCCTCGAGCGCGGCCGGATCCTCGAAGGCGCCGGCCGGCACGCTGCCCTGCGGCCAGTCGGCCATGCGCACCATCTCGCGGGAGATGCGGCCGCCCAGCTCGATGTCGGCGTTGGCGATCGCGATGCGCCCCTGGTTGCCGTTCTGGCCCTGCATCCAGCGCGCGGCCATGACGACCGCGGCCAGACCGGCGATCGCGGCGATGAAGAGCATCAACAGGCCTCGGGATCTCATGGCTGCCTCCTGGACGGATCGGCGGTGGCGGAAGCGGCGGCGCCGGCCGCCGGGGCGGCGTCGCCGAAGTGGGTGCGCCAGGCCCAGTCGAGCAGGCCGGCGTCGAGCGAGGGATCGACCTCGAGATAACGCGCGCGGCTGGCGACCAGCCGCAGCAGGTCGCGCGGATGGCAGGCCAGCAGCGACCGGCCGTGGCGCGGATGCAGCCGCTCGAGCAGGTGCGCGAGGCCGGCGGCGTCGAAGGGCACGCCCTCGTCGGCGCAGGCGTCCTCGAAGATGCGGGCGTAGGCCGGGGCGTCGACGGGACCGACCTCGATCTTGTGGCCGATGCGACGCAGGAAGGCGTCGTCCAGGTCGCGCGGCGACAGGTTGGAGGAGAACACCAGCATCAGCTCGAAGGGCACGGTGAAGCGGGCGCCCTGGCGCAGCGTGAGGTGGTCGTGGCGGCGCTCCATCGGCACGATCCAGCGGTTCATCAGCTCGCGCGGCGTGACGCGCTGCCGGCCGAGGTCGTCGACGATGAACAGGCCGTTGTTGGCCTTCAGGTGCGGCGGCGCCTCGTAGTAGCCGGCGCGCGGGTCGAAGCCCAGGTCCAGCATCTCCAGCGTCAGTTCGCCGCCGCAGGCGACCACGGGGCGCTCGCACAGCATCCAGCGGGCGTCGGCGCGCTGGCGGCTGTCCAGGCCGCCGCGCGTCGCGCTCAGGCCGGGGTCGCTCACCGGGCGGTGGCACAGCGGGTCGAAGACGCGGATCACCTCATCCTGCACGCTGATCGCGTGCGGCACCGCGACCGGACCGGGCAGCAGCCGCGCCAGGCCGCGCGCGATGTAGGTCTTGCCCGAGCCGGCCGGGCCGTGCAGCAGCATCGGCCGGGCCGCGTTCATCGCGGTGCCCAGCCGGTCGACGAGCTCGTCGGCGAGCACCACGCCGGCGAAGGCCGCGCGCGCGCCGCGCAGCGTCACCGGATGCCGGTCGGCGGCCTGGGCCCGCACGCGTGCCGCGTAGGCTTCGGCCGGCACCGGCGCCGGGCCGAGGTAGGCGCTGCGCGAGAACGCATCCAGCGCGCGCGCCCGCCCGGCGAGCGTCAGCTCGAACTCGACGTCCGCTTCGTTCTGGCCGCGGCGCGTGACCTCGAGCAGGCCGTCACGGCGCATCGCCTGGCAGAGCGTGTCCACGAGCGCGCCGCCCAGGCACAGGCGCGCGCCGAGCTCGACCAGGCGCCCGGTACCGCCCTGCAGCAGGGTCTTGGCCAGCAGGTCCGTGAGGAAGCCGGTGGACAGGCCGGTGTCCTCGAGGGTCTGCGGCGCGGCGGGCAGGCTGCCGGCGCTGGCCGTGGCACGGGGCGCGGGCGCGTGGGGGAATTGGAGGAGGTGCATGGTGGTCGTCCCGTCCTAGACCAGCGGTGGCGCGACCAGCGCGGCGGCGGTGCCCATCGCGATCGCGACGGCGTAGGGCAGTCGCGCGGCGGTGCGCGCCAGCGGGGTGGGGGGCGGCGTGCCGCGCGGGTGTTCAGCGAGGTGGGCGCGCAGGTTGGCCATCACCCGGGTGAGCACGCTCGCGTCGCGCAGCATGAAGAGCGAGAGCAGGCCGCCGGCCAGCAGCGTGTAGATGAACGCGGTGGTCACCGCGCTCGCGCCGAGGAAGGCGCCGACGACGGCGATCAGCTTGACGTCCGCGCCGCCGGTGGCGCGCAGCAGGTACATCGGCAGCATCAGCGCCAGGCCGGTGACGGCGCCGGCCAGCGGCGACCACCAGCGCGCGCCGGCCAATGAAGGGAGACCGGCCGCCGTGGCCGCGGCATGCAGGCCCAGCGCCAGCGCCGCGCCCATGGCCAGCCAGCGGTTGCCCACCCGGCGCGTGCGCAGGTCGCTGCGCGCCGCCCCGCCCAGCACGAGGGCGAGCGCGGCCAGCGACACGAGCAGCAGCGGGGTGGGCACCGGGGACGACATGGCGGCGGTCCGGTCAGAGCGCGGCGGTGATGGCCGCGGAGATGGCCGTGAACACGGCCTCGAGCTTGGACCCGACGATGGTCACGGACGCGATGATGAAGACGGCGATCAGCGCGGCGATCAGGCCGTACTCGATCGCGGTGACGGCCTCGTCGTCGCGGGCCAGGGCATCCAGGCGGTGCAGCAGGTTCATGGTGGTTCTCCTCGGGGGTGGAGGTCAGGGGCGGTGGTGGTCGATCGCGAGGGGCGCGGCCGGCATGGGCCGGCGCGGCCGCGCCGTCGCGGTCACAGCGCGGCGGTCAGCGCGGCCGAGATGGCGGTGAACACGGCCGCGAGCTTGGAGCCGACGATCGTGACCGACGCGATGATGAAGACCGCGATCAAGGCCGCGATCAGGCCGTACTCGATCGCGGTGACGGCCTCGTCGTCCTGGCCGAACTGCTTCAGGGCTCGGGTGGCCTTGGCGATGGGGAGGAGTTGCATGATGAAGTTCCTTCAAGTGGGGAGGAAAGGAGATCCATCGGGGTCGGATCCATACCCTGCCGGCCTGTTGGGGGAGGACGCCGGCCGGCGAGGCGCGTCTTCGTTCCTGTGCGTGTTCATGTCAGAGCGCGGCCACCACGGCCGACGACCAGTACTGGTACAGCGCCGTCAGCGACGAGCCGGTCAGCGTCAGCGCGCCCAGGATCGCCACCGCGATCAGCGCGGCGATCAGGCCGTACTCGATCGCCGTGGCGGCGCGCTGGTCGCGCATCAGCGCGGTGGCGATCGCGGCGGCGGGGATCGGGTGGCGGTGCGTGTCCATGGCGTTCACTCTAGGCATCGCGGTCGCGGCGCGCAGCGGAGGAAGGCGCCATCCCGCGGGGGGAGCTTGACCCTTGGCGGGGGGGAGTTTTGTCCTGGTCCGCGGGACCGGCGGACGCACCGTCGGCGGGCGAGCCGAAGGCGCTGAGCGGCGCCGCGCCGGGGCGGCCGAGCCCGCCCAGCCGCACCAGCGTGCCCAGCAGCTCGGCGGCCGGCAGGTGTTTGGCGAGGAAAGCCTGCGCGCCCAGGCGCAGCGCGCGGTCGCGCGTGGCGTTGTCGTCGTGGCAGGTCAGCACCAGCACGCGGGACCGCGTCAGCAGTTGCGGCAACAGCGCCAGGCCGTCCTCGCCATTGAGGTCGACATCGACGACGACGACGTCGGGATGCAGCTGCCGGGCGGCGAGCAGCGCCTGCTCCCCGGTGGCCACCGCGCCCAGGCAGCGCAGCGTGCGCGGCGAGCAGGCGATGAGCCGCGAGAGCCCGTCGCGCACCGCCTGCTGGTCGTCGACCAGCAGGACGCCGAACGGGCCGGGCGGGGCCGGGACGACGGGGACGGTGGGCAGGGGGCTCATGGAAAGGATGCTAGGCAGCGGAGGCATCCGGCGCGCGGGAGCTTGCGGGCAGGCGAGGGGGGAGATTCCTCCTTGGCGCGCGGCCCGGCGCGGCGCGGCTCAATAGACGAAGGGGATCAGGCGCCACGGCACGCGGCGGCGGTAGGCGCGGTAGCCGGTTTGCGCGTCGTCGAGCACCGCTTCCTCGCGCCGCATGCGCACGACCTGCGCCACGTACAGCAGAGCCAGTACAGCGGCGTTGCGGGGCGAGGCATTGACGAGCAGGAAGCCGGCGTGGCCGATCAGGTATCCCAGGTAGATGGGATGACGCACCACCCGGTAGGGGCCGCGCACGACCAGGCCGCGCTGCGCTGGCAGCAGGCCGAAGGAGCGCCCCAGCGCGACCTTGGCCGAGAACTGCCACAGCAGGCCGGCGAGCTGGAGCGAGGCGCCCACCCATTCGGGCGCGTGGGCCTGCGTGCCGCTGGGCGTGAGCAGCGCGACGAAGCCGGTCGCGTAGAGCGTGGCGGCGATCGCGGGCAGCGACAGGTCGCGGCGCTCGGCGCGTCGCGCCAGCAGCACCAGCACCAGCGTGTAGCTCTCGGAGACGATGAGCAGCAGCAGCGTGCCGCGCGACGGGTCCTGCCACCAGGCGTAGCCCCAGCGGGCCAGCACGAAGGCCAGCGCCAGCAGCGCGAAGCTGCGCAGCAGCCATTCGGTGAGGCGGCCCTCGGTGTTCAACGGCTGGGTCATGGCGGACTCCCTGTCTGGTCATGGATCGGCGTGTCCCCGCGACGGCCGGGGCGAGGAGGCATGGCCCGGTGCGGCGGCGGGGCCGGATGCGGCATCGCGGCGATGGCCAGCAGCGCGATGGCCGCGCCGGCCAGGACGTCGACGACGTAATGCCCGCCCAGCACCGGCGTCGCGGTCAGCATCAGCGCGTTCAGCGCGATCGCCGGCGCGGCCCAGCGCGTGCGCCACAGCGCATGCGCCAGCAGCACCGCCATGGCCGCGTGCAGCGAGGGCATCGAGATCAGGCCCTGCATCGACGCCAGCGCCAGCGTGCGCAGGCGGCCGTCGCGCAGCGCCTCGAAGTGCCATTGCTCGGCCGGTGCGGCCAGGCCGAGCTCGGGCCCGAAATGCTTGAACGCGCCCGCCGCCGGGATCGGCGCCGACAGCAGGATCACCGCCAGCGTCACCGCGACGTAGCGGCCCATGAAGCCGCGCAGCCGGTCGCCGTGACCGCCCAGGCCGAGGATCAGCACGACCGCCAGGATCTGCGGCAGCCCGCTGTCGTAGGCCGCCTGCAGCGCGCCGCCCATCCAGGCGGGCAACGCGGCCTGGCGCGCGCGCAGCACGCGCCAGTCCAGCCCGATCGCTGCGTCCCAGGCCACCAGCCGGGCATCGGTGAGCGGCGGTGCCAGGGCGATCAGCAGGTAGCTGAGGCAGGCCGCGGCGGCCTGGAACACGAGCAGCAGCAGCGCGCAGCGCAGCGTGACGACAATGCGCGCGTCATGCCGGTAGCGCGGCAGCAGCAGCGGCGCGCCGAGCGCGGCCAGCGCCAGGGCCAGGACCGCGAGGTCGCGGCCGACCAGGTGCCAGTCGCCGAGGCCGATGCCGATCGCGTCGGCGGCGAGGGTCAGCGCCGTGAGCAGCGCGGCCAGGCGCAGCGGCTCGGCCAGGGGCGCGGTGGCGAAGGGATCGTTGGCCGCCTGGCGGCGCAGCGTGGCGCGGGGCACGACCCGGCCGGAAGGGCCGCGGGCGAGGGGGCCCGGAGACGGGCGGGGAAGGTGCGGCATGGCGGCCTCGGGACGCTGCGCGGGAGTGGGAGTCCATGGTCGGTTCCCGTGCCCGCGCGCGCCAGGGAGGCGCCGAGCCAGCCGCCTAGGACAATGCTCCCCCCGCCGCCCGGGCGGGTTCGCGGTCCAGGCCGTGCGCGGTCCCGTAGACGTGCAGCTCCAGCCGCCCGCGCACGCCCAGCTTGGCGTAGATCGTGGTGAGGTGGTTGCGCAGGGTGTGCTCGCTCATGCGCAGCGTGTCGGCCACCGACAGCAGCTTCGCGCCGGCCTGGCGCAGCAGCACGCCGATGATGTCGCGCTCGCGCGGCGTCAGGCTGGCGATGCGCTCGGCCTCGGGGTCGCGCGGCGTCGCCGCCCGCGGCGCGCCGTCGGTGAGCAGTCCCAGCACCTCGCCCATCAGCGCGCGATGCAGCCAGACCTGACCCTCGCTGACGCACTCGATCGCGCGCAGGATGGTCGCCGCCGGCGCGGACTTGTGCACCACGCCGCGCGCGCCGCGCATCACCGCGCCGCGGTGCAGGGCCGCGTCGTCGGCGCCGGTCAGCACCAGCACCTGCGCGTTGCCGCGCTGGCGCAGCGCATCCATGGCCGCGGCCGCGTCCTGCCCGCCCAGGTCCAGGTCGAGCAGCAGCAGGTCGGCGCCAGGCAGGCCGTCGTGGCACAGCAGCTCGTCCAGCGTCGAGGCGCAGCCGACCATCTCCATGCGGGGCCGCGAGGCCTCGATGAGCTGGTTCAGCCCCCAGAGGGTGATCTGGTGGTCCTCGGCGACGAAGACCCGGATGGGGCGGGTCGCCAGGCCGGGGAGTGGGACGGTCACGGTCATCGGCGTTCTCCTTGTGAAGCTGTCGGACGCCGTCCTCCCCGGCGTCCGGAAAGCGGGGTCAGGTCGGGATCCGGAACAGCAGCTCGGTGTCGAGCCCGTCCCGGCGCGAGATCGTCAGCGAGCCGCCGAGTTCGGCAACGCGCTCATGCAGCGAATGCGGATGGAAGGCCGGCGCGGCGCGGCCGGTGACCGAGCCGCTGTCGTCGACGACGCGCAGCGTCACCGCGCCGTCCTCGCCGTGCAGCGCGATGCGCACATGCCGGGCCTGCGTGTGCTTGCGCACGTTGTTCAGGGTCTCGTTGAGCAGGTGGAACAGCGCGCCGGCCAGGGCGCGCGAGCTGGGCAGCGACTCGGGGCACTCGACCTCGACCTCGATGCCGAACAGCAGCGCGAAGCGTCGCGCCTGGCGCCGCACGGCCGGCACCAGCGCGTTGTCGCCGCCGCGCGCGCCGGTGCGCAGGCCCGAGATCAGCTCGCGCAGCGAGGCCACTTCGGCATTGACCAGCTCGGCCAGCGCGTCGACCTCGGCCCGCGCCGGGTTCTCGGCCGGGATGCGCATCGCGACGCACTCGACCGCGTACTTGAGGCCCAGATAGGGCTGGATGGCGCTGTCGTGCAGGTCGCGCCCGATGCGCACGCGCTCGTGCGAGGCGCTCTCGTCCTGCAGCTGGTCCACCAGCGCGGCCTGCTCGATGACGCGCAGCAGCTCGGGCATCGCGTCGATCAGCGCGCGCAGGTCCTGGCGGTGGGCGCGCAGGCCCTGGTAGCCGATCACGATGTGGCCATGCTGGCGGTCGTAGCGCGTCAGCGGCGCGATGTGCAGGCCGGCGACATCGAGCAGGCGGGCCAGTTCCTCCAGCGGCGCGACCAGGGTGCGCGGCGCGCGCGCGCCGGCATGGACGCGGACGCGGGCGCGCGGATCCCACCAGCGCCGGGAGGTGAAGCTCAGCGCCTGCGTGCCGGTCTGCGCGAGCAGGCGCTCCAGCGCCTGGTGGACCTCGGGCCGGGCGCGGAAGCCGCCGTCCTCGCGGCTGGCGATCGCCGCCGGCGCGCCGATGCGGCTGGGCAGCACCAGCGCGAGCACGTCCGCCTGCGTGCCGTGGCGCAGGCGCTCGACCAGCTCGGCGCACAGCGGCTCCAGGCCGCGTCGGGGATCGAGGCCCGCTTCGATCTCGTCGATCAGCGCGATGCGGCGGTGCAGCGCGCGCATCGGGCGGGCCAGCAGCGCGGCGGCCGGGATCAGCACCAGCAGCAGGTATTGCGCGGCGCCGCCCAGGCGCTCGGCGGTCGGCAGCGGCGCGCGTCCGACGTCGGGATCGATCGCGATCGCCAGCGTGGCCACCGCGGCCAGCAGCAGGCCGTGGCCGACGCCGTAGCCGATGCTGGCCAGCACCACCGGATGGACCAGCGCCAGCATCAGCATCATGTTGCCCACGCTGAAGTGCCACATCATGGCGCAGGCCCAGGCCACGTCCAGCCAGTAGGCGGCCAGGCCCGGCACGAGTGGACGCTCGCGGGCGTCCGACCACATCAGCACGCCGGCCCAGGCGATGTAGACCAGCATCGTGAAGCCCGCGTCCAGGTCGATCGCCGGCTTGCTGGAGATCAGCAGCATGCTGCACATCAGCGCCGTGACCACCCGCAGGCCGGCGGAGAAGCGGCGCATTTCCGCCGACGGTCCGGCGACCGGCCGGGACGCAGCCGGGGCAATGGCCGGCGCCCCGGCGGCGGGAGGCGGCGTGTCGGTGCCTCCCATGCCGCGGGCGCCGGAGGGCCCGGCGATCCCGGCCGTTCCGGCCGGGTCCAACGACTCGCGCATCATTGTTGTGATCCTCGGGCACTGCCGTGGTGGGCGGCGTGCCTGGAGGCAAGTCTGACATCGCTCGCGTACGCCGTACCCCCCGGGAACAGGGGCCCGGCGGGCGCGATCCGTCAAGGATGCGACGTTTTTCCGCGTGGCGACGGGCCTTCCGGCCGATCGCGACCGCGGTGCGGCGCGAGTCGCCGCGCCGGCCGCCAAGGCTGCGACAATCCGCGCCATTCCCGATGGCCGACGGCCGGCGCCTGGCGCCGGTCCCCGTCGCCGCAAGACCCGACCCGACAAGACAAGGACATCGCCATGAGCGAGAACCCCGTGCTGCCGCTGAACGACCAGAACCTCATCTGGATCGACCTGGAGATGACCGGCCTGTTTCCGGACAAGGACCGCATCATCGAGATCGCCGTGGTGGTCACCGACGCGCAGCTGACGGTGCGCGTCGAGGGCCCGGTCTTCGCCATCCACCAGTCCGACGCCACGCTGGACGGCATGGACGCCTGGAACAAGGGCACGCACGGCAAGAGCGGCCTGATCGACCGCGTCAAGGCGTCGACGATCGCCGAGGCCGATGCCGAGCAGCAGGTCATCGATTTCCTGAAGGCCTACGTGCCGGCCGGCAAGTCGCCGATGTGCGGCAACTCGATCTGCCAGGACCGCCGCTTCCTGGCCAACTACATGCCCAAGCTGGAAGACTTCTTCCACTACCGCAACCTCGACGTGTCCACGCTCAAGGAGCTGGCGCGCCGCTGGAAGCCGTCCGCGATGGAAGGCTTCAAGAAGGCCCAGAAGCACACCGCGCTGGCCGACATCCACGAATCCATCGACGAACTGATCCATTACCGCGAGCAGTTCCTGAAGCTGGACTGAGCGCCGCGACCGGCACTTCGACGCCCCGATGAGGAACGCGCCCGCGCGCGGCTGAGGCTCCGATGGACATCCCGCTCCGCCCCCAGGACCTGTGGGCGGCTTTCGACTTTCCGCGCCATCCGCTGGCACGCGAGGACGGCGAGCGCCTGCGCGGCGCCTTCCTCGTGCCGCCGGCGCAGCGGCTGATCGCCCACGACGCCGAGCGGCTGCGCGCCGTGCTGCGCCTGGCGCATGCCGCGGCGCGGACCGGCGCGTGGGTGCTGGGCGGGCTGCGCTACGAGGCGGCGGGGGCGCTCGATCCGGTGCTGCGCACGCGGCCGGCCGGGGAGGCGCCGCTGGCGGAATTCCATGTCTGGCAGGAGCCGCCCGCGCCGTGGCCGGAGGCGCTCGCCGCGGCGGGAGCCACACGCGCGCATCCGATGACGGCGTGGCGCGACGCGCAGGCGGATGTCGACGAGCAGGCGCAGGTCGAGCGCATCCGCGAGTACATCCGCGCCGGCGACTGCTACCAGGTCAACCTGACGACGCGGCTCGAGGCGGAGACGGCCGGCGCCGACGAGGCTGACAAAGCCGGCGAAGGTGAGGAAAGCGACTTCGACCCGGTCCTGCATTTCTTCGCGCTGCATGCGGCGCAGCCGGGCGGCTTCGCGCTGTTCCTGCGCACCGGCGAGGGCGGCGATCGGCACAGCGTCGCGAGTGTCTCGCCCGAGTTGTTCTTCGATTGGCGTCCGTTGCCCGAGGCGCCGCAGGCCAGCCACACCTGGCTGCTGTCGGCGCAGCCGATGAAGGGCACGGCGCCGCGCGGCCGCGACCGCGCCGGCGACGAGGCCGCGCAGGCCTACCTGCGCACCAGCGCCAAGGAGCGCGCCGAGAACCTCATGATCGTGGACCTGCTGCGCAACGACCTGTCGCGCGTGGCGGTGCCGGGCTCGGTGCGGGTGCCGCGGCTGTTCGAGCTGCACGCGCTACCCACGGTCTGGCAGATGACCTCGACGATCAGCGCGGTCACCCGCGCCGGCCTCGCGCTGGACGAGGTGATGACGGCGCTGTTCCCCTGCGGCTCGATCACCGGCGCGCCCAAGAAGCGTGCGATGGAGGTCATCGACGAGCTCGAGCCCGGCCCGCGCGGCTGGTACTGCGGCGCGCTCGGGCTGCTGCAGCCCGGCGGGGCGGTGACCTTCAACGTGCCGATCCGCACCGTCGAGCAGGCGGGCCGCGCGCTGCGCTGCGGCGTGGGCAGCGGCATCACGCTCGATTCGCGGCCGCGGGACGAGATCGACGAGTGGCGCGCCAAGGCGCGCTTCCTGGCCCGCGCCCGCGCACCCATCGAGGCGCTGGAGACGATGCGGCTCGAGGCGGGCGAGTTCGCGCGCGCGGCGCGGCATCTGGCGCGCATGCAGCGCACGGCGCGTCACTTCGGACTGGCCTGGTCGGCGGACGCCGCGAAGGCGCGGCTGGTCGAGATCGCGCGGCGGCATCCTCAAGGCGCCTGGCGCGTGCGGCTCACGCTGGCGCGCGACGGTGCGTTCACCGAGACGGTCCAGGCCTTGCCGGAGGCGCGCGTGGCCCGCGGGCCGGATGGGCCGGACGGGCCCGGCGAGAGGGACAGCGGGTCGACGCCGAGCGAACCGCTCGTGGTGGCGCTCGCGCGCGGCCCGATCGACACGCGCGGGCCTGACGCCGAATTCATCCAGCACAAGACGACGCGCCGCGAGGTGTACCAGGGCTTCCTGGACGCCAAGCCGGCGGACTGCTTCGACGTGCTGCTGTTCAACCGGGAGGGCGAGCTCACCGAGGGCTGCCTGACCAACCTCGCGCTGCAACGGGCGCCGGACGGGCCGTGGCTGACGCCGCGCGCCGAGGCCGGCCTGCTGCCCGGCACGCTGCGCGAGGAACTGCTGGAGCAAGGCCGGCTGCGCGAGGCGCGGCTGACCTTGCAGGATCTGCGGCGGGCGCATGCGCTCGCCATCTTCAACGGTGTCCGGGGCTGGCGCGAGGCGCGGCTGCGGCACGAGGACCTTCATGACGACGACAACCCAACGCCGCCGCCCGGCGGCGCGCAAGACCCGGGTGGGTGACGAGGCAGCGAGCCTGCCGGTGGCCGAAGCGGTGACCGATGCAGTGACCGATGCAGGCAACGAAGCGGCCGCGCGAACCGAGCCCGATGAAACGGCCGAGGCCGTGACGCCCACCGAGCCGGCGACGCCGAAGCCTGCGCGCAAGCGCGCCTCCCGCGCGAAGGCGGGGACGGCCGCGCCGGTGACGACCGAGGCCGCGCCTGAGCGGGCGGCAGCGACCGAGGCCGCGCCCGAAGCGGCGGCCGAGTCGGCCGCCCCTGTGCCCGCGCCGAAGAAGCGACCGGCCCGCAAGCGCGCGACCGCCGCCGAGGTCCATGCCGACACCGAAGCTTCGACCGAGGCTGTGGCCCCGACCGAGGCCGCAGCCTCGGCCGAGACCGAAGCCTCGACTGAATCCGAAGCTTCGACTGAGGCCGACGCTTCGACTGAAGTCGAAGTCGTGGCCACGGGGAGCGGCGAGAGCGCCGCTCCCCGCAAGGGCCGTCGCAAGCCGAAGGTCGAGCCTGCGGTCGAGACGGTCCCCGCGGTCCCGGCCGAGCCGCCGCGCTTCACGCTCGGCGCGCGCGAGGACGACGGTGTGTTCGGCGACTACGAGCTGCGCGACGGCCTGACCGGCGCGACCTGCCGGCTGCGCCTGCTGGGCCGCCAGACCTGGCGCTGCGATTGCGCCGGCTATCGCGACCAGGGCACCTGCGAGCATGGCGAGCATCTGCTGGCGCTGTTCGATGCCACCCAGCACGAGGCGCTCGACGCCGGCTGGCCCGCGCGCGAGGCCGAGGTCTGGCTGGTGCCCGGGCCGCAGCGGCGGCTGCAGTGGGTCTGCGGTCGCGAGGTCCCCGACCGCCTGCGCGAGCAGGACGGTCTGGACGAGCAACTGCGCCGCTCCGCTGAGGGCGCTCATGCCTGGCTGCAGGAACTGCTGAGCGAAGCCCGGTCGCTGGGCGTCGTGCTGCGCGTGGACGCGCCGGTGTGGCCGCAGCTGGCCTGCGGTCGAGACGCCCAGGCGCGGGTGCAGCGGATCGAGGCCGCGATGACCGACGGCGCGGCGATGCGCGCGCTGCTGCGCGACGAGTTGCCGGTCCACGCCTGGGAGGCGGCGCTGTTCGCCGTCTGCGCCGGCCGTGCGCTCGTGGCGGACGACCTCGGCCTGGGGCAGCGCGGCGCGGCCATCGCCGCGATCCGGTTGTGGGGCGAGTGCTTCGGCGTGAAGCCCGCCGTCGTCATCGCCCCGGAGGCCGCCCACTCCGCGTGGCGGCGCGACCTGACACGCTGGCTGGGCGAGGAGGCGAAGTCGGTGACCGTCGCCGCGACGCCGCCCGCGAAGCCGCACGCGGCGCTGCTGGTCGTCGACGGCATCGAATCGGTCGAGCCGGAACGCCTGACGGCGCTGCGCGCCGTGCCGGCCGCGCAGCTGCTGCTGATCGCGCATCAGGAGCCGCTGGCCGACGCGCGGCTGGTCGATTGGATCGACTGGCTCGACGACATGCGCCGCGGCCCGCTGGCGCGCCTTCGCGCGCTGCCCGAGGACGCCGGCAAGAAGCTCAAGCGCGAGGCGCTCGAGTCGGTGCTGCTCTCGCGCCGCAAGCGCGAACTGGCGGACCAGTTGCCCGCCGCGCTGCTGTCGCCGGTGTGGCTCGACGGCGCCGGCGCGAACGGCGCCAGCCTGCCGGCCGCGCCGCTGAAGCAGCTGCGCCAGCTGATCGAGCGCTGGACCGCGCTGCGTTTCCTGTCCAGTGCCGAGCAGCAGCAGTTGCTGGAGGCCCTGTCGCTGCTGCCGCCGACGTCCCGCCAGGCGCTGGCCGCGAAGGCCGAGGCGGTGCTCGCGCTGCGTCGCGAATGGATCCAGGGCGCCGTGCCGGCGGCCGCGCGGCTGGTGGTCTGCGCGCGCTCGGAGACGCTGCTGGACAGCTTGTCGATGTCGCCCCAGTTGCGGCGCCTGCCACCGCAGCGCCTGCGTGCCGGCGACGGCCCGGCGGCGCGCGCGGCCGCGCTGTCGGCCTGGCGCGGCGCCGAGGCCGGCGTGCTGCTGGCCAGCGACGACGCGCTCGGCAGCCTGCCGGGCGGCGCGCTGGCCGAGGATCGCGTCGCCCTCGTGCATGCCGACCTGCCGTGGCAGCCGGCCGTGCTGGCGCATCGGGTGGAGGCCGTCTGCGGCGACGAGGCCTGCGGCGTGCCGGCGGCGCTGCTGCTGATCGAGGACTCGCTCGACGCCGCCGTGCTGCGCGCGCAGCGCGACGGCGTCGTCTTCCCCGACTGGCTGGAGGCCGCGCCGGCTTGGCTGGAGGGCGAGCAGCTCGACGCGCTGATGGCCGTGCTGCCGACACTGCTCGAAGGCCTCTGAAACAGCGGCATGAACCAGCGCCGTGGGGCGCTGATCAAATGGTGCTAGGTGAAAACCCGAAAAGTCGCTATACTCTCGGGCTTCACCGTTTCAGACGGTGCTTCGTACGTCTCCTCTGACCTCTTGCAGACCGCTGCGCCGGCCATCCCGACGGATGCCCACGCAGGCTCCGGACCTCCTCCGGAGCGGTTTCCCGCCACGGGAAGCGCGCCCTGCATGCCCTCGGGTTCGGTCGGCGGCGATGCCGTCGCTTTGACTGTTCCCCGGCGCCTCACCAGGCCCTTCCACCCGCTCGTGGGCTGCTTCGGCGGCCGCGCTGCGCGTGTCTCTCTTGCCTGGTGATCGACGCGAGCTTTCTCCCAGCGACATCACGGTCCTGCCGCGATCCGATCGAGATCGCATGACAGGCCACAGCGCGCCAGCGCGGACGCCGTCCTTCGGCGTCGGTGGCGGCGCGTGCCTTTGGATTGCAAGACAGATGAGTTTCGACCACGACATGAACGCCGACGCCCAGAACCAGAACGACGAGCTCGACTCCCAGATCGAAGCCGGCGAACTCGGCAACGACGCGGAAACGAGCGGCACGCCGTTCTCCGCCCTGGGCCTGCACGACGCGCTGCTGCGCGCCGTCAAGGACTCCGGCTACGAGAACGCCACCGAGGTGCAGGCCCAGGCGATTCCCCCCGCGCTGACCGGCGCGGACCTGATGGTGTCCTCGCGCACCGGCTCGGGCAAGACCGCCTCGTTCATCCTGCCCGCGCTGCAGCAGGTGCTGACCGCCCGCGCCGAGCGCGCCGCCGGCAGCAAGACCAAGACCATCGGCCCGCGCGTGCTGGTGCTGGCCCCGACGCGCGAACTGGCGATGCAGGTCGCCAAGTCCGCGATGACCTACGGCCGCCACATCCAGGGCCTGCGCGTGGCCACCGTGCTGGGCGGCATGCCCTACGCCCACCAGCTGCGCGCGCTCAGCGGCCACCTGGACATCCTGATCGCCACCCCGGGCCGCCTGCTGGACCACATCAACAGCGGCCGCTGCAAGCTCGAGAACGTGACGATGTTCGTGCTCGACGAGGCCGACCGCATGCTGGACATGGGCTTCATCGACGACATCAACTTCGTCGCCGAGCAGATCCCCGCCACCCGCCAGACGCTGATGTACAGCGCGACCTTCGCCGGCAACACCGGCCGCCTGGCCGCCCAGCTGATGAAGGACCCGCAGCGCATCGACGTGTCGGGCCACACCGAGACCCACGAGAACATCGAGCAGCGCCTGCACTGGGCCGACAACGGCCAGCACAAGCGCAAGCTGCTGGAGCACATCCTGGGCGAGCGCGACGTCGACCAGGCCGTGGTCTTCACCAGCACCCAGCAGGACACCGAGTGGCTGGCCGAGCAGCTGGAGGCCATCGGCCACCGCGTCGCCGCGCTGCACGGCGGCATGCCCCAGGGCAAGCGCAACCGCACGCTGATGGCGCTGCGCCGCCGCGACCTGCGCGTGCTGGTCGCCACCGACGTGGCCGCCCGCGGCATCGACGTCCCGACCATCTCGCACGTCATCAATTTCGGCCTGCCGATGAAGGCCGAGGACTACGTCCACCGCATCGGCCGCACCGGCCGCGCCGGCCGCTCCGGCATCGCGGTGACGCTGGCCGAGCGCGGCGACATCTCGATGATCAAGCGCATCCAGCAGTTCACGACGCAGCAGATCCCGGTCTCGCGCATCGAAGGCCTGGAGCCGCGCAACGAAGAGCCGCGCATCTTCCCGTCGCGCCCCGGTTTCGACCGCGGTGACCGTGGCGGCTTCCGCGGCAACGACCGTGGCGGCTTCGGCGGCGGTCGCGGCGGCTACGGCCGTCCGCAGGGCGGCGGCTTCCGTGGCAACGACCGCGGTGGTTTCGGCGGCGGCGACAACCGCTTCGACAACAGCGCCCGCTTCGAGCGTCCGGAAGGCCGTCCGGCCTTCGGCGAGCGTCGCGAGGGCGGCCAGGGCGGCTTCGGCGGCGGCAACCGTTTCGAGCGTCCGCAAGGCGGCGACCGTCCGCGTTTCGGTGACCGCCCGCAGGGCGATCGTCCCTTCGGCGACCGCCCGCGTTTCGGCGATCGTCCGCAGCGCGACGGCCAGGGCTTCGGCGGCGGCAACCGCTTCGAGCGTCGCGACGGCCAGGTCCAGGACCGTCCGCAGCGTGACTTCGGCGGCCCGCGTGGCGGTCAGGGCGGCAACGGCGGCGGCTTCGAGCAGCGCCGTGGCGGCTTCGATCCGCGCTTCGATCGTTCGGCCGAGAACAACGACCGCTACGGCCCGCGCGCTGAGCGCCCGGCCTTCAAGGGCAACGAAGGCTTCGAAGGCCGTCCGGCCAAGCCGGCCTTCAAGGGGCCGCGCCAAGGCGGCGACGACCGCGGCGGCTTCGTCAAGAAGGGCCCGCGCAAGGGCTACTGAGCCCTCGCGGCTCGGACTGAAGGGGAACGCTGAGGGATGCGCGTCGAGGGTCGGATCGTCCAGTGGGATGACGCGAAGGGCTACGGCTTCATCGCGCCGTCCGACGGCGGCCCGAAGCGCTTCGTGCACATCAGCGCCTTCGGCCTGCGCGCCCGCCGGCCCTTTGTCGGCGAGCGCGTGAGCTACCAGCCCGGCGCCGACGCGCAGGGCAAGCCCCGCGCGCTCGAGGTCAAGAGCCTCGAGCCCAAGCCGGCCCCCGCCGGCCCGGCGCCACGCTCGGGCGGCGCGGCCCGCCCGCGCGACCGGTCGCAGCCGCTGCGCGGCTCGGCCCCATCCCCCAAGCAATCCGCCGACACCGGTGCCTCGCTCTGGCTGGTGCCGGGATTCGCCACGCTGGTGCTGCTCACGCACCTGGCCTGGCCGCTGCCGCGCGGGCTATGGGGCACCTATGTCGCGATGAGCTTCGCGACCTTCATCGTCTATGCGCTGGACAAGCGTGCCGCCCGGCTGGGCCAGTGGCGCGTCAAGGAGTCCACGCTGCATGGGCTCGCGTTGCTGTGCGGCTGGCCCGGCGCGCTGCTGGCCCAGCACTTGCTACGCCACAAGAGCGCCAAGCCGGGCTTCCGGCGGGTGTTCTGGTTGAGCGTCGCGCTCAACATCCTGGCCTTCGTTTGTCTCTTCACGCCGCTGCTGTCGCCTTTCTTCTCGGGGATCTCCGACCACTGGAACACGCGATCGGCCGGCGACTTCGTTTGATGCTGCAGTTGAAAGTGATCGGCACGGCGGACCTTCCCGCCGTGCTCGCCTTGCAGGCCCAGTGTTATGGGCCCGAGTTCCTGGAAGGCGCCGAGGCCTTCGAGGCCAAGCTGCGCGCGGCCCGCCACCTGCACTGCTCCTACCTGGCCGTCGAGGCCGGCGAGCCGCTGGCCTATGTCGTCAGCCTGCCGGTGGACGACGGGCAGCTGCCGGCCCTCGATGCGCAGGAGGTCGCGCCCGCGCGTGCGCCGCGCACGCTGTACCTGCACGACCTGGCGGTGTCGCCGGCGGGGCGCTCGCGGCAATTGGGCCGCAAGCTGTTGCGGCAGGTGGTGAACCGCGCGCAGGACATGGGCCTGGCGCAGATCGCGCTGGTGGCGGTGCAGGGCTCGCGCGAGTACTGGCAGCGCCAGGGTTTCGCCGCCGCGGACGCGCCTTCGGGCTCCGCGCTGGCGCGGAAACTGGCCAGCTTCGGCCCCGGGGCGACCCTGATGCGAAGGGCGCTCGGACCCGTCTGAGGGGGCGCGATAATCCCGCCCCATGACCCTGACCCCGGGAGGCGCGGACGACGCTCTGCGCGACGATCTCCCCGAACCCTCTTTCGAAGACCATTTCCGCGAAGGCCAGCTCCCGCAGGACTCCCTCCTGTGGTGGCAGCTGGAACGCAACGAGGCCCTGCTGGCCGCGCAGCGCGCGCTGTTCCACGGCCCGTCCACGCTGGTGCGGCTGCGCGTCTGGGTGTTCATCGAGCTGATGAGCCTGCCGCACTCGCGGCTCTCGCGCGACGACCTGAACCGCCATTTCCACCTGCTGCGCGACGAGGCGCTGGAGCTGGTGCTCAAGCGCCTGCGCGACGCGCAGCTGCTGCTCTGGGACGCGTCCAACCAGCAGTACGGCGTGACGCCGCTGGCGCAGCAGCTGATGGCGATGGTCTCGCCGCTGACGCAGGGCCAGGCCGCCGACGAGGACGGCGACCTGGCCGGCCTGCTCGCCAACGTGGCCGGCGCGCAGCAGCTCGGCACGCTGGAGCCGGCCCAGCTGCAGCATCTGCTGGCGCAGCTCTCGCGGCTCTACAACGAATTCGCCGACGCGATCGCCTCAGGCTCCGAGTTCCATCTCCGCCGCGCGCGCATGCGCTTCGAGCGGGCGCTCAAGCTGGTCGAGCGCGCCAGCGAGGCGCTGTCCGCGATCATCCGGCAGGCCGAGAACGACGGGAACGCGCGCCTGGAGCGCCTGGCGCGCGAGCTCGGCCTGGCGCAGGCGCGGCTGCTGGCGATGGCCAGCCAGTTCAACCGCGCGCTGCAGCAGGCCGACCGCCAGCGGGTCACGCTGGGCTCCACCGGCATCACGACGACCGACGTGCGGCGCTGGCTGCAGGAGGTCCCGTTCCTGGAAAACCTGGCGCTGGGCGCGCTGTCGCGGCCGGTGCATCCGGTCTTCGTCGCGCAGCATGAACTGCTGGACGGCTGCGAGGCCGAGTTCGAGCGCGACCGCCCGGTGCCGCCCATGCCCGAGCCGCTGCCCACCGGCCTGGCCGCGCCGCCGGGTGAGCTGGCCGTGATGAGCCTGCCGCCGGAGATGGCCCAGTTGCAGGCGCTGCTGGGCCGCTGGAGCGGCGACGGCGTGCCGATGAACGACCTGCGTCCCGCGGTGCTGGGCGGCAGCTACGCGCGCGCGGCGTACCGCGCGCAGCTGCTGCCGCTGCTGGGTGATCCGCAGGCGCAGCATCTGGCCGGCGCGACCGGCGACATGGCGCGCCAGCCGTGGCGCGTGCGCTGGTCCGCCGAACAGGGCGAGATCGATGACGAGCACGTCCGCTGGATGAGCCAGGGCGTGCTGCACTCGACGGAGGTCGAGCCGCCGGCCGAGCCCGAGCCCGAACCCAAGTGGCGCCCGCCCGAGGAAACGCCCAAGCGCGGCCGCCGCAAGGCGGCGGTCGCCGGCACCGAGAGCGCTGCGGCCGTTGCTGCCGCCGAGGCGGCCGACACCGCCGCCAGCACCGTACCCGAACCTGCCGTCGACGCCAGCGTCGCGGCTGAACCGCCTTCCCAGTCATGAGCAATCAACTCGACGACGCCGCCCAACTGGCGGCTCAACTGCTGGCGCGCCGCTGGCTGCCGCGCAACCAGCCGCTGGTGCGCCGCGCGCTGATCGACCAGGAGCTCTGGCGCGCGGTCAACGAGCGCGTGGCCGCCGTGGGCCTGCGCGTGGTGGACAACGTCTACGCCGACCACATCACGCTGGCGATGCTGCGCCCGGCCGAGGTGGCCGTGTTCGGCGAGACCGGCTTGGCCTCCAACAACAACCTGGACCTGCCGCGCGACGGCGTCGCGCTGCTGGTGGTGGTGTGGGCGCTGATCGTGCTGCCCAAGCGCCAGCGCCAGCTCGCGCGCGCCGAGGAGGCCGCCGAGGGGCAGGGCGAGATGTTCGCCAAGGACAAGCCGCTGCCCAGCGCCGCGAGCAGCGCGCCGACGCTGTCCTACCGCAGCCTGCTGGCCGACTTCGGCAACCAGCTGGGCAAGAAGATGCGGCTGGACGCCAACCTCAAGCTGCTGGAGCGCCAGGGCTTCATCACCCGCAAGGGCGAGGACATCTGCGAGGGCCCGCTGCTGGACCTGCTGCTGGACTACGACACGCTGGCGCCGCGCATCCTGGACGGCGCGCTGGCCGACGTGCTGGCGCGCAGCACCGATGCGGAATCCGGCCCGATGCTGAATGCCATCCTGGCCGCCCGCCACAACGAAGAATCCGACCTGAGCGACGCCTGATGTTTCACCTGCAATCCCTGGAACTGCTGCACTGGGACTACTGCCGCCGCGTCTCGATGCCGCTGGACGGCAACATCATCACCATCGCCGGGCCCAACGGCTCGGGCAAGACCACGCTGCTGGATGCGATGCGGACGCTGCTGGGGCTGGAGTGCTCTGGCGGCCGCACCTACAAGACCTACGCCCGCCATGCCAACGCCGAGCACGCCTGGCTGCGCGCGCTGGTGGACAACCGCCCGCGCGGCCGCCAGAACAGCAGCCGCCCGTTCGCGAGCTCGCTGCTGTACGCGGACCAGGTGACGCTGGCCTGCCGCATCTCGCGCCAGGGCGGCGACTGGGTGCGCCGCTACATCCTGGTCGACGGCGTGCATGAGATCGAGGAGCTCGACACCAAGGCCGACAAGGACTGGCTGGGCATCGAAGCCTGGAAGAAGCGCCTGGAGGCCGCCGGCCTGACGCGCGCGATCGGCCGCGTGCTGGCGCTGGAGCAGGGCCAGACGGACCGCCTGTGCGAGCTCTCCCCCAAGGAGCTGCTGCGCCTGGTGTTCGAGGTCTTCGGCGACCAGGAAGTGCTGGACCGCTACGAGCTGGCGCGCAACCACCAGCAGCAGCTGGTCAAGGAAGTCGAGCAGGCGCAGCACGAGCTGTCGCACGCGCAGGCGCAGCTGTCCGACCTGTCCAACCGCGTCAACAGCTACCAGCAGTACCAGCTGCGACTCAAGGAGCGCGAGCGCCTGGCCACCGAGGTCGTGCCGGTGCTGCAGTGGAGCGAGCAGCGCCAGCGCACCGCGCAGCAGCTGCGCGAGCTGCACCGGCAGCGGCTGTTCGCGCGCTCCGACGAGCGCGGCATCAGCGACAAGCGCGCGCAGCTGCTGGCGCTGTTCAAGGCGCAGGAGGCGGCCAAGGACAAGCTGGCCGACCTGGAGCAGCAGCGCAAGGAAGCGCGCCAGGCCTTCGAGGCGGCGCGCGACGGCGAGCGCCCGATGGAGCAGCTCGCCAAGCGCGAGGACGACCTGAAGGCGTTGGCCGCGGTCGAGACCGATGGCGCGGCGTTGACGGCCAAGCTCGAGGAACTGGGCACGCGCCAGCATCAGCTGCGCGAGAGCTTCACGCGCCAGAACGACCAGCAGCGCAAGGCGCAGCAGGCGATGGACGAGCTGACCGGGCACCGCGTGCCGCCGCCGCCGGCGGAGGTCACGCGTTTTCGCAAGGCGCTGGACGAAGCCGGCATCGCGCACCACGTGCTGGCCGACGCGATCGACATCGCCGACGACCAGTGGCGCGCCGCGGCCGAGGGCTTCCTGCGGCCGTCCCGCTGGGTGGTGGTGCTGGCCCGCGCCAGCGACGAGAGCCAGGCCTACCGCATCGCCTCGCGCGAGCGCTACCGGCATTACGTCGTCGCCGATGGCGAGCATGCGCCGGCGGTGAGCCCGAAGGACAGCCTGCTGTCCGTGCTGAAGTTCAACGCCAAGGCGCCGGGCTGGCTGCTGCGGCAACTGGCCTCGATCCGCTGCGTCGCGGACACCGAGAAGGGCGCCCAGGCCGGCGGCGAGTGGATCACCACCGAGGCCTACTACCGCGATGGCCGCGGCGGTCGCAGCCTGTGGGTCGAGCCGCGCGAGTACCAGTTCGGCGACTCCGCGCTCGATGCGCGCCGCGCCTCGCTGGACAAGGAGCTGACGCGCTACGACCTGGAGCTGTCCAAGCTCGCCAAGGAGCAGCTCGAGATCGAGCGCCAGCTCAAGGACGCGCAGCGCGCGGCGCAGGGCCACAAGGCGGCGCAGGAGCTGGTGGAGCGGGCCGAGGAATTTGCCGAGGCGCGGGCGCGGCTGCCGGGCCTGCGCCAGTCGCGCATCGAGGCGGCGACCCGCATGGCCGCGCTGGACCAGGAGCACGACCGGACCGTGGCCGCGGCCACCCGCACCGAGCGCGACTACGAGTCCGCCCAGGCCAGCCTCAAGGCCAGCGAGGACAACGTGCTGCGCGCCGAGCGCGACTGGGCCGGCAAGCGCGACGACCTGATCGCCACCGCCCGTGCCTCGCGCGAGGCGCGGACGAAGTTCCCCGCCGCCTGGGTGCATCCGATGCGGCTGCAGGCGCTGCGCGACGAGTTCGAGAACGCCAAGCAGGCGGAGATCGCCTCGCGCCACGTGCAGCAGGAACTGGACACCGGCGTGTGGGAGACCGATGCCGGCGTGCAGGAGCGCCATGCGCGGATGCAGGTCGCGGTGCTGGAGCAGACCACGCAACTCGACGACCGCCGCGCGAGCAACGAGATGGCGCGCATCGCCGCGTTCAACGCGCGCGAGCGCTACATCGACGTGCTGCGCGCGACGGTGCGGCGCTACAAGAAGAATGTGCAGGAGCTGGGCGAGCTTGCCGGCGTGCATGCGCAGGCCGAGCTGCCGCACCTGGACAACGACGACACGGTGCTGGCGCAGGCCGGGTTGCATGTGAAGTTCAACTTCGATGGCAAGGGCGAGGTGGGCCTGAACGACGGCGAGGCCTCGGGCGGGCAGCAGGTGCTCAAGAGCCTGATCCTGCTGGTGGGGCTGATGAAGGACGACGACGCGCCGGGTGGCTTCGTCTTCATCGACGAGCCCTTCGCCCACCTGGACGTGCGCAACATCCAGCTGGTGGGTCACTTCCTGAAGAGCACGCGCGCGCAGTACCTGCTGACGACGCCGATCACGCACAACGTCGAGGTCTTCGAGCCCTCGGAGATCACGCTGGTGACGAGCAAGAAGCCGCGCGGCGAGCGCTGGGCGCCGCCGATCGCGGTGCTGGCGCGGCGGCCGGAGAAGTCGGTCTACGGCTGAGCGCGCCCGGGCGCGGCGACGTCACGGACCGGCCTGTCGACCACGACGGGGCCGGGCGTCCCGATTGCCCGCGCTGCGGCGTGTCGACGCGCACCCGCGCGGCGCATGCCGGCATTTCCCCTTCCGTGAAAGGGCGGTGGCACCCGATCCGGCCATGCGCGACGAGGATGTCGATCTCGCGCGCCGCCGTTCGTCGTGCAAGACGTGGCCGTGAGCCGCGTGATCAACCGGAGTGACCGCAATGAACTACGTGGATGGATATGTGATCGCCGTGCCCACCGCCAAGCGCGAGGCCTATCGCCAGCTGGCGCAGGAGGCCTCGGCGGTGTTCAAGGACCACGGCGCGCTGCAGGTCGTGGAGTGCTGGGGCGACGACGTGCCCGAGGGCAAGGTGACCTCGTTCCCGATGGCGGTGCAGCGCAAGCCCGACGAGACGGTGGTCTTCTCCTGGATCGTCTGGCCGTCGCGCCAGGTGCGCGACGAGGGCATGAAGAAGTCGATGGAGGACGCGCGCATGAACCACGACCCGGCGAGCATGCCGTTCGACGGCCAGCGCATGATCTTCGGCGGCTTCGAGGTCATCGTCGAGGCTTGAGCACGGGCGTCCGCGCGCCGCCGCGCAGCGTGCCGGGCGCCGCTGGCGCGGGCTCGCGCCTTCTCCGCGAGGGCGCCGGATCAGCGCCGGCTCGAGAACTCCTTCGACAGCCAGGCGCGGAGCTCGTTCAGGCCGCGCTTCGATCCGTGGGCCGGCGGCCAGGTGAGGAAGTAGCCGTTCCCCGAGGCGACCTGGGTGCCGAACGGCGTCACCAGCATGCCGTCCGCCACGAGCTCCTGCAGCATCCGCGGGTCGGCGATGGCCACCCCCTGTCCGCGCATGGCCGCCGACAGGGCCAGGTCCAAGGTGTCGAAGACATGGCCGCTGGCGCCGTCGACGCCCTCGACACCGGCACCGCCCAACCAGCGTCGCCACTCGCGTCGCTCGGGGCCGGGATGCAGCAGCTCGACCTTGGCCAGGTCGGCGGGCGTCTTCAATCGCGTCGCCATGGCCCGCGAGCACATCGGCGTGAGCCGCTCGCGCATCAGTAGCACCTGGTCGACGTCGGGCCAGCGACCGTGCCCGTGGGCAATGATCGCGTCGACGCTGGAGCGCGCGAAGTCCGGCGCATCGGTCCAGTTGGTGGAGATGCGCAGTTCGAGGTCGGGCAGGGCCTGGCGCAGGCGAGGCAGGCGCGGCAGCAGCCAGCGGGCCGCGAGCGTGGGTGGCACCTGGAGATTGATCACCGCCGCCTGACGGCGGATCGCCGCGCTCGCCGCGTCGATGCCGGCGAGGGCCTCGCGCACCGCCGCCAGCAGCACGGCGCCCTCGGAGGTCAGTGCGAGGCCCCGGGCCTGCCGCGTGAAGAGCGCGCAGCCGAAATGCGCCTCCAGCGTCAACACCTGCCGGCTCACCGCGCCTTGGGTGAGGTGCATCGCGCTCGCGGCCTGGGTGAAGCTCCCTGCCTCCGCGGCAGCGACGAAAGCCTGCAGGTTCTGCAGCGGCGGGAGGGTGGATCGGGGCGTCATCGCCATGATCCTAGTGCATGGCTCGCATGAGAAGCTTTCGCTGGTCGACGAGGCGCCTACTTCGTACGATTCGGGCAGCTTCCTACTGAAGGCATGCGCACTATTCATGAATCAGTACATCTCCGAATCGACGTTGCCGGACGCCGGGAACGTCGCCGTGGTCGAGCGCTACCTCGATCGCCTCGAGGCCTCAGACGTCGAGGGCATCGTGGCCTTGTTCACCGAGGACGCGCAGGTGGTGTCGCCGTTCCTCGGCTGCATGAGCCCGCGGCCCTTCTTCGACAAGGTACGTGACGCCTCGGGGCAGAGCCGAATCGAGGTGCTGGACATCCTGCTCAGCGCCCAGGGCGCATCGCGCGCGATGGCCTACTTCGTGTATCACTGGCAGTTGCGGGACGGCACCGAGGTCCGCTTCGATTGCGTGGATGTCTTCGACTTCAACGAGCAGGGCCGGATCCAGCGCATGACCATCTTGTACGACACCCACCCGGTGCGCGCGCTGGTCGGTGACAAGTACGCCTGAGGCGCATCGAGGCAAAAGCAAGAAGGAAGGGGCACGGGCGATGACACGGGAGATCCTGGTCCTGGGCGCCGGCATGATCGGCACCTGCACCGCGCTGGAGCTGAGCCTGCGCGGCCACGCGGTCACGCTGGTGGACCGCCGTCCGCCTGGGCGGGAGACCTCCTTCGGCAATGCCGGCGTGATCCAGCGCGAGGCGGTCGAGCCGTATGCCTTCCCGCGAGACGCGAGATCGTTGCTGTCCGCGGCCCTGGGGCGGGGCCTGGAGGTGCATTACCACCCGCGCGCGCTGCTGGCCGCGCTGCCGCAGCTGTGGCGCTACTGGCGCCACTCCGCCCCTGCGCGACACCAAGCCATCGCGCGCGACTACGCTGCCTTGATCGCTCACGCGACCACCGAGCACGCCCGCTACATCGCGCTGGCCGGTGCCGACGGCCTGGTGCGGCGCGACGGACTGCGCCTGGTCTTCCGCACGCCGCGCGCGCTCGACGAGGCGGTGCGCGACGCCGAGCGGGTGCAGCGCGAGCACGGCGTCCGTTTCGTCGCGATGGATGCGGACGCGTTGGCAGCGGCGGAGCCCGATTTCCGGACGCGCCTGGCTGGCGCCGTGCACTGGCTGCCGTCGTGGAGCGTCGACGATCCCGGGGAGCTCGTCGAGCGCTACGCGCAGGCCTTCCTGCAACGTGGCGGACGCTTCGTGCAGGCCGATGCGACGGCGGCGCGACCGACCGCCCATGGCTGGGCGCTGGAAACCGATCAGGGCCGGCTGGAAGGCGAGCAGGCCGTGGTCGCGCTGGGGCCTTGGTCCGACCGCTTCGTGCGCGCGCTGGGTTACCGCCTGGCGCTCTTCGTCAAGCGCGGCTACCACCGCCATTACTGCGGTGGCGGGCGCGTGACGATGCCGACGCTGGACGCGGAGCGCGGATATGTGCTGGCGCCGCAACGGCGCGGACTGCGACTGACCACCGGCGCCGAGATCGCCGGCATCGACGCACCGCTCACGCCTCGTCAGCTGACGGGTGCCGAAGCGCAGGCACGCGGGCTGCTCGAGCTGGGGGAGGCGGTGGAGTCCGAGCCCTGGGTCGGCAGCCGGCCGTGCAGCGCCGACATGAAGCCCGTCATCGGCCCGGCGCCAAGGCATCCGGGACTGTGGTTCAACTTCGCGCACGGCCACCAGGGCTTCACGCTCGGCCCCGCCAGCGCGCGGCTGCTCGCGGACCTGATGACCGGAGAGCCGCCGTTCATCGATGCGGCGCCGTTTTCGGCGCGGCGGTTTGGTGGATGAGAGGGCGGCACTCGACAGGCTGAGACCGACGAACGGCGGACGGCGCGCCCGAAGGTGTCCCCCATCGGAAGGCCGTCTTCAGCGTGAGACCTTTGCTGGCGCGGCCTGTCACTGAGCGCGCGTGTCGCAATCTTGCCCGGAGGTTGAATGAGGAGTGCCGTGTTCTTGATCGATGGATTTCAGCGCTGGATGAGGAAGCAGGCGCTGCGCAGAAGAGGACCTGTGCCGCGCCGTCGCTGAAATGGAACGCGGGTTGATCGATGCAGATCTCGGTAGTGGACTCTTCAAGAAGCGGATCGCACGATCCGGGGCTGGCAAGCGCGGTGGGTATCGCGTGATCGTCGCGACGCGAGGGGATGGCCCCTGGTTCTTCCTCGAGGGTTATGCGAAGAGCAAGCAGGATCAGATCGATACAGCCACCTGGGATGCATGCCGTGCGGTCGGGCAGGCGCTGACGTCCAAATCGATCCGCGAGCTGTCCGATTCGATCGAGAGCAACAAGCTGAAGGAAGTGAACTGTGATGCGCAAACGCAAGTCTGAAACGATGGAACGCCTGCTTCGGTTGAGCCGCGACCTCCACGGTTGCGGGACCTTCAACGACGAGGACCTGCGCACGATCGAGCGCGTCGGCATGTCAGCGCCGCAACCGCTGCGCGCCGAGGACTTCCGCGCCATCCGCGAGCAGTCGACCTACAGCGTGTACACGCTGGCCCGCATCCTCAATACGACGGCACGGCAGTTCCGGCGGTGGGAACAGGGACTCGGCAAAGGACCGCAAGGAGCGGAACTCCGGCTGCTGCGCATGGTGCGTGATCGCGGGCTCGCTGCGGTGTTTCCATGAACGACGGCCCGGGCATGCCCGGGCCGTTCGCTTGACTGTTGCTCGGCGCAGCCGGGCGCCGGCAGGCGGACCTATTTCAATCCACCGCTCAGGAAGGCCTTCAGGCGCTCGCTCTGCGGCTTGATCAGGACCTCGCGGGGGGCGCCTTGCTCCTCCACGCGGCCCTGGTGCAGGAACATCGTGTGCGAGGACACCTCGCGCGCGAAGCCCATCTCGTGCGTGACGACGATCATCGTGCGGCCCTCCGCCGCGAGGTCGCGCATCACCTTCAGCACCTCGCCCACCAGCTCCGGGTCCAGGGCCGAGGTCGGCTCGTCGAAGAGCATCACCTCCGGCTCCACCGCCAGCGCGCGGGCGATCGCCACGCGCTGCTGCTCGCCACCGGAGAGCTGCGCCGGGTAGACGTCCTTGCGGTGCGACACGCCCACTCGCGCCAGCAGCGCTTCCGCCTTCTCGATCGCCTCGGCCCGGGACTGCTTCAGCACATGCACCGGCGCCTCGATGACGTTCTCCAGCACCGTGCGGTGACCCCACAGGTTGAAGTTCTGGAACACCATCGCCAGCCGCGCGCGCCAGCGCTGCAGCTGCGCGGCGTCGCCGGCCTTGAAGCTGCCGTCGCGGTCGCGCACCAGCTTCAATTGCTCGTCGCCCAGGCGGAGCGTGCCCTCGTAGGGCTGCTCCAGCAGGTTGAGGCAGCGCAGGAAGGTGCTCTTGCCCGAGCCGCTGGACCCGATCAGCGTGATCACGTCGCCCGGTTTCGCGGCGAGGCTCACGCCCTTGAGGACTTCGCGATCGCCGTAGCGCTTATGGAGGTTGTCGACAACAAGACTGGCCGCGGACATCAACGGGCTCCCAACAGTTTTCCGGTGCGGGTCGCCTCGCGGCCCGCGACTTTCGCCACACGCGCCCCGGCCGTGACCAGGCGCAGCGTGTCGCGTGCAAACAGCAGCCCGTCCACCGGGCTCTTCAGGTCGGTGACCTGGGCGGTGATCGGGTCGATGACCTGCGCGATCACGTCGCCGGCCTTGACCTCCTCGCCGACCTCCCGCAGGAAGGTCAGCACCCCACCCACCGGCGAGGGGATCGGCATCGAGCCGGCCAGCGGCCGTGCGTCGCCGACCGGCACCGGCACCGGCGGCACCGCGCCGTCCGCGGCGATCACGCCGCGGTGGATCAGGAAGTCGACGATCGCCTGCGCGTCCTTGGCGGCCAGTTCATGGCTGACGTCCTGCTGGCCGCGCAGCTCCACCGTCACCGACAGCGTCGCCTGCGGAATCGGGAAGCGATCCCCGAAATGCCGGGCCCACTTCCACCAGACCTGCGAGCAGGCTTCGTCGAAGGGGTTGTCGCCGGAGTCCGTCGCCAGCAGCGTCACCGCCGCGCCCAGGTAGGCCGCCAGCGGCTCGCACTGCGGCCAGCACGGCGTCTCGGTGTAGAGGTGCATCATCGCCTGCGCGTCGCAGTGCAGGTCCAGCACCACGTCGGCGTCGCAGGCCAGCAGCATCAGCGTCTTGCGCAGCGCCTTGAGCTCGGTGTCGGCGCTCCCGGCCTGGATCTCGGTCCGCAGCGCGGCGCGCAGCACCGCCACGTTGTGCGCCGCGTCGGCCCCCAGACGAGGCTCGGCATGGCGCGCGGCGGCCTCGATGTGCTCGGGGTAGTGGCGGTTGAAGTTCTCGCCCGACAGGCCCTCGAAGCGGCCCAGGTGCGATTGCAGCCACCACTGGGACAGCCCGATCGGGTTGGCCATGGGCACCAGCACGATCTCGCCGCGCAGCCGCCCGGCCGCCTCGAGCGCGTCGAAGTGGCGGCGCAGGTGCCAGGCGGTCAGCATGCCGGGCAGTTCGTCGGCGTGCAGCGAGGCCTGGATGTAGACCTTCTGGCCCTCGCCGGGGCGGCCGTAGTGCAGCGAGACCAGCTCGCGCTGCGTGCCCGGGGTGGGGCTCGGAAGCGGATGTTGTCGGAGTTGCATCGGAGTGGGGTGGCGGCGCGGGCCGCGGGGAGGCGGCGCGCTGGAAATGGGGAAGCGGGGCGGGGGCGGGGCGAGAAGCGTCAGCGCGGGGCCAGCGCGGGTCAGCGCGGCATGAGGGGCTTGAGCCAGCGCTTCTCCGCCTGGTGGAACAGCCCCACCAGCACCAGCGTCATCGTGAAGTAGAAGAGCGCGGCGGTGATGAAGGCCTCGAACGGAATGTAGTAGGTGGCATTGATGTCGCGGGCGATGCCCGTGACGTCCATGATGGTCACCACGCTCGCGAGCGCGGTGCCGTGCAGCATGAAGATCACCTCGTTGCTGTAGGCCGGCAGCGCGCGGCGCAGCGCGTGCGGCAGCACGATGCGGCGCAGCATCACCCAGCGGCTCATGCCCAGCGACTTGGCGGCCTCGATCTCGCCGTGCGGCAGCGAGCGGATCGAGCCGGCGATGATCTCCGTCGTGTACGCGCCGGTGTTCAGCACGAAGGTCAGGCAGGCGCAGAACCAGGCCGAGCTGAACAGCGGCCACAGCGCGCTGCGCTGCATCCACTCGAACTGGCCCAGGCCGTAATAGATCAGGAACAGCTGCACCAGCATCGGCGTGCCGCGGAACACGTAGGTGTAGGCCCAGACCGTGCGCGACAGCCACTTGATCGGCAGGGTGCGCAGCACCGCCAGCGGAATGGCCAGGGCCAGGCCGATCAGCAGCGAGACGATGAGCAGCTCGAAGGTGACGACCGCGCCCTCGAGGTAGCGCGGGAGGTTCTCGACGATGGCGTCCAGGTTCATGGGGAAATCGTTCGGTCGGGTCGGGCGGGAGCGGGACGGCGCGGGCGGCGGGTCGCGCTCACAGCGAGTGGCGGCGCACGCCGGTGGACAGGCGCTTCTGCAGCTGGTCGAAGACCAGTTCGGACACCGAGGTGAAGAGCAGGTAGATCAGCGCCACCGCGAGGTAGAACACGAAGGGTTCTCGCGTGCCGGCGGCGGCCTGCGAGCCCCGCATCATGAGGTCGTGCAGCCCGATGACCGACACGATGGCGGTGCTCTTGATCAGCACCAGCCAGTTGTTGGACAGGCCCGGCAACGCGTGCCGGAACATCTGCGGGAAGGTGATGCGCCAGGCGACCTGGGCCGGGCTCATGCCGAAGGCCAGGCCGGCCTCGCGCTGTCCCGGCGGCACGGCCAGGAAGGCGCCGCGGAAGGCCTCGGTCAGGTAGGCGCCGAAGATGAACGCGATCGTCGCCACGCCGGCCACGAACGGGTTGATGTCGATGTACTCCTCGTGGCCGAGCTGCAGCGCGATCGCGTTCACCGCGACCTGTCCGCCGAAGAAGATCAGCAGCATCAGCACCAGGTCGGGCACGCCGCGGATCAGCGTCGTGTAGACGGTCGCGACGCCCTTGGCGACGCGGTACTTCGACAGCTTGGCCATCGCGCCGAGCAGCCCCAGCACCATGGCCAGCGCCATCGAGCTCAGGGCCACGCCCAGGGTCAGCAAGGCGCCCTCGAGCAGGCTGGGCAGGTAACCGTGCAGGTTCATCGGTGGGGATCGCTATCGTTCGCGGGGAGTGGGGGCAGGCGTGGGGCGGGGACCCGGCGCGGCCGGGTCCCGGCGCCCGGGGGAGGGGCCGCGCGGGCGGGCCCTCCCGGGGCGGACCGGCCGCTTACTTGGCCGTCTTGCCGGAGATGTCGTACTCGAAGTACTTGTCGTTGAGCTTCTTGAAGGTGCCGTTGGCCTTGACCGCGGCGATGGCGTCGTTGAACTTCTTGCCCAGCACCTTCTCGTCCGCCTTGCGCAGGCCCACGCCGGAGCCGACGCCGAAGTACTTCACGTCGTCGTAGCTCGGGCCCACAAAGGCGTAGCCCTTGCCGGCGGGCGTCTTCAGGAAGCCGACGTCGGCGGCGACCAGGTCGGCCAGCGTCAGGTCCACGCGGCCCGACTTCAGGTCCAGGAAGGCCTGGTCCTGCGTGGCGTAGCGGACGATCTCGCTCTGCTTGAAGGTGTCGGTCGCGAACTTCTCATGGATGGTCGCGCGCTGCACGCCGATCTTCTTGCCCTTCAGGCCGGCGGGCGAGAAGTCGAACTTGGCGTCGGCCTTGGCGGTGAAGCGGGCCGGGGTGTTGTAGTAGGGGTTGGAGAAGGCGATGACCTTCTTGCGTTCGTCGGTGATGGACACCGAGGCGATGATCGCGTCGACCTTGCGGGCCTGCAGTGCCGGGATCAGGCCGTCGAAGTCCTGCTGCACCAGCGTGCACTCGGCCTTCATCTCGGCGCACAGCGCGTAGGCCAGGTCGATCTCGAAGCCCTTGAGCTTGCCGTCGGCGCCGACTTCGGAGAACGGGGGGTAGGCGCCCTCGACGCCGATGCGGATCTTCTTCCAGTCAGGGGCCTGGGCGTGCACGGCACCGGCGGTGGCCAGCAGGGCGCAGGCGGTCAGGGCGGCGCGGGCGATCAGTTGTCGTCGTTGCATGAAGGCTCCTTGTGATTGAGCAGGAATCGTGGAATGGACTTCCGGTTCCACCTCTTGGGCGGCTCGCTCCCGCTTCGGGGGAGGCGGGGCCGGAATGGGGGGGATTGTTGCAATGCCGCAGGCGTGGCGGCCATCAGGGTTAAGGAGAGTGCAAAAACGTGTGAACGGCCTGGACGGTGGACGCCGGGTCCTCCTCCTGGGGGACATGCCCCAGTCCGGGGAAGACCTGCACGGTGCTGTGCGCGATGGCCTCATGCAGGCGCGTGGCCGCCACCGGCGGGATCAGGCGGTCCCGGCCGCCCCACAGGATCAGCGTCGGCGCTTGGATGCGCGCCAGCAGCTCGACGTGGCGGCCGGGCGTGCGCTGTGCCAGGCGTTGCGTCAGCGCCTCGCGGTTGCCTTCGCGCAGCGTCAGCTCGAAGTAGCGGTCCACCAGCGCCGCATCGACCTTGGAGGGATCGCCATAGACCTCGCGCACGCTGCGGTCCACCAGCGGCCGGGGCAGGAACACGCCGGCCAGCCAGTGCAGCAGCCGCGAGTCCGGCAGCCGGAAGCCGGCCGGTACCGCGGCACTGGGCAGGTCGAGCCCGCCGGCGTCGACCAGCACCAGCGCCGCGACCTGTTCCGGATGCCGGGCCGCGTACTGCCAGGCGAGGCCGCCGCCCAGCGAGTTGCCGCCGAGCACCATGCGGCTGATCTGCAACTGCTGGAAGAAGGACCACAGGAACGAGCCATAGGCGTCGTCGCTGTAGTCGCCTAGAGGAGAGGGGCCGGTCAGGCCGAAGCCCGGCAGGTCGAGCGTGATGACGCGGCGCGTCGCGCTCAGCGACTTCACCCATCCCTCCCAGGTGTGCAGGCTCGCGGCGGTGCCGTGCAGCAGCACGATGGGGGTGGTGTCGGAGCGGGGACCCTCGTCGCGGAAATGGACCAGCTGCACCTGGCCGCCCGGCAGCTTCAGCTCGAGGAAGTCCGACGGCGGCGGCGCCCAGCGCGCGATCAGGCTTTCCAGCGGCCGGTCCGGCGCGCGGAAGGCCATCGCAAGCAGCGCCGTCGCCAGCACGGCGAATCCCAGCAGCTTCATCAGCCGGGCGCCGAAGGTCGGGCGATCGCTCATTCGATGACGGATTCGGGCGAGGCCGCCAGCTCGGGATCGACGGCGCGGCGCTCGTCGAAGACGAAGCAGTCGCCGTGGTAATGCGCGCCACCGACTTCCTCGAAGTACTTCAGGATGCCGCCCTCGAGCTGGTAGATCCGCGCATCGACGCCATGCGCGCGCGCGTCCTGCTCGAGGTAGAGCGCGGCCTTCTCGCAGCGGATGCCGCCGGTGCAGTAGCTGACGACGGTCTTGCCGGCCAGTTCGGCGCGGTGGGCCTGGACCGCCTCGGGGAACTCGCTGAATTTGGCGATGCGCCAGTCGATCGCGCCGTCGAAGGCGCCGACGTCGACCTCGAAGGCATTGCGCGTGTCCAGCGTCACCACCGGGCGGCCCTCGTCGTCATGGCCCTGGTCCAGCCAGCGGCGCAGCGTGGCGGCCGGCAGCGCGGGCGCGCGCGGCGCCTGGTCCGGGCGGATCGTCGGATGGTTCATCCGGATGATTTCCGGCTTGACCTTCACCAGCAGCTTGCGGAACGGCACGGTGTCGCTCCAGCTTTCCTTGGGCGCCAGCGCGGCGAAGCGAGGATCCGCGCGCAGCGCGCCGACCCAGGTCCGCACCGCCTCGGCGGGTCCGGCCAGGAACAGGTTGATGCCCTCCTCGGCGATCAGCACCGTGCCCTTCAGGTCGAGCGTGCGTGCGCGCTCGTGCAGCGTGTCCCGCAACGCATCCGGCGCCTCGATGGCGACGAACAGGTAGCAGGAGATGTTCAGGACGGGCAGGGGTTCAGGCGGGACAGCAGCGTTCATGCCGGTGCGGCGGCGCGGGGCCGCGCAGGATCAGCAAAACGCGCGATTGTAGGGCGGCCGGCGACCGCGCCCCGGGGGCGCGGATGCGCTCAGCGACGGGTCTCGGGCGACTTCGGCTCGTTGAGCTTGACCTCCGGCCCGGCGGCCGGCTTGACGCGCACCGGGACGGCGGCGCTGCACAGGTCGGTGTAGCCCGGGCTGTGCACGAACCAGCCGCCCCGATGGCGGCGGGCGTCGAGCAGCTCCTGCCAGGTCGGCGTGTCGGTGCGCAGCACCTGCAGCGCGGGCCGCTGCTCGGCCGGCAGCGCCGCGGCCAGCGCCACGCGCTCGATGCCCAGCCGCTGCTCGGGCTTGTCGTAGAAGCCCATCGCCGCGCCGCCGCGCGGCAGCGAGGACAGGAACTCCATGCCCTTGAGCACGCGGCCCACGACCGTGATGTTCAGATCCAGCCCGCGCGGCGCCTGGCCGATGACGGCATAGAGCTCCGCGCCGGTGCTGGAGTCGGCCGCGTTGCCGCGGCCGGCGCCGACGCTGCCGTAGCAGTGCGCCAGCCAGGCCTTGCCGGCCTTGGGATCCGCCGCTGCGGCGAAGCCGTCCACCTGGCCGACCCGCGGCGCCCAGCCGTCGACGTCCGGCAGCACCGTCATCGGCACCCCCTTGAGCGGGATCGAGAACTCGGCCGGCAGGTGGGCCTTCGCCCCCGCGGGGAAGGGCTTGCCCTTGCCCTTCATGCCGGTGTCCTCGTCATCGGCGTTGGGGTCGCCCCATTGGGTGACGAAGTTGTCCTGGACGCGCACGATCGCCAGCCCGTCGTAGTAGCCGCCGCGGGCCAGCGCCCGGATGTTGTCCACATGCGTGGGGGCGAAGCGCGGCGCCAGTTCGATGAACACCTGGCCCTGCGGCAAGGTCATCACCAACAGGTTGTCCGGGTCGACGTCGCGCCAGACGGACGCCGGCGCGGTGGCGAGGATGTCCGCGCTGCTGCGGGACGGCTTCGCCGGCTTGGGCGGCTGGGCCGGGGCCGTGGCGGCCAGCGCCATCAGCGGCGCGCACAGCGCCAGCGACGCCAGCGCGGTCGCGCAGGACCGGGAACGGGAACGGGGCGTGGTCGAGAGGCTCATCGTCATGCTGGTCGTCATGCTCATGGTCCCGCGGGCGCTCCGCGCGTGTGTTCGATGGGGGGCGAGCATAGCCTTCTTACAATCCGCCGATGGCTTTCGTTCACCTCCGCACCCATACCGAGTACTCCGTCGTCGACGGCACCCTGCGCATCGACGACGCCGCCAGCGCGGCGGCCAAGGACGGCCAGGTCGCCCTGGGACTGACCGACCTCGCGAACATGTTCGGCGGGGTGAAGTTCTACAACGCCTGCCGCAAGAAGGGCGTCAAGCCGGTGCTGGGGGCCGAGGTCTGGCTGGAGCCGGACGCCACCGACAAGCCGCCCAGCCGCGTGCTGCTGCTGGTGCAGAACTTCCAGGGCTACCTCAACCTGAGCGAGCTGCTGTCGCGCGCCTGGATCCAGAACGTGCAGCGCAACCAGGCGCTGTTGAAGCTGGAATGGATGCAGGAACTCCACGAGGGCCTGATCTGCCTGGGCGGCATGCAGTTCGGACCGGTCGGCCAGGCGCTCATCGCCGGCGACGAGGCCAAGGCCCTGGACTGGGCCCGGCGCCTGGCCGCGATCTATCCGGGCCGCTTCTACATCGAGCTGCAGCGCGCCGGGCTGCCCGGCCAGGAGGCGCTGCTGCGCCAACTGGTGCCGCTGGCCGCCAAGGCGAAGCTGCCGGTGGTGGCGACGCATCCCATCCAGTTCCTGAACGAGGACGACTTCGAGGCGCACGAGGCCCGCATCTGCATCGCCGACGGCGAGACGCTGGCCAATCCCAAGCGGGTCAAGCGCTTCCTGCCGAGCCAGCACTTCAAGTCGCAGGCGGAGATGGAGAAGCTCTTCGCCGACCTGCCCAGCGCGATCGCCAACACGGTGGAGATCGCCCGGCGCTGCAGCCTGACGCTGGTGCTGGGCAAGCCGCAACTGCCCAACTTCCCGACGCCGATCCAGGCCGACGGCACGCCGATGCCGATGGAGCAGTACTTCCGCATGCTCTCCTACGAGGGCCTGGAGGACCGGCTGAACCTGCTCTACCCCGACCCCGCCAAGCGCGAGGCGGTGCGCCAGCGCTACGTCGACCGGCTGGAGTTCGAGCTCGAGACCATCATCAAGATGGGCTTCCCCGGCTACTTCCTCATCGTGGGCGACTTCATCCGCTGGGCGAAGAACAACGGCTGCCCGGTGGGGCCGGGCCGGGGTTCCGGCGCCGGCTCGCTGGTCGCCTACGTGCTGCTGATCACCGACCTGGACCCGCTGCAGTACAACCTGCTGTTCGAGCGCTTCCTGAACCCGGAGCGGGTCTCGATGCCCGACTTCGACATCGACTTCTGCCAGGGCAACCGCGACCGCGTCATCGAGTACGTCAAGGACAAGTACGGCCGGCCGGCGGTGAGCCAGATCGCGACCTTCGGCACGATGGCGGCCAAGGGCGCGCTGCGCGACATCGGGCGCGTGCTGGGCATGGGCTTCGGCCATGTGGACTCGATCGCCAAGCTGGTGCCGGCGCCCCCGGGCAAGACGGTGACGCTGGCCAAGCTGCCGCCGGACTTCGACCCGGACAAGGCCAAGATGGTCTACGCGCGCCACGAGTCGCCCGAGATCGAGGAGCGCGAGGCGCAGGACGAGGAAGTGGCCGGCCTGCTGGAGATGGCGGCGCGCGTGGAGGGCACGGTGCGCTCGATCGGCATGCACGCCGGTGGCGTGCTGATCGCGCCGGGCAAGATCACGGACTTCTGCCCGCAGTACCAGCAGCCGGGCTCGACCTCGGCGGTGAGCCAGTACGACAAGGACGACGTCGAGGCCATCGGCCTGGTCAAGTTCGACTTCCTGGGCCTGGCGACGCTGACCATCCTCGAGCTGGCCAAGGACTTCATCGTCGCGCGCTATCCCGAGCACAAGGACTTCGCCTTCGAAACCATCCCGCTGGACGACAAGCGGACCTACAAGCTGTTCTCCGACGGCCTGACCGAGTCGGTGTTCCAGTTTGAATCCAGCGGCATGCAGCGCATGCTCAAGGACGCCAAGCCCTCGCGCCTGGAGGACCTGATCGCGCTGAACGCGCTGTACCGCCCGGGCCCGATGGACCTGATCCCCAGCTTCGTCGCGCGCAAGCACGGCAAGGAGGTGGTCGAGTACCCGCATCCGCTGGTGGAGCCGGTGCTGTCCGAGACCTACGGGATCATGGTCTACCAGGAGCAGGTGATGCAGACCGCCCAGGTGCTGGGCGGCTACTCGCTCGGCGGCGCGGACATGCTGCGCCGCGCGATGGGCAAGAAGAAGGCCGAAGAGATGGCCATGCACCGCGAGCTGTTCCGCAAGGGCGCGGCCGAGAAGGGCATCGATCAGGACAAGGCCGACGAGGTCTTCGACCTGATGGAGAAGTTCGCGGGCTACGGCTTCAACAAGTCGCACGCGGCTGCGTACTCGCTGCTGGCGTATCACACCGGTTGGCTGAAGGTCCATTTCACGGCGGAGTTCTTCGCCGCGAACATGACGATCGAATCGGACGACACGGACAAGCTCAAGGTGCTCATGAACGACGCCAAGCTGTTCGGCATCGAGTTCGAGCCGCCCAACATCAACCTGGGCGTGGGGCGTTTCGAGCCGATGGGCGCGGACGAGGGCACGGTGCGCACGCCGCCGAAGGAGGGCGCCAAGCCGGGCGTCACGCCGCGTGCGCGCAAGATCAACTACAGCCTGGGGGCGATCAAGGGCACCGGCGCCGGCGCGATCGAGGCGATCGTTCGCGCCCGCACCGAGGGCGGGCCCTTCACCAGCTTCTTCGATTTCTGCGCGCGGGTCGACCGCAAGGCGGTCAACAAGCGGGTGGTGGAGGCGCTGATCAAGGCCGGCGCCTTCGATGCGCTGCATCCCGACCGCGCGCGGCTGCTGGCCAGCGTGGCGCTGGGCTACACCTACGCGGACAACCTGGCGCAGAACGCCAACCAGGGCGGGCTGTTCGACTTCGACGGCACGCATGGTTCCTCGACGGCGGAGCCCGAGTTCGTCGACGTGCCGCCGTGGGGCATCAAGGAGCGGCTGAGCCTGGAGAAGACGGCGATCGGCTTCTACCTGTCGGGCCACCTGTTCGACCAGGCGGAGACGGAGCTGCGCAAGATGGTCAAGCGCCGGATCGTGGACCTGCAGGACAGCCGCGAGCCGACGACGGTGGCGGGCATCGTGTCCGACATGCGCGTGATCAACGGCTCGCGCGGCCGGGTGGCGATCTTCAAGATCGACGACAAGACCGATGCGATCGAGGCGGTGGCGAATGAGGAGTTGCTCAACGCCAACAAGGAGCTGCTCGCCGAGGACGAGTTGATCATCGCGGTGGGCAAGGTGCAGAACGACCGCTTCTCGGGCGGGCTGCGGATGAACGTGCAGCAGGTGTTCAGCCTGGCGGCGGCGCGCGCGCGCTTCGGGCGCTACCTGCGCACGGCGCCCAACCTGCCGGCGGCGACGGTGCTGGAGCTGGTCAAGAGCTGGCCCGCCAAGCGGGTGGAGACGGAGCAGGGTGTGCTGAGCCAGGGCCTGGAGCTGCGCATCCCGATCAAGCGCGCGGGCGCGACGGCGGAGCTGGGCCTGGGCGGCGCGGGCAAGTTCTGGCCCAGCGACGAGGCGCTGGAGCAGCTCAAGCCGGCGGAGATCGTGTACTCGGAAGGCGGTTGATCGCCCCTGCCAGCGTCGAAGCCGTCGAAAGTTAAAAAGTTGCTATAGCAAGATTTTTAGGCTAAAAATCTTGCTGTATGAAGAGTATCAAGACCCTGCCGTTCATCGTCGAGGACTCGCTGGTCGATCTCGGTGAGCGGATTTCACTGGCCCGGCGGGCGCGTCGGATCACGCAACCCGATCTGGCCGCGAAGGCAGGCATCGGCCTCAGCACCCTGTCGGCGGTGGAACGGGGCGCGCCCACGGTGCAGATCGGCTCCGTGCTGATGGTCCTGTGGGCCCTGGGCCTGGAGGGCACCTTCGACACGCTGTCCAACCTGGGCTCCGACAAGGAATTGGCCGAGCTGATGGCGGACACCGTTCCGCGGACGGTGCACGCAAAGAGGAAACCTCGATGAGCGCTGCGTCCAAGCCGGATCTGAAGCCGCGCCGCGTCGGCCGGCGTCGTTGATCCCGGGATCGCTCGCGATCCCGGCTGTTCGCCATCCCCATTTGCCGGGTAAACCGGCGACACCCCGCCGTCCTGCCCGGCGTAAGCTGCGCCTCATGCAGGATGCCAAGCCCAAGACCGGCCTCATCCTTACGGGAGGGGGGGCTCGCGCGGCCTATCAGGTCGGCGTGCTCGCGGCCATCGCGCAGCTCCGGCGCGACGCCTGCACCACCGGCGACAACCCCTTCCAGGTGATCGCCGGCACCTCCGCCGGCGCGATCAACGCCGCCACGCTCGCCTGCCAGGCGGACGACTTCTGCTCCGCCGTCGATGGCCTGATGTACATCTGGCAGAACATCCACGTCGACCAGGTCTATGCCGCCGACTCGCTGGGCGTCATCCGCTCCGGCGCGAAGTGGCTGACGATGGTGTCGCTGGGCTGGGCGCTGAACCGCTGGCGCCGCACGCGCCCGCGCAGCCTGCTCGACAACACGCCGCTGCGCGGCCTGCTCGGCCAGTGGATCAAGATGGACCGCCTGGACGACATGCTGGCCAAGGGCTACATCGACGCGCTGGCCGTGACCGGGTCCAGCTACACCTCGGGCCACCACGTCACCTTCTACCAGACCCACCAGCAGCGCGAGCCCTGGGTGCGCACGCAGCGCATCGCCACGCGCATCCCGCGGCTGTCGATCGAGCACCTGGTCGCGTCGTCGGCGATCCCGTTCATCTTCCCGGCGGAGCCGCTGGACCTGGCCGGCGCGGTCGAATGGTTCGGCGACGGCTCGATGCGGCAGACGGCGCCGATCTCGCCGGCCGTGCACCTGGGCGCGGAGAAGGTGCTGGTGATCGGGGCAGGCCGCATGCACGAGGCCGGTGGCGAGGGCCAGCACGGCCCGACGCCGACCGGGCATCCGAGCCTGGCGCAGATCGCCGGGCATGCGCTGTCCAACATCTTCCTGGACGCGCTGGCCGTGGACATCGAACGACTCAAGCGCATCAACAGCACGCTGGCGCTGCTGCCGGAGGAAGCGCTGCGCAACACGCCGCTCAAGCCGATCGAGGCCCTGGTGATCGCGCCGAGCCGGCCGCTGGACAGCCTGGCGGCCGAGCACCAGGGCGCGCTGCCACCGCCGATCCGCGGGCTGCTGAGAGGCATCGGCGTGTCCGGGGAGGGCGCTTCGGCGAGCGGCTCGGCGCTGGTCAGCTACCTGCTCTTCGAGCCGGAGTACACCAGCGAGCTGATCACGCTGGGCATGGCCGACACGCTGGCGCGGCGCAGCGAGATCCAGAAGTTCTTCGACTGGCCGGCGCAGGCGCCGCAGGTCGATCCGGCGACGATGCGCAAGCGCGCCGGCGGCTTCGCGCTGCAGATGCCGCCGAATCCGCCGGGGCCGCCGCGCCTGGTGGCGTGAACGGGATCAGGGCCTCGCGGGCGGAGAGCTCCGCATCGCGCGCTCCGGATTCCAGCAATGCTGCCAGTCGTAGGGCAACGCCGACGGCATCGGATTGGACAGCTCCAGGGTCGAGCGGTGCTCATCCACCCGGTAATGCGCCCAGTCCCAACGTTTCACGAACGCGGCGGTCATCTGCACGCGGGTCGGAATGGCGCATTTCCAGGTGCGGAGATCGGACGAGGGCGGCGCCGCCGGCTTGAGGGCGGTCGAGGTCCCGCGGGGCGGGTTCCGATGAATCTCCAGCAGCAGCATCTGCCCGGGTTCGATGGCAATGGGATCCGGGCCCGTCAGGCGCAGGCCGTCCACGGTGTTCCCCTGGTCGTCGACGATCGGATTGATCACGATGTCCTTCAAGGTCACGATGGTGCGCTCCTGGTTCAGGATCGCCAGGAGGAGGCTTGTCACCTCCCGCGTCGGGATCTCGGTCGAGCCGTCCTGCCGGGTTTCTGCCTGGCGTGCCGGATCCGGTTCGGGGTCGACGACCGTGTACCAGTTGGCGCTGAGCTTGGGCATCGGCGCGCAGCCGACCAGGCACGCCGTCATCCAGACTCCGAGCGCTCTCATCGCCGCGGACGGCCGCATCATGGCCGGGCTCCTTCGCCGCCGCGCACGTTGGATCGTGGTGGCACCTGCGTGACGCTGCGCCTGATGGCGGCGATGTCAGTGGCCATGCCGCTCATCGTCTTGCTGGCCGTGGCCGCGCTGTCCGCTGCCGAAGCGGCCTGCGTCGCGGCGGTGTCGGCGCGAGTGGCGGCCGAGTTCGCGCTGGTCGCGGCGGCAGCGCTGGCGTTGGCGGCCTGCTTCAGCCGCTCGACGTCGGCGGTGTCGAGCTTGACGGTCAGCGTGCCGTCTCGTCGACCGACGCCGCTGGCCGCGGAAGCGGCGGCGACCACCTCGAGCGTGAAGGTCTGGGCCGAACTGGAGGCGTTCCTGATCTGCGAGGCGAATTCCGCCAGGGAGAGGTTGACGTCGCCGTTCCCCACCGGCGGCGTCGGAGGCGCGACCGTTGTTGCCGGAGGCGGGGCGGCGGGCGGCGCGGACGACCCGACCGACGAGACGCCAGTGACCGTGACGACGCTCACCAGCGTGCCGGCAGCCACCATCTGCGCGTTGTCGCTGAGACTGCCGAGCAACTTGCTCAGCGCCGATTCCCCCGCCTGGGCCGGTTTTCCGCCTTCTCCTTCCGGGCGCGGTGGCGCGGGCGGCGCCACGGCGACCGATTCGATGGCCCGCGACAATCCCCCGAAGCCCGGAAGCGGCGATCCAGCGGTGGCGGGTGCGGCCGATCCGGGGGGCGGACCGTACGCCGCCAGCACGGTGTGCAAGCCCAGCATGCGATAGCTCTCGAACTGGGACTCGTCGAAGAACTGGTCCGAGGTCGGTTGCTGCGGAAAGCGCTGGTTGCCGCGCCGGCTCTCCTCGGCATAGCGACGGACATCGAGCGGCAACCATGGACCGCGCGGATCGTCGTGCACCAGCGCGGGCTTGATCAGCAGCAGCGTGCCGTCCGGCGCGGCCGCATCGGCCTGGCCATATCGGATCCGCGCCCGCGCCACCGCCGCGCCGGACCGCTGCCGCTCCAGCGGCCCCGGCATGTTGGTGGTGAACTCGATGCCGATGCCCAGGTCGATGCGGATGCGGCGGACCGTCGAGAGCAGGTCGTCGTATTGGTAGTCGGGGTCCGCGCCGGCATCCACGACGACGATGTGACGGACCCGGCGCCGCACCATCTCGTACAGGCCGGTGTTGTCGAAATGCCCGCCGTCCGACAGGTTGACGAAGGCCGTCTCGGCGGAAGTGTTGCCCCAGGCCTCATCGATCATCGTCGACAGGCCCAGCGCCGGTTCCGAACGTTCCTGGGGCCACTTCGGGGAACTCGCGCGCATCGGGTTGGGGGACCAGATGCCCAGCCGGACATTGAACAGCGTCATCACGAGCGCGAGCGGCACCGAGCTGTGATAGCCCATGTTCGGCGACGCCGCCGCGCCCGAGACGGTCATCGCGCATCCCAGGCTGATGCCGTCGATGTGAGGCGTCTGGAGGTAGTGCTTGGACGGGATGTAGCCGGTGGTCCTGCTGCCCGAGTAGAGCGGGGAGATGGTGAAGGCGACGGCTTTGCGGTCCTGCCACTCCAGGCGACTGCCCGTCGGCTTCACGAGGTTCAGGGCCACGTTGACGATGTGCATCAGCCGCGGGCGGGCGTCCCGCTCGGCATGCTTCTCGGGCCAGGTTTCGTGGATGGGCAGGTTGTCCTGCGGATCGAAACCGGTGAACCAGTGAGGCCGGCGATCCTCGTCGCGACGGCTGGCCGCCAGGTAGGCCCGCACGAGCCGGTTGCCGTAGAGGCTGTGAAGCGAGAACGCGTTGACGCCGATGCGGTAGGACGTGCCGAGCGCCAGGATGGCGGCCACGAGCAGCGCCCCGACGAGCGGCAGCGGGTCGATCGTCGTCAGGAGGGAGGCGGTGTAGAAGTGGGCGGCTTCGTCCGTCCAGGGGGCGCAGCGCTTGCCGGCGTGGCCGCAGTCGAGCGGCCGGCAACTTGAGCCCAGGCTGAAACGTGTCTCGGGATCCTGCGCCTTGAGCTTCGCGCAGACCATGCGCGAGAAGGCGGGCGCCTGCACATCGACGCCGAGCCGCGCCTCTTGCGCCTTCAGGTAGGGCTCATGCAGTCGCATCATGGCCGTGATCGCGTACGACAGGCCGGTCAGGAACAGCACGATGAAGACGATGGAGAGCAGGTCGGCGATGCGCATGCCGGTCTTGTCGGCGAACGACTCGGCCTTCTGGCGCCAGGCGGGCCCTTGTTTGCTGATGAACCCGATGGTCGCGAGCAACAGCCCGAGCACCCCCGTCCCGGCGCCGAAGGCCGCCGCCTGTCCGCCCTGCAGCTTGAACAGCGCGAGCATCTGGCTGGGCAGGTAGAACACGAGTCCGACGCCGAGGATCCAGCAGGCGGACGGCAACATCCAGCGCGCCGCGGCACGTGCCCACCACTCGCGTTCATCCTCCAGGCCGACGGGGCGCCGCCATCCGGCATAGACGGTGACGCCCACCCAGAACAGGGTCATCAACAGCGGCACGCCCCAGAGCGCCAGCAGACGCAGGTCGTGCGGGGCCAGGCCGATCTCGACGGGTTGCCACGGCAGCGCCTCGGGCGGCGGGGAGAAGGTGATCAGCCAGCGGATGACCCAATACAGCGCCGCGCCGGTGCCGCCGCCCGCGACGGTGACGGCGATGAAGGCCCAGCCGTCCGCCGGACGCGTCCCCGGCTCCCGCGCCCGCGCCTTGCGCAGCACGAGTCCGCCCAGCAGCGACGCGGCGCCTTGAGTGAAGGCGCCCAGCACGAAGCCGAGCAGCGTGACCTGCCATTCGGGGTCGGGCGTGACGGCGGCGAGCGCCTGGCGCGCCCACCCCGGCAGCCAGATCGACCAGACGGGCCTGCCCGCGGGGTCGCGGACCTCCCAGCCGATCAGGCAGGTCAGCAGCAACGCGGCGGCGAACAGCGGCAGCACCATCTGCCAGGTGTCGTCCGGCCTGTCCGGGGGCGGCCCCTTGAGCCGCTCCTCCGTGCGCGCGGCCGCTGCGCCGGAGGAGGCCGGCGGCGCGCCGGCCTGCAGGTGCTGGACCGGCGATCGCGGCTTGCGCTTGGGCGGTGGCGCCGGCAGGTCCGACGCCATGTAGGCGATGGTCCAGACGATCAGCAGCCAGGCGGCCCACATCATGGCCTGACGCCAGCCGTCGCCCGGCAGCCCCGCCTGAAGCCAGGCGAGGTAGAGGCGCGGCAACAGCAGCACGCCCAACAGCGCGGGGATCCACACCATCCAGTTGAGCGTCAGGTTGCGCGCGTAGATCGCCAGCAGCGTGAGGAAGTCGGCGGACACGCCCCGCATCGGACTCAGGTAGCTGCTGAAGGCGCGCAGGCGCCGCACCGGTTGGGGCTCTTCCGACTGGGCGTCGCCGACCCGGCCCAGGGTGTCGAGCACCGCCGCCCGCGCATCGCTGAGCGCCGGCCCCTCGGTCTGGATCGGCGCCCGGGAGCCCATGCCGGCATTCATGTAGTCGGCCAGGCTCATGCCGGCGGCGTCGGCCTGGCGCAGCAGGGCCTCGTTGCGGATCCAGGCCGACAGCAGGCTGGTGATGTACCCGCCGCCGGAAACGGAGGACAGGTAGTGGAAGTCCCGCATGACGCCTTTGGCGGCGAGCCCCTGGATCACGCCCAGGCTGAAGGTCGCGCTGCGGATGCCGCCGCCCGACAGGCAGAGCGCCGCCGGAGCCTCATCCTCGCCCAGGCGATGGATCCAGGCACGGAGCCACTTCAGGCGGGCATCGATCAGCGCCTTGCGCCACCGCTCGTAAGTCGCCCAGTCCGAGCTGACAGGGACTCGGGGATGGTCCTGCTTCCATCGTTGCCGCTGCGCTTCGTCGTCCCAGGGGGGCGGGACCTCGATCCGGCGGATCAGGGCCTGCAGACGCGGTCGCAGCGGGGGCAGCAGCGCCATGGCCTCGGCGATCAGGACCTCGTCGTCGCGCCGCGGCCATGGCTGTGCCAGCGTCTGGCGTTCGGACCCGTCCGGCACCGGGGGCGGTGCTTCGGGCGGGGGCGGTGCTGCTGCGGTCATGGCGGCCTCCCATTGGCTCGTACCGCCAATGTCCCGCGCCGCTTGCCCGCCGGCATCCGGGTTGATTCCGAGCCGTCCGCAACCTTGGGGATGAACCAGGGACCGCGGCTGTCCCTCGTTCGCGTCAGGCGGTCAACCGCAACTCCGCCATCAACCCGCCCTCGGGCCGGTTGCTCAGCACCAGCGAGCCGCGTTGCCGCAGCGTCAATTCACGCGCGATGTAGAGCCCCAGCCCCGCGCCGCCCGTGTGGCGGTTGCGAGACTCCTCCAGCCGGTAGAAGGGCTCGAACACCGCTTCCAGCTGGTCGGCCGGGATGCCCGGTCCCGCATCCGTCACGCGCAGCCACGGCCCTTGCGCGTCGCGACCCACTTGGACCTCGGCGCGGCCGCCGTAGCGCACCGCGTTGCCGATCAGGTTGCCCAGCACCCGCCGCAGCGCCATCGGCTGGCCCTTGGCCAGCACCTGCGCGTCACCGCCCTCGAAACTCACCGGCATCGCCTGTTCGACCAGGTCGTCCGTCAGCGCCTGCGCCAGCGCGCCCAGGTCCACGTCCTGCAGCGGCTCGGCCGCGCCGGGACCATCGCCGCGGAACAGCTCCATCACCGCGTCCACCAGCGCATTCATCTCGCGGATGTCCTCGACCGAGCGCTGGCGCTGCAGCTCCTCGATGTCCAGCGTCTCCAGCCGCATCCGCAGCCGCGTCAGCGGCGTGCGCAGGTCGTGCGAGATCGCCGCCACCATCAGGCCGCGCTCGTTGAACTGGCGCCGCAGCTGCCGCGCCATCGCGTTGAAGACCTGCGCGCTTTCGCGGACCTCGAGCGTGCCGCGTCGCTCATCGAGCAGCGGCAGCGGTTCCTGCTTGTGCAGTGACTGGCCCAGCGCCTGCGAGGCTCGGACCAGGTCCCGCATCGGCCGCGCCAGCCAGCGCGACGCGATCCAGGCCGCCAGGCCCGTGACCAGCAGGCGGATGCCGTAATCCAGCGTCAGTTCCCATGCCGAGAGTGTTCTGAACGGGCCTCGCCACGGGCCCTTGGGCATCGGCGGCGGCTCGTGCTCGACCTCGCGCGGCTCGCCAGCCGGCGGCGGCAGGTCGCCCGGCAACGGCGGCTCATGGAGGTCGGAAGGCCCAGGCTGCTGCGGCTGCCCCTTCGGGTCATGCATCAGGCCCGGCATCGGGGGCAGGGTGGGCGCGCCCGGCATGCGTGCCACGTTGAAGTCGCCGCGTACCCAGGTCACCACGCCGATCGCCAGCGCCTGCGCCGCCACCAGCGTCACCCACAGCAGGATGAAGATCCGCCGCGCCAGCGTGTCACCGAGCGCGCGCCCGATCCGCTCCCGCATCGCGCGGCCCAGACCGCCGAAGCCGCCAGGCCCGCTGGGCCCGCTGGGCCCGCCTGGAGCCTGGGCGCCGCTCAAGCCTGCACCTGGGCGTCGAAGAGATAACCCTCGCCGCGCATCGTGCGGATCAGGCGCGGCTCCTTGGGCGAGTCGCCCAGCTTCTGGCGCAGCCGGGAGATCGTCAGGTCCACGCTGCGGTCGTTGACCTCCACGCCGGGCGCGCGCGTCAGCTCGATCAGCTGCTCGCGGCTGAGCACCCGGCCGGGACGCTCGACCAGCGCGCTCAGCATGCGGAACTCCGCGCTGGACAGCGGCACCACCACCTGCTGCGGCGACACCAGCTGGCGCAGCAGCCGGTCGAAGGCCCAGCCCTCGAAGCGGAACTCGCGGCGCGTCTGCGCCTCGTGGTCGCCGCGACGCGCGCGGCGCCGGATCGCATGGATGCGGGCCACCAGCTCGCGGGGCTCGAAGGGTTTGGCGAGATAGTCGTCCGCGCCCATCTCCAGCCCGAGCACGCGGCTGATCGGGTCGCCATGCGCCGTCAGCATGATCACCGGCACCGACGGGTGGTGCTGCTGGATCCACTGGCACAGCGTCAGGCCGTTCTCGTCCGGCAGCATCAGGTCCAGCACGACGACGTCGAAGACCTGCATGGCCATCAGCCGGCGCATCTCGCGGCCGTCGGCCGCGGCGCTCACCGTCACGCTGAACTTCTGCAAGTACGCGTCGAGCGAGCGGCGGATCTCCGCGTCGTCGTCGACCACCAGACACCGCGTCATGCGCGCCTCCACGACCGCGGCCGGCGGCATGCCGGCCTGAGCCACGGACGATACACCGCGCGTCCCGTCGTCGGCGGGGAGCTGCATGGGCCGCGCCGTCAGACCGAGATGCCCACCGTCAGCGTCGCGGTGTAGCCGTTAGTGACGTCGCCGCTCAGCGTGGCCAGCTGCGTGGTGTAGCCGTCGCTGAAGACGTTGTCCGTCGAGAAGCTGATCCGGTTGAAGTTGGTCAGGCTGCTGCTGTAGCCGGACGCGGTGCTGTAGACCGTCGTGCAGACGTCGGTGGGGAACGCGATCTGCGAGGTCTTGATCTTGTTGGCGTAGGAGGTGGCCGCGCTGGCGCTCGGATAGACCTCGAAATGCATGTGGGGCATGCGGCCGTCGTAGCAGCCAGGGAAGATGGTCGTGAAGGTGACCGTGCCGTCGCTGCCGGTGCTTTGCACGCCGCGCAGGTAGTTCTCGTTGACGATGCTCGCGCTGTACAGCGAGTAGCGGCCCTCGCGGTCGCAGTGCCACAGGTAGATCGCGTAGCCCGAGAGGTCGGCGCAGCTGCTGTTGGTGTTGACCAGGTCGATCGTCAGCGTCAGCGGCACGCCGCCGGCCGTGCCGCTGGCGGTGCCGATGCTGCTGCGGATGTCGCTGCGCACGATGCCGCTGAGCGCCAGCGCGTTGGTCACGCCGCTGCCGTTGCTGTTGGAGCCGTCGCCGGGGTAGGGGCCGGCGGTCTCCTCCGGGATGACCGAGCAGCTGCCGGTGGTGCCGGTGCTGCCCGTGCTCACGGTGCTGGTGCCGGCGTCGGAGCCGCCCCCGCCGCATCCGATCAGCGACAGGCCGCCGATCCCGGCGAGGCCGGCCAGCAGGCCCAGGGCGCGGCGGCGCTGCTGCAGCACGGCGAGGTCGTGCGCCAGGCCCTGGTCATGGTCGTGGCCGCCCTCGTGCTCGTGCGAGTGCGAGTGGTCGTGGGCGAGAGTGTGGCGATGAGGCTGCATGCGGGGCTCCGGAAGTGGATGACCCGCATTGGATCGAGGCGTCTTGTCCGGCGCTTATCGTCTTTGTGTCAAGGCCGACAAGCAGTGAAACAGGCAGGCCCCGCAGCCTTCAGTGCTGCACCTTCACCATGCCGGCGTAGACGCCGTCCCGGGCCATCAGCGCGTCGTGGTCGCCGGACTCGACCACCTGGCCGTCGGCCAGCACCTGGATGCAATCGGCGCGGCGGATCGTCGACAGCCGATGCGCGATCACGATCAGCGTCTTGCGACCCTGCCACTGCTCCAGCGCCTGCTGCACGGCGCGCTCGCTCTCGGTGTCGAGCGCGGAGGTCGCCTCGTCGAAGATCCACACCGGCGCGTCCTTGTAGAGCGCCCGCGCGATCGCCAGGCGCTGTCTCTGGCCGCCCGACAGCTTGCTGCCGTTGGCGCCCACCGTCGTGTCCAGTCCCTCAGGCAGCGACTGGACGAAGTCCCACAGCGCCGCCGCGCGCAGCACCTGCTCGAGCTTGGCGTCGTCGCGCTCCTGCGCGTAGGCGATGTTGTCCGCGATGGAGAGGTCGAACAGCACGATGTCCTGCGACACCACCGCGAACTGGCGCCGCAGGTTGGCTTTGGTCAGCTCGTCGATCGGCACGTCGTCCAGCAGGATGCGGCCGCTGTCCGGACGCTCGAAGCCCAGCAGCAGGTTCACCACCGAGCTCTTGCCCGCGCCCGAGCTGCCGACCAGCGCCGTCGTGCGGCCGGCCGGGATGTGCAGGTCCATGGCCGCGAGCGCGTCGCGGTTGGCGCCGGGATAACGCAGCGTGACCTGCTGCAGCGCGATGTCGCCGCGCACGTCGCGCAGCTCGCGGGTGCCGGTGTCGGGCTCGGGCGGCGTGTCCAGCAGGCCCATGCAGCCGCGTGCCACGACCAGCGCGTTGGTGATGGGCTGCATCACGTCGCTGAGGTGGCGCAGCCGCGAGCTCATGAAGAGCAGCGCGGCGACGAAGGACGCAAACTCGCCCACGCCGGTGCCGTTCACCCGCGACTGGTACAGCGCCAGGCTGACGATGATCGAGATGCCGACGCTGGCCATCAGCTGCGACAGCGGCTGCGCCATGGCGTTGGAGGCCGCCGTCTTCAGCGTGCTGCGCTGCACCTCGCGGGCGCGCTCGGCAAAGCGGCGGCGCTCGTAGTCGGCCGCGTCGAAGCTGCGCACCACGCGCCAGGCGCGGGTGACGTCCTCGATCACCGAGACCAGCCGCAGCTGCGCGTCATAGGCCCAGCTGCCCATACGCCGCACGCGCCGGTTGACCTTGCGCACCACGAAGGCCAGACCCGGCACGGTGATGAGCGAGAGCAGCGTCAGCTTCCAGTTGATGAAGAACAGGAATCCCATCAGCGCCAGCGCCGGCAGGCCGTCGCGCAGGATGGTGATCAGCGCGCCGGCGATCAGGGTGACGACATGCTGCGGATCGTTGACGACCTTGGTGACCGCGGTGGCGGGTTGAAGGCTGGTGTAGACGCGCGCGTCCGCGCGCAGCAGCACCTGCAGCAGCGCGGTGCGGATGTCCATCACCGTGCGCGAGATCGTCCAGTTCAGCATGTACTGGCCGCAGAAGGTGAACAGCCCGCGGACGGCGAACAGGCCGATCAGCACGATGGGCACCATCCAGATCGGGAAGCTGTAGTTCTGGTTGACCTCGGCCAGCGAGGGGCGGGACGGCGACGACGCCGCGGACGCGGACGGCGCGACCACGCCGGCCGACGATGCGATCGATGCGGCCGCGGTGGTCGAAGCGGCAGGCGCCACCGCCGGCGCGGACGCGGCCGGCGCGCCGCCCGGGATCGAGAAACCGGCGACGTTCGTGGACTTGGCGTTGAAACCCTCGCCGAGCGCGTAGCCCAGCAGCTTGGGGATCAGCGGCTCGGTCGACGCCACCAGGACGAAGGCGATGACCGACAGCAGCAGGCCCCAGCGGTGCGGCTTCATGAAGCGCCAGAGGCGGCTCGCGGTGGGGCCGAGCGGTTCGGTGTCTTTGGCGGAGGCTTGATCGGTCATGGCGCAGGCCGGCGCCGGGTGCGAGGCACCGGCTCAGGCCAAGGGGATCGAAGGAGGAAGCGGCGATTGTGCCGGAGTCCCGGGTCGTCCCGGGCCGCCCCGATCGGGCCGGCGCGGCCGCGAGGGGGGCTCAGCGGCAGTCGTCGAGCCAGTCCGCCACCACCCGGGCGATGCGGCGCTTCCACCGCACCCACTTGTTGGGGGTCTCCCGGCGCACGAAGCTGCGGTGGTACCAGGCGGTGTCCACCAACTGGGGGGCTTCGCGGGCGATCAGGTCCAGGCTGGCCTGACGCAGGATCTGCCGTTCCTCCCAGGCGGTGCGGCCGTTGCGGTACACCTTCCCCCCGCTGGTCACCGGGCGGCGATGGCTGGCCATCACCGCGTCCAGCAACGCGGTGCGCGTCTGGCCGCGCAGTTGCTGGAGCGTCGGGATCATGAAGCGGTCCAGCCCCCAGGACGAGATGTTGTCCTGGTAATGCGCGCGCGCGGCCATGAACAGATCGCCGCGGTAGAACGGCATCATCACCTCGACCCAATCCACCTCGCGGTAGATGCGGTGCGGCTGATGCCGCATCCAGTGATGGGAGTAGGGGCTGTCGTGGCTCAGCGAGGGCGAGAACACGTCCAGCCGCTCGCACCGGCCCAGGTGCAGCGCGGTGTTGATCTGCGCGACCGAGAGCAGGATGTCATCGTCGATGATGCCCACGTACTCGGGCCAGGGGCCATTCCCGACATTGGGTTCGACGTCGGCGATGGTGGCGGCCAGATGGTCGGCGAGGTGCTTGAAGATCTCCCCCTTGCACTCGGTCGCCGCGGCGAGCACGGTGACCGCCTGCCCGCGCAACTCACGCGGGCCCGGCGCCTGGCGGCCGGTGTAGTCGAACAGGACCCAGTCGAACTCGGGTGTGGCGTCCAGGTGCACCAGGCCCAGCGGCAGGCTGACGCCATCCCAGGACACCAGCACGAGGGGACGCCGGACCGCGTCGCGCGGCCGGTCTTCGGAATACAAGCTCATCCGTCTTCAGGCCTGCGGCGGTTCCAGCAGGTCCTGCGCCGTCTTCAGCGCGGCGGCGACGATCTGGTCCATGTTGTAGTAGCGATACTGCGCCAGGCGGCCAACGAAGGTGACGCCCTCGGCCTTGTCCGCCATCTCGGCGTAGCGCTTGTAGAGCGCCTCGTTCTCGGGCCGCGGCACCGGGTAGTACGGGTCGCCCTCGGCCTGCGGGTACTCGCGCACGATCGACGTGCCGGCATGCGTCTCGCCGGTCAGATGCTTGAACTCCGTGATCCGGGTGTAATCGTGGTCGTTGGGATAGTTGACCGTGCCCACCGGCTGCACCTGCGCGGTGGTGGGCAGGTGCTCATGGTCGAAGCGCAGGCTGCGGTAGGGCAGCGGGCCGTGGCAGTGATCGAAAAATGCATCGATCGGGCCGGTGTAGATGATGTGCGCGCCGGGGAAGTCGCCGCGAACATCCTGGAAGTCCACGCCGGTGCGGACCGTGATGGCGGGATGATCCAGCAGGCGCTCGAACATCGCGGTGTAACCATCCGCCGGCATGAACTGGAAGGTGTCGCCGAAGTAGCGGTCGTCATCGTTGCTGCGCGTCGGGATGCGCGCCGCCACGCCGGCCGAGAGCTGCGAGAGGTCCAGCCCCCACTGCTTCTTCGTGTAGCCCCGGAAGAACTTGTCGCACAGGTCGCGGCCGACACTGTTCAGCACCACGTCCTCGCTGGTCTGGATCGGGTCGCGCGGCTCGCGCACCGTCTCCAGGTAGCCCTGCACCTCGTCCTCGGTCAGCGACAGGCCGTAGAGCTGGTTGATCGTCGTGCGGTTGATCGGGATCGGCAGCAGCTGCTCGCCGACCTTCGCCAGCACCCGGTGCTCGTAGAAGCGCCAGGTGGTGAAACGGGACAGGAACTCGAAGACCTTCTTCGCGTTCGTGTGAAAAATGTGCGGACCGTACGGGTGGATCAGCACGCCGTGGGCATCGCGTTCGTCGTAGGCATTGCCGCCAATGTGCGGCCGCTTGTCGATCAGGTGGACGGTCTTGCCAGCATCGGCCAGTACGCGCGCGCAAACCGAACCGGCGAAGCCGGCGCCGACGATGAGGTAATCAGTCTTCATGGTTCGGCCTGGCGGCCGTCTCCTGCTTCTGGATATGCGCGGATTGTGGCCGCGCCCGGCGGGGAAGGGACTCGGAACAACCCAGTTTTGGGGCGGGATTCTCGCTCTCCTGCGCAACGCTCGGAATTCACTCTGGATCGAGGACTGCCCCGCCCGGCGGCGTGGCGGGGCAACGCTGGACCGAGGACTGCCCCGCCCGGCGGCGGAGCCGGTGCCCCTCTCCGCTCAATCTCCTCCGCACGCTCGGAATTCGCTCCAAGGGGCACCGGCTCCGCCGCCGGGCTCCAGCACAAGCCGTTCCCGCCACACCACCACCTGCCACGGGGCTCATCACCGTGTCGGTGGTGGAGTGGCTGTGGGACTTGCGGGTCGGTAACCGAACGTGCGCCGATACACTGCCGCGATGCTCCCTTCCTCCCCGAGCACGACGGCAACGCCCTCACGCCGCCGCGTGCTGCACTTCGTCACCGGCGGCTTCTCGGGCGCCACGCAGGTGGCCGTCGACCTGTGCCTGGCGCAGCTGCACAGCGAGCGCATCGAACCCATCCTCGTGCTGCGTCGCAAGCAGCGCACCGAGAACCCCACCAAGCTCGACCGCATCCAGGCCCTGCGCGACCAGGGGCTGCCCGTCTACCTCGTGCCGGGCTGGGCCCATCTGGTCACCGTCTGGGCCCTGCGTCGCCTGTGCGAACGCCTGCGGCCCGATGTCGTGGTGGCGCACGGCTTCCCCGAACACCTGCTCGGCCGCCGTGCCGGGCGCCTGGCCGGCGTGCCGGCCCTGGTGCAGGTCGAGCACAACTCGCGCGAGCGCTACACCCCCTGCCGACGCGCGCAGGCGCGCCGTCTCAGCGCCGTGAGCGCGCGCCTGGTCGGGGTGTCGGAAGGCGTGCGTCGACGCCTCGTTGAACTGGGCATGCCGGAAGAGAAGACCGTCGCCATCCCGAACGGCATCCGCCTCGAGCGCTTCGCCGCCGCGGACGCCCATCCGGCCAGCGGTCGCGAACCCGGCATCGTGATGTCGGCCCGCTTCGCCCGTCAGAAGGATCCGCAGACGCTGATCCGCGCGCTCGCCGTGCTGCGCGAGCGCGGCCTGCAGCCGGTGCTGCAGCTCGCCGGCGGCGGCAAGGCCTCCTATCGACGCGCCACCGAGCGGCTGACCCGCCGACTGGGCCTGGACGGACAGGTGCGCTTCCTCGGCCATCACGGCGATGTCCCGGGCCTGCTGATGAGCCAGCGGATCTTCGTGCTGTCGACCCACTGGGAGGGCATGCCGCTGGCGCTGCTGGAAGCGATGGCAGCGGGGTGCGCCTGCGTGGCCTCCCTGGTGCCCGGTGTGGAAGGCGTGCTGGAGGAAGGACGCACCGGGTTGCTGGTGCCCGAGGCGGACCCGGTCGCGCTTGCCGACGCGCTGGAACGCCTGCTGCGGGACCCGGAACTGGCCGGCCGCCTGGGCGCTGCCGCGCGGGCGCGCGCCATCGAGGAGCACGGGGTCGATCTGATGATGCGTCGCTACGAGGCGCTGCTGCTGTCGCTGTGAGGCGTGCCGCGAGGCCTGCGGGCGGAGCTGCTCCCGACGCGGCGGTTCAGGTCGCCGCGGCGGTGCGCGGCCCTTCGGCGCGGCGCAGCCAGTAGCGCAGGCGCAGCGCGCGGACGAACCAGCCGCGCCGCTTGTAGGCCCGGTCGAGCTCGCGCAGCGCGATCGGCGACGCTTCCTCGAAGGCCTGCCGGAACATGGCGACCGCGCTGGTGCAGCCCTCGGGCAGCGCCTTGTCCGCCATGCGCGAGGCGCCGATGAAGTTGCGCGCGGCAAAGTGGGCCCAGGCGAACAGGGCGTCGTCGTCGAGCCCCTTGCCGACCGCCGCGTCGCGCAGGTTGGCGAGCGCGTGGGCCAGGTGCTCGGCCTTGGTGAGGTTGGGGGTGGCCAGGATCGAGCCCTGGCGCTGGCGGTAGGCCACCCAGACCGCGGGCTCGTACCACGCGGTGTCGGCCAGCAGCGCCAGGAAGGGCGTGGTGGCCATGTCCTCGAAGTAGCGGCCGACCGGGAATCGCAGTTGCTCGCCCCAGAGGCTGCGCCGCGCGATCTTGGACCAGCTGTGCATCTGGCCGGCCTCGAAGAGGCCGCGCAGCAGCCGCGACGGGTCGCGCAGCAGCTGGCGCTCCGGGCCGAAGAAGGTGCGCCGGTGCATCTCGCCCCGCAGCTTGTGCTTGAGCTTGACCCGCTCGCGCAGCATGAAGAAGTCGCACAGCACCAGCGCGGGCGCGTGCTCCCGGACAACCGCGCGCAGACGCGGGATGGCGCCGGGCATCAGGTAGTCGTCGGAGTCCAGGAACCAGACGTAGTCCCCGCGCGCCGCCTGCAGCGTCGTGTTGCGCGCGCCGGAGAGCCCCTGGTTCTGCGCGTGGAACAGCCCCCGCACGCGCACCGGCCCGGACGCGTGCGCCGCCACCAGTTCGCGCACCAGCGCGTCGGAGCCGTCGGTGGAGCAGTCGTCCACCATCAGCACCTCGACCCCGTCGTCAGCCTGGGCCAGCACCGAGTCCAGGCACTCGCGCAGGTAGTCCTTGACGTTGTGGACGGGAATCAGCACCGACAGCCACGGCGCGTTGGTGCCGGCGTCCTCGTTGACGCCCGGGGACGACAGGTCGGATGGGCTGCTCATCGGCGCCTCACTCATGCCAGTGATCGGCGATCCACGCCGCGGGTTTCGGGCGCCGCCAGTTGCCGTTGCTGCGGCCGGCCAGCGCGTCGGGCGGATTCATGACGCCGTGGAAGATCAGGATCCGGGCGCCGTCCGGGATGAACGGCGCCCGGAAGTAGTTCATCGGCCAGCGCGGGATGCTGTGGTACTTGAAGCTCGCGCACCATCGCGCGTCCCAGTAGCTCAGCAGGCCCTTCTTGTGCATCTCGTCCGAGAGGTAGGCCTGTTCGTTGCGGAACTTCGCGCGGATCGCATCGAAGTCGCGACGGAAGGTCGCCAGCACATCCGGATGGGCGCCCAGGGTGAAGCGGTAGACCGACGAGTTGCCGGTGATGCGCCAGGGACGCTTCCAGTCGTGAATGATGAGGAACTCGCCCGGCACCTCGAAGAAGGGCGTGATGTCGTCGACGATCACCACGTCCAGGTCGAGGAAGAGGGCGGTGCCGCTCAGGCCGTACTGGGCAACCAGGTCATCGCTGAAGGTGGTCAGCTTGGTCCACCCGCGTTCCGGGCTGCCGGGCGGCAGGTCCAGCGGCGGGATGGGCCGGCACTCGACCTCCGGCCGGATGCCGTCGGTGCGATCGGTCAGGCAGACGAAGCGGAAGTCGCCGCGCAGGTGCCGGCGCACCATCGCGTACAGGCGATTGACGTACTCGGGACCGTACTTGGTGCCCCACTTCATGCAGAGGATGACGCGGTCGCCACCGGGGGCCGCGGCGGGCGGCGGGGTGGTCGCGGGGGAGCTCTTCGGTGTGGTCATCGGGCTCAGAGCTCTTCGACGTGACGGGGCGGGTAGCTGTCCCAGCTGAGGCAGCCGGGGCATTGCCAGAAATAGTGCTGCGACTCGAAGCCGCACGCAGCGCAGCGGTAGCGCTGCAGCGGCCGCACCGCGCGCTGCAGCGCGGTGCCGACGAGCTGGGCCTCGTCGTCGTCCAGCGGCTGCTGGCGCGCCTGGCTCTGCTGCAGCAATTGCGTCGCGGCGGACAGCGCCGGCTCGACCCGCAGGTGCTCGGCCAGGCGACGGCGCTGCGCCTCGGGCGCCGGTTCGAGCAGCGCGATCGCCTGCAGCAGCGCCATGCTCGGATGGCGGCGGTACTGGGCCTCGATCAGCGCCAGCGCCTGCGCGGCGGTGCCGGTGGATTGCGCCGCCTGGGCGTAGTCGCGCGCGACCAGGTTGAAGGCGTCGGGATTGGCTCTCAGCAGCTCGGCGTACAGGGCCATCGCGCCGGTCTGGTCGCCCTGGCGCGCGAGCATCTGGCCCAGCAGCACGTAGGCGCGGGCCGACTGCGGCGCGCGGGCGCGGGCCTGGTCCAGCCAGCGGCGGGCCTCCGTCACGTCCTGGCGGGCCTGCGCCTCCAGGGCCAGCTCGCACCAGTAGTTGGCGATGCGGCTGGCGAAGCTGCCGGTGCCCGCGGCCTCGAGCTGCTCGGAGACCTCCGCCGCCTTGGCCCATTCGCGCGAGCGCTCGTACAGCGACAGCAGCGCCAGCGCCGCCTCGTGGTCGAAGGCGGTGCCCTTGAGCGCCTCGTAGGCGGTCTCGGCGCGGTCGAACAGGCCGGCCTTGAAGAAGTCCTGGGCCAGCGCGTACTGCGCGCGGTCACGTTCGGACTTGGGCAGGTCGCCGCGCGAGAGCAGGTGCTGGTGCACCCGCACGGCGCGTTCGTATTCGCCGCGGCGCCGGAACAGGTTGCCCAGCGCGAAGTGCAGCTCGGAGGTGTCGGGATCGGCCTGCACCGCCTCGATGAAGGCGTCGATGGCCTTGTCCTGCTGCTCGTTGAGCAGGAGGTTCAGCCCCTTGAAGTAGGCGCGCGGGGCGTCGCGCTGTTCACGCTTCCACTGGCGCGAGTCCAGCTTGGAGGCGAGCCAGCCCAGGCCGAAGACCAGGGGGACGCCGATCAGCAGCCAGCTCAGATCAAATTCCATCGGGGATCTTGGGGTCGTTGGCGGAGGCGGTCGCCGCCGAAGGCGGCAGGTCGTCCGCCGGAGGGAGCGAGCGCGCGGCGGCGCGCTTGTGGCGCCACCAGGCCGGGATCATCGCCAGCACACCGAAGGCGCAGCCCAGCCCGAAGGTCAGCAGCACCACGATCACCAGCGGAGCACGCCATGCCTGGCCGAAGAACCAGTGCACGACGATCTCCTGGCTGTTGTTCAGCGCGAAGGCGAACAGGCAGAAGAACAGGAAGGCGCGGAAGAGCCAGACCAGGATTCGCATGGGGGGCGATTCTAGGCGCGTGCGAGGACCGCCAAGCCCAGTGCATGACGTTCGGCAGGGCGAGTCCCCCGTCAGGGGCGGGACACCCTCCAACGGGCGAAAAAAAAGCGCCGCGATGCGCGGCGCTCCTGCCTTGGGGCGAGGGGCTCAGGCGGCCTGCTGGTCCTCGTCCGTGACGGGCAGCTGCGCGTCGACGGCTTCGCGCAGGGCCTTGCCCGGCTTGAAGTGCGGCACCAGCTTCTCGGGGATCAGCACCTGCTCGCCGCTGCGCGGGTTGCGGCCCATGCGCGGCGGGCGGCGGTTGATCGAGAAGCTGCCGAAACCGCGGATCTCGATGCGGTGGCCGCGGGCCAGCGCGTCGGACATCGCGTCCAGGATGGTCTTGACCGCGAACTCGGTGTCTCGCTGCGTGAGCTGGCCGAAGCGCTCGGACAAGTGGGCCACCAGGTCGGATCGGGTCATGGTCGTCAGCATCTGAAGAAAAAACAGGCTCGCTGCGGAGCGAGCCTGTCGAAGCGCTTGAGCGTCGGTTGGGCGTGTCTGCGGCGGTCAGGCTAACTCAGCCTGCCGCCGACCAGAACAAGGGATTCTCTTGAGCCCCGGACACCACGCTGCGCGTGGCGCCCAGGTCCCGCGAGGGATCAGCCGTTGTTCTGGTTGTCCAGCTTGGCGCGCAGCAGGGCGCCAAGGCTCGTCGTGCCGGCGTTCTCACGCTCGTTCGACTGCGACAGGCGCTGCATGGCTTGCTGTTCGTCGGCGTTGTCCTTGGCCTTGATCGACAGCTGGATGCTGCGCGACTTGCGGTCGACGTTGATGATCACGGCCGAGACTTCGTCGCCTTCCTTCAGCACGTTGCGGGCATCTTCCACGCGGTCGCGGGCGATTTCCGAAGCGCGCAGGTAGCCGGTGACGTCCTCGCCCAGATCGATCTCGGCGCCACGCGCGTCGACGGTCTTGACCTTGCCGGTCACGGTCATGCCGCGGTCGTTCACCGACACGAAGGTCGAGAACGGGTCGCCGTCCAGCTGCTTGATGCCCAGCGAGATGCGCTCGCGCTCGACGTCCACGGCCAGCACGATCGCTTCGACTTCCTGGCCCTTCTTGTAGTTGCGGACGGCGGTTTCACCCGGCTCGTTCCACGACAGGTCGGACAGGTGCACCAGGCCGTCGATGCCCTGGGCCAGGCCCACGAACACGCCGAAGTCGGTGATCGACTTGATCGGGCCCTTGACGCGGTCGCCGCGCTTGACGTTCTCGGCGAACTCTTCCCACGGGTTGGCGCGGCACTGCTTCATGCCCAGCGAGATGCGACGCTTGTCTTCGTCGATCTCCAGGACCATGACTTCCACTTCGTCGCCCAGCGAGACGACCTTGGAGGGAGCCACGTTCTTGTTGGTCCAGTCCATTTCGGAGACGTGCACCAGGCCTTCGATGCCCGGCTCGATCTCGACGAACGCGCCGTAGTCGGCGATGTTGGTGACCTTGCCGAACAGGCGGGTGTTGGCCGGGTAGCGGCGCGACACGCCGAACCACGGGTCGTCGCCCAGCTGCTTCAGGCCCAGCGAGACGCGGTTCTTCTCGGCGTCGAACTTCAGGACCTTGGCCGTCAGTTCCTGGCCGACCGTCACCACTTCGCTCGGGTGACGGACACGGCGCCAGGCCATGTCGGTGATGTGCAGCAGGCCGTCGATGCCGCCCAGGTCGACGAACGCACCGTATTCGGTGATGTTCTTGACCACGCCGTTGACGATGGCGCCTTCGGTCAGCGTCTCCAGCAGCTTGGCGCGCTCTTCACCCATCGAAGCCTCGACCACCGCGCGACGCGACAGCACAACGTTGTTGCGCTTGCGGTCCAGCTTGATGACCTTGAATTCCATGGTCTTGCCCTCGAACGGGCTCATGTCCTTCACCGGGCGGGTGTCCAGCAGCGAACCGGGCAGGAAGGCGCGGATGCCGTTGACCAGGACGGTCAGGCCGCCCTTGACCTTGCCGGAGACGGTGCCGGTCACGAAATCGCCCGATTCCAGGGCGGTTTCCAGCGACAGCCACGAGGCCAGGCGCTTGGCCTTGTCGCGCGACAGGATGGTGTCGCCGTAGCCGTTTTCGATCGCGTCGATGGCGACCGAGATGAAATCACCGACTTGGACTTCGACTTCGCCCTGGTCGTTCTTGAATTCGTCGACGGGCACGTAGGCTTCGGACTTCAGGCCGGCGTTGACGACCACGAAGTTGTGCTCGATGCGGACGACTTCAGCCGAGATGACCTCGCCGGCGCGCATGTTCGACTTCTGCAGCGATTCCTCGAAGAGGGCGGCGAAAGATTCCATTTGGGACATGTGAGATTTCCTTGCCAGGCACAGAGCGTCCGGCGGCTTGATGCGTCAAGCGGCCTGATCCGAGAGGTGCGAAGGCTTGTGTTGCAAGCGGACTTGCGGGTTAGGTTGTCGAATACGTCACCCCCAGTGGACTGGCGTCCGGAGGGAGGGGTGACGCTCCTGTTTGCGTGTCGACCTGAAAGCGCCTCAGACCTTGAACGGACCGCGTTCCTGCCACCACCTCAACACCAGATCACGGGATTCCCCGATGGTCTGCTGCGAGTTGTCCAGCTCGATCGCATCCGCGGCGGCCTGCAGCGGAGACGCGCTGCGACCCTTGTCGCGAGCGTCCCGCGCTTCCAGATCAGCGCGCAAGCTTTCGATATTAGCCGGAATTCCCTTGGAAATCAATTGCTTGTGACGTCGCTCGGCCCGCGTGGCGGCACTGGCGGTCAGGAAGACCTTGAGCGCCGCGTCGGGGAAGATCGCCGTGCCCATGTCGCGCCCGTCGGCCACCAGGCCGGGCAGGCGGCGGAAATTCAGCTGCAGCTGATGCAGCGCGCGACGCACCGCCGGATGGGCGCCGACCTGCGAGGCCATCAGCCCGGTCGCTTCCTGGCGCAGCTCGGCCGAGACGTCTTCTTCGTCCAGCAGCACCCGGCCCGATTCGAACTTCAAGTCCAGCGTCGGCACCAGCGCCGCGACCGCCTCGCCATCGGCCAGGTCGACATGGTGGCGCGAGGCGGCCAGCCCGGTCACCCGGTACAGCGCGCCGGAATCCAGCACGTCGTAGCCCAGCGCCTGCGCGACCTCGTCGGTCAGCGTGCCCTTGCCCGAGGCGGTGGGGCCGTCGATCGTGATGACGGGAATGTCCTCGACGTTGGCGCGGACGACGCCGAACAGCGTCTCGAAGTAGTCGGGGAAGGTCTTGGCGACGCATTGCGGATCCAGGATGCGCACCGGCACGGCGGGCCCCTGGCGGTCGTCCTGCAGGCCGTTGAAGGCCGCCAGCGAGAAGCACATCGCGACGCGATGGTCGTCGTAGGTGTGGATGGCCGCCGGCTTCCAGGCCTTGAGCGGATGCACGCGCAGCCAGTCCGGGCCTTCCTCGACCCGCGCGCCGAGCTTGCGCAGCTCGGTCGCCATCGCGGCGATGCGGTCGGTCTCCTTCACGCGCCAGGAGGCGATGTTGCGCAGCGTCGTCGGGCCGTCGGCGTACAGCGCCATCACGGCCAGCGTCATCGCGGCGTCCGGGATGTGGTTGCAGTCCAGGTCCAGCGCCTTCAGCGGCCAGGCGCCGCGGCGCACCTCCAGCCAGTTGGGGCCGATGTCGACCTGGGCGCCCATCGCCTGCGCGGCCTCGACGAAACGGACGTCGCCCTGCACCGAGCTCGAGCCCACGCCCTCGATGCGCACCGGCGCGTCGGTGGCGGCGATCGCGCCGAGCGCGACGAAGTAGGACGCCGACGACGCATCGCCCTCGACGTGCACCTCGCCGGGCGAGCGGTAGCGGCTGCCGGCGGGAATCACGAAACGCTGCCAGTCGTCGTCGCGCTGGACCTGGACGCCGAAGCGCGCCAGCAACTCCAGCGTGATGTGGACGTAGGGCTTGGAGATCAGCTCGCCGGTGACCTCGATGACGAGGTCCCGCTGCGCGACCAGGGGCAGGGCGAGCAGCAGGGCGGTGAGGAACTGGCTGGAGACGTCGCCGCGCACGCGCACCGGCGCGTCCAGCGTCAGCGCCGCCGGCCCGTTGAGCCGCAGCGGCGGATAACCCTCCTGGCCGAGGCAGTCAATCGGGCAGCCCAGCGCGCGCAGCGCGTCGACCAGGTCGCCGATCGGGCGCTCATGCATGCGGGGCACGCCGGAGAGTTCGAACTGGCCGCCCTGCGTGGCCGCCAGCAGCGCGAGCGCGGCGGTCAGGGGGCGCATCGCCGTGCCGGCGTTGCCCAGGAAGAGCTTGGCCTGCCGGGTAGTCAACCGGCCGCCGATGCCGGTCACCGACAGCACGCCGTCCGCGCCGGTCTCGAGCTGGCAGCCCAACTCGCGCAGCGCGGCCAGCATGACCTTGGTGTCGTCCGAGGCCAGCAGGTCGTGCACCCGGGTCACGCCCTCGGACAGGCCGGCCAGCAGCAGCACCCGGTTGGAGATGCTCTTGGAGCCGGGCAGGGACACGGTGCCCGCGGCGCCGCGCAGCGGGGGCAGGTCCAGGAAGGGAATCTTGTACATGGCGCGGTGGGCGCGCGGCGCGCCGCGCACACGGAAGGGAGGGTTACTTGGACTTCGACGGCGGCGCGGCCGGGGCACCGAGCTGCCATTGCGCGCGGCCTTCGGAGGCCTGCCGGATCATCGTCTCGAGCGCGTGCGCGTCACCCTGGCGGATCGCCTGCTCCATCTGGTCCAGCACCTCGCGGAAGCGCTGCGACTGCGTCAGCAGGTCCTGCCGGTTGGCCATCAGGATGTCGCGCCAGACCGTCGGATCGCTGGCGGCGATCCGGGTGAAGTCGCGGAAGCCGGAACCGGCCAAGCTCAGGAAGTCGCGGCCCGAGGGCTGTCTGGCGACCGAGCTGAAGTAGGCGTAGGCCAGCAGGTGCGGCAGGTGACTGACCGCGGCGAAGGCTTCGTCATGGTGGTGCGGCGCCATCTTGAGCACCTGCGACCCCAGCGCCGACCAGACGTCGGTCGCCTTCTGCACCATCTCCGGCCGGGTCTGCTCCAGCGGCGTCAGGATGACCTGGCGGCCCTGGTAGAGCGCGGCATCGGCATGCTGCACGCCGGCGCTTTCCTTGCCGGCGATCGGATGCGCGGGCACGAAGCTCGGGAACTGCTTGCCGAGCGCGCGCTTGGCCGCGTCGACGACATCGCTCTTGGTCGAGCCCACGTCCATCAGCAGCACGTCGGCCCGCACCAGGTGGCGGATGGCCTTGAGCGTGGACTCGGTCGCGGCGACCGGCACCGCCACCAGCACGATGTCCGAACCGGACACGGCCAGCAGCGCCGATTCGGCGGCGATGTCGATCACGCCCATGCGACGGGCGGTATCGGTCGTCGACGGGCTCTTGCTGTAGCCCACCACCCGGCGCACCAGGCCGGCTTTCTTCATGGCCAGCGCGAACGAGCCGCCCATCAGGCCGCAACCGATCACGCCGAGTTGGTTGTACATCGCAAGGAACCTCTTTCGCTCAAGACTTCAGCGTCAGGACTTCAGCGGGTAGGCGCCGATGACCTTGTAGAACGCGCACAGCTCCCGCAGCTCCGCCAGCGCCGAGGCGACGTGCGGCTGCGACGGGTGGCCGTCCAGGTCGATGTAGAAGTAGTACTCCCACTGACCGGTGCGGGCCGGACGCGACTCCAGGCGGGTCATGGACACGCCGTGCTTCTTCAACGGCACCAGCAGATCATGCATCGCGCCCGGGCGGTTCGCCACGGAGACGATGAGGCTGGTGCAGTCGCGCCCCGTGGCCGGGGGGGTGGCCATGGTCTGCGGCAGGCAGATCACGGCGAAACGGGTGCGGTTGTAGGCCTCGTCCTGCACCGCGTGCGCGGTGATGTGCAGGCCGAACAGCGTCGCCGCGCGCTCGCTGGCGATCGCGGCGTAGGCCGGGTTCTCGGCCGCCAGCCGCGCGCCCTCGGCGTTGCTGGACACGGCGCGGCGCTCGGCGTTCGGCAGGTGCTTGGACAGCCAGTTCTGGCACTGCGCGAGCGCCTGGGGGTGCGCCAGCACCGCCTCCACGCCTTCCAGCGAGTTCTCCTTGCGCAGCAGGTTGTGGCGGATCAGCAGGCTGACCTCGCCGACCACATGCGTGGGCGTGTGCAGGAACAGGTCGAGCGAGCGCGTCACCACGCCCTCGGTCATGTTCTCGACGCCGACCACGCCGTACTGCGCGCTGCCGGAGGCGGTCGCGTGGAAGACCTCGTCGAAGCTGTTGCAGTAGATCAGGTCGGCGGCGCCACCGAAGTATTCGATCGCGGCCTGCTCGCAGAAGGTGCCGAAGGGGCCCAGCACGGCGACCCGCTGCGGCGATTCGAGCGCGAGGCAGGCGGACATGATCTCGCGCCAGATGGCGGCGACGTGTTCGCCCTTGAGCGGGCCTTGGTTGGCCGCCTTGATCTTGGCGATGACCTGGGCGACCCGGTCGGGGCGGAAGAAGGGCGTGCCGTCGCGCCGCTTGATCTCGCCGACCTGCTCGGCGACATGGGCGCGCTGGTTCAGCAGCGTCAGCAGTTGCGAGTCGAGCGCGTCGATCTGGTCGCGCAGCGCGAGCAGCTCGGGGTCGGCCACCGGGGCCGGCGGCATCGGGGCGTCGCCGGGCGCCTCGGGCAGGGGGGTGTTCGGCGTGTCAGCCATGTCGGGTTTCGAAGTCTTTCAGGTAGCTCACCAGGGCCTGGACGCCCTCCAGCGGCATCGCGTTGTAGATCGATGCCCGCATGCCGCCCACCGACTTGTGGCCTTTGAGTTGCAGCAGCCCCCGCTCCTTGGCGCCAGCCAGGAAGGCGTCGTTCAGACGCTCGTCGCGGAGGAAGAATGGGACGTTCATCCGCGAGCGGCACGACGCCGCCACGCGGTTTTCATACAGGGAGGAGCCGTCCAGCGCCGCGTAGAGCAGGGCGGCCTTGTCGATGTTGCGCTGCTCGATCGCGGCCAGGCCGGTCTTGCCGCCGTAGGCGAAGCGCTTGAGCCACTGGAACACCAGGCCGGCGACGTAGATGCCGAAGGTCGGCGGCGTGTTGTACATCGACTGCGCCTCGGCCACGATCTTGTAGTCGAAGGCGGAGGGGCAGATCGGCAGCGCGTGGCCCAGCAGGTCCTCGCGGACGATCACCAGCGTCAGGCCGGCCGGGCCGATGTTCTTCTGCGCGCCGGCGAAGGCGAGGCCGACCTTGGACCAGTCCACCGGGCGCGACGCCACGTGGGAGGAGAAGTCGATCGCCAGCGGCGCGTCATGGCCCAGCGCCTGGAGGTCGGGCAGGGCCTGGAATTCGATGCCGTCGATGGTCTCGTTGGTGCAGACGTGCACGTACGAGGCGTCCCGGCGCAACTGCCAGGTCGAGGGCGCGGGAATGTCGAGGTAGCGGCCGTCGGCGCCGGGGAGCTCGGCGGCATTGGCGGCGATGCGGACGTCGGCATAGCGCCTGGCTTCGGCGGCGCTCTTCTTCGACCAGGAGCCGGTGACGACGACGTCGACCGCGCCGCCGCGCGACAGGTTCAGCGGCAGGATCGCGTTCTCGCCGAGCCCGCCCCCCTGCATGAACAGGATGCGGAAATGCTCGGGCACCTGCAGTAGCTCGCGCAGGTCGGCCTCGGCGGCTTCGTAGATCGAGATGAACTCACGGCCGCGATGGCTCATCTCCATCACGCTCATGCCGGAGCCGTGCCAGTCCAGCATCTCCTCGGCCACCTGGCTCAGGACCTCGGGGGGGAGGGCGGCGGGACCGGCGGAGAAGTTGAAGGGGCGGACGGCTGGCATGGGGAGGGCGCGGTGAGAACGGGACGACAGCCGGGGCGCCGACGCCGGTCGACCGGATCGACGCGGCGGGGCGCCCCGGGCGGAGCGATGCCGGCCTGGGGCCGGCACCGGCCCGCGGTGGCGGACTTACTTCTTCGGCGTCGGCGCGGGCTTGGCGGCCGGCTTCGGGGCCGAGGCGGCCGGCGCCGGACCCGCTTCCAGGCCGAGCTGCTTGGCGACGTTCTGCTGCAGCGCGGTGAACTTCTCGTCCAGCTGCTTGCCGTTGTCGTCGATCAGCTTCTTCGTGTAGAGGCTCTGCAGCTCCTGCGAGGACTCGGCGAACTTCTTGCTCACCGGCGATTCCAGCCAGGCCAGCAGCTGCTTGAGCTCGTCCTCGGTGAACTTCTCGTCCAGCGCCACGCCCATGGTCGACGGGGCCAGCTTCATGCCCTTGTCGACCAGCGGCTTGGCGTTGTCTTCCAGGAACTTGCGCAGGTCGGCATCGATCTGCTTGGCGGTGGCTTCGCGCTTGGCTTCGGGCACGTTGCGCAGGGCCGGCGCGGCCTTGGCGGCCAGTTCGTTGACCGGGCGGCTCAGCACGCCCATGGTCAGGGCCTCGATCGCGGGCTGCTGGATCTTCAGGATCTTCGCGATGACGTCCTTCTTGGACTGCGGGCTGTCAGCCTTCTGCGCGAAGACGACGGGGCTCGCCAGCAGCGAGGCGGCGATGGCGCCGGCTTGGATGGACTTCAGCAACAAGGTCATTCCTTCACGTCGGGGGTGGAGTCGCCCGCGGCGCTCGTGGCGTCGCCGGCATCGGAACCGGCGCCGCCCGCGGCGTCGTCGGTCGATTCTGTCGTCTCGTTCGCATCGTTCTCGACGATGCGCTGCAGGCCCGAGAGCTTGGCGCCCTCGTCCAGCGAAATCAGCGTCACGCCTTGCGTGGCGCGACCCAGTTCGCGGATCTCGGCCACCCGCGTGCGTACCAGCACGCCGGTGTCGGTGATCAGCATGATCTCATCCTCGGGGCGGACCAGCGTCGCCGCGACGACCTTGCCGTTGCGTTCGCTCTGCTGGATCGCGATCATGCCCTTCGTGCCGCGGCCGTGGCGCGTGTATTCCACGATGCTGGTGCGCTTGCCGTAGCCGTTCTCGGTGGCGGTCAGCACGCTCTGCGTCTCGTCCTCGGCCACCAGCATCGCGATCAGGCGCTGGTCGGGTTCGAGCATCATGCCGCGCACGCCGCGGGCCTGGCGGCCCATCGGGCGGACGTCGTCCTCGTCGAAGCGCACCGCCTTGCCGCCGTCGGAGAACAGCATGACGTCATGCTGGCCGTCGGTCAGCGCGGCGCCGATCAGGTAGTCGCCCTCGTCCAGGTCGACGGCGATGATGCCGGCCTTGCGCGGGTTGCTGAAGTCCTTCAGCGAGGTCTTCTTGACGGTGCCCAGCGCGGTGGCGAAGAAGATGAAGTGGTCTTCCGGGAACGAGCGGAACTCGCCCGTCAGCGGCAGCACGACGTTGATCTTCTCTTCCGGCTGCAGCGGGAACATGTTGACGATCGGCTTGCCGCGCGCGTTGCGCGAGCCTTGCGGCACTTCCCAGACCTTCAGCCAGTACACGCGACCGCGGTTGCTGAAGCACAGCATCCAGTCATGCGTGTTGGCGATGAAGAGCTGGTCGATCCAGTCGTCGTCCTTGGTGGCCGTGGCCTGCTTGCCGCGGCCGCCGCGGCGCTGGGCACGGTACTCGCTCAGCGCCTGGCTCTTGATGTAGCCGGTGTGGGACAGCGTCACGACCATGTCGGTCGGCGTGATCAGGTCCTCGGTGCCGAGTTCCTGGGCGTTGTGCTCGATCACGCTGCGGCGCGCGCCCAACTTGGTCTGGCCGAACTCCTGGCGCACCGACGCCAGTTCGTCGCCGATGATCGTCGTCACGCGCGCGGGCGTGGCGAGGATGTCCAGCAGGTCGGCGATCTGCGCCATCACGTCGCGGTATTCGCCGACGATCTTGTCCTGCTCCAGCCCGGTCAGGCGCTGCAGGCGCATCTGCAGGATCTCGCCGGCCTGGTCGTCGGACAGCTTGTAGAGCCCGTCCTCCTGCATGCCGTACTGCGCCGGCAGGCCTTCGGGACGGTAGGCGTTGCGGCCGCCGGCGGTCTCGCCCTCGGCGCGCGACAGCATCTCCCGCACCAGCGAGGAATCCCAGGCGCGCGCCATCAGCTCGGCCTTGGCCACCGGCGGGGTGGGGCTGCGCTTGATGATCTCGATGAAGTCGTCGATGTTGGCCAGCGCCACCGCCAGGCCTTCCAGCACATGGCCGCGCTCGCGCGCCTTGCGCAGTTCGAACACGGTGCGGCGGGTGACGACCTCGCGGCGGTGCTCCAGGAAGACCGTGATCAGGTCCTTCAGGTTGCACAGCTTGGGCTGGCCGTCGACCAGCGCCACCATGTTCATGCCGAAGCTGTCCTGCAGCTGGGTCTGCTTGTACAGGTTGTTCAGGACGACTTCCGGAACCTCGCCGCGCTTGAGCTCGATCACCACGCGCATCCCGGACTTGTCGGACTCGTCCTGGATGTGGCTGATGCCCTCGATCTTCTTTTCCTGGACCAGCTCGGCGATGCGCTCGAGCAGGGTCTTCTTGTTCACCTGATAGGGGATCTCGTCGACGATGATCGCCTGGCGCTGGCCGCGGTCGATGTCCTCGAAATGGACCTTGGCGCGCATCACGACCTTGCCGCGGCCGGTGCGGTAGCCCTCACGCACGCCGGACAGACCGTAGATGATCCCGGAGGTGGGGAAGTCCGGCGCGGGGATGATCTCCATCAGCTCGTCGATCGAGCAGTCAGGATTCTTCAGCGCGTGCAGGCAGGCGTCGACGACCTCGTTGAGGTTGTGCGGCGGGATATTCGTGGCCATGCCGACCGCGATACCGGCCGCGCCGTTGATCAGCAGATTCGGAAGGCGCGCCGGCAAAACCAGCGGTTCCTTTTCGCTGCCGTCGTAGTTCGGACCGTAGTCGACGGTTTCCTTGTCGATATCGGCCAGCATTTCGTGGGCGATTTTCGACAAGCGGATTTCGGTGTATCGCATGGCCGCGGCGTTGTCGCCGTCGACCGAGCCGAAATTCCCCTGTCCGTCCACCAGCATGTGGCGCAGCGAGAAGTCCTGCGCCATCCGGACGATGGTGTCGTACACGGCGCTGTCGCCGTGCGGGTGGTATTTACCGATGACGTCGCCGACGATACGGGCCGACTTCTTGTAGGGCCGGTTCCAGTCGTTGTTCAGTTCGTGCATCGCGAAGAGCACGCGCCGGTGCACCGGCTTGAGGCCGTCGCGGGCGTCGGGCAGCGCACGGCCGACGATCACGCTCATCGCGTAATCCAAGTAGGAGCGGCGCATCTCCTCTTCGAGGCTGATCGGCAGGGTTTCCTTGGCGAACTGGGTCATGCGCTGGGGGCCGCGCGCACGCGTGCGCAGCCTCTGGAGAGATCGGAAGTCGGTGATTCTAATTGCGCGCGCTTGTCGTGCTTGCGCAACACGTTCATGAACAGTTGCAGCGCGTGCCGCGAGAATGGAGGCGTCCTGTTGCCCTATGGCACAATCGGTTCGTCCCTAGGAGAAACCCTTGGTCAGGGAACTCCTGAGGTTTTAGTTCCGACATTGGACGTTTCGCAGGGCAACTGCGGCTTTCCTTGAGAGGAGAATCATGAAGAAACTGAACCGCGTGGCAGCGCTCTTTGCTGTCGCCGCTGTGGCCACCTCGGGCGTCATGGCCCAAACCGTGGACAACTGGCGCGCAACGGATGGCACCGTTTGGAAGAACGGCACCAACGAGCTGTGCTGGCGCGATGCATTCTGGACCCCGGCCACGGCCGCCAAGGACTGCGACGGCGCCCTGAAGCCGGTGGCTGCTCCTGTGGCCGCTCCGGCCGCTCCGGCTCCCGCCCCGGCGGTGACCCCGGCCCCGGCGCCCAAGCCGGTGGTGGCTCCGACCAGCGAAAAGGTCACCTACGCCGCTGACGCCTTCTTCGACTTCGACAAGTCGGTCCTGAAGCCGGAAGCCAAGGCCAAGCTGGATGACCTGGTCTCGAAGACTGGCGGCATCAACCTGGAAGTGATCATCGCCGTCGGCCATACCGACAGCGTCGGCACGGACGCCTACAACCAGAAGCTGTCGGTTCGCCGCGCTGAAGCCGTGAAGGCCTATCTGGTGTCGAAGGGTCTGGAAAAGAACCGCGTCTACACCGAAGGCAAGGGCAAGAAGCAGCCCATCGCCGACAACAAGACCGCGGAAGGCCGCGCCAAGAACCGCCGCGTCGAAATCGAAGTGGTCGGTACCCGCGCCGTCAAGTAAACGGTACGGTGGCGACTTCGGTCGCCATCCCGCAAACCCCGCCAGCCATCAGGCTCGCGGGGTTTTTTCATTGATGCGTCATTGGCGCGGCGCGCGCGGAGTCGAGCCTCCCGCCGGTGGGCTCGGCTACCATTGCGCCCCATGGCGAATGTCGATGCAAAAGAGCTCGAGAAGTTCAGCGAGCTGGCCCACCGCTGGTGGGATACCGAAAGTGAATTCAAGCCGCTTCACCAGATCAATCCCTTGCGATTGAACTGGATCGACGGCCTCTGCGGCTTGCAAGGCAAGACGGCGCTGGACGTCGGTTGCGGCGGCGGCATCCTGGCCGATGCGATGGCGCGCAAGGGAGCGAACGTGCTGGGCATCGACCTGGCGACGAAATCGCTGCGTGTGGCCGAATTGCATGCGATGGAGGCAGGTACCGAGAACGTCGCCTACCAAGAGATCGCCGTTGAGGACCTGGCGCGGGAGCGCCCCGCCTCCTTCGAGGTGGTGACCTGCATGGAGATGCTTGAGCACGTGCCGGACTCTGCGTCGGTGGTCACCGCGCTGGGTCAACTCGTGAAGCCCGGCGGGTGGGTGTTCCTGTCGACGCTGAATCGCAACGCCAAGTCCTTTCTCTTCGCGATCGTCGGAGCGGAGTACGTCCTGCGCATGCTGCCCGCCGGCACCCACGAATACGCGCGCTTCATCCGCCCGTCGGAGCTGGCGCAGATGTGCCGAGACGCCGGCTTGGAAGTGCAAGGCGCGAAGGGCCTGACCTTCAACCCGCTCACCCAGCGCTATGCCTTGAACGCGGATACCGACGTCAACTACCTGCTGGCTTGCCGCCGTCCCGCATGATCGCGGCGATGCTGAATTCGCCTCCCGGCGTGGCCACGCGCGCTGCGATCAGAACCGTGCTGTTCGATCTGGATGGCACGCTGGTGGACAGCGCCCCGGATCTGGCCGGCGCGACCAACGAAATGCTCATCGCGCGCGGCCTGCCCGAAGTGCCGTTCGAGCGCCTGCGTCCGATGGTGGGCGCGGGCGCGCGCGGAATGATGGGCGTGGCCTTTGGCGTGTCGCCGAAGGAGATGACGTTCCCAGCGCTCCGCGACGAGTTCTTCGACCGCTACGAGCGTCGCCTGCTTCGCGCGACACGCCCGTTCGACGGTGTCGCTGCGATGCTGCAGGCGCTGTCCGACGACGGCTTGAGCTGGGGCATCGTGACCAACAAGTCGGAGCGCTTCGCGCTGCCGTTGGCGCGGGGGCTCGGTTGGTCCGAACGCGCGGCGGCGGTGGTTGGAGGCGACACGACGCCGCACAGCAAGCCGCACCCGGAGCCGCTCCTGGAGGCGGCCCGTCGGGCCGGCGTCGCGCCGGGTGAGTGCGTGTATGTCGGCGATGACGCGCGCGACGTGCTGGCGGGACGAGCGGCTGGCATGCCGACGATCGCCGTGCGCTGGGGCTATCTGGGGGATGGTGAGCCGATCGAGGCCTGGGGCGCGGACGTGGTTCTCGACACCCCATCGCAGCTCGTCGAGTGGCTGAGAGCCGCGCGCTGAGCCTGTGGCTCAAGCGTTCAGGGCCGCTGCGAATCGAACTTCAGAAAGATTACCGCCGCCCGGGGCTTGAAGTCCGCGCGACTGGCATAATCTGCGACTTCTCTCTCTGGGGCCGACCTGGTTTCGACGTGGGTACGGATTCGGAGTAGGGCATGCCGAGGGCCAGGCACCTCGTAAATCCATCTGGAAAAAACCAACTGCGAACGATAACACGTACGCTCTCGCGGCTTAAACCCCGCGGACCTCTCACCGGTTGGCCGATGGGCCGGGTGAAGGGACGCAAGTCCTGACACAGAGAGGTTATTCACATTGGCTGGCTGTCATTCGTGCACCTTGGGTGACGGCGAGATTTAGGGTGCTGGCTGATCCCGCAGCGTGCTCCTGCGCGACGGGGTTGGCGAGAACCAAATCAGAGAGCTAAGCATGTAGAACTGCCCGATGAAGGCTTGCGGACGCGGGTTCAATTCCCGCCGGCTCCACCATATTCGAGTGTCATGACCGCTCATGACCTCCCAAGCGCCTAAGTGAACCAAGCACTTAGGCGCTTTTTGTTTTTGGGCTCGGTGCCCGAATTCCTGCATGGCGTCGCGCACCCTGGCCCCATCCGTCGCGGCCGACGGACAGTTCCTGGATTTTTCGCGACCTGCTCGCGCAGGGGTGTACCGGACCGCGCGGCGGTTGACGATACTTCCGCGCGTCACGCCTCGAGGGAGCTGCCGCACGGTGCGGTGGAGCGAGGCCACAGTGCGTCCACCATGCTTGCATCCGTCATTGACCATCGCCGCCGTGGCGCTTCGCCGCTGCGTTCCTCCGGGCCCTGGCACCTCGTGGCCATCGCCGTCGCCGCCGCGGCGCTGACGGCCTGCGGCGGCGGCTCGTCGGACGACGACCCCGCGCCCGAGGTCACGCCTCGGACCGCGGCGACCCTGGTGCGCGTCGCTTCGGAGGCGGCGGGAAGCCACTGCGCCGCGGGCGGCACGCGCGTGGAGTCCGGCGCGGATGCCGACGGCAACGGACAGCTCGCCGACGGCGAGGTGTCCAGCACGCAGTACGTCTGCAACGGTCTGAACGGCGGCGCGGGTGCCGAGGGCCGGTCGATGCTGGTTCGAGTCCGAGCCGAAGCCGTCGGCGCCAACTGCGCGCAAGGCGGCTCGGCGGTGATGGCGGGGCTGGATGCCGACGGCAACGGCGCGCTGGACTCGGGTGAGGTCAGCAGCGTGGCCTATGTCTGCAATGGCGCGAACGGCTCCAACGGCTCGAACGGCACGAATGGCTCAAACGGCGCGCCAGGCTCCGCCGGCCCCACAGGACCCACAGGACCCACAGGCGCCTCGGGCCTCGACGCCCTCGTCGCGGTCACCGCGGAGTCGGCCGGCGTGAATTGCGCCTACGGCGGCCAGCGCGTGCAATCCGGCCAGGACGCCAACCGCAACGGCGTGCTGGATGCCGGCGAGGTGACGTCCACGGCCTATGCCTGCAGCGCCGCGCCGGCGGACACGCGCTGGGTGAATGTGACGTCCGCGACCGCGCAGGCCGACTCGAACACCGGCTATCTCGCCAATTCGAGCGGGCCCGTGGTCCTCACGCTGCCCGCTTCACCGGCCGTGGGCGACTGGATCAAGGTCACCGGAGTGGGCGCCGGCGGTTGGACGATCGCGCAGAACGCCGGCCAGCGGATCACGACGACCGGATTACCCGGCGGCAACACCGTGACCTGGACGGCCCAGGCACCGACCGGCACCTGGGTCGCCGTGGCGATGTCGGCTGACGGCGCACGCCAGGTCGCCGCGGCGGCATCCGGCGAGCTCTACACGTCCGAGGACGCCGGCGCGCACTGGACCGTGCGTCTCACCGGCCAGACGTGGTCCAGCGTCGCGATGTCCTCCGACGGACAGACGATCCTGGCGGCGGTCAATGGCGGAGCGCTCTACCTGTCGACGGACGGAGGGAACAACTGGTCCAACGACGGCAGCAGCAGGGCGTGGACCGCCGTCGCCAGTTCGGCCGACGGCACGCGCCTGGTGGCCACGGCCTACCTCGGACAGATCTGGACCTCGACCGACAGCGGCGGCAGCTGGACGGCGCGCGACAGCAATCGCGCCTGGCGCACCGTGAGCGCCTCGGCGGACGGCCGCGTACAGGTCGCGGGCACCAACGGCTCGCAGCTGTATGTGTCGACCGACTACGGCGTCAGCTGGACCGCGCGGGCCTCCGCCCAGTTCTGGTGGGGGTCGGCGGCATCGGCCGATGGACGGCGCCTGTACGCCACGGTCGACACGGGCGCGATCTGGCGCTCCGATGATTTCGGCACCTCGTGGGAAGCCGTGACGATGAGCCGGGACTGGCGCGGCATTGCCACTTCGGCGGATGGGCGTCATGTGGTGGCCGCCACGAATGGCGGCGCGCTCTACGAATCGTCGGATGGTGGCCAGACCTGGCGGTCCACGGCCGATGCGGGCGCCTGGACGACGGTGGCCAGCAGCGCGAACGGCCTGACCCTGCTGGCCGGCAAGTCCGGCGCGGCGCTGTACGCCGGTACGCGGCGGACATCCACCACCACGGGGGGGAGCGGCTCGCTGTCCGGGGGGCAGGGCGACACGCTTCAACTGCAGTACGTCGGCGGCGGCGTGTTCATGCCGATCAGCTATGTCCTGGCGAACCTGACGTTCACGCCGCAGTGACCTCGCCCGTTCGAGCGACCGAATCCCCCTGCGGGGGGATTCGCGTCCTTGGAACGCGTGTCAGGCCGCCGGCACGCACGCCATCGCGATGCTGACCCACACGCCCACGCTGAAATACGGCGTCAGCCACAGCGCATCGGCCTTCCAAGCCTCCCAGGAGCCGCTGGGCACGCGCCGATGCCAGGCATCGCGGGCGCCGGCGTCCAGGCGCAGGTAGACCTGCCCGCTGGCGCGCCCATGCCGGTAGCGGCGCCAGTACATCGGCATGTCGACGGTCACGACATAAGCGACGAAGGACAGCGCGCCCACGATGCCGGCGACCGACAGCGCCTGCACCCAGCCCCCGCTGCCGAGGGCGATCACGCCCAGCAGCACGGCCATCCAGGTGAAACCGCCGGCCCACAGCGCCGATTCCACGGCCTGCGTGATGTGGTTGAGCGTGAGCACGCTGTGCCAGCAGAAGGCCTGCGCCACCACCATGAACATCGGAACGGCCCAGGCGGCCGCCTGCACGGCCGGCAGGCCGGCATGGGCGGCCAGTTGATGGACGAACAGGCCCAGCTGCAACGCGAAGCAGATCTCCGCCACCGTGGCCGCGGTGCGGCCCAGGAAGATGCTGGACAGGTGGCTGTCCACCACCACGAGCCGCTCCAGATCCACCCGCGGCAGCAAGGAGCGATAGGCACACACCAGCACGTAGACGCCGGACAGCCCCAGTTGCACTCGCCCATGAACGCCGGCGACGGGGCCGGCGAGCGCGACGGCGAGCCACAGGCCCAGGTTCAGCACGGCCAGCGCGCGCAGCGCCCGGCACCATGAACGCACCTGCGTATCCATCGCTAGTCGATCACGATGTCGCCGTCGACCGTGCCCGACAGCGCGGCGAGGTAGCCCAGCTCCAGGCTGCGCGTGAAGGCCGGCGTGTCGAACAGCGGCGCGGTGTCGCGTTGCGCGCGCAGCCGGTCGCGCAGCGCCGCGAGTGGCTCCGGCGCGGCCGCGAGCGCGACGGCCCGCTCGACGTAGTCCTCGGGGGTCTCGACGATCAGCTCCGGCATGCCGACCGCATGCAGCAGGCTGGCCGCCATGCGGCCGGCGAAGGCGCGCCCCCGCTGCGTGAGCACCGGCAGTCCCATCCAGAGCGCATCGCTGGCCGTCGTGCCGGCGTTGTAGGGCAGAGTGTCCAGGAACAGGTCGGCCGCGGCGAGGCGGGCGAGGTAGTCCTCGCGCGCGCAGCGCCGCGCGAAGACCAGACGCTCCGGCGCAAGGCCGATCGCGGCGGCTTCGCGGCGCAGGCGGTCGATGGCCTCATCCTCCTCGGCCAGCAGCCACAGCACGGCGTGCGGCACGCGCGACAGGATCCGGCCCCAGGTGCGGAACATGGCCGGCGTCAGCTTGGCCGGGTTGTTGAAGCAGCACAGCACGACCGCGTCCGGCGGCAGGCCGAGCGCGCGCCGGTCGGCCGCGGCGGGTCGCGGTCGCTGGCGATCGTTGGCTTGGTAGGACGGCAGCACCAGCAGGCGTTCGTCGAAGCAGGCGCGGGTGTCGGCGTCGATGAGGCGCGGGTCCGCGACGAGGTAGTCGTAGGCGCACGAGCCCGAAGTGCCAAGATAGCCCAGGTAGAGCATCTGCACCGGTGCGACGCGGCCGGCGAGCAGCGCGACGCGGCCGCCCTCGGTGTGGCCGGTGAGGTCGACCGCGATGTCGATGGACAGCTCGCGGCACAGCGCCGCCACCCGTTCATCGCTCCAGCCGCCGACGTCGAGGAAGGCATCGGCGGCGGCGCGCAGCCGCTGCTGCATCGGGTCGTCCTTCGCCTCGCCATGGTTGATCAGCGCGACGTCGAAGACCTCGCGGTCGTGCAGCTCCAGCGTTTCCGCCAGCAGGAAGGCCACCGGATGGGCATGGAAGTCGCGGGAGATGTAGGCGATGCGGATCTTGCGTCCGGCCGGGAAGCCCGACCGCATCGGCGGCGTCGCGGCACGGGGCGACGCGTGCCGCGCCCAGGTCCTTGCCGCCGCCTGCTGCAGGGCCGGGTCGTCCGTCAGGTTCTGGACCACCAGCGGCTGCGCGACCGCCTCGCCCCGAGCCACCTGGGTAAGCAGCGCATCGCGACGCGCGTCGAAGTCGCGCCAGTCGTAGACATGCATCGCCGCGTAGAGCCTCAGTCCGGCGAGCCAAGGGGCGTGCGGCGTGAGTCGCAAGGCCGCGTCGAAGTCGTCCACCGCCAACGTGAACCGGCGCGCGCGCAGATGGAGATTGGCCCGGTTCTGCAGCGGCGCGGCGAAGGCCGGGTCGTGGCGGATCGCGGTGCTGAAGGCGTCGAGCGCCTCGGCCTCCCGGCCGCCCTGGCGCAGCGCCATGCCCATCAGGTTGCGCGCGATCGCGTGGCCCGGCGCCTCGGGACCGATGGCCGCCAGCGTCGGCAGCGCGTCGCGCCAGCGGCCCGCGTCGATCAGCTGCTCCGCGCGCTCGAAGCGGAAGTCGTCGCAGGCGGGATCGGCGTCGATGGCCAGCTCGATCGCCATCAGCGCCGCGTCGCGGGCGCCCAGGTCCCGGTAGCTCAGGCTCAGGCCATGGAAGGCACGGGCGTAGGCGGGGTCCCGCGAGGCGGCCTGCTCGAACGCCGCGATCGCGTCCTCGATCCGGCCGGTCTCGCGCAGCGCGATGCCCCAGTTGTAGAGCAGCGCTGCGCCAGCGCCGGCCACCTGCGCGAGCGCGCGGTACTCGGCCTCGGCGGCGATCCAGTCGCCGCGGTCGGCGAGGGCATGGGCGCGTGCCAGCGTGGCGGGGCCGCGTGGCTGTTCCAGCTGTCCCTTCGAAGCGCTCAATCACCACCTCCCGCGGCTCAACGCGGCGGATCATACGAGCCGACGTCGGCGCAAGCGCAGGCGAGGCTTCGTTGGTGCACTGCAGCACGCGCGGCGGCCCGCGTTTCTAGTGGACGGGCGCTATCCCATCGATAGCCACATCGCGTGGCGCGCCGGGAGTCGCGGGCGTAGCATCGCTTCACCCCGGCTCCAGGTCCCCGTCATGGCCGTCTGGCAGTTCGATCTGGCCTTCGCGCATGGCAGCGCCAAGGCCTCCTGGCATCCCTCCTCGCGCAGCGACGTCATGCATTACCTCGCGTCGCGCGTCGGCCCGAGCACGCCGATGCTGGAGGGCTGGCGCTACTTCGGCGACGAGGCACACAACTGCATCGACATGGTGTCCGATCCCGACGGCCACTACGAGCTGCATGCGCGGCTGGACGCCTGCGCCACCGAGACCGACCACTTCATCGACGTCGTCTGCGACGTGGCCCATGCGCTCGGCTGCGAGTTCTTCAGCGCCGAACTGGCGGCCTTGTTGCCGCCGCGCTCGCACGCGCTCAAGGACGCGCTGCAGCGGTCGACGGCCTGGCGCTTCGCGCTGGACCCCGAGGGCTTCGACACCGACGCCTGACCGGCCGCGGACGTCATCCCATCAGCGCGCTGAACCGCAGCGCATCATCGGCCGCCGCGCCCGACGCGGTGTTGTCGAAGACGCACCAGATCGAGGTGCCGGCCGGCCAGCGCGCGAGCGCCTGGGCCCGCGCCTGGAGGAAGGCGTCCTCGTAGCGCGACCAGTACATGCGCGGCGAGCCATGCCAGCGGTAGTAGACGACGGCGCCGCGGCCGTCGCTGTGCTCGCCGAGCCAGCCGCCCGGATCGTCCGCGCCGGCGGGGCGGGCGGGATCGGCGGCCACGCGGCCGACGCGCTCGTCCACCAGCAGGCGATCCGCCGCCGCGCTGAACCACGAGGCATGCCGCGGCTCGCAGACGATCGCGCCGTCGAAGCTCGCGTGCAGCGAGCGGAAGAAGGCGCGCGCGGTGCGTGTCTCCAGCGGCAGGGACGGCGGCAGTTGCACCAGCAGCACGGCCAGCCGTTCGCCCAGCCCGGCCAGCGAGTCGACGAAGGCGCGAACCTCGGCCCGCGGCACCTTCAGTCGCGCGTCGTGCGTCATCGCCCGCGGCAGCTTGACCGAGAAGCGGAAGTGCGCGGGCGTCTGCGCGGCCCAGCGCGCGAAGGTGTCCGCCCGGTGCGTGCGGCTGAAGGTGGTGTTGATCTCGGTCGCGTTCAGCACGGCGGCGTAGCGGCTGAGCTGGCTGCCCTCCGGCGGGAAGGCGGCGGCGAGGGCGCGGGGCACGCTCCAGCCCGCGGTGCCGATGTGCAAGGGCGTTGATCGCGACATGGGCACCTGCCGGCAAGCGGCTTGCCCTGGTCGAGGATCGACGCCCGCGTCGCCGACACCGCTCCCGACCGATGGACGCCTTCCTCGATGCCCTGCAATGGCCCGCGATGGCCGTGACCCTGCTGGCCGCCTGGCTGGTGGCCGCGCGAAGCGCCGCGCGCCGCCGCTGGGGCTTCGGCGTCTTCGTCGCCAGCAACCTGCTGTGGAGCGCCTGGGGCCTGCACACCCAGGCCTACGCGCTCATCGTGCTGCAGGTCGGGCTGTTCCTGCTCAACCTGCGCGGCGTGCGGAAGAACCGGCAGGCCGACGATGGCGCCCAGGGCGACGATGGCGGCAATCGCTCCGCCACCCGCGTCGCCGGCGACGTGACGGACGCGCGGACCGCCCGCGCAGGCCCGGGAGCGAGGCTTGCTGTGAGGAGGCACATGGCCAAGGAGCACGACATGAGCGATCAAGCGCTGAGCGACACCGAACGACGCGAAAAACTCTGGCACCTCATCAAGGACATGCGCTTCGGCATGCTGACGACGCAGCATCCCAACGGTCACCTGCACGCGCGTCCGATGACGCTGCAGAACCGCGGCGTCGACGAGGGCGATTCGCTGTGGTTCTTCATGTCCCGGGGCGGCGAAGCTTACGAGGACATCGTCGGCGCCGCGCAGGTGAACGTGGCCTTCGCCGACGCCGATGACGACACCTATGTCTCGGTGTCCGGCACCGCCGAACTCGACGAGGACAGGGCGCGCAAGCAGGCCCTCTGGAATCCGGCCGCCGAGGCCTGGTTCCCCAAGGGCGTGGACGACCCCGACCTCGCGCTGCTGCGGGTGCGCATCAACCACGCCAGCTACTGGGACGTGAAGGCCTCGAAGCTGATGCAGCTGTATGCGATGGCGAAGTCGGCGGTGACCGGCCAGCCGCCGAAGGACCTGGGCGAGACGGGGCAGGTCCGGATGCGGTGAGGGCTTCCCCCGGGGTCGCAGGGCTCGACGCGCCGGATTTGCCTCCGATAGGATGGCCCGATGATGAGCCCCCTGGTCCTTCGCGGTCGTTGCGCCTGCGGGCGAGCCGAGTACGCCGTGCATGCCGCCCAGCTCGACGCCGCGGTCTGCTACTGCGCCACCTGCCGACGATCCTCGGGGGGCGCCGGGATGGCCTGGCTGACCGCCGACCGCGCCACCTTGCGGGTCAATGGCGCGCTGCAGACCTGGCGGTCCTCGGACCATGCCTTGCGCCAGTTCTGCCCGCATTGCGCGACGCAGCTGTTCTGTCTCGAGGACGATGCGCCGCCGGAGATCAAGGTCGCCGCCGGCACGCTGGACGACCAGAAGCTGGTCAAGAGCACCCACAGCGCCTTCGTGAACGAGCGGCCGCTGTGGGATGCGCGGCATACGCTGGCGCAGCACGAGGCCGACGCTCCCTCGCCGACGGCTGAACCGGCGCCCGGCGACGCACCGACCGGGCGCTCGCGGGCCGAATCCGACGCGGCCTTCCAGAGCGCGCTGGCCAGCAGTCCGGACGCCTTCATCAGCATCGATCCCGACGGCCTCATCACCGAATGGAATCCGCAGGCGACGGCGACGCTGGGATGGAGCTATGCCGAGGCCATCCGCCGACCGCTGCACGAGCTGATCATTCCGCCGGAGATGCGCAGCGCGCACCTGCGTGGCATGTCGCGGCTGCAGCGCACCGGCGACGGTCCGGTGCTGGGGCGGCGATTCGAGGTCGATGCGATCCACAAGCGCGGCCACCGGGTGCCGATCGAGCTGTTCGTCGCGCCGCTGCGCATGGCCGGCGGCACCGGCGCGACGGCCTTCGTGCGCGATGTCAGCGTCCGGCGCGCGGCCGAGGCCTCGATCGAGCGCGCGATCGGCGGTGAGCCGGTGAGCTTCGAGGTGGACCTGCGCCTGGGCGGCCGGCACCGCGCCATGACGGTCCGCGTCACGCCGCGCCGCGACGAGCACGGCACGCCGGATGGTTTCCTCATTCATCTGGAGGACGCCGCGGCGGGCGATCCCTGAGGCCCCCGCGGCGCGCCGCCCCCGCCTGTAGTCCTTCGCCCGACGGCCGGTCGGCGCGCGGGCTCACCCGCACTGGCGTCACGCCGGCCTCGCCAGGCCGTGATCGATCTCCCATGATTCGTTCAAACAGGGAGATCACCATGAAAGTCGCACTGATCGAAGACAACGCGCTGCTGCGCCGGCTGATGGTGACCCGCCTGCAGGCGGAGGCGTCCATCACCGTGGTGGGCCAGGCCTGCAGCGAGAACGCCGCGCTCAGCACCATCGCGCTGTGCGCCCCCGATGTGGTGCTGGTGGACCTGGGCATCGACGGCGGCTCGGGCCTGGGCGTGATCGAGCGCCTGCGCGCGGCGCGCTTCCGCGGCCGCATCCTGGTGCTGAGCGCGCAGGACCGCGCCGCCTACGAGCCGCGGGTGCTGTCCTGCGGCGCCGACGGCTTCTACGACAAGGCCAGCGACTTCGACCGCCTCGTCGACGAACTCGGCACGCTGGCCAACAGCGCCTGGATGGCGGAGTGAACGCGGCGCGCGGGTAGGCCCAGCGGAGGGATCCGGACTCGGCCACCTGGGGGATGACAGGGGGAGGCGGCGCCCGCATCGTGGCGGCTTCGTCCGCGCCCGCGGACCGTCACGCCAGGAGTCCCCGCCCATGAACCGACCGATCAGCCATGCCCACGGCGCGCCCGTGGTCGACAACCTCAACATCCAGACCGCCGGCCCGCGCGGCCCCGCGCTGCTGCAGGACGTCTGGCTGCTGGAGAAGCTCGCCCACTTCGACCGCGAGGTCATCCCCGAGCGCCGCATGCACGCCAAGGGCTCCGGCGCCTATGGCCGCTTCACCGTCACCCACGACATCAGCCGCTACACGCGCGCCAAGCTGTTCTCGCGCATCGGCAAGACGACCGACGTCTTCCTGCGCTTCTCCACCGTCGCCGGCGAGCGCGGCGCCGCCGATGCCGAGCGCGACATCCGCGGCTTCGCCGTCAAGTTCTATACCGAGGAAGGCAACTGGGACCTGGTGGGCAACAACACGCCGGTGTTCTTCATGCGCGACCCGCTGCGTTTCCCCGACCTCAACCACGCCGTCAAGCGCGATCCCCGCAGCAACCTGCGCAGCGCGCAGAACAACTGGGACTTCTGGACGCTGCTGCCCGAGGCGCTGCATCAGGTCACCATCGTGATGAGCGACCGCGGCCTGCCCGACGGCTATCGCCACATGCATGGCTTCGGCAGCCACACCTTCAGCTTCATCAACGCCGACAACGAGCGCCACTGGGTCAAGTTCACCTTCAAGTCGCGGCAGGGCATCCGCAACCTGACCGACGAGGCGGCCGGTCAGCTCATCGCCGGCGACCGCGAGAGCGCGCAGCGCGATCTCTTCGAGGCCATCGAGCGCGGCGAGTTCCCGCGCTGGACGCTCTACGTGCAGGTGCTGAGCGAGGCCGCCGCGCGCGCGCTGCCCTACAACCCGTTCGACCTGACCAAGGTCTGGCTGCATGCGGATGCGCCGCTGATCGAGGTGGGCGAGCTCGAGCTCAACCGCAATCCCGAGAACTACTTCGCCGAGGTGGAACAGGCCGCCTTCTCGCCGGCCAACGTGGTGCCGGGCATCGGCTTCTCGCCCGACAAGATGCTGCAGGCGCGGCTGTTCAGCTATGGCGACGCGCATCGCTACCGGCTGGGGGTGAATCACCATCAGATCCCGGTCAACGCGCCGAAGTGCCCTTACCACCTGTACCACCGCGACGGCGCGATGCGGGTGGACGGCAACGCCGGCGCGGCGCCGGCCATCGTGCCCAACAGCCGCGGCGACTGGGCCGACCATCCGCAGCTGCAGGAGCCGCCGCTGGCCATCGACGGGGCCGCCGCGCACTGGGACCACCGGCTGGACGACGACTACTTCACCCAGCCGGGCCTGCTGTTCCGCCTGATGGACCCGGCGCAGCGGCAGGCGCTGTTCGACAACACCGCCCGCGCCATCAACGGCGCCAGCCCGGACGTGCAGCAGCGCCACATCGACCACTGCACCCTGGCCGACCCGGCGTATGGCGAGGGCGTGCGCAACGCCTTGCTGGAGCTGCGCGGCTGAGTCCCTGGCCCCGAGCCCACGAACCTCCCCGAGCCCCGAGCGCGCTCGTGCGCGCCGGCGCACGGGGCGTTTGGCCGGAGCCGGGGCTCGCACCGCGCGTGCGACGCGCGGCGCCGGTCGATCAGCCGCGGCGCAGCTTCACCGACGGGAAGTCGACCGGCACGGCGAAGGCCACGTTCACGTAGTTCGTGAACAGGTTGAGCGCGACGTGGGCGAGGATCTCCACGATGGCGCCGTCATCGAAGCCCGCCTCGCGCAGCGACTGGACGTCGGCGTCGGTGACCTGCGCGCGGTCGTTGACGACCTTCAGCGCGAACCGAAGCGCCGCGGCGGTCTTGGGATCGGCGGACTCGCCGGCCTGAGCCGCGGCCATCTCCTCGGCGCTGGCGCCGGCCTTGCGGCCCAGCATCGTGTGCGCGGCCAGGCAGTACTCGCAGGCGTTGCGGTCGGCCACGGCCACGGCGATCTGCTCGCCGAGCCGGGCCGGGATCACGCCGCCGCCCAGCGCGCCGAAGCTGCCCCACAGGCTCTTGAGGGCGGCCGAGGAATTGGCGACCGCGCGGAACATCGCCGGCGTCGCGCCGAAGGCACCCTGGATCTGGTCGAGCACGACCTTGACATCGCCCTGGGCCTGCTTGGGATCGACGAGCGCGACGCGGGAAACGGTGGAGGTGGCGGTGGAGGTGGCAGTCATGGAAAGTCCTTTCAGAAGTAGGAGAAGAGGTCGTTGGCGAGACCGGTCCGGTCCTTCCGGGGATCTCGCAGCGTGTGCCGCTGGACGGCAGTGTGGGTGAGGATGTCGTAGCATTGGCCGCGTTTCATCCGATAAACATACCCAAACGTCCATGAGCGCCCCGATCCTAATCCCGAGCCCGGCCCCTGCGACCGCCGCCGTCGTCGCCAGTCCCGCCGCCGCGCCGGTCGACCGGCTGTCGTCGCTGCTGGAGCACTTCCGGGTGCGTGCGCGGCTGTTCCATGTCGGACCGCTCTGCGGCATCAGCCCCTTCGATCCCTTGCCGGGGCGAGGCTTCCTGCATGTGATGCAGCGCGGCGAGATGGAACTGCGCCACCCGGCCGGCGCGGGCCTGCCGCGCAAGCTGCGGGTGGACGAGCCCTCGCTGCTCTTCTATCCGCGGCCGGTCGCGCATGAGTTCCGCAATCCGCCGCGCGACGGCTCGGACTTCACCTGCGCCGAGCTCGAGTTCGACGGCGGCGCGCTCAACCCGCTGGTGCGCGCCTTGCCGCCGCTGGTGCTGCTGCCGCTGGCGAAGGTGCGGGGCCTGGAGTTGTCGCTGCAGCTGCTGTTCTCGGAGACGGAGCGCGCGCGCTGCGGTCAGCGCCTGCTGGCGGACCGGCTCTTCGAGTTGGTGCTGATCCAGCTGCTGCGCTGGCTCATCGACCATCCCGCCGAGGCCGGCGTGCAGCCCGGGCTGGTGTCGGGACTGTCGGACCCCCGCATCGCGCTGGCGCTGGCCGCGGTGCACGAGGCGCCGGGGCAGGCCTGGTCGCTGGCGCGCATGGCCGAACGGGCGGGCATGTCGCGCAGCGCCTTCGCGGCGCGCTTCCGCGACCTGGTGGGGCAGGCGCCAGCGGCTTACCTCGCCGACTGGCGCTTGAGCCTGGCGCAGGAGCAACTGCGGCTGGGACGGCCGATCAAGCAGATCGCCGACCAGCTCGGCTACGCGAATGCGTCGGCGCTGTCACGCGTGTTCACGCAGCGCGTCGGGCGCTCGCCGCGTGAATGGAAGCAGGCCCTGGGCGCCAGCGATCCGGCGTCGAACTGAGGCCGGCGCGCCAAGGCCTCGCGCCTCAGGAGACGGCGCGCGGCGCGCCCAGCAACTGCTGCATCACCCGCTCGAGTTCGTTGAACTCCACCGGCTTGACCAGGTGGGCGTCGAAGCCCGCGGCCGCCGTCGCCTCGCGGTCGGAGCGCTGGCCCCAGCCGGTGATGGCGATCAGCGCCAGTTCGTCCCTGGACGCCATCGCGCGCAGGCGCCGCGCGACCTCGGTGCCGGAGATGCCCGGCAGGCCGATGTCCAGCAGCATCACCCGCGGGCGCAGGCGCTCGAAGTGCCGCAGCGCGTCCTCGCCGCTGTAGGCCACCGAGGCGCGGTAGTGCGCGCCGCGCAGCACCTCGGCCAGCGTGTTGGCGCCGTCCACGTTGTCATCGACCACCATCACGCAGGGCGCCTCGGCGGCCGCGGTCTCCGCGCCCACCGCCGTCTCCGCGACCGCCGTGGGCGCCGCCGGGTCCTCGGCGCGCACCGTCCCGCCCGGCGCGAGGGGCAGCTCGACGATGAAGCGGCTGCCGTGGCCGACGCCTTCACTCTCCACGGCGATGCTGCCGTCGTGCAGCTGCACCAGCTGCTTCGACACGGCCAGCCCGATGCCCAGTCCCGAGGGCGCGGCGCCGCGCGCATCGATCCGCGTGAACAGCTCGAAGACGCGCGGCTGCATCTCCATCGCGATGCCGATGCCGCGGTCCGTCACGGTGATGCGGGCCCGGTCGGCCTCGGCGGCCACGTGCACCGTCACCTCGCCGGGCTCGGGGCTGTACTTGGCGGCGTTGTCCAGCAGGTTGCCCAGCACCTGCTGCAGCCGCGTCGGATCGCCGTCCACCAGCACCGGCCGAGGCGGCAGCGAGAGCGAGACCCGGTGCTTCATCTCGCTGTACAGCGGCTCCACCGCTTCCAGCGCCTGCCGCACCACGGTGCGCAGGTCGATGAGCTGGCGCTTGAGCTCGACCACGTTGCGGGTGATGCGGCTCATGTCCAGCAGGTCGTCCAGCAGCCGGGCCATGTGGGCGGACTGGCGCGCGATGATGTCGGTCGCGTGGGCGCGGGTGGCCTCGGTGCCGGACTGCCGCAGCATCGCCACCGCGTAGCGGATCGGCGCCATCGGGTTGCGCAGCTCGTGCGCGAGCGTGGCCAGGAAGGCGTCCTTGCGCTGGCTCTCGCGGCGCAGTTCCTCCTGCGCGGCGGAGAGCTCGGAGACATCGACCGTCGCGCCGATCACGCGCTGCACCTGGCCGTCGTGGGCCTGGACGGGGCGCAGCGAGGTCAGCAGCTGGTACGTCCGGCCGCCATGCGACACCTGCTGCGCCAGGTTCATCGGCCGGGCGGTCGCCACCGCCTCGCGGACGATCTCGGCGAACTGCGGCTCGCCGACCAGGCTGCCGACCTCGGCGCCGATCAGCGCCTCGCGCGAGAAGCCCATCGGCGTGTTGAAGGCCCAGGTGTAGCGGCCCTGCAGGTCGCATTCCCAGGCCATCACCTTGCCGCTGTGCAGCGCCAGGTGGAAGCGCTCCTCGGCCGCCTGGCTGGCGCGTAGCGCTTCCTGCTGGGCCGTCACGTCGACCGCGACGCCGTAGGCATGCGCCGCGCGGCCCTTCGCGTCCAGGCTGACGTAGCCGTCGAACTGCGTCCAGACGACCTCGGCGTTGTCCGGCCGCGTGATCGGGCAGGCCAGGCTGAAGCGGCCGCCGCTTTCGGTCGCGTAGCGATAGCGCTCGCGGAAGCGCCCGGCGTCCTCGGCCGACATGTCGGCCAGCATGTCCTCCATCGTTGACCAATGGCGGCCGAAGAGCTGCTTCGCGCCGCCCGCGGTGTTGGCGAAGCCGGTGACCATGTCCCAGTCCCAGGTGACCATGCGGCCGGCGGCCAGCGCGAGGTTGAGGCGGCGCCGGCTGTTGCGCTCCTTCTGCATCAGCCGCCCGGCCCAGGCGGAAACCGAGGCGATCAGCGCGCCGGCGGCCAGGTACAGCACGACCAGCGTGGCGTCGGGCGGCGAGTTGACCGGGAAGATCTGGCCGATGGGCTCGATCCAGAAATAGAGGACGGCCAGCGCCGAGGCGGCGAGGAAGGCCAGGGCCGGCCCGAGGCCGCAGGCCAGGCCCACCAGGACCAGGGAAGGGAAATAGGGCAGCAGCGGTCCGCGGCCGTTGAGGTAGGGCTGCAACTGCAGGTTGAGCCACGTCGCCGCGACGAAGACGAGCGCGGCGGCGGGCCAGCGCAACCAGTGCCTCTCGATGACCATGGAACCGACTCCGGGCTGGAACCTCCGGCGACGGCCGGCACGGGCGAGGCCTCCCGCCTCGGGCGGCGACGCGGTCCGCAGCATAACGGTCGCCGGGGCAACTTCCGTGCCCCGTACATCAGCGGGCGGGTGGGGCGCTGTACCGTCGCAGTCGCGAAAGGGGGAGTGCCTCGACTGACGCCTCGCCGCGCTCGCGGCGGCCTCCCGGACGCCGTGCGAAGGAAGGCCGGGCCGGGCGGGTCTCGCACGGGGTGACATTATTTGTCCCCTCCGTCTGACAAAACCTGACCCTCATTCCGGCGGCAAACACCGGCGGCTACCTCTTTCGAATTAACGTTTTCGTTGTCGGATGGTGATGAATGTGTTTTTCGACGTCGGTTGTGACCGTCTGCAACCGGCACGTTCTCTGCATGAACGAGGCGAAAGTCCACCGGAGTTCCGCGCTCCGGTGTTTCGTTTTCCGGATCTGCAGGAGCGTCATGCGCCACCCCGTTTCAGAGGCTGACCCGAAGTTGGCTTGCCCGTCCCCCCCGCGCCCGTGGGGCTTGGTGTTCACCGCCGTGGTCGCGCTCAGCGCCGCCGGCACGCTGGCGGCCTGCGGCGGCGGCGGAGGCTCCTCCGGGGATTCGACCGGCACGCCGCCGGTGTCGGGCACGCCCGCCGCACCGCCACCGGCTGCGCCCGCGCCGCCGGCTTCCGCGCCCGTCGGCAGCGATGAACCGGAGCTGCCGCCCGCCGCGCCGGCCCCGCCGACGCTGCCGACCGGCACCGACAACGCCGCGCCCGCGCTGCCGCCGGCGCTGCAGCTGCCCGCCGGCCTGGACCTGAGCCAGCCCGGCGCCGCGGTCGCGGTCGTCAAGGCGAGCTCCAGCGCCACCGAGAACGACGCCAACGGCCCGGACAAGGCGATCGACGGCAACCTGGCCAGCCGCTGGTCCAGCAAGCCCGACGACAAGGCCTGGATCCAGTTCGACTTCGGCGCCAAGAAGCCGCTCGGCTACCTGAAGCTGGTGTGGGAGAACGCCTATGGCAAGGAGTACGCGCTGCAGGTGTCCGATGACGGCGAGACCTGGTACCAGCTGCGCTACGTGGCCGGCGGCAAGGGCGGCACCGAGGAGTTCTTCAACCTGAACGCCAACGCGCGCTACCTGCGGCTGCAGGGCGTCGCGAGGGCCACGCAGTACGGCTACTCGCTGTTCGAGGTCAGCTTCGCCGCGCCGGGCAGCGACAACACGCTGCCGACGCTGAGCACCTCGGCCTTCCCGGTGCCGCCCGCGGGCGCGACGCCGGTGACGCCCGCCGCGCCGGCGCTGCTGGAGCAGGTGCAGTTCTCGCTGCCGGACGGCACGCTGGTGACCCGCTTCGGCTTCGTCGGCCGCTCGCGCCATGCGCGCGAGCGCGGCGAGGACTGGAACGAGGTCGGCTTCGGTCCCAACGACACCGTGGACGCCAACGGCAAGCCGCAGGACAAGGGCCCGGGCGCCTACCTGAACTTCATCTCCAACTACTTCAAGAACCGCACCTGGGGCGTCGAGTTCATCGACAACAGCCGCGTGGCCGGCGTCACCAAGCCCCGCATCATCGTCAACCAGTACTACCAGCAGGCGCAGCGCGGCGGCGGCCATTCCTTCTTCCGCCGCTTCGACGACGCCGGCGTCACCGGCTACGGCTGGATGTCGCCGGGCCGGCTGCTGGACAACACCACCTACACCGACGGCTTCAAGGACCTGACCTCCTGCCCGGTGGTGCCCAAGCCACCCGAGGGCGCGCTGCTCAAGCCCACCTCCGGCTTCGCCGGCGTCATCGGCGCGAATGACGGCTGCTCGGTGGTGCTGGACAACGTGCCGGGTCACCAGGACGTGGCCGCCAACGCCAACGGCGTGCTGGTGCCCAACGGCGTCAACGTGCCCTCGCGCGACCTGAAGATCGGCGACGCGATCGAGTTCACCGGCTCCTTCTTCGCGAGCCGCGCGTCGATGGACGCGATCGGGGACAACGGCAACTTCCGCTACTACACCAACGAGGTGACCTATGTCGTGGGCACCGGCCTGCGCCCCTGGTACGGCGTGCAGCCGCGCCTGCTGAACGCGCCGCTGCCGGCCGAGACACTGCTCGGCGGCACCGGCTCGATCTCCTACGACTACGCCGACAACGCGACCTTCATGTTCCAGCAGCCCAACACGCAGATCGGGATGCAGAACATGCAGCGCTTCGTCGAGGGCCGGCGCTGGTTCCACACCAACATGTGGACCGGCGACCACAACGAGGCGGGCAACGACCGCAACACCGCCGCGGTGAAGCTGCAGGGGCCGCGCTTCAACCAGACCAACTGCTTCGGCTGCCACATCAACAACGGCCGCAGCCTGGCGCCGCAGGTGATCAACCAGCGCCTGGACACGATGGCGGTGCGCACCGCCGCGATCGGCGCGGACGGCAAGCAGCAGGCGCATCCGGTCTACGGGCTGGCGGTCCAGATGAATGCGCGCTCCCTCACCACGGGCGCGGCGCAGGACTGGGGCAACGCGGTGCGCGTGGCCGGCTTCGACACCCGGACCGTCACGCTGGCCGACGGCACGGTGGTGACGCTGAGCAAGCCGCGGATCCGCTTCGACGGCCCGACGCCGGCGGCCTATTCGCTGCGCAGCGCGCAGCCGGTGATCGGCCTGGGCTTGCTGGAGGCGGTCCCCGACGCCGACATCCTGGCGCGCGTGCGCAGCACGCCGGACGAGGACGGCGTGAAGGGCCAGGCCAACCTGGTCTACGACCCGGAGACCGGCCAGGTGCGGGTGGGCCGCTACGGCTGGAAGGCGACCAAGGTCAGCCTGCGCCACCAGACGGCCAATGCGGCGCTGCTCGACATGTCGGTGACCTCGCCGATCTATCCGAACCGCGACTGTCTGGCCGGCCCGGCGCAGTGCGACAAGAAGAAGGTGGAGAAGGGCCTGAGCGAGGACGAGCTGCAGCTGATCTCGCGCTACGTCGCCCAGCTCGGCGTGCCGGCGCAGCGCAGCCTGGTCAGCGGCTTCCCGAAGGGCGTGACGCCGCTGTCCTACCTGGCGGTGGATCCGGTCAAGGTCGCGGCGGGCGCGCAGGTGTTCGCGAGTATCCGCTGCACCGCCTGCCATGTCGCCGAGATGAAGACCGGCCTGGCCAGCGAGCTCGCGGAGATGCGCAACCAGACGATCAAGCCCTACACCGACCTGCTGCTGCACGACATGGGTAGCGATCTGGCCGACAACCTGTCGGAAGACCAGGCCAGCGGCAGCCAGTGGCGCACCTCGCCGCTGTGGGGCATCGGCTATACCGAGGCGGTGGCCGGTCCCGCCGTGAAGGTGGGTTACCTGCACGACGGCCGCGCCCGCACGCTGACCGAGGCCATCGTCTGGCACGGCGGCGAGGCCGCGGCCAGCCGCCAGCGTTTCGTCAAGCTCAGCACCGCGGACCGGGAAGCCTTGCTGGCCTTCCTCAATTCGCTCTGAGGCGGGGCGGAGAATGGGCCTCCGGATCAAGTTCCGTGGAACAGGAGACCCTGATGACGCCTTTCCGATTGACGCTGATGGCGCTGGCGCTGGCCGCAGCGCCGGCGGCCTGGGCCGCCGGCCCGAGCTTCTCGTGCGCCAAGCCGGCCGGCCAGGCCGAGCGCCTGGTGTGTGAGGACGCCGAGCTCGCCCAGCTCGACCGGGAGGTCGCGCGGCTGTACGGCCTGGCGAGCACCGGCCCCCAGGCCCGGCGGCATCCGGAGTTGAAGGCGATGCAGCGCGGCTGGCTCAAGGGCCGCAATGACTGCTGGAAGCGCGACGACCCGCGGCGCTGCGTCCGCGATGAATACGCGCTGCGCATCGCCGAGTTGCGCACGCTGCCGGACGCGCGGCGCGAGGACCGGCGCGGCATCGCGGTCGGGCCCGTGCCGCTGCGCTGCCCCACTGTCGACGGGGAGGTCACCGTCACCTTCGTCAACAGCGATCCGGGCGCCGCGGTGCTCAAGACCGCGCAGGGCAGCGTGGTGCTCGACCACCAGGTCAGCGCCTCTGGGGCGCGCTACGGCGGCCGGCTCGCGGACGGCGACTACCTCTTGTGGAACAAGGGCCGGGAGTTCCGCCTGGAACGGCCCGGCCTGCCCGCCGCGGACTGCACGGACGCCGCGGCGCGCTGAGCGCCCGCCCACGGGCACGCGCGAAGGCCGATCAGGCCGGCTTCACCAGCAGCGAGCGCGCCCAGGCGTCCGCCTCGCGGGCCGGCGTCTGGCCGCTGGCCTTGACGCGGTCCAGCAGCTCGGCGACGCGGCTGCGGATCTGGCCGACCTCGGCCATCACCGCCGATTCCTCGCCTTCGTTGCGGAACTCGCGCGCGACGCTGATGATGCCGCCGGCATTCACCAGGTAGTCCGGCAGGTAGGTGATGCCGCGGGCCTGCAGCGCGTCGCCGTCGGCGGCGGTGGCCAGCTGGTTGTTGGCGGCGCCGGCGATCAGCCGGGCCTTCAGCGCCGGGATCGACTGCGCGTTCAGCGTCGCGCCCAGCGCGCAGGGCGCGACCACGTCGACGTCCGCCGCCAGGATCTCGGTCACGCTCACCGCCGTCGCGCCCAGCTCGGCCTGCGCGCGCGCGACCTTCTCGGCATTGACGTCGGCGACGACCAGCTTCGCGCCGGCCCGGTGCAGGTACTCGGCCAGGTGCCAACCCACCGCGCCCAGGCCCTGCAGCGCCACGCGCACGCCCTCGAGCGAGTCGCGGCCCAGCACGCGCCTGACGCCTTCGTCGATCGAGACGAACACGCCGTAGGCGGTCTTGGGGCTGGGGTCGCCACCGAAGGCGCCGTCACGGGGGATGCCCGACACATACGAGGTGTGGGCCATCATGCCCTTCATGTCGGCCGTCGTCGTGCCGACGTCCTCGGCCGTGATGTAGGCGCCCTGCAGCGACTGCACCGCGCGGCCGAAGGCCGCGAACAGCGCGGGGCGGTCGAAGTCGCCCTGCGGCTTCAGGATCACCGCCTTGCCGCCGCCGAAGGGCAGGTTGGCCAGCGCGTTCTTCAGGCTCATGCCCTGCGACAGACGCAGCGCGTCGTTCAGCGCGGCCAGCTCGTTGTCGTAGCTCCAGAAGCGGCAGCCGCCGAAGGCCGGGCCGCGCGCGGTGCTGTGCACCGCCAGGATCGCCTTCAGGCCGGTCACCGGGTCGGCGGCCAGCAGCACGCGTTCGTGCGGGGCCTGGTCGGGCAGGCCGAAGAGCGAGGAGGGGAGGGAATCGGACGAGCCGGCGGCCAGCGCGCGGGCGATGTCGGTCAGGGCGTTCATGGGTGAACCTGCACTTGTGATGCTTGAGGGAAACCGGCGCCGCGGAGGGCGCCGTGCGGCCCGCAGGCGCTTGTGGCGCATGGGGGGCCGCCAGTGTAAGCGGTGCCCCCGCCGGGACCGACGTCGCGCCCCATCGCCCCCTCCTGGGGACGGGCACCCCCTTGGCGGGTCCCCCGGGCCCGTGATACACCTGCGCGCACAACTTGTGCGCAAGACGCACGCCCAGGGAGGGCACCGTGTCAGACAACCCCGCCGACGACCGGTTCCGGTCGATCGTCGAGGCGATCCCGAACGCCATCGTCCTGGTGGACCGGGAGCGCCGGATCCGGCTGGTCAACCGTAAGGCCGAGGAACTCTTCGGCTACGCGCGCGAGGACCTGCTGGGCGCGACGGTCGAGACGCTGATACCGACGCGTTTCCGCGACGGCCATCCCCGCCAGGTGGACGACTTCTTCACGCGGCCCGAGACGCGCGCCATGGGCGCGGGCCGCGATCTCTTCGGCCGGCGCAAGAACGGCGAGGAAGTGCCGATCGAGATCGGCCTGAGCCCCATCGACACCGCCGAGGGCCTGTGCACGCTGGCCGCCATCATCGACATCACCGAGCGCAAGCGGGCCCAGGAGCGCTTCGAACTGGTGGTGGAGGCCTCGCCCAGCGCGATGATCATGATCGACGCGGCGCGCCGCATCCGGCTGGTCAACCGGCGGGCCGAGGAGATGTTCGGCTACGCGCGGGCGGAATTCCTCGGGCAGCCGATCGAGATGCTGGTCCCCGAGCGCTACCGGGCCGGGCATCCGGGCCACGTGGCGTCCTTCTCCAGCCGGCCCGAGGCGCGGCCCATGGGCGCGGGGCGCGAGCTCTTCGGCCTGCGCAAGGACGGGTCGGAGATGCCGGTGGAGATCGGCCTGACGCCGATCGACGCGCCCGACGGGCATTACGTCGTCGCCTCCATCATCGACATCACCGAGCGCCGTCGCAGCGAGGACGAGCTGCGCCGCAGCAATGCCGAGCTGGAGCAGTTCGCCTACGTCGCCTCGCACGACCTGCAGGAGCCGCTGCGCATGGTGGCCAACTACACCGAGCTGCTGGCGCAGCGCTACGCCGGGCAGATCGACGACCGCGCCGACAAGTACATCCGCTATGCCTCCGATGGCGCGCGCCGCATGCAGCGTCTGGTGGCGGACCTGCTGGCGTACTCGCGGGTGGGCTCGCAGGGCAAGCCGCTGGTGCCAGTGGAGGCGGAGCAGGTGCTGCAGGCGGTGACGCATGCGCTGCAGCGCCTGCTGCGCGAGTCGGGCGGCTTCGTCGAGAGCGACCCGCTGCCGCGTGTGTCGGCCGACGAGGGCCAGCTGCACCAGCTGCTGCAGAACCTCATCAGCAACGCGATCAAGTTCCGGTCGGAGGCGCCGCCGCGGGTGCGGATCACGGCGCGGCCGCAGGGGCACCGCTGGCTGTTCCAGGTCAGCGACAACGGCATCGGCATCGACATGCAGTACGCCCAGCGCGTGTTCCAGATGTTCCAGCGGCTGCACGAGCTGGGGCGCTACGAGGGCAGCGGCATCGGCCTGGCCATCGCCAAGCGCATCGTCGAGCGCCACGGCGGCACGATCTGGATCGACTCCGCGCCGGGCCAGGGCAGCACCGTGTCCTTCACCCTGCTGGCGGCGCGCGCCGAAGGAGCCTGAGCCCCATGAGCCAACCGCTGAACATCCTGCTCATCGAGGACAACCCCGGCGACGCCGACCTGGTGGCCGAGACGCTGGAGCACAGCCGGCTGCGCCTGGACATCGCGGTCGCGGTGGACGGCGCGCAGGCGCTGTCGCGGCTGCTGCGCGAGCCGCCGTATGAGGCGGCCGAGCGGCCCGACCTCATCCTGCTGGACCTCAACCTGCCCAAGCTGAGCGGGCGCGAGGTGCTGGCGCGGATCAAGGCCGAGCCCGAGCTCAAGGAGATTCCCGTGGTGGTGCTGACCTCCTCCGACGCCGAGCACGACATCGTCAAGAGCTACCAGCTGGGCGCCAACTGCTACGTCACCAAGCCGGTGGGGCTGGTGGCCTTCCAGTCCATCGTGCAGGCGATCGAGGGCTTCTGGTTCACGGTGGTGAAGCTGCCATGAGCGCGCTGCCCGACGACCTGGGCCGGGAGCCGCGCCGCGCGCCGCTGCCCATCCTGCTGGTGGAGGACAACGACGGCGACGCCGACCTGATCACCGACCTGCTGGCCGAGGCCACGCCCGCGGCGCCGCGCCCGGTGATGCGGGCGACGCGGCTGTCCGAGGCGGTGGCGCTGCTGGAGCGGCACCGCGTCGCGGCCGTGCTGCTGGACCTGCACTTGCCCGATGCCGCCGGCATCGAGTGCGTCAGCGCGGTGCGCGCGCAGGCGCGCGACACGCCCATCGTCGTGCTCACCGGCATGGAGGACGACGCGCTGGCGATGTCCTGCATGACGGCCGGCGCGCAGGACTACCTGTCCAAGCAGGACGTGCGGCCGCGCACGCTGGTGCGTGCGATCGACTATGCCGAGGCCCGCAGCCGCGAGGCGCGCGTGCGCATGCGGGCCCAGGCCCTGCGCCTGCGCAGCGCCGAGCTGGAACTGGAGAACAAGCGCATCCTCGAGGTCAGCCGCCACAAGGGACGGCTGCTGGCCAACATGTCGCACGAACTGCGCACGCCGCTGAACGCGGTGATCGGCTTCTCGCAGCTGATGGCGGACGGCGCGGCCACGTTGCCGGCGGAGCGGGTGCGCAACTACGCGGGTCACATCCTGTCCAGCGGCCGGCACCTGCTGGACCTGATCAACGACATCCTCGACCTGGCGCGGCTGGAGGCGGTCGGCCTGGAGCTGCATCCCGACCGGACCAACGTCGCCGAGGTGGCGCGCGAGGTGGTGGACGTGGTGACCGGCAGCTTCGCCGACAAGCCGCTGGCGGTGGACATCGAGATCGACGATCAACTGGGCCTGGTCTGGACCGACACGCTGCGGCTGCGGCAGGTGCTCTACAACTACCTGTCCAACGCCTGGAAGTTCACGCCCGAGGGCGGACACCTGACGGTGCGGGCGGCGCCTTGCGGCGACCAGCGCTTCCGGGTCGAGGTGGAGGACACCGGGCCGGGCATCGCCGAGGAGGACCTGGCCCGGCTGTTCACCGAGTTCACGCAGTTGCCCTCGACGGCCCGCCGCCAGTACCCCGGCACGGGGCTGGGCCTGGCGCTGACCAAGCGCATCGTCGAAGCCCAGGGCGGCCGCGTCGGCGCAAGCAGCGAGGTCGGGCGGGGCTCCACCTTCTTCGCGGAGCTGCCCGACCCGGAGACGCCCGGCGAGGCGTCGCCGCCGGCCGGGCCGGCCGAAGCGCGTTGACCAGGGCGACGCGGGTCGGTGCCCGGCGCTCAGCGCTCAGCGCTCTCGCAGGCTCTCCTCGCGGTGCTGGACCAGCGGGGAGAGCACGTACTCGATGACGCGGCGGCGGCCGGTGCGGATGTCCACCGAGCCCGACATGCCGGCGCTGATCGGCACCGGCTTGCCCTCCACCATGACCTGGTTGCGAGCCAGCTCCACGGTGACCGCGAAGAGCAGCCCGCGCTTGTCGTCATGGACGGCGTCGCGCGAGACATGCAGCACGCGGCCCGGCACGGTGCCGTAGCGGGTGTAGTCGAAAGCGTCGATCTTCACCGCGACCGTGTCGCCCGCATGGACGAAGCCGGCGTCGCGGTTCTCGATGAAGGCCTCGAACTGCATGCGGTCGCTGGCGGGCACGATCTGCATCAGCGCCTGCGCGGCCGGCACCGCCGCGCCCTCGGTGTGCACCGTCAGCTGGTGCACCGTGCCGTCCACCGGCGAGCGCAGCTGCAGCAGCGCGCGATGGGCACTGGCACGGGCCACGTCCTGCGCGGCCCCCTGCGCGATGCGCTGCGATTCGGCCAGTCGGTCCTGGGCCGTCTTGCGCAGGCTGGCGCGCAGCTCGGCCTGCTGGGCGCGGGCCAGCGCGATCTGGCCTTCGAGCTCCAGCCGCGCGGTCTTGCGCTGCATCCAAGCGTCGCGCGAGACGTCGCGCGTGGCGGCCAGCGCCTCGTAGTCCCGCTCGCGGTCCTGGGCCAGCGGCAGCGAGGCGGCGTAGCGCGCGATCTCGCGGGCCAGGCGGTCGCTCCGGGCGGTGTACTCGCTCCAGGCGTCGGCCAGGAAGAGCTCGCCGTCGCGGCGTCGCTCGGGCGTGATGTCCTCCAGCGGCGGGAGCCGCGGCGCCCGGCCGGTGCTCAGCGCATCGATCAGCGCGCGCTGGACGGCCACCTGCACGGTGGCGGTCTGGCGCTCGCCGTCGGCCTTGTCGAACTCGCTGCCGGCCTCGCGTCCGTCGAGCTCGATGAGCAACTGACCGGCGCGCACGCGCTGGTTCTCGACCACGTGGATGGCGCGCACCGAGGCGACCTGGGTGGAGGAGATGGTCTTGGTCTCGCCGGTGACGGCGATCTTGCCCTGGCCGACCGAGACCACGTCGACATGGCTGAAGGTGGCCCAGGCCAGCGTGACCAGGATCATCAGCACCAGGCCGCGCGCGACCCAGCGGCCGGCCGGCGAGACCGGGCTGGCCTGCAGCGCGAGCGCGGCGGGCAGGAATTCGGCCTCGTGGGCCGTCAGGTCGGGCGTGCCCTGGGCGGACTGCAGCCGCCAGGCGTGCCCGGTGACCTGGGCGTAGCGGCCGAGCAGCTCGGCCGCGGCTTGGAATCGGTGTCGCAGGCTCATGATTGCGTCTCCCGGGAGGTGTCTCGCAGCGTCTGCTGCAGCGAGTTCAGGTGGGTGTAGATGCCGTCGGGGTGGGCGAGCAGTTCGTCGTGGGTGCCGGACTCGGCCACCTCGCCGCGCTCCATGACCACGATGCGATGCGCGTCGCGGACCGCCGAGAGGCGGTGGGCGATGATCAGCACCGTCCGCCCCTGGCAGATCGAGCGCATGTTGTCCTGGATGACCTTCTCGGACTCGTAGTCCAGCGCGCTGGTGGCCTCGTCGAAGATCAGGATGCGCGGATCGCCGACCAGCGCGCGCGCGATCGCGATGCGCTGGCGCTGGCCGCCGGACAGGCCCGTGCCGCTCTCGCCGACGATGGTGTCGTAGCCGTCGGCCAGCTCGCAGATGAAGTCGTGCGCGCCGGCCAGCTTCGCGGCCTGGATGACGGCCTCGATGGACAGGGTGGGATCGGCCAGCGCGATGTTGTCGCGGATGGAGCGGTTGAAGAGCACGTTGTCCTGCAGCACCACGCCGACCTGCTGGCGCAGCGAGGCGGTGTCGATGACGGCGATGTCCTGGCCGTCGATCAGCACGCGGCCGCGGTTGGGCACGTACAGGCGCTGGACCAGCCGCGTCAGCGTGCTCTTGCCGGACCCGGAGCGGCCCACGATGCCGATGACCTGGCCCGGCTCGATGCGCAGCTTCACGCCGCGCAGCACGTCGGACGCATCGGGGCGGTAGCGGAAGGCGACGTTGTCGAACTCGATCGCGCCGGACAGGCGCGGCAGGCGGGTCTTCTGGCCGGCGACCTCGGGGCGGGCGTTGAGCACGTCGCCCAGCCGCGCCACCGAGATGCCGACCTGCTGGAAGTCGTTCCACAGCTGCGCCAGGCGCAGGATGGGACTGGAGACCTGGCCGGCCAGCATGTTGAAGGCGACCAGCTCGCCCACGCTCAGCTTCTGGTCGATCACCAGCAGCGCGCCCAGCCACATGATGGCGGCGGTGACCAGCTTGCTGATCAGCGTGATGCCGGCGTTGGCGACGGTGGCGATGTTGGTGACCGACTGGCCGGCGGTGACGTAGCCGGCCAGCTGCTTCTCCCACTTCTGGATCCAGCGCGGCTCGACCGCCATGGCCTTGACCGTGTCGATGCCGCTGATGGTCTCGACCAGGAAGGACTGGTTCTCCGCGCCCTTGTTGAACTTGGTGTCCAGCCGCGCGCGCAGCACCGGCGTCAGGACCACCGACACGATCAGGTAGAGCGGGATGGAGAGCGCCACGATCAGCGTCAGCGCCGGGCTGTACCAGAGCATCACGCCGAAGAAGACGACCGAGAACAGCAGGTCCAGCACCAGCGTCAGCGCATTGCCGGTGAGGAAGGAGCGGATGTTCTCCAGCTCGCGGATGCGGGCGACCGAGTCACCGACGCGGCGCGCGTGGAAGTAGGACAGCGGCAGCGCCACGAGGTGGCGGAACAGACGCGCGCCGAGCTCCACGTCCAGCTTGTTGCTGGTGTGCGAGAAGACCCAGGAGCGGATGCCGGTGAGCACCACCTCGAAGACGGTGGCGCAGATCAGGCCGACGGCCACGACGTTGAGGGTGCTCATCGCATGGTTGACGAGCACCTTGTCCATCACGACCTGGAAGAACATCGGCGTGACCAGGCCGATCAGCTGGATGAAGAGCGAGATGAGCAGCACCTCGCCCAGGATGCGGCGGTAGCGGACGATGGCGGGGATGAACCAGGTGAAGTCGAACTTGGCCATCTCGCCGGCGAAGCTGGCCTTGCTGGTGAACAGCATCAGGGTGCCGGTCCACAGCGCGACGAACTCGTCGGTGCCGAGCACGCGCGGCGCCTGGCCGGGGTACTGGATCAGCACCTGGCGGCCGCCGTCGGGGGACTGGCGGCATTGGGCCAGGAGGAAACAGCGGCCCTCGCGGTCGCGGCCGATGGCCGGCAGCGGCGCCTTGTCCAGCCGCTCCGCGGGCTGGCGCAGCAGCTTGGCCTTCAGGCCGAGGTGGCCGGCGGCCAGCTGCAGCGTCTGGTCATCGAAGGCCTCGCCGCCGAACTGGTGGCGCAGTTGCGCCTCGTCGGCGGGCAGGCCGTGCAGGGCGGCGATGGAGAGCAGGCAGGCGAGGGCGGGGTCCGGGGCGGCGCCGGACGAGGCGCCGGCGACCGACGCGGCGGCGGATGGCGCCGCGCAGGGGGGGCTGGATACGGTGTCGGACGCCTGGGGCGACCCGGGCATGCGCCGGGTCGATGGCGGGGCGACGACGGCAGCGTCGAGGAGGGTGTCCATGATGAGAGTCCTGGTGAAAGGGGGGCCGGGCGGCCGGAGCCGCCCGGTGGTCGTGCGATGACCTCAGCGAGGCATCAGCCGCAACCGGTCATCGAGACGTCGCCAGCAGCGGCGCGGCGGTCTGGGGTCGGTCTTCCGGCGAGGCGGTCGTCATCGCCCCCGAGGCCTGCGCGAACCCGGCCATCGCCTGCACCAGCGCGGCCGTGTCGGTGAGCGCCTGTGCCATCGCCGTCGCGCCGGCGGCGGTCATGTCGCGCAGCGCCTGGCTGCCGTACTCGTCGCCCATCTCGGTGACCGAGAAGTTGCAGCTGCCCGGCAGGGCGTCCAGCTCCTGGGCCGACATCTCGAACACCATGCTGGAGCTCCACGGATTGCGGAAGATGTATTTCCCGTTGGTCTCGTTCACGCCAATGATCGAGAAGGCGTGCCCGCCGACCAGCGTCGTCTTGCCGTTCTCGTCCGTGGCGCTGCGCCATGAGCCGTGGGTGACCAGGCCGGAGCCGTCCTCCAGGGCCGCAACGACCGCCTCACGGGCATCGATGCCGGAGCCGTAGATCTTGTTCACGCCGCCGGTGAGCGAGCGCTGGGCGATCCGGCCGTAGTTCCCGCCCATGCCGATGCTGTAGTCGTTCTCGATCTGGGCGTGGCCGTTGGCGACGAAATAGCCGCTGGCCATGGCCTCCACATACGCGTCCTCCAGCAAGCGCACCCAGCTTCCCCCGGCGACGCTGGCGCCCTGGGACGAGGCGACGCCATCCACCGTGATGAAGAAGGGGTTGTCGGCGCCGCCGCTGTAGAACTTGACGGCGAAGGTGCCGTTGCCGTTCGCGCTGATCAGGCCGGACAGGCGGTCAGGAGCCACCGCGGCCAGCTCTTCGACGGAGGAGATCAGCCAGCAGTTGCCGTATCCCCCCTGGGCCACGCTGAGCGCCGCCTGGCCGGTGGCGCCCTTGAACAACACCGAATCCGACAGATCCACGTAGGAAGCCGCCTTCGGGTTGTTGGTGCCCAGGAACCACTTGTTGACCGAGGCGGTGAACGCGTCCGCGCTCATGCCGGCCGCCAGGCCGTCCTTGCCGATCATGCTGGTCAGCAGCGACGAGACGTAGGTCTGGCCGCCGTTGACCGCCTTGGCGCCGGACAGCATGCCGTTGATGGCGGCGAACTGGTCGACCGAGAGGCCGTCCGCGCCGATGCCCGACTGCATGCCGGTGAGCATCGCCAGCACCGAGTCGTAGCTGATGCCCGCGTCGCGCGAGGCGGCGGCGAGGTAGCCGGCGTGAATCTTGTCGGCCTTGCCCATCGCGATCCCGCGACGGGTCGCGTCCAGGCCTTGCAGCGCGGCCAGCGACATCTGGTTGACGCCGTCGGCCGGGATGGCGGCGAAGGCCTCCACCGACAGCGCGTTGAGCCAGCGGGCGCTGACCGTGTCGAGGTCGGTGACGCGGCTCAGCTGCTCGGGCCGGATGGCGCTGGCGGCGGCTTCGGGAATCCAGCCGACGTTGGCCACGGCGGCGAACTGCTCGGCGGTCCAGCCCGAGACCGACGCGGCGGTCAGGCTTCGCATCGTCGCGGCGGTGAACCGACCGAAGGCGGTGGTGGGCACCGAGCCCCAGGCGTCGGTGGACAAGGCGCCCAGCCAGCCCGGATTGAGCTTGTTCCACGCGCCGGCCTGGATGGCGCCGACCTGGTCGGCCGACAGGGCCGCCACCGCGGCCGGGGACAGCGCCTCCAGCCCCGGCAGTGTCGCGATGCGGGCCGGCGACAGCGTGCGGATCATGTCCGGACGCAGGCCGCTGGCGCCGGTGGCGGACAGGCGGGTGGTGTCGAGCGCGGCGAACTGCTCCAGCGTCAGCGCGCCAATGCAGGCGGCCGACAGCTGCGGAACGGAGCCGGTGTACATCGCCTTGATGCCGGCCGCCGGCACCGCCGCCAGGGCTTCCGGCGTCAGGGCGTTGAACCAGGCGCCCCACATGTAGGAGAAGCTGGAGCTGATCGCGCGCACCTGGTCGGGCGAGAGGGCGTGGACCGCCGCGTCGGTCAGGACCTGCAGGTTGGCGATGCGTGCGATCTGCGCGGGCGCCAGGCCGCGGATGGTGTCCGCGGTCAGGCCGGTCGTGCCGGCCGCCAGCGACGGCAGGTTCGCGATGGCGGCGATCTGGTCGGCGTTCAGCGCGCTGACGGTGGTGGCGCTCAGGCCCGCCACGGCGCCGGTCGACAGCCGGGCCAGACCCATCGCGGGCAGCGCAGCCGCGGCGGCCGGCGACAAGGCGTTCAGCCAGGCCGCGCCAACGGCGTTCCAGCCGGCGCGGATGCCGCTGACCTGATCGGCGCTCAGCACGGCGACGGCGGCGGTCGAGAGCATCTCGGGGTTGCGCAGCGCCGCGACCTGGGCCGGCGTCATCGCCGCCACCGTGGCCGGCAGCAGCGCCTGGATCACCGTCGGCGGCACGAGCGCGAAGGCGCCGGCCGGCAACGCGGCCAGTGACTCGGCTGACATCGCGTTGAGCTGGTCCGCGGTGAACGCGGCGCCGTTGATCGTGGCCGCCTGGCCCAGCAGCGCGGTGCGCGCGGCCGAGGCGTCGGCCGACAGCCGCTCGGTGAAGGGCAGGCTCATCAGCTGATCAGCATTCATCGCCGAGACCAGTGCCGGGCTCAGACCCGCGACGGCCGTCGCGGGCAGCGTGGCCAGGGCCACCGGGGACAGCGCCGCGAAGGCCGTGGGCGACAGGGCCGTCAACCAGGCCGGCGTGACGCTGGCCAGGTTGAGCAGCGCGCCCGCCTGGGCCGGCGTCAGCGCCGCGGTGGTGGCGGCGGGCAGCGTGCCGATGGCCGGCAGCGACGCGATCTGGGCCAGCGTCATGCGGCCCACCACCGCCGCGGTCAGCCGCGGGGTCATGGAGGTGGACAGGCCCGCGATGATGCTCGGCGGAATCGCGGCCAGCGCGGCCGGCGACAGCGCGTCGAATTTCAGCGTGCTCCATTCCGAAGGCATGAACCACGGCGTCTGGATCGGCGTCAGCGCGGCGACCGCGGCCTGCGACAGGCGGGAGACGTCGTCCATCACCTTGATCTGTCCGGGCGTGAGCGCGGCGGCGGACGCGGGCGACAGCCGGGCGACCTCGGTGGGCGACAGCGGCTCGATGATGGATGGCGGCAGTGCCGAGATCGCGGTGGGCGACAGGGCGTTGATCCAGTCGGCGCTGTAGGCGTTCATCCGGACCGTCAGGCCGGCCGTCTGCGCCGGAGTCAGCGCGGCGACGGCGGTGAGCGACAGGCTGTTGAGCGCGGGCAGGGTCGAGACCTGAGCCGGAGTCATCGCGCGGACCGCGTCGGCGCTCAGCGTCGGCGCGATGGCGGTGGACAACTTGCCGATCGAGGCCGTCGGAATCGCCGCGATCGCGCTCGCGGGCAGCGCGTTGAGCCAGTCGGCCGTCACGTTGTTCCAGGCGATGGGCAGCGCGGCGACTTGCGCCGCGCTCAGGCCGGCGAGCGCGCTCGGCGCCAGTTGCTCGGGCGTGGGCAGCACGGAGAGCTGCGTGGCGCTCATCGCGGCGAGGGTCGCGGCGTTCAGTCCCTGGACCGTGGCGCTCGGCAGCTGCGCGATGGCCGAGGCCGGCAGGATCGCGATCGCCGCCTGGCCCAGCGCGTTGAAGGTCGCGGCGCTGACCGTCGACCAGTCCGGCGTCGCCAGCAGCAGGCCACGCACCGAGGCGGCGTCGGCGCTCAGCGCGTCAGGCGTCGCGAGCGATGCCAGCTGCTGCGGGCTCATCGCGAGGATGGTGGCGACCGACAGGCCGGCCACCGTGGTCGTGTTCAGCGCGCCGATCGCCGCGGCGGGCAGCGCGGCTTTCGCCTCGCCGGACAGCGCGTTGATCCAGGCCGCGTCGACACGGGTCCAGTCGATGCGCAGGCTGCTCAGCTGAGTCGACGTCAGGCTGGCGACGACGGTCGCGGACAGCAGCTCCGGATGCGGCAGCGCGGACAACTGAGCGGGCGTCATCGACGCCAGCGTGGTGGCGCTCAGGCCGCGCAGCGTGGCGTCGGGCAACTGGCTCACCAGCGTCGCCGGCAGCAGCGCGATGACCGAGGCCGGGCAGGCGTTCAGCCAGGCGGCATCGATGCGGGCGGCGTCCAGCGGCAGGGCGGCGATCTGCGCGCCCGACAGGTTGGCCAGCGCGCTCGGCGCGAGGGCGTTGGGCTGGCTGATCGCGGCGAGCTGGCGCGTCGACAGCGACTGCAGCGTGTCGGCGTCCAGCCCGTTCAGCACCCGGGCCGACAGGCGCGAGATGGCGGCCGCATCCAGGCCCGGCAGCGCGTCATGGGAGAGGTTGTCCAGCCAGTCGGCGTAGACCTCGCCCAGGCGCGGGCACAGCGCGGCGACCTGGGCGGCGCTCAGGGCGGCGACGGCGTCGGCGCTCAGCAGCGCCAGTGAGGGAATGCCGACGATCTGGTCCGGCCTCAGGCAGGCGATGGTGGCTGGGCTCAGACCGGCGACGGCCCGGCGCGAGATCGAGGCCAGCAACGGCGCCGGCATCGCCGCGAGGGCGTCAGGACGCAGCGCGTTCACCCAGTCGGCGCTCACGGTGGACAGCCCGCCGGACAGGTTGCGGGCCTGCTCGGCGGACAGTTCCCGGACCGCCTCGATGCTCAGGCAGTCGGCGCGGGTCAGGCGGGAGATGGCCATCGGACTGAGGGCTTTCAGCGCCTCGGGCGTGATGGCGGCGATGGCACTGGCCGAGAGCGCGCCGTAGTTGGAGATCGCGGCCAGTTGCGCCGGCGTCATCGCGCCCACGGTGGTCGCGCTCAGGCCGAGCTGGGCCGAGTTGGACCATTGGGTGACCGCGCCCGGCGTGATGGCCGCGATGGCGGCCGGCGACAGGGCGTTGATCCAGGCGGCGCTCGCGGTGGCCCAGCCGTTGCGCAGGGCGGCGACCTGCGCCGGTGCCAGCGCGGCGGCGGCTTCGGCGGACAGCAGGTCCGGACGGGTGAGCGCCGCGACCTGGGCGGGCGACAGGGCGGCGATCGTCTCGGGCAGCAGCGCCGCCATCTGGGCGCTGGGCATCAGCGCCAGGCCGCCGGCGGGGAGCTGCGCGAGCTCGGCGGGCGACAGGCCATTGAGCCAGGCGGCGGTGGCCTGGGCCCAGTTGGTCGAAGCGAAGTTGCCCAGGGCGGCGTTGCGCACCTCGGCGGCCGTCGCGTTCAGCAGATCGGGACGGTTGATCGCCGCCAGTTGATCGCTGGAGAAGCCGGACAGCGTCGCGGCGGTCAGCGTCGGAACGACGGCGGTGGGCAGCGTGGCCAGCGCGCCGGGTTGCAGGGCGCCGATCACGCCGGGCGACAGGGCGTCCAGCCAGGCCTTGGTGACGCCGCTCAGGGTCGTGATGCCGGCGACCTGGGTCGCGCTCAGGACGGCGACGGACGCGGCGGGCAGCGTGTAGAGGCCCGGCAGCACGGCAAGCTGCTGGGGCGAGAGCGCCCGCAGGGCCTCCAGCGACAGCGCCGGCGCCACCGCCTTGTTGAACTGCCTGATGTTGTCCGGCGGGAGCACCGCCAGGGCGCTGGGCGACAGCGCCTGCATCCAGGCGACGGACATCGCCCCCCAACTGAAGTTGATGGTGCGGATCTGGTCGGCGGTCAGGGCCGCGATCGAGGCCGGCTGGAGTCCCAGGACGGCCGTCGAGCTCAGCTTGCCGAAGTCGACCGGCGCGATGCGCGCGAGATCGGAGGGCGCCAGCGCATTGAGCCAGTCCGAGTTCACCTTGCTCCAGTCCGTGGGCGCCAGCGCTGCAGTGCGGATGGCGGCCGCCTCGGGCGACAGCAGCGACGGCGACGGAATGGCGGCCAGCTGGGCCGCGCTCATCGCGGACACGACGGCGGTGCTCAGGCCCGGCACGACGTCGGCCGGGATCGACGCGATCTGCGCCGTCGTCAGGCCGCCCACGACCTCGCGCGACAAGGCGTTGATCCAGTCAGCGGGGAGCTCGCCCCATCGCTCGTTGTCCAGCGCAGCGACCTGCGCGGTCGACAGCGCGCCGATCGCCGCCGGCTGCAGCGCGGCGATGCCGGCCAGGCCGCCGATCGCGTCCGGACTCAGCGCGCGGATGGCGTCGGCGGACAGCCCGGCCGCGCCCGCGTCCAGCGCGCCCAGGGCGGTGATGGCGACGATCTGCTCGACGCTCATCGCGGCGATGGCGTCGGCGCTCAGTTGCGCGACGCGGGTGGCGCTCAGGCCGCTCAGGGCCGAGGTGCCCAGTTGCGCGAGGCTGCCGGCCGGCACGGCGGCGAAGGCGTCCGTCGACAGCGCGTTGACCCAGTCGGCGGAGAAGTCGCTCCAGCGGTCTTCATCGATGGCCGCCACCTGCGCGACGGACAGCGCTGCGACCGCTTGCGGACGCAGCGCATCCAGGCCGGCCATGCCGCTGATGAGTTCCGGGCTCAGCGCCCGGACGGCGCTGGCGGACAAGCCGGCGACGCCGGCGTCCAGGCTGCCCAGCGACGTGATCGAGAGGAGTTGCTCGACGCTCAGGGCGGCCACCGCGTCGGCGCTCAGCTCCGAGACGCGGAAGGCGCTCAGCCCGGTCAGCGCGGCGCTGGTGAATTGCGCGACCTTGGCCGGCGTGATGGCGGCGAAGGACTCCGGCGACAGCGCGTTGATCCAGCGCGCCGACAGGTACTTGCCGTCGATGCCGATCGCGGCGACCTGCTCCGGCGACAGCGCCGCGGCGGCCCCGTCGCCTAGCCAATGGATGTTGATCAGCTTGCCGACCTGGGCGGGGCTCAGGCCCCGCACCTGGTCGGCCGTCATGCCCTGGACCGCCGCGCCCTTCAGGTAGTTCAGCGGCGCGATGGCGCTCAACTGGGCCGCGCTCATCGCCGACACCATGGTGCCGGTGAAGGCGGCGACCTGGGTGCCGGTCAGCCATTGGCAGTGGGTGAGGTCCAGGCCGGCAATGTCGGCAGGCGCCAGGGCCGCGATCTGGGCGGCCGTCAGGGCGGTGAACTGGGTTTTGGTCAGGGTGTTCAGGGTGGTCATGGTGTGGTGAGCTGGTGGCTCTTTCGAGGGTGGGAATGGCCGGAAAAGGTCGGCCGCGGGACAACAGCGGGCGCTTCTCCTCGGTCCTTCCGGGAGTCGCGCGGGCTTGGGGGGAATCAGCGGGGTGGCAGCGGGCCGTCGAGCGTGGCGATGCCGTCTCTATTCATTTCGCCGAGGTCCGACATCAGTTTCAGCCGGGCCGCGTTCCACTGGTATTCGCACTGGGCTCGTGCATCGAGCGCTTCGACCAGGGTGCCTTGGGCGGAAATCAGTTCCAGGATGTCCGAGACGCCGCGTTCATATCGATTCGTCGCGGAATCCATGGCGGATTGCGCGGCCTGGAGCAATTGATTCGCGGCGTCGATGTTGTCCAGCGAGGCCGCCAATTCCGCGTGGGTTTTGACCAGCTCCAGCAGGACGCGGTTTTCGGTGTCCGTCACCTGCAGTTCGGATTTCTCCGCTTGCGCCTGGGCTTCCTGGATCTTGTTGCGACGGGAATCACCATCGAACAGCGGAATCGTGATGGTGGCGCCGACGGTGAAGGTGCTCGAGCGCGAGGCCTGGACGCTCTGGTTCGGATAACCATTGCGGTAGTTGGCCGCGGTGAAGTCGATGGTGGGGCGCCCGGCCGCCCGGGCGGCGGCGACGCCGGCCTGGCTCGCGTCGCGCTGATAGCGGGCGGCGAGGATGGCCGGGTGGTGGGCCCTGGCCTCATCCAGCAGCTGGCCCAGGTCGGGCAAATCGGCGCGCAACGGGGTCGGGCTCTTGTCCGGGAGGCGCAGCGCCGTGCCGGCCGGCACGCCCATGGTCTGGACCAGCACCGCGGTGGCCTTGTCCAGCTCCGCCTTGGCGCGCTGCAGGTTCAAGCGTGCGCGGGCCAGCGAGGCCTCGGCCTGCAGGGTGTCGGCGCGACTGGCGGCGCCCTTCTGCTCCCGGTCGCGGGCGGCGTCACGGGTGCGCTGCGCCAGCGCCACCGACTGCTGGCGCGCGCCCAGCGTGGCGCTCGCCTGCAGGGCGGAGAAATAGGCCTGGATGGTGTCGGAGACGGTCCGGCGCACGGCGTCGTCGTAGGTGCTCGTGGCCGCGGTCAGCAGGCGTTCGGCCATTTCCTCGCGGGCGGCGCGCTCGCCGAAGTCGAAGAGTCGCCAGCTCAGACCGAGATAACTGCTGTAGCCGGTGACGCGCTGGTTGCCGCCCGGCGACTGGGCGTTCTGGCTGGTATTGCTTTGCGCCGTCAGCGAGGCATTGACCGTCGGGAGATAAGCCGCCTTGGCCGCGGCCAGCTGGATTTTCTGCGCCTTGATTGAAACCCAGGCCGTGGCGGTGCGGGTATCCCGGCACAAGGCGCTGTCGACGGCGGCGCTCAGTGTAATCAGGGTTTGGACGTCGATGGTGGTCGTGCAATCCGGCGGGGTTTCCGCCAGGGCGCCCATTTGAATGGCGCCGCCGATGCCAAAGGCCAGTATTGGCCGCAGCCAGAGGTGATTGATCGACCGCATGGAAACTCCCTGGAAACTGGCCCGGCGGACTGCTGGGTCACGGCGAAAATCTCAATTCGCCAGGTCAGTTTAGGAAGCGAAAGAAGGCTCCGGATGTCGATTCCGTCAATGTCTTTCGGCGGCGGCTGAACCGATCATCGATTGATCAATTCAAGGGATTCTGCTGCCTTGATTCTGCTGATTTTGTTGAGGCCAATCACCCGAATGGGTGGGGTGCCTGAATATGTTATTGACGCGTTGAGAAACTACTAATGTTTGCTAGTTAATTTGAGTAGGTATTCCAGCAGATCCCGGCGCCGATTGGCTTGGCGTCGGGCGCGCCCACCCTCCGCGAAGCCAGACACCATCGGCGATTCGCGGCTTTTCGCGGACGAACGAAAGCCGGCGCGCGATGCAGGGCACCGGGCGCCGGCGGGCTAGCAAAAAGAAGGGAGTGGGTGGCTCAGCGGCCCATGAAGGCGTCGGCGCGCAGGGTCACCACCAGGGTGTCGCGGTGGCCCGGATGGGTGGGCTCCATCGGCTGGATGGGGGTGGTCTCGTGGATCACGCGCTCGTCGTCGAGCAGCAGCAGCGTCCAGGGCTCCATCATCGTGAAGCGCTGGCCGCGCGGACCATCGGCCTCGAAGACGCGCGACTCACCCCCCTTGATGCCATGGCGGGCCAGCATGAAGACGGCCACCAGGTCCACGCCGTCGCGGTGCGCGCCTTCGGGCGTCGGGCGGCCGATGCCGCCGGCGGTGTCGATGCGGAACTGGTGCGCCTCGACGAACCACGGGCGCGCGCCCTTGAGCCGGTCGGCCACGCCCGCCAGGCCCAGCAGCAGGCGCGGCCAGATGGGCAGCTCCACGGCGGCAGGGTCCATGGGCTCGAACCAGCGCTCGATGCCGCCGTGCAGCGCGTTGTAGTCCACCGGCTGCCAGTGCGCGCGGTGCGGCGCCAGGCGCACCGACGGGTCGGCCTGCGCGTCGACGACGAAGCTCGCGTGCCGCCGGAAGCGGTAGCGACCGCCGTCGCGCAGGTAGGCGTCGGGCGGCAGGTCGTTCCAGAAGGGCTGCAGCCCGCGCAGGTCACTCGCCTGGCAGTGCAACCAATGCGTCAGGCTCTCCGGCGCGATGACGGTGTGACCGAGGTCCTGCAGTTGCTGCTCGAACTGCGCGGCGCTGGAGTAGGGCGGCGGGAAATGCTTCATGCCCGCGAGTATCGGACGCCTCACCCGCCCTGGCGCATGTCACGCCGGCAACACGGGATTCGCGGTGCGCAAAGCGCTGCCGCCGGCTCAGCCGGCGTGCTTGTCGGCTTCGGAGGTGAACGCGTCGGCGTAGAACTCCTCCGCCGGCAGGCCGCAGCGGGCGACGAAGTCGCGCTGCGCCGACTCCACCATGACGGGCGCGCCGCAGGCGTAGACCTGGTGGCGCGACAGGTCCGGCAGGTCGGCCATCACCGCCTGGTGAACGAATCCGGTGCGACCGGTCCAGCCGTCCTCGGCCCTGGGCTCGGACAGCACCGGCACATAGGTCAGCGTGGGCATCGCCGCGGCGGCCTGGACCGCCCAGTCGTGCAGGTAAAGGTCGGCCTGGCCGCGCGCGCCCCAGTACAGCGTCACCGGGCGGGTGATGCCCTGGTCCTGGATGCGCTCCAGGATCGCCTTGATCGGCGCGAAGCCGGTGCCCGAGGCGAGCAGCACGATCGGCTTGTCGCTGTCCTCGCGCAGGAAGAAGCTGCCGAACGGGCCTTCCATGCGCAGGATGTCCTTTTCCTTGAGCGCGCCGAAGACGTGGTCGGTGAACTTGCCGCCGGGCATGTGGCGGATGTGCAGCTCGATGGCCGGCGGCGTGCCCAGGCGGCTCGGCGCATTGGCCATCGAGTAGCAGCGGCGGGCGCCGTCGCGCAGGATGAACTCGACGTACTGGCCGGCGCGGTATTGCAGGTTCTGGTTGGCCGGCAGCTGCAGCCGGATGACGGCGACGTCGCCGGCCGGCTTCTCGACGGTGATCACGCGGCTGGGCAGCTTGAGCACCGGGAACTCGCCGGCGCCGGGCACCGTGCGGGCCTCGACGACGCAATCGGTCCGCGGTCTGGCGCAGCAGGTGAGGATCATGCCGGCGGCTTCCTCGGCTGGCGGCAGCGCCTTGGACTGGTGCTCGCCATGCACGACCTGGCCCTCGACCAGCTTGCTCTTGCAGGAACCGCAGGCGCCGTCCTTGCAGCCGTAGGGCAGGCCGATGCCCTGGCGGATGGCGGCGGCCAGCACGGTTTCGTCGTCGTCGACGGTGAAGTTGCGGCCGGCGGGCAGGACGGTGACCTGGAAGCTCATGGTGCGGGGCGGCGCGGACGGACCCGCGTCATGTCGAGAGGAAAAGGGAGGCGGAAGCGACACGGCCCGCGCGGTCCGGAGACCGGGGCGCGAGCCGTGCCAGCCGTAAACTGGCCCGCCATTTTGCCCCAGCCCCGCAGCGCCCTTCGTCATGCCTGGTTCCCCGTCCGCTTCGCCCGCCGCTTCCCGTCGCGCCCGCCGCGGCCGCCTGTTGATCGTCGGCTGTGGCGACGTCGGCCTGCGCGTGCTGCGGCTGCTGGCCGGGCGCTGGACGGTCTTCGCGCTGACCAGCAGCGCCGCGCGCGTCGACGCGCTGCGCGCCGCGGGCGCGATCCCGCTGATCGGCGACCTCGACGACGCGGCGACGCTCGGCCGCCTCGCCGGCCTGGCGGACCGGGTGCTGCACCTGGCGCCGCCGGCCGCGCAGGGGCGCACCGACGAACGCACGCGGCACCTGCTGCAGGCGCTGTCGCGCTCGGGGGCGCCGCGGCACCTGGTCTATGCCAGCACCAGCGGCGTCTACGGCGACTGCGGCGGCGCGCGCATCGATGAGACGCGCCCTCCGAATCCGTCCAACGAGCGCGCCTGGCGCCGCGTCGATGCCGAGTCGCAGCTGCGCCAGTGGGGGCGGGTGACCGGCTGCCCGGTGACGATCCTGCGGGTGCCCGGCATCTATGCGTTCGACCGCGCCGGCGGGCATCCGCGCGAGCGGCTGGGCAAGGGCCTGCCGGTGCTGGCGCGCGAGGACGACGTCTACACCAACCACATCCAGGCCGATGACCTGGCGCGCGCCTGCCTGCTGGCGCTGATGCGCGGGCCGGCGCAGCGGGTGATCCACGCGAGCGACGACAGCGAGCTGCTGATGGGCGACTACTTCGACCTGGCCGCCGCGCTGTGCGGCCTGGCGCCGCCGGCGCGGGTCGCGCGCGCGCAGGCGTCGGCCGTGTTCTCGCCGATGCAGATGAGCTTCATGAATGAATCGCGCCGGATGGACAACCGCCGGCTCAAGCGCGAACTGCGGCTGCGGCTGCGTTATCCCACGCCGCGCGAGGGGCTGCTGGCGGTCGAGCGTTGACCGCCGCGGGGGAGTCGCCGAGGGCTGAGCGTCCGGGCCGGCTTCAGCGCCGCCGTCCGCCGCGCCAGTAGTTCACCATCAGCCAGGCGCCCAGCATGCCGCCCAGGTGGGCGAAGTGGGCGATGCCGCTGGAGCCCATCAGGCCCGCCACCAGTTCGATCGCGCCGAAGATGGCCACGAAGACCTTGGCCTTCATCGGGATGGGCGGGAACAGCGGCATGATCATCCGGTCCGGGAACATCAGCCCGTAGGACAGCAGCAAGCCGAAGAGCGCGCCCGAGGCGCCCACCGTCGGCGCGCCCGAGCCGATCAGCAACGTGAACACGAGCTGGGCGGCGGCGGCCGTCAGCGCGCTGGCCACCAGCAGTTGCGCGTAGCGCTTGCCGCCCCACAGCGCTTCCAGCTCCGAGCCGAACATCCACAGGCCCAGCATGTTGAAGAACAGGTGCCAGGCGTCGCCGTGCAGGAAGGCGTAGGTCAGCGGCTGCCAGGGCTCGAAGCGGCCGGTGTTCAGCGGCCACAGCGCCATCTGGAAGTTCAGCATCGCCAGCGAGGGCACGACGATGGGCAGGCAGAACAGGCCCACGCAGATCAGCATGAAGGCCTTGGTGACCGGTGGAATGAATGGCATCGCGGCGCGTCTTCGGGGGGGAGACAGAGGAACGGCGCCCTGCGGCGCCACCGGCGAATCCTGACCCCCGTCGTTGGGGGCAGGACGATCGGGCGAGTGTATCCAAGCTTGATGAGGGCAAGCACTGGCCCCCATCGGCGCGACCGCAGTGCGAGCGACGGCCGCGCCGATGTCGCGGGGGCCGCGGCGGATCGCGCGGGCGCGGCGACGCCGAGCCGCGAATGCGGAACGATGGGGCGTTGCTGAGACGAGAGCTGACCACTTTCCAGAGTGGTGCCCGGAGTCGGACTCGAACCGACACGCCTTGCGGCGGGGGATTTTGAGTCCCCTGCGTCTACCGATTTCGCCATCCGGGCGTCATCAGCAACGCGGCCCCGGTCGGATCGACGCTGGGGCCGCTGTGCGGGCCATCAACTGAAGCTTCGTCGTGGACAGAGCCAGAGGGGCCGCGAAAGAAAAGGCATTATGCCACCACAGCCATACGCCGACTGAGAGAATGCGCGGCTATGAGTGATGCAAGCGCCTTCGATCCCACGAGCTATCCGACCCTGGAAGACGTCATCGGCCACACGCCGCTGGTGCGGCTGCAACGCGTGCTGGGCCCGGCGCTGGCCGCGCGCGGCAATGTGCTGCTGGCCAAGCTGGAGGGCAACAACCCGGCGGGCTCGGTCAAGGATCGTCCGGCCATCAGCATGATCCGGCGCGCCGAGGAGCGCGGCGAGATCAAGCCCGGCGACACGCTGATCGAGGCGACCTCCGGCAACACCGGCATCGCGCTGGCGATGGCCGCGGCGATCCGGGGCTACCGGATGGTGCTGATCATGCCGGAGGACCTGTCGGTCGAGCGCGCCCAGACGATGAAGGCCTTCGGCGCCGAGCTGATCCTGACGCCGCGCTCCGGCGGCATGGAATACGCCCGCGACCTGGCCGAGCAGATGCAGCGCGACGGCAAGGGCCGCGTGCTCGATCAATTCGCCAATGGCGACAACCCCCGCATCCATTACGAAACCACCGGTCCCGAGATCTGGCGCGACACCGGCGGCCGCGTCACCCACTTCGTCAGCGCGATGGGCACGACCGGCACCATCACCGGCGTGTCGCGCTTCCTGAAGGAGCAGAACCCGGACGTGCGCATCGTCGGCGCGCAGCCGGCGGAAGGCTCGCGCATCCCCGGCATCCGCAAGTGGCCGCCGGCCTACCTGCCCAAGATCTACCGCCCGGAAACGGTGGACGAGCTGGTGCTGGTCGGCCAGTCCGATGCCGAGGACATGGCCCGCCGGCTGGCCCGCGAGGAAGGCCTGTTCGGCGGCATCTCGGCCGCGGGCGCCTGCTGGGTCGCGATGCAGATCGCGCGCCAGGTGAGCAACGCGACGATCGTGTTCGTCGTCTGCGACCGCGGCGACCGCTACCTGTCGACCGGCGTGTTCCCGGCTTGATGGTCGGAGGGCTGAGGGCCTGACTGCCTGACGGGCACCCGGCGATCGGGGATGATCGCCGGATCGTGACCCGACGGCGCCGCGCGCCTTTGCCCATGACCTTCCGCTTCTGCCCGCAATGCGCCAGCGAACTGGCGTGGATCGAACTGCCGGAGGACGGCGGCCCCAAGACCCGGCTGCGCTGCCTCCGCTGCGACTTCACCCACTGGAACAACCCGACGCCGGTGCTGGCGGCGGTGGTCGAGTGCGTCGACCGCGAGGGCCAGGTCTTGCTCGCCCGCAACGCCGCCTGGCCGGGGCGCTTCTTCGGATTGATCACCGGCTTCATGGAGGCTGGCGAGTCGCCGGAGGAGGGCATCCGGCGCGAGGTGCTGGAGGAGACCTCGCTCGAGGCGCTGGGCGCGACGCTGATCGGCGTCTACGACTTCCAGAAGAAGAACCAGGTCATCATCGCGTACCACGTGCCGGCGCGCGGCGAGGTCACGCTGTCGCCGGAGCTGGTCGAGTACTCGCTGGCGCCACCGGAGCAGCTCGAATGCTGGCCCGCCGGGACCGGCCAGGCGCTGGCGGACTGGCTGCGCGGCCGCGGCCTCGAGCCGAAGTGGATGGCGCCGCGCAGCTGAGCCGGGCTGACTAGAATCCGCCACATCGCCGGTGCGCGCGCCGGTCAGGACACACACATGGACATCCACAAGGAACTCGACACCCGCGGACTGAACTGCCCGCTGCCCATCCTCAAGGCCAAGAAGGCGCTGGCGGAAATGGAAAGCGGCCAGCTGCTCAAGGTGGTCGCGACCGACCCGGGATCGATGCGCGACTTCCAGGCCTTCTCGCGCCAGACCGGCAATGAGCTGGTCGAACAGACCAGCGCCGGCGACGAGTTCATCCACGTGCTCAAGCGCCGCTGAGCGCGGATCCGGAAACGAAGAAGGCCACGCGTTGCGTGGCCTTCGTGCTTCATGACGCGACAGTGACGGGAAGTCCTGCCGTCAGAAGTTCAGGGCGGTCAGATTTCCAGCGACTTCAGGTACTCGCGGAAGCTGGCGCCCAGTTGCGGATGGTCCAGCGCGAGCTCGACGTTGGCCTGCAGGAAACCTTCCTTGCTGCCGCAGTCGTAGCGCTTGCCGTCATAGCGGAAGGCGAAGACCTTCTCGCGGCGCATCAGCGCGGCGATGCCGTCCGTCAGCTGGATCTCGCCGCCGACGCCGCGCGGCTGCGTGGCGATCTCGCGGAACACGCCCGGCGTGAGGATGTAGCGGCCGGCCACGCCCAGGCGCGACGGCGCGTCCTCGGGATTGGGCTTCTCGACCATGTGGGTCAGGTCCATCAGGCGGTCGCTGATGGCAGAGCCTGCCACGATGCCGTAGCGCTTGGTGTGCTCGGCGGGCACTTCCTGGACGGCCAGGATGGAGGCCTGCCATTCGGAGAACTGGTCCACCATCTGCTTGAGCACCGGCGGCTTGCCCACCATCAGGTCGTCGGCCAGCAGCACCGCGAAGGGCTCGTTGACGACCACGCATTGCGCGCACAGCACCGCGTGGCCCAGGCCCAGGGCCTTGGGCTGGCGGATGTAGATGCACTCCATGTCGTCGGGCTTGATCGAATGGACCAGCGCGAGCAGTTCCTTCTTGCCGGCGGCCTCGAGTTCGGTCTCGAGTTCGAATGCGGTGTCGAAGTGATCGGGAATGGCGCGCTTGTTACGTCCATTCACGAAGATCATCTGGCGGATGCCGGCCGCGTAGGCCTCCTCCACTGCGTACTGGATCAGCGGCTTGTCGACCACCGGCAGCATCTCCTTGGGCTGCGCCTTGGTGGCGGGCAGGAAGCGAGTGCCAAGTCCAGCAACCGGGAAGATTGCCTTGTTGATGAGGGCCATTTACGTACACTCCAACGGTAATTGCGCCGGCATTCTTGCATGGCGCTACTGAAAGAAAATCAAACAATCCTCTCCAAACCCCTCATGTCAGTGCTAGTCCTGGAACCGCTGGAGGCAGACGTCCTGGAATGGCTGGCGGAGCGCCATGCCGTGCAGGTCGCCCCCGAGCCGGCGGACGCGCCGCTGACGCTGAGAGAGCATGTTGCGCAGGCCCAGGCAATTTTCCTGCCCGCCTCCGTCGCGCTGGACGCGGACACCGTCCGCCGCGCGCCGCGACTGCGTGCCGTCGGGCGCATCGGCGCCGGCGCGGAGAACATCGATCTGGAAGCCTGCCGCGCCGCCAACATCGAAGTGGTGCGCGCGCCGACGGCGGCGGCCTCGGCCGAAGCGGAGTTCGTCATCGGCGCCTTGCTCGCGCTGCTGCGCCGCGTGCCGGTGCAGGGCGCGGACGGCCAGTGGGTGGGGCGCGAGCTCGGTTGCGCCACCATCGGCCTGGTGGGCCTGACGCCCTCGGCGCGCCAGCTCGCCACGCTGCTGCCGGTGTTTGGTGCGCGCGTGATCGGTTATGACCCCAGCCTGCACCATGCCGATCCGCTCTGGGCACAGTGGGGCATCGAACCCTATGGACTGCGCGAGCTGATGCAGGCCGCCGACGGCGTCAGCGTGCAGCTGGCGTATTTCCCGCGCTACCGCGGCCTGATCGGCGAGCGGGTGCTGAACTTCTGCAAGCCGTCTCAGGTGCTGGTGTCGACCTCGCACTCGGCCCTGTTCGACGAACAGGCGCTGGCGGACGCGCTGCATGGCGGCCGATTGCTGGCCGCGTGGCTGGACCTGATGGAGCCCGGCCTGATGGAAGCCGGGCGCCCCTTGCATGGGGCGCCCGGTCTGCAGGTCACGCCGCGCGTGGCGGCGACGACCCGGGAGTCACGGATGCGCGCCGCGTGGAGCGTGGCGCGGCGGATCTCGGAGATCCTGTCCACGCCCGCGACGCAGGCCGAATTCAGGCCGACCCACCCAGGCGCGCTGCCTGATCTTTTAGCCGAACCACGGTGGCGCTGAAGTCGGCGATGCGCTGACGTTCCTGCTCCACGACGGCCGCCGGGGCGCGCGCCACGAAGCTCTCATTGCCCAGCTTGGCATTGGCCTTGGCGACCTCGCCTTCCAGGCGGGCAATCTCCTTGGCGATGCGGGCGCGCTCGGCCTCGACGTCGATCTCCACTTTCAGCGCCAGGCGCGCCGCGCCGTGCACCAGCACCGGCGACATCGCGCTCTGCTGGTTGAAGGCGGCCTCGTCCTCGATCAGCTCGACGCTCTGCAGCTTGGCCAGCACCTTCAGCGCCGGCGCGGCCTCGCGCAGGAAGGACAGGTCGCCGCCGGCCAGCAGCGGCACGCGGTCGGACGGGCTCAGGCCCATCTCGCCGCGCAGGCTGCGGCAGGTGCCGACCACGGCCTTGAGCTGCTCGACCCAGGCGATGGCCTGCGGGTCGATGCGCTCGGGCTGCGCGACCGGGTAGGGCGCGGTCACCAGGTAGTCGGTGGACTTGCGGCCGGCGATCGGCGCGACGGTCTGCCAGAGTTCCTCGGTGATGAAGGGCGTGATCGGGTGCAGCAGACGCAGGATGGTCTCGAGCACGCGGATCAGCGTGCGGCGCGTGCCGCGCTGCGCAGCCTCGTTGCCCTCGGCCTGCGCGGTCTGCAGCTGCACCTTGGCCAGCTCCAGATACCAGTCGCAGTACTCGTCCCACACGAAGGAATAGATCGCGTTGGCGACCTGGTCCAGGCGGTAGTCGGCGAAGCCCTGCGCGACGGCCTGCTCGACCTGCTGCAGCTCGCTGACGATCCAGCGGTCGGCCTGCGAGAACTGCAGGTAACCGTGCGCGCTGCCGCCTGGCGCGCATTGCTCCTTCGTGTGCTCGACCAGGCCGCAGTCCTGGCCTTGCGTGTTCATCAGCACGAAGCGGGTGGCGTTCCACAGCTTGTTGCAGAAGTTCCGGTAGCCCTCGCAGCGCTTGCTGTCGAAGTTGACGCTGCGGCCCAGCGTCGCCATCGCCGCGAAGGTGAAACGCAGCGCGTCGGCGCCGTAGCCGGGGATGCCTTCGGGGAATTCCTTCTCGGTGGCCTTGCGGACCTTGGGCGCGGTCTCGGGCTTGCGCAGGCCCTGGGTGCGCTTGTCCAGCAGCGGGGCCAGCTCGATGCCGTCGATCAGGTCGACCGGGTCCAGCACGTTGCCCTCGGACTTGCTCATCTTCTTGCCCTGCGCGTCCAGCACCAGGCCGTGGATGTACACATGCTTGAAGGGCACCTTGCCGGTGAAGTGCGTCGTCATCATGATCATCCGGGCGACCCAGAAGAAGATGATGTCGTAGCCGGTGACCAGCACCGACGACGGCAGGAACAGGTCCTGCTCCAGCGTCTTGGCGGGCCAGCCCAGCGTCGAGAACGGCACCAGCGCCGACGAGTACCAGGTGTCCAGCACGTCCTCGTCGCGCTTGAGCGGGCCGGTGTAGCCGGCGGCGGTGGCCTTGGCCTGCGCCTCGGCCTCGTCATGGGCGACGAAGATCTCGCCGCCCGTGCCGAACCAGGCCGGGATCTGGTGGCCCCACCAGAGCTGGCGCGAGATACACCAGTCCTGGATGTTGCCCATCCACTGGTTGTAGGTGTTGACCCAGTTCTCGGGCACGAACCTGACCTCGCCGCTGGCGACCACGTCGATGGCCTTCTGCGCGATGGACTTGCCGTCCTTGCCCGGCTTGCTGGTGGCGACGAACCACTGGTCGGTCAGCATCGGCTCGACGATCTGCCCGGTGCGCGTGCAGCGCGGGACCATCAGCTTGTGCTTCTTGACCTCGACCAGCAGGCCTTGCTCCTCCAGCGCCTTGACGATCGCCTTGCGCGCCGCGAAGCGGTCCAGGCCGCGGTACTCGGCCGGGATCTCGTCCATCGTGTCGACGACGGTCGCGTCCAGCGTGAAGATGGTCAGCATCGGCAGCTGATGGCGCTGGCCGACCTGGTAGTCGTTGGTGTCGTGGGCCGGCGTGACCTTGACGACGCCGGTGCCGAATGCCTTGTCGACGTACTCGTCGGCGATCACCGGCACCAGGCGGCCGGTGATGGGCAGCTTCACCTGCTGGCCGATCAGGTGCTTGTAGCGCTCGTCCTCGGGGTGGACCATCACGGCGGTGTCGCCCAGCATGGTCTCGGGCCGCGTGGTCGCCACGACCAGCGACTCGCCGCCGTCGGCCAGCGGATAGCGGATGTGCCACAGCGAACCTTCCTCCTCCTCGCTCTCGACCTCGAGGTCGGAGACGGCGGACTTCAGGATCGGGTCCCAGCTGACCAGGCGCTTGCCGCGGTAGATCAGGCCTTCGTCGAAGAGCTTGACGAAGGTGTCGACGACCACGGTCGACAGCTTGTCGTCCATCGTGAAGTACTCGTGTCCCCAGGACACCGAGTCGCCCATGCGGCGCATCTGCTGCGTGATGGTGGAGCCGGACTGCTGCTTCCATTCCCAGACGCGGGCGACGAAGTTCTTGCGGCCCAGGTCGTGGCGGCTCTGGCCCTGGCCCTGGAGCTGGCGCTCGACGACGATCTGCGTCGCGATGCCGGCGTGGTCGGTGCCGGGGACCCACAGCGTGTTGTGGCCGCGCATCCGGTGGTAGCGCGTCAGCGAGTCCATGATGGTCTGGTTGAACGCATGCCCCATGTGCAGCGTGCCGGTGACGTTGGGCGGCGGCAGCTGGATGCTGAACGACGGCCTGGCCGGATCGAGCGTCGGCTCGTAGAGGCCCTTGGACTCCCACAGCGGGCCCCAATGGGCTTCGAGAGAGGCGGGTTCGAAGGACTTGGCGAGTTCGGTCATGGGGGCGCTCCGCCGCGAGGCGGTGTCATCTAGGCGAGGGACACGGAGCCGGCGATTGTAGAGGGCCATGGCTCCGGCGAGCCCCGTTCCGGGCGCGCGGAACGGGGGACAGCCGAGGGGGGAGAACCGTCGCCCGGGCGGGGGATGTCGAAAACCGGCCCCCTGACGCGTCGTGTCAGCAGAGGCGCTGCCTCCCCCCTTGGAGGCATTCCGTCGGGTGGGCAGGGGGCGATACAAAACGAAAAGCAGCGATACCGCGGTGAGATGCCCCGACGAGGCGGCATGGGAATCATGGCCACATGGATTCACCGCCCGGACAACCGGGCTTTACCGAGGAACTGCACCATGCACCTGTTTCGACGCTGGAGCCACCACCATGAACGTCAGCACGCTCACTTCGGCCACGATGGTCGCTTCGGTCCTTTCGGCCCTGTGTGTGACGATGGCCTCTACGGCCCGCTGCCCGTCCACGGCCCCTGGCACCGGTTCGCCGGTTTCGGCGGTTTCCCGTGGGGCTGGGGCGGGCTCGGACGCGAGCAATTCCGACACGGCCGCCACCGCCACCACGGTGGCCCTGGTCACCACGGCGGTGATGGGTGGGGCGGCTTCGGCGGGGGCCTGGGACCCGATGCCCACGGTCGCCGCGGCGGGCGGCTGCAAGCCCGGGCCCGCGCCTTTCTGGACCTGAGCGACAGCCAGGCCGAGCTGCTGGAGCGCCTGGTCGACCAGCTCGGCACGGCGCGGCGCGCGGTCAAGGCGCTGGCCCGTGGTCCGGAGGTCGCGCGGCTGATCGAGAGCGACAACTTCCGCCGCGACGAGGCGCAGGAACTCTTCGACGGCCAGGTCGAGGCGCTGCGGGCGACCGGTCCCGCGCTGGTGGCGGCCGTCGGCGATTTCTTCGACGCGCTCGACTTCGACCAGCAGCAGATGCTGCGTTTCCTGTTGCGCCGGCTGCGTCGCCGCGCCGGACGCGACGGACGCGACGGACGCGACGGCGGCCGGGGTGGCCACGACCGTCGCGACGGTCACGGCGCTGCCAACGACCGGGGCCTTTGATGGACGGCCGCGACTGCCGGCAGCCACCCGGGCTGCTGCGGCCGGTCATCGACCGCAACCGCTGCGAAGGCAAGGGCGATTGCGTCGAGGTCTGCCCCTACGGCGTGTTCTCGGTCGGCACCTTGCCGGCGGAGCGCCGCAAGGAACTGAGCCTCTTCGGCAAGCTGCGCGGTTATGCGCACGGCTGGCAGCAGGCCTTCACGCCGAATGCCGATGCCTGCCGGGCCTGCGGCCACTGCGTGAAAGCCTGCCCGGAGCGCGCCATCACGCTGGTCCGGCACACGCGCGCCGCGGGCGCCGAGGGCTCCCCGGGCCAGGCGGCTGGGCACAATGGACGGCACGATGCACCGACTGCTGCTGATTGACGACGACGAGGCGCTGGCCGCGCCGCTGGCGAGCTACCTGGCGCGTTTCGACTTCGCGCTGAGCGCCGTGACGCGGCCGAGCGCCGCGCTGGCGCGGCTGGCCGAGGAGCGCTTCGACGCGCTGATCCTGGACGGCATGCTGCCGGAGATGGACGGCTTCGCCTTCTGCAAGCGCGTGCGCGGCGGTAGCGAGCCGTGGCGCGAGATCCCGATCCTGATGCTGACCGCGCGGGGCGACCTGACCGATCGGGTGGTGGGCCTGGAGCTGGGCGCGGACGACTACCTGGCCAAACCCTTCGAGCCCCGCGAGCTGGCCGCGCGCCTGCAGACCATCCTGCGCCGCACGCGCCTGGCGCCGGCGGCGGCCGCGCCGGCGACGCTGCTGCGCTTCGAGGGGCTGGAGATCGACACCGCGCGCCGCCTGGTCACGGCCGGCACCGGCCCCGTCGAGCTGACCAGTACCGAATACGAGCTGCTGGTGATGCTCGCCCGCGAGCCCGGGCGGGTGTTCTCCCGCGACGAGATCCTGAACCGGCTGCGCGGTCAGGAGGCCGACCTGTTCACCCGGGCGGTGGACATCCTGGTGAGCCGCATGCGTCGCAAGCTCGAGCCGCTGGAGGCGCTCAAGACGCTGCGCAACGCGGGCTACTGCTTCGCGTTGCCGGTGGCGGGCGGTGCGGCGCCCGGCGGCGGGGAGGGCGGGTCATGAAGGGACCGCGTCACCCCTACGACCATTGGCGGGACCGGCTCGACCGGCGGGACCGGCGCGACGATCGTGATGACGGCAATGGCGGCAACGACCGCGATGCGCCGTGGGAACGGCGCCCGGGCGGCGCGGCCGGCCCGGACGATCCCGGCGGTCCCGGCGAGTGGGGCGACCCCCGCTGCGGCGATCCGCGCTGGCATGCGCCGCGCGACGCCTGGTGGTTGCGCCTGCACGAGGAACGGCTCAGGCACCACCGCAAGCGCCTGGACAAGATGCGGCGCTGGGCGGAGATGGAGGCCATGGGCGGGCCGTTCCCGCGGGGGCGCGGCTGGCGCTGGCACATGCGGGCGCGCAACCGCTGGCACCAGCGGTGGCATCGCCACCATGCGCATTTCAAGCATTCGCTGGGCGCGCGGCTGATCGCGATCTTCGTCGTGCTGGCCTGCGCGGGTAGCGCGATCCTGTGGGGCTCGATGAAGGTCGAGTACGGGTGGCTCTGGGCCGTGCCGCTGCTGTTGCTGGTGACCGGCCTGGCCTACGGCGGCATCCGCCGCCTGGTGGCGCCGCTGCGCGAGCTGGCGGCGGGCGCGGAGGCCTTCGGGCGCGGCGACCTCGCGCATCGCGTGCCCATCCGCCACCGCGACGAGATCGGCGACCTGGCGCACCGCTTCAACCAGATGGCCCAGGACATCCAGGCGATGCTCGACGGCAAGCGCGCGCTGCTGCTGGCGATCAGCCATGAGCTGCGCAGCCCGCTGACGCGCGCGCGGCTGCATGCGGAGCTGGTCGACGAGGGGGCCTCGAAGGGGGCGCTGCTGGACGAGCTGGCGCAGATGCGGGAGCTGATCTCGGCCCTGCTGGAGAGCGAGCGGCTGGGCAGCGGGCATCGCGCGCTGCAGGTCGGCGATTGCGACCTCGGCGCGCTGGCGCGCGAGCAGGACCAGCCCGGCGTCACGCTCAGCATCGATCCCGACCTGCCCGTGCTGCAGCTGGACCGGATGCGGGTGCAACTGCTGCTGCGCAACCTGGTGCACAACGCGCTGCGTCACAACGACGCGGCGAGCGGCCCGGTGCGGGTCAGCGTCGAGCGCGATGGCGACGGCGTGCGGCTCACCGTGCGCGACCACGGCCCCGGCGTGCCGCCCGAGGCGCTCGCGCAGCTCGGCCAGCCCTTCTTCCGCCCCGACGAGGCGCGCGCGCGCAGCGAAGGCGGCGTGGGCCTGGGACTGTCGCTGTGCCGGCTCGTGGCCGAGGCGCACGGCAGCCGGCTCGAGTTGCGCAATGCCGAACCGGGGTTCGAGGCGGTCGTGCGATTCCGCTGAGCCGCCTCAAGCGAGTGGCTCTCGTCGCGGGTGTCACCGAGACAAGTCGGTCGCCCCACGAGGACTGGTGTGGCGCTCATGCCGACGGTTTCATCGAATCGATTTCATTGATCTTTTCGTGCCAGGTCTTGCGCCGGCCACGCTGAAGATGCATCCCCCGCGTCGCTGATGCGGTCCCTGTCATCCCCACGAAGGTGATGCCTATGCATTGATCCGATCCGAACTGGAGCTGTCCATGTCCACGATGTCCCTCTCTCCCTCCGCCCCGGCCATTCCGGCCGTCCCGATGACGCCGTCCGGCTGTCCCGTCACCGCCGCCGCGGCACTGCTCGACGAGGCCGACGAGCCTGACGAGCGCAACGAGTCCGACGGGCTCGACGAGCGCGACCTGCCCAAGGCGGCCCGCGGCGCCAGCGCGCCTCCGCCGGCACCGCCGCCGCCGCCCCCGCGTCCCCCGAAGCTGCTGTTCATGCAGGAGGTCCTCGAGCAGATCCGCCCCCTGGAGGGCATGACGCGCGAGGAGTTCGAGGCCTTCCTCTACAGCTCGCGGATGTATCCCTCGCTGAGCCGGTTCGAGCCCGCCTGCGTCGAGTATTTCGTCCCGCGCAGCGACATCACTGTCGGCCTGGCGATGAAGACGCTGCGCGAGCGCATCGAGCATGCGGCGGTCGTGGCCGAACTCGTCTACCGCCTCAAACGTGACGACGACGAGGACGGCGCGCTGTGCAACGACGACGAGGCCGTCATCGCCTCCGCCGCGATCCGTGACGACCTGCGCGAGGCGCTGGGCATGCTCGGCGTGTACGAGCAGGCCATCCGCGACGGGGTGGCCGTCGTCCAGTACCACCAGCGGGTGCCGGCCGAGGTCGCTTGAGCGACGACCGGGGGGAGGGGGCGGCCGCCGTGTCGCTCCGGTAAGAAACGGGTAAGGCGCTGGAGCGGACGATGGCCATCCCTTGCCTCCCTGCCTCCCTTACCATGTGCCGCTTCGGCCCCCTCTCTCCATGAATCGAATCGCCCTGGTGGAGGATCACGTCCGGCTTGCCGGACTGATCCGTCAGGCCCTGCAGGCCGCCGGCATCCCGACGGACGTCTTCCATGCGATGGAGGCGGCCTGGGTCGCGCATCGCGAGGTCGGCTATGCGGCGCTGGTCATCGATCGGGGCCTGCCCGACGGTGACGGCCTGGCGCTGGTCAAGCGCCTGCGGGCCGAGCGGCAGGGCACGCCCTGCCTGATGCTGACCGCGCGGGATGCGCTCCACGACCGGGTCGAGGGCCTGGAGTCCGGTGCCGACGATTACCTCGCCAAGCCCTTTCCGATGGAGGAACTGGTGGCGCGGGTGCGGGCGCTGATGCGCCGCCCGGCGGCGGTGCGCCCGCCGCGCGCCCTGTTCGGCGATATCGAGGTCGACGTCGGCGAGGCGCTGCTGCTGCGCGGGGGCGCCTCGGTGGCGCTGGCACCGGCGGAGCTGCAGATCGCGATCACGCTGGTGCAGCAGCAGGGACGCACGGTCCGGCGCGCGGCGCTGGAGGCGGCGGCCTGGGGGCTGTCCGACGCGGTGACACCGAATGCGCTCGACGTCGCGCTGCATCGTCTGCGCAAGAAGCTGGCGTCGCTCGGATCGAGCCTGCGCATCGTCAATCTCCGGAACCATGGATATGCGCTTCAAGATGCGGTGGCCGAATAGCCTGCGCAACCGGGTGCTGGCGGTGCTGGCAGCCAGCATGGTGCTCAGCGCGCTGCTGGTGGGCCTGGCGTCCACCGTGCTGTGGGAGCCGTTCACGCGCTGGGTGCTGCGCGATCAGATCGAGGACAACGGCGCCGCGCTGGCCCGGCACATGCGCTTCGATGCCGCGGGGCGTCCGAGCGGCTTCGACGAGGCCAAGATCGAGCCCTGGCTCTTCGAGAGCTTCCGGGCGGAGGTCCTGCTGCGGGTCATCGACGCCAACGGCCGCGCCATCTATGCCACCGACGGCGAGACGGCGGTGCTCACCCGGAACGGCAAGGGCTTCGAGCCTTGGCGCCAGTCCTTCACCTTCACGCACCGCGGCGTGGCCATGCATGGCGTGACGATTCCGCGCGAGCACGCCGGCAAGCGGCTGTTCGTCCAGTTCGCGGTCAGCGACCGCATGGTGCTGCAGATGCGCGAGTCGATCGGGCTGGACGTCCTGCGCCAGGGCCTCATGGCCTTGGCGGCGACCTTCGTGCTGGTCTTCTTCGTGACGATTCACCTGGCGCTGCGGCAGGCGCTGCAGCCGGTGCGCGAGGCTTCCAGCGCGGCACGCCGCATCGCGCCGCGCACGCTCGATCAGCGATTGCCGGCCGCCGGCCAGCCGCGCGAACTGCGGCCGCTGGTCGAGGCCTTCAACGCGGCGCTGGACCGGCTGCAGGGGGGCTTCAAGACGCAGCAGGAGTTCCTCTCCAACGCGGCGCATGAGTTGAAGACGCCGCTGGCGCTGATCCGCGCGCAGGTGGAACTGGCGGAGCCGGGCGTGTGGCGCGAGCAGATCCTGGAGGACGTCGACCGTGTCGCGCGCCAGGTGCAGCAGCTGTTGCTGCTGGCCGAAGCCAGCGAGCAGCGCAACTACCGGGTCGAGGCGATCGATCCCAAGCCCGCCGTGCGCGAGGTTTTCGACTTCATGGAGCGGGTGGCCGGGCAGCGTGGCGTGACGCTGGGTCTGCGGCTGAGCCCGGAGCTGCGCTTCTGGCAGGCGGACCGGGGCGCGCTGTTCACGTTGCTGAAGAACCTGGTCGAGAACGCGATCCAGCACAGCCCGCCGGGCGGCGTGGTGACGCTGGCCGTGAGCCCCGACGGGTTCTCGGTGCTGGACTGCGGCAAGGGCGTGGCCGAGGAAGATCTGCCGCGGCTGTTCGAGCGCTTCTGGCGCGGCGTCGACCGGCGCGAGCAGGGCGCAGGCCTGGGCCTGGCGATCTGCACCGAGATCGCCGCGGCCCACGGCTGGCGGCTGAGCGCACACCGCCGCTCGCCGGGGCTGGAGCTGCGCTGCGACATGGCCGCGACCGCGACCGATGAGCCGGCCGCGCCGTCGGCCGAGGCGCCGGCGGACGCGCCGCCGCGAACGCCGGCGCTGGACATCGCGCCGCCCGGGCGTGCCGCTGCGCGGGGATTCCAGGCGGACTACGCGCAGTCGATGCGGCGGGCGCTGTTCTGACGGGATCGACCGGCTGTCCGAATGACGGCTTTGGCCCAGGCGGTTGATCCGTCAATCTGCTGCGACAGGATGATGGACGACGTCGCGCGCGCTCCTTCGGCAAAAGAGCGAGCTTGGATGCCAGTCGCAGCCATAACCCGTTGCTCGCATAAGGGAAGTGATGGGTGCGAGCCACAACAAGTCATGACGGAGCGAACCGCAACTTCGTTGCAGGTGGGGCGCAGCGGCTCGAGCAGAGCACGCTGACCAAACTGCTGCAGCGGCTGTACGCGCCGTAGTCGGGACGGGTGCTCGTGGACGGACAGGACATCGCCACGGCCGACGCGACGCAGCTGCGCCGTCAGGTCGGCGTGGTGTTGCATGAGAACGCGCTGTTCAACTGCTCGGTCCGGGAGAACATCACCATCGACGATCCCGGCGCACCGCTGGAGGCGGTGATCCACGCGGCGAAGCTGGTAGGGGGAGAAGCTGCAGAGCACGGTGCCGATGGCGCCGCCGCGGCGAGCGCGTGGAGCAGGAGAAGAACCTGGCGATGGCACTGGCCCGCCAGCGTGAGGGCTGGTGCTGGTGCCGGACGAAGCTGAGGCGACTGCGGAGGTCGTGCTTGAGAATAAGGACATCGGCTTCGTGCGCACCGGACTCGAGGCGGAGATCAAGCTCGGGACCTTCTTGTACACGCGCTACGGCACGGTGCCGGCAACGGTGAAGAGCGTGACCGAGGACGCGGTGAACGACGAGAAGCGCGGGCCGATCTTCCCGGTAACGCTGGTGTTCGGCTAAGGCGTCATCGACGTCGACGGGAAGCAGGTGCGCTTGGTTCTCATATGGATGTGACCGCGGAGATCAAGACCTCGCAGCGGCGCGTGATCCGGTATCTGTTCGATCCCGCGCAAAGGAGCTTTCAAGAAATTTTCCGTGAGCGTTGAGCGTCGTTTGGTAGGGAAACTTGCATTTTATCGGGAGGCATAACTATGGATATTCCGGGTGGTGTCGGTGGAGCGTTGGTGTGCGTGGGTGGGCTGCTCGGTCTCTATACAGGAAACTTGCTGCCGCCATCGAAACGTGTCAAAAATAACTTTAAAGAGTTAGAGAGAAAGAAGCGGCAGAACCAAGCCTCCTCCGAAGAGGTCGGGTGGGTGTTTGTGTATAAATTTGACAAAATTGCCTTCGTTCTGACTTGGGCTTTCATTGTGGCTGGACTTATTATTTTCTTGATTGAAAAACTCTGACGGGTTGGGTAAGGTTTTGTCGTCCGCCCTATTGATTCAGATTTGACGCCCCGATTGGAGGAGAGCCGGTAGCGCTATATGAGGCGGAAATCTCGGCGCTGAAGGACTCCGTTGAGGGTGCACTGGCGGTGCAGACACGACTGAAGACGCATCTGGAAGCGGTCCAACTCGTCGTTGATGATTCGGGTGTGCGGTTGTCTAGCAATGGGGGCGTCGACAGGTGGAAGGCGCGTCATGACTCCAATGAGCGCGAAGCCATTGCGGATCTAGCCGACTTGGTTTAGTACGCCGACGCTCTGCGTGGGCAAGGAGTCCTGGCCGGTCCGGATGAGGGAACCGGCTATGCCGACAGGATCGACGACCGGTGCTGTGCTTCCGAGCTACTCGGGAGAGCAGTCAGCGAGCGTGCGTGGGTAGGATGTCGGCATGCCTGTCGCCCCACACTCTGCTACTCCGGTCGCCGCTGAGGTGTCCGACACCCGCCTGCGCGACCTCGCCCGTCTGCGCCGCGTGCGCGACCGGATCGATCGCGAGTACGCCCAGCCGCTGGATGTCGAGGCGCTGGCCGCGGGCGTGCACATGTCTTCCGGTCACCTGAGCCGGCAGTTCCGCCTGGCTTACGGCGAGTCCGTCTACGCCTACCTGATGACCCGCCGCATCGAGCGCGCCATGGCGCTGCTGCGCCGCGGCGACCTCAGCGTCACCGAGGTCTGCTTCGAGGTCGGGTGCGCTTCGCTGGGCACCTTCAGCACGCGCTTCACCGAGCTCGTCGGCGTCCCGCCGAGCGCCTACCGCCGCGACGCCGCACGCGAGGGCGAGGGCGAGGGCCTGCCGTCCTGCGTGGCCAAGCAGGTGACGCGTCCGATCAGGAATCGAGAAGCGCCCGAGAAACAGCCCACCTAGACTGCGTCGCATGGGTCCGGAACCCCGGCGGCGACGGCCGCCGACCACGCTGACCGCAACCAATCTGGAGATTCACATGGACATCACCATCCACTCGACCTTCCTGCCGCACACCGACGCCGAGGCCTCGCTGGCCTTCTACCGCGACGGCCTGGACTTCGAGATCCGCAAGGACGTCGCCTTCGGCGGCAATCGCTGGATCACCATCGGCCCCAAGGGCAAACCCGACACCTCCATCGTGCTGTTCCCGCCGAACGCGACCCCCGGCGTCACCGACGACGAGAAGCGCACCATCGCCGAGATGATGGCCAAGGGCACCTTCGCGATGCTGCTGCTCGGCGCGAAGGACCTGGACGCGACCTTCCAGCGCCTGCAGTCGCAGGACGCGGAGATCGTGCAGGAGCCCACCGACCAGCCCTATGGCGTGCGCGACTTCGGCGTGCGCGACCCGGCCGGCAACATGATCCGTATCCAGCAACTGAAGAACTGAGCGGAGGACGACATGCCCACCACGACCACGACGACCGAGGCGGCCGGCGCCGTCGATGCCGCCGCGATGATCGATGCCCGCATCGCCGAGCTCGGCGACTGGCGCGGCGAGATGCTGGCGCGGCTGCGCCGGCTGATGAAGGAGGCGGTGCCCGGCGTCGAGGAAACCTGGAAGTGGCGGGGCACGCCGGTCTGGGAACGCAACGGCCAGATCTGCACCGGCGAGACCTACAAGGAGGTCGTGAAGATGACCTTCGCGAAGGGCGCGAAGCTGGCCGATCCGGCCCGGCTCTTCAATTCCAGCCTCGATGGCAACGTGCGCCGCGCCATCGACATCCGCCAGGGCGACCCGGTGGACGAGCAGGCGCTCAAGGCGCTGTTCAAGGCCGCCGCCGCGCTGAACGACGCGGCGGCGAAGCCGAAAAAGGCGACGCGCGCGGCGTGACGCCGGCCTGGGCCCCGATCAACCTTCGAGGGCCCGGCGACGGGCGGCATGCCAGGGGGGAGGAACCAGTCATGCATCGTTTCCACGGGCGTCCCGGGCTTCCGGCGCCCTGACACCGTGACGGGCGTCTACGACCCGCTGCTGGTGGCGCTGTCCATCGTGACGGCGGTGATCGCCTCGTTCGTCGCGCTGGACATGGCGACGCGGGTGGTCGCGGCCGCCGGGTCGCCGGTGCGCACGGCGCTGTGGCTCGCCTGCGGCGCGCTGGCGATGGGCACCGGTATCTGGGCCATGCACTTCGTGGGCATGCTGGCGTTCTCGCTTCCCATCGCGCTGGCCTATGACGTGCCGGTCACGTTGGCGTCCCTCGCGGTGGCGGCGCTGTCCTCGGCGCTGGCGCTGCACACGATCGCGCGGCCGAGCCTGGGACGGCGTCGGCTGCTGATCGCCGGCACGCTGATGGGGCTGGGCATCGCCTGCATGCATTACCTCGGCATGGAGGCGATGCGGATGCAGCCCGGCATCCGCTACGACCCGGCGCTGTTCGCGCTGTCCGTGGTGCTGGCGGTGGCGGCCTCGACGGCGGCGCTGCTGATCTGCTTCCGGCTGCGGCACGAGACCATCGTCACCGGACCCTGGAAGAAGTCGGCGAGCGCCGTCGTCATGGGCGCGGCGATCGTGGGCATGCATTACACCGGCATGGCGGCGGCCAATTTCCCGGAGGGCGGCGTCTGCGGCGCGCTGGCCGACGGCATGGGCGGCGCCTGGCTGGGTTTCGTGATCGCGGGCCTGGCGACGCTGTTCCTGCTGACCACGCTGCTCAGCTCCGTTTATGAGGCGACGCCGCCGACCATCCGGTCGCGGTTGGTGTTCCTGGTCATCGCCGCCGTCATGCCGGTGGCCGTGATGACGCTTGCACTGGTGCTGTTGGACTTCCAGCGCGTGCGGGACGTGAAGGCCGGCGACCGCCTGAACACCGCGCGCGCCATCGCCGCCGCGGTGGACCGGGATCTGAGCGGGGTCGAATCCGGCCTGCGCGTCCTGGCGGCCTCGCAGCTGCCGCCGGGCGACGGGCTCGCGGCGTTCTCGCTCGAGGCGCGGGAGGCGATGCCGCTGCTGCACGCCTCCGGGCTGCGGCTGGAGGATTCCGCCGGCAACCTGGTGATGGACATCCGCCAGCCCCGGCATGGCTCGACGGTGGTCGCGGGTGCGTCCGGCGCGTCGTCGCCGGCGATGGCGCCGAGGCCGGTGTCGGCGCCCACCGAGGCGATGGCGTCGCTTTCCGGAGAGCCTTCGCCCGAGCAGTTGATCGAGGTCTCGGTGCCCTTGCCGGCGGACAAGGTAGCGCAGCTTCAAGGCGCGACGGCGCTGCGCGCGCGGCTTGCGCCGGACCGCTTGAGAGACCTGCTGGCGTTGCAGCAGATGGACCCGGACTGGCTCGCGACGGTGTATGACCGCGAGGGTCGCGTCGTGGCGCGCACGCGGGGGGCGGAGCGCTACTTCGGCGTCGAGGCGCCGCGGGACCTGCTGCTCAAGCTGCGCGGGCAGTGGGAGGGGCTGATGGACACGACCAGCCTCGATGGGGTCGCGGTGCAGACGGCGTTCGTGCGGACGGAATCGTCGGGGTGGGCGGTGGGCATCAGCGTGCCGAGCGCGAGCCTGCGGCTGCCATTGACGCGGGCGTTGGCGTGGCTGGTGGGCGGCTTCATGCTGACGATCGCGGGCAGCCTGCTGCTGGCGTGGCGGATCGGCGGCCGGATCGCCGGTGCGGTGCAGGCCTTGACGCAGCCGGCGCTGGCCTTGGGCACCGGCGTGGCGGTGGAGGTGCCGCCGCTGGGCGTGGTGGAAGTCGATCGGGTGGGGCGCGCATTGACGCACGCGGCGCGACTGCTGGACGCGGCGCAGCACGAGGCGAATCACGACGCGCTGACGGGGCTGGCGAATCGCTCGCTGTTCCGGCAGATGGTGCAGCAGCAGCTGGCGCTCGCGCGCCGCAACGGGACCAGCGTGGCGGTGCTCTATGTCGATCTGGACGGCTTCAAGGAGGTCAACGACACGCACGGACATGGCGTCGGCGACCTGCTGCTGAAAGAGGCCGCGCAGCGCTTGCGCGCGGCGGTGAGGGCAGGAGACCTGGTGGCGCGGCTGGGGGGCGATGAATTCGCGGTCGCGCTGGTGCACCCAGGACAACGGGGTGCGGCCAAGGTTGCGGCCAAGCTGGTGCAGGCGTTGTCGGAGCCCTTTGAGCTTGGTGGGCTGCGGGTATCGGTGTCGGCGAGCATCGGCGGCGCGTCGGCGCCGTCGTCGCCGGCGGAGGAGCCCGCCGATTGCGACGCACTGCTGGAACAGGCGGACGCGGCGATGTACCAGGCGAAGCAGTCGGGGAAGTCGAGGTTTGTGTTGGCGGGGGTGTAGGTGAGGCTTCGCGGGATGGAATGACGCGGTGGAATGAGCAGGCGATCAATGCGAAATGAGGCGCGCGTGTGGTTTGGCGGGCGGCTGAGGAATTCGCCGATCGGGGATGCTCAAACAGACGTCAACGGTCTATATGCAACCTGTCAGGTACGTTCAAGTGTCAACTGCGTTTCCGTTTCAATCCGACGAGGCAATAGCGGCTCACATGGCGCAATGGCGCGAAAGCCCCGAGGGAAAGGGCGTGCTTGGACGGGCCAGAACACAAGAACTCGCCTCGGTTGACGTGAGCGCCGCGCTCGCCGTAGCGCGATCAATCGACCATCCCTGGTATCGATGTCAGGCGCTCTCGTCCATCGCGGAGGTAAATCCTGCGCATCCACAGGCGGAGCGGTGGCTTATCGAAGCGCTGGATGCTGCCTACAGTCAAAGTGAACCCAATCGTGTCGCCTTGGTTTCTTCTTGGCCGTTGCGCGTACTCGTGCGACGCAATGCGTCGGTCGCATCCGTGAATGTAGAGAGGCTGCTCGGCGTGATCTCCCAGGAGTCCCACGGTCTTCGCCGGCTTCACGGACTGCATGCCATCGTCATAGCTGCGGCGCCGGAGCCTGGCCTTCGCGAGAGAGCGTGGGAGCCGTTCTTCAAAGCAGCGGGCGAATGTGCAGGTTGGCGCACCGAACGAATCGTCGACGTCGTCGCCTCGGTGCTTGCCGACTACGACGTCGGGAGGGCCAAGCTCCTGCTTGAGAGTCGCCCGCCGACGCGCTTCACCCGCAGTACGAGAGCGCGACTCTCCATGAGCCCGGCGGGGTAAGGCAAAGCCCCCAAACGATGTCTCATGGCCAGATGCAAGCGAGCGTCGAGGTCGATGCCTCCGATGCATTGAACAGTCCGCTTCAGGACCTAGTGACAGCTGTAGACGATGTCTTGCGTGGTAACCCAGCCTCTGTTCGATGGTTCCTTGAACCCGGTGCTTTTGTACTGGACCTCATGCCAGATGACCAGAGCGTTGCTCTCCATCTAACACTCTGTCGCGACTCCTTGGAAGGGAGCGACGGAGAACAAGCCCTGCATCTCGTCGGCCCTCAGCGCGCCATTTTTTCGCCACTATGTCGGTTGATCCGAAGCGTCGAAGCTGGGAACTATCCCAGCTCGTCCTGGCCGAAGACGGACGTGACGCGGCTCAAAGGCATTGAACATCGCCTGGGCATCGCATAGAGGCGCAGCGTGTCGCCTACGTCCTGCTCGCCAGCGCTAGCTAGCCACCAACGTCGGCTCCCAGCCTTGACCTGCGGCTGGACCGCAGCGGAGGCGGACGTCTCTCATCGCACAGGCTCTGGCAACGGCGGCGGAACTCGCTCAACCAACTGCTCCTTATCTCCATCAAGCACCAATACCGCGAACGATCCAGCGGTCAGGAGTGGCCCGAGAACTTCACTGGTCAGTTCGTTCTCCGTGCCGTAGACGCGAACGCGGTAACCGATCTGCCCTTCATGGATATATGCCTCACGCATCCAGCAATGTGTTGCCGCACGCACAGTCATTTTCCGGCCATTGGCTTCCACGACCCCCTTAATGACCTGAATCTTTGTCAGGACGACTTGGCCGCCGTCCCACACGGGGAAATCGACGACGTCCCGGCGAACCGAGAAACTTCCGTCGAGGTTCTGATGCATCCTGATTGGAGTAACCCCTCCCACGAACTTCGTTCCGTGAGTCACCGAAGCCACCTCGCCCTCGACAATCCAATCCGCTTTCCGTGCGCACATGGCATAAGAATCCACGGCAAAGGGATCGCACGGGGCTGATGGGCACGGCATGGATGCCAGTGCGGCCGGGGGGGAAAGGGACGCAGCAAAGGCGAGCGTCAGGGTGACAAGATTCCAGACTCGTGGCATTGTTAGTCTTCAGGCTATAAGCGGTCCTCAGGCGGCAACCATACCTCAATCCCATGACTGAGTTCGTCTCATGCCTGATCGGAGGTGGCGACGGCCGAATCGCTTTCGAGCGGTGATGCATCGTCACTGTTTCCCGTGCTGCGCCTCTGCGCGGTCCGAATATCGGCCTTCTCCCAGTCTCGAACTGCATCCATCGCAGCGGGTGGGGACGTTGTCAAGGCAGAATGCATGGACCTGTCAACGTCCTAACGATCGGTCCGCATCTCGTTCGAGCGCCACGGGTCCGCGCTCCCGACACCGCACCGAGCCATCATTTAGTTTGGACGGCGTCTTTTCTTCGCGTGACCAACTTGATGTCGATTAATGAATGAATTTTGGGAAGATACGCCTTCTATGTGGATTTTCAGAACAACGTTGATCGCACTGGCCGTCTCGCTTGGTTCGCTGCCCACGTATGCGGCGACGGCAAGATGTGAGGCCGCGCCGCAGGATGATCTCGGGTGCATGTATGAAGAGTACGAGCAAGCGAACAAGTTGCTAAATTTCAAGCTCAAGAATCTGTTGAATCGAGTGCAGGCAACCGAATTTGGAGAATATTCTCCGGAGGAAAAGAAGCGACGTCGTGCAGAGGTTTCTAATTCCATCAGAACGGCTGATGGCGCGTGGCGGATGCTTTTGGCAACAGAATGCGAAAGCTTATTGAGGATATCTTTTGGTCACGGGCTCGGCGCTGACCGCGAGATGGTGCGCTGTAAAATAAACCGCACTTACGATCGAATTAAAGCATTGAGCAAAGATGAGGCCTACGAGTGGCTTCAATAACCTTATCGTTCCCGCCGATTCACATCGTGCTTCCTCCAGTCGATACTCGATCCGTGGCATTGTTCGGCTGAGCGAGTAGGGAAAACTGCGCGAGACGGGCAATGAGCCTTTGAACAGGCGGGTCCTTCGAGATTTGCTTCAAGCAGAGAGCCATTCCACTCCGCTCCGCTGCGGTAGCGAACCTTGGCAACCCACAGTCGCACCGCCTGGGTCACATGCCAGAAGTGAGCCCCTTCAAGTCATCGTGCAACACGTGGGAGAACGCACCCACCTCTCTTGTCTCGACAAGTCCGTCGTCGATTAACCGGCAACTTGGATCAGGCTCATAGCCCGGGGGACTCGCAGAGCACGGTGCGCGTTCGTCGTCCTGAATGCCTCCATCCGCGTCTAACGCTCACCCAGGTGGACGCTCCGCCTTGTAGATCTGGTCCAGGCTGTTGTCCGAGTCCTCGGTCTTGATCAGCTCGGTGTGCGAGCGCGTGTCATCCACGCCGTTGCCGAACTCGATCAGCGAGCGGGAGAAGAAGGCTCGGCTCGGCGTATCGCCGGCCACGCAGCGCGAGCTCATCAGCACTTTCTCCGGATTGAGCACTGCCACGCCGGCGCCGTGGGGACAGCTGCCACCGACGCACTCGGTGAGCAGGTAGCGAATGTCGCCGCGGTTGAACCAGAGTTGATGCACCGACGCGCCCGGCGCCGCTGGCGAGGCGGTGGCGCCAAAACGCTTGCCGTTGTCGGTCGTGGCGACGTATTCCAGTTCCACCTTCTTCGCCGTGCCGTAGCGGTAGGCCAGTTGCTTCGCGGCCGGGCCGGCTTCGGGCTTGGCACACAGCGAGACGATCTTGGTCGCTGTCGGGCAGGAGAAGGCGACCACCTCGTCGGCCTGGCACAGCGTGCCGCTGGACTGGGCGCTCCCTGCGGCTGAAGCGGTCGAGCCGGATGTGCCTCCGGACGCGCCGCCGGAAGTCCTCGGAGCCTCCACCGCCCCGGAAGCGCAAGCTGACGTGCCGGCCGCAATGCTCAGCAGCGCCGCCAAAAGGTAGCCGCGTGCTCCGTCGCGCCATCCACCGCGGCGTTGGGCGAGGCCATGACCGTCATTCGAAAGCCTTGTAAGCGGTCTTGAAATGGGGGTGCCGTTGTCCATAGCTCTCGGTGTGGAGATTGATGACCTTGGTGATGCTGTCGACGTCGGCGTCCTTGTCGCCCGCGGCCAGGACAACCCAAGACCAGCGCATGCGCAGAGCCAGGCTCGGGTGAATCAACGCTTCGCAGTGTCGAGAAGAACTCCGTGGCCCGCGCCGCTCAAGCCCCCACTTCGACCACCGGTTCAAAGCCCCCGAAGATCATGCGCTTGCCATCGAAAGGAATGGGCGGGTTGCCGGGTGTAGCCGGATCCATGCGCGGGTCTTCCATCATTTTCTTCATGCCGGCATCGCGCGTGGCCTTGTCGGGCCATTCCACCCACGAAAAGGCCACCGTCTCCTCGGCAGTTGCCTGCACTGCGCGGCGGAAATCGGTGACTTTTCCGTCTGGAACATCGTCACCCCAACCCTCGACCACGCGGATGGCGCCCAACTCGATGAACATCTTGTCGAAATGGCGTGCGTGCTCGATGAACTTCTGCTTGTTGGCGGTGGGGACCGCGATCACGAAACCATCGATGTAGGACATGTCGTCTCTCCTGGTGGGTTGATTGGCCGGCGCAACGGCTTGAGGACGCCGTATCCCATCGACGAACGACGGGAAGCTGGATCGACATGCTGTTGGCTGGCAAGGTGGGGCGTTACTCCCTCCGAACGGACACAGTACCCGCAACCTTCGTCAGCCACCGGAACACATGAATCGGCGAGCCAGAAGGCTCTTTGCACGTCGATTTCCTGAAGTCACATCTCAGCATGACAGCAGGCCTTTGTCTGTCATGTGCTGATGGAGCATCACAGCGCGGCCCTTTAGGCTGCACTTGCCGGAACTTGAAGCTCGGCGCCAACCTGGATCCATCATGACAACAAATCGCAGCGCCCGCCTCGACGCCCCCTGGCTCCGTAAGCCCGCGGCGCTGCCTGCGGACCAAGCCTCGGTGCCGAGGGCCGCCCGGCAACTGCTGGCCGACCACATCCACTGCTCGCCGCGCATGCAGGCGCAGCGCCGCACGATGGCGAACTGGGCCAGCACGGATTGGCGCATGAGCCCGGCAACCGAAGCCGCGGAACATCGGTCCCCAGCCTTGGTTCTGGACCTGGAACGATGAGGTGCTGGAGGCCGATGAGTATGCGGGCGATTGGTACGTCCTGGGCTATCGCGGTCCGCAGCAACCGATCTCGCCGGCGACGCCGAACGTGGTGTTCATCGATTCTGGCGATGTGGCGAATTCCGGCAATGCCGAGATCTATGTGCCGTACGACTATGGCGTGCTCGCTGTCGTACACAGCTCGTATCGCTTCATCACTCAGCTCGTGTTCTGGCAGATCCTGGCCTTGCGCTACGGCAAGCCCGACGAACAGTTGGAGCGCATCATCGCTGCGAACCTGCCCAGTGCGGAGGCACACGCGACTACGCCTGAGCGCGAGCCTCTTGATCAGTACATCTTTCGCAACTTCCGCAGGCGGTCGCACGCGTCGAAGAACGCGCACACCGCCTGTTGCGGCCAGGCCGGCGTCAGCCGGCCCCGCTCACCGGCCCGTCAACCCCGCTGACTCGCGAACGTCCCACGGAACTCCACAGCCGCATCCTCTCGTGTATTGACCTCCAGCATCACTCCCCCCGGCATCCAGCAGAAGAAACGCGAGCCGCGCACATGCGTGATCAGCTCGGTCTCCATGCGGATGTCGGCCGCCAGCATGTCGGCATGGATGCGCTCGAGGTCCGCGCGCGTCGCCACTTCGACGCCGACATGGAAGTTGCGCGGCCAGGTGCAATCGCGGTCGCGGCCGTCCTCGATGACGATGTCGAGCTGGTCCTTCTTGACGATGCGGCTGTGGCCGAAGACGGCCACGGAGAAGCCGAGGAAATGCTCGAAGAACGCGGCCGTCGCGGGAGCGTCGGGGGAGGGGAAGCTGAGGTGGTTGAAAGTGGAACGAACCGTGGTGGAGTGCGTGGTCATTGCAATGCCTATGCGCAAGCCGGCGCGACGCTGCTGCGTCGGGGAACCGGCGGGGTTGCGCGTTGGCTGACGTAAACGCTTACGGCTCGGTGCAGGTCATGGCGATGACTGCGAAGCGGGCGCGATCGTAGGGGCGAGGCGCGAGGACGGTCAAGCGGCCTGATGCAAAGGACCGGCGTGGCGTGGGGCCATCGACGCTGGCCGCGTGTTCATCGATCACTTCGCTCGCGCGGTCCGGAACGTGATCGACCACCGCAGCCGCTCGACCGGCGCGACGCTGTGCTGCCACGCCCAGCGCGAAGGACCGCGCAGCGCGTAGATCGATCGCGGCTCGACGGCGAGCTTGAGGACGTCGGCGCGCTTGGGCGCATCGGGCGGGTAGGGGCGGAATCGCAGCGTCGCCGGGGCGCCGAGCGACACGCCGAACACGTCCTCGAAGTCCGGCACGTCGCGGTGCCAGCCGAGCGGCGTACCGGGCGCGTACTCGGCCACCAGCGTGTGAACGAGGGCATCCGGCGCGATCCCCGCCCATTGCGCGACGCGCTCGCGCAGGGGATGCAGCGCTTCGATCAGCGGCTGCGCGGGGCGCAGGCGGTTGGCGTCGTAGTCGAAGCTGCCGCCATAGCTGACGACACGGCGGCGCGCGGTGTATTGCTTGTACTGCGCCGCTTCAAGCGGCAGCGCGCCGATGAGCGCGATCAGCGCGTGCTCCTCGTCGGGCGACAGGAAAGCGGACTGATAACGCATGCCGCCGGGGAGGGCATCGGCCGGCGGATCGAGGTCGTCGAAGAGGGAGGGCTGGTCTGCGCTGGGAGACATGCGGGAGAGTATTGCAGGCCCCTCAGCAATCCGCACCGTCCATGGACGGTAGCCGACCGATCTTCGGATGGGGAATGGATGCGCATAGTGAGCCCGCCCGCCACACCATCCTCACGAGGAAGATCATGATCCGTCATCACGACCACACCACGGCCGCGCGCACCCGCGTGGCGCAATCGCTGTTCGCCGCTCTTGTGCTCATCGCATCGTTCGCTACTGCACCCTCCGCTCGCGCCGACTCCGGCGTCGGCATCGAGTGGGGCATGGAGGTCGCGCATGGCGCCCTCGGCCTCCGGGTCTTGCGCGACGGCGCCTACGTCCCCTACGGGGTCCGCAGCGACACCAGGTTCTGCGTCGACGGCAAGCTCTACTGCCTCACGCCCGACGTCTTCATGTCGACCGAGAGCCTGAAGATGCAGGAGCTGGAGATCCAGACCGCGCCCGTGCGGCACGACGACGCGAAGACCTGGGCCCGCCTGCTCGAAATCACGCAGGCGCTCTTCACCAGCGTGACCAAGCGCTGCAAGGCGGTGCCTTGCTTCGTCAAGCTGACCGACATCGGCAGCGACCTCGGCCAGGCCTGGGCGGTACCGCCGGAGGGCGAGGTCGGCATCTTCATCGCCCGCGACGCCGGGGTGCCCGCCATCGGCGACTTCTACGGCAACGCGCAGGCCAACCTCGACGTCACCCTCGCCCAGCTCGCGGACCCGGCCAGGAACGAGCAGCTCTTCAGCACCGCCATCGGGCGGCGCACGTACCCGGTGGTCGCGCAGCGGCTCGCGACGGCGGCGCCGACCTTGAAGGGCGCCACCGGTCTCCTCGCCCAGGTGGTCGCGGCCCGCGCCTATCTGCGCCGGCACCAGCACGGCGGCGTCGGTGATCGCAAGAACGCGTACGACGCGTATCCCAAGTCGATCCTCGGCGCGGTGCTCGCCGCGCTGCCGCCCAGCGTCGCGGAGGCCGCGGTCACGCAGCTCGGCAACCTCGTCGACGTCTGCCGCGACGCGGTGACCCGTCGCGAGCGCATCACCGAGGACCTCGTCGATCCGGCCGACCCCGGCGCGCCGTCGGTCGCCGACGCGTGCACCCAAGAGACGAAGGCGGTGAAGGACGCGATCTGGAACGGCGCCGTGATCGCCACCGGCAATCCGGTCATGGTCGACGACAAGAAGAAGATCGCGCCTCGCAGCGCCGGCTCCGACCTGGTCGTGGTGCTCGAGCTGCGCCTCGACCAGTCGCTGGCCCGCGACGCCGGACTCGTGGTCCGCGACGGCCGGTTCGCGCTCCGCGATCCCGACGGACTCATGAGCGAGCTCGCCCGGTTCTACGCGCACTGATGGTCGATCGGCTCAGGCTTCGAGCGTCATGGCCGCGAACTGCCGCCCAGCGGCCGCGAAGCGAAGGCGCCTTGACGCCTCAGCCCGACCTCCACGGCAGCCCGCGCAGCCGCTCGCGCTTTTCTTCCTCGTCGAAATGGGCCAGCGAGGGCTTGATCAGGTCGCTGCGCGTCACCACGCCCACTAGCGCCATCGACTCGGCATCCCGCACCACCGGCAGCCGCTCGAGCCGGTGCCTCGCCATCCGCGTCGCCACCGCGCGGCAGTTGTCAGTGGGCAGCGCGAACTGGACCGGCGCACCGGCACAGGCCTCGCCGACCGTGAGCGCCGGCCTGGACTCGCCCGCGGCCAGCAGCGCGCGATCCGCAACGCCCACCACCGCGCCGTCGCGCAGCACCGGGAACCCGCGATGCGCCTGCCCCGGCCCGAAGCGCTCGGCCAGCGCCTCCTGGATCGTCGAGCGCGCATCGAGGGTCTGCACCTCGCGCGTCATCACTTCATCGACGCTGTGCCGCTCGAGCGGATCGACGCCGTACTCGCGATAGATGTGATACCCGCGCCGGGCGATCTTCTCCGTGAGGATGGACCGGCGCATCGTCAGCACCGTGAAGCCGTAAGCCACCGCCGAGGTCGTCAGCAGCGGCAGCAGCGCATTGCTGTCGTGCGTGAGTCCGAACGCGAACAGCGTCGCCGTGAGCGGCGCGCGCATCGTGCCGCCGAGCGTCGCGGCCATGCAGACCATCGGCCACAGCATCGGATCGTTGCCCGGGAACACATGCGACAGCACCACGCCCAGTCCGGCGCCCATCATCAGCAGCGGCGCGAGCACGCCGCCCGAGGTGCCGGATGCCAGCGAGATCACCCAGATCACCGCCTTGACCGCCAGCAGCGCGACCGCCACGCCCAGCGCGAGCCGGTTGTTGAGCAGGTCGCCGATCACGTCGTAGCCCACGCCGAGCGCGCGCGGCTGCAGCCAGCCGCCGATGCCGACGGCCAGGCCGCCGATCGCCGGCCACCACATCCAGTGGATCGGAAGCCGCCCGAACGCGTCCTCGACCTTGTAGAGCGACAGCGACAGCGAAGCCGACAGCGCCCCGCACAGCACGCCCGCGACCACGCACCACACCAGCGTGATCGGGCCCGGCACCAGCGTCTGGAGCGGGAACAGCGGCCCGGGCTCCATCAACAGCGGGCGCAGGAAGCCCGCCGCCGCGCAGGCCACGGCCACCGGCAGCAGGCTGCGCGGGCGCAGCTCGAAGAGCAGCAGCTCGACCGCCAGCAGCACCGCCGCCACCGGCGTGCCGAACACCGCCGTCATCCCCGCGGTCGCGCCCGCCACCAGCAGCGCCTTGCGCTCGGCCGCCGTCAGGTGGAAGTGCTGCGCGATCAGCGAGCCGATGGCGCCGCCGGTCATGATGATCGGCCCCTCGGCGCCGAAAGGCCCGCCGCTGCCGATCACGATGCCCGAGGACAGCGGCTTGAGCACCGCGACCTTCGGCGACATGCGGCTCTTGCCGAACAGGATCGCCTCGATCGCCTCCGGGATGCCGTGGCCGCGGATCTTCTCCGAGCCGTAGCGCGCCACCAGCCCGACGATCAGGCCGCCGATCACCGGCACCACGATCACCCACGCGCCCAGCGTGTGCGTGGCCGGCGAGCGCTCCGCCAGCGAGAAGCTTTGGAAGAAGAACAGGTTGGTGAAGAAGCGGATCAGGTCGAGCAGCACGCGCGCCGCCACGGTGCTCAGCGCGCCGATGCCGATGGCCATCGCGGTGATGCGCAGCAGCCGCGCGTCGAGCGAGAAGTCGCCGCGATGCGGCCTGCGCGCGTGGCGTGCGGCCGGGGCTCCGGACCTGGCGTGTGCGTTCATGGCTGCTCCGGAAGGTCGATCTGCGGCACCTTGAACACGCCCTTGAGCGAGCGCAGTTCAGCGCGGTGCAGCGCCGCCAGGCGCTCCAGCAGCCGCTGGCCCTCGGGCAGCAGATGCACCTCGACCTGGCGCCGATCGGCCTCGCTCGGACGGCGCTCGACCAGCGACAGCGCTTCACAGCGCGTGACCAGCGTCACCGCCGCATGGGGCTGCACCTGCAGCCGCTCGGCGATGTCGCCCACGGTCGCCCATTCGCGACCGGGCTGGCCCTTGATGTGCAGCAGCACCAGGTACTGCTGCGGCGTCAGGCCTTCCGCCTGCGCGGCGCGTTCGGAGAAGCGCTCGAAACGGCGCATCTGGTAGCGGAAGTCCGACAGGGACTCGAAGTCCTTCTTGGAAGGCGTCCGGGAGGAGGGCGGCATGTCGTCGACGGCACGAAAAAGCCGCGAGTATATGTCGCGTCACGATATATATGCATCGCGTCGCGATATATCCGTGCCGGCGCCGCTGCGCCGCCGCGCGCGCGAGTGCAGGCGCCGTATTCAGCCGCCCAGGTAGTTGTCCTTGACCCGGATGTAATGCTCGGCGGAGTACTTCAGGTAGGCGATCTCCTCGGCCGTCAGCTCGCGCACCGCGACCGCCGGCCGGCCGACGTAGAGGTGGCCGCTCTTGAGCACCTTGCCCGGCGACACCAGGCTGCCGGCGCCGATCATCACGCGGTCCTCGACGACCACGTCGTCCATCACGATCGAGCCCATGCCGATCAGGCACTCGTTGCCAATGCGACAGCCATGCAGGATCACCGAGTGACCCACCGTCACGTGGTCGCCGATGATCAGCGGCGAGCCCTCCGGCTTCTTCGCCGACTTGTGCGAGACATGCCCCATCGCGAAGTCCTGGATGTTGCTGCCGGTGCCGATGACAATCCGGTTCACGTCGCCGCGCAGCACGGTGTTGCACCAGACGGAGCTGTCGAGGCCGATCGTCACGTCGCCGATCACCTGCGCGGAGTCGTGAATGAACACGCGCTCGGCAACGGCCGGCGAGGTGGAGAGGTAAGAGGACAAGGGCATGGCGGATGGCGTCGGGAAACGGAAGAAGAAGGCGATTGTGGCGGCAGGCGGCGAGGCCGCGCCCGCGCCCGCCGGGACGGCGAAGACGGCCGCTGCACCCAAGGCGCCGCGCGAGAAGCGCCATCACCACCACGTCTACGTCGTCGAGCTCGCGGACCAGGTCTGGAACGAGCCGCGCTTTCGCAAGGCCAACCCGGACTACCGGCTGGGCATGCCTTTTGTCTACGTCGGCATGACGGGCCTCGATCCCGACCTGCGCTTCGACAAGCACAAGGCCGGCATCCAGGCCAACCGCTTCGTCTTCGATTACGGCCTGCGCCTGCTGCCGCGGCTCTACGAGGTCTACAACCCGATGCCCTACGAGGCCGCGCGCGAGATGGAGGTGGAACTGGCCATCGGCCTGCGCGAGGCCGGCTACGGTGTATGGCAGGCCTGAGCCTGTTGCGGTACAGCGCGCAGGCATGATGGCGCGTCCCATCGACCAGGAGCCGAGATTGACCGCCACGCCCGCCATGCCCTCAGCCTCCGTATCCGCCCCCGCATCCGCCGACGCGCCGCTGGATCTCCCCAGCTTCGACGACGTCGAGGCCGCCGCCCGCCGCATCGAGGGCCAGGCGCACCGCACGCCGGTGCTCACGTCCCGCACCGTCGATGAGCGGCTGGGCGCCCGCGTCTTCTTCAAGTGCGAGAACTTCCAGCGCATGGGCGCCTTCAAGTTCCGCGGCGCGTTCAACGCGCTGTCGCGCTTCACGCCCGAGCAGCGCCGGCGCGGCGTGGTGGCCTTCTCCTCGGGAAACCATGCGCAGGCGATCGCGCTGTCGGCGCGCCTGCTGGGCATGCCGTCCACCATCGTGATGCCCAAGGACGCGCCCGCCGCGAAGATCGCCGCGACACGCGGCTACGGCGGCGAAGTCGTCCTCTACGACCGCTACACCGAGGACCGCCAGCAGATCGGCCGCGACCTGGCGGAGAAGCATGGCCTGACGCTGATCCCGCCCTACGACCATGCCGACGTGATCAGCGGCCAGGGCACCGCGGCGAAGGAGCTGATCGAGGAGGTCGGCCCGCTGGACGCCGTGTTCACGCCGCTGGGCGGCGGCGGGCTGCTGTCGGGCACGGCGCTGGCGGTGCGGGCGCTGTCGCCGGCCGCGAAGGTCTATGGCGTCGAGCCCGATGCGGGCAACGACGGCCAGCAGTCCTTCCGCAGCGGCAAGCTGGTCCACATCGACACGCCGCGCACCATCGCCGACGGCGTCCAGACGCAGCAGCTCGGCGACCTGACTTTCGCGCTGATCCGGCGCCTGGTCGATGACGTCGTCACCGTCCCGGATGCCGCGCTGGTCGAGGCGATGGGCTTCTTCGCGACGCGCATGAAGATGATGGTCGAGCCGACCGGCTGCCTGGGCTTCGCCGCGGTGCAGGCGATGAAGGACCAGCTCCAGGGCCAGCGCATCGGCATCGTCATCAGCGGCGGCAATGTCGACCTGGCGCGCTTCTGCGAGCTGGTCGGGGCCTCGGCGGCCGGGACCGCCGCCGCCTGAGCACTCGTACACCGCCGCCCGGGCCGGCGCTCAAGCGGCGAACGGGCCGGCGCTCATGTCGGCGGCTTGAGGAAGCGATCCACGTCGCCCGCGACGACCGCGGCGCGCAGCCGCTCCACCCAGGCGAGCACCGCCGCGCGGCGCTCCGGATGCTCGCTGGCCTGGACGTTGTTCATCACGAAGTCCTCGCGCGACGACACCTTGCACATGCCGTCGATGAGGCAGGGCCCCCAGACGTTGACGTCCTGCCCGTCGCAGATCAGCCCGAGCGAGCAGGGCAGCAGGACCGCCGCGCCCTCCAGCAACTGGCGTTCATCGCCGTCGATGCGCTTGCCGTCGAAGACGATGGCCTCGCCGTCGCGCGCCAGCAGGCTGGGGCCGAGCTCGGCGAGCATCAACGGGTCCGGCCGCGACAGGATGGCCGCCAGGCGCTCGCGGGCCTGCGCGCTGCCGGGGCGGGCGGGCTGGTCCATCACCGCGATCAGCGGATCGGCCGCGCCCGGTGGCACGTTCATCGCCTCGAGCAGTTCGTCCGGCTGCAACTGCGAGCAACCGGCCATGAGCTGGTCGCGCAGCGTGAGCGCGCGCTGCGCGCCCGGCTGGTTCAGGTCGATCGCCGGCTGGAAGGCGGCGGGCGCCAGGTGCTCGCGCATCTCGACCATCTCCAGCGCCGAGCACTGGCGCGCTAGCGCGCGGGCGTACAGCCAGCCGCCTTCGGACCGGTGCCGCAGCGCGGTCAGCAGGCTGGTGCGGAGTTCCGACAGCGGCGCGCGCAGCAGCGCGCCGAGGTCGACGCGACCGTCCGCACCGGCCGGGCGCGGCGCGGGCAGGCTCGCCGATGCGGCGCCCGCCGCGAAGGCGGGATCCGGGCGCGCCGGCCGTGCCGTCGTCGGTGGGATGACCTGCTCGGCCAGCGTGACGGGCTCGCGGCCAGGGCCGACGAGCGAGCCGGCCACGAGCCCGGCCAGCGCCCCCAGCACCGCCGCGAGGACCGCGACGCGGCGGACGCTCACCACACGGGCTGCGGCCACCCGTCCGAGCCCCAGGTCACGTTGTTGATGAACAGCACCGGCGCGCCGTTGTTCTGCGCGTCGTAGGCATGCCAGGCGATGACCGATCCGTCGGCCAGCAGCGACTGCCCGCCCGGTCCCTTGAAGCGCGAGCCGCTGGACGCCAGCACCGTGCCGCCGCCCGACATCATCGCCACGCCGGCCTTGTCGACGTAGGGCCCGGTGATCGAGCTCGAGCGCCCGACGACGATGCGGTAGGTGCTGTCCGCGCCCTTGCAGCAGGCGTTCTTGGACGCGAAGAGGTAGTACCAGGTCGTCCCGTTCGTCGCATGCGAGATGACGAAGCCGTTCTCGATGCCGTTGACGTTGTCGCGCGCGATGTTGACCGGCGTGCCCGAGGGTTTCAGCGTGGTGCTGCTGACCGGGCGGATGAAGATGCCGTTCCAGAACGAGCCGTAGACCAGATAGGGACTGCCGCTCGTCGTCTTGGCCAGCGCCGGGTCGATCGCGTTGAAGGTGTCGCCGGGCGCCGAAGTCACGACGGCGCCCTGGTCGACCCATTTGCCGGCGGCGATGCCGCCCGCCGAGGTGGTCAGCCCGATCGCCGACTTCTGCGAGCCGAAGCTCGACACCGCGTAGTAGCAGTAGCCCATCGAGCCCCATTCGCCGCAGCCCGGCGCCCAGACCTGGGCCGGCTTGCCGGCGGCGACGTACTGCTGCCACCAGGACAGGCCGCTGCCGAAGATCGGCACGCCCTGCGTCCACGCGTGGCCGTCGCTGGAGAACTTCACGCCGATGCCGTTGTTGTCGGTGGTCTCGAAGATCCACCAGGTCGTGCTGGTCTTGTAGATGTTGGGATCGTGCGTGCCCAGGGAGCCGGTGAGCGTCCAGGGCGCGGCGGCGACGCTGCCGCCGACGACGGCGGCACCCAGGGCGAGGACGGCGCGTGCGTGGCGCAGCCAGCGCGACACGCTCGCGCGGCGCGAAGGGGTGAGGGTCATGTCTTGTCTCCGGTCTTGTGGTTGTCGTGACCGGGTCCGCGCCGCCGCGGGTCGTGCCGCGGCGGTTTTCGGACCCGCGGAGGATGCTAGGAAGCGGGCGCTGGCCGCACCAATGAAATCGGCAGGGCCGTTGATGCCGGTTCCGGCATCGAGGGGAAACGCGCGGTCGCGTCGCGGGCGCGAGGGACGCCCGCCGGGCGGGGGCGACGTGGGCCAGAGCCGCTGCTGCCAATCCTGGCCGGGGCGGCTCGCTACAGTCGGCCGCATGACCGACCATCCCCGCGCCTGGATCCGCCTGCCCTCCGGGGCGGCGCTCGACCTGATCAATCCCTCGCCGCAGGCCTGGACCGACCAGGACCTCGCGCTGCGCCTGGCGCGCACCTACCGCTGGGGCGGCGAATCCACCTGGCCCTGGCCGCTGTCCGTCGCGCAGCACTCGCTGCTGGTGCTGGCGCTGCGGCGCCAATGGGCGCAGGAGGCCGGCGCGCCGCTTTCCCTTGCGCTGCAACGCGCTGAACTGCTGCATGACGCCGAGGAAGGCTTCCTCGGCTTCGATTGCATCTCGCCGCTCAAGCGCGTGCTGGGCGAGCCCTTCCGCATCGTCGGCGACCGGCTGATGCAGGCCATCGCCACGCGCTACCGGATGCCGGACTGGACGCCGGACACCCATGCGTTGCACAAGCGTGCCGACAGCATCGCCGCCGCGACCGAGGCCGTGCACTGCACCGGCTGGTCCGAGCGCGAAGTGCGCGAGGTGCTCGGCATCACGCACCCTGTGCTCGACACCGATCCCTTGCAGGCGCTGTACGGCGGCACGCCGTGGGAGCCGTGGCCGTCGGACGTGGCGGCGGCGAGATTCCTCGATGAGCTGAGGCGCCTGGCCGATTGAGCGTCATGCGTGGCGCGACCCGCTGCGCGGTCCGCCTGATTCGCAAACTTCGCGGGACAGGTCGCCGGGCTGCGAAGCGCTTCGCCACTTTTCCTTTTCACAGCGGGGCGCGGGCGCGCCGCGCGGGCCGTTCGCCGATAGATTCTTCTGGAGCCCCTGACCGAGGGGAGTACCAGGAGACACGATGACCCGCGACGATGTGCCGCGCATTCCGCTGTTGATCAACGGCGAGTTCGTTCAATCCCGCAGCGCCGAATGGCGCGACGTGATCAATCCCGCGACGCAGCAGCGCCTGGCGCGCGTGCCGATGGCCACGCCCGAGGAAGTGGAGGCCGCCATCGCCGCCGCGCGCGAGGCCTTCAAGACCTGGCGCAAGACGCCGATCGGCGCGCGGGCCCGCATCTTCCTCAAGTACCAGCAACTGATCCGCGACCACCTCAAGTCGCTGGCCGCGACGCTGACGGCGGAGCAGGGCAAGACGCTGGCCGATGCCGAGGGCGACGTGTTCCGCGGCCTGGAGGTGGTGGAGCACGCGGCCAACATCGGCTCGCTGCAGATGGGCGAGCGCGCGCACAACGTCGCCAGCGGCGTCGACACCTACACGCTGCTGCAGCCGCTGGGCGTGTGCGCCGGCATCACGCCGTTCAACTTCCCCGCGATGATCCCGCTGTGGATGTTCCCGATGGCGATCGCCTGCGGCAACACCTTCGTGCTCAAGCCCTCGGAGCAGGATCCGATGGTGACGATGCGGCTGGTCGAGCTGGCGCTGGAGGCCGGCATCCCCAAGGGCGTGCTCAACGTCGTGCATGGCGGCGAGGACGTGGTCAACGCGCTGTGCGATCACACCGACATCCGCGCGGTGTCCTTCGTCGGCTCGACGCGCGTGGGCACGCTGGTGCACGACCGCGCCACGAAAGCCGGCAAGCGCGTGCAATGCATGATGGGCGCGAAGAACCACGCCGTCGTGCTGCCCGATGCGCACAAGGAACAGACGCTCAACGCGCTGGTGGGCGCCGCCTTCGGCGCGGCGGGGCAGCGCTGCATGGCGGTGTCGGTGGCGGTGCTGGTCGGCGCGGCGCGCGACTGGCTGCCCGCGCTGATCGAGAAGGCCAAGGGCCTGAGTGTCGGCGCCGGCGATTCGGCCACGACGGACGTGGGGCCGCTGATCTCGTGCGCGGCGCGCGACCGGGTCGAGCGGCTCATCGCGCGCGGCATCGAGGATGGCGCGACGCTGGCGCTCGATGGCCGGCTGCCGCCGCTGAGCGGTCAATTGAAGGAAGGCAACTTCGTCGGCCCGACGGTGTTCAGCGGCGTGAAGCCCGGCATGAGCATCTATGAGCAGGAGGTCTTCGGCCCGGTGCTGTGCGTCGCGGAGGCGGCCACGCTCGACGAGGCGATCGCGATGATCAACGCCAACCCGAACGGCAACGGCACGGCGCTGTTCACGCAGTCCGGCGCGGCGGCGCGCCGCTTCGAGGACGAGATCGACGTCGGCCAGGTCGGCATCAACGTGCCGATTCCGGTGCCGGTGCCGCTGTTCTCGTTCACGGGATCGCGCGCCTCCAAGCTGGGCGACCTGGGGCCCTACGGCAAGCAGGTGGTGCTCTTCTACACGCAGACGAAGACGGTGACGGCGCGCTGGTTCGACGACGCGTCCACTGGCGGCGTCAACACGACGATCAGCCTGAAGTGAGGCGGAGCCGCCCATGGACTTCGAGTTGAACGAGCAGCAGCGGGCCTTCCAGCAGGCGGCGCGGGACTTCGCGCGCGACGAGATGGCGCCGCATGCGGCGGCGTGGGACGCGGGCGGGATCTTTCCGCGCGACACGCTGCGGCATGCGGGCGAGCTGGGCTTTTGCGGGCTCTACGCGGACGAGGCGGCGGGCGGTCTCGGCCTGCCGCGGCTGGACGCGACGCTGGTCTTCGAGGAGCTGGCCGCGGCCTGCCCGTCGACAACGGCGTTCCTGAGCATCCACAACATGGCGACGTGGATGGTGACGGCGTTCGCGCGTCCCGAGGTCGCCGCGCAATGGGGGCCGGCGCTGTGCGCGGGGAGCAAGCTCGCGTCCTACTGCCTCACCGAGCCGGGCGCGGGGTCGGATGCGGCGTCGCTGCGCACGGCGGCGCGGCGCGACGGCGATGCGTACGTGCTCGATGGCGGCAAGGCCTTCATCTCCGGCGCGGGCGCGACCGACGTGCTGGTCGTGATGGCGCGCACCGGCGGACCGGGTGCGGAGGGCATCTCCGCCTTCCTGGTCGACGCGCGGGCGCCGGGCATCGAGTACGGCCGCAAGGAGGACAAGATGGGCTGGAACAGCCAGCCCACGCGCGCGATCGCCTTCGATGGGGTGCGCGTGCCGGCGGCGCAGTTGCTCGGCGAGGAAGGGCAGGGCTTTCGCATCGCGATGCAGGGGCTGGACGGCGGCCGCATCAATATCGCGACCTGCTCGGTGGGCGCTGCGCAGGGCGCGTTGACCGCGGCGCAGCGCTACATGCATGAGAGGCGCCAGTTCGGGCGGGCGTTGGCGGACATGCAGGCGCTGCAGTTCAAGCTCGCCGACATGGCCACCGAGCTGGTCGCCGCGCGGCAGATGGTGCGGCTCGCCGCATCCAAGCTGGATGCGAAGTCGCCCGACGCGCAGGTGTACTGCGCGATGGCCAAGCGGCTGGCAACGGACATCGGCTTCGGCGTGTGCAACGAGGCGCTGCAGATCCACGGCGGCTACGGCTACATCCGCGAGTACCCGCTGGAGCGCTACCTGCGCGACGCGCGCGTGCACCAGATCCTCGAAGGCACGAACGAAATCATGCGGGTCATCGTTGCGCGCCGGATGCTGCAAGACCACGCGCCTGAAGCGATCCGGTGATCACGGCGCTCTCGCTCCCTGCGCCTCTTGCTCTCCCGCTTGCGAGAGAGCGGCCGTCGCCAACCACACTTCTTCTTCCATTCGTCACCATGCCCCTCTCAACCGAAAGCGACATCCATTACGCCGGGCTGCGCCTGGAGCGACGCGGCCACACCGCCGTCGTCACCTTGACGAACCCGCCCGCCCACACCTGGACCGCCGACAGCCTCGCCGCCTTGACGCGCCTGGTGGCCGACCTCAACGCCGATCGCGACATCTACGCGCTCGTCATCACCGGCGAGGGCGAAAAGTTCTTCAGCGCCGGCGCCGACCTGAAGCTCTTCGCCGATGGCGACAAGGGCGTCGCCGCAACGATGGCGCGCCGCTTCGGCGAAGCCTTCGAGGCGCTGGCGGGTTTCCGCGGCGTGAGCATCGCGGCCCTCAATGGCTACGCGATGGGCGGTGGCCTCGAATGCGCGCTGGCCTGCGACCTTCGCATCGCCGAACCGCATGCCGTGATGGCGCTGCCCGAGGCGACCGTCGGCCTGTTGCCCTGCGCGGGCGGCACGCAGTGGCTGAGCTGGACGGTCGGCGAGGCCTGGGCCAAGCGCCTGGTGTTGCTGGGCGAGCGTGTCGACGCCGAGACGGCGCTGCGCATTGGGCTGGTGGATGAGCTGGCGCCCAAGGGCGGGGCTCTGGCGCTCGCGCTGCAGTGGGCCGAGCGCACGCAGGGTCAGAGCCCGACCAGCGTCGCCGCGTGCAAGCGGCTGATCCAGGGCGCACGCACGGCGCCGCCGCGATCGCAGTTGGCGGCGGAGCGGGAAGCCTTTGTCGCGTTGTTCGATTCGGAAGACCAGCGCGAAGGCGTGCAGGCCTTCCTCGACAAGCGCAAGCCGCAATGGCGCAACGCGTGAGGAGGGGGCACGATGACTTCTTCGATGAAAAGGGTGGACGACACGCCGGTGCGCTTCGGCACGCTGGTGACGGTGTCCGGACACCGCTTCGGCCACGCGACGCTGAACGCGCCGGACAGCCTCCATGCGCTGACGCTGACGATGGTCGACGCGCTGCAGTCGCAGCTGGACCAATGGGCGGAGGATCCCGCCATCGCCGGCGTGCTGATCGATGGCAGCGGCGAGAAGGCGTTCTGCGCGGGCGGCGACGTCGTCGGCCTGTACCGCGCGATGCGCGAAGCCGGCGCCGGCCGCGTGCCGAAGGACGCGGCGGACTTCTTCGAGCGCGAGTACCGCCTCGATCACGCGATCCATCGCTATCCGAAGCCGCTGCTCGTGTGGGGCCACGGCATCGTGATGGGCGGCGGCATCGGTCTGATGGCGGGCGCGTCGCACCGCGTGGTGACGCCGCGCAGCCGGCTCGCGATGCCGGAGATCACGCTGGGGCTGTATCCCGACGTGGGCGGGAGCTGGTTCCTGTCGCGCCTTCCAGGCCGCGTGGGTCTGTTCCTCGCGCTGACCGGCGCGCCGCTGAACGCGGCTGATGCGCTGTGGGCCGGCCTCGCGGATCGGGCGGCGCGCTCGGAGGATCGCGGCGCGCTGCTGGAGGCCATTGCCCGCACGCGCTGGACCGGCGAGCGCGCCAGCGACGTCGAAACGCTCGACGACCTGCTGCGCGCATTGCCCGCGGCGGCGCTGGCGCCTTCGGCGCTGACGGTGCATCGCGATCGCATTGACGCGTTGATCGGTCCCCATGACGGGCTGACGACGATCGCGCCCCGCCTGCGCTCGCTCGCGGGCGACGCCGATCCGTGGCTGGCCGCGGCCGGCGCGGCCTTCCTCAAGGGATCGCCGACCTCGGCCGCGCTGGCGCTGTCGCTGCAGCGGCGCCTGCGGCACGCTTCGCTGGCGGAAGTGCTGCGCTTCGAGTACCAGGCGTCGGTGGGCTGCTGCGTGCATCCGGACTTCGCCGAGGGCGTACGCGCGCTACTGATCGACAAGGACAAGTCGCCGCGCTGGCAACCGGCGGCGATCGACGAATCCGGTGAGGCGCGGGTGGATGCGCTGCTCGCGCCGCGCTTCGACGGGCCGCATCCGCTCGCCGATCTGCGCTGATCCTTCACCGATTTCGAGGAGCCACGCGATGAGCAACATGACGAACAGCACAACAAGCAACCCGACGAACAGCGCCACGAACGGTGTGACGAGCAACGCTATGAGCAGCACGACGAGCGGCACGAACGCGATGGAGGAACGCATCGCCTTCATCGGCCTGGGCCACATGGGCGGGCCGATGGCGATGAATCTCGCGAAGGCGGGATACGCCGTCACCGCATTCGACGTGAGCCCGGCCGCGCTGGAGCGCGCGAGCCAGGCGGGCGTGATGGCGGCGCCATCGGCCGCGGCGGCGGTGGAGGGTGCGACGGTGGTGATCTCGATGCTGCCGGCGAGCCGGCATGTCGAGGCGCTCTACCTGGGCGAGGGCGGGCTGCTGTCGCATCTGGCCGCGGGCACGTTGGTCATCGACTGCAGCACCATCGCGCCGGCGAGCGCGCAGCGCGTCTCGCTGGCCGCGGAGACGCGCGGCATCGGGATGCTGGACGCGCCGGTGTCGGGCGGCACGGCGGGCGCGGCGGCGGGGACGCTGACCTTCATCGTCGGCGGCGAGGCGCAGGCACTGGAGCGCGCGCGGCCGGTGCTCGGCGCGATGGGGAAGAACGTTTTCCACATGGGCGGCGCGGGCGCCGGGCAGGTGGCCAAGCTGTGCAACAACATGGCGCTGGGCGTGATCATGGCGGTCACCGGCGAGGCGCTGGCGCTGGGCGTTTCGCATGGACTCGATCCGCAGGCGCTGTCCGCGATGATGGCCGTCAGCACTGGCAGGAGCTGGGCGACCGAGGTCTGCAATCCGTGGCCGGGCGTGAAGCCGGATGCGCCCGCCTCACGCGGCTACGCGGGCGGCTTCGGAAATGACTTGATGCTCAAGGACCTCGGCCTGGCGGTGGAGGCGGCGCTGCAGGTCGGCGCCGCAGTGCCGCTCGGCGAGCTGGCGCGCAATCTGTACGCGCTCAACAGCCGGGCAGGGCGGGGCAGGCTGGATTTCTCGAGCGTGCAGCAGCTCGTGGCGGGGGATGGCGGGCCGCTGGGGTGAGATCGCGCGCGCTCACCGGGTCCCATACGGCTCCGCCGTGCGCTCGTTCTCATCGATGCGCAGGTGCTTCCCGAGCGCCGGAAACGCCCGCTGCGCGCAGCCCTCGCGCTCGCAGAGCTTGCAGCCGGGACCGATCGGCGTGGCGCTGTCCGGATCGCCCAGGTCCAGCCCCTTCGCATAGACCAATTGCTCCGCGTGCCGCAGGTCGCAGCCCAGGCCGATTGCGAACTCGCGCGCCGGGGAGCCGTAGCCGCCGGTGGCGCGCAGCTCGCAGTGCGCGATCCAGAGATAGCTGCGCCCATCGGGCATCCGCGCCACCTGCGTGAGCACGCGGCCCGGCTGGCCGAAGGCCTCGTAGACGTTCCACAAAGGGCAGGTGCCGCCGCTGCGTGAGAAGTGGAAGTCCGTCGCCGACTGCCGCTTCGAGATGTTCCCCGCCCGGTCCACCCGCACGAAGAAGAAGGGCACGCCGCGCGCCTCGCGGCGCTGCAGCGTCGACAGGCGATGGCACACGGTCTCGAAGCTCACGCCGAAGCGCTTGGCCAGCAGCGCGATGTCGTGCCGCAGCGCCTGCGCCGCCGACAGGAAGGCGCGGTACGGCAGCACCACCGCGCCGGCGAAGTAGCTCGCGAGGCCGATGCGCGCCAGCGCCGCGGCCTCGGGGCTGAAGCTGGCGGAGGCGATGAGCCGGTCCATCTCCGCGCCGCATTCGAGGTAGGCCAGCTGCGTGGCCAGCTGGAACGCCCGCTGGCCCGGCGAGAGGGAGTCCGACAGCAGCAGCAATCGCTGCGCGGGTTCGTAGCGCCGCAGGCGCTCGTCGGGCACGACCTGCACCTGGATCCGATGGGCAGTCATCAGGTGGGTCTGCAGCCGCTGCGCCAGGTCCTGCTGCGAGAGGGGCAGCGCCGGCGTTGCCGCAGCAAGCGCAGTGGCTGCGGTGAGCGCGGTGGTCGTGCCCGTGCCCGCACCCGCGGCGGTGGCCGTCTCGCCTGCGAGCACCATCGCCAGCGCCTCCGCGGCGCGGTCGAGTGCGTCGATGTGGTTGTGGTGCGCGTAGAAGAAGTCCCGCACCTCCTCGTGCGGTCCGGGGCCCGCGATCACGCCGGTGCCGCGCTCGTGGCCGCCGAGGTTGCTCACGCGCTGCTCCGCGCCGCGCGCCCGGCCGTGCAGCCGCAGCATCAGCTGCGCCATGCCCGGCATCTGCTGCACCAGCGTGCGCAGCTCCGACTCCGGCACGCCGCCCGGCACCGGCGTCTCCGCGACGATCTCATGCAACTGCGCGAAGAGCCGCGCCTCGTCGTCCTCGGAGAAGAACTGCAGGTCCACGCCCAGCGCCGACTGCAGGCGCAGCAGCACCGCGACGCTCAGCGGACGCTCGTTGTTCTCGAGCTGGTTCACGTAGCTGGGCGAGAGCTTCAGCGCCTGCGCCAGCGCGGCCTGAGTCAGGCCGCGCTGCTCGCGCAGGGTCTTGAGCTTCACGCCGAGGAAGGTCTTGCGCATAGGCTCCCATCGTGTTCGCAAGATTCGCAAATGCGGCGAATCGACTTCGCATTTCATTGCCAATTCAGCCATTGAGTGTCGCCGGCCGCGCTGCAAAGATTGCGAATGACGCGACTATCCCATGCACCCGTCGTCGGGATCAAGGCCTGGACCGTCGCGCCGGTCGATGGCTCGCCGTCACGCCCGCCCGCAGTTCCCCGATCCCCAGGAGGAGACCCCATGAGCGAGACCCTCGCCCCCGCCTTCAAGCCCAAGAAATCCGTCGCGCTGTCCGGCGTCGCGGCCGGCACCACCGCGCTGTGCACCGTCGGCCGCAGCGGCAACGACCTGCACTACCGCGGCTACGACATCGTCGACCTGGCCCAGGCCTGCGAGTTCGAGGAAGTCGCCCACCTGCTGGTGCACGGCAAGCTGCCCAACGCCGCCGAGCTGCGCGCCTACAAGGCCAAGCTCAAGGCGCTGCGCGGCCTGCCGGCCAGCGTCAAGGAGGCGCTGGAGCGCCTGCCCGCCGGCGCGCATCCGATGGATGTGATGCGCACCGGCGTGTCCGCGCTGGGCTGCGTGCTGCCGGAGAAGGACGACCACCCGCTGCCCGGCGCGCGCGACATCGCCGACCGGCTGATGGCCTCGCTGGGCTCGATGCTGCTGTACTGGTTCCACTGGGCGACGCAGGGACGCCGCATCGAGGTCGAGACCGACGACGAGTCCATCGGCGCGCATTTCCTGCACCTGCTGCACGGCCGCCGGCCCGATGCCGGCTGGGAGCGCGCGATGCACACCTCGCTGATCCTGTACGCGGAGCATGAGTTCAACGCCTCGACCTTCGCCGCGCGCGTCATCGCCGGCACGGGCAGCGACCTGTACTCGGCCGTGGCCGGCGCGATCGGCGCGCTGCGCGGACCCAAGCATGGCGGCGCCAACGAGGTGGCCTTCGAGGTGCAGAAGCGCTACGACTCGCCGGATGAGGCCGAGGCCGACATCCGTCGCCGTGTCCAGGCGCGCGAGGTCGTCATCGGCTTCGGCCATCCGGTCTACACGATCAGCGATCCGCGCAACGAGATCATCAAGCAGGTGGCGCGGCGGCTCTCGGTCGAGGCCGGCACGACCAAGATGTTCGACATCGCCGAGCGCCTCGAGCACGTGATGTGGGAGGTCAAGCGCATGTTCCCCAACCTCGACTGGTTCAGCGCAGTGAGCTATCACCTGATGGGCGTGCCGACGGCGATGTTCACACCGCTGTTCGTGATCGCGCGCACCAGCGGCTGGGCCGCCCATGTGATCGAGCAGCGGCAGGACAACAAGATCATCCGTCCCAGCGCCGTCTACACCGGCCCCGAGGACCAGGCCTTCGTGCCGCTGGCGGCGCGTCAATGAGCCTCGCACCCGCTGCCACGATCACCGCCGCCGCGCCGGTCAATGCCGCCTGGCGTCGACCGCTGCCCGGCACCGACCTGGACTGGTTCGATGCCCGCGCGGCCATCGAGGCGCTGCGCCCCGGCGCCTGGACCCGCATGCCCTACACGGCGCGCGTGCATGCCGAGAACCTGGTGCGCCGCTGCGATCCGGCGCTGCTCGACGCCTGCCTGCTGCAGCTGGCCGACGGCCTGGGCGAGCGCGACTTCCCCTGGTATCCCGCGCGCGTCGTCTGCCACGACATCCTGGGGCAGACCGCGCTGGTGGACCTGGCCGGCCTGCGCGACGCGATCGCGGCGCGCGGCGGCGATCCGTCGCGGGTCAATCCGGTGGTGCCGGTGCAGCTGGTCGTCGACCACTCGCTGGCCGTCGAGTGCGGGGGCGACGATCCCGGCGCCTTCGACAAGAACCGCGCCATCGAGGACCGCCGCAACGAGGACCGCTTCCACTTCATCAACTGGTGCCGGCGCGCGTTCCGCAATGTCGAGGTGATCCCGCCGGGGAACGGGATCATGCATCAGATCAACCTGGAGCGGATGTCGCCGGTCGTGCAGGTGGAGCGCGACGCGCGCGGCGGCATCGCCTATCCCGACACCTGCGTCGGCACCGACAGCCACACGCCGCATGTTGACGCGCTGGGCGTGATCGCCGTTGGCGTCGGCGGACTGGAGGCGGAGAGCGTGATGCTGGGCCGCGCCTCGTGGATGCGCCTGCCGGAGATCGTCGGCGTCGAGCTCACCGGGCGGCGCCGGCCCGGCATCACCGCCACCGACCTGGTGCTGGCGCTGACCGAGTTCCTGCGTCGCGAGAAGGTCGTCGGCGCCTACCTCGAATGCTTCGGCGACGGCGTCGCCGGGCTGACGCTGGGCGACCGCGCGACGATCGCCAACATGGCGCCCGAGTACGGCGCGACCGCCGCGCTGTTCGCGATCGACGAGCAGACGCTGGCCTACCTGCGCCTGACAGGCCGCGCCGAGTACCAGGTGCGCCTGGTCGAGACCTATGCCAAGGCGGCGGGCCTGTGGTCCGGCGTGGGCGGCACGCTGGACGACGTGGCCTACCGGCGCGTGCTGCGCTTCGACATCGGCGCGGTCGAGCGCGCGCTGGCCGGCCCGTCAAACCCGCATCGCCGCCTGCCGACCGCGATGCTGCGCGAGCGCGGCATCGCGGCGCCCTGGGTGGACGAGCCCGGTCGCCTGCCCGACGGGGCGGTGATCATCGCGGCCATCACCAGCTGCACCAACACCAGCAATCCGCGCAACGTCATCGCCGCGGGCCTGCTCGCGCGCAACGCGAGGCGGCTGGGGCTGGTCCGCAAGCCCTGGGTCAAGACCTCGCTGGCGCCCGGCTCGCGCGCGGTGACGCTCTACCTGGAGGAGGCCGGCCTGCTGGCGGACCTCGAAGCGCTGGGCTTCGGCGTCGTCGCCTATGCCTGCACCTCGTGCAACGGCATGTCGGGCGCGCTGGACCCGGCGATCGAGCGCGAGATCGTCGAGCGCGACCTCTATGCGACCGCGGTGCTGTCCGGCAATCGCAACTTCGACGGCCGCATCCATCCGCGCGCGCGGCAGGCCTTCCTGGCCTCGCCGCCGCTGGTGGTGGCCTACGCGCTGGCGGGCACGATCCGCTTCGACATCGAGCGCGACGTGCTGGGCGTCGTCGACGGGCGCGAGATCCGCCTGCAGGACCTTTGGCCGGACGACGAGGAGATCGACGCGCTGGTGCGCCGCTGCGTGAAGCCGTCGCAGTTCCGGCGCGTCTACGACCCGATGTTCCCGATCGCGCCGGTCGCGACCGAAGCCAACAAGGTGGCCGGGGCGGCCGGGGCGACAGCGCCGCTCTACGACTGGCGCCCGCGCTCGACCTACATCCGGCGGCCGCCGTACTGGGAGGGTGCGCTGGCGGGCGCGCGCACGCTGCGCGGCCTGCGCGCGCTGGCGGTGCTGCCCGACAACATCACCACCGATCACCTGTCGCCGTCCAATGCGATCGAGGTCGACTCGGCGGCTGGCGAATACCTCGCGCGCATGGGCGTGCCGGTGGAGGACTTCAATGCCTACGCGACCCACCGCGGCGATCACCTGACGGCGCAGCGGGCCACCTTCGCCAACCCGACGCTGCGCAACGAGATGGTCCGCGACGCGTCGGGCGAGGTCATCCCGGGCTCGCTGGCGCGGCTTGAGCCCGACGGCACCGTGATGCGGATATGGGAGGCGATCGAGACCTACCTGGCGCGCCGCCAGCCGCTGATCGTGATCGCCGGCGCGGACTACGGCCAGGGCTCGTCGCGGGACTGGGCCGCGAAGGGCGTGCGGCTGGCCGGCGTGGAGGCGATCGTGGCCGAGGGCTTCGAGCGCATCCATCGCACCAACCTCATCGGCATGGGCGTGCTGCCGCTGGAATTCCTGCCCGGGACGACGCGGCGCACGCTGGGCATCGACGGCTCGGAGCGTTTCGACGTGCTGGGCGTGCCGGCGCCGCGCACGGTGATGACGCTGGTGCTGCATCGCCGTGACGGCGTCCGCACCGAAGTGCCGGTACGCTGCCGGATCGACACCGCCGAGGAGCTGTCGATCCACCAGGCGGGCGGGGTGCTGCAGCGCTTCGCCCAGGACTTCCTCGCGGCCGCGATGCCGCGCACGCTCCAAGCGACGACATGAGCTTTCCACCTGCCTTGAAGATCCCCGCCGTCTACCTGCGGGGCGGCACCTCCAAGGGCGTGTTCTTCCGGCTGGAGGACCTGCCCGCCGATTGCCGGCGCCCGGGCGCCGCGCGCGACCGGCTGCTGCTGCGGGTGATCGGCAGCCCCGATCCCTACGGCAAGCAGATCGACGGCCTGGGCGGCGCGAGCTCCAGCACCAGCAAGGTGGTGATCGTGTCGCGCAGCGCGCGGCCCGGCCATGACGTGGACTACCTCTTCGGCCAGGTGGCGATCGACCGGGCGCTGGTGGACTGGTCCGGCAACTGCGGCAACCTGTCGGCGGCCGTCGGGCCGTTCGCCATCGAGGCCGGGCTGGTCGACGCGGCGGCGCTGCCGCGCGACGGGCGGGCGACGGTCCGCATCTGGCAGGCCAACATCGGCAAGACCATCGTGGCGCAGGTGCCCATGCAGGACGGGCAGGTGCTGGAGCGCGGCGACTTCGAACTCGACGGCGTGGCTTTTCCGGGCGCGGAGATCGAGCTGGCGTTCCTGGATCCGGGCGAGGAGGGCGACGGTGCCAGTGCTGCTGCCGGTGCCGGTGGGCGGGGCGCGAGCGCGCTGTTTCCCACTGGCCGCGTCGTCGACGAACTGGCGTTGCCCGAGAGCTTGGTCGCTGGTGGCCGTCTGCGCGCAACCCTGATCAACGCTGGCATTCCCACCGTCTTCGTCGACGCGGCGGCGCTCGGCTACACCGGCATCGAGGCGCAGGACGCGGTCAACGGCGACGCGTCAGCGCTGCGGCGGCTCGAGGCGATCCGCGCGCACGCGGCGCTGCGCATGGGCCTGATCGGCGCGCTCGAGGAGGCCACCACCCGTCAGCACACGCCCAAGCTGGCCTTCGTGGCGCCGCCGCAGTCCTACCGCGCGTCGAGCGGCCGGCTGGTCGAGGCTGGCGACATCGACCTGCTGGTGCGGGCGCTGTCGATGGGCCGGCTGCACCACGCGATGATGGGCACGGCCGCCGTGGCCATCGGCGCCGCCGCGGCGATCCCCGGCACCGTCGTGTGCGAAGCGGCCGGCGGCGCGCCGCGCGCGTCGGTGCGCTTCGGTCATCCCTCAGGCACTTTGCGCGTGGGCGCGGAGGCCGCGCTCGTCGATGGCCAATGGCGCGTGACGCGCGCCGTGATGAGCCGCAGCGCGCGCGTGCTGATGGAAGGCGTCGTGCGCGTGCCCGCAGACGCGCTCTTCGGCGCCTGATGCCGTCGTCCCGCAGGCCGGGTCGAAACCACCTTCCTTCCCCATTCCCCTTTCCAGCTTTCAGATCGAGAAGAGCGACCCATGACCTCTCCCCGCCAGACCCTGCGCACGCTGGTGCAAGCCCGCCGCGGCGTGCTCGTGCCCGGCGCGTTCAACGCGCTGTCCGCCCGGGTGATCGAGGACCTCGGCTTCGAGGCCCTCTACATCACCGGTGCCGGCGTGACCAACATGTGGTTCGGGCTGCCGGACCAGGGCTTCATGGGCCTGGCCGAGATCGCCGACCACACGGCCCGCATCCGCGACGCGGTGGCGCTGCCGCTGATCGTCGATGCCGACACCGGCTTCGGCAACGCGCTCAACGTGCGGCATGCCGTGCGCACGCTGGAGCGGGCCGGTGCCGACTGCATCCAGCTCGAGGACCAGGTCGCGCCCAAGCGCTGCGGTCACTTCAGCGGCAAGGAGGTGATCCCGACCGAGGAGGCGGTGGGCAAGATCAAGGCGGCGGTCGACGCGCGACGCGACCCGGACCTGATGATCATGGCCCGCACCGACGCCTGCGCGACCTTGGGTTTCGAGGCCGCGGTGGAACGCGCGCTGCGCTTCGCCGAGGCGGGCGCGGACCTGCTGTTCGTCGAGGCGGTGACGACGCCGGACCAGATCCGCGCGCTGCCGGAGCGCCTGCCGGTGCCGCAGCTGATGAACATGGTGATCGGCGGCAGGACGCCGATCACCGATGCGCAGGAGTTGGAGTCGCTCGGCTACGGCGTCGTGCTCTACGCCAACGCGGCGCTGCAGGGCGCGGTGGCGGGCATGCAGAAGGCGCTCGGCGTGCTGAAGGCGCAGCGCCGGATCGATGAGGACCCGGCGCTGGTCGCCCCCTTCGCGGAGCGCCAGCGACTGGTGGGCAAGCCCGGCTGGGATGAATTGGAGAAGAGGTACAGCTGAGGGGGCTGGCTGCCAATGGCTCTGGTCAGTATCGATGGGGGGGATGACCACCGTCGATCACTTCCCCCATCAAGACCACATTTCGGAGGAATGACGTTCGCCGGCTCCACGTGGAGACTGCAGCCCATCCATCAGGACTTGGGCAAGAAGGAGCAGTTTCATGACGAGGACGACAAGCGACGAGGGCGCGGGCATCGAGGACCTGTCGAGGGCGCTGCGATTCCCCAGCACGATCTTCGGGACGATGGCCGATGACGGTCTCGAAGCGCGATGCGAGGATGCGGACTGGCACGAGGTGCCGAATGAACTCAGGCGCGTGCTGGCGCATCACGGCGCTTCGGTGGATTACATGCGGCTGATACTGAAGCGCGCCGCGCGCTTCGTCCGGCGCCATTCGCTGCGCCTGGCCGGACCCCCCTGGTTGGACATCACCTGCGTGGAGGATGTCGCCGCCGGGGCGATGTATGTCGTGCCCCTCGACATGAGTCCCAAGCGGTCGCTGGCCTGGGACGAGCGATTTCTCTCCCGCCTCGCCGACCAGGACCTGCTGAAGGGCTTCTTCATGGTCAGCTTCTGCGGCCGCTCGGCGGCCTGAACGGCCAGGCCGCATCCAGTCCCGGAGCGTTGCCATGAGCGTGAGCGCCGAAGACTTCCTGTACGTGTCCCGCGCCTTGATGAACAAGGACGGTGAGACTTGGCGACGTGTCGCCGCCAGTCGGGCCTCCGAAGCGCGCATGGACAGCCAGCTCATCGCTGGCGCCCATGCCGCATGGAGGGCCCGGCTCAGAAGCCCTTCATGTCATAGCGCACGCCGACCCAGGCCTGGCGGCCGAGGCCCTGGTAGGCGTAGACCGGCTCGACATCGCGGTCCGCCGCGTTGAGGACCTTGGCCTCCAGGCGCCATTGCGGCAGGAAGCGCCAGCTGGCGCGCAGGTCGAGCAGCGCGTAGCCGCCCAGCGTGGCGCCGGTGTCCGGCCGCTTGCCGATGTCGGTCAGCGTCGCCCCCGCGCTCCAGGCGCCGGTGTCGTAATCGACGGAGACGCTTTCCTGGTGCGCCGCGCGACGGATCAGCCGCGCGCCGGTGTCGGTGTCCTTCGCATCGAGGAAGTCCACGTTCGCGGCCAGGTTCCAGTTGCCGATGCGGTGCGCGCCGGTCAGCGTCGCGCCAGTGAGCTTGGCCCGGCCGACGTTGGCCGCGCAGCCGAAGGCGAAGTCCGGCGCCGGCGGGCACAGGGCCGGATCGGGGTTGTAGATGATCAGGTCCTTGACCTTGTTGCGATAGACCGTCGCCGACGCGCTGCTCGCGCCGGAGCGCCAGTTCAGGCCGATCTCCGCGCTGCGGCCCTGCTCGGGACGGATGTCGCGGTGGCCGTAGAAGGGGAAGTCGGTGTCGTTGAAGGTCGGCGCGCGGAAGGTCTTGCCCGCCAGCGCCCGCAGCTTCAGCGTCGGGCTCAGCGCGATGCTGCCGCCCAGGCTGCCGGTCGTGTTGTCGCCGTAGACCGAGTTGTCGTCGCGGCGCAGGTTGGCCTCCAGGGCGGCCGGGCCGAACAGGCCGCTGTAGCCCGCGATGTAGGCGTTGTTGCTGCGCTTGAGCGTGTCGCTGGTGACGCCGTCCGCCTTTTCCTCGAGGCGCTCGTAGGCCAGCACCAGTTGCTGGTCCGGCGCCAGGCGCAGCGCGTTCTGCCAGGTCGCCTGGTCGCGGGTGGTCTTGAAGCGTGTCGCGTCGGCCAGGCCGCTGACCGAGTCGTCGGTGCCGCGCGCGAACTGCAGCGTCGTCGTCCAGATCGGCGAGAGCGTGCCGCGGTAGTCGAGCGCCGCCTGGCGCGTCTTGAGCCGGTTGCGGAAGTCGCCTTCCGGATGCGCGACGAACTGGTCGTCGAAGGTGGCGCTGTCGTATTGCGCGTTCAAGCGGCTCTGCGTCGCGCTGACGCCGATGTGGTGGCCCTCGGCCGGCGTGAAGCCCAGCCGGGCCGACGCCACCGTGCGGGTGAAGCCGTCCTTGTCCGGGTTGTAGGAGCTGTTGCCGCGGTCGCCGCGGATCGCGGTCGTGCCGTCACTGGTGTCGCGGCTGAGGCTGGCCGCGTAGTCGAAACCGGCCCGCGCGCCGCTCACCGACACGTCGCCCTGGCGCGAGCCGTATTCGCCCACGGCCGCACCGGCACGCAGGTCCAGCGGGCCCTGGCCCTGCCGGGTGACGATCTGGATCACGCCGCCGACCGCATCGGCGCCGTACAGGCCGGAGGCCGGACCGCGCAGGACCTCGATGCGCTCGATGTTGGCCAGGCTCATGGCCTCGAAGGACACCTGGCCCAGCGTCGCCGAGCCGACCCGCACGCCGTCGATCATCACGACCGTGGCGCTGGTGTTGGCGCCGCGCAGGAAGTAGCCCGCCGTCTGGCCGGGACCGCCGTTGGCCGCCAGCTGCAGGCCGGCGTAGCGGCGCAGCACGTCGGCGACGCTGCCGGCGCCGCTGTCGCGCAGGGTGTCGGCGTCGATGAGCACGACGTCCGCGACGCTGCGGCTCAGCGGCTGCGCCTCACGGGTGCCGATGACGATGACCGGGTCGAGCGAGGACTGCGCGACGGCGACGGAGGGGACGGTGGACAGGACCGGGGCGGCGATCAGCGCGGCACGGGCAACGGCGCGCAGCGCGGCGCGGGGACGGGAGGCTTGCATGTCGGAATCACAAAGCGGCGGCAGACGGCCGCTTCCCCGCGGCCGCATGCGGAATGGACCCATCGCGGGGCGACGGGTCCGCCTGTTGGCCGGTATCCGGGCTGTCGGAAGAACGAACCCGTGGTGCCTTCCCGGACGACCGTCCAGTGGATCCAGCCACGAGTCGCGCGCCGCTGGAGGCTGATGCCATCGAGGGTCGACGGCGTCGGCCGGGCGCGCCTTCCGCTTACCGTTGCGGGGGCAGCTCAGGTTGGGGCCGTGGCCGCGGGCGGGCGACCCTTCCTGATTCCCGTTGAACTGCGCCGGCGGAGGGCCGGGCGCAAGCACCAACGGGCGGCATCATAGCGGCGGCCCCGTGGCGCCGATGCCGCATCCGGGCCTGACCACGGGGCGGGGCGCTCGGCACGCCGCCGGCCTCACCGGTTCGGTGCGCGCTCACAACAGGCTCACGCCGCCCAGGTTCACCAGCGAGGTCTCGCGCATGATCCGCACGAAGTCGGCCAGGAAGGGCTTGGCCGCCAGCCGCTCGGTGCTCACCGCGTAGAGCCGGCCGGTCAGGCCCGACGGCCCGATGCGCTGGCGCGCCACGTAGCCCCGCGCCAGGTAGCCCTCGACCGCCCACAGCGGCAGTGCCGCGAAGCCGCGCCCGCTCGCGACCAGCTGCAGCATCGCCACCGTGAGCTCGCTGGTGCGGCGTGGCGGCGTCACGCCGGCGGGTTTGAGCACGCTGCGCACCAGGTCCAGCATCTCGTCGGGCACCGGGTAATGGATGTAGGCCTGCGCGGCGAAGTCCTCGGCCTCCAGCCAGGGCTTGGCCAGCAGCGGGTGCCCCTTGGGCAGCAGCGCCACGATCTCGAAGCTGAACAGCGGATGCACCGCGACGCCCGATTCCTCCGCGTCCACGTCCGAGACGATCGCCAACTCGGCGCGGTCCTGGTGCAGCAGTCCCACCGGATCGGCCTGGAAGCCCGACACGATGTCGAGCTCGACCTCCGGCCAGCGCTCACGGAAGGCATCCATCGCCGGCATCAGCCAGTCGAAGCAGGTGTGGCACTCGACCGCGATCCGCAGCTGTCCGGCCGATCCCTCGACCAGCTTGCGCACGTCGCGGTCGGCCTCGTCGATCTGCGGCAGCACCAGCTCGGCGAGCTTGAGCAGCCGCTGCCCCGCCACGCCGAAGCTCAGCGGCGAGGACTTGCGCTCGAAGAGCTCGGTGCCGTAATGGTCCTCCAGCCCCTTGAGCTGGTGCGACAGCGCCGACTGCGTGAGGTTCAGCAGCTGGGCCGCGCGGGACAGGTTGCCGGCCTCGCGCAGGGCCAGCAGCGTGCGCAGGTGGCGCAGCTCCAGAGGTGTCTGCATGAGCGATCCTAATGACGAAGGCGAAAAACTTTCGTTTGAATCATAGTTCGCTGGCAGCGAACATTCCGAATCCCATTCAATTTCGAAGAGAACAACATGATTCGGACTCATGTGCTGGGCTTCCCCCGCATTGGTGCCAACCGCGAACTGAAGTTCGCCCTGGAGCGCCACTGGCGCGGCGAGATCGACGAGGCGGCGCTCCAGGACGTCGCCGCCGAGTTGCGGGCCCGCCACTGGCGCCTGCAAGCCGGCGCCGGGCTGGACCACGTCACCGTGGGCGACTTCGCGCTTTACGACCAGGTGGCCGACTTGATCCAGCTGTTCGGCTGCGAGCCGGCACGCTTCGGCTTCACCGGCGAGGAGTCGCCGCTGCGGCGCTACTTCGCCATGGCGCGGGGCGTGGCGGCGCATGAGCATGGCAAGGGCTGCGGTTGCGGCGCTTCGGCGGGCGAGGGCGCGGCGGCGCTGGAGATGACCAAGTGGTTCGACACGAACTACCACTACCTGGTTCCCGAGTTCGACGCCGCCACCGCCTTCACGCTGCACGCCGACCGGCTGCTGGCCGAGGTTGACGAGGCGATCGCGCTCCCCGCGAGTCCCAAGGCGGCGCTGCTCGGGCCGGTGAGTTTCCTGTTCCTGGGCAAGAGCAAGGAGGCAGGCTTCGACCGCCTCGCGCTGCTGGAGCGCCTGCTGCCGGTGTACGAGCAGCTGCTGGTGAAGCTCGCGGCGCGCGGCGTGACCTGGGTGCAGCTCGACGAGCCCATCCTCGGCCTGGACCTGGCGCCGGCCTGGCAGGACGCGCTGCGCCGCGCCTACGAGCGGCTCGGCCGGGTCGACCAGCAGGTGCTGCTGGCAAGCTACTTCTCGCCGCTGGCGGAGAACCTGGCGCTCGCCTGCGGGTTGCCGGTGGCCGGGCTGCATGTGGACGCGGTGCGCGCCGCCAGTGAGCTGCTGGACGTCGCGCGGACGCTGCCGCTGGACCGGGAGTTGTCGGTGGGCATCGTCGATGGCCGCAATGTCTGGCGCGCCGACCTGGACGCGGCGCTCGAGACCGTGCGCGAGGTGCGCGAGCTGCGCGGCGGGCGGCTGTGGCTGGCGGCGTCGTGCTCGCTGCTGCATGTGCCGATGAGCCTGCGCGACGACCCGGTGGTGGATGCCGACGTGCGGCCGTGGCTGGCCGGCGCGGTCGAGAAACTGGAAGAGCTGCGCGTGCTCAAGCGCGCGCTGTGGGGCGACGAGGCGGCGGTGGCCGATGCGCTGATCGAGGCGCGTCAGGCGCGCGCCTCGCGCTTGGCGAGTCCGCGCGTGCGCCGGCTCGACATCGCTCGGCGCGTCGCGGCGCTGCCGGCGGATGCGGACCGGCGCGCGTCCCCGTTCCCGCGGCGCCAGACCGCGCAGCGTGAGCGGCTGCGCCTGCCCGCCTTCCCGACGACGACGATCGGCTCGTTCCCGCAGACGCCGGCGATCCGCGCGGCGCGCGCGGCCTTCAAGCGCGGCGAGCTCGATGCCCAGGCCTACCGCGCCGCGATGCGCGGCGAGATCGAGGACGCGGTGCGTCGCCAGGAGGCGCTCGGGCTGGACGTGCTCGTCCATGGCGAAGCCGAGCGCAACGACATGGTCGAGTACTTCGGCGAGCAACTGGACGGTTTCGCGTTCACCGCCAACGGCTGGGTGCAGTCCTACGGCTCGCGCTGCGTGAAGCCGCCGGTGCTGTTCGGCGACGTCGCGCGGCCAGCGCCGATGACGGTCGAGTGGACGCGCTTCGCGCAGGGCCTCACCGACCGGCCGATGAAGGGCATGCTCACCGGGCCGATCACGATCCTGCAATGGTCCTTCGTGCGCGACGACCAGCCGCGCGCCGACACGGCGCTGCAGATCGCGCTGGCCATCCGGGACGAGGTCGCCGACCTGGAGGCCGCCGGCATCGCCGTCATCCAGATCGACGAGCCAGCGATCCGAGAGGGACTGCCGCTGCGGCAGGCGGAGCGGGCTGGCTACCTCGCCTGGGCGACGCGTGCCTTCCGAGTCGCCGCGTCACCGGTCGGCGACGCGACGCAGATCCACACGCACATGTGCTACTCGGAGTTCAACGACATCCTCCCGGACATCGCCGCGATGGATGCCGACGTCATCACCATCGAGACCAGCCGCTCCGACATGGAGCTGCTGCGCGGTTTCGGCGGGGAAGGGGGCGGCTTCCGCTATCCCAACGAGATCGGCCCCGGCGTCTACGACATCCATTCGCCTCGGGTGCCCGGCAGCGACGAGATGCTGCGGCTGCTGCGCAAGGCGGCGGAGGTGATTCCCGCGGATCAGCTGTGGGTCAATCCGGACTGCGGCCTGAAGACGCGGGGATGGCCGGAGACCGAGGCGGCGCTACGGCACATGGTGGAGGCGGCGAAGGCGCTGCGCGGCGAAGGGCTCGTCCGCTGAGCGACGACGCGGGGGACGACCACTTCGCAGTGGGGGTGGCCCACCTCGATGAGGGGCTGGAAGGGCGACGGGCGCTCATTTCAGGGCACGCCGGACGTGTTGAAGAACTGCGCTCCGGAGGCTTTCCTTGAAGTTCGACACGGGGGCGCGTCCGGACGATGGCATCACCAATATTTCCACTGTCGTCATTGATTTCGGCTGAAGAAAAACCCGGCCTGAGCCGGGTTTCTCGTTTCAGGTTCCTCGTCAACCAGTGGGCAGCGATGTGTTACATGAACAAATGTTCTCCGGCGTTCTCACCGCCTAGCACCACGTAATTCACCTTGCGCAGATCCGCCAAGCTGCGACCGCCAGCGTAGGAAATCGAGCTCTGCAGGTCTTCTTCCATTTCCCGGAAGGTGTCGGCCAGCTTGCCCTTCACCGGCTCGAGGATGCGCTTGCCTTCCACGTGCTTGTATTCGCCCTTGTTGAAGTCGGACGCGGAGCCGTAGTACTCCTTGTAGCGCTTGCCGTCGACCTCGACGGTGTTGCCCGGCGACTCCTCGTGGCCCGCGAACAGCGAGCCGATCATCACCATCGCCGCGCCGAAGCGCACGCTCTTGGCGATGTCGCCGTGATGGCGGATGCCGCCGTCGGCAATGATCGGTTTGGTCGCCACGCGCGCGCACCACTTGAGCGCCGACAACTGCCAGCCCCCCGTGCCGAAGCCGGTCTTGAGCCGCGTGATGCAGACCTTGCCCGGGCCGATGCCGACCTTGGTCGCGTCCGCGCCCCAGTTCTCCAGGTCGATGACGCCCTCCGGCGTGCCGACGTTCCCCGCGATCACGAAGGTCTGCGGCAGCTTCTGCTTGATGTGGGCGATCATCCGCTGCACCGCGTCGGCGTGGCCGTGGGCGATGTCGATGGTGATGTAGTCGGCGCCCAGGCCCTCGGCCGCGAGGCGGTCGATGAGCGCGTAGTCGGCTTCCTTGACGCCGGCGCTGAGGGAGACCAGCAGGCCCTTGTCCCGCATCGTGCGGGCGAAGGCGACCGCGTCCAGGTCGAAGCGGTGCATCACGTAGAAGTAGCCGTTGGCGGCCAGCCATTCGGTGATGGACTCGTCGACGACCGTCTTCATGTTGGCCGGCACCACCGGCAGCTTGAAGCGGCGGGGGCCGAAGTCGATCGAGGTGTCGCACTCGCTGCGGCTGGTCACGCGGCACTTGCGCGGCAGCAGCAGGATGTTGTCGTAGTCAAAGATTTCCATGGTCCAAAGTCGCAAAGTCGGGCTGCGTTGATGCAGTGCATGCCCTGGGCTGCGAGCGCTTGACTTGGGACCCGGCCAAAAAAACCGGGTCCCAAAATTTGGGCCCGGTGGCTCATTCTACGCATGCCCCGGCGACGGCCTCGCCACCTTGCGGTGCAGCATGCACGGATCGGGGGCTTTTGAGCGCAGTTCGCTAAACTTCGCCCCCTTGGCCCCTTACCGGGCGACCTCAAAAGACCAGCCCCATGCATTCCGTCGTCATCAGCGGCACCGGCCTGTACCAACCGCCGCACGTCATCACCAACACCGAGCTGGTGGAGGCCTTCAACCGCTACGTCGACCTGCAGAACGCCGAGCATGCCCAGGCCATCGCCGCCGGCACGCGCGAGCCGCTGGTGCATTCGAGCGTCGAGTTCATCGAGAAGGCCTCTGGCATCAAGCAGCGCTACGTGATCGAGAAGGAAGGCGTGCTGGACCCGACGCGCATGTACCCGCGCTTCCAGGAACGCGCCGACGACCAGCTGTCGCTGATGGCCGAGATCGCCGTCGACGCCGCCCGCAAGGCGCTGGCCGCGGCGGGGCGCCAGCCGGAAGACGTCGACGCGGTGTTCTGCTCGGCCGCCAACATGCAGCGCGCCTATCCGGCGATGGCGGTGGAGATCCAGCAGGCGCTGGGCGCGGGCGGCTACGGCTTCGACATGAACGTGGCCTGCTCGTCGGCGACCTTCGCGCTGGAGCAGGCCTACAACGCGGTGCGCTCGGGCGCATCCAAGTGCGTGCTGATCGTGAATCCGGAGATCACCTCGGCCCACCTGGAGTGGAAGGACCGCGACTGCCACTTCATCTTCGGCGACGTCTGCACGGCCATCCTTGTCGAGCGCGCCGACCTGGCGGTCGCCCCGGAGCAGTGGGAGATCCTGGGCACCAAGCTGGCGACGCAGTTCTCCAACAACATCCGCAACAACTTCGGCTTCATGAACAAGGCCGAGGACAGCGATCCCGACGCGCGCGACAAGACCTTCCGCCAGGAAGGCCGCAAGGTGTTCAAGGAAGTGGTGCCCATCGCCGCCGCGCACATCGAGCACCATCTCGCCGCGCTGCACATCCAGCCCACCGACGTCAGCCGCTACTGGCTGCACCAGGCCAACCTGGGCATGAACCAGCTGGTGATCAAGAAGCTGGTCGGCGGCGAGGCCGGCGCGGAGATCGCGCCGCTGATCCTGGACACCTATGCCAACACCGCCTCGGCCGGCTCGGTGATCGCCTTCCACGAGCACCGCGCCAACCTGAAGCAGGGCGACCTGGGCGTGATCTGCTCGTTCGGCGCGGGGTATTCGGTGGGCAGCGTGATCGTCAGGAAGCGCTGAGACCCCACCGGGCCCCCTGAACAGGTGGCCCGCTCCCCCGGCGGAACGGCGCAGCATTGCGGCGGGAGCGCCGCCCCTGTCGGGCGGTCGCGCCGTTCACCAAGGAGCGAACCATGGTCCCGTTGCTCCGCGTGCTGCGTGCGCCGCGTGCGTTGCGTGTGCTGTGTGGATTGGCCTGTGGCGCCGCGCTGCTGTCGGTCCCGGCGCCGGCGTCCGCGCAGCCTGAGCCGCCGCCCCGTCACCGGATCGTGATCATGCCCAAGCTGGTGGGCATCGCGTACTACGACGCGGTGAAGACCGGCATCGACGCCGCCGCCCGCGAACTGCCCGATGTGTCGGTGACCTGGACCGGGCCGACGCAGGACCAGGTCGAGAAGCAGATCGAGATGATCGAGCGGCTCATCCCCACGAAACCGGACCTGATCGCGGTCGCGTCGAACGACCCGGTCGCGATCGCGCCGGTGCTGGTCAAGGCGCAGCGCGCCGGCATCCGCGTGATGAGCTGGGACGGCGACAGCCAGCAGCGCGAGTTCTTCGTCAACCTGGTGGACTTCGAGGAATTCGGCGCGCGGCTGGTCGAGTCCGTGGTGCGCGAGATCGGCCCCAAGGGGGACATCGCCCTCGTCACCACCAGCTTCACCGCGCCGAACCAGACCAGCTGGATCGACGCGATGAAGCGGACGATCTACCGCAAGCATCCGGAGCTGCGCATCGTCGACATCCGCCCCGCGGGCGAGAGCACCGAGGAGGCCTACCGGATCGCGCAGGACTACCTGAAGTCGATGCCCGGCCTGAAGGCCATCGTCGCGCTGGGCGCGCCCAACCTGCCCGGCGTCGCGCGCGCGGTCCGGGATGCGGGGCGCGTCGGCCAGGTGGCCGTCATCGGCAACTCGACGCCCAACCTGATGCGCGGTTTCCTCAAGGACGGCACGGTCCGGACGGTGCTGCTCTGGAACGCGCCGGACCACGGCTACCTCACCGTCTACTGCGCGCGCCAGCTGCTCACCGGCGGCATGAAGGCGGGTCAGGCCTTCGACGCCGGCCGGCTCGGCCGCTTCACGCCGCGCAAGGACGCGATCAACCTGCAGGTGGCGTTGCCCGTCATGGTGTTCACGAAAGACAACGTGGACCAGTTCAGGTTCTGAGGCGAGGACCGGCCGTGAAGGTCTCGACGCGACTCAACCTGCTGTCGCTGCTCATCGTGCTGGCGATGACGGCGCTGGTGCTGGGCGCGGCGGTGGTCTTCCTGCAGTCCGACCTGCGGCAGTCGCGCGAGCGCCTGATGCAGCTGGAACTGCAGGGCGCGACCCAGGCGATCCGGCAGCAGCTGTACCGCTCCGGCGTGCGCGCTGCTGCCCGGGAAGCTGAAGAGCAACTGCGTCAGCTGCGCCAGAAGGAGGGCTTCGCCTCGGCCACGCTCTTCATCGTCGAGCGCAACGACCTGCGCGTCGTCTATCACCCGCAGGGGCCGATCGGACAACGCGCCCGGCACGCCTTCGTCGCGGAGATGGTGCGGCAGGGGACCGGCTCGCTGGAGTACGACTACCTGGGCGACCGCCGCATGGCGGTGTTCCATGGGCTGGAACCCGTCGGATGGGTGATCGGCGTGGCGGTGTCGCAGCAGGAGATGTACGCGCCGATGGTCCGGTTCATGCAGGCGATCGGCGGTATCACCTTCGGCGCCCTGTGCCTGGGCGGGGTGGTGGTCCACCTGTTCGGCCGCTGGCTGATGCGGCGTGTGCGCGTGGCGCTGGACTGCGTCGAGCGCATCGAGCACGGCGACCTGACGGCGCGGGTGGCGCAGGCGGGCGTCGACGACGAGATCGGCGAGCTGCAGCGCGGCATCAACGCGATGGCCGGGCGCATCGAGGAACGCACCGTCTCGCAGCACGAGGCGCAACAGGCCCTGAGCGCGAGCGAGGCGCGCCTGCGCCGCGTGATCGAGTCCAGCATGATCGGCATCTTCTTCTGGGAGGTGTCGGGCGCGGTGACCGAGACCAACGACGCCTTTCTGGAGATCATCGGCTACACGCGCGAGGACCTGGAGGCGGGGCGCATCGACTGGACGGCGCTCACGCCGCCGGAGGAGGCCGAGGCCGACCGGCGGGCGATCGAGCAGCTGCGCGCCACCGGTCGCTGCGCGTCCTACGAGAAGCACTACCTCCACCGCGACGGGCACCGGGTGCCGGTGCTGATCGGCGGCGCGCTGCTGAGCGACTCGACGCGGCAGGGCGTGGCCTTCATCGTCGACCTCAGCGAGCGCCGCCAGGCCGAGGCCGACCGCCACGCGCGTCGCGTGGCCGAGGCGGCGAGCAGCGCCAAGAGCGAGTTCCTGGCCAACATGAGCCACGAGATCCGCACGCCGATGAACGCGATCCTGGGGATGTCCTACCTTGCGCTGCAGAGCGGGCTCAACCCGCAGCAGCACAACTACATCCAGAAGGTCCATGCCTCGGCCGAATCGCTGCTGGGGATCATCAACGACATCCTGGACTTCTCGAAGATCGAGGCCGGCAAGCTGGACATGGAGGCGATCCCGTTCAACCTGTCGGACGTGATGGACAACCTGGCCAACCTGATCGGGCTGAAGGCGGAGGAGAAGGGGCTGGAGCTGCTGTTCGTCGAGCCGCCGGAGTTGCCCGAGGCGCTGGTCGGTGACCCGTCGCGATTGGGGCAGGTGCTGCTGAACCTGGGCAACAACGCCGTCAAGTTCACCGAGCGCGGCGAGGTCGTCATCGGCGTGGCGGTGCTGGCGCGCGACGAAGCTTCGGTGCGCTTGCGCTTCGAGGTGAGCGACACCGGCATCGGCATGAGCGCGGAGCAGCAGGGCCGTCTGTTCGAGCCCTTCACCCAGGCGGACGCGTCGACCAGCCGGCGTTATGGCGGCACCGGCCTGGGCCTGGCGATCAGCCGCCACCTGGTGCGGCTGATGGGCGGCGAGCTCGAGGTCGAGAGCCAGCCGGGGCAGGGCAGCCGGTTCCGTTTCAGCGTGCGGCTGGAACTCGACGCGGCCGCCGACCGGAGCGCCGCGGCGGCGGGCCGTGCCGCGCCCGACCGGACCGGGCTGAAGGGCACGCGCGCGCTGATCGTCGACGACAACGCCTGCGCGCGCGAGGTGGTGGCGGCGATGACGCGCGCGCTCGGGCTGAAGGTCGACACCGCGGCGGACGGGATGGAGGCGCTGCGCCAGGTGGCGCTCGCGGACGCGCGCGACGAGCCCTACGACCTGCTGCTGCTGGACTGGCGGATGCCTGGCATGGACGGCGTCATGTGCGCGCGGCTGCTGGCCGAGCGCGAGCGTCCACGCCATCCGACGCCGCCAGTGCTGATGCTGACGGCCTTCAGCCGGCACGAGGTGCAGCAGCAGCTGGACGATCAAGGCGTGACGGTGGGGGCGCTGCTGACCAAGCCGGTGACGCCGTCGACCTTGTTCGACGCCTGCGCGACCGCGCTCGGACTGGCGGTGGCGCCGACGACGCGTCGCGCCCGGCGCGAGGAATCGCTGCAGGGGGACCGGGCGGCGCTCCGGGGCGCGCGACTCCTGCTGGTCGAGGACAACGCCTTCAACCAGGAGCTCGCGCTGGACGTGCTGGGGCGGGCCGGCATCGAGACGCGGGTGGCGGCCAATGGCCAGGAGGCGCTGGCGATGCTGGCCAGCCATCCCTTCGACGGCGTGCTGATGGACTGCCAGATGCCGGTGATGGACGGCTATGCCGCGACGCAGGCGCTGCGGCGCCAGCCGCAATGGCGCGACCTGCCGGTGATCGCGATGACCGCCAACGCGATGGTGGGTGACCGGGAGAAGGCGCTGGCGGCCGGCATGAACGACCACGTCGCCAAGCCGATCGACATGGAGGAGCTGTTCGCGACGCTGGCTCGCTGGATCCGTCGGGATGCTGGGGCGGCGCGTGCCGGTGGGAAGGACGCTGCCGCGGGGAGCGGTCCGCCGGACCTGTCGGCGCTGCCGGGCGTCGACCTGAAGGTGGGGCTGGCCGGCATGATGGGCGACCGCGCGCTGTATCGACGCCTGCTGCGCCTGTTCCGGGACCGAGAGACCGATTTCCTGCCGCGCTTCCTGGCCCTGCGCGCCGCGCACGACGCGGCGGCGATGCGGATGGCGCATGACCTCAAGAGCGCCGCGGCGGCGTTGGGCATGAAGGAGGTCCACGCCGCGGCGCAGGCGCTCGAGCAGGCCTGTCTGCGCGATGTGGACGAGGCCGCGCTCGGGCCGCTGGCTCAGGCGGTCGATCGCGTGCTGACGCCGGTGCTGGCCGGGCTGCAGGTGCTGGGGGACGAGGTCTCGTCGAAACGGGACCCGCCGAATGGATGAACCTGAATCCGAAGCTCTCAGCGCCCACTCGCCTCGATTCGAATGTCATCCCCGCGGCAGGTGCCGCCGCCACTGCCGCCGGGCTGGTCACCGAGCAACTGCTTCAGCGACCCGCCGGCCTGGTAATCACGCGGCAGCTTCACCTGGATCTCCGTCAGGTATTGCCCCGAGCACATCAGCTTGACGCTGTCCCGGTACGCGTCGCTGCCGGTCTCGGCTTTCAGCTTGTCGTAGAACGCGCGGCGCGAGATCGACCCGCCGATGTTCTGCCGGATGTATTGCCCCACGCCCGAATCGTTGAACTGCTTCACCAGGTCCACCGCGCGGCGGAAATACGCGTCCGGATTCATCGCCTGGCAGGTGCCGTGCTTGCGCCACTCGTGCTCGCCGAAGTCCTTCTCGTACAGGAAGTTCGGCATCCACGGCCCGATGTAGGCGACCGTCTCTTTCGACAGCGTCATCGGCGCCGAGCTGCAGTTGCCGTAGCTGATGCCGCATTGCTGGCGGTTGGGCCACAGCCCGTGCAGCGTCAGGTTGCTGACCTTGAGCTTGCCGCTCTCCATCGCCTCGCATTCCGGCTTGCCGCGCTTGCCGCCCGCCGTCCATTCGCAGAAGCCGGGCTGCCACGACATCGCCAGCACGAAGCTGTCGTACTCGTTGGCCGTGGAGCACATGCCGCCGCGGCCCGACATCGACGGCCCATTGCCTTCGGCCGGCGCGCGGCCGGACTTCGCCGCGGCGGAGACGTCCGACCCGCCGCCCGCGCTGCCGCAGTCGTTCTGCACCCAGCGTTCGGACGGCCGCGCGCCCGGCACCTGCACGCGGGTCCAGCCCGCGTCATGCGTCTCCAGGATCGTGTAGCCGGTGCCCGGCGACAGCTTCGCGCCGTCGGGATTGGTGCTCTTGCGGAAGGACTGGAAGGCCTCGCAGGCGCGCGAGGCGGTGAAGGTGCCGCTGGCGGGCGCCGCCCAAGCGGGCAGGGCGCAGCAGACGAGCGAGAGGAGCGTCGAGCGAAGAACGGTGCGGAGAGCGAGGCGCATGGGCATCCAGCGGGCTGAAACGACAGCCGGCTTTGTACGTCATCCCGAGGGCGCCGGGAATCATCCAGCGAGGGGAGGGCGGCGTCGCGTGGTTCAGAACCCGACCGACACCCCCAGCCCCAGCACCCAGTCGGGCGTCTGCTTCGTCAGCCCGCGGTTGAGCGAGGCATCGAGCTGCACGCGGCGGTCGACCAGCCAGGTGACGCCGGTGCCGGCCGAGACGCTGCGGCCGCCGTTGCGCGTTGACGCGAGCTGGTCGCCGGCGACCTCGACATAGCCCTTCCAGCGCTCCGCGATCGGCCAGCCCAGCGAGGCGCCCAGGATGCCGCCGACGAAATGCCCGCCGTCCTCGCGCCGGTCGCGGTACAGGCCGCCGATCACACCGGCCGACCAGTCGCGCGGCAGGTCCCACTCCGCCGTCAGCCGCAGCGACGGCCGCAAGCCCTGGCCCCGGAACGCCGCCGAGCCGCTGTCCATGTCCACGTGCAGCAGCCAGGCCAGGCCCGGCTTGCCGCGTTCGCCGTCGCTGTCCTGCAGGTGCCACTTCACGCCGAGCGCCGTGTCGGCCCAGCCGCTCGCGCGCGCCGTGCCGTCGGTGCCGGTCGCGCGCAGGCGCTGGTAGCCGTCGGTCTCGACGCGGAACTCCCAGTCCTCGGCGAAGCCGAATCGCAGCAGCGTCGGCGTCGACCACAGCCGGCTGCGCACGCCGTCGCTCTTGTCGCGCTGGTAGCCGATCCCCGTCTCCAGCAGCGCGCGGCCCTGGCCGACGGTGCTGCTCGATTCGACGATGCCGGGCTGGTCGGGTTCGATGGCGTCGGGCTCGTCGGCCGCCCAGGCGGACATCGAGGCGGCGGCGATCAGCAGGGCGGTGGCGCCGCCGCGCAGCAGGCTGGAGGTCATGTCGGAAGCTCCCTGTCGGTTCGAATCACTGACCGCCGCTGCGCTCGCCGCCCATCCACCAGGAGGGGGGAACGCCGGAGGCGCCGGGCGCTCCCGGGACGGCGCCGGACGCCGCGTCGGACGCGGGCAAGGGCGGCGGCATCGGTCCGATGGTCTTCAGCCCGGCGTCGCCGGCGAATTCGCTGTACACCCAGTCCGGTCCATACGGCCCTTCCTCCTGCACCAGCCCGCCGTCCTTGGGCGGCTCGATCTCCGAGGGCTTGATGTCCCGCAGCGCCACGGCCATGTAGTCGATCCACGCCGGCAGCGCGATGCCGCCGCCGGTCTCGCTGGCGCCCAGGCTGCGCGGCTGGTCGTAGCCGATCCAGACCACCGTGGCCACGCGGCGCTGGAAGCCGGCGAACCAGGCGTCCACCGCGTCGTTGGTCGTGCCGGTCTTGCCGTACAGGTCGTAGCGCTTGAGCGACTGGCTGGCGCGGTAGGCCGTGCCGCGGATCGCCACCTCGCGCAGCAGCGAGCCGGTGATGAACGCATTGCGCTCGCTGATCGCGCGGCGCTCGTCGGTGAGCTTCTCCGGCTCGGCCTCGAACAGCACCTGGTTCTGCGCGTCGACGATCTTGGTCACCAGCAGCGGCTTGAGCAGGTAGCCGCCGTTGGCGAAGACCGAATACGCGCTGGCCATCTGCAGCGGCGTCACCGAGCCCGAACCCAGCGCCAGCGTCAGGTTCTCCGGCTGCTTGTCGACATCCAGGCCGAACTTGCCGGCCCAGGCGCGGCCGCGCGCCGGCGTCAGCTGCTCCAGCACCCGGATCGTGACCATGTTCTTGGACTTGGCCAGGGCCTGGCGCAACGTCATCGGACCATCGAAGTTGCCGTCCGAGTTGCGCGGGCTCCAGTCGCCCACCGAGATCGGCGCGTCGTCCACCAGCGTCGCCGGGCTGGCGCCGTTCTCCATCGCCGCCGAGTAGATGAAGGGCTTGAAGCTGGAGCCCGGCTGGCGCCAGGCCTGCGTCGCGTGGTTGAACTGGTTGCGGTTGAAGTCGAAGCCGCCCACCAGCGCCAGGATCTTGCCGCTGTCGGGCTCGACCGAGACCAGCGCGCCCTCGGCCTCCGGCGACTGCGTCACCGCCCAGGCGCCCTTGGGGAACTCCTTGGTGGGGTTGCCGCGCAGCACCCGGACGATGGCGCCGCGACGGATGCGCAGCTCCGGCTTGGCCTTGGCCGACAGCGCCGACTGCACCGAGCGCAGGCCGTCGCCCTTGATCTCGATGTCCTCGCCATCGGCCAGCGTCGCCTGGAGCCGGTTGGCCGCGACCTGCGTCACCACGGCGGCGCGCAGGTCGTCGTTGTCGGGATGCTCGTTGAGCGCCTGCGCGATCGCGGTGTCCTGGTCCTGCGCGTCCATGCCGTCGGGCAGGTCGACCTCGCCCTCCGGGCCGCGCCAGGCCTTGCGGCGCTCGTAGTCCATCAGCGTGCGGCGCAGCGCCTTGTACGCGGCGACCTGGTCGTCCATGCGCAGCGTCGTGGTCACCCGCAGGCCGCGGCTGTAGGCTTCGTCGCCGTACTGGGCGTGGACCACCTGCCGCACCATCTCCGCGGCGTACTGGCCGTAGGGCAGCCGCTGCTCCTGCGCGCTGCGCAGCCGGACCGGTTCGTCGCGCGCCTGCTGCGCCTGCGCCGGCGTGATCATCCCCACGTCCACCATCCGCTGCAGCACCACCGCCTGGCGGCGCTGCGCGCGCGGCAGGTTCATGATCGGGTTCGCGTAATAGGGGTTCTGCGGCAGGCCCGCCAGCATCGCGGTCTCGCCGATCGACAGCTCCTTCAGCGGCTTGCCGTAGTACGCATGCGCGGCCGCCTCGAAGCCGTAGGCCCGCTGACCCAGATAGATCTGGTTCATGTAGACCTCCAGGATCTTGTCCTTGGAGAGCTGGCTCTCGATCTTGAAGGCCAGCAGGATCTCGACGAACTTGCGGGTGTAGAGCTTCTTCTTGGTCAGGTAGAGGTCGCGCGCCAGCTGCTGGGTGATGGTCGAGGCACCCTGGCTGCGCGACGAGAACAGGTTGGCCAGCGCCGCCCGGAAGATGCCGGTGAAGGAGACGCCCTGGTGCTCGTAGAAGCTGGCGTCCTCGACCGCCAGCAACGCCTGCTGCATGGTCTTGGGGATGCGGTCCAGCGGCAGGTAGCTGCGGCGCTCGGCGCCGAACTCGGCCAGCAGCTGGCCGTCCTCGGTGTAGACGCGCAGCGGCTGCTTGGGGTTGTAGTCGGTCAGCCGGTCCAGGTCGGGCAGGCCCGGCCAGACCACCGCCGCCGCGCCCGCCAGCAGCAGCACCACGGCCAGCACGCCCGCGCCCGACCAGACCGCGATGCGCTTCCACGCCGGGAGCGTGCGCAGCGAGGCCCGCATCGGCGCGGTGCGGCGCCACAGCGCCTGGAAGAAGCCGGCCACGGCGGTGGCGACGGTGCGAGCGAATTGAGCGAGCTGCTGCATGCGGGGCGCCGAGTTCAGGTCGGCGGATTATCGTCAGACATGCTGGCCTGTCCGGGGCCGCGTGCGGACGGCAACAATCCGTACACGGGAGACACACGAACCGCGTACGGCCGCGCGGCGGGCGGCATCAACCGATCCGCAGGTCCAGCGTCAGGAACACCAGCGCGTTGAGGGCGAAATGCAGCGCGATGGCGAGCTCGATGCGGGCGCTCAGCGCATAGGCCAGGCCGTAGCCGAGCCCGGCCAGCATCGCCAGCCCGACGTAGAGCGGCCCGCCGGCCGCGTGCGCCAGGCCGAAGAGCATCGCCGCCAGCAGCACCGGCAGCCAGCCGTTGACGGTCCGCAGGTCGGTGCCCAGGCGCCGCGCCAGCAGTCCCTGGATGACGCCGCGGAAGGCGGCTTCCTCGGCGACGCAGGTCAGGAACAGGTTGGACGCCAGGAACAGCCCGGCGTTGTCCGGCCAGCGCAGCGTCGGCCGGCCCAGGCCGCCGGCCACCGCCAGCAGCCAGGGCAGCGCCAGCGTCGCCGCGACCGTCGCCCAGAGCGCGACGGCCGGCAGTCCGGGTGCGGGCACGAGCCCGACGCCCTCGGCGCGCCGCCGCTGCTGCGCGGCCAGCACCGCCAGCATCAGCATCCCGGCCACGCCCTTGTCGAAGTTGAGGTAGCGCAGCGTCGGCGGGCGCGTGTCCGAGGCCGCCACCAGGTAGGTCGGGTTCAGGAAGCCCGGCAGCAGATGCAGCGCCAGCGCCAGGCCGATGACCAGCATCAGCGCCATCAGCACCGCCTCGCGCCGGGGCCGGTGGCGCGCGGCGATCGCCATCCAGGCCAGGGCCGCCATCGCGGCCACCGGCACGAGCGCGGCGATCGTCAGCTGGCCGTGGATCTGTCCGGCGGTGACCGCCATGATCAGCAGCGACAGCCAGGGCCACGGGGCCCTCACCGGCAGCAGGGTGGCGAGGATCGACAGGCACAGGAGCAGGTGGCTGAGCGGCATCTCGGGTCTTCGTCCGATCTTGGGGGGGAGGGCGCGGGGGCGGTTCCCCCCGAAGTTCCCCCCTCGGAAGGCCCACGCCAGGGCGCCGAAGTATCCATGAGGTCTGAGGTATCGTGCCGCCCCATGCATGAGATGACTTTCTACTGGCACGACTACGAGACCTTCGGGCGCGTGCCGCGCCGCGATCGCCCGGCGCAGTTTGCCGGCATCCGCACCGATGCCGCGCTGAACGAGATCGGCGAGCCGCTGATGGTCTATTGCCAGCCGCCCACCGACGCGCTGCCCGATCCCGAGTCCTGCCTGCTGACCGGCATCCTGCCGCAGACCTGCGCCGAGCACGGCCTGCCCGAGCACCGCTTCGCCGCCGACATCCATGCCGAGTTGTCGCGCCCCGGCACGGTGGGCCTGGGCTACAACACCATCCGCTTCGACGACGAGGTCACCCGCTTCCTGTTCTGGCGCAACCTGATCGATCCCTACGGCCGCGAGTGGCAGAACGACTGCGGCCGCTGGGACCTGCTGGACGTCGTGCGCTGCGCCTACGCGCTGCGGCCCGAGGGCCTCCAGTGGCCGCGGCACGAGGACGGCCGGCCGTCCTTCAAGCTGGAGCACCTGACTGCCGCCAACGGCCTGGCCCACGAGGCCGCGCACGACGCGCTGTCCGACGTGCGCGCCACCATCGCGCTGGCCCGGCTGATCCGGCAGGCGCAGCCGCGGCTGTGGGACTTCTGCCTGAAGCTGCGCCGCAAGGACGCCGTCTGGGCCGAGATCGGCACCAACCGGCCTTTCCTGCACGTGTCGGGCATGTACGGCCCGGAGCGCGGCTGCATCGCGCTGGTGTGGCCGCTGGCACCGCATCCGACCAACAAGAACGAGCTGATCGTCTGGGACCTGGGCAGCGATCCCGAGGAGCTGCTCGGCCTCGACGCCGAGGCGATCCGGCTGCGTCTCTACACGAAGCAGGAGGCCCTGCCCGAGGGCGTGACGCGGCTGCCGATCAAGACCATCCATGTCAACAAGTCGCCGATCGTGATCTCGTCGCTGAAGATCCTGTCGCCGGAGATGGCCGCGCGCTGGGGCCTGGACATCGCCCGGGGCCTGGCGCATGCGGAGCTGCTGGCTGCCCGCGGCCGCGAACTGGCCGAGCGCTGGCCCCAGGTGTTCCAGCGCCCGGCCGGCGAGGGCGGCGTCGACGTGGACGAGGACCTGTACGGCGGCTTCGTCTCCAACGACGACCGGCGCGCGCTCGAGCGGCTGCGCGGGCTGTCGCCCGAGGCGCTGGCCGATCGCGTCGCGCAGGGCAAGGTCGCGTTCGAGGACGGGCGGCTGGAGGAGATCCTGTTCCGTTACCGCGCCCGCAACTTCCCGGACAGCCTGAGCGGCGACGAGGCGGCGCGCTGGGAGCACCACCGCGCCGCGCGGCTGCATGCGGGCGAGGGCGGGGCGCAGACGCTGGAGGCCTTCTTCGAGCGCATCGACACGCTGGCCCAGGCGGCGGAGGAGTCGGAGGACGAACGCGCTGGGGAGATCCTGTCGGCCTTGTACGACTGGGCGGAGCAGATCGCGCCGCCGCCACCCTGATGCCGCCCTGGGCGACGCCGCCCCGAAGCGGCCGTCCGGCGCCGGAACGGGGGCCTGTCCGGGGTTCCCAGGCCTGATCAAAACAGGTACACCTGCGCCATACGCCAGGAGACGACATGCAATCCCAACACGACGCCGCCGACCCGATCGCCGCCCGCATGCGGGCCTTGCTGGTGCGGGCGCCGCTGGCCGTGGCCTTCGTGGCCGCCGGCCGTTTCGAGGTGGTCAGCGAGCATTTCAACCACCTGTTCGGACACGGGGACGACACCGACCTGAGCGGCACCGACCAGCGCGGCTCGGTCGTGTCCGACGCCGCCCACCAGGCGCTGCAGACCCGCATGGGCACCGCCTTCGGCGCCGGGCGGCCGCTGGACGAGGAGGTCGAGTTCGTGCGCCGCGACGGGTCGCGCTTCTGGGGCCGGCTGCAGGCCACGCCGGTGCACTGGGAACAGCCGGCCGGCGAGGCGATGTGGATCGTCGAGGACGTCACCGCCGCGCGCCAGCAGCGCTTGCAGCCGACCTGGTCCGCCAAGCACGACGAAGTCACCGAGCTCGCCAACCGCCGCGAGATGGAGCGCCGCCTGGCCGAGCATGTCGGCAGCCGCCGCCATGAGCCGGTGTCGGTGCTGTTCGTCGACATCGACCGCTTCACCGAGGTCATCCAGGGCATGGGCGCCGAGGTCGCCGACCACTTCCTGTACGGTCTGGGCCAGATGCTGATCACCAAGGTGCGGGCATCGGACACCGTCGCCCGGATGGAGAACGATCACTTCGTCGTGCTGCTGCCCGATTGCGACCAGCACTACGCGCAGATCGTGGCCGAGAAGATCCGCTCGTCGATCGCCAGCTTCCGGCTGCGTTGGGGTTTGCACCGGGCGCGGGTCAAGGCCAGCCTGGGCGTCGTGCAGTTGCAGCCGTCGCTGGATACGGTCGATGCGGTGCTCGGCGCCGGTCAGCTGGCCTGCACGGAGGCCAAGGCCTCCGGCGGCGACTCGGTCCGCGTGTTCATCTCGAGCGGGAGCTTCGAGGAACTGGCGGGCGCCTGAGGGCGCCGGGCGCGCCAGCCGGCTTGGGCCAGCCGCTCGCGCGGCCCGACGACCCCGCCCGGCGGGCGGTGATCCTGCGGATTTGGGCGAATAGCGGATCGGAAATCAAAAGAAATGGCGGGGAAAGCCATTTCTTTTCTAAAGATCGTCCGGAATCTGCCGATGACGGCGGCATGCCCGCGCGCTTGAGGCCGGGTTACTGGAAAGAAACCCATGTCCACCGTCAGCCTGTCGACCGCCTTGTCCGGGATGTCCGCCGCCAATGAACGGCTGCGGGCGTCGGCGAACAACATCGCCAATGTCGCCACGCCGGGCTACCACCGCGAGCGCATCGAGGCCGAGACCGCCGCCGACGGCAACGGCGTGACGACCCGGGTGGAGAAGCTGCCCACCCCGGGCGAGGACCTGGCGACCGACCTGGTCGAGCAGAAGTCCGCCACCTACGCCTACGTCGCCAACCTGCGCGTGCTGCAGACGCAGCTCCGCGCGGAAGGCGCGCTGCTCGACATCCACGTCTGAGCCCCGCCCGGGCGCCTGAGAGCCCAGTGAGGGCGTCCAGTCAGGGCGCGAGCTCGAACAGCGACGAACCGTCGCCGTTGTCCTTCACCTGCCGCACCTGCGGCGTCTCCTTCAGGTGGGCGAGCGCCCCGTTGCCCGAGACGAACTGCATCGCCACGCCCGGCACCGGCCGGATACGCCAGGACGGCGCCGCCACCGCCGCGCTCAGCGAGGGCTGGGCGGCCAGGAAATGGGCCACCGCCTCGCGGGTCTCGTCCGGCGCGTCCACCACCACCTTGTCCGCGGCCAGCGCCGGGAAGTGGCCGCCGCCGTAGGCGCGGTAGTTGTTGGTCACGACCAGGAAGTCGGCGCGCTCGTCCAGCGGCTGGCCGCGCCAGCTCAGGTTCACGACGCGGTGGCCGTCGCCCTGGCGCTGGCCGTCCTTGTCGAATCGCGCCGGCTGGGTCAGGTCCAGCTCGTAGCGCAGCGCGCCGTCCTGGCCCAGCATCATGTCGAAGTTGAAGCTGGGATAAGCGGCGTCGACGAGGTCCTGCCGCGCCGGCCCTTGCGGATCGATGCGGCGGAACTGGCCGGCGGACATCTCCAGCCAGTCGCGCACCTGGGCGCCGGTGAGCTTCACCACCTTGATGGTGTTGGGGTAGACATACAGGTCGGCCACATGCTTGATCGCGACCGGGCCGGCGGGGATGTCGGTGTACTGCGTCCAGCCCTGGCGGCCGCCCGACTTGAACGGCGCCGCCGCGCTGAGCATCGGCAGCTGCTCCAGCGCCGTGCCCTGGACGGCCTTGCGCGCATAGGCCAGCTGCGCCTGCGCGACCAGCCGCACCGCGTTGCCGTCCAGCACCTGCGAGAAGTAGCTGTGGATCGGCTGGTCGGCGACCGCGACCTGGCTGCGGACGTAGTCCAGGGTCGCCTGGTGTTCCTGGGCGATGACGACGGCCGGCATCGGGTCGGCGTCCGCCAGGGGCCGGCGCGCGGCGCGGTCGTAGATCGGCCGCAGGCTGGACTGGCTGTCCGCGACCCGCCAGCGCGCGCCGGGGGCGGCCTGGCCGGTGGACCGCAGCGTCAGGTCGACGACGCCCAGGTGGTCACCCCAGCGCCCCGGCATCACCGCCGGCGTGCCGTACAGCCGGCCCTTGGCCAGGTCCACGCCGGGGTAGCCGGCGAAGCCCGGGCCGGGGAACTCGGTGTGCGCATGGCCCAGCAGCAGCACGTCCACGCCCTTCACGCGCGCGAGCTGGGCGGCCATGTTCTCGGACAGCCGCGGCAGCTCGGTCCGGTCGATGCCGGTGTGGGCGATGACCACGACCAGGTCGGCGCCGCGCCGGCGCAGCGCCGTGACCTGCTCGGTGGCGGCTTCCACCATGTCGCGCACCCGCACCTTGCCGGCCAGGTGCTGGCGGTCCCATTCCAGGATCTGCGGCGGCGTGACGCCGACCACGCCGATCTTCAGCGCATGGGCCTGGCCCGCCTCGTCGCGCATTTCGCGCTCGAGCATCACGCTGGGCGTGAAGGCGTGGCGGCGGCCGTCGGCCTCCATCACGTTGGCGTTCAGATAGGGGAAGGCCGCGCCGGCGATGGCCTGGCGCAGGAAGGGCAGGCCGTAGTTGAACTCGTGGTTGCCGAGGTTGGCGGCGTCCACGTCCAGCAGGTTCAGGATCTTGTAGGCCGGGTGGACCTGGTCCGCCGCGAGCGGCCGGACCCGGGCCACGACATCGCCCAGCGGATTGCCCTGCAGCAGGTCGCCGTTGTCGAACAGCAGGCTGTTGGGCGCCTCGGCGCGGGCGCGATGGATCAGCGTGATGGTGCGAGCCAGGCCGAACTCCTGGACCGGTCGGTCCTGGTAGTAGTCGTAGCTCAGCAGGTTCATGTGGATGTCGCTGGTCTCCAGCACGCGGAGCTTGAGCTCCGCCGCCGACAGCGGCATCGACACGACCGACAGGGCCGAGGCGGCGACCAGGCCCAGCGCCGCGAGGGCGCGCATCGTGCGCGTGCGCATGCGGCTCAGGCCCAGTCGGTGCCGGCGACCAGCAGGTCCAGCGCGCGCCGGAAGCCCTCGGCGTCGATCGCGTCGAAGCGCGCGGGCTCGGGGCTGTCGAGGTCGAAGACCGCGCGCAGCGCGCCGCCCGCGACCGCCGGCAGCACCAGCTCCGAACGCGAGGCCGCGTCGCAGGCGATGTGGCCGGGGAAGGCGTGGACGTCCTCGACCAACTGGGTCTCGCGCGTGCGGGCGCAGGCGCCGCACACGCCGCGGCTGAACGGGATGCGCACGCAGGCGACCTTGCCCTGGAACGGGCCGAGCACCAGCTCCTGGTCGTTCTTCGGGTTCACGAGGTAGAAGCCGGCCCAGTTCAACGTCGGCACGCTGTTGAACACCAGCGCGGCGAACTGGGCGAGGTTGGCGATCGCGTCGCGCTCGCCATGCAGCAGCGCCTGCGTCTGCGCGACCAGGGTGTCGTAGGAGGCCCGCTTGGCCTCGGGGCTGGCCATGTCCAGCAGCGGGGTGGGTTCGAAGCTCATGGGGCGGGATTGTGGCGGGAGTCGCCGATCCTGCTCCCGCGCCGGGGCGATCCCCGGCTTCACCCGGGGGCACCCCGGGGGCACCCCGGGGTCGCCCCGCGCTCACCCCCAGAGGGCGGGCTTGTTCACCATCAGGTAGAAGACCACCAGCACCGCGAGGAAGGCCGGGTAGCCCAGGCCCTCCCACCAGCGGGCGTAGCGCCAGTAGAGCGCCGGCAGCGGCTGGCCGCTGGCCAGCGCGGCGTCCGCCATCTTCGAGAGCTGGATCTGCAGCCACACCACCGGCAGCCAGCAGGCGCCCGCCAGCAGGTACAGCCCGATGGACAGCGCCAGCCAGGGCGTGTCCAGCGTCCAGCCCGCCTGCATCGCCAGCCACACGCCGGTGAGCGGCTGCACGATCACCGCCGGCGTGGTGAACCAGTAGTCCGCGCGCTTGACCAGCCGCGCCACCACCGCCTGCGCGGCGATGGAGCCGCTGCGGTTGGCGAAAAACAGGTAGAAGGCCGAGCCGAAGCCGGTGCCGGCCAGCAGCACGCTCGAGACGATGTGCAGCCACTTGATGACGAGATAGGTGTTCATGGTGTTTTCCCCCTGAGGTCTTGTTGTTGGATGTCGAAGCCTGCCGCCGGACTGGCCAGGCCTCAGGCCGGCGCGTCCTCGTCCAGGATCAGCAGCAGGATCGCGATCGGCAGGTTCTTGGTCAGGCTGCCCAGCGGATCCAGCCACAGCGTGGGCAGGATGATCGTCGCCACGGCGGTCATCAGCAGCATCACCGCGCCGGCCAGCCGGTAGACCCAGCGGCGGTGCCAGCGCCACATCGCCAGGCCGATCAGCAGGTCGGCCAGCGCGCCCGCCACGATCACCGGCGCGATCCAGGCCTCGGGCGTGCCGGCGGACACCATCAGCGCGCGGCTCTGGCCGTCGAGCCCGATCAGGCTGACCACGCCGGTGGCGAGCCACAGCGCGATCAGTCCGGCGCGCGCCACGACCCGGGTGCGGCGGTGGCGGAAGTTCACTCGCCCGATGCCCATGCGGCCTCCACGAATCGTTCGACCGGAACGGCCGGGCGCCCGAGCACGCGCTCGAAGGCGGCGGCGTCGCCGATGTTGTCCTGCTCCAGCAGCGCCAGGGCTTCGCTGCTCCAGGGCTGGGCGCTGACCAGGTCGCCCAGCCGGGCGCTCCAGCGGCTCGGTGCGTCCGGCAAGGGCAGCACCCGCGCAGGCGCATGGCCATGCTGGCGGCGCAGCTCGCCGATGAAGGCCGAGAGGCTGAGCGCGCGCGGACCGACGGCGGTGACCAGTTCGGGCCCGCCGTCCTGCACCAGCCGCAGCACCGCCTGCGCGACGTCCTGCACCGCGACCGGCTGGACGCGCGCCTGGACCCCCGCCCGGGGCAGCACCAGCAGCGGCAGCCGGGCCAGGTTCATGAACAGCGCCGCGCTGGCGCCGCCGCGACCGAAGACGATGCTCGGGCGCAGCACGGTGGCGTCGAGGCGGCCCTGGGCGCGCAGGCGCAGCAGGGCCTCGTCGGCGGCGCGCTTGGTGGTGGCGTAGCGGGTCGGGCTGTGCGCCACGCCATTGGCCGAAACCTGGATGACGCGCGCCACGCCGGCCCGGGCGCAGGCCTCGAAGAGCGCGGCCGGCGCCTCGTGGTGGACGGCCTCGAGCCGGCGGCGCGGCGTGTCGCGCAGCAGGCCGACTGCATTCACGACGGCATCGAAGCCGGTGACGCGCGGCAGCCAGACCTCGGGGCTGAGGTCGCGCTGGAAGTCCTGCGTGCGGGAGTCGCCGGCGGTGACCGACAGGCCGGCCTCGCGCAGCGCGCGCACGACGCGCCGGCCGACGAAGCCGCTGGCGCCGCAGACCAGGACGGAGCGGATCGGAGCGGCGCTCATGACGCGACTCCGGCGGGGCGGTCCGCCGAGGCCGGCGCGGCCGACGTTGCCGGCGCGGCCGAGGCCCCGTGCGCCGGTCCGTCCGGCCGCGTCGAAGCCGCCTGTTCGGACGCGATCGAGCACGCACCGGCATGGCAGGCCGAGGCGCCGGCGCGGCGCTCAGCGGCACGGCGCAGCGCGGTCTCGAGCACCAGCCGCGCGAGCGGCTTCGGCACCAGGTAGCGATGGCGTGCGACCAGCGGGTAGGCGTGGTCGAACAGCCAGCGCAGGCCCGGCAGTTCGGTGAAGCGGACCAACCCGTCGAGCTGGACGCCGCGGTAGGCCAGGCGCAGCACTTCCGAGCCCGTCGACAGGCGCCCGTCGGCCCGCACGCCGTGGAGGGTGCCCATCAGCGCCGGCATGTCGGTGCCGGCGGGGAAGGCCGTGAAGCCCGGCTCGGAGATGTCCACGAAGCGGAGCAGCCCGGCCGTGTTGCGCAGCATCAGGTTGCGCATCTCGCCGTTGCAGATCGGGCAGGCGCCGTCGAAGTAGAGCGTCAGCGGATAGGCGCCTGGGTCGCGCTGGATCGCATGCCGGTCGGATTCGGGGGTGAAGCGCATCACATCCTCCTTCGTTGCTCGATATTTCAGTAAAGACAGAAATTCATTGCCAAAAAAAAAGGGGCGGATCAGGATCCGTCCCCGCGCACGAAGCGCTGCACGCTGGCGCCGAGCTTGAGCACCTTCTCCAGCGTCGACGGCGACAGCCGCATCATTTCCTCCGACCAGGCGCCCAGCGTCTGCATCAGGCGCAGGCACTCGCGCACGCGGTCCTGGGCGTCGGGCGACTCGTCCTGGAAGCCGTCCTCGGCGACCAGCTCCGACAGCATCCGCACGGTCGGATCGAACTCCCGATGCTTGCGCTCCCGCACGATGGTGCGCAGCAGTTCCCACACGTCGGCGGTCGTCTCGAAGTAGTCGCGCCGGTCGCCCAGCACATGGGTGACGCGGATCAGGTTCCAGCTCTGCAGTTCCTTGAGGCTGGTGCTGACGTTGGAGCGCGCCACCGACAGCGTCTCGGCCAGTTCCTCCGCATTGAGCGGGCGGCCGTGGAAGTAGAGCAGGGCGTGGATCTGGGCGACGGTGCGGTTCACGCCCCAGGCGCTGCCCATCTCGCCCCAGTGCAGGACGAAGCGGCGGGCGGTGTTACTGAGTTCCATGGTCGCGACTGTAGCTGGACAGAAATTTCTGTCAATACAGAAATCAACGCGACGAGCTCAGGCTGCCGACCCGTCCTATCCATGCCTGCGCCGGGCCGGCCAGCCAGACGCGGGCGGTTTCGGAGCGCTTCACCTCGTGGTCGAGGAAGGCGACGCTCACCTGCTGCGCGGCGATCAGGCCCAGTTGCTGCGCGTGGCGTTGGCGGTAGTCCGGGATCGGCGGCACCGGCGCCATCCGCACCGGCGCGTCCTGTCCGCGCTGTCCGCGACCCGCGCCCCGGCGGCCCTGGGGCTGCGGTTGCGATTGCGCCTGGTCCTCCGCTGCCTGGATCCGCTTGCGCTCGCGCTCGGCGTCTTCCGGCCGCGGCTCGTTACCGCCGAAGGCGGCATGGCGGACCTCGTTGGCGCTCAGCAGCCAGCCGCGGCCCGGCGGCATCGCGGCGAAGGGGGCTTGGCGCCAGGCCAGGTCGCGCACCAGCTGCAGCACGTCGCCATCGTCCGGGCCGGTCAGGCCGAGCACCGGCATGGCGACGTCCCGGTAGCGCGTCGGATCCGGCGTTGCGAACAGCTGCGGGCTGATCACGATCGCGGCGACCGGCCGGACGGTCTTGAGCGTGAGCATCGCGCCATCCGCCTGCCGCTCGCCGGCCAGCGCCAGCGCCAACTGGGCGCCGAGTTCGTAGCCCGCGACCGCAGTGCGGGACCAATCCAGCCCGCGCCACGGCGCCTCGCCCTGGCGGCCGAGCCGCTGGGCCTCGGCGAGCAGCTCGTCGAGCCGCGCCAGGCGCCGCCGCATCTGTGCGTCGGCGTAGTGGCGGCGGCCCAGCTCGGTGAACTCGGCCGAGCGGGCCAGGTCGGACGACCACGCCATCGCGTCGTCGTCCAGCGGCTGCAGCGACAGCACCGCGTAGCCGGCGGCGGCCCAGGCGCGGCGCCAGACCAGGCCGGCGTTTTCGGACTCGCCCAGGCCCGGCAGGTACAGCACGACGGGGCGCGGTGAAGCGCCGTCGGCGGCACCGGTCGGCAGCGCCAGGCTCAGGCGCACGTCGTCGCCCCGCAGCCGCCAGGCGAGCGACTGCACCGTGACCGCGTCCCCGGACGGCGCGTAGCCGCGCGCGGCGAACTCGCGCTGTTGCTGCTGCTCCTCGAGCCGCGCCTTCGGTGGTCCGCCGCCGCAGCCGCTGAGCAGCAGCGCAGCGGCGAGCAGGGCGCCAGCGGCCCGGGCGAAGGCGCCGGCGCGCGGGCGCAGGCGCAGGCCAGGTGCGGGCGACGAGGCGGGACGGTCGAGGGTCGGGTCGATCATGGGCGGCGACGCTAAGCGGGCGATGTAAAGCCGGGATTGCTGGCCGGGAAGGGCGCGCTGGGCGCCGTTGTGCGTTGTGTTGCGGCAAGCGGCCCCGATGGGGCGCTTGCCACGCCCGGCCCGGGCGCTCAATGCGCGGGCGTGGCCAGCGGCGCGAGGTTCTCGGGCAGCTCGGCATTGAAGCGCCGCAGCACATGCCGGCTCATGCCCTTGGCCAGTTCCTCCTCGCCGTAGAACACGGTGCCCAGCTGCTCCTTGCGCAGCAGCGCGGACTCCTCCTCGCCATGGGTGCGCAGCACGATCTCGATGCCCGGGTTCAGCTGCCGGGCCGTGTCGGCCATCTGCCGGGCTCTCATCGAGTCGGGGATCGCCACCACCAGCATCGCCGCGTTGGCGATGTGGGCCTGGACCAGCACCATCGGGTCGCTGGCATCGCCGCTGACTGCCGCCAGGCCGCGCTTGCGCAGCGCTTCCACGGTCTCGCGGCTCTGGTCGGCGACGACGAAGGGGATGTCGCGCTCGGCCAGCGCGTCGGCGATGCGCCGGCCCACGCGTCCGAAGCCCACCAGCACGACCTGGCCTTCCAGGTACTGGCGCTCGGTGGTCTGGGGCAGTTCGGCATAGGGATCGTCCCGGGCCTCGAGCTTGCGCGCGAAGGCCGAGCGGCTCAGCACCCAGCGCTGCAGCGGCTGGATCATCGCGAACATCACCGGGTTCAGCGCGATCGACACCAGCGCCGCCGCCAGCACCAGGTTCATGCCGGCCTTGGGCAGCAGGCCCAACTGCAGGCCCAGGCCCGCGAGGATGAAGCTGAACTCGCCGATCTGCGCCAGGCTCGCCGACACCGTCATCGCCGTGTTCAGCGGGTAGCGGAACAGCAGCACGATGGCCGTCGCCGCGATCGCCTTGCCCAACATCACGATCGCCACCACGCCCAGCAGGTGCAGCGGCTGGTCCACCAGCGTCATCGGGTCGAACAGCACGCCCACCGAGACGAAGAACAGTACCGAGAACGAATCCCGCAGCGGCAGCGACTCCTGCGCGGCGCGGTGGCTGTACTCGGACTCGCGCATCACCATGCCGGCGAAGAACGCGCCCAGCGCGAAGGACACGTGGAAGAGCACGCCGGCGCCGTAGGCGATGCCGATCGCCACCGCGATGACCATCAGCGTGAACAGCTCCCGCGAGCCGGTGCGCGCCACCTGCCACAGCAGCCAGGGCAGCACGCGCCGGCCCACCACCAGCATCAGCACGACGAAGGCCGCCATCTGCGCCAGCGTCTCGGCGATCGTGCGCCACAGCGGCACGTCGGCGCTGCCGGGCTGGGTCGCGCCGCCCAGCACCGGCGCCAGCGGCGGCAGCAGCACCAGGATGAGCACCGTCGCCAGGTCCTCCACCACCAGCCAGCCCACCGCGATGCGGCCGTTGACCGACTCCAGCGTGCCGCGCGCCTCCAGCGCCTTGAGCAGCACCACGGTGCTGGCGCAGGACAGCGACAGCCCGAACACCAGCGCCGCGCCGGTGCTCCAGCCCCACCACATCGCCAGGCCCAGGCCCAGCAGCGTGGCCGCGCCCATCTGCACGACCGCGCCCGGCAGCGCGATGCGCTTGACCGCCATCAGGTCCTTGAGGGAGAAGTGCAGTCCGACGCCGAACATCAGCAGCATCACGCCGATCTCCGACAGCTGCGCGGCGATGCCCACGTCGGCGACGAAGCCCGGCGTGGCCGGCCCGATCGCGATGCCGGCGAGCAGGTAGCCCACCAGCGCCGGCAGCCGCAGCCGCTCGGCGATGAATCCGAGGATCAGCGCCAGGCCGAAGCCCGCCGCCAGCGTGGAGATGAGGGAGACGTTGTGTTCCATCAGCGCGCCGCTCCCGGACCGGCGACGGCGGCGAAGGCCTCGCGGTGGCGGGGACCCTGCGCGAAGGCGCTCAGGGCGGCGGCGATGCGGCGCTCCGCGTCCGCCACGTCGGGCAGGGCGGGGCCGTAGATCTCCATCCAGGTCTGGAAGACCGGATCGTTGTCATGGCGCTGGAGCAGCCGCACCGGCTGGCCGGCGCGCGCCTGCTCGAAGGCGGCCAGGGCGGCCGCCAGGTCGTCCGTGTGGACGCGGTAGTAGACGTAGAGCTCGACCGGCGCGCCGGCCGGGCGATCGGGCGAAGCGGTCCCAGGGGCCGAGGCCCGCGTTGGCGGCGACGAGGTCATTCCGGTTCTCCGATGGCGTAGGGCAGGGGACGGGGCGTGAGCACGGCGCCTTGCGCGCTGCCCAGGTGCAGCGTGCCGGACTCGAGCGCGGCCAGCTTCACCTCGGCCAGCAGCAGCGGACGGCCTTCCAGGCGGCCGAAGCCGGCGACCATGCCGGCGGGCTGCTCCGGATCGGCGCTGTGGAAGATCTCCTGGCCGGGCGTGGCATCGGCATCGCTGCCGTCCATCGCGAACAGGTGGGTGCGGCGCTTGATCGTGCCGCGGTACTGGCTGCGCGCGACGATCTCCTGGCCGGGATAGCAGCCCTTCTGGAAGTTCACGCCGCCCAGCAGCTCGAGGTTGAGCATCTGGGGCACGAACTGTTCCACCGTCGCCTGGCGGATCCAGGCCAGGCCGGCGGTCACATCCAGCCCCTGCCATTCCTCGGGATCGATCGACGGCAGCGCCGGCGCGGCGGCATCGGCGGGCTGCAGCAGCAGGAAGCGCGGCGTGAGGCCGTCGTCGGGCAGCCGGGTGGCGAGCGCCTCGCGGCCGTCGGCCAGCGCCAGGCGGCCCACCGTCCAGACCCCGGCCGGCGCGGCGGCGCCCAGCCAGTCGCGCGCCTCGGCGCCGGACAGCCCCCAGACCGACCAGGCGGCGCTGTCGTCGCTGAGCTTGCACTTGGCCCGCAGCACGAACATGGACAGCCGCTTGACCGTCGCGGGCAGCACCTCGGCCGGCAGCGCCAGGAGCACCGATTGCTCGTCCGGCTTGACCGCCAGCATCGTGGCCAGCAGCCGGCCCTTGGCCGAGCAGTAACCCGCCAGGCGGGCCTGGACCGGCGTCTGCAGGGCCAGGTCTTGCGTCAGCTGCGTGTGCAGGAATTTGGCGGCTTCCTCGCCCTGGGCGCGGATGACGCCCCAGTCGGCGAGACGGACGGCACCCAGGGCCGAGGACGGCACGGGCGGCGGGGCGTGGTGGAGGTCTTCGATCATGGGGCCGATTATCATCAGCCCCCGCATTTCACGAAGGGCCCCGGGTCTTGTCACGCGCGAAGCACAACCCTCGCCGCGCCGCGAGGAAATCGAAGAAGCAATCGGGCCGGATCGGACGCTGGCTGCTGTCCGTGCTGGTCGCGCTGGCGGTGCTGGCCGCGGGCGCCGGCGCCGCCGTCTGGTGGTGGCTGCAGGCGCCGCTGGCGCTGGAGAAGGACAGCCTGGAGCTCTCGATCGAACCCGGCACGCCGCCGCAGCAGGTCGCGCAGGCCTGGGTCGGGGCCGGCGTGCAGACCGATCCGCGGTTCCTCTACGCGTGGTTCCGCTACTCGGGGCAGGCGCGCAAGATCCGCGCCGGCAGCTACGAGGTCCATGCCGGCATCACGCCGCGCGAGCTGCTGGACAAGATGGTCCGCGGCGACCAGGTGCTGGAGCAGCTCCGCCTGATCGAGGGCTGGAACTTCCGCCAGTTGCGCGCCGCGATCGCGGCCGCGCCGGCGCTCAAGCAGACGACCGCCGGCATGACCGACGCCCAGATCATGGCGGCGCTGGGCGCGCCCGGCCAGGCGCCGGAAGGCCGCTTCTTCCCCGATACGTACGCGTACAGCCGCGGCGTCAGCGACCTGACGGTGCTCAAGCGCGCCCATGCGCTGATGCAGAAGCGTCTGGAGAGCGCCTGGTCCGGCCGCTCCGACGGCCTGCCGCTCAAGAGCGCGGACGAGGCGCTGATCCTGGCCTCCATCGTCGAGAAGGAAACCGGCGCCGCGGCGGACCGCGGGCTGGTGGCGGCGGTGTTCATCAATCGGCTCAAGGCCGGCATGCCGCTGCAGACCGATCCGACGGTCATCTACGGGCTGGGCACCGACTTCGACGGCAACCTGCGCCGCATCCACCTGCAGACGGACACCCCGTTCAACACCTACACCCGCGGCGGGCTGCCGCCGACGCCGATCGCGATGCCGGGCCTGGCGGCGCTGCAGGCGACGCTGCATCCGACCCCGTCCAAGGCGCTGTACTTCGTGTCGCGCGGCGACGGCACCAGCCAGTTCAGCGAGGACCTGGCCGCGCATAATCGCGCGGTCAACAAGTACCAGCGCGGCCGCTGAGCGTCCGCGCTGCGCTTTTTTCCGAGAGAGCATCCACGCGTGAGCGGCCGATTCATCACCTTCGAGGGCATCGACGGGGCGGGCAAGTCCACCCATGTCGAGTCCGTCGCCCAGCGCCTGCGCGAGCGCGGCGCGGACCTGGTCCAGACCCGCGAGCCGGGCGGCACGCCGCTGGCCGAGTCGCTGCGCGACCTGTTCCTGCACCAGGACATGGATGGGCTGACCGAGGCGCTGCTGGTGTTCGCCGCGCGCCGCGACCATGTGCAGCGCGTCATCGCGCCGGCGCTGGCCGCGGGCCGGACGGTGCTCTGCGATCGCTTCACCGACGCCAGCTTCGCCTACCAGGGCGGCGGCCGCGGCATGGACCTGCAGGTGCTGGGCACGCTGGCGCAGTGGGTGCAGCAGGGCCGGGAGCCGGACCTGACCTTCTGGTTCGACGTCGACCCCGCCATCGCGGCCGGGCGCCGCGCCCAGGCGCGTGATGCCGACCGGCTCGAGCAACTGGACCTCGACTTCTTCACCCGCGTGCGCGAGGGCTACCAGCGCCGCGCCGAAGCGGCGCCGGGCCGCATCGTCCGCATCGATGCCGGCGACACCATCGAGGGCGTCGCGGCCCAGATCCGCGCCGAGCTGGAGCGCCGCGGATGGTGATCGAATCCTCCGTGACCGCCGATGGCGCCGCCGCGCTGGCCGATGGCGGCCAGCTGCCGCTGCCCTGGCTCGCCGCGCCGCTGCATCAGGCGCTGACCCAGGGGCGCAGCCACGCGCTGCTGCTGCAAGGGCCCGCCGGGGTCGGTCAGTTCGACCTGGCGCTGCTGCTGGCCCAGGCCTGGCTCTGCGAGGCGCGCCCGGCGCCGGACCAGCCCGGCTGCGGCCGGTGCGCGAGCTGTCACCTGCTGCGCTCGCGCTCGCATCCGGACTTCCAGGTGCTGCTGCCCGACGCGCTGCGCGAGCCGCTGGGTTTCGGCGCGATGGACGCGGAAGGCGAGGGCGGCGGCTCGGCCAAGGCCGCCAAGACCAAGCCCAGCAAGGAGATCAAGATCGAGGCGGTCCGCCAGATGCTCGCGTTCGCGCAGGTCAGCGCGGCGCGGGGGCGGGCCAAGGTCGTGGTCGTCTACCCGGCGGAGGCGCTGAACACCATCGCGGCCAATGCGCTGCTCAAGACGCTGGAGGAGCCGGCCGGGCTGCTGCGCTTCGTGCTCGCGAGCGCGGCGCCGCAGCAGCTGCTGCCGACCATCCGCAGCCGCTGCCAGCCGCTGCAGATGGCGTTGCCCGCGCGCGAGGCGGCGCAGGCCTGGCTGACGGCCCAGGGCGTCGACCAGCCCGGCGTGCTGCTGGACGCCACCGGCGGCCGGCCGCAGGAGGCGCTGCTGTGGAGCGAGGAGGGCGTCGGCGCCAAGACCTGGCTGGAGTTGCCGCGCCGCATCGCGCGGGGCGAGGCCAGCGCGCTGACCGACTGGCCGGTGCCGCGCGCGATCGCCGCGATGCAGCGCCTGGTGCATGACCTGATGCGCATCGCCCACGGCGCAGGACCGGCCTACTTCCCGCGCGACGCGCTGCCCAAGCTGCCGGCGGTGCGCGCGGCGCTCGACCAGTGGGCCCGCACGCTGCAGCAGGCGGCGCGGCATGCGGACCATCCGCTCAATGCCGGGCTGCTGATGGAATCGCTGGTGGCCCAGGGGCAACAGGCGATGCGGCCGGCGCGGTAACCGAATCTGACCCGCGGGCGCGGCGAGTAGACTCGGCGCCCATGAGCGAACTCAGCCTGAAACCGATGAGCACCACTCCGCCCGCGTCCGCCCCCGTCCCGGCCCCCGCCGGCGGTGCCCGACCCAGCGTGATCCAGCTGGTGTTCAAGGAGAAGGGCGCGCTCTACGCCGCCTATATCCCGATCTTTTCGGAAGGCGGCGTGTTCGTGCCGACGACGCGCGAATACAAGCTGGGCGAGGACATCTACCTCCTGATGACCCTGCCCGAGGATCCCAACCGCTATCCGGTCGCCGGCAAGGTCGCCTGGCTGACGCCGGCCAACGCGTCGGGCGGCCGCACCCAGGGCGTCGGCGTGCGTTTCCCCGGCGACGAGAAGACCCGGCTGATCAAGCTGAAGATCGAGGAACTGCTGGGCACGGCGATCTCCTCGGCCAAGCCGACGCAGACCATCTGAACGCCGCGATCGCCGGCCGCGCCCAGCGGACGGCGTCCGGCTGACCCCGCGCGGCGCGCTCCGCGCCCCTGCCTGCCAAGGGCATTTCCGCCGGGCGCTGCGCCGCGTCGCGATCCGGCCCAGAGTTCCCGCGATGTACATCGATTCCCACTGCCACCTGAGCTTCCCCGAGCTCCAGTCCCAACTCCCCGACCTGCTGGCCGCGATGGACGCGGCCCGGGTGACCCAGGCCATCTGCATCTGCACGACGATGGAGGAGTTCCCCGAGGTGCACGCTTTGGCCACGGCGCACGCGCCGCTGTTCGCGACGGTCGGCGTCCATCCGGACAGCGACGAGGTCCATGAGCCCAGCGTCGACGAGCTCGTCGACGGTGCGGCGCAGCCCAAGGTCGTCGCCATCGGTGAGACGGGCCTGGACTACTACCGCCTCAACGGCCGCACCGTCGAGCAGATGGAATGGCAGCGCGAGCGCTTCCGCAACCACATCCGCGCCGCCAAGCGGACCGGCAAGCCGCTGGTGATCCACACCCGCTCGGCCGCCGAGGACACGCTGCGGCTGATGCGCGAGGAGGACGCCGGCCAGCCCGGCGGCGTCGTGCACTGCTTCACCGAG